>OIZS01000001.1_pt1 | contig 511229 bp, 470 predicted proteins | sample 1588641 | NCBI WGS metagenome assembly OIZS01 (sample SAMN03283240) | human gut metagenome | biome: human-associated habitat; material: feces | host: Homo sapiens | place: Peru | collected 2012
CTGCAATCCGGGAAACCGGACCAGGAAAAAACTTGCAGGCCATAACAGTATCTACGCAGTACCTGTAATATATTGAATCTGCAGGACTTTGTAGGCCAGATAAGGCGTTAATGCCGCATCAGGCATTAAGAAAGCGCACTTGTCAGCAATCTGAGTAACGTCGAATCGATTTTCTTAATCCCACATCAATTCACTTCCATTAACTCTCAAACATCCATGCCCAACGCTCGCTTACCGTGAATGTTGAGGTCGGCAAGCGTAAAGCGTCCTTCCCAGTTTGTTTCATAGTCCTCGCGCGGGAAGTCGCCCGGCGATGCGCCTTTTTCCAGTGCGGCCTTCACCTTGTGCGCGTAGGCAAGATTTTTCTCGCACATCGGTGCCGCAGGAATGTACATCACGTTGCCCCAGCCCTGTTGATTTTCAACGGGGGCAACGGAATGGATGACGTCGCAGTGCCACCAGACGGAGTCTCCGGCTTCGAGTTTTGGAATGCTGGTTAACGCCTCAATCAACAGTGGATGCCATTGCTCTGATACCGGCAATACTCTTCCGGGCGCTACGCCGCACAGTTCATCCTCCGGCACATCATCAAGCAGCGGACGTAACAGTACGTACGCCATGGCTTCAGGAATGGGCACGACGTGCAGCAGCCCCTGACCAGGCAGCATATCAGAGAGCGCTGTCCAGCCCTGGAATGTCCGAAACACGGAACATTTGGTGGTGTTGTCCACCGTGTACTCTTCAACTTCCGTACGATGTGCCGCATGCCAGGGATCATATTGCGCCAGATTGCCATTAAAGACGTTGGCGAAAACGCGCTGATACGCTGGAAGCAGCCAGCGTTCCAGCGCCCCGGAGTCGGTATGCGCTCCAAGACCTTTGGAGGTCGTTCCGGGCGGACGGCGGCGGATACGGTCAGGGTAGATGACGCTCACATCCGGGTTAAACCATTGCTTTCCATCACTTTCAAATGTCCACAGACGATTGAGAAACGACTGCGCATTCGCCATTTCTTCACTCTGGCGGGCCTGCATTTGCGCCTGCGACCAGTAGATGGGGTAAATCTCGGGACGTGAAGCGCTGAGCGTCCCGAAGAAATTATCGCCGGGGCCTTTGTAGACCTCGTCAAAGCGGTTGCGGTCCAGATAGTCCAGCATCGACTGATCCCAGCCTAGCGCTTGTTCGCGGGGGAAATGGCCTTTTATCACCGCACAACCGCGACGTTTAATCTGTTCGCGCTGATCTGCAGTAACATGACCTGCTTTGATATCGGCATAAGACAGCACCGGCCAGACGGCATCGCCCTGTGCTTTGAGTGCGTTGATTTCAGCCACTCGCGTGGCAATGTCATCGCTTAGCTGATTAAAGATCTGCTGGACGTCGCCAAGCTGCGCCCGCAGCGCGTGCTTCATCTGACGGATAGCTGCTTTGTGATCGGCAGGCAATGTGTCGCTGGTAAAAGTAGAAGCCATAACCACCTCTCATTAACTTTCATTCGAAACCATTCTGATTTGCATGTGACAATATAAGTTATAAATAAGTTAATGCAAGTTTAATGATTTGATGTGATGTACAGGATGTAAAAAGAAGGGAAAACCGGAGCGCACGGCTCCGGTAGAGAGGTCAGCTGTTAAAAGGGGATGTGTTATCCAGCACCGCCTGAATCACATTCAGCGCGCCTTCATGATTATTATCATCGGTAGCGTAACGGGCGATTTGTTTAATGTTTTCCGCAGCATTGCCCATCGCAAAGGAATAACGCGCCATTTTCAGCATCTCCGCATCGTTACCGCTGTCGCCAATCGCTACCACATTTTGCGGTGACAGATCCCAGCGTTTCAGTAACCGCGAAATACCGTTTGCTTTATGTAGACCGGGAATAATCAGGTCGATAAAGCCAAAACCACTGGTGACGGGTTTCATAATGCCATCGAGCGCTATGTGCAGTTTGTCGATCACTAACGGGATTTGTTCATCTGGCAGGTTGAGCGAAAACTTGAACAGTACGTCGTCAATCTCCTGATAATCTTTTACAGCTTTCAGGCGATGGTAGTGTTTTGCCATCAGTGCGACAAATGCTTCGGGGGCATTTTCGCTGACATATGCACTTTGCAGACCGCAGGCGACAAAATTGAGTTGCTTATCTTTTAGCAACTCGCCAATAACAATCCGCGATTCATGTCGGGTCAGTTCGCCGTGGAACAGTTGCTTGCCATGTTCGTAAACCAGTGCGCCGTTTTCCGCGACAAAAGAGATCTCATCCTTTAGCTCAGGAAAGAACGAAATAAGCTGGTAATACTGATTACCGCTGGCGACAACGAACTCAATGCCGCGCTTTTTCAGTTCCTGATATTGCGCCATAAAACGTGGTTGGTTGTACGTTTTGGCGTCGTTAAGAAAAGTACCGTCCATGTCTGTGACGATAACTTTTACGCTCATAGGTGTGCTCCTGGCTCGAAAATGAAACCGTAACAGTGTAATAACAATGTGACGCAGAGCACAAATTATATTTCGAATGAAAGTAAGGATGAAATTGATGATGTGAATGATTTAGCCCGGCGACGCCGCAGCCGGGCCGAAGAGATTACAGCATATGTTCAGTACGAGCGATGATATCGTCCTGAGCGTCTGGAGAGAGCGCGGTGAAGAAGGCGGAATAACCCGCGACACGCACTACCAGATCGCGGTACTGATCCGGATGTTTTTTCGCCTCCAGCAGCGTTTCGCGGGAAACGATGTTGTACTGAATATGCCAGCCTTTATGCACCTCGAAGAAGGTGCGCAGCAGGATCATCAGCTTCTGCTTGTCAGATTCGTTCTCCAGCGTTGCCGGATTCAGTTTCTGGTTGAGCAACACGCCGCCGAGAATCGCTGCCGTAGGCAGTTTACCCACCGAGCCAATGACCGCAGTAGGGCCGAGATGGTCAGTACCAGAGGCCGGACTAGCGCCTTCTGCCAGCGGGGTGTGGGCTTTACGCCCGTCCGGCGTTGCCATAGTTTGCGCGCCAAACGGTACGTTAGCGGAGATAGATGACGTACCCGCGTAATAGTTGCCGCCAACCGGACCACGACCGTAGCGCGGATTATGGTACTGTTTCAGTTCGTCGATATAGGTCTGATAAGCGCGAGCCAGCAGCGTATCGACAGTATCATCGTCGTTGCCGTACTTCGGCGCACCGTTAATCAGCCGCTGACGCAGTTGCTCATGAGTCAGGCCATCGAAGTCATCCGCCAGTGCGGCAGCCAGCTGTTGCTGACCAATCGCGCCCTGTTCAAATACCAGTTTCTTCACTGCCGCCAGGCTGTTGCCGAGGTTGGCAATGCCAACCTGCAGGCCAGAAACCCAGTCATATTTCGCGCCGCCTTGCTTGATACTTTTCGCTCGCTCAATACAGTCATCCACCAGCGCCGAGCAGAGAATATCGTGCACGTTCTCTTCCAGCATGGTGTCGACGACATATTCGATTTCGATTGATTTACGCGTGTAATAACGGATTTGCGTATCCCACGCGTCCATTACTTCATCGAAATTGTTAAAGTTGCCTGCCGACAACGCTTTTTCTTGTGGCAGGAACACTTTGCCGCTGGTGGCATCACGCCCGCCTTCCAGCGCCGCCAGCATCACGCGGGCGAAGTTGATAAAGCTCATGCCGGTACAGCGATAGCCCCATTTGCCACCGACGGCGGTTTCGATACAACCAATCGCTGCGTAGTCGTAAGCGTCCTGCGGTTCAATACCGAGTTTAATAAATTCCGGGATCACGATTTCGTCGTTGTTGAACGCCGGCATCCCGAAGCCGCAACGGATCACCTGTACGCAGGCGTCGAGGAAATCATTACTCATTCCTGCATGGTAACGCACGCTGAGGTTAGGCTGAGTGGAACGCAGGCGACCGCAGGATTCGAGGATCGCGTAAGAGAGGGGATTCACTGCATCCATTGGTTGACCATCAACCAGATTTTGTCCGCCAATGGTAACGTTCTGATACAGCGGACTTCCCGCAGAGGCTTTTGAGTGTGAGCCGGAGCGGATCTTGTTCACTTCCAGCAGTTTCAGCCAGCAGCTATGTAGCATCTCGATGGCGTGTTCGCGATCCAGCGTCTGGTTGAGTTCAACGTCGCGGCGATAGTACGGGTAGAGATACTGGTCCATACGACCAAACGATACCGAGTGACCGTTAGATTCGATCTGCAAAATCAATTGGATGAAGTAACACAGTTGCAGCGCCTGCCAGAAAGTCTGCGGCGGCTGGTGGGCGATAAGATCGCAGTTTTCTGCCATCGTCAGCAGTTCATCGCGACGGCTTTCGCGAGTTTCGGTAGCAGCCATTTCACGCGCCAGGGCAGCGAAACGTTCAATGTGTTCACTGACTGCCACCAGCACGATATCAATCGCTTTCAGGAATTGTTCGCCATGTAAATCTTCCAGCACCGTCAGATTGATGCGCGAGCGACGTTCCGCTACTTTCTCACGCAGACCATCAAGACCTTTTTCCAGCAGCAGCGGGAAATTCACCGCCAGGTGCGCATCGCCGGAGGTCATATTGCCTTCCGCTTTAATGATTCCGGTCGCCAGCAGACCTTTTTGCTCATCGGTAAACATGCCGTAGCAGCGATCCTGTACGGTCTGACCGCGCCACCACGGGCACACTTCATGCAGAACGCGTTTGTTCTCTTCGCTCACCGCAAAGCCAGCACCGGGACGATCTGCCAGATCATCAATCTCTTTTTCGATCCACGAGACAGTATATTCCGGGAAGATCGGCGCGGCGCGAACTTCGCTTGCCTGGTTGCCAATGATCAACTCATCGTGTTTGATCCAGATGGTGCGATTCGCCAGGTGATGCGCCAGTGCCAGCGCGCGACGTACCGGGATCGGCTTATCGAGATGTTGTTGATACATCTCGGTATAGTGCTGCGCGCGCTCGGTACAGACTGGCGGTTTCACAATATGCACCAGCGCATTTTTGTGCGCTTTAATGCGGTCGCTGAGCGTGTCCAGTTTCAGTGTGGTCATGGTTGTTATCCTCGTAAGGTCGCGGTTAACCCTTTCTGGCAGGCATACTGCTGGGCAAAGTCGAGCAGTTCTGGCGCATCAAGCGGTTTTTCCGGGGCGTCATAGGGCAGATTAAGTAAGTGATATTTGTTGATGCCCAGCGTGTGGTAGGGCAGAAAATGAATTTCGCCAACGTGCAGCTCGTCGGCGGCAAAATCGGTAATGGCTTTTACAGAGGTTTCGTCGGCATTAAAGCCCTGAATCAGCGGCACGCGGATAATGATTTTTTTGCCCGCTGCGGCGAGTTTTTTCAGGTTATCCAGCACCCTGGCGGCGTTACCGTCGGTCCACTGTTTAAACGGCGCGTCGGCAACGTGTTTTAAATCGGCAAGAAACAGATCGATATAGGGCAGAGAAGGGGCGATATATTTCCACGGCACATGCAGACAGGTTTCTACCGCAGTATGAATGCCGGCCTCGTGGCTGGCTTGCAGTAGCGCCATCGCCATTTCCGGCTGCATAAAGGGTTCACCACCCGAAAGCGTTAAACCGCCGCCGCTGCGATCATAAAACGGTTTATCGCGCAGAACGGTCGTCATGATCTCCTCAACGCTTTTCACTTCACCACACACGGTTAATGCCTGTGTCGGACAGCAGTCGGTTAACGCCGTCAGATGCTCCGGGGTTAACTTTTCCCGATGAATAAGCAAACCATTCAGCGCGCGCTCAATCACTTCCGGCGCGGCCTTAGCGCACAGCTCGCAGCCTTCCAGACACAGTCGTGCGTCATACAGCAGATCCTGCGTGCGGGCGCGGCTTTCCGGGTTCTGACACCAGCGGCAGCCCAGCGAACAGCCTTTAAGAAATACGACCGTGCGGATACCGGGGCCATCATGGGTCGAGTAGCGCTGAATATTGAAAATCATAGTTGCCTCTCTGTTTCGTTCAAACATTAAAATACTTTCGAATGAAAGTTAGATTGATGTGCGTCAACTGTTCAGAGAGTTTTCCCGTGATAGTCTACATTCAGACAAAAAGTACATTTTGAGGATGGTTATGGAACTGTATCTGGATACTTCAGACGTTGTTGCGGTGAAGGCGCTGTCACGTATTTTTCCGCTGGCGGGTGTGACCACTAACCCAAGCATTATCGCCGCGGGTAAAAAACCGCTGGATGTTGTGCTTCCGCAACTTCATGAAGCGATGGGCGGTCAGGGGCGTCTGTTTGCCCAGGTAATGGCTACCACTGCTGAAGGGATGGTGAATGACGCACGTAAATTGCGTTCTATTATTGCGGATATCGTGGTGAAAGTTCCGGTGACCGCCGAGGGGCTGGCAGCTATTAAGATGTTAAAAGCGGAAGGGATTCCAACGCTGGGAACCGCGGTATATGGCGCAGCACAAGGGCTGCTGTCGGCGCTGGCAGGTGCGGAATATGTTGCGCCTTACGTTAATCGTATTGATGCTCAGGGCGGTAGCGGCATTCAGGCTGTGACCGACTTACACCAGTTATTGAAAATGCATGCGCCGCAGGCGAAAGTGCTGGCAGCGAGTTTCAAAACCCCGCGTCAGGCGCTGGACTGCTTACTGGCAGGATGTGAATCAATTACGCTGCCACTGGATGTGGCACAACAGATGATTAGCTATCCGGCGGTTGATGCCGCTGTGGCGAAGTTTGAACAGGACTGGCTGGGAGCGTTTGGCAGAACGTCGATTTAACCGGACGTTCTGCATCCTCATAAATTGCTGATGACGTGGCGGAGTGCACCGATGCCTGCCGCGCTTGGAAATCTGTGCCCGAACCGTAGGCCAGATAAGGCGTTCACGCCGCATCTGGCGTCTGGAGCAAATGCCTGATGCGACGCTTGTCGCGTCTTATCAGGCCTGGAGGTGGCAATTACTGCCCGCACACCTCACACCCCGGATTGCGCATCAGTTTCATTTCGCGAAACTGACAGGTCATCGCATCGTACATGACGATTTTCCCGCTGGCCGGTTTGCCATAACCTGCCAGCAGTTTGATCGCTTCCATTGCCTGCAACGAACCAATTACGCCGATCAACGGTGCCATCACGCCTGCTTCTACGCAGGTTAATGCGTTCTCGCCAAACAAACGGCTAAGGCAGCGATAGCACGGTTCGCCGTCCTGATAAGTGAAGACCGTGATTTGCCCTTCCATACGAATTGCCGCGCCGGAAACCAGCGGCACCTTCGCGGCAAAACAGCCTGCGTTCAGTTGATTACGTACCGCAACGTTATCCGTACAGTCGAGCACCAGATCGTGTTCAGCAATCAATGCTGCAAGTTCTGCGTCATCTAGCAGTGCATTGACTGGCGTAATCGCGATATGTGGGTTGATCCGCGTCAGGGCGTAACGGGCGGATTCCACCTTCGGTTGCCCGACCGTGGCATCACTGTGCAGTGTCTGGCGTTGCAGATTCGAGAGCGAAACCGTGTCGAAGTCGAGCAGCGTCAGGTTGCCGACACCGGCGCTTGCCAGATACTGCGAAGCTGCGCAGCCGAGTCCACCGAGGCCGACTACCAGCACACGAGAATCTTTTAGCGCCTCCTGACCGTCAAAATCAAAACCGCGCAGAATGATTTGCCGGTTGTAGCGCAGCATCTCCTGATCGCTGAGTTCCGCCATTACAGGCCTCCGAACAACGCGTTAAACGGTTCTACTTCCACCCATTCGCCCACGTCCACATTGCCGCGATCGCGTTCCAGCACGATAAAGCAGTTGCCGAGACTAAAGGAGCTAAATATATGTGAACCCTGATGTCCGGTGGTCGTCACTTCAAGTTCACCGTCGGCGTTGCGTTGCAGCACGCCGCGCTGGAAATCAAGACGTCCTGGCGTTTTTTTCAGGCGGGACGCTGTGCGTACGCGCTGGCGCGCGGGCAGGCCGCTGGCGGTGTTGCCGCTTAGTTTTGCCAGCAAAGGCTGTACCAGTTGATAGAAGGTCAGCGTCGCTGAAACCGGGTTGCCCGGCAGGCCGCAGAACCAGCTATTAGAAAGTTTACCGAACGCGAACGGTTTACCCGGTTTAATCGCCAGCTTCCAGAAGGCGATCTCCCCCAGCTCTTCAAGAATGGTTTTGGTGTAATCCGCTTCACCCACTGAAACACCGCCGGAACTGATCACCACATCCGCCTGGCTGTCGGCTTCAATAAATGCGGCGCGCAGGGCATGTGGATCGTCGCGGATAATCCCTAAGTTGATTACCTCGCATCCCAACTGTTCTAACATCAGGTGTACGGCGAGACGGTTGGTATCGTAGATTTGGCCATCGCCCAGTGGCTGACCGGGCAACTGGAGTTCATCACCGGTAGAAAAAAGCGCTACACGCACTTTACGAATCACCGGAACTTCGGCAATCCCCAGTGAAGCAATCACTGGCAGTTCAGCGGTAGTCAGGCGAGTTCCCGCCGGGAAAACAACCGCACCTGCAGAGATATCTTCACCGCGACGGCGAATATTTTGCCCGCTACGCACTTCAGCAGTAAAACGCACGCCATTGTCCGTTTGTTCAGTCTGCTCCTGCATCACCACTGCTTCGCAGCCTTCCGGCACCGGCGCACCGGTCATAATACGAATGCAGGTACCCGCAGGCCATTCACCATGGTACGGCTGACCGGCAAAGGATTTACCGGCAACGGGCAGCGGTTGCCTGGAGGCAATATCGGCTAAACGCACCGCGTAGCCGTCCATTGCGGAGTTATCAAACCCCGGAACATCAAGCGGCGAAACGACATCGCTCGCCAGAATACGACCAAAACACTGTACCAGTGGCAGCGTTTCCTGGGCGGTCAGTGGGGTGACGCGAGAAAGCATCTCATTAAGCGCGGTGTCGAGCGACATCAATCCGGTGGTAAATTCCATGAAAACACTCCTGCGGAGGCAAAATCGAATTTGCCTATTATGTCAGAAAAACGCCACAGACTGTATGCCACCTCGGGCGTAGCGTTGGCTCCTGCCTTTACATGCCATATCCATCTTTCTATATTCAAAAATTGAATGAGTAATTCATAAAAATTCTGATATTTATAGCAAAAGTGGCGAGCCACCCTTAATGGACGAATACTATGGGCAAAGCAGTCATTGCAATTCATGGTGGCGCAGGTGCAATTAGCCGCGCGCAGATGAGTCTGCAACAGGAATTACGCTACATTGAGGCGTTGTCTGCCATTGTTGAAACCGGGCAGAAAATGCTGGAAGCGGGCGAAAGTGCGCTGGATGTGGTGACGGAAGCGGTGCGTCTGCTGGAAGAGTGTCCACTGTTTAACGCCGGAATTGGCGCTGTCTTTACGCGTGATGAAACCCATGAACTGGACGCCTGTGTGATGGATGGTAACACCCTGAAAGCCGGTGCGGTGGCGGGCGTTAGTCATCTGCGTAATCCGGTTCTTGCCGCCCGGCTGGTGATGGAGCAAAGCCCGCATGTGATGATGATTGGCGAAGGGGCAGAAAATTTTGCGTTTGCTCGTGGCATGGAGCGCGTCTCGCCGGAGATTTTCTCCACGCCTTTGCGTTATGAACAACTACTGGCAGCGCGCAAGGAAGGGGCAACCGTCCTCGACCATAGCGGTGCGCCACTGGATGAAAAACAGAAAATGGGCACCGTGGGGGCCGTGGCGTTGGATTTAGACGGCAATTTGGCGGCAGCCACGTCCACAGGCGGAATGACCAATAAATTACCCGGACGAGTTGGCGATAGTCCCTTAGTGGGTGCCGGATGCTACGCCAATAACGCCAGTGTGGCGGTTTCTTGTACCGGCACGGGCGAAGTCTTCATCCGCGCGCTGGCGGCATATGACATCGCCGCGTTAATGGATTACGGCGGATTAAGTCTCGCGGAAGCCTGCGAGCGGGTAGTAATGGAAAAACTCCCTGCGCTTGGCGGTAGCGGTGGCTTAATCGCTATCGACCATGAAGGGAATGTCGCGCTACCGTTTAACACCGAAGGAATGTATCGCGCCTGGGGCTACGCAGGCGATACGCCAACCACCGGTATCTACCGTGAAAAAGGGGACACCGTTGCCACACAGTGATGAACTTGATGCCGGTAATGTGCTGGCGGTTGAAAATCTGAATATTGCCTTTATGCAGGACCAGCAGAAAATAGCTGCGGTCCGCAATCTCTCTTTTAGTCTGCAACGCGGTGAGACGCTGGCAATTGTTGGCGAATCCGGCTCCGGTAAGTCAGTGACTGCGTTGGCATTGATGCGCCTGTTGGAACAGGCGGGCGGTTTAGTACAGTGCGATAAAATGCTGTTGCAGCGGCGCAGTCGCGAAGTGATTGAACTTAGCGAGCAGAGCGCTGCACAAATGCGCCATGTTCGCGGTGCGGATATGGCGATGATATTTCAGGAACCGATGACATCGCTGAACCCGGTATTTACTGTGGGTGAACAGATTGCCGAATCAATTCGTCTGCATCAGAACGCCAGTCGTGAAGAAGCGATGGTCGAGGCGAAGCGGATGCTGGATCAGGTACGCATTCCTGAGGCACAAACCATTCTTTCACGTTATCCGCATCAACTCTCTGGCGGGATGCGCCAGCGAGTGATGATTGCGATGGCGCTGTCATGCCGCCCGGCGGTGCTGATTGCCGATGAGCCAACCACCGCGCTGGATGTCACTATTCAGGCGCAGATCCTGCAATTAATCAAAGTATTGCAAAAAGAGATGTCGATGGGCGTTATCTTTATCACTCACGATATGGGCGTGGTGGCAGAGATTGCCGATCGGGTACTGGTGATGTATCAGGGCGAGGCGGTGGAAACGGGTACCGTCGAACAGATTTTTCATGCACCGCAACATCCTTACACCCGTGCGCTGTTAGCTGCTGTTCCGCAACTTGGTGCGATGAAAGGGTTAGATTATCCCCGACGTTTCCCGTTGATATCGCTTGAACATCCAGCGAAACAGGCCCCCCCCATCGAGCAGAAAACGGTGGTGGATGGCGAACCTGTTTTACGAGTGCGTAATCTTGTCACCCGTTTCCCTTTGCGCAGCGGTTTGTTGAATCGCGTAACGCGGGAAGTGCATGCCGTTGAGAAAGTCAGTTTTGATCTCTGGCCTGGCGAAACGCTATCGCTGGTGGGCGAGTCTGGCAGCGGTAAATCCACTACCGGGCGGGCGTTGCTGCGCCTGGTCGAATCGCAGGGCGGCGAAATTATCTTTAACGGTCAGAGAATCGCTACCTTGTCACCCGGCAAACTTCAGGCATTGCGCCGGGATATTCAGTTTATTTTTCAGGACCCTTACGCTTCGCTGGACCCACGTCAGACCATCGGTGATTCGATTATCGAACCGCTGCGTGTACACGGTTTATTGCCAGGTAAAGAAGCGGCTGCACGCGTTGCGTGGTTGCTGGAGCGCGTGGGCCTGTTACCTGAACATGCCTGGCGTTACCCGCATGAGTTTTCCGGCGGTCAGCGCCAGCGCATCTGCATTGCTCGCGCGTTGGCATTGAATCCGAAAGTGATCATTGCCGACGAAGCCGTCTCGGCGCTGGATGTTTCTATTCGCGGGCAGATTATCAACTTGTTGCTCGATCTCCAGCGTGATTTCGGCATTGCGTATCTGTTTATCTCCCACGATATGGCCGTGGTAGAGCGGATTAGTCATCGTGTGGCGGTGATGTATCTCGGGCAAATTGTTGAAATTGGTCCACGGCGCGCGGTCTTCGAAAACCCGCAGCATCCTTATACGCGTAAATTACTGGCGGCAGTTCCGGTCGCTGAACCGTCCCGACAACGACCGCAGCGTGTACTGCTGTCGGACGATCTTCCCAGCAATATTCATCTGCGTGGCGAAGAGGTGGCAGCCGTCTCGTTGCAATGCGTCGGGCCGGGGCATTACGTCGCACAACCACAATCAGAATACGCATTCATGCGTAGATAACATTCAGGCGGAGAATAAAATGGCAAGAGCTGTACACCGTAGTGGGTTAGTGGCGCTGGGCATTGCGACAGCGTTGATGGCATCTTGTGCATTCGCTGCCAAAGATGTGGTGGTGGCGGTAGGATCGAATTTCACCACGCTCGATCCGTATGACGCGAATGACACGTTATCTCAGGCCGTAGCGAAATCGTTTTACCAGGGGCTGTTCGGTCTGGATAAAGAGATGAAACTGAAAAACGTGCTGGCGGAGAGTTATACCGTTTCCGATGACGGCATTACTTACACCGTGAAATTGCGGGAAGGCATTAAATTCCAGGATGGCACCGATTTCAACGCCGCGGCGGTGAAAGCGAATCTGGACCGGGCCAGCGATCCGGCGAATCATCTTAAACGCTATAACCTGTATAAGAATATTGCCAAAACGGAGGCGATCGATCCAACAACAGTAAAGATTACCCTCAAACAGCCGTTCTCAGCGTTTATTAATATTCTTGCCCATCCGGCGACCGCGATGATTTCACCGGCAGCGCTGGAAAAATATGGCAAGGAGATTGGTTTTCATCCGGTGGGAACCGGACCGTATGAACTGGATACCTGGAATCAGACCGATTTTGTGAAGGTGAAAAAATTCGCGGGTTACTGGCAGCCAGGATTGCCCAAACTGGACAGCATAACCTGGCGTCCGGTGGCGGATAACAACACCCGCGCGGCAATGCTGCAAACCGGTGAAGCGCAGTTTGCTTTCCCCATTCCCTACGAGCAGGCCACACTGCTGGAGAAAAACAAAAATATCGAGTTGATGGCCAGTCCGTCAATTATGCAGCGTTATATCAGTATGAACGTGACGCAAAAGCCGTTCGATAACCCGAAGGTCCGTGAGGCGCTGAATTACGCCATTAACCGTCCGGCGCTGGTGAAAGTTGCCTTTGCGGGCTATGCAACGCCAGCTACTGGTGTGGTACCGCCAAGTATCGCCTACGCGCAAAGTTATAAACCGTGGCCTTACGATCCAGTGAAAGCGCGCGAATTACTGAAAGAGGCGGGATATCCCAACGGTTTCAGTACCACGCTGTGGTCGTCACATAACCACAGCACCGCGCAGAAAGTGCTGCAATTTACCCAGCAGCAGTTAGCGCAGGTCGGGATTAAAGCCCAGGTGACCGCGATGGATGCCGGACAGCGGGCGGCAGAAGTTGAAGGTAAAGGGCAAAAAGAGAGCGGCGTGCGGATGTTCTACACTGGTTGGTCGGCTTCAACCGGCGAAGCGGACTGGGCGCTATCGCCACTGTTCGCCTCGCAAAACTGGCCACCGACGCTGTTTAATACCGCATTTTACAGCAATAAACAGGTGGACGACTTCCTGGCTCAGGCACTGAAAACTAATGATCCGGCGGAAAAGACCCGCTTGTATAAGGCGGCGCAGGATATCATCTGGCAAGAGTCGCCGTGGATCCCGCTGGTGGTAGAAAAACTGGTGTCGGCACACAGTAAAAACCTGACCGGTTTTTGGATCATGCCAGACACCGGCTTCAGCTTTGAAGACGCGGATTTGCAATAAGCAACGCAGGGAGTGGAATGCTTAATTACGTTATCAAACGCTTACTGGGGTTGATTCCGACGCTGTTTATCGTCTCGGTGCTGGTGTTTTTATTTGTGCATATGCTGCCCGGCGATCCGGCGCGATTGATTGCCGGGCCCGAAGCTGATGCGCAGGTTATAGAACTGGTGCGTCAGCAGCTGGGGTTGGATCAGCCGCTGTATCACCAGTTCTGGCACTATATCAGCAATGCTGTGCAGGGGGATTTTGGCCTGTCGATGGTGTCGCGTCGTCCGGTTGCCGATGAGATTGCCAGCCGCTTTATGCCAACGCTGTGGCTGACCATAACCAGTATGGTCTGGGCGGTGATATTTGGTATGGCGGCGGGAATTATCGCCGCCGTCTGGCGTAATCGTTGGCCGGATCGATTGAGTATGACCATTGCGGTGTCGGGGATCTCGTTTCCGGCATTTGCGCTGGGGATGCTTTTAATTCAGGTATTCTCCGTTGAACTGGGCTGGCTGCCTACCGTGGGAGCAGACAGTTGGCAGCACTACATTTTACCCTCCCTGACGCTCGGCGCGGCAGTGGCAGCCGTGATGGCGCGCTTTACCCGCGCGTCGTTTGTCGATGTTTTAAGCGAAGATTATATGCGTACCGCGAGGGCGAAAGGGGTGAGCGAAACCTGGGTTGTCCTCAAACACGGGCTACGTAACGCGATGATCCCGGTAGTGACCATGATGGGCTTACAGTTTGGCTTTTTGCTCGGTGGTTCTATCGTGGTGGAGAAAGTTTTCAACTGGCCCGGACTTGGACGCTTACTCGTTGACTCCGTAGAAATGCGCGATTACCCGGTGATTCAGGCGGAAATTCTGCTTTTCTCGCTGGAATTTATTCTTATCAACTTAGTGGTGGATGTGCTTTACGCCGCCATTAACCCGGCTATCAGGTACAAGTAAGGATGCGACTATTTAACTGGCGACGTCAGGCGGTGTTAAACGCCATGCCACTGGTCAAACCTGACCAGGTGCGTACACCGTGGCATGAATTCTGGCGACGATTTCGCCGTCAGCATATGGCGATGACCGCCGCATTATTCGTTATTTTATTGATTGTGGTGGCCATTTTTGCACGCTGGATCGCTCCCTATGACGCCGAAAATTATTTTGATTATGACAATCTGAATAACGGACCTTCTTTGCAGCACTGGTTTGGCGTCGATTCACTGGGGCGCGACATTTTCAGCCGTGTCCTGGTTGGTGCGCAAATCTCGCTGGCGGCGGGCGTGTTTGCCGTGTTTATCGGTGCGGCGATCGGGACGTTGCTGGGCTTGTTGGCTGGATATTATGAAGGCTGGTGGGATCGGTTGATCATGCGCATTTGCGATGTGCTGTTTGCCTTCCCGGGTATTTTACTGGCGATCGCTGTTGTTGCGGTGTTGGGAAGCGGCATTGCTAACGTGATTATCGCAGTCGCCATTTTTTCCATCCCCGCGTTTGCCCGCCTGGTGCGCGGCAACACGCTGGTGTTGAAACAGCAAACCTTTATTGAGTCAGCACGCAGTATTGGTGCCAGCGATATGACCATTTTATTGCGTCATATCTTGCCTGGGACCGTCTCGTCTATCGTGGTGTTTTTCACCATGCGCATTGGCACCTCGATTATCTCTGCCGCCAGCCTGTCATTTCTCGGCCTCGGTGCGCAGCCGCCGACACCAGAGTGGGGAGCAATGCTCAATGAGGCACGAGCGGATATGGTTATCGCGCCGCATGTCGCTGTTTTTCCGGCCCTGGCTATTTTTCTGACCGTACTGGCGTTCAATTTGTTGGGCGATGGTTTACGCGATGCGCTGGATCCGAAAATTAAAGGATAGTTACGTTTGAATATTGCTTGAAAGGGTAATCACCTCACAGGCAATTATTGCCCTAAGCAAGTGTTGTAACTTTCTGCTGATTTTGTAGAATCGGGTAATTTGGTTAAAAAGCCGCAGCAAGGGACTATTTTTGCAGCGGCACAGCGTTCAGATAGTTATTTTGTTAAATGTATTAACATGCTGAGTTTATACGAAAAGATAAAGATAAGGCTGATAATTTTATTTTTATTGGCAGCACTGTCATTTATTGGTCTTTTTTTCATCATTAACTATCAACTGGTATCGGAACGCGCGGTAAAACGTGCCGATAGCCGCTTTGAACTTATTCAGAAAAACGTTGGCTATTTCTTTAAAGATATTGAACGTTCGGCCCTGACATTAAAGGACTCACTGTATTTATTAAAAAATACAGAGGAGATTCAACGCGCCGTGATTCTGAAAATGGAAATGATGCCATTTTTAGACTCGGTGGGACTGGTACTTGATGATAATAAATATTATCTCTTTTCGCGGAGGGCGAATGATAAAATCGTTGTTTATCATCAGGAACAAGTAAATGGACCGCTTGTCGACGAGTCAGGGCGGGTTATTTTTGCCGATTTTAACCCATCGAAACGACCGTGGTCGGTGGCTTCAGATGACTCTAACAACAGCTGGAATCCGGCATACAATTGCTTTGATCGTCCGGGTAAAAAATGTATCTCTTTTACGCTACGTATCAACGGCAAAGATCACGATTTGTTAGCGGTAGATAAAATTCATGTCGATTTAAACTGGCGGTATCTGAACGAGTATCTTGATCAAATCAGCGCTAATGATGAAGTTCTATTTTTGAAACAAGGTCATGAGATCATTGCCAAGAATCAACTCGCTCGTGAAAAACTGATTATTTATAATAGCGAAGGTAATTATAATATTATTGATTCTGTCGATACGGAGTATATTGCAAAGACATCAGCAGTGCCAAATAATGCATTGTTCGAAATCTATTTTTATTATCCTGGCGGTAATTTATTGAACGCATCAGATAAACTTTTTTATCTACCGTTTGCGTTCATTATTATCGTGTTGCTGGTGGTATATTTCATGACCACTCGTGTGTTCCGTCGGCAATTTTCTGAAATGACCGAGCTGGTTAATACGCTGGCGTTTTTGCCCGACTCAACGGATCAGATCGAGGCTCTGAAAATTCGCGAAGGCGATGCGAAAGAGATTATCAGCATCAAAAATTCGATCGCGGAAATGAAAGATGCCGAAATTGAACGGTCAAATAAATTGCTCTCACTGATCTCTTACGATCAGGAAAGCGGTTTTATTAAAAATATGGCGATTATTGAGTCCAACAATAATCAGTATCTGGCTGTGGGGATCATCAAACTGTGTGGTCTGGAAGCCGTGGAAGCGGTGTTTGGTGTTGATGAACGCAATAAAATCGTCAGGAAATTGTGTCAGCGAATTGCCGAGAAATATGCGCAATGCTGCGATATCGTGACATTCAATGCCGATCTCTATTTACTTCTGTGTCGGGAAAATGTACAGACATTTACCCGTAAAATAGCGATGGTAAACGATTTTGACAGCAGCTTTGGCTACCGCAATCTGCGCATCCATAAGTCTGCCATTTGTGAACCTTTGCAGGGGGAAAACGCCTGGAGTTACGCAGAAAAACTGAAACTGGCGATTTCCAGTATCCGTGACCATATGTTCTCCGAGTTTATTTTCTGTGATGACGCGAAACTCAACGAAATAGAAGAGAATATCTGGATTGCGCGTAATATTCGCCATGCAATGGAAATTGGCGAACTATTCCTCGTCTATCAACCGATCGTTGATATTAACACCCGCGCCATTCTGGGCGCGGAGGCGTTGTGCCGTTGGGTTTCTGCGGAGCGGGGGATCATTTCACCGCTGAAGTTCATTACCATTGCTGAAGATATCGGGTTTATCAATGAGCTGGGTTATCAGATTATTAAAACGGCAATGGGTGAATTCAGACATTTTAGTCAGCGTGCGTCGCTGAAGGATGATTTCTTACTGCATATTAATGTTTCGCCCTGGCAGTTAAACGAACCGCACTTTCATGAGCGTTTTACCACCATCATGAAAGAAACTGGCCTGAAGGCGAACAGCCTCTGTGTTGAGATCACTGAAACCGTGATTGAGCGAATTAATGAACATTTTTATCTCAATATTGAACAACTGCGTAAACAAGGGGTACGGATATCGATTGATGACTTTGGCACCGGTTTGTCAAACCTGAAACGTTTTTATGAAATTAATCCAGACAGCATAAAGGTGGACTCGCAATTTACCGGCGATATTTTCGGTACTGCGGGAAAAATTGTGCGCATTATTTTCGATCTGGCACGCTATAACCGGATCCCGGTGATTGCGGAAGACGTAGAGAGCGAAGACGTTGCGCGCGAATTAATTAAATTAGGATGTGTTCAGGCTCAGGGGTATCTGTACCAGAAACCCATGCCATTCTCCGCCTGGGATAAAAGTGGAAAATTAGTAAAAGAGTAGTTTACGTATGTCCAGAATCAATAAGTTCGTACTTACAGTCAGTCTGCTGATTTTTATCATGATTTCAGCAGTTGCCTGCGGGATCTACACTCAAATGGTAAAGGAACGGGTGTATAGCCTGAAACAGTCCGTTATTGATACTGCTTTTGCGGTGGCAAATATTGCTGAATATCGGCGTAGCGTGGCAATTGATCTTATCAACACGCTAAATCCCACGGAGGAACAGCTGTTGGTTGGTTTGCGCACAGCTTACGCCGACTCGGTTTCCCCCTCTTATTTGTACGATGTCGGTCCTTATCTGATTTCCAGTGACGAATGTATTCAGGTAAAGGAGTTCGAGAAAAATTATTGTGCAGATATTATGCAGGTTGTGAAGTATCGACATGTCAAAAATACAGGGTTTATCTCTTTTGACGGTAAAACCTTCGTCTATTACCTCTATCCGGTAACTCACAATCGTAGTCTGATATTTTTGCTTGGTCTGGAGCGTTTTTCTTTACTGTCAAAATCGCTGGCGATGGACAGCGAGAACCTGATGTTCTCTCTATTTAAGAACGGTAAACCGGTGACCGGTGATGAATATAATGCTAAAAACGCCATCTTCACCGTTTCGGAAGCGATGGAGCACTTCGCCTATTTGCCGACCGGATTGTACGTATTTGCGTATAAAAAAGATGTTTATTTGCGGGTCTGTACATTGATTATTTTCTTTGCCGCATTGGTGGCAGTGATATCGGGTACCAGTTGCCTCTATCTGGTACGCAGAGTGATTAATCGTGGTATTGTGGAGAAAGAAGCCATCATTAATAACCATTTTGAACGCGTACTGGATGGCGGGCTTTTCTTTTCGGCTGCCGATGTCAAAAAACTCTACAGTATGTATAACTCGGCGTTCCTGGACGACCTGACCAAAGCAATGGGCAGAAAATCCTTTGACGAAGATTTAAAAGCGCTGCCGGAAAAAGGCGGTTATTTGTGCCTGTTTGACGTCGATAAATTCAAAAACATTAACGACACCTTCGGTCATTTGCTGGGCGATGAAGTGTTGATGAAAGTGGTGAAAATCCTTAAATCACAGATCCCGGTAGATAAAGGTAAAATCTACCGCTTCGGCGGTGACGAATTTGCGGTGATTTATACGGGTGGAACGCTGGAAGAGTTGCTATCGATTCTAAAAGAAATCGTTCATTTCCAGGTGGGAAGCATTAATTTAAGTACCAGTATCGGTGTAGCGCATTCAAATGAATGTACCACCGTCGAACGCTTGAAAATGCTGGCGGATGAGCGGCTGTATAAGAGTAAGAAAAACGGCAGGGCTCAGATAAGCTGGCAGTAATCATTATTCGCAGGCCGGACAAATGATTTTGCCCGGCCTGAATTAATTAAACCCGGCTACCCCACAAATCGTACTCATCGGCGTGCTCGACTTTCACACGCAGGATATCACCCGGCTTAACGTTGGTTTCACCATTGAGATAAACCGCGCCGTCGATTTCCGGTGCATCTGCCATGCTGCGACCAATCGCGCCTTCTTCGTCCACTTCGTCGATAATCACCAGAATTTCACGGCCCACTTTCTCTTGCAGGCGCTCGGCGGAAATCTGCTGCTGCAGCTGCATGAAACGGTTCCAGCGTTCTTCTTTAACTTCTTCCGGAACCTGGTCAGGCAGGGCATTGGCGTCTGCACCTTCAACCGGGCTGTATTTAAAGCAGCCAACGCGATCCAGACGCGCTTCTTTCAGGAAGTCGAGTAGCATCTGGAAATCTTCTTCTGTCTCGCCAGGGAAGCCGACAATAAAGGTTGAGCGTAGGGTCAGTTCCGGGCAGATTTCGCGCCACTGTTTGATGCGCGCCAGTTGGCGATCTACAGAACCCGGACGCTTCATCAGTTTGAGAATGCGCGGGCTGGCGTGCTGCAACGGAATGTCCAGATACGGCAGGATTTTGCCTTCTGCCATCAGTGGGATGACGTCGTCCACATGCGGATAAGGGTAAACGTAGTGCAGACGTGTCCAGATCCCCAGTTTCGATAACTGTTCGCACAGGCTGACCATGCTGGTTTTTACCGGCTCGCCGTTGTGGAAGCCAGTACGATGTTTAACATCAACGCCATAGGCGGAAGTATCCTGCGAGATCACCAGAATCTCTTTAACGCCCGCATCTACCAGACGTTTCGCTTCACTTAACACTTCGCCAATCGGACGGCTCACCAGGTCGCCGCGCATAGACGGAATAATGCAGAAGGTGCAGCGGTGATTACAGCCTTCCGAAATTTTCAGATAGGCATAATGACGCGGCGTCAGTTTCACACCTTGTTCTGGCACCAGGCTCAGGAATGGGTTGTGTTTCGGTTTTGGCACGTAGTGATGAACGTGCTCCAGAACCTGCTCATAGCTATGAGGCCCGGTGATTTCCAGCACTTTCGGGTGGACTTCGCGGATCTGATCTTCTTTTGCCCCCAGACAACCGGTCACAATTACCTTGCCGTTTTCATTCAACGCTTCACCAATGGCTTCCAGTGATTCTTGTACCGCGCTGTCAATAAAGCCGCAGGTGTTGACGATCACCATGTCCGCATCGTCATAGCTCGGTACCACGTCATAACCTTCAGTGCGGAGTTCGGTGAGAATACGCTCTGAATCAACAAGGTTTTTTGGACAGCCAAGGGAAACAAAGCCGATTTTCGGCTGGGGAGTTACTTTGCTCATAGCTTAAAAAATATTCAGTTACAGGAAAGGTCAGGGCAGGGATTCTACAGAGTTCTGCATAAAATTTGTATCGCAATCTCATTCGCTGGCGGAGGCGAAGGAAATGTAAATTTTGTTAATTCGGCGTGAAGAATTGATCCTGGACAGCATTTTGCTCAAAAAATAGCCATACTATTTAATTGCAACAAGGCTGGAAAGAGGAGGATCGAAGTATGTTCGTTGACAGACAGCGAATCGATCTGCTGAACCGGTTGATCGACGCACGCGTTGACCTCGCCGCATACGTGCAACTGAGGAAGGCAAAAGGATACATGTCCGTCAGCGAAAGCAATCATCTACGAGATAACTTTTTTAAACTGAATCGCGAACTGCACGATAAATCGCTGCGGTTGAATCTTCATCTGGATCAGGAAGAGTGGAGTGCTCTTCATCATGCTGAAGAAGCATTAGCGACAGCCGCAGTATGTTTGATGAGTGGGCACCATGATTGCCCGACTGTTATTACCGTCAACGCCGATAAGCTTGAAAATTGTCTGATGAGCTTAACGCTGAGTATCCAGAGCCTGCAGAAGCACGCCATGCTTGAGAAGGCCTGAAAACTAAGGGGGAGAAAGCGTCTCCCCCTTCATGTTTAAGTTTTTGTAAAAATGAATTTGTTATCTCCTCCACTGACTACGCTTTAAGCCAGAGTCAATCCGGAGGCGTTATGCATCGACAATCCTTTTTCCTTGTGCCCCTTATTTGTCTTTCTTCCGCTCTCTGGGCGGCTCCTGCAACGGTAAATGTCGAAGTACTGCAAGACAAACTCGACCATCCCTGGGCACTGGCCTTTTTACCCGATAATCACGGTATGTTAATCACTCTGCGCGGCGGCGAGTTGCGTCACTGGCAAGCAGGAAAAGGATTATCTGCGCCGCTTTCCGGAGTTCCGGACGTTTGGGCGCACGGGCAGGGCGGCCTGCTGGACGTGGTTTTAGCGCCTGATTTTGCTCAGTCTCGCCGCATCTGGTTAAGTTATTCCGAAGTTGGCGATGATGGCAAAGCCGGAACTGCTGTGGGTTATGGCCGCTTAAGTGATGATCTCTCAAAAGTGACCGACTTCCGCACCGTCTTCCGCCAGATGCCAAAACTGTCTACCGGCAACCATTTTGGCGGGCGGCTGGTATTCGACGGTAAAGGTTATCTTTTTATTGCTCTGGGCGAAAACAATCAGCGCCCGACGGCGCAGGATCTGGATAAATTACAGGGCAAACTGGTGCGTCTGACCGACCAGGACGAAATCCCGGATGATAATCCTTTTATAAAGGAATCCGGTGTGCGCGCCGAGATCTGGTCTTATGGCATTCGTAATCCGCAAGGAATGGCGATGAATCCGTGGAGTAATGCACTGTGGCTGAATGAACATGGCCCGCGCGGTGGTGATGAAATTAATATCCCGCAAAAAGGCAAAAACTACGGCTGGCCGCTGGCAACCTGGGGAATCAACTATTCAGGCTTTAAGATACCGGAAGCGAAAGGGGAGATCGTCGCCGGGACCGAGCAACCTGTTTTTTACTGGAAAGATTCGCCCGCTGTGAGCGGCATGGCCTTCTATAACAGCGATAAATTCCCCCAGTGGCAGCAAAAATTATTTATTGGCGCGCTGAAAGATAAAGATGTCATTGTGATGAGCGTCAACGGCGACAAAGTGACAGAAGATGGCCGTATTTTAACGGACAGAGGGCAGCGAATTCGTGATGTTCGCACTGGACCCGACGGTTATTTATACGTTCTCACCGACGAGTCCAGTGGGGAATTACTTAAAGTTAGCCCACGCAATTAGCTAACGGGAATCATCACCACTTTGCGCACTGCGGGGCGTTCAGTGAGTTGCTGATACCAGCGTTGCAGATTTGGACGCGGTGTCCAGGTCAGGCCAACGTTAAACAAATTGTAGATGAACGGTGCGATAGCGATATCGCCCACACCAAACTCGTCGCCAGAGAACCATTTTACTTTTGCCAGTTCCGCATCGAGCAGGGCAAACAGGGCGTCGCACTCTTTGCAACTGGCATCAATGGCGGCCTGATCGCGCTCTTCCGGTGGTGTTCTGACTAATCCCATCAGGATCCCGCGATGAGCATTACTGAGCGTCTGGTTTGCCCAGTCCATCCATTTTTCCGCTTCCGCACGACGTGCCGGTGAGTCGATCCACAGACGTTTTTGCCCGTACTGTGCCGCCAGATAGCGGACAATGGCGTTTGATTCCCAAAGAATGAGATCACTTTCGTCGTCACGCAACAACGGCACCAGCCCGTTAGGGTTCATCGCCAGAAAATCAGCATCGTGATTTATCCCAAACTCACGGCCCGCGAGAATTTGCTCATAAGGTAGTTCCAGTTCTTCGAGCGTCAGCAATACTTTTTTTACGTTAGTTGAATTATTCCGACCCCACAGCGTAATCATACTCACCCCTTTTCCGACAGGCAGCCACAGGCTGAACAGGACTCCGATGGTGAAGTAAAGTTAACTTTTAAGCAACAGCTGGCAAAAAAATGACACCAGAAGCAGCGAAGCGGCAGGATATTGCATAAACTTTAAAAACTTTACCAACTTACGGTTTCTTTAAGTTTGTGTGTGCGTTATTAATCACCGAACTTATCATACGGCGATATAACGTATTTTTTTGAATGGATACTCGGGTGGCATTTATGACGCAATACTCCTCTCTCCTTCGTGGTCTTGCAGCGGGTTCTGCATTTTTATTCCTTTTTGCCCCAACGGCATTCGCGGCGGAACAAACCGTTGAAGCGCCGAGCGTGGATGCGCGTGCATGGATTTTAATGGATTACGCCAGCGGTAAAGTGCTGGCAGAAGGCAACGCGGATGAGAAACTGGATCCCGCGAGCCTGACTAAAATCATGACCAGCTATGTGGTTGGGCAGGCGCTTAAGGCCGATAAGATTAAACTCACCGATATGGTGACGGTCGGTAAAGATGCCTGGGCGACGGGAAATCCGGCACTGCGTGGTTCATCGGTAATGTTCCTCAAACCGGGCGATCAGGTTTCGGTGGCAGACTTGAACAAAGGTGTGATTATCCAGTCCGGTAATGACGCCTGTATTGCGCTGGCCGATTACGTTGCCGGGAGCCAGGAGTCATTTATTGGTTTGATGAATGGTTATGCCAAAAAACTGGGTCTGACCAACACTACCTTCCAGACGGTGCACGGTCTGGATGCGCCGGGGCAGTTCAGTACCGCGCGCGATATGGCATTGCTGGGTAAAGCATTGATCCACGATGTGCCGGAAGAGTACGCCATTCATAAAGAGAAAGAGTTCACCTTCAACAAAATTCGTCAGCCTAACCGTAACCGTCTGCTGTGGAGCAGCAATCTGAATGTTGATGGCATGAAGACAGGAACCACGGCAGGCGCGGGATATAATCTGGTTGCTTCGGCTACCCAGGGCGATATGCGTTTAATCTCCGTAGTGCTGGGGGCGAAAACTGACCGTATCCGTTTTAATGAGTCTGAGAAATTATTGACCTGGGGTTTCCGCTTCTTTGAAACCGTGACGCCAATTAAACCTGATGCCACCTTTGTGACTCAGCGCGTCTGGTTTGGTGATAAGAGCGAAGTGAATCTTGGGGCAGGTGAAGCGGGCTCAGTGACCATACCGCGTGGGCAGCTGAAAAACCTGAAGGCGAGCTACACGTTAACGGAACCGCAGCTTACCGCACCGCTGAAAAAAGGTCAGGTTGTCGGGACCATTGATTTCCAGCTTAACGGTAAATCCATTGAGCAGCGTCCGCTGATCGTGATGGAAAATGTGGAAGAGGGCGGATTCTTTGGTCGGATGTGGGATTTCGTGATGATGAAATTCCATCAGTGGTTCGGCAGCTGGTTCTCTTAATCTTCTGATAACCGGATGGCGCGAAACGTCATCCGGTTATACGTCATTAATACATCAACTTAATACGGTGCGTCTGCGCGTACTTCACATACTCATCTTCCGGGCAACAATCACTCACCACAATATCAAAGCGTTTCAGGTCACCCATGCGCGCCGGACGCACCTTGCCAAATTTACTGTGGTCGACAACCAGCACATGCTTTTGCGCCATCGACATGGCCCAGTGTTTTACCGGCAACTCTTCAAGATTAAAACAGGTAGCGCCTTTACTGACATGCACGCCCGCCGCGGAATAAAAAGCGATATCCGGGCAAAAATTATTCAACGTTTGCTGAAAATCGATGGGTTTGAAAATGGCGTTGCTGGCGTGAAATTCACCACCGCACAGAAATGCGCGGCAATGGGGTTTCTCTTTCAGCGCCAGAAAGGTATTTAGCGAATAACAAACGGCGGTAAAAGGGATTTCATTATCAATCGCTTCAATAATCCACGGCGTGGTGGTGCCACAGTCAAAAAAGAGAGTCTGATCGGGTTCTACCAGTGTCGCAGCCATTTTTGCCGCCCGGCGTTTTTCTTCCACCAGGCGGGATTTTTGATCGCTTAACAGGTAATGGCTGGCACTGCGCGGTTCCAGAACAATATAGCCGCCGAGCAAAACGACGGGCGCACTGTGGTTGTTCAGATCGCGACGAATCGTCATCTCCGAAACCCCAAGCAGGGCGGCGGCGTCTTTAAGATGTAACTTATCGCTGCGTTTTAATTCTTGCAGCAGCTGCCCGATACGCTCTTCGCGACGTGTTTCCATAATCCCTCTGAATAGTTATTGAAGCGAGCCGCTCAATACTACACTTTTTAGCAGAGATCAGTCACGCACCCAGCCTTTGCGGATCGGTAATGCAAAACAGAAGCGATACCACGATTGCAGACGTTGATAGAGTTTATGCCCCATCGCTTGCCAGATAATCTGAGCGCTAAGGCAGCCAATCATACCTGCCAGCAATCCACCGAGCATATCCAGCGGCCAGTGCACGCCAAGATAAACGCGCGACCAGGCAATGACGACGGCCAGCACCATTAAAAGTGAGCCGGACCACAGGCGATGCCAGCATAAAAATGCCAGTGCAAAGGTGAAAATCACCGTACCGTGGTCGCTTGGGAATGAGTCATCCGCCGCATGATGCAGGAAGTTATAGCCGATATTTTCGACAAAGGGTCGGTCGTGCGGAAAAAGATGTCCCATCGTCCAGGACACAAACAGGCTGACCGCCAGCGCGATAGCGATTTTTATCACCAGTTGCCGTTGTGCTGTAAGCCCCCACAACCAAAGCACCGCGGCCAGCAGCGGTACCACGGTAATCAAATCTTTAGCAATAAAAATCGCCAACGAGATCATCCACGGAGCCGAGTCTGGCGTCGCGTTAATAAGAGAGAATAGAGAGAGATTCAAATTTTCCAGCATAACTTCCCGACGCAAAGTGATTAAAAGGGAGCCAATACAGGCAAGTCGTTGAGAATAAAGTGCAGGTTAAACTGGGTAAAGCGGCATCGTCTTATTTCCCTCAAGCGGCCTGTTTACGGTGGGTAATTGTAACGGGCATAGGTTAAATAAAACTTAAAGAAAGCGTAGCTATACTCGCAATAATGTAAGAATGTGCTTAACCGTGGTTTCAGCTACAAAATTCGCTTTCTCGTTAGCTGTGCTTTTATTAAACTCTGCGCGATTATTATTGGCGAAGAAATTGCATGCAAAATAAATTAGCTTCCGGTGCCAGGCTTGGACGTCAGGCGTTACTTTTCCCTCTCTGTCTGGTGCTTTACGAATTTTCAACCTATATCGGCAACGATATGATTCAACCCGGTATGTTGGCCGTGGTGGAACAATATCAGGCGGGCATTGATTGGGTTCCTACTTCAATGACCGCATATCTGGCGGGCGGGATGTTTTTACAATGGCTCCTGGGGCCGCTGTCGGATCGTATTGGTCGCCGTCCGGTGATGCTGGCGGGGGTGGTGTGGTTTATCATCACCTGTCTGGCAATATTACTGGCGCAAAACATTGAACAATTCACTCTGTTGCGCTTCTTGCAGGGCATAAGCCTCTGTTTCATTGGCGCTGTGGGATACGCCGCAATTCAGGAATCCTTCGAAGAGGCGGTTTGTATCAAGATCACCGCGCTGATGGCGAACGTGGCGCTGATTGCTCCGCTACTTGGTCCGCTGGTGGGCGCGGCGTGGATCCATGTGCTGCCCTGGGAAGGGATGTTTGTCTTGTTTGCCGCATTGGCAGCGATCTCCTTTTTCGGTCTGCAACAAGCCATGCCTGAAACCGCCACGCGTATAGGCGAGAAACTGTCACTGAAAGAACTCGGTCGTGACTATAAGCTGGTGCTGAAGAACGGCCGCTTTGTGGCGGGGGCGCTGGCGCTGGGATTCGTTAGCCTGCCATTGCTGGCGTGGATCGCCCAGTCGCCGATTATCATCATTACCGGCGAGCAGTTGAGCAGCTATGAATATGGCTTGCTGCAAGTGCCTATTTTCGGGGCGTTAATTGCGGGTAACTTGCTGTTAGCGCGTCTGACCTCGCGCCGCACCGTACGTTCGCTGATTATTATGGGCGGCTGGCCGATTATTATTGGTCTGTTGGTCGCTGCTGCGGCAACGGTTATCTCATCGCACGCGTATTTATGGATGACCGCCGGGTTAAGTATTTATGCTTTCGGCATTGGTCTGGCGAATGCGGGACTGGTGCGATTAACCCTGTTTGCCAGCGATATGAGTAAAGGTACGGTTTCTGCGGCGATGGGAATGCTGCAAATGCTGATCTTTACCGTCGGTATTGAAATCAGCAAACATGCCTGGCTGAACGGGGGCAACGGACTGTTTAATCTCTTCAACCTTGTCAACGGAATTTTGTGGCTGTCGCTGATGGTTATCTTTTTAAAAGATAAACAGATGGGAAATTCTCACGAAGGGTAAAAAAATGCCTGATTGCTTTGTGCGATCAGGCATTCTCGAATTAATGGTGATGGTCGTCAATCTGGTGTTCGATAACCATCCCTTCACCTACGCTGGCAAGATGGCGAACATAAGGATGCGGGCGGTAAGCCGGAGCTGGCGCAGGAGCCACATAGACGGTTTGCGGCACAGTCGCGACGCTGACCGCTTGTGGAACGCTGACTGAATCAGGAACCACAACCACTTTGTATCCACTCGGCACATCGACGGTGACACTTTGCGCCATCGCCACACCAGTAAAGCCCATTAAAAGCGCGCCCAACAGTAGACAATTTTTCATAAACATTTCGCCTGAAATAATGCAGCGGGTTAATTTCCGCGAATTATGCAGCCTTCATTCAGGTATTGTGTTGCCGGGCGTGCTGCCGTTTTTATTGGTCAAATGGCGCTTCGTGTTTAAGCACTTTATCGATCACATCCAGTACGCCTTCACGGTTATTGGAGCCTGCCCGGTATTTTGCCGCTGCGACGACCGCATTGCCGGCATTTTCCATTGCAAAACTAAAGCCTGCCTGACGCAGCATCTCAATATCGTTACCGCCATCGCCAAAGACCACCACTTCGCTGTCGTCTATTCCCCATAATTTCTGCAGTTGGCGAAGGCCATTGGCTTTATGTACGCCGGGGATAATCAGATCGATGCTGCCGTTGCCGGTGTGGACCGGCACCATAATATCGCCGATGGCCTCATGTAATGCTTTTTGTACTTGTGGAATCAGTTCATCGGAAAGATTCAGGCCAAACTTAAAGAAGATATCCTCTAAGTTGTCAAAGTTATCGACGTATTCCAGACGGTGATAATACATTTCCGCCACCGTTTTCATGGCATCGTCATATTTTTTGAGCGTATAGGCGCTATTTTTTCCGCAGGCAATAATTTCCACTTCCGGGCGCGTCAGCAAATGTTCCACGACAGTAGTAAACGCATCCTTCGACAGCTCGCCATTAAAAACATCTTTGCCTTCGCTCACTACCCAGCCGCCGTTTTCAGCCACAAAGGCAATTTCATTAGCAATTTCAGGGAAGAAAGAGATCAACTGATAATATTGATTCCCGCTGGCGACTACAAAGCGAATTCCTTGTGCTTTCATTTGCTGATACTGAGCCATAAACCGCTCACGGTTATAGGTTTTTTGATCGCTTAAGAAAGTACCATCCATGTCTACCGCAATTAATTTAATGCTCATCAACTATTCTCCATCGCCGTCTGCGTTTTGGTATCGGGTTTGGCGACGGCTTTCGCGACAATAGCCGCGAGAATAACCAGCGCCAGTACAACCAGCATTGCACTACGTAATCCATAATGTTCGCCGAGATAGCCCAGCAGCGGCGGCCCGACGAGGAAAGCCAGATAACCGGTCGTTGCTACCACACTGACGCGGGTTGGTGCATCGGGGCCGGTATCGCTGGCGGCAGAAATGGTCAGCGGGAAGCCCAGCGAGGCACCCAGTCCCCAGAGTACAACAGACACCCCAGCGACCCAGGCGCTATCGACAAAAATAATCAGCCCAATACCCAACGCCCCCATTAGTGCACTGGCCCGAACCACGGCAACGCGACTGTAACGGTCGATGAACCAACCGCCGGTGAAGCGTCCAACGGTCATCCCCAGGGTAAAACCGGCATAAATCAGCGAGCCGGAAGTAGGGCTAAAACCGTGACCGTCAACCATTAATAAGGGTAACCAGTCGTTGGCAGAACCTTCGGCAAAGGCCATCGCCAGCACCACAACACCTATCAGCAGCAACTGGATATCGCGATAAAAAGGAATGCCTTTTTCGCCATGCTGGGTGCCATCGGCAGCATTTTTGCCCGTACCGTCAGGGATTGCCTGAATGGCGATATAAATAGGCGCGATACCTACCAGCGCCGCCAATAAAATGTGCACCGTTGCCGGAACGCCAAAGGCCGTCAGTGCCATCCCGACACCAGCGCCTGCCAGCGTGCCCAGGCTATAAAAACCGTGCATCATTGGCAAAACCGTTTTATTCATTTCTCGCTCAACGGCGGCACCTTCAACGTTTATCGCCACTTCCGCAGAACCAAAACTTGCCCCAAAGACGCCGAGACCAACGGCAAAGAGCAGGGGCGATGTCAGCCAGAGTGCCAGACTTAATATCATCATCCCGATCAATGCGCAGGACATCGTGACCAGGATGACATTACGCGTGCCAAAGCGTTTCACTAACCACGCCGAGCAGAGAATACCGCTCATCGAACCGATCGACAGACCAAAGAGAACACCGCCCATTTCAGCGATCGAGACAGAGAGAATATCGCGGATAGCAGGCGTACGGGTTGCCCAGGACGCCATTAACAGGCCTGGCAAAAAGAAGAACATAAACAGCGCCCAGGTTCGGCGTTTCAATGCATTACGTGAAGAATTTACGGTCATAGATCACGTCAAAATAAGAAGAGGGAAGACAACATTAGCAAGGTTGTGTACATTTGTACACAATTGCAGAGAGAGGAAATGACATGCGTCGCGCTAACGATCCGCAACGGCGAGAAAAAATTATCCAGGCCACGCTGGAGGCGGTGAAACTTTACGGAATACATGCTGTTACGCACCGCAAAATTGCTACCCTTGCCGGGGTACCGTTGGGATCGATGACCTACTATTTTTCAGGAATTGATGAGTTGTTGCTGGAGGCGTTCAGCAGTTTTACTGAGATTATGTCCCGGCAATATCAGGCATTTTTTAGCGATGTTAGTGATGCTCAAGGCGCATGCCAGGCTATCACCGATATGATCTACAGCTCACAGGTTGCAACGCCGGATAATATGGAGCTGATGTACCAGCTCTACGCGCTGGCTAGCCGAAAACCGCTATTAAAAACGGTAATGCAAAACTGGATGCAGCGCAGTCAGCAAACGCTCGAACAATGGTTTGAACCCGGAACCGCCCGCGCGCTTGATGCGTTTATTGAGGGGATGACGCTGCATTTTGTCACCGACCGTAAGCCGCTATCGCGCGAGGAGATTTTGAGGATGGTTGAGAGGGTTGCAGGGTAGTAGATAAATTTTAGATAACAAAAAACCCATTTATGTAAACGGGTTAATGAAAACAATAAGTTAGAGTAAAAACAATAAGTTGGGTTGGTGGTCAGTGGTGGTTATTACGGGGTAATGCCAACCGCTGCCGCCACTTTGTCGCCATTAAGAAGGTGATGACTGGTCTTTGATAGCTAGAAGTCCCCATGAGAAAACTTCTTTGGCATCGCTTATTAAACCATCCTCTATAAATTGCTGTGTCTCAGCCCATTCCATATCACTGACATAGTGTACTAGCGTATTTGTCTGGATTGGGATTTCTTCAAATTGCTCGATTCGACGTTTGAAACTACATTCAGGATCTGAACAACGGCATGTGCGTCTTATATCATCTACCCTACAGAGTAAAAGGGAGTAGGGGGTCTCAAGTGGTGCACAGTAGTCAACCCGATAGTTATGAGATCGTGTTGGCTGGATGTTATGAAGGGGATCTAAAAGCACAATATTAAAAATTTGGTTCTCATCCCAAAAGCCAACAACTCTACCAAGGGCAGTAGATATCTGAAATTGTAGTAAGGGGTATTCTTCGTCATTTTCAAGGTAATCAGTGTCAATCCATGTCAACTGGCTACGTTGTACGGGTATATTTCTTTGTTCCCAGTTTATTGAATGATAGCGCCATGCCTCTCTATCGGCCCCACTGGTAATAAAGCCTTTGACATCTTTTTGAGAAAGCTCAGATAATTTTCCAATTAGTGAAACAAACCAGCCTGAATTGGTACGGTCTAACCCAAAATTATCAATTTGACGCCAATAACGAAAAGAAAATGCCCACTTTTTTTCGGGTGCAGAGGGCGTTTTTGGGGTCTGTGCCGCTGTTGGTTGATTTGCCCCTAATGAAGGGCGGTAGGCGTTCACCATGGCTATTAATTTAATCGGCTACGATAAAAGTCTCTTGTTATGTTGCGATCGATGACTACTTCACAACGTGCTGAAGGTCTGTAACCCTCACGAGCCTTAATCCATGGTTCTTCTTTATGAGTCATATCTTCAAGTTGTGCGCCAGAAAAAGCACCGTAGACTTCAAGAACGCCATCAATATGAGCTGCGGTTGCGGCTGGAATGGATGAAAGATCAAACCCAGGAGTGCGATCTGCAATCGTTATGTCCGAATACAGTGATTTTGTAGAAGAGAACCGGTTATAAATCGCACGGCTTACTGGGCCATGAATCCAAGCTTGAAACTCCTCATCCACTAACTTTTTATCGAAAAAAGCTAGATACCAAGCATCTGCGTAATAAGCTAATTTTTGCAGCTTCAAATTAGACATAGTTTCACCTGAAGCTAAGATTTTTGTGATGATGTAATCACATAATTGGTTAATATTTATCATTATTTATCCCTCTAGGCTTGGTGTCTAAGCAGCCAATCTTATTAAAGATATCGACCGTTAGAAATCTTTGAATACCAAGTTAACTTATAGTGGCATACATAGCTGAATAAATCGAGATTCAAACGTGCTAAAATGTGATGAATATGGATGAGCAGTGCTTTCATTTTACGTAGTTACCATAGTTGCTAATGGATTAAAACGTAGCGCTGTTTCTAGGTGGTCAGGAGCCAGATGAGCATAGCGCATGGTCATTTTTATGTCGTGATGCCCAAGGATTTTCTGCAGAGCCAGGATGTTTCCGCCGGACATCATAAAGTGTGCTGCGAACGTATGACGCAGAACGTGTGTTAGCTGACCGCGTGGAAGCACAATAGAAGTCTTATCCATTACAGATAAAAACTGGAAGTAGCAGTCAGTGAAGAAATTGAAACCGTCTAGGGCAATGATTTCCTCATACAGCTCTTTGCTAATCGGAATGCTTCGGTTCTTTTTGCCTTTGGTCCTGACGAATGTGATCCGGTATTTCGTAACCTGAGAACGGGTTAGGTTCACAGCTTCGCGCCAGCGTGCTCCGGTGCTCAGACAGATTTTAACGACAAGAGCGAGCAGGGGACTTTGGCGGTTGCAGTCGTACAATAGCTCGGTAATTTGTTCATGCGTCAGCCAGGCCATCTCCTTTTCTGCGATGGTGAATTTTCGCATGTTCTCCAGTGGGTTCGGATACGACCATTCGCCCAGGCGGGATAGTTCGCTAAAAACACTACTTAGATAGCTTTGCTCCAGGTTAATGGTGACCGGGCTTGCTCCTTTCTTCCATTTCTCGCTGAAGTAGATCTCGCCTGTCAGGCGTTTATCTCGATAGTGGGCAAACATTTTAGAGGTGAGATCAGTTGCAAGGGGATTGCCCAGAGCGTCAACCATCAGCAGCAATTTGTCATAGACATGCTGCCCAGCAGTCAGTGATTTACCATGTAGTTTGAACCATAGCTCAACCACGTCTTTTAGTGTTCGACGATCCACTGATTCACCTAGCCAGGGCTTTGCTTCGGTTTCTTCCATCGTGTGACGCTCAAAAGCCAGTGCTTCGCCTTTGGTGGCGAATTGTTTACGCACACGACGCCCACTACGTCCGGCGGGGTAACATTCGCAAAGCCATTTTCCTGTGGTGAGTTTTCGTACAGCCATAAAAAATGCCCTCCAATAGAGAGCATTTTTACTGTATGTATAACCAGTGTCAATATATGAAATCCTGCGACCATACATCTCACTGAAGCCATAATGAAGTAGGCTATTCTTTTTGCTATGTGAGCATGTAACTTTTGCGGTTAACCTGTGGCTCATTTTTATTTTAGGCGCAGATATAAAAGCAAAAGTTATCGTGAGTTTTTAGTACAGATTTTTTTGGATTTACTAATAGTTCCATCATTGCAAACGAATTTGCCATCTGAGGTACAGTGAGAAACACCTCCCTTTTTCCCTGAGCAGGGATAATTTCTAGCATAGGTAGCTAGTGGGTTTAATAACAAAGAACATGACAAAACCACAAAAAATACCTTACCAAGCATAATTTCCTCCCGGTACTATTTAACATACTTGACTGTTAAACTTATAATTTTACCAATTATTTCAATGTCTTCTATCTTGCATTCGAAGGCTCTGTTTCCACCCTCGACGAAGATTCTTCCACCGGGTAAACGAGTAATGTCACGGATCGTTATTTCGCCATCAATACTTATTACCCATTTACCATCACGTATATCATCAAATTCCTTATCACAAATAAATTCAGAATTATTATCTGTGATTACAAAAAGATTCTTGAATGCCGACGGTAGAAATTCTCTATCGAAAATATAAAAACCGTCTTCACACAAGGCCCCATCAGATAATACATATTTAGCAACTTCCATAGTATTTGTATTACCTGAAGTTTGCTTTGAACCATGCCCGGTTGTGAGCCAATTAAGCGAGGTGCCTGTTTCAAGGGCGCACTGGATTACCCATTCTGCTGGGAATGAGTCACGCATGTAGCGTGTGGCGAGTGTACTTTTAGAGATTCCTAAATGATCGCACAACGCCTGTCGAGTCTTGAATCCATATGCTTCTACCATGCGCTCTATAGCGCCTCGTCCGCCTTTCTCCAAATTCATGGTCACTCCAAGTGAACTTTTATCTTGACGATTTCACTGTGCGATCGTATGTTTATGGTGTTCACAAAATACAAACGATCCGTATTCGTCCTGATTAATCATCATTAAACGAGGAATGTTGCATCATGAGACCTAACATTTCAATCACTCTTACTACACCTCATGTGACTATTGAACGCTATAGCGAGCTGACAGGGCTATCCATCGATACCATCAATGACATGTTGGCTGATGGACGCCTTATCCGTCACCGTCTGCGCAAAGATAAAAAACGCGAAAAAGTGATGATCAACATAGCAGCAATGACCGTTGATGCGCTTTCAGAATGCAATCTAAACCTTAATTAGTTCGATTCTGAAATACATCAGAGGCATTGACCATGTTTGATTACCAAGTTTCCAAACATCCACATTTTGATGAATCCTGTCGTGCATTCGCATTGCGCCACAACCTGGTGCAACTGGCAGAACGTGCTGGCATGAATGTGCAGATTCTGCGGAACAAGTTGAACCCAGCTCAACCTCATTTATTAACCGCACCAGAAATCTGGCTGCTTACCGATCTGACTGAAGATTCAACGCTGGTAGATGGTTTTCTGGCTCAGATTCACTGCCTGCCATGCGTACCGATTAATGAGGTGGCAAAAGAGAAACTGCCACATTACGTCATGAGTGCAACCGCAGAGATCGGGCGTGTTGCTGCAGGTGCGGTATCTGGCGATGTAAAAACCAGTGCAGGTCGTCGTGATGCTATCAGCAGCATTAACTCTGTAACACGACTGATGGCGTTGGCTGCTGTTTCATTGCAGGCCCGTTTACAGGCTAACCCTGCGATGGCGAGTGCAGTTGATACCGTGACTGGCCTCGGTGCTTCATTTGGTTTGCTGTGAGGTGCTTATGCTGACGAAAGAACCATCATTTGCATCGCTGCTGGTAAAACAAAGCCCGGCAATGCACTACGGTCACGGCTGGATCACGGGTGAGGATGGAAAACGCTGGCATCCATGTCATTCACAAGATGAATTGCTGTCTGAATTGACCACGAGGAAACGGAGAAAGTCCAAATGTATGCGGCAGAAAGTGAAGTGGTTTATCAGTTTCGTTACAGAGGGGAGAGTTATTCAGTACCTGAAGATGATTTGCTCTGTTGCTATCCGTCATTGTCGGGCGATGGCAGTTACTTTTTCACGTTAAAGGATGGGACGTTTTTACGGGGAGAGCAGGTTAAAGAGACGATACGAAAAAATGTATCTCCTCTTGAGCGTTACCGTAAGAACAAAGAACGATAGCTGCGTTTGGGGGATATGAAGTATGGCAATTAATGGCGCTGCAGCGACTGTTCCATTAAGCCCCGGTGAACGCCTGAATGGACTTAATCACATTGCGGAGTTAAGGGCGAAAGTGTTTGGCCTGAATATTGAGTCAGAGCTTGAGCGGTTTATTAAAGATATGCGTGATCCACGGGATATCAATAATGAACAAAATAAACGGGCACTGGCTGCCATATTCTTTATGGCAAAAATTCCAGCTGAACGTCATAGCATCAGCATTAATGAGCTGACCACTGACGAAAAGCGGGAGTTGATTAAAGCAATGAATCATTTTCGTGCAGTGGTGAGCTTATTTCCCAGACGGCTAACCATGCCGAATTAACCAACTAATGAAATTAATGGCGTAAACCCGCCGGGCATCCCTTTATCTAAATTCAGGAGAATTGATTATGCGTAATATTGAAACCCTCACGACTAAAACCGGACCGGATGACGCAGGGCTTAATATTTTACTGACAGAGGCTCGTCTGGAAGAACGCCGGGCAAGGGCTGAAGCAATGGCTGCCCGCCTTGATAGTCTTGCGTGTCATATCACATCCCGCCAGCTAAACCACGTCGAAGCGGCAGAACTGCTGCGTGTGACCGCTGAAGCAATCCAGAACGAAGCGCAGGAGATCCACTAATGGCTGATGCAATGGATCTCGTACAGCAGCGCGTTGAAGAAGAACGCCAGCGCCATATCCGTGCTGCCCGTGCCAAAACACCGGGCGTGTCTCGCGTGCTTTGTATTGAATGTGAAGCGCCAATTCCGCCAGCACGCCGCCGCGCCATTCCTGGAGTGCAGCTTTGCATTACCTGCCAGGAAATCGCAGAGCTGAAAGGCAAACATTACAACGGAGGTGCTGTATGAGCACCATCCTGAAATGGGCGGGTAATAAAACCGCCATTATGTCCGAACTGAAAAAATACCTTCCTGCTGGCCCGCGACTGGTTGAACCTTTCGCGGGTTCTTGTGCTGTGATGATGGCGACGGATTACCCCAGCTATCTGGTTGCGGATATTAATCCTGATTTAATCAACCTCTATAAAAAGATTGCCGCTGATTGCGAAGCGTTTATATCTCGTGCCAGAGTTTTATTTGAGGAAGCAAACAGTGAGCTGGCTTATTACAACATAAGACAGGAGTTTAATTACTCAACTGAAATTACTGATTTCATGAAGGCGATATATTTCCTGTATCTCAATCGTCACGGTTACCGTGGTTTATGTCGCTATAACAAGAGCGGGCATTTCAACATTCCCTACGGTAATTATAAAAATCCGTATTTCCCTGAAAAAGAAATTCGCGCATTTGCAGAGAAAGCCCCGCGGGCAACGTTTATCTGCGCCAGCTTTGATGAAACGCTGGCGATGTTGAAGGCGGGGGATGTGGTGTATTGCGATCCGCCGTATGACGGTACGTTTTCCGGCTATCACACTGATGGTTTCACTGAAGATGACCAGTATCACCTGGCATCCGTTCTTGAACATCGGTCGTCAGAAGGTCATCCGGTCATTGTTTCTAACAGTGACACATCCCTGATTCGTTCGCTGTATCGCAATTTCACTCACCACTACATCAAGGCAAAACGCAGCATCGGCGTGTCGGCTGGCGAGAGTAAATCTGCAACAGAAATCATTGCTGTTTCCGGGGCGCGCTGCTGGGTGGGATTTGATCCTTCGCGTGGCGTGGATAGTTCTGCTGTGTACGAGGTGCGTGTATGAGTCATGCCGATATGAGCGACTCTAGCGGCTTTAACGAGGCCGCTGCAGCATTTTCATGGAACGGCCCGAAAAAGGCCATAAACCCTTATCTGGACCCGGCGGAAGTTGCGCCGGTTTCTGCGCTTTCAAACCTGATCACTCTGTATGCTGCCGATAACGAGCAGGAACAGCTGCGCCGCGAGGAATTGAGTGAACAGGTCTGGGAGCGTTATTTCTTTAATGAATCCCGTGATCCTGTCCAGCGCGAAATGGAGCAGGATAAGCTCATTAGTCGGGCAAAGCTGGCGCATGAGCAGCAGCGTTTTAACCCGGACATGGTCATTCTGGCGGACGTCAGCGCCCAGCCCACCCACATCAGCAAGCCGCTGATGCAACGTATCGAATACTTCAGCAGCCTGGGCAGGCCAAAGGCTTATTCCCGCTATTTGCGTGAGACGATTAAGCCATGTCTGGAGCGACTGGATTGTGTACGCGACAGTCAGCTATCTACTTCTTTCCGTTTTATGGCAAGCCATCAAGGGCTGGAGGGCCTGCTGATCCTGCCTGAAATGAGTCAGGATCAGGTGAAACGCCTGTCCACCCTGGTAGCTGCGCATATGAGCATGTGTCTTGAGGCCGCTTGTGGTGATTTGTATACCAACGATGACGTAAAGCCAGAAGAAATCCGCAAGACATGGGAAAAGGTGGCAGCGGAAACCCTGCGTCTGGATGTTATCCCGCCTGCGTTTGAGAAACTTCGTCGGAAAAGAAACCGCCGCAAACCTGTGCCCTATGAACTCATACCGGGTTCGCTGGCACGTATGCTTTGCGCCGACTGGTGGTATCGAAAATTGTGGAAGATGCGTTGCGAATGGCGGGAAGAGCAGTTGCGTGCTGTCTGTCTGGTCAGCAAAAAAGCATCTCCCTATGTCAGCTATGAAGCCGTGATGCATAAACGTGAGCAGCGCCGCAAGTCGCTGGAGTTTTTCCGTTCTCATGAACTGGTGAACGAAGACGGAGACACGCTGGATATGGAAGATGTGGTAAACGCCAGCAGCAGCAACCCGGCACATCGCCGCAATGAGATGATGGCCTGCGTTAAAGGTCTGGAGCTTATCGCGGAAATGCGCGGTGACTGCGCCGTTTTCTACACCATCACATGTCCGTCACGTTTCCATTCCACGCTCAATAACGGCAGGCCCAACCCGACCTGGACAAATGCGACGGTAAGACAAAGCAGCGATTATCTGGTCGGCATGTTTGCTGCATTTCGTAAGGCGATGCACAAAACCGGGTTGCGCTGGTATGGCGTACGGGTGGCTGAGCCGCACCATGACGGTACTGTGCACTGGCATCTCATGTGTTTCATGCGCAAAAAAGACCGCCGCGCCATTACTGCATTGTTGCGTAAGTTTGCCATCCGTGAAGACCGCGAGGAGCTGGGCAATAACACGGGCCCACGCTTTAAGTCTGAGCTGATAAACCCACGCAAAGGAACGCCGACAAGCTACATCGCAAAATACATCAGTAAGAACATTGACGGGCGTGGTCTGGCTGGCGAGATCAGCAAGGAAACGGGTAAATCCCTGCGTGATAACGCCGAATACGTTAATGCCTGGGCGTCTCTGCATCGTGTTCAGCAGTTCCGCTTCTTTGGTATTCCGGGGCGCCAGGCTTACCGTGAACTGCGATTGCTGGCTGGTCAGGCGGCAAGACAACAGGGTGACAAAAAAGCAGGTGCGCCGGTACTGGATGATCCGCGTCTTGATGCCATCCTGGCTGCTGCTGATGCTGGTTGTTTTGCCACCTACATCATGAAGCAGGGCGGCGTACTGGTTCCCCGCAAATATCACCTTATCAGAACAGCTTATGAAATTAACGAAGAGCCGACTGCCTATGGCGATCACGGTATTCGTATTTATGGCATCTGGTCACCCATTTCAGAGGGCAAGATCTGCACTCATGCAGTGAAGTGGAAAATGGTTCGTAAGGCCGTTGACGTTCAGGAGGCGGTAGCCGACCAGGGCGCTTGCGCCCCTTGGACTCGTGGCAATAACTGTCCCCTTGCTGAAAATTTGTACCAACAAGGGAAAGACAAATCAGCTGATGGGGGCTCCAGAACGGACATTACCCGCATGGATGACAAGGAATTGCACGATTACCTGCACAGTATGAGCAAAAAAGATCGCCGGGAGCTGGCAGCAAGGTTGCGCTTGGTGAAACCGAAACGGCGTAAAGACTACAAACAGCGAATTACAGATCATCAGCATCAGCAGCTCGTCTATGAACTGAAGTCCAGAGGATTTGATGGCAGCGAGAAAGAAGTCGATTTGCTCCTTCGCGGTGGCAGTATTCCGTCAGGAGCAGGCTTGCGTATCTTCTATCGGAACCAGCGTTTGCGGGAAGATGATAAGTGGCGGAACCTGTATTAATTACGCGGGTTAACAATTCGTGCTCTTAATAATACCAGGCATATCAGGCTGATGAACGTAAAAAAACGTTTTACATCAGTAAGATTATTATATACTGTAAATATAAACAGTGGTTATGTATACAGCATTTCTTGTGGTGTCATAGGAGGAAAGATGCAGGACTATTTTTTGGAGTCTTTGAAGCTCCAGCGCATTGATTTTTTTCTTAAGCTTGTAGCGGCTAGTGAGTGTAGTGATGAAGAGAAGGGGCTGGCTTTGCAGTGGGTTTCTGAACTAACAGATGAACTCATGGCAAAAATCAGAACCCACGAATACAACCGCTCAATGGATGTCATCAGTTGAGGTGACTTTTATGCGCATTGAAATAATGATCGATAAAGAGCAGAAGATTAGCCAGTCTATCCTGGACGCCCTTGAATCCGAGCTTTACCGCAATCTGCGCCCCCTGTATCCCAAAACGGTAATTCGTATCCGCAAAGGTAGCTCTAACGGTGTGGAACTGACCGGACTGCAACTGGACGAAGAAAGAAAACAAGTGATGAAAATTATGCAGAAGGTGTGGGAAGACGACAGCTGGCTGCATTAAGAAACGTTGCTGGCGTCTGAACTTGCTTCTGACGTCAGCAACGTTGAACAACTAGTTTAGTGGGGCATTAGTCATGGGGTAAAATACAGTAACCATTATTTTCACTTCCGCTCAGATTTAACCGAACGTTAGTTTTGCTACGTATGATGGGCTGCAAATTACCTTTTGGGATTTGTGATAGATACGAAAATCCTATTAGATGCTTGTTAGACCGGAAGCGCCACTTCGAACGAAAAGTAATGGCCACTTATGCCGGTTTAAAAGCCTTAACCTTGTATAGTTATTTGAATATTTTCTTCATTGACACCAAAGTATAGGGCTAGCCCTGCTTTTGCCTCCTGAAGTGTTAACGGCTTAACTACATTTTCTTCTTCTTCTTCGTACTCATCACCCGCTTGATCGACAATCGAATTAGTCGGGGTTAATTTTGGAAGAGCTTTAAATTCCAACTTGTCAGCCTCAATGCCAATGTCTTTGAGGTTGCGATAAGAAACGGGATTCCGATTGCCATCCCATTGTCCTGGGATGTCAATTTCAGCATAAGAATTGATGTTTATGATCCAGCGTTTAGGGTTTTCTGGAGCCCTGCTTACTCCCGAGATTCGACCGATCATAAAAGCATGATGATGTTTTGCTTCTTGTGATCCCCAGTCCTTTCTCGAATTTTGTACACAAACTAAATATTCGTGCTTAGCTGCATGGCTGGCGTCAAGTCTCCATGCTTGGCTTCCCCCTGTGTTCAAAATCTCTGTTAAACCACGAGCAGTAAGTACAGTAATACAGTTGGTAGTAGCCATTGAATTGTGACTCCGTCTTTTTTAGAGAAATACTATTGATGAATGTAGTTTACGTATTTTTTTATTGAGTAGTCAAGTTAGTATTCTGCTCGTTATTGGCTGTTTTTTGAGTGTTGTGAGTTAGTACTTTGTGTAGTACCTCTTGGTTTATGAGGGTTAAATCTAAGTTATGACAAAGGGAGGCAGGGGGAACGCGCAGCGCAAGGTGTACAGGAGGCCATAAGGACTCACTTGAAGTAAGAAAAGATCGATAAAGCAACAATGCATGTCTATGCCGCATGAATTCGCATGATCGTTTGAGGATCGTTTTAGCTGAGGCCCGCTAGGAATGGCGGGCTTTTGTTTATGTCATGCAAGTGCATGAAAACCACTACATAAAGCGGGCAGGCGTGGCGGGGATACGAGCGCGCGCACCTTCTAATAATTACAAAGTCATTGAGATATGCAGGGGATATTCTATATTTCATTTAATCGATATACCCAACCGAGCTACTAGATTGATTGTGCAAAGTTAATCAACTAACTATTAGGTGAAAATATATTCCCAATAGTTATCATTCAGATTTATTTAATTCCTCGTTCGTATCATTTTTTATTTACCAATAAGCTGTGTGATTTTTATGTTAAATTAACGGCAATAGCATAATATGTTGTGAAAATGTGATGAGATCTACTTGATATTATTTTTATAATGGTGTTAATTGTTAGTCAGCTAAACGGTGTTACATTTTATTTTCAACGAAATTAAGTTTTTGTCATGGAGAGGCTTTATGAAGGTTAGTTTTGATGTTGTTATTAAAAGTGGTGCTTATGATGTTGATATGGATTACGCGCTTAAAACATTAGCTGGTACATCGAATGTAGTTTGCCTTTTGGCAGAAGCGATACTTCGTGGAAGAATTATTGAACGGCGTACCCATGCAAATGATATCAGAGCAAAGCTTAAACACAGTTTTCCGGGTTCTTATGGTCAAAAATTTGACATCGAGATAAATGACTCGACACTGATTTCTCGTTTGAATTCTATGGGACGTAGTGTTTTCTCTGAAGTAATGAGTTACTATATTTGTGAAGCGCTATATGTTGAGCATAATGGTTTGACAGATGCAGCACAGAAAATCATTGATAGTTTAGTTGCAATAGAGGATGAGCTTACAAAGCGAATTCGTTCCCCACTAAAAGATATGCATAAAGTCACTACAATGAATGGTTATAATGTTGAGTTATCTTATCGAAAACCTGGATCACCAGAAAACATTATAACGTTGACACCAGAAACTGAGATTAATATTTCAGATACTGAAATACTACAGGTTTCCCATGATATATCTGTAATCATAACTCGTTTTAATTCAATGACAGGAAATGGTCGACTTATACTTGAAGGGTATGAAGAACATGGCACTGTAGCATTTGGATTTTATGATAATTTAAGATATGTAACAGAAAACCATAAAAGACAAATCACTCAAAACTTGCATCACAATAATGGCCTTCCATCAGATAGATGGCAATATATGAATTTAACTGTAAGTGATATGGTTCTTCCTAGTGGGGATGTTATTAAATATCTAATTCGTAATATACCTTGATAGAGTTATTATGAAAATTCACTCTATTAAAATCTTTGCTGCATTAGTAATTATAATTACGTGGTTGAGTTATTTTGCAAAGTTTGGTGATTGGTTTAACTTCTCGAGTGATACGGCTGTTTGGGGGCAGTTTGGGGATTTTTTAGGAGGGGTGATTAATCCACTGCTTACATTTATATCTGTTGTTTACTTGATTAACTCTGTAAATCTTCAGCGAGAGGCGAACGCTAGCCTGATTGCGCTTGAAGAGTTTAAGAAAACTGAGACCAAATTTTATAACATGCTTGAGTCACAACGAAGTGGCTTCGAAAGCTTTAAAATTGTAGATAGTGTGGATGGGAAACCTTTAGTTATCAAGGACGGTGACGCGGTTACATATATTGAGGATGTTGTTGTAGAAATGGTAATCCAAGGAAGTACAAAAGGAGAAATCTCAAATAAAATAGGTGGAATGGATAAAGCGGATAATATATTTAGTATAGTGAGGCGCTTTCATAATATTATTAAGTTGATTAAAAGGGAAATTCCGGAAAACTTAAGAAGTGAATATTATGATAGTTTAGTTAATATGACTGAGTATAAGCAAATATGTCTTATATTAATATCAATGGAGCTTTTTGATTGGCCTATTTTAAGTAGCATTGATGAAAGTGGTGTGTTTAATATTGAGGCATTAATGGAATATAGAAAAGCATTTAGACCATAACTGAATAAGAAACAATGCTTAGGCATTGTTTCTTGTGTTTATAATCAATCAAGGTTATATTTTTTGAATTGAATAATTTTATCTTCTAGCCATTCATTAACTTCTTTCATCCTTTTTTGTAATGGTAAAAGTTCATTTCGAACAAAAACATTCGCTGCCTTCTCCACATCCCCAAATCCCCCAACATTATTCGGCATTATCCCCATCATTTGTGGCGGCACACGATGCGCCGCCATCATGTCGTCCCGGCTCACGTTCTTGATATTCAGGAACTCATCCTTCGCCGCCACTTCTGACAACGGGATAATCTGAAGCCCGTCCTTTTTACCGTTAGGCGAGTACATAAACAGGTTACGGAAGTTACCAGGACCTTTGGCGCTTTTCATCGCATTGCGGAGGTTGTTCACATCCTCCTGGTTCTGCGCAGCATCGGTCATGTACATGATGAAGCCTGCATGACTGCCGTTAATGTAATACTTGCGGCGGAACAGCGTGGCGGACTCGTTGAGCAGAGCTGACGGAATGGCAGAAAGATAACCGGGCAGGCCGTAGATCTCCTGGTTGATGTCCGGTTCCATCAGATGAAAAATGCTGCCTTTCGTGAACTGATACGGCTGGGTTGTCATACCGTATTGCACAAACCAGTAGGTATCCAGGTCTAACCCGCGTCGGGTGTATTTTGCCAGCGCAGGCTCAAGGGCGATAACTTCACCGAATCGGTTCGTGCGTTTCTCCAGGTAGGCGTTACCAAATACCAGATAGTCCTGCACAAAACGCGAAAAAGCCTGCTGGCTGAGCAGCGGATGAGGGATATAGGTACTGGTCAGAATGTTGCACTTTACTGCAATCGGGGAACTGTGATGCACGGCAGCGCGGAAGGTGCGCGCCAGTCCGTCAAAGCTGACGGGCGGCTCATACCAACGGTCCATCTGTACGCATTCCACATAGTCCAGCAGTTCTCGGCGGTCCAGAACAGGAACGGGATCGCCGAAGCTGAATGCTTCGGCTGTAGTCTGGTTTTTAAGCTGGATCTGTTTCGTCGCCGCAGCGCGGTTCTTCTTACTCTTTCCCATCAAAAAATCTCCACAATATTGCTGGTATTGGCGGATTCGCCCTGCAGCGGTTCGTTAAACAGTGCGTGCATTGTTGCCCAGGCCAGATCGGCGTGGCTGGCTTCTTCGCTGCGGCTGGCTTCATAGGTCGGGCGGTTGCCGCTGGCGGTGGTTGCGCGACGGATTGCCATGAATGACTGCGCAATGTCGGTGTGTCCGGCGTCAAACTCCAGACGGCGGTGGCTGATAATGTCGTAGGCCTTGAGTACCAGGGCGTTTTTAACGTTGGGATTGTAGACAAACTCCCTGACGGCAGGAAAAAACGCTTTCACGTTCTCGTAAACCCCGTGACCGACGCCGGTCGAGTCGATGCCGATATAGGTCACGTTATACTGTTCGGTCAGTTTTTTGATGGCGTCAGCCTGGGCGCGGAAGTCCATCCCGCGCCACTGGTGACGCTCAAGAATGCGGAACTTACCGCCCGGCACGGCTGGCGGTGCCACCACCACGCATCCGGCGCTGTCGCCGTTCTGTGTACCTTTTGCCGGGTCATAACCGATCCAAACCTCGCGCCAGCCAAACGGGCGCAGCGCCAGTGCATGAAAGTCGGTCCAGACTTCCCAACTGTCCACCATGCACGCCTGCAGCTCGCTGAGCGGGAACACGGACGCGAGATCGTCCACGAACTCACACATCAGCAGGTTCTGGTATTCGTCCGGGCTGTACTCCATGCGCAACTGGTCGAGATCGAACAGGTTACAGCCGCCGCGCACCGCATCTTCCACGGTGACTATCTGGCGGTATTGCCCGTCTGCGCACAGCAGGCCGGGGGCCAGATTGTTGTGGGACAGGTCGATGTCCACCTTATCGGCTTTGTTGCGCCCACGATTGAACAGCGCACCGGACCAGAACGGATAAGCACTGTGGGTCAGGCTGGATGGCGTGGAAAAATAGGTTTGTCGCCATTTTTTGTGAATAGCCATACCGGAAGCCACTTTGCGCAGCTCCTGAAATTTCGGTATCCAGAAATATTCATCCAGATACAGGTTGCCGTGATAACTCTGGGCCGTGCGGGCATTGGTGCCGAGGAAGTAAAGCGTGGCACCGTTAGGAAGCACCATCGGATCACCTTTCAGCTCCACCTCCACTTCTTTGGCGAAGTCGATGATGTACTGCTTAAAGACGTAGGCCTGTGCCTTGCTGGCGGAAAGGAAAATCTGGTTACGTCCGGTCAGCAGGGCGTCAATCAGGGCTTCACGGGCAAAATAGAAGGTTGCGCCGATCTGGCGTGACTTCAGCAGGTTGCGGATGCGGTTGGTTTTTCCGGCTTCCCACCAGTGGCGCTGGTAGTTGAACATGGAGGAATGGAAAATTTCTTCCAGCTTCTCAATCTGTTCATCGGTGAAAACGTTCTTTTCCGGCTGACGGCGTGGGCCTTTGTTGCGGTTGGCGACGTTAGGGTTTAAGTCGGATTCGTTGCCGCCATTGTTAAACTTGCCGATCCGCGCGTGGCGTTCCGACTGGCGCGCCAGCAGGTCAATCTCTTTGAAATCTTTCCCTTCTTTGTGCTCCTTCATAATGAGCTGGCAGTAGCGTGCGGCGGTGGTGAGCTGCATCTGATCCAGCGGCCCATAGTCACCCCACTTGTCGCGTTTTTTCCAGCTGTGAACGGTTGCAACTTTCTCGCCCAGCATTTCAGCAATGCGGGCTACGCGGTATCCCTGAAAGTACAGCAGCATGGCCTGCCGACGGGGATCGAGATCTGCGGGTGTCAGTGTGGTGTTCATGGCACAAACCTACAGCCTTGAATGAAGGCTTTCCCCGCCTGCGGTTTGTGTGGTTGTCGGTACAAATACCGCGCATTGTTTCACTGCCCCCATCACCGCAACCATAAGGCTCCAGTAAGTTTTTTCTAACGGAGCACGGCTCATGACAGTGAAAGCAAAGCGTTTTCGCATCGGGGTGGAAGGTGCCACTACCGACGGACGCGAAATCCAGCGTGAATGGCTGGAACAGATGGCAGCCAGCTACAATCCGGCGGTGTACACCGCGCTGATTAACCTTGAGCACATCAAGTCTTATCTTCCGGACAGCACCTTTAACCGCTACGGCAAGGTGACGGCGCTGTTTGCTGAAGAAATCACGGAAGGTCCGCTGGCAGGCAAGATGGCACTGTATGCCGACGTTGAGCCAACGGAGTCCCTGGTGGAACTGGTGAAAAAAGGCCAGAAATTATTCACCTCTATGGAAGTCAGCCCGAAGTTTGCTGATACGGGCAAAGCCTACCTGGTCGGCCTGGCTGCCACTGATGATCCCGCCAGTCTGGGTACGGAAATGCTGACATTCAGCGCCAGTGCAGCCCATAACCCGCTGGCAAACCGCAAGCAGAATCCCGCCAATCTTTTTACCGCTGCAGAGGAAACGGTGATCGAACTGGAAGAAATCCAGGAGGACAAGCCGTCCCTGTTTGCCCGCGTCACGGCGCTGTTCACCAAAAAAGAGCAGTCCGATGATGCCCGGTTCTCTGATGTGCATAAGGCCGTGGAACTGGTCGCCACTGAGCAGCAAAACCTGAGCACGCGCACCGAAAAATCCCTGTCTGAGCAGGAAGAACGCCTGTCTGAGATGGAGACTGCCCTGCAGGCACAACAAGCCGCCTTTAACGAACTGGTGGATAAGCTGAGTCATGAAGATAGCCGCCAGGACTACCGCCAGCGTGCAACAGGCGGTAACGCCCCCGCTGACACTCTGACCAATTGCTGATGGAGCACAAAACCCGATGAAGAAGAATACCCGCTTTGCTTTTAACGCTTACCTGCAGCAGCTGGCGCGTCTGAACGGTGTGGCAGTTGAAGAACTGTCCAGCAAGTTCACCGTCGAACCGTCCGTGCAGCAGACGCTGGAAGACCAGATCCAGCAGTCCGCCGCTTTCCTGACACTGATTAACGTCACGCCAGTGACTGAGCAGTCCGGTCAGCTGCTGGGGCTGGGTGTTGGCAGCACCATTGCCGGAACCACTGACACCACCGCGAAAGAGCGTGAACCTGTCGATCCGACGCTGATGGTCGATGTGGAATATAAATGCGAGCAGACCAACTTTGACACGGTGCTGACCTACGCGAAGCTGGACCTGTGGGCGAAGTTTCAGGATTTCCAGGTGCGTATCCGTGACGCCATCGTGAAACGTCAGGCACTGGACCGCATCATGATCGGCTTTAACGGCGTGAAGCGCGCGAAAACCTCTAACCGTAGCGAAAACCCGCTGCTGCAGGATGTGAACAAAGGCTGGTTGCAGAAAATCCGTGAGGATGCACCGGATCACGTCATGGGCAGCACCACCACGGGCGGTGAAACCACACCGGGTACGGTGAAAGTCGGGAAAGGTGGCGAATATGCCAACCTGGACGCCGTGGTGATGGATGCCGTCAATGAGCTTATCGACGTGGTCTATCAGGACGATGACGATCTGGTGGTGATTTGCGGGCGTGAACTGCTGTCTGACAAGTATTTCCCGCTGGTCAACAAAGAGCAGGAGAACAGTGAAAAAATGGCTGCCGATATGATCATCAGTCAGAAACGCATGGGGGGCTTGCAGGCCGTGCGTGCGCCATTCTTCCCGCCGAATGCGCTGCTGATCACCCGTCTGGATAACCTGTCCATCTACTGGCAGGAAGACACCCGCCGCCGTTCAGTTATCGACAACCCGAAACGTGACCGGATTGAAAATTTTGAATCCGTTAACGAAGCCTATGTGGTTGAAGACTACCGCTGCGCTGCACTGGTGGAAAACATCCAGATTGGCGATTTCAGCGCCGCTGCAGCAGAAACCGGAGCGTAACCCATGAGCCTGAGTCCAGCACGGCAGCATCGCCTGCGCGTTCAGGCTGAACAGGCCGCCCGCGAGGGCGGCAGTGTTCGCCACGCGTCGGGCTATGACCTGATGCTGCTGCAACTGGCGGAAGACCGCCGCCGTCTCAAGGGTGTTCAGTCCACGGTCAAAAAAGCGGAAATCAAGGTGGAGCTGCTGCCGAAGTACGCCGCCTGGGCAGAGGGTGTCCTGGCTGCCGGAGGCGCACAGCAGGATGACGTGCTGATGTACGTGATGCTGTGGCGCATTGATGCCGGAGATTATGCCGGGGCGCTGGAGATCGGGCGTCACGCCCTGCGTCATGGCTGGGTGATGCCGTTAGGTAACCGCAACGTGCAGACCGTGCTGGCAGAGGAAATGGCAGATGCAGCCCAGAGCGCAATGCTTGCCGCCACCGGCTTTGATGCCGATCTGTTGCTGCAGACGCTGGAGCTGACAGACGGTCTGGATATGCCGGACCAGTCACGGGCGCGTCTGCATAAAGCGATTGGCGCTGTCCTGAGTGAAAGCAATCCGGCTTCCGCCCTTAATCATCTCAACCATGCGTTACAGCTCGATCCCCGCTGTGGCGTGAAAAAAGACAAACAGCAGCTGGAGCGCAGACTGCGCAATGACAGCCGCTGACAGAACGTGCCCCCGCGCACGGGCGGCACGGGGTGGCGAAAGGCACTGCCACATCAAAACCCCGTCCACCGCCCTTTATTTCAGGAGAAAGCAGCATGAAGTTTGTTGCGCCAGAACAGGCACCGGAACAGGCGGAAATCATCAGAAATACGCCGTTCTGGCCTGATGTGGACTTGTCGGAGTTTCGCAGTGTCATGCGCACTGACGGCACGGTGACGCAGCTGCGTTTAAAGCAGGTTGCGCTGTCGGCAATTTCGGAGGTCAACGCAGAGCTGTATGAGTTTCGCAGACGCCAGCAGATGCTGGGATATGCCTCGCTGGCAGAGGTTCCGGCAGAACATCTGGACGGGAAAAGTGAGCGCATTCAGCACTATTTCAACGCGGTTTACTGCTGGGCCCGCGCCATGCTCAACGAACGATACCAGGACTATGACGCCACGGCGTCTGGTGTGAAGCGAGGCGAGGAACTGGCGGAAGCCAGCGGTGATTTATGGCGTGACGCCCGCTGGGCCATCAGCCGGGTACAGGACGCGCCGCACTGCACAGTGGAGCTTATCTGATGAAAGTGCGTGCGCATCAGTATGACACGGTGGACGCGCTTTGCTGGCGTCATTACGGGCGCACGCAGGGTGTCACGGAGCAGGTACTGAAGGCAAATCCGGGGCTTGCCGAATACGGCCCCTTTTTACCTCACGGGCTGCAGGTGGAGCTGCCGGACATTCCGACCACCACCACCGTGCAGACCGTCCAGCTATGGGACTGAATTATGACGCTTGAGCGAATCAGCGCCTTTATCACGTATTGCATCGCCGTCGTGCTGGCCTGGCTGGGCGATTTGTCCATCAAGGATGCCTCAACGCTGGGCGGCCTGATGATCGGTGTGCTGATGCTGGCTATCAACTGGTACTACAAACACAAAGCCTACCAGCTTCTGCGCGACGGGCAGATCACGCGGGAGGACTATGAATCCATCAATCGTTAAACGCTGCCTTGTCGGGACCGTGCTGGCTATTGCTGCCACGCTGCCGGGTTTTCAGCAGCTTCACACCTCCGTGGAGGGGCTGAAACTGATTGCCGATTACGAAGGCTGTCGTCTGCAGCCGTATCAGTGCAGCGCGGGTGTCTGGACCGACGGCATTGGTAATACGTCGGGCGTCATTCCCGGCAAAACCATTACGGAGCGACAGGCAGCAGAAGGGCTTATCTCCAACGTGCTGCGTGTGGAGCGGGCGCTGGAAAGGTGTGTGAAGCAACAGCCGCCGCAGAAGGTGTATGACGCTGCGGTGTCGTTTGCCTTCAACGTGGGAACGGGCAATGCCTGCAGTTCCACGCTGGTGAAATTACTCAATCAGCGGCGCTGGGCGGATGCATGCCGACAGTTGCCGCGCTGGGTTTATGTAAAAGGTGTGTTTAATCAGGGGCTGGGTAACCGCCGTGCGCGGGAGATGGCCTGGTGTTTACAGGGAGCAAACTGAAATGAAGAAGAAATTAATCAGCGGGCTGTTTCTGATGTTATGGATGGCGCTGTTAATCGCAGCAATGGTGTATCCGCAGGGGATTTTTCCGGTACTGGCAGCGTCCGGTGTCTGGGTAGCCTGTCTGCTGACATGGGTGGCAATTCCGGTAGCACTGGTTGCGTTAATTAAGAACGGCCCGCTCTGGCAGGAGTTGAGGGCATCTTTGCTGAAGAGCATTACCCGAAAAGAAAACGTATTTATCAGCTGGGTTATGCGATTGCTGATTGTCGTAAGTCTCGCCTGGACGGGGTGGGCCATTACCCTGGTCTTTTATCTGCTGACCGTTATTGCCTTCTGGATCACCCGTAACCAGATGGCGCAACAGGTAGCCGCATGAACCGGTTGCTGCTGGTTGTGCTGGCGTTATTACTGGTAGCGCTGGGCTGGCAGACATGGCGGCTGGCTGATGCCAGCCAGACCATCAGCACGCAGGCAGACGAACTGCAGAGCAAAAGCCAGGCGCTGGCAAAGAGCAACAGCCAGCTTATCAGCCTGTCCATTCTGACTGAAACCAATAACCGGGAGCAGGCGCGGCTCTATGCCGAAGCAGAACAGACCAGTGCACTGCTGAGACAACGACAACGCCGGATTGAGGAACTGAAACGTGAGAACGAGGATTTACGCCGCTGGGCTGATACTCCTTTGCCTGCTGACATTATCCGGCTGCGGAAACGTCCGGCATTCACCGGAGGTACAGCTTACCGTCAGTGGTTGTCCGCGGGTGACGCCGTGTCAGCTGGATCAGGCAGCGCCGCGCACTAACGGTGATCTGAACGCGTTGCTGGATGAAACGGAGGCCGCCTGGGCGGTCTGTGCAGACAAAGTGGACATGATTATTGCATGTCAGGAGCGAAACAGTGAACAAACCACAATCCCTGCGCCACGCCCTCAATAAAGCAGTGCCTTATGTCCATAATAACCCGGACAAACTGCATCTGTTTGTGGATAACGGTTCGCTGGTTGCCACGGGGGCCAGCTCCATGTCATGGGAGTACCGTTACACCCTGAACGTGGTGATTGAGGATTTCAGCGGCGACCAGAATCTGCTGATGGCCCCGGTTTTGCTGTGGCTGCGGGATAACCAGCCCGATGCCATCAATAACCCGGCGTTACGGGAAAAGGTATTTACCTTTGAGGTGGATATTTTACGCAACGATGTCTGTGATATCAGCCTTAACCTGCAACTGACGGAGCGTGTGCTGGTCAGCACTGACGGCAGTGTGTCGAGTGTTGAAGCTGTAGCGGAACCCGATGAACCTGAAGAAATGTGGACGGTGAAACGTGGCTGAACTGCAGAAGGTGGACGACTGGCTGAGTGCTTTGCTGGCGAATCTGGAACCAGCCGCAAGAAGCCGCATGATGCGCCAGCTGGCGCAGGAACTGCGCCGGACACAGCAGCAGAATATCAGGATGCAGCGCAACCCTGATGGCAGCAGCTATGAACCTCGACGGGTAACAGCACGCAGTAAAAAGGGGTGCATCAAACGTCAGATGTTTGCAAAGCTGCGCACCACAAAATACCTGAAAACTGCCGCCAACGCCGACTCTGTCAGTGTGCAGTTTGAAGATAAGGTGCAGCGCATTGCCCGCGTTCACCATTATGGCCTGCGTGATCGAGTTAGATATAAGGGGCCAGAAATACGTTATACAGAGCGACGTCTATTAGGCTTCTGCACTGAGAGTAACGATGCTATTAGTATAATTTTACTTCGTTATCTAACTAGTTGATATGTCTTGTTTTTTGTGGGTTTTTATAACATCATATTGGCTCTGTTATAAATAGTATGGAGAGTTTGATTGATGAAAAAAAATAACGATATCAATAAACAAGTAAAATCAGAAACAGAAAATAATTCATCTGCAAATATGAATGGAAGTGGCTCGGATGAAATCCTTTCTAAGAGCACCTCTGGTACGGTGGTATGGGGAGATAACAGTTTTGGAAGTATTTCTAAATATATTAATGAGGTACTCGGTAAGAATTTATATTTAGATATAATTAAATCTCTTGATGCTAAGTTGAAAGCACCAGTTCAAGCTAATAGAACTACTATATTAAAGAACCTGAAGGGTAATTTCAAAGAGGAAAATCTTGTGCTTGTATTAGGCGCTGGAATTTCTTTGGATTATAAAATACCTACATGGGATGAATTATTAAGGAGGTTGCTTGCTAGAGCGTTACAAGATACTAATGAAAATCAGCAAGTTGTTGCGACATTATTTAATCAGGTGTTCGGGCCAAATGCTTTGATTGCGGCTAGATATTTAAAGTTACATTTTGAAAGTGCTAACACTCCTCTTGAGAAAGAAATTCAGAAAGTGTTATATCAATTTTATGATAGCACCGAGAGTCAAACGCTTAAGGCGATAAAGAAATTATGTATTTCTGCGGGGAAGGCTCCGGGGTTAGATTCTGTCATAACATATAATTATGACGACATACTAGAGCAAACATTACAAAACGCAGATGTTGGTATTAAATTTAAGGTTATATATAAAACTGGGCAGCATGCAAAAAAAGATGAGTTGCCAATATATCATGTTCATGGATATCTTCCCTTAAATGGTAAGATTGATAGTGATGACAGCCTAGTTTTATCGGATGAAAGTTATCATCGGCAATATATGGATTTATATCACTGGAGTAATATGGTTCAGTTGAATAAATTCAAAGACAATAATTGTTTGTTTATAGGACATTCCTTTACTGATCCAAATTTAAGACGTCTGCTTGATGCTGCTAAAAAGTTAAGGGGTAATGATTCTAAACCTCATTACTTAATAAAATGTCGACACTCAAAAGATGATGTTATAAATAAAATTCTAAAAGGTTCACGTCAAGATTTGAATGACGGGCTAGTCGACGATATAGACAATGTTGCCCGTTCTTTATTAGATACTGTACATAAATTTGAAGAAATTGATGCTAACTCTTTTGGTGTTAATGTTATATGGATTGATAATTTTACTGAAATAGGCCCCATAGTAACTGATTTAACTCAATAAATCTTGTTTTAGTTGTGCCGGCAATGGCACAACTGTCTTAAGTTATTTTCCTAATAATATTTTTGTAAGTTGTGTGCCATGAACGCACAACTTACAGAAATCATGCGCCTTATCACCAACCTGATCCGCACTGGTGTAGTCACCGAAGTGGACCGGGAAAACTGGCTTTGTCGGGTGAAAACGGGCGACCTTGAAACCAACTGGATTAACTGGCTGACGCTGCGCGCGGGTAATGCCCGCACATGGTGGAAACCATCGGAAGGTGAGCAGGTGGTGCTGCTGAGTCTGGGCGGCAATCTGGAGACCGCCTTTGCGCTGCCCGCTGTCTATTCGAATCAGTTCGCACCACCGTCGACGTCGGCGGACGCCTGCGTGACAGAACATCCTGACGGTGGCTGGTTTGAATACGAACCCGCCACCGGGCGCTGGTATGTCAGGGGCATCAAATCAATGGTCATTGAGGCCGCTGACAAAATCACCATGAAAACCAGTGAGTTTGTACTGGAGGCTGACCGCACGCGCATTAACAGTGAAGTGGTGATCAATGGTGGCGTTACCCAGGGCGGCGGTGCAATGAGTTCTAACGGAATTGTGGTTGATGCACATCAGCATACTGGCGTCCTGAAAGGCGGCGACACAACCGGAGGCCCGGTATGACGCTTTATAGCGGGATGAACAATACCAGCGGTAAAGCCATTACTGATATTGACCATCTGCGCCAGTCGGTGCGGGACATTCTGCTGACACCGCAGGGTAGCCGTATTGCCCGTCGTGAATATGGTTCCCTGCTGTCGGCACTGGTAGACCAGCCACAAAATCCGGCATTACGTCTGCAGGTCATGTCGGCAGTGTATGTGGCGCTGAGTCGCTGGGAGCCACGGCTGACGCTGGATTCCATCACCATCAACAGCAACTTTGACGGTTCTATGGTGGTGGAGCTGACCGGGCGGCGGAATAACGGTGTGCCTGTGTCCCTTTCCGTATCAACAGGAGCAGAGAATGGCAGTGATTGACCTTTCGCAGTTGCCTGCACCGCAGATTGTGGATGTGCCGGACTTTGAGATGCTGCTTGCCGAACGCAAGGCAGAATTTGTGGCGCTTCATCCGAAAGATGAGCAGGAAGCAGTGATCCGCACGCTGGAACTGGAATCTGAACCCGTCACCAAATTGTTGCAGGAGAACGCTTATCGTGAGTTGCTTCTGCGCCAGCGCATTAACGAAGCCGCGCAGGCGGTGATGGCGGCTTATGCCATAGGGAGCGATCTGGACCAGCTCGCTGCCAATTACAACGTGAAACGCCTGACGGTGACGCCTGCTGATGATGACGCTGTGCCGCCCGTTGCAGCTGTGATGGAAAGCGATGAAGCGTTACGCCTGCGTGTGCCTGCAGCCTTTGAGGGGCTTTCAGTTGCGGGGCCAACTGCAGCTTATGAATTTCATGCCCGAAGCGCCGACGGTCGGGTGGCGGATGCCAGTGCAACCAGTCCGGCACCTGCAGAGGTGGTGCTGACTGTCCTTAGTCGCGAAGGCGATGGAACAGCAGAAAAAGACTTGCTGGATGTGGTGGAGAAAGCCCTGAACAGTGAGAACGTCCGCCCGGTGGCTGACCGTCTGACGGTTCGCAGCGCAGAAATCATCCCGTACCGCGTGGAAGCCACCATTTTTCTCTATCCGGGACCGGAAGCCGAGCCGGTAATGGCAGCGGCAAAAGCCAGCCTGCAGAAGTACATCGCCAGTCAGACGCGGCTTGGTCGGGATATTCGCCGTAGCGCCATTTTTGCCGCCCTGCATGTTGAGGGTGTGCAGCGTGTGGAGCTGGCTTCGCCGTTGGCGGATGTGATCCTGAACAAAACGCAGGCGGCATCATGTACGCAGTGGAGCGTAACCAACGGAGGAACGGATGAATAGTCTGCTGCCACCGGGTTCAACGCCACTGGAGCGCCGACTGGCGCAAGCGTGTAGCGGGATTTCTGATCTGCAGGTGCCGCTGCGTGACTTGTGGAATCCGGCAACCTGTCCGGTCAGTTTCCTGCCTTATCTCGCCTGGGCGTTCTCTGTGGATCGCTGGGATGAGGGCTGGACAGAAAGCGTCAAACGCCAGGTGGTGAAGGATGCTTTTTATATTCATCAGCATAAAGGAACCACCAGTGCCGTGCGGCGGGTGGTGGAGCCGTTCGGCTTTCTGATCCGCATTATTGAGTGGTGGCAGACCGGAGAGACACCGGGCACGTTTCGCCTGGATATCGGCGTGCAGGACCAGGGCATCACTGAAGATACCTATCTGGAACTTGAGCGACTGATAAGCGATGCCAAACCATGTAGCCGTCACATGATCGGCATGTCCATCAATCTGCAGACCAGCGGCCCGCATTGGGTGGGAGCCGCCAGCTATCTTGGCGAAGAAATCACGATCTATCCGTATATCAACGAAACAATTATTTCCGGCGGCACCGCGCATGAAGGCGGGGCGGTCCATGTTATTGACACAATGAGAGTGAATCCATGAGCACAAAATTTTATACCCTGCTGACGGATATTGGCGCGGCGAAACTTGCCAGCGCCACCGCGCTCGGTGTGCCGCTAAAAATTACCCATATGGCGGTGGGCGATGGCGGCGGAACATTGCCAACGCCGGACGCAAAGCAGACTGCACTGGTAAATGAGAAACGCCGGGCTGCGTTGAATATGCTCTATATCGACCCGCAGAACAGCAGCCAGATTATTGCTGAACAGGTGATCCCTGAAAACGAGGGCGGTTGGTGGATACGTGAAGTGGGCCTGTTTGATGAATCAGGTGCATTGATTGCCGTGGGCAACTGCCCGGAAAGCTACAAGCCGCAACTGGCTGAAGGCAGCGGGCGTACCCAGACCGTGCGCATGGTGCTGATTACCAGCAGCACGGACAATATCACCCTGAAAATCGACCCTGCTGTAGTGCTGGCAACCCGCAAGTATGTGGATGACAAGGCACTGGAGCTGAAGGTGTACGTGGATGACCTGATGGCAAAACATCTTGCCGCGCCGGACCCGCATTCACAGTATGCACCCAAAGAAAGTCCAACGTTTACCGGAACCCCCAAAGCGCCAACGCCAGCGGCGGGGAATAATACCACGCAGCTTGCGACCACCGCATTTGTTCAGGCGGCACTGACGGCTCTTATTAATGGTGCGCCAGCCACGCTGGACACGCTGAAAGAAATAGCCGTAGCCATTAACAATGATCCGAAATTCAGTACCACCATTAACAATGCGCTGGCACTGAAAGCGCCGCTGTCGAGTCCGGCACTCACTGGAACGCCAACAGCCCCCACTGCGGCGCAGTCGGTCAATAATACACAGATTGCCACTACGGCTTTTGTGAAATCAGCGATTGCAGGAATAGTGGGTTCTGCACCTGCGGCACTGGATACACTGAACGAACTGGCGGCGGCACTGGGGAATGACCCGAACTTTGCCACGACAATGCTTAATGCACTGGCAGGTAAACAACCGCTGGACAATACGCTGACTAATTTGAGTGGAAAGGATGTAGCTGGTCTTCTCACATACCTTGGTTTGGGAGAAGGCTCTGCATTACCTGTTGGTGTCCCTGTTCCGTGGCCTTCAGCCACTCCGCCAACAGGCTGGCTGAAATGCAATGGTGCGGCTTTTTCTGCTGAAGAATACCCGGAACTGGCAAAGGCTTACCCGACAAATAAATTGCCAGATTTACGTGGTGAGTTTATTCGTGGCTGGGATGACGGGCGAGGGATTGATGAGGGGCGCATACTTCTCAGTTGTCAGAGTTTTGCTTTCCAGGACCATGCGCACGCTCTGCCAACCGGAGTGGGTAATCCGTCAGACCAGATGGAAAGCGATATCTATGCGGTTTTCAACGATGTACCAGAAATACCCAGTGCGGCCCTGAGTCCATCGTCGTCAGGAACATCATGGGACGCAACCAGTAGGGCAGACAAGGTAATCCTTTATCGCAAGGACCTTTCACCAACAGGTAATAACAACGCAATAGCGACCGGATTACCACCATTCAGGACTTACAGGGCATCGACCTCAGACGGTGTTACTCATCCGTCCGTGTACGCATCTGAAACCCGTCCGCGCAACATTGCATTTAACTACATCGTGAGGGCTGCATAATGGCGAAAGCAAAATTAAACAGTGCGTTTATTGCCACCGTGGCAGGAGAAATCACTGTGTACAACTACCGGGGCGACACCCGCGAATACATATCCTCATCGGTTGAGTATCTGCCTGTGGGGGTGGGTATTCCTGCCAATTCCTGTACCGATGCGCCCGGCACACATAAGGCTGGTTATGCAATCTGCCGTTCTGCAGATTTTAACTCATGGGAATATGTGTCAGACCATCGCGGTGAAATTGTCTATGGCATCGAAACGGGGGAATCAAAAGAAATTACTGTGCCGGGGGATTACCCTGAAAATACGACCACTTTTGCCCCATTAACGCCATACGATAAATGGGATGGTGAGAAATGGGTAACAGATACCGAGGCACAGCATAGCGCCGCAGTAGATGCAGCAGAAGTACAGCGCCAGTCTCTGATTGATGCTGCTATGGCTTCCATCAGTCTGATTCAGCTGAAATTGCAGGCCGGACGTAAACTGACGCAGGCAGAAACAACCCGCCTTAACGCTGTGCTGGATTACATTGACGCGGTGACGGCAATAGATACCAGCACCGCGCCTGATATTATTTGGCCTGTATTCCCTGAGACTGATTAACCTCAATCAGTATTGGTTCGCCTTTCTCATTAATTGTTAGCTCCATGCCCTGAGGAATTTCTGTCATAGTAAAAAACCAGTTGTCCTCCGGTAATTCAATAGCCCCGGTCACGTCATGAAGACCGGGGATTACTTCAGTCAAAGTAACTGGATTAAACAGGCGCACAATAAACCCTCCATGAAAAAGCATTTGATGATGGTCTGCCGTCGTACATCTGGCAGCGGGCATAAAAGCCGGTATTTGTTACCTGATCATCCACGATCATTGAAACGTGAACATTATTAGGTGTGCTCTCGTAATCCGTTCTTATTCTTTCTGCGATACTGATAAAACGTGAAAGTTTAGGCAGTGCAATTGGGTAAACGACTTTAGCCAGTCCATTATCATTAGATCCACCGGTTCCAAATACTTCTATTGCACCATCTGACCAGCGTACCCATGCACCATTGGCATTAGCTCCTCGCTGAATGACATATCTGGCTTCTCCCAAACCAACGTTTATGAAAATGCAGAGATAATGGCTAACTGGCATCATCCCCGGTTTTTATTCAGGGGGATGCTCATGCTTATTGGCTATGTACGCGTGTCAACAAATGACCAGAACACCGATTTGCAACGTAATGCACTGAACTGCGCGGGATGTGAGCGGATTTTTGAGGATAAAATCAGTGGCACTAAGTCCGACAGACCAGGGTTGAAAAAACTGCTCAGGACACTATCGGCAGGAGACACGCTGGTTGTCTGGAAGCTGGACAGGTTGGGGCGCAGTATGCGGCATCTTGTTACGCTGATAGAAGAGTTGCGTCAGCGAGGCGTGAATTTCCGAAGCCTGACTGACAGTATTGATACCAGCACCCCAATGGGCCGTTTCTTTTTTCATGTCATGGGTGCCCTGGCTGAAATGGAACGCGAACTGATAGTTGAACGTACCAGGGCAGGGCTGGCTGCAGCTCGTGCCAAAGGCAGAGTAGGTGGACGCCGTCCTAAGTTGACCACCGAACAGTGGGCACAGATTGGGCGTTTACTCGAGGCCGGAGAATCAAGACAGCGTATTGCACTGATTTTTGATGTGGGCGTTTCTACCATTTATAGAAAATTTCCGGCGAATGAGAACAATGAATCGCCCTGAGTCAGCATTATTTTGATTTTTCCTGTAAGCGGACAAATACCGTTATTTTGTGTGAATAACGACACAACTGCGCTTAGCTGTTTGTCAGGCACAATCACTTCAACATAGGGCGAAGCCTAATCCAATCAGGAGGTTCGCCACTATGGCTCAGGATTACCACCACGGAGTGCGCGTTGTTGAAGTCAACGAAGGCACCCGAACCATTACCACGGTGAGCACCGCCATCGTGGGTATGGTCTGCACGGGCGATGATGCCGATGCAAAAATGTTTCCTCTTAATAAACCCGTGCTGATCACTGATGTGCTGACTGCCAGCGGTAAAGCGGGTGAGTCCGGCACGCTGGCCCGTTCGCTGGATGCCATCGCTGACCAGGCAAAACCCGTGACCGTTGTTGTGCGTGTGCCGCAGGGGGAAACGGAAGAAGAAACCACGACCAATATCATCGGCGCAGTGACTGCTGAAGGTAAAAAAACAGGCATGAAAGCTCTGTTATCTGCACAGTCACAGCTCGGCGTTAAACCGCGCATTCTCGGCGTGCCAGGCCACGATAACAAAGCCGTTGCGACTGAGTTGCTGAGCGTGGCGCAAAGCCTGCGTGGGTTTGCTTACCTGTCAGCGTATGGCTGCAAGACAGTGCAGGAGGCGATCACTTACCGCGAAAACTTCAGCCAGCGCGAAGGGATGCTGATCTGGCCTGACTTTACTGGCTGGGACACGGTGCTGAATGCCGAAGCAACGGCATATGCCACCGCTCGTGCGCTCGGTCTGCGCGCCAAAATTGATGAGCAGACCGGGTGGCACAAAAGCCTGTCCAACGTGGGCGTGAACGGTGTCACCGGAATTTCTGCTGATGTGTTCTGGGATCTGCAGGACCCGGCAACCGATGCAGGTCTGCTTAACCAGAACGACGTTACCACGCTTATCCGCAAAGACGGTTTCCGCTTCTGGGGTTCCCGCTGTCTGAGCGATGATCCGCTCTTTGCCTTCGAAAACTACACCCGAACCGCGCAGGTACTGACGGACACGATGGCAGAAGCGCACATGTGGGCGGTAGACAAACCGCTGAATCCGTCGCTGGCTCGCGACATTATCGAAGGTATCCGCGCCAAAATGCGCAGCCTGGTCAGTCAGGGGTATCTCATTGGTGGTGATTGCTGGCTGGACGAGTCGGTGAACGACAAAGACACTCTGAAAGCCGGGAAACTCACGATCGACTACGACTACACGCCAGTGCCGCCACTTGAAAATCTGATGCTGCGCCAGCGCATCACCGATCAGTACCTGGTGAATTTCGCCAGCCAGGTCAGCGCGTAAGGGGATAACATGGCTTTACCACGCAAATTAAAACATCTGAACCTGTTTAACGACGGGAACAACTGGCAGGGGATCGTAGAGTCGCTGACGCTGCCGAAATTCACCCGCAAATATGAGAAGTATCGCGGCGGCGGAATGCCTGGTGCAGTTGATGTGGATCTGGGGCTTGATGACAGTGCGCTGGACACAGAATTTTCCATTGGTGGTACTGAACTGCTGCTGTTTAAGCAGATGGGCAAAGCCACGGTGGATGGCATCCAGTTGCGCTTTACCGGCTCTATCCAGCGTGACGATACCGGAGAAGTGCAGGCCGTGGAGCTTGTGGTGCGTGGACGTCACAAAGAAGTGGATTCCGGCGAGTGGAAGACGGGCGAAAGCAACACCACCAAAGTGACCAGTACCAACAGCTACGCGAAGCTGACCATCAATGGTGAGGTGCTCTATGAAGTGGACCTTATCAACATGGTGGAAATTGTGGACGGTATGGACCTGATGGAAGCGCACCGCAACGCCCTCGGCCTCTGATATATCTGAACGGCGCGGGATACCGCGCCAGAACCCAATCTACAGGACAGCAAAATGAGTGATAAGCAGACTGAAAAGACCATTCAACTGGATACCCCCATCAAGCGCGGTAAAACAGAAATCACCGAAATTGTGCTGCGTAAACCGCAGTCCGGTGCGCTGCGCGGTACACGCCTGCAGGCCATTATGGATATGGATGTGAACGCGATGATGACCGTGATCCCCCGCATCTCCAGTCCGGCACTGACTGCACAGGAAATTGCAGAGATGGACCCGGCAGATCTCACTGCCATGTCGGTTGAGGTTGTCACTTTTTTGTTGAAGAAGTCGGTGCTTGCCGGTTTACCGACAGCCTGACGGTTGACGATCTGGTGGCAGATATCGCCACCATTTTTCACTGGCCGCCATCCGTTACTGACGTTATGCCGCTGACCGAAGTGCTGGAATGGCGGTATAAAGCGATTCAGAGAAGCGGGGCCAATGATGAGTGATAATAACCTGCGGCTGCAGGTCATTCTTAATGCGGTTGACAAACTCACCCGCCCATTCCGTGCTGCACAGGCCAGTTCGAAAGAGCTGGCTGGCGCAATCAGAAACTCCCGTGACGCATTAAAGCAACTCAATCAGGCGGGTAACAGCCTGGAAAAATTTCGCAAGCTGCAGGCCGATAACAAGAAGTTAGGCGACAGGCTGAACTATGCCAGACAGAAGGCTAATTTGCTTAGCTCTGAGCTGGAGTCGATCGAACAACCATCACAACGGCACCTTGTGGCTTTAGGTCGGCAAACGCTGGCAGTCCAACGTCTGGAAGAACAACAAAAATATTTGCAGAAGCAAACGGCGCTTGTGCGTGCAGAACTGTACCGGGCGGGAATTTCTGCGAAAGATGATGCGGGAGCAACTGCCCGTTTAGCCCGTGAAACATCACGTTATAACCAGGAACTGTTGAAACAGGAGGCGCGGCTGAAGCGACTGGGGGAAGCTCAGCGCAGGATGAATGCAGCGCGTGCCAGTTATGCCCGTTCGCTGGAGGTGCGCGATCGCATCGCAGGAGCCGGAGCCACCACCACGGCTGCAGGGCTGGCAATGGGGACGCCAGTGATGGCGGCAGTAAAAAGCTATACCAGCATGGAAGATGCCATGAAAGGTGTGGCAAAGCAGGTCAATGGTCTGCGTGACGATAATGGCAACCGCACTGCACGTTTTTATGAAATGCAGGATGCCATCAAGGCTGCCAGCGAACAGTTGCCGATGGAAAACGGTGCGGTGGACTTCGCTGCACAGGTTGAAGGTGGTGCGCGCATGAACGTCGCAAACCCTGACGACAGCTGGGAAGACCAGAAACGTGACCTGCTGGCCTTCGCCAGTACGGCAGCAAAGGCGGCAACAGCCTTTGAGCTGCCAGCGGATGAACTGTCAGAAAGTCTGGGGAAAATCGCCCAGCTCTACAAAATACCTACCCGCAATATTGAACAGCTCGGCGATGCGCTGAACTATCTGGATGATAACGCCATGTCGAAAGGGGCGGACATCATTGATGTCATGCAACGTCTGGGCGGTGTGGCTGACCGTCTGGATTATCGTAAAGCGGCGGCACTGGGTTCCACCTTTCTGACACTGGGCGCTGCGCCGGAGGTTGCAGCCAGTGCAGCAAACGCGATGGTGCGTGAATTGTCCATTGCCACCATGCAAAGCAAGAGTTTCTTTGAAGGGATGAATCTGCTGAAACTCAATCCTGAAGTGATTGAAAAGCAGATGACGAAGGATGCGATGGGAACTATCCAGCGTGTGCTGGAGAAGGTGAACGCACTGCCGCAGGACAAGCGTCTGTCTGCCATGACCATGTTGTTTGGTAAAGAGTTTGGTGATGACGCGGCGAAACTGGCAAACAACCTTCCGGAACTGCAGCGCCAGCTAAAACTGACAGCGGGCAATGATGCGCTCGGTTCCATGCAGAAAGAATCCGACATCAACAAAGACTCACTTTCTGCTCAGTGGTTGCTGGTCAAAACCGGAGCGCAGAACACCTTCAGCAGCCTGGGCGAAACGCTGCGCCAGCCGCTGATGGATATTCTGTACACGGTGAAAAGCATCACGGGGGCGTTGCGCCGCTGGGTGGAAGCTAACCCGGAACTGACAGGCACACTGATGAAAGTAGCGGCTGTTGTGGCTGCTGTTACCGTAGGCCTCGGCACCTTAGCGGTGGCGCTGGCTGCAGTGCTGGGGCCGCTGGCAGTCATCCGTCTGGGATTCTCTGTGCTGGGTATCAAAACGTTACCTTCCGTTACGGCAGCAGTAACACGAACCAGCAGCGCGTTGTCCTGGTTAGCTGGCGCTCCACTGGCACTGCTGCGACGCGGGCTTGCTTCATCGGGCAACGCAGCGGGTTTACTTACTGCTCCGTTGTCGTCTTTGCGTCGCACGGCATCACTGACGGGGAATGTCCTGAAAACTGTAGCAGGTGCGCCGGTTGCACTGTTCCGGTCTGGATTATCCGGTTTACGTGCTGTTGCTGTGATGTTTATGAATCCTTTGGCGGTACTGCGCGGTGGACTGGCCGCCGCAGGCACGGTGCTGCGAGTACTGGCATCTGGTCCACTGGCGATGCTGCGCGTTGCCCTGTATGCCGTATCTGGTCTGTCAGGTGCTCTGCTCAGTCCGATAGGTCTTGTGGTTACTGCACTGGCGGGCGTGGCGCTGGTTGTCTGGAAATACTGGCAACCCATCACCGCATTTCTCGGTGGCGTGGTGGAAGGATTCAAAGCGGCGGCAGGACCCATCAGTGCCGCATTCGAACCACTTAAGCCTGTGTTCCAGTGGATTGGCGACAAAGTGCAGGCGCTGTGGGGCTGGTTTACTGATTTGCTGACGCCCGTTAAGTCGACTTCTGCCGAACTGCAGAGCGCAGCGGCAATGGGGCGACGATTCGGGGAGGCACTGGCGGAAGGGCTGAATATGGTCATGCATCCGCTGGACTCCCTGAAATCCGGCGTATCCTGGTTGCTGGAAAAACTCGGCATTGTCAGTAAAGAGGCCGCAAAGGCGAAACTGCCGGAAAGCGTGACGCGTCAGCAACCTGCGACGGTGAATGCAGACGGTAAAGTGATGATGCCATCGGGTGGTTTTCCGTCATGGGGATATGGCTTTGCGGGGATGTATGACAGCGGCGGCTATATCCCGCGCGGGCAGTTTGGCATCGTCGGTGAAAACGGGCCGGAAATTGTTAACGGCCCGGCAAATGTGACCAGCCGGAGAAATACAGCTTTACTGGCTGCCGTTGTTGCCGGAATGATGGGCGTTGCTGCCGCGCCTGCAGAGCTTCCACCGTTGCATCCTTTGGCACTTCCCTCGAAAGGCGGCGAAGCGATGGTGAGTCGTGCAGCCACTGTGCCGCCCGTTCAACGGATTGAGGCACCGACGCAGATCATCATTCAGACGCAGCCAGGACAAAGTGCGCAGGATATTGCGCGGGAGGTGGCCCGCCAGCTTGATGAACGTGAACGCAGGCTGAAGGCAAAAGCCAGGAGTAACTACAGCGATCAGGGGGGATACGACGCATGATGATGGTGCTGGGATTGTACGTGTTTATGCTGCGCACTGTGCCGTATCAGGAACTGCAGTATCAACGCAGCTGGCGACATGCGGCAAACAGCCGGGTCAACCGACGTCCGTCCATGCAGTTTCTGGGACCGGACAACGACATGCTGACGCTTTCTGGTGTTCTTATGCCGGAGATAACGGGCGGCAGGCTGTCGTTGCTGGCTCTGGAGCAGATGGCAGAACAGGGAAAAGCATGGCCCCTGATTGAAGGCAGCGGCACGATTTACGGCATGTATGTGATTGAGGGACTGAATCAGACTAAAACGGAGTTTTTCCGCGATGGTATGCCGCGCCGGATTGAGTTCACCCTGTCGCTCAAACGGGTGGATGAATCCCTGTCCGATATGTTCGGTGATCTCAGTGCGCAGCTGAATAATTTGCAGGATACGGCAACGTCTGCCTTAAGCGATATCAGTAAAACGGTGGGAGGGCTGCTGTCGTGAATTTCAGCTCTGAACTGCTTAACAAAGGCAACAAAACTCCCGCATTCAGCATCAGTATTGAGGGAAAGGATATCACCACTGTGCTGGATAACCGCCTGATGAGTCTGACGCTGACGGACAATCGGGGCTTTGAAGCAGACCAGCTTGATCTGGAACTGGACGACGCCGACGGAAAAATCGTGCTGCCGCGCCGTGGTGCGGTCATCATGCTGGCGCTGGGCTGGAAGGGGCAGCCGCTTTTCCCGAAAGGGGCATTCACGGTGGACGAGATTGAACACACTGGCGCACCGGATCGCCTGACTATCCGGGCGCGAAGTGCTGATTTTAGGGAAACGCTGAATACCCGCCGTGAAAAATCGTGGCACAAGACCACTGTCGGGGAAGTGGTGAAGGAAATAGCCGCGCGTCACAAGTTGAAGATGGCACTGGGTAAAGACCTGTCGGATAAGCCCGTGGAGCATATAGACCAGACTAATGAGAGTGACGGCAGTTTTCTGATGCGGCTGGCGCGCCAGTACGGTGCCATCGCGTCGCTGAAAAATGGCAATCTGTTATTCATCCGGCAGGGACAGGGCAAAAGCGCCACTGGTAAACCACTGCCGGTGATCACTATCACACGCAAGGACGGCGACAGTCACCGCTTTACCCTGGCAGATCGCGGAGCCTACACGGGCGTAATTGCCAGCTGGTTGCATACCCGCGAACCCGCGAAGAAAGAAAGCACCACGGTGAAGCGTAAGCGCAGAACTAAGAATCAGAAGAAAGAGCCGGAAGCGAAGCAGGGCGATTACCTGGTGGGTACGGATGAAAACGTGCTGGTACTTAATCGCACTTATGCCAACCGGAGCAACGCTGAACGGGCAGCGAAAATGCAGTGGGAACGCTTGCAACGTGGCGTTGCGTCATTCTCGCTACAACTGGCGGAAGGGCGGGCAGATCTCTACACGGAAATGCCAGTGAAAGTCAGTGGCTTTAAACAGCCGATAGATGATGCGGAATGGACCATTACGACTCTGACGCATACCGTAAGCCCGGATAATGGTTTTACGACCAGTCTGGAGCTTGAAGTGAGGATTGATGATTTCGAAATGGAATGATTCTTCGCAATGGAGAACTTTTAAGTTTGCAAAATGGAATAATGCGGTATCATTATTGTGAATTTAGCAAAAATGGGGAGAACTCGAAAAATGATGATTTGCCCACTGTGTGGAAGTGCCGCCCATACTCGCAGCAGTTTTCAGGTATCTTCATTGACCAAAGAGCGTTACAACCAGTGCCAGAACATTAACTGCAGCCATACTTTTGTTACCCATGAAACTTTTGTTCGTTCGATTGCAACGCCAAAAGAGTCAAATCCGGTTCAGCCGCATCCAATGAAATCAGGACAGGTAGCGCTCTCTCTTTGACGCTGCCGCCATTTTGTCGCCATCGTTAAAAAACAGTGCTTCTAACATCATGATCTTAAACACCATAAATTTCAGGCAACAAAAAACCCATCAACCTTGAACCGAAATGGCGGGGTTGATGGGCTCCACAAAATGGGGACATCAAAGAAAAGCAGTGGCACTAATTAAGACTGATGCCCTGCGGAAAAGTTCTGCGGTTGTGCAAAAAAATTTCATTTTCAGGGCAACTTCAGTTTTATCCTAATCCTGGCCATACCATGACGATGATTGTCCCTGCCAGCGTCAGCAGGACGTTGGCGATTGCGTAGGTGCCCGCATAGCCCAGCGCAGGGATGTTACTGCGAGCTGTATCACTGATGATCTCCATTGCCGGCGCGCAGGTGCGTGCGCCCATCATTGCGCCGAACAACAGTGCGCGGTTCATTCGCAATACATAAGCACCGAACAAGAAACAGATAACCACGGGCACAAGACTGACAATTAATCCGGCAATCAACATCTGACCGCCAATCGCGCCCAGGCCGTTATTAATACCGCTACCGGCGCTCAGACCAACGCCTGCCATAAACACCATCAAGCCGAACTCTTTCACCATGCTTAATGCACCTTGCGGAATGTAACCGAAGGTCGGGTGGTTAGCACGCATAAAGCCCAGCATAATTCCGGCGAATAACAACCCGGCAGCGTTCCCCATGCCGAAACTGAATGTGCTGAACTGGAAGGTGATCATCCCGATCATCAGCCCAATAACAAAGAAGGCGCAAAATGCCAGCAGGTCAGTGACCTGGCTGTGAATCGAGATAAAGCCGATGCGATCGGCGATGGTTTTTACGCGACGGGCATCACCGCTGACTTGTAAAACGTCACCTTTGTTAAGCACGACGTTGTCATCTATCGGCATCTCAATCTGGCTACGAATGACGCGGTTAAGGAAGCAACCGTGATCGGTCAACTTCAGTTGTGCGAGACGTTTACCTACAGCGTTATGGTTTTTAACGACCACTTCTTCAGTGACGATACGCATGTCGAGAAGGTCACGATCGAAAACTTCTTTACCGTTACGGAAGCTGGGATCGAGTCGGGCATGGGCGTCGGGATAGCCTACCAACGCTATTTCATCGCCCATTTGTAGCACGGCATCACCGTCTGGATTTGCCAGAATCCCGTTACGTCGAATACGTTCAATGTAGCAGCCGGTTTGTCGATAAATACCCAGTTCACGCAGATTTTTGCCGTCGGTCCAGGCCACCAGCTCCGGGCCGACGCGATAGGCGCGGATCACCGGTAAATAAACCTTACGGTTGGCATCAGTGTCCAGGCCACGTTCGCGGGCGATTTGCTGGGCGCTGGTCTGTAAGTCCTGATGCTGCAATTTCGGCAAGTAACGCGCACCAACAATCAAACTCACCAGACCGATTAAATAGGTTAAGGCATACCCGAGGCTCAGATTATCCAGTGCCAGTGAGAGCTGCCTGCTTTCCATGCCGAAATGACGCAGTGTATCGCCAGCACCGACCAGAACCGGTGTCGACGTCATAGAGCCTGCTAACATACCGGCCGTCAGGCCAATATCCCAGCCAAACAGCTTACCTAACCCTAAGGCGATCACCAGCGCACTGCCAACCATCACCAGTGCTAACATTAGGTAATTTTTCCCATCGCGAAAAAAAATGGAAAAAAAGTTCGGTCCGGCTTCGACCCCGACGCAGAAAATAAACAGCATAAAGCCAAGATTAAGCGCATCGGTGTTAATGCTGAAATGTTGTTGGCCTAATAACAGCGATACGACTAAAACGCCAATGGAATTACCCAGTTGGATCGAACCAAGTCGTAACTTTCCGAGACATAGCCCAAGCGCGAGGACCACAAATAATAACAGAATGTAATTCCCATTTAACAATTCGGCGACGTTTATATTCACGGAGGCTAACTTCTTGTTTACTAGTAAGCTGTTGAAAGAAATGGTAATTTACGATAATGTTTTTTACCAGAATTCAGGGCGCAGATTCATTCAGCGCACCTAAACGATAGTAAAGTAACAATATATTTTACTAGTGTAATCACATTAGGTATCAACGGCTATATGAATTGCGTTGGCCTATATTAGCATGGAATGCGAAGCGGCTTTATCTTACTGAACGCCACACTGGCGAAAAATGTGTTCGATAGACGCAGTGTCAGGAGGAACGAGTGAAACATAAACAACGTTGGGCGGGGGCAATCTGCTGTTTTGTCCTCTTCATTGTGGTGTGCCTTTTTCTGGCGACGCACATGAAAGGCGCTTTTCGGGCTGCCGGGCATCCTGAAATCGGCTTGCTATTTTTCATTCTTCCTGGAGCAGTTGCCAGTTTCTTTTCACAGCGTAGAGAAGTCCTGAAACCTCTATTTGGCGCAATGCTGGCGGCACCCTGTTCAATGCTCATTATGCGGCTGTTTTTTTCACCGACGCGCTCATTCTGGCAAGAGCTGGCATGGTTACTAAGCGCGGTGTTCTGGTGTGCGCTGGGGGCACTGTGTTTCTTATTTATCAGTAGTTTGTTTAAACCACAGCACAGAAAAAATCAGTAAAGCCCTCAACGCGAGGGCTTGTCAGACGATCAGGCGTCCAGATTTTCTTTCACCCATGCAGCAAAATCGGTATAGCCGCCGATATGTTGCTGATCGACAAAAATCTGCGGCACGGTTTCTACGGGTTTACCTGCCTTTTGTTGTAGATCTTCTTTAGTGATCCCTTCCGCACGAATATCTACATACTGATACTGAAAATCATCGCGTTCATTGCTCAATTTCTCAGCCAGATCTTTTGCACGCACACAGTAAGGGCAACCCGAACGACCAAAAATAACGGTTTGCATTATTTCTCTCCTCATAGATTTATGCCTGTAATGATCACGCTAAAATGTATTCGCTGAAAGTAGGTTTAACCTGTTGCATTAATTGCTAAAAGCTATAACTGTTAAACACAATACAGTGAAAAGTTTTAGACTGAAGGCTCACTTTGCAGAGGGAAGCGTATGCGCGCGATCGGTAAATTGCCTAAAGGCGTGTTGATACTGGAATTTATCGGAATGATGCTACTGGCGGTGGCGCTGCTGCCGGTAAGCGACTCCCTGTCGCTGCCTGAGCCATTTTCTCGGCCAGAAGTGCAGATTCTGATGATTTTTCTCGGTGTTTTGCTCATGTTTCCCGCTGCGGTGGTGGTTATTCTTCAGGTGGCAAAACGTCTTGCCCCACAGCTGATGAACCGTCCACCGCAATATTCACGTTCAGAAAGAGAAAAAGATAATGACGCCAACCATTGAACTTATTTGTGGCCATCGCTCCATTCGCCATTTCACTGATGAACCCATTTCCGAAGCGCAGCGTGGGGCGATTATTAACAGCGCCCGTGCGACGTCCAGTTCCAGTTTTTTGCAGTGCAGTAGCATTATTCGCATTACCGACAAAGCGTTACGTGAAGAACTGGTGACGCTGACCGGCGGGCAAAAACACGTAGCGCAAGCGGCGGAGTTCTGGGTGTTCTGTGCCGACTTTAACCGCCATTTACAGATCTGTCCGGATGCTCAGCTCGGCCTGGCGGAACAACTGTTGCTCGGTGTCGTTGATACGGCAATGATGGCGCAGAATGCATTAATCGCAGCGGAATCGCTGGGATTGGGCGGGGTATATATCGGCGGCCTGCGCAATAATATTGAAGCGGTGACGAAACTGCTTAAATTACCGCAGCATGTTCTGCCGCTGTTTGGGCTGTGCCTTGGCTGGCCTGCGGATAATCCGGATCTTAAGCCGCGTTTACCGGCCTCCATTTTGGTGCATGAAAACAGCTATCAACCGCTGGATAAAGGCGCACTGGCGCAGTATGACGAGCAACTGGCGGAATATTACCTCACCCGTGGCAGCAATAATCGCCGGGATACCTGGAGCGATCATATCCGCCGAACAATCATTAAAGAAAGCCGCCCATTTATTCTGGATTATTTGCACAAACAGGGTTGGGCGACGCGCTAAAACCGCCACGTCGATGTATGATACGCGGGCTTTTGACCAGGTCTGACAGAGAGGTGCAGGGTGAAAATTGCCATATTGTCCCGGGCTGGAACGCTCTATTCGTGTAAGCGGCTGCGTGAAGCCGCTATACAGCGCGGTCACCTGGTTGAAATTCTTGATCCGCTTTCTTGCTACATGAACATAAATCCTGCGGCGTCTTCTATTCACTACAAAGGCCGCAAGTTACCCCATTTTGACGCAGTGATCCCGCGTATTGGCACCGCCATTACCTTTTATGGGACGGCGGCACTGCGCCAGTTCGAGATGCTGGGGAGCTATCCGCTCAATGAGTCGGTCGCCATTGCCCGGGCGCGTGACAAATTGCGTTCCATGCAACTGCTGGCGCGTCAGGGCATCGACCTGCCTGTCACGGGCATTGCGCATTCGCCGGATGATACCAGCGATTTAATCGACATGGTCGGTGGTGCGCCGCTGGTGGTCAAGTTGGTTGAAGGCACGCAGGGAATTGGCGTCGTGCTGGCGGAGACGCGTCAGGCGGCGGAAAGCGTGATTGACGCTTTCCGCGGTCTGAACGCGCATATTCTGGTGCAGGAATATATCAAAGAGGCGCAAGGGTGCGATATCCGCTGTCTGGTTGTTGGCGATGAAGTGGTCGCTGCGATTGAACGGCGGGCGAAAGAGGGCGATTTTCGTTCCAATTTGCATCGTGGCGGCGCGGCAAGCGTCGCCAGTATCACACCACAGGAGCGTGAAATCGCGATAAAAGCCGCGCGAACGATGGCGCTGGACGTTGCTGGTGTGGATATTCTGCGTGCTAATCGCGGGCCGTTGGTGATGGAGGTGAATGCGTCGCCGGGGCTGGAAGGAATAGAAAAAACCACCGGTATCGACATCGCGGGTAAAATGATCCGCTGGATCGAACGCCACGCTACGACAGAATATTGCCTGAAAACGGGTGGTTAGTCGCAATCACATTACTGATCATGGTTTTGCCTGCGCTTTTTGCGTAAGCTGTGCCGGTCTTTTTATCGAAAGAGGTTGTACAAAATTATGACATCGCTGGTCGTTCCTGGTCTGGATACGCTGCGTCAATGGCTCGATGACCTGGGGATGAGTTTTTTTGAATGTGATAACTGTCAGGCTCTGCATCTGCCCCATATGCAGAATTTCGACGGTGTCTTTGATGCCAAAATCGATCTGATCGATAACACGATCCTGTTTTCTGCCATGGCGGAAGTCCGACCTTCAGCCGTATTGCCGCTGGCGGCGGATTTATCTGCCATCAATGCCAGTTCGCTGACCGTGAAAGCATTTCTTGATATGCAGGATGATAATCTGCCAAAGCTGGTGGTTTGCCAGTCTTTATCCGTTATGCAGGGCGTAACCTATGAGCAGTTTGCATGGTTCGTGCGTCAGAGCGAAGAGCAGATTTCGATGGTCATTCTTGAAGCTAATGCCCATCAACTGCTGTTACCGACTGACGATGAAGGGCAAAACAACGTTACCGAAAACTATTTTCTCCACTGATAATTCCTTTCGAGCACGCAGTCGCTGCCGCAGTGACTGCGCGCTGCAAAATTATCTGCTGTTTTTAACCTTTTCTTAAAGATTATTTCACTTATCTTGTGTCGATTTGGCTTTATCACATAGAGCAAATACGCATAAAAATTTGTTAAATACCGTTTTTTAATCCGAGCTATAGTCTCAAACCCTGGCTAAAGTTATTCTTGCGATGCTTTTATATAGCGAGCAGTGCTGGCCGGGAGAGAGTTCTCTTTTCTTACACCGCGCCGATAAAAAAATATGCACGTTTATTGCATATCTTTCAGTGTGACAACTTTTGTTCGTTTGTTAACGAACTTTCAGAAGGAAAGAGATATGACCGCCTTAAATAAAAAATGGCTATCGGGTCTGGTTGCGGGTGCTCTGATGGCCGTCTCTGTCGGCACGCTCGCGGCTGAACAAAAAACACTCCACATTTATAACTGGTCTGATTATATCGCCCCCGACACGGTGGCTAACTTTGAAAAAGAAACCGGTATTAAAGTCGTCTACGATGTTTTCGACTCTAACGAAGTACTGGAAGGCAAATTAATGGCGGGTAGCACCGGCTTTGACCTGGTGGTGCCGTCAGCAAGCTTTCTTGAACGCCAGTTGACTGCGGGAGTTTTCCAGCCGCTGGACAAAAGCAAATTGCCGGAGTGGAAGAATCTCGACCCGGAGCTGCTGAAGCTGGTCGCCAAACACGATCCCGACAATAAATTTGCTATGCCCTATATGTGGGCGACGACCGGGATTGGCTATAACGTCGATAAAGTCAAAGCGGTGCTGGGCGAAAACGCGCCCGTCGATAGCTGGGACTTGATCCTCAAGCCTGAAAATCTGGAAAAACTGAAAAGCTGTGGCGTCTCTTTCCTGGATGCGCCTGAAGAAGTTTTTGCTACCGTGCTGAATTATCTCGGCAAAGATCCCAACAGCACTAAAGCAGATGATTACACCGGACCGGCAACCGATCTGCTGTTAAAGCTGCGCCCGAACATTCGTTATTTCCATTCATCGCAATACATTAACGACCTGGCAAACGGCGATATTTGCGTCGCTATCGGCTGGGCAGGCGATGTCTGGCAGGCGTCAAACCGCGCGAAGGAAGCGAAGAATGGCGTGAATGTCTCTTTCTCGATTCCGAAAGAAGGGGCGATGGCGTTCTTTGATGTCTTCGCCATGCCTGCGGATGCCAAAAACAAAGACGAAGCCTATCAGTTCCTGAATTACCTGCTGCGCCCGGATGTAGTAGCGCATATTTCCGACCATGTGTTCTATGCCAACGCCAATAAAGCAGCCACGCCGCTGGTGAGTGCGGAAGTCCGTGAGAACCCGGGTATTTATCCGCCTGCGGATGTTCGTGCGAAGCTGTTCACTCTGAAAGTGCAGGACCCGAAAATCGACCGTGTGCGCACCCGCGCGTGGACCAAAGTGAAGAGCGGAAAATAATCCGCAGCCTTAGATGCCGGGCGGGCGCACCACACCCGCCGGCAATTCGCACCATCATGGTGCGCTTGCACACATTCAATGCCGGAGAGCTGCCGTGAATGACGCTATCCCTCGCCCCCAGGCGAAAACCCGTAAGGCGCTGACGCCGCTATTAGAAATCCGCAACCTGACCAAATCCTACGATGGCCAACATGCGGTGGATGATGTCAGCCTGACCATCTACAAAGGTGAAATCTTCGCGCTACTGGGCGCATCCGGCTGTGGCAAGTCCACGCTGCTGCGTATGCTGGCAGGTTTTGAACAACCTTCTGCCGGACAGATAATGCTTGATGGCGTCGATTTGTCACAGGTTCCGCCTTACCTGCGCCCCATCAATATGATGTTTCAGTCTTACGCGCTGTTTCCGCATATGACCGTGGAACAGAACATCGCTTTTGGCCTGAAACAGGACAAACTACCGAAAGCGGAAATTGTCAGCCGGGTCAATGAGATGCTCGGCCTGGTGCATATGCAGGAGTTCGCCAAACGCAAACCGCATCAGCTTTCCGGTGGTCAGCGACAGCGTGTGGCCCTGGCCCGAAGCCTTGCCAAGCGCCCGAAACTATTACTGCTCGATGAGCCGATGGGCGCGCTGGATAAAAAGCTGCGTGACCGGATGCAGCTTGAAGTGGTGGATATTCTGGAGCGCGTCGGTGTGACTTGTGTGATGGTCACCCACGATCAGGAAGAGGCGATGACCATGGCGGGGCGCATCGCCATTATGAATCGTGGGAAATTTGTCCAGATTGGCGAACCAGAAGAGATCTACGAACATCCGACCACCCGCTACAGTGCTGAATTTATCGGTTCGGTTAATGTCTTTGAAGGTGTACTCAAAGAGCGTCATGAAGATGGCCTGGTGCTTTATTCGCCGGGGCTGGTGCATCCACTGAAAGTCGATGTAGATGCTTCGGTGGTCGATAATGTGCCGGTGCATGTGGCGCTGCGCCCGGAAAAAATCATGCTTTGCGAGGAACCTCCCGCTGACGGTTTTAACTTTGCGGTAGGTGAGGTGATGCACATTGCCTATCTCGGCGATCTTTCGGTGTATCACGTTCGTCTCAAGAGCGGACAGATGATCAGCGCTCAGCTACAAAACGCTCATCGATATCGCAAAGGGTTACCAACCTGGGGCGACGAAGTGCGTTTGTGCTGGGAAGTGGACAGCTGTGTGGTGCTGACGGTTTAAGGAGCAAAGATGAGTACACTTGAACCTGCTGCCCAGTCGAAACCGCCGGGCGGATTTAAGCTGTGGTTGTCGCAGCTGCAAATGAAGCATGGGCGCAAACTGGTCATTGCGTTGCCATATATCTGGTTGATCTTGCTGTTTCTGCTGCCATTTCTGATTGTCTTTAAAATAAGCCTGGCGGAGATGGCGCGCGCTATTCCACCTTATACCGAACTGATGGAGTGGGCTGACGGGCAACTGTCCATCACTCTTAATCTCGGTAATTTTCTGCAACTGACCGACGATCCGCTCTATTTCGATGCTTATCTCCAGTCGCTACAGGTGGCTGCGATTTCGACATTTTGCTGTTTACTGATCGGCTATCCGCTGGCGTGGGCGGTGGCGCACAGTAAGCCTTCGACCCGTAATATTTTATTACTACTGGTGATCCTGCCGTCGTGGACCTCGTTTCTGATCCGCGTTTATGCCTGGATGGGAATATTAAAAAACAACGGTGTGCTGAATAATTTTCTGCTGTGGCTGGGGGTTATAGACCAGCCGCTGACCATTCTGCATACCAATCTGGCCGTTTATATCGGCATTGTTTACGCTTACGTGCCGTTTATGGTACTGCCGATTTATACCGCGTTGATTCGTATTGATTATTCGCTGGTGGAAGCAGCGCTGGATCTCGGTGCACGACCGCTGAAAACGTTCTTTACTGTGATCGTGCCGCTGACTAAAGGTGGGATTATTGCCGGATCGATGCTGGTGTTTATCCCGGCTGTGGGCGAGTTTGTGATCCCGGAACTGCTCGGTGGCCCGGACAGCATCATGATCGGGCGCGTGCTATGGCAAGAGTTTTTCAATAACCGCGACTGGCCGGTGGCCTCGGCGGTAGCGATCATCATGTTGCTGCTGCTAATTGTGCCGATAATGTGGTTCCACAAACACCAGCAAAAAAGCGTGGGAGAACACGGATGAATAATTTACCGGTAGTTCGTTCACCCTGGCGGATTGTGATTTTGCTGCTGGGCTTTACCTTTCTCTACGCGCCAATGCTGATGCTGGTTATCTATTCGTTTAACAGCTCGAGGCTGGTGACGGTGTGGGCCGGCTGGTCAACGCGCTGGTATGGTGAGTTATTGCGCGATGACGCGATGATGAGTGCGGTTGGTTTAAGCCTGACAATTGCTGCCTGTGCGGCAACGGCGGCGGCGATCCTCGGGACTATTGCGGCGGTGGTGCTGGTGCGCTTTGGCAGGTTTCGCGGATCAAATGGCTTTGCCTTTATGATCACCGCGCCGCTGGTGATGCCAGATGTCATCACGGGCTTGTCGCTGTTGTTATTATTCGTCGCGCTTGCTCATGCCATTGGCTGGCCTGCGGACCGCGGTATGCTCACCATCTGGCTGGCGCATGTCACTTTTTGTACGGCTTATGTGGCGGTCGTTATTTCTTCAAGATTGCGGGAACTGGATCGCTCGATAGAAGAAGCAGCGATGGATCTCGGTGCGACGCCGCTGAAAGTGTTTTTCGTCATTACGCTACCGATGATCATGCCCGCGATCATTTCTGGCTGGTTACTGGCTTTTACTTTGTCGCTTGATGATCTGGTGATCGCCAGCTTTGTTTCCGGGCCGGGAGCCACCACGTTACCGATGCTGGTCTTTTCCAGCGTGCGGATGGGGGTGAATCCGGAAATCAACGCCCTTGCAACGTTAATTCTCGGTGCGGTCGGAATTGTCGGATTTATCGCCTGGTATCTGATGGCTCGCGCAGAAAAACAGCGGATACGCGATATCCAGCGTGCAAGACATGGCTGAAGACACTAAAATTTGCCAACCTGGCTACATAATGCCGCGCATGCCGCGGCATTGTTTTCATGGAAGACGAAACGTTGGGATTTTTTAAGAAAACATCTTCATCTCATGCTCGCCTGAATGTGCCTGCGCTGGTGCAGGTGGCGGCGCTCGCCATTATTATGATCCGTGGCCTCGACGTGCTGATGATTTTCAATACGCTGGGCGTGCGCGGTATTGGCGAGTTCATTCATCGCAGCGTACAAACCTGGAGTTTAACGCTGGTCTTTTTAAGCAGTCTGGTGCTGGTTTTCATTGAGATCTGGTGTGCGTTTTCACTGGTGAAAGGGCGTCGCTGGGCGCGCTGGCTATATCTGCTGACACAAATCACCGCCGCAAGTTACTTGTGGGCGGCTTCGCTGGGGTACGGTTATCCGGAGCTGTTCAGCATTCCCGGTGAATCAAAACGTGAAATCTTCCATAGCCTGATGCTGCAGAAGCTGCCGGATATGCTCATCCTGATGCTGCTGTTCGTTCCCTCGACCAGTCGGCGGTTCTTCCAGTTGCAATAATGTGTATAATCGTCGCCCCTGATGATGTGAAGGTCAATGTATGCAGTGCGCACTTTACGACGCGGGTCGCTGTCGTTCCTGTCAGTGGATAACGCAGCCGATTCCAGAGCAACTCTCCGCTAAAACCGCCGATCTTAAAAATCTGCTCGCCGATTTTCCGGTTGAGGAATGGTGCGCGCCGGTGTCAGGCCCGGAACAAGGGTTTCGTAATAAAGCCAAAATGGTGGTGAGTGGTAGCGTTGAAAAACCACTGCTCGGTATGCTGCATCGCGACGGCACACCAGAAGACCTTTGTGACTGCCCGCTTTATCCTGCCTCATTTGCGCCCGTTTTTGCGGCGCTAAAACCGTTTATCGCCCGTGCGGGGCTGACACCCTACAACGTGGCGCGTAAGCGTGGCGAACTGAAATACATTCTGCTGACTGAAAGCCAGAGCGATGGCGGCATGATGCTGCGCTTTGTACTGCGTTCTGAAACCAAACTGGCACAACTGCGTAAGGCGCTGCCGTGGTTACAGGAACAACTACCGCAACTGAAAGTTATTACCGTCAATATTCAGCCGGTACATATGGCGATTATGGAAGGGGAGACGGAGATCTACCTTACTGAACAACAGGCGCTGGCAGAGCGTTTTAATGACGTACCGCTGTGGATCCGTCCGCAAAGTTTCTTCCAGACTAATCCGGCGGTCGCCAGCCAGCTGTACGCTACCGCGCGCGACTGGGTACGGCAGCTGCCAGTTAAACATATGTGGGATCTGTTCTGCGGTGTGGGTGGCTTTGGTTTACACTGCGCGACGCCTGACATGCAGTTAACCGGGATCGAAATTGCATCAGAGGCCATTGCCTGTGCAAAGCAGTCAGCCGCTGAACTGGGCTTAACGCGTTTGCAATTTCAGGCGCTGGACTCCACTCAGTTTGCCACCGCTCAGGGGGAGGTGCCGGAGCTGGTGCTGGTTAATCCGCCGCGCCGCGGCATTGGTAAACCGCTATGTGATTATCTCTCAACGATGGCACCGCGTTTTATTATCTACTCCAGCTGTAACGCCCAAACCATGGCGAAAGATATCCGCGAACTGCCAGGTTACCGCATCGAACGGGTACAGCTTTTTGATATGTTCCCGCACACCGCGCACTATGAAGTGATGACGCTGCTGGTGAAGCAATAAAAAAGCCGCAGGTGCGGCTTCAGATTGCTGATCAGGTGCGCTTTGTTCATGCCGGATGCGGCGTGTACGCCTTATCCGGCCTACAAAATCATGCTAAATCAATACATTGCAGAGTTGATGTGGGCCAGATAAGCGCAGCGCATCAGGCAATCTTACTTTTGTCATCAGTCTCAATTACTGCGGGAACCACTGGTCATTGATTTTCTGATATGTACCGTCAGCTTTAATTGCTGCCAGCGCGTTATTCAGTTTTTCCAGCAGAGCTTTGTTATCCGGACGTACAGCGATACCCAGGCCGGTGCCGAAGTATTGCGGATCGGTCACTTTTTCAGTCGCAACGCCCAGTTGCGGATTGGTTTTCAGCCATTCGTTTACCACCGCTGTGTCACCAAATACCCCATCAATACGACCATTTTTCAGATCGATAAAGGCATTCTGATAACTGTCATAGGAGACAGTTTTCACTTCGGGGTGCTGATCCTGAATATATTTCTGGTGCGTGGTGCCGTTTTCCATCCCAATACGTTTGCCTTTCAGATCGGCAAACGTTTTGTAGGTATCTTTTTTGGCAATCACGACGGCTGAGTTTTCATAGTAGGGCGTGGTAAACGATACCTGCTTGCTACGCTCGGGCGTGATATCCATACCGGAGATTACGGCGTCATATTTTCTGAATTTCAGTGACGGGATCAGGCTGTCGAACGCGTGATTAGTAAAAGTACATTCTGCCTGCATTTGTTTGCACAAGGCTTTTGCCAGATCGATATCAAAGCCGACAATCTCATTATTAGCACCTATAGATTCAAAGGGTGGATAGGTGGCTGAAACGCCAAAATTGATTTTCTCTGCGGCAGAAGCACCGAAAGTAAAGGAAGCAAGTAAAGCGGCAAGAACTAACTTTTTCATGATGGAACTCCCGTCTGTCAATCTTATGATTTTTGGCCGTGTCTGCGGCATGGGATAACAATGCCATCAAGTGAATTTATATGCAATAAATATGATTAAATAATTTAAATGAAATAAAAAAAGACGGATAACTTAGTGAGTTGTCCGTCTTCATTATAAGAATTTATGCACTATGTAGGCCGGATAAGGCGTCCACGCCGCATCCGGCACAGGCACCGTGCTGATGTCTGATGCGACGCTGGCGCGTCTTATCAGACCTACAAACCCCCCCGGCGAATGTACGCAGCTACATTAATTCCGCCGTTCGAATGCCAGTGCTTTGCGCTCGATCAGACGCATCATCAGCGTCAGCAGGCCGTTGACGACCAGGTAAATAATCCCTGCCGCACCGAACACCATTACATCGTAGGTGCGTCCGTACAACAACTGGCTGTATCCCATCACTTCCATCAGCGTAATGGTGTAAGCCAGAGAGGTACTTTTGAACACCAGCACCACTTCGTTGGAATAAGAAGAGAGCGAGCGTTTAAAGGCATACGGCAGCAGGATCGCCAGCGTATCTTTTTTGCTCATTCCCAGGGCGCTACAGGACTGCCACTGACCTTCTGGGATCGCACGAATTGCACCGTAAAACAGCTGCGTGGTATACGCCGCACTGTTCAGCGATAACGCAATCAGCGCACATAACCACGGTTCTGACAACAAATGCCACAGTGCCGGATACTCCTGCAAAGTCGGAAACTGGCCCGGCCCGTAATAAATCAGGAAGATCTGCACCAGCAGCGGCGTACCGGTAAACAGCGTGATATAACCCCGCACCAGCCACACCAGCACCGGCGTTTTCAGCGTCAGGATGATGGTAAAAATCAATGCCAGAATCAGTGCCACAATCAGCGAGGCAACGGTTAGCGTCAGGCTGGTGTGTAGCCCTTTCATCAGTTCGGGTAAATACTCAAACATTAGCTGGGCCTCCGCTCAAAACGTGTCGCGCGCAGGTCAATGCGTTTGAGAATGTACTGACTGAGCAGGGTGATCACCAGGTAAATCGCCGCCGCCACAATGTACCAGGTAAATGGTTCCTGGGTACGAGTAGCGATGCTTTTTGTTTGCAGCATTAAATCATTCACACTAATCAAACTGACCAGCGCGGTATCTTTCAGCAGCACCAGCCACTGGTTACCGAGGCCAGGCAGCGCATGACGCCACATCTGCGGCATCACCAGACGGAAAAAGATAGCCGATTTCGACAGCCCCAGCGCCTGACCAGACTCCCACTGACCCACCGGCACCGCTTTCAACGCGCCCCGAAGCGTTTGCGAGGCATAGGCGGCATACAGCAGTGACAGAGCGATGACACCACAAAGGAACGGGCTAACGTCGAAGTTCTCAATGTCCATCTGCACTGGGATCTGCACGAACCCAAGATTGATAGTGAAGCCATCCGAAAGCGTCAGCAGCAGCTGCGAGGAGCCAAAATAGATAAACAGCACCACCAGAATTTCTGGCAGGCCACGCAGAATGGTTACCAGCGCTGAACCTGCCCACGCGACAGGACGCCATTTTGCCGACTCCCATACCGCAAAGAACATCGCCAGCGCCAGCCCGACAATCAATGCACAAACGGCAAGGCCGACGGTCATCCCGGCGGCGCTTGCTAAAGGAAAAAATTCATTCATCAGGAATTACTTCTGGAACCATTTGTTGTAGATGGTTTCGTAAGTGCCATCTTTCTTCACTTTTTCCAGCGCAGTGTTGAGTTTCTGCTGCAGCTCAGTGTTGCCCTGACGTACCGCGATGCCGAGGCCAGTGCCGAAGTAATCTTTATCGGTCACTTTGTCGCCCACCGCCGCCAGTTTCGGGTTATCTTTCAGCCACTCAGTGACCACTGCGGTGTCACCGAAGACGCCGTCGATACGCCCGTTTTGCAGATCCAGTTTTGCGTTCTGGTAGCTGTCATACGGAACGGTAGTGATTTCCGGGTGCTTATCCATAATGAATTTCTGGTGTGTCGTCCCGTTCTGAACGCCGACTTTTTTGCCTTTCAGCTGATCAACACTGGTGTATTTGCCTTGCTGACCCACAAACAGGGCAGAGTTGTCATAGTACGGGGTGGTAAACAGTACCTGCTTTTCACGCTCCGGAGTGATATCCATGCCCGCCATCACTGCTTCTACGCGACGGAATTTCAGGCTTGGGATCAGGCTGTCAAACGCCTGGTTAGAGAAAGTACAGGTTGCATCAATCTCTTTACACAGTGCCTGTGCCAGGTCGACGTCAAAACCAACGATCTGGTTGTTTGCATCAATCGATTCAAACGGAGGATAGGAGGCTTCGGTAGCAAAACGAATGGTTTCGGCAGCTGTGGCGGAAAGACTAAAACCTGCAATTAACGCGGCAATCAGAACTTTTTTCATTGTTGTTATCCCGAATCTTAGTGAGAGAGATAGTTTTTAAATGCTTCGGTTTGCGGCTCGGTAAAGCAGCTCGCGTCGCCTTGTTCTACGATATGACCATTTTCCATATACACCACTCGGCTGGCGGTTTTACGCGCCACTTCAACTTCGTGGGTGACGATCACCTGGGTAATATTCGTTTCTGCCAGCTCACGAATGATGCTGACGATTTGTGCCGTAATTTCCGGGTCCAGTGCGGCGGTCGGTTCATCGAACAGCAGTACCTGCGGTTCCATCATCAACGCACGGGCAATAGCAACACGCTGCTGCTGACCACCAGAAAGATGCAGCGGGTAACGATCGCTATAAGGTTTGAGACGCAGACGTTCCAGCAGTTTTTCTGCACGGGCCAGCGCCTGATCTTTACTCAACCCCAGTACACGGCAGGGCGCTTCAATCAGGTTTTGCTGCACGGTCAGATGCGGCCACAGGTTGTATTGCTGAAACACCATGCCAACGTTACGACGCAAATCGCGAATCGCTTTGTCAGAGGGTGTTTTGGTGAAATCGAAATGGTTGCCTGCAATGTTGAGCGTACCGGAGCGCGGCATCTCAAGCAGATTGAGTACACGCAGCAGCGAGCTTTTACCCGCGCCGCTGGGGCCAAGTAACACCAGCGTTTCGCCCTGTGGGCAATCCAGCGTGATATCGAACAGCGCCTGATGCGCGCCGTAGAAGCAATTAATGCCGTTTAATTGAATACTCATTGACACTCGTATACTGGCAGTCTGATAGCTATTGAGGTCGAAGATAGTACCTTTGACAGAATAATTATGCAATATTTCTGCTTTAAAAGTTAAAAGCAAAGCGCATTATTCAATAAACATAGCACAAAATAACGGGGGCGGTGGTCGGCGAGCATAAATGTCGGCATTCCTCACGAAATGCCGGACAATTTACGGGGTTTATTGGTTGATCAAGGCGTTAGCGATTCTCGATGGACTGACGGAGCGTACCCGCCGTGGCATGAACGCTGCCGCCTAAATAGCGTACATCGTCGATCACCCAACACTGGCCTTCCTGAATCATTAACACTTCATCCTGCCAGCTCTGATCACCCTGTTTTAGATCCACACGCAGAGGAATATTTCGCGCATCACGATTCGGGATTGTTGAGGCACTGGCAACACGGGCGCTCTCTGGCAAGGTTGTGCGACTGGAGAATGGATCGTTGGTCAGTAGTTCCCGATGGTTATTATCCCGGGAGGCATCGCTAAGCAGTGTCGCCAGTTTGTCGCTCAGATAAGGGCGCAAGGCGGTGATGTCGTTGCTGCGGTGCAAAATGCGGTAGTCATAAAATTGCTGGGCCACGTTATCCGGGCCTCCTTCAACGCAAGGACCACTGCGTGTGCCGTTATCTTTATAAGCTGGAGTGACTGTGGTGCAGGCACTGAGGAGCAGTGCGCAGGGGATAAGCATTGTCAATTTGCTGTAGCGCATAATGATTTCCTTATAAGCGATCGCTCTGAAAGCGTTCTACGATAATAATGATATCCTTTCAATAATAGCGTATCAGTCTGATAATGCTTTTGAGATCGAAGGCTTAGCAAACAAGGAGATCGATCATGCAATTTTCTACAACCCCAACTCTGGAAGGCCAGACCATCGTTGAATATTGCGGTGTGGTGACCGGCGAAGCGATTTTAGGTGCCAATATTTTCCGTGATTTCTTTGCTGGTATCCGCGATATCGTTGGCGGACGCTCCGGTGCCTACGAAAAAGAATTACGTAAAGCGCGGGAGATCGCCTTTGAGGAGCTCGGCTCCCAGGCGCGGGCGCTGGGGGCCGATGCCGTAGTCGGTATTGATATCGACTACGAAACGGTTGGGCAAAACGGCAGTATGCTGATGGTTAGCGTCAGCGGTACGGCGGTGAAAACGCGTCGATGAGAAGAGTCTTCTGGCTGATTGCCGCCGCTCTGTTACTGGCAGGGTGTGCAGGCGAAAAAGGCATTGTCGAGAAAGAGGGATATCAGCTTGATACCCGACGCCAGGCGCAGGCGGCGTATCCGCGCATTAAAGTGCTGGTGATCCACTACACCGCAGATGATTTTGATAGCTCGCTGGCGACACTGACCGATAAGCAGGTCAGCTCGCATTATCTGGTCCCTGCGGTACCACCGCGATACAACGGTAAACCGCGCATCTGGCAACTGGTGCCGGAACAAGAACTGGCCTGGCATGCGGGGATTAGCGCCTGGCGCGGGGCAACGCGCCTTAACGACACCTCTATTGGCATTGAGCTGGAAAACCGTGGCTGGCAAAAATCGGCCGGAGTGAAATATTTTGCCCCGTTTGAACCGGCACAGATTCAGGCGCTTATTCCACTGGCGAAAGATATTATTGCCCGTTATCACATCAAGCCGGAAAACGTAGTGGCACATGCGGATATCGCACCGCAGCGCAAAGACGATCCGGGGCCATTATTTCCCTGGCAGCAACTGGCGCAGCAGGGGATTGGTGCCTGGCCGGATGCGCAGCGGGTTAACTTTTACCTTGCCGGGCGCGCGCCGCACACACCGGTAGATACCGCGTCATTGCTGGAGCTTTTGGCGCGCTACGGTTATGACGTTAAACCTGATATGACACCGCGCGAGCAGCGGCGCGTGATTATGGCATTCCAGATGCATTTCCGCCCGACGTTATATAACGGCGAAGCGGATGCAGAAACTCAGGCGATTGCCGAAGCATTGCTGGAAAAATACGGGCAGGATTAGCGCGGCAGTTTTCCGTGGTCGCGTAGCCAGGCGGCAGTTTTCTCGATACCTTCATCCAGGGTGATGACCGGCTGATAACCTAACTCTTCCTGCGCACGCGTAATATCCAGCGTAAAGTCAAAATTCAACTTGGAGACGCCGTAGTGGGTCAGCGGCGGCTCTTTTGCTGACTTGCGGCCTAAACGCTCCATGCTGCGGGCGATCATATCCAGCATCGGGTAGGGGACGGAACGAATACGACAGTCAATATTCAACTCGTCGATCAGCTTCTGCACGATGCTGCGCAGTGTGCGATGCTCGCCGTTGGTGATGTTGTACACACGCCCGGAAGGTAGCTTATCGCAGGCTTCCTGGCTTGCCAGCCACATGGCGTGCACGGCATTTTCATAGTAGGTCATATCGACCAGCGCACTGCCGCCATGCGGTAACAGAATACTGCCGTAGTGGTGCATCATATGCGCCAGACGGGGAATAAAGACTTTATCGTGCGGTCCGAACAGACTTTGTGGGCGCAGAATAGTAAAGCGCGTTTGTGGATTCGCCTGCGAAAGCATATTGATCACTTCTTCGCTGGCTGCTTTGCTGCGGGCAAACTCGTTGGCGAAGCGGTGAGGGCGAAAATCTTCTTTAATATCGCGATGGTGGTGATAATCGAAGTACAGGGAGGGGGAAGAGATATGAATAAAGTTACGCACACCCCAGGCGACAGCCCATTCACCCAGGCGGCGAGTGGCGCGAACGTTAGCCAGATCGAAAGCCTGTTGTGTCCCCCAGGGTGAGGTAAAGCTGGAGCAGTGCCACAGCGTATCAATGCCCGCGAGCATCACTTTAGCTTGTGATGAAACCAGCTCGGTCAGATCCGCCGGAACAAACTCTGCGCCCATTTTTTCCAGCAATTTGCCCATTGCCTCGTTGCGACCGGTCGCTCGCACGCTGATGCCTTTCTGGCATAAAAACTCTACCGCGTTTCGACCTAAGCCGCTGGTGGCGCCGGTAACCAGTACCTTCATATCAATCCACTGTTGTTGAGAAAATAACGTGCGCATTCTTCCGTGATTTCCCCCATGATGCAATGGGAAACATGAAAGAATAACGCAGGTTTTGTCGATTAATCTGTGCTTTGTTCTGCCAGTCTGGCGATTTGTTTTGCCATTCCGCGAAAAATAAACAGATGCGCGGGGATCATCAATAACCAGTAAAACAGCCCCGGCATACCGTGCGGATGCCAGAAAGCGCGGACATCGATAGTACGATAGTCGCCTTTATCTTCCAGGCTAAAACACAGTCGTCCCAGCCCCGGCGCTTTCATGCCAAATAACAACGTAAGTTGTTTTTCCGGTTCAACGACAATCACTTTCCAGCTATCTACCGCATCGCCAGTCTGTAAATATTCGCGCTCCGGGCGGCCTTTCGCCAGCTTATGACCGATCGCGCGGTCCATCAACGCCCGTGTCTGCCACAAAATATTGCCAAAGAAATAACGCTCTTTACCGCCGATTTGGTTCACTACCTGCCATAAAGCAGCAAGGCTGGCGGACGTTTTAACGGTAAACCCCGCCTGTTTGGCAAAATAACCGTACTCCGGTCGCCAGCGGGCAAAGGCCTGAGCGTCGTAGCCCCAGTCGCTGGAGTTGACCAGTTTTTCCTCCTCTTTCAACGTGCTACGTACCGCGTCATCGAAAGCGATCAGCCGTTGTGGGATGAGTGCACGTAGCGCGGTATCATCCGCCAGCAGATCGTGTTTCAGCCCCTGAATCAACGCCCTGGCGGTGGTGGGCGGTACGGAAGTAATCACATTGAGAAACCACACCGAAATCCAGCGGGTGGGGAGGGGGATGGGGATCAACCAGCGGCGCTTACCGCTCACCGCCATAAAATGTTCAAACTGTTGCTGATAACTGAGCACCTCTGGTCCGGCGGCTTCGAAGATGCGGTGTTCGCTGGCCGGATGATCTAACAACGCCACCAGATAGTGCAGCAAGTTTTCCAGCGCGATGGGCGTGGTGCGTGAACGTACCCAGCGTGGCGGCGTTAACACTGGCAGGTTGTAGACCATATCGCGCATGACTTCGAACGCCGCTGAACCTGCGCCAACGATAATTCCGGCCCGAAGTTCGGTCACAGGTACATTCGCTTCACGAAGAATGTCCGCCGTAGCCTGACGAGCACGCAGATGATCCGACTGCTCATGTGGCGGGGCCTGCAACGAACTGAGAAAGATTAATTGCTTAACTGGTACTTCACGTAGCGCATCGCGGACGTTGAGAGCCACCTGGCGCTCCTGAGCGATAAAATCGCCGCCTTCGCCCATGCTGTGCACCAGAAAATAGACGGTATCGATATCCTGCAACAGGGCCGGAAGGTTATCCGGCCAGCTGAGATCGACTTTATGGCAACTGACGTTTGCCAGTTGCAGCTTTGCAAGCCTGTCGACATGACGTGCCGCCGCCAGGATCTGATGCCCTTGCTGGCTGAGTGTGCGCACCAGATGCTGACCAATGTAGCCACTGGCACCGAGAACTAAAATGCGTTGCGGCACGTCTCTCTCCTTAACGCGCCAGGAATGCGCGCCAGTGGGCGGCGACTTCCGCCAGTTGTTCGCGCGAGACGTCAAGATGCGTCACCAGGCGGACAATCGGCGAGGCGTTAATCAGCACGTTTCTCGCTTTCATGTATTCGCCTAACGCGGCAGCATTTTCTTCCCCGACGCGAACAAACAGCATATTAGTGTCCTGACGCATCACATCCGCGCCTGCTTCACGCAGTTGCTCCGCCATCCAGGCGGCGTTGTCGTGATCTTCCTGCAACCGTGCGACGTTATTTTTCAGGGCATACATCCCGGCGGCAGCCAGAATCCCGGACTGACGCATCCCGCCACCGGCCATTTTCCGCCAGCGGATGGCACGTTTAATGTAATCACGATTACCGACGAGTAATGAACCGACTGGCGTCCCAAGACCTTTCGACAGGCAAATGGTGAACGAATCACAATATTGCGTGATCTCTTTCAGTTCGCAGCCGTAAGCCACCACGGCATTAAAGATGCGCGCACCGTCAACATGCAGCGCCAGATTGCGCTCGCGGGTAAATTCCCATGCTTCTTTCAGGTATTCACGCGGCAGCACTTTGCCGTTGTGGGTGTTTTCCAGACTGAGTAATTTGGTGCGGGCGAAATGGATATCGTCGGGTTTGATTTTCATCGCCACTTTATCCAGCGGTAGCGTGCCGTCGGCAGCCGCGTCTATGGGTTGCGGCTGAATACTGCCCAGCACCGCTGCGCCACCGGCTTCAAACAGATAGTTATGCGCGGCCTGACCGACAATATACTCTTCGCCACGTTCGCAGTGACTGAGCAGAGCGACCAGGTTGGCCTGAGTGCCGGTAGGCAGAAAAATGGCGGCTTCTTTACCGGAAAGCTCTGCTGCATAGTCCTGCAGAGCATTAACGGTAGGGTCGTCTCCGTAAACGTCGTCCCCAACCGGGGCGGCCATCATCGCTTCGAGCATGGCGCGGCTCGGTCGGGTAACGGTATCACTGCGTAAATCAATCATGGCATGTCCTTATTATGACGGGAAATGCCACCCTTTTTACCTTAGCCAGTTCGTTTTCGCCAGTTCGATCACTTCATCGCCGCGTCCGCTGATAATTGCGCGCAACATATACAGGCTAAAACCTTTGGCCTGTTCGAGTTTGATCTGCGGTGGAATGGCTAACTCTTCTTTGGCGACCACCACATCCACCAACACCGGACCGTCGATAGAGAAGGCGCGTTGCAGGGCTTCATCAACTTCAGACGCTTTTTCTACACGGATACCCGTAATGCCGCACGCTTCGGCAATGCGGGCAAAGTTTGTGTCGTGTAGTTCGGTGCCGTCAGTCAAATAGCCACCAGCTTTCATCTCCATCGCCACAAAGCCCAGCACGCTGTTGTTAAAGACGACAATTTTCACTGGCAGTTTCATCTGCACTACTGAGAGGAAATCGCCCATCAACATGCTAAAACCGCCATCGCCGCACATGGCGACCACCTGACGTTCTGGCTCTGTCGCCTGCGCACCCAGCGCCTGCGGCATGGCGTTAGCCATCGAACCGTGGTTAAACGAACCTAACAGGCGACGCTTGCCGTTCATTTTCAGATAACGTGCCGCCCATACCGTTGGCGTGCCGACGTCACAGGTAAAGATGGCGTCATCGGCGGCAAAATGACTAATTTGCTGCGCCAGATATTGCGGGTGAATGGCTTTCTCGCTCGGTTTAGCTAAATCGTCCAGCCCTTTGCGGGCATCGCGGTAATCTTCCAGCGCTTTATCCAGAAACTTGCGATCGGTTTTTTCTTCCACCAGTGGCAGCAATGCGCGCAGGGTTGATTTGATATCGCCGACCAGCGCCATATCTACCTTGCTATGCGCGCCGATGCTGGCTGGATTGATATCAATCTGAATAATTTTGGCATCGGTCGGGTAGAACGCACGGTAGGGGAACTGAGTACCGAGTAGCACTAACGTGTCGGCGTTCATCATGGTATGGAAACCTGACGAGAAGCCGATTAACCCGGTCATTCCAACATCATACGGATTATCGTATTCGACATGTTCTTTACCGCGCAGGGCATGAACAATAGGCGCTTTAATTTTCCCGGCAAACTCAACTAACTCTTTATGCGCCCCCGCGCAGCCGCTGCCACACATCAGGGCGATATTGCTGGAATAACGCAGCAGTTGCGCCAGTTTGCGTAACTCTTCTTCTTCCGGCGTCACGATTGGTTGTGGCGCATGATACCAGTGCGTGGTTGCCCCTTCTGGCGCAGGTTTTAACGCCACGTCGCCTGGTAACACGACAACCGAAACGCCACGGTTAAGCACCGCTTTGCGCATGGCAATCGCCAGTACTTGTGGAATCTGCTCCGGGCTGGAAACCAGCTCGCAATAGTGACTACATTCGCGGAATAGCTCTTGTGGGTGGGTTTCCTGGAAATAGCCGCTGCCAATTTCGCTGGAGGGAATATGAGCGGCAATCGCCAGTACCGGAACGTGATTGCGGTGGCAATCGAACAGGCCGTTGATTAAGTGCAGGTTGCCGGGGCCGCACGATCCGGCACAGACCGCCAGTTCTCCGCTAAGTTGTGCTTCAGCGCCAGCGGCAAAGGCCGCCACTTCTTCGTGGCGGGTGGACATCCACTCGATGGTGCCCATGCGATTAAGACTGTCACTAAGACCGTTCAGAGAGTCGCCTGTGACTCCCCAGATGCGTTTCACCCCTGCCGATTCGAGTGTTTTGGCGATATAAGCTGCAACCGTTTGTTTCATGGTTCTCCATCTCCTGAATGTGATAACGGTAACAAGTTTAGTTCATCTGACGGAGGGGGAAGGGATGGGAGAGAAAGGAGGCACTAACGGTTAAATAGCCCGATGAAAGGAATATCATCGGGCATAAGGCGATTATGCGAGAACCAAATCCCCCTGCGGATGGCAGGAGCAGGCCAGTACGTAACCTTCAGCGATTTCGGCGTCGGTCAGCGTCATTGTACTGCTCACCGTATATTCACCGGAAACCACTTTTGTCTTACAGCAGCCGCAAACACCCGCACGGCAGGCAGCGACAACCGGAACGTTATTGCTTTCCAGCGCCTCCAGTAGCGTGGTGCCAACCGGGGCGTAAAATTCTCGTGCCGGTTGCAGTTTGGTGAATTTCAGACCGCTGGTCGCCGCTTCTGCTACTGGGGTGAAGAATTTCTCTTTAAAGAAACGCGTCACGCCGAGCGCTTTCACTTCCTGCTCTACCCAATCCATATACGGAGCCGGGCCGCAGGTCATCACGGTACGTGAAGCTAAGTCAGGTACACCTGCCAGCAGTTCGCGAGTGAGACGACCAGCGATAAAGCCTTCGGTAACGTTATTTTCTGCCACCAGCGTTACCGGATAGTTACGCCACTCATCGGCGAAAATAACATCCTGCGGCGTACGCACGTTGTAGATCACCCGCACATCGGCCTGTGGACGGTTCTTCGCAAGCCAGCGACGCATCGACATAATCGGCGTGACGCCGCAGCCTGCCGCCAGCAACAGGAATTTATCTTCTGCTTTATCGTCGCAGGTAAATTCCCCCATCGCGTCCGAAAGCCAGAGATAATCACCGCGTTTTACATCGCGCGTCAGCCACTGGGAGCCGACACCGTCATCAATCCGCCGCACGGTCAGGGTGATATATTCACTCACGCCTGGCGTGGAGGAAATGGTGTAAGCACGCAGCGTTTCCGCTGAGTTTCGCACGCTGACCAGTGCATATTGCCCGGCGCGATATGGGTAGTAATCGTGGCAAATCAGGGAAATCGTCCACACATCCGGCGTTTCTTGCGTAATGTGATGAACCTGCATCCGCCACGGGCATTGATTCGTTGGCATCGTCATCGACAAACTCCTTACGCGCTCAACAGTTGCTTCATGTCTTCTTCAACAGTGGTGATAGAACGCAGGCCAAATTTCTCGTTCAGCACCGCCAGCAGGTCTGGTGTCAGGAAACCAGGTGCAGTCGGGCCGGTGACGATATTTTTCACGCCCAGAGAAAGCAGCGTCAGCAGAATGACGATCGCTTTCTGTTCAAACCAGGAGAGCACCAGCGACAGCGGCAGATCGTTGACACCGCAGCCCAGTTTCTCTGCCAGAGTGACAGCCAGAATAATCGCTGAGTAAGCATCGTTACATTGACCTGCATCTACCAGACGCGGCAGACCTTCGATATCGCCAAACTCAAGTTTGTTAAAGCGATATTTACCACAGGCGAGGGTCAGGATCAGGCAGTCATCCGGCACGCTGGTGGCGAAATCGGTGAAGTAGTGGCGCTCGCCGCGTGCGCCGTCACAGCCACCAAGCAGGAAGATATGACGCAGTTTTTCACGGCTCACCAGATCAATCAGCGTATCCGCTGCGCCAAGCAGCGTCTGGCGGCCAAAGCCCACGGTGATCAGGTGCGGAATTTCGCTGTACGGGAAGCCCGCCATTTGTTGCGCCTGGGCGATGACCGCAGAAAAATCTTCGCCATCCAGATGACGCACACCCGGCCAGCCAACGATGCTGCGGGTCCAGATACGATCGTCATAAGCGCCTACGGTTGGGTCGATGATGCAGTTCGAGGTCATCACGATGGGGCCAGGGAAACGAGCGAACTCCACTTGCTGATTCTGCCAGCCGCTGCCGTAGTTACCGACCAGATGCTTGAATTTACGCAGCTCCGGGTAGCCATGCGCAGGCAGCATTTCGCCGTGGGTGTAAACATTAACGCCCGTGCCTTCGGTCTGTTCCAGCAGGTTGTAGAGATCTTTGAGATCGTGACCGGAAATCAGGATGCATTTACCCGCCGTCGCTTTGACGTTGACCTGGGTTGGCGTCGGGTGACCGTATTTACCGGTTTCGCCTGCATCCAGAATGCTCATCACTTTGAAGTTCATCTGGCCGATTTCCATTGAACACTCAAGAAGCGCGTTCATATCGGCAGGCCAGGTCCCCAGCCACGCCATGATTTTATGATACTGGGCATAAATATCGTTGTCGTATTGACCGAGAACATGCGCGTGTTCCATATAGGCCGCTGCACCTTTCAGGCCATACAGGCACAGCAGACGCAGGCCGAGAATGTTTTCGCCAATCGCCGCTTTATCTTTGTTAGGGGTAAATTCTGCTGCCTGACGTTGCAGCTCGCCGAGATCGTCGCTCACCAGTTGCAGGTCAGCCATCGGGTTATCGACGCGCGCGTTGGCATCTACAGCCAGGCATTGCGCTTTCAGCGCCTCGCGCAGGGCAATCGCTTCACGAGCGTAGCCGACAATACGCGGAGAATCGAAGTTAACGTTGGTCAGGGTTGAGAAAAAGGCACGTGGCGCGAAGCTGTCAACATCGTGGTTGATGATGCCGTATTCACGCGCTTTTACCGCCCAGGCAGAAAGCCCTTGCAGCGCCGCGATGAGTAAATCCTGAAGGTCAGAAGTTTCCGCCGTTTTACCACACATCCCCTGCGCGTATGAGCAGCCGTTTCCTGCCGGAGTACGGATAGTTTGTTCACATTGCACACAAAACATGATCACACCTTTTAAAGTTATATTTAATATACATGTTTAAGGTTAAGACGCTTAACGCGGGGATAAAAGGGATTTTTCATGCAACTTTAAGGGAGATTGATTTAGCGCAATTTTGGCGGCAGGGATCTACCGCCAGAGAGGTATTACGCAGAGAAAAAGGCGATGAGGATCGGCACTAACAGGCTAAGAATAAAACCGTGAACAATTGCCGCCGGGACCATATCCAGCCCGCCAGTACGTTGAAGAACGGGCAGGGTGAAATCCATTGATGTGGCACCGCATAAGCCCAGTGCAGTAGAGCGGCTGCGGCGAATCAGCCCAGGGATCAACATAATAGCAATCAGTTCACGGGCCAGATCATTAAAAAACGCCGCGCTCCCGATTACCGGACCAAAAGATTCGGTCAATAAAATACCGGAAAGAGAATACCAGCCGAAACCGGAGGCCATTGCCAGCGCGGTATTGATGGGGAGATCAAGAATAAAGGCGTTAATTAAACCACCAATTAATGAACTGACAACCACCACCACGGCGACAATCATTCCCCGGCGATTAAGGACAATCTGCTTTAAGGTCATGCCATTATTGCGCAACTGAATACCAACGAGGAAAAGTAGCAAAATTAACGTGTATTCACTGGCTTCGGTCGCGTGTTGTAAGAAAGCCAGTCCACTCAGACCAATGGCAAAACCAATCACTACTACGCCGCACAGTTTTAGCGACTCCAGCGCCATCGCAATACGCGACGGGAGTTTTTCTTGCTGATGGTGGTTGCGCCACGGCAGGCCTCGCTCCAGCCACATCAGGGCGGCAATATTACACAGTAAAATAACGGTAATACTGACGGCAGAATAATGCAGAATCGCCAACAGGTTACTGGCGAGGTTATCGAGAAACGCCAGACTGATACCCATAAAAAAGAGAATAAGGTAAACCATCCAGCTTAATAGCTGATTAATAACTTTTAACGCAGCTTGTTGGCGAAGCGGAATGAGGTAACCCACAATCAGGGGAACCAGAATGATTAACAGCCCAGAAAACATGAAAACCCAGTCCTTGCAAAGATGAAGTCGAAATGCGCGATGACACACTACTGAAAGCGGAAGGACGAGTAAAGTTGCAATTAAAAGGAAATGTTATGCATAAGGAGCAGTAGAGTATTCGTTTTCATTTAAAGATATTCTTGCGCTTTAATTACAAACTGCACCGATGTTGGTGGCGTCAAAATCGCCGAGGCGTTCCCTGAAGGCCGGGGCAGCCCACATGGATGTGGGCTGAGGGCGCGTTTTACAGGGATGTTACCTCGCGCCCGACCCGGTAGCCGTAAGGGATAAGTCGAGGGCACCGCGCAGCGGCGATTTTGTTCGCCAGAGCCCGGGGGTGCAGGGGGCGGCGGCGATTGGCCGCCCCCTGCGCGCTCCTTGCGCCAGTGGCAATATGTGGCTTAGCTCATGAAAGGAGCGCAACAAGATGATGAATCAACATATAACAACATCTTAAAAAAAGGCCTGACATTACGCCAGGCCTTCTGCGTTAATTAATCACGCTTTTCCAGCAGGGTCCGGTAAATCAGACCACCGATAATGCCGCCGACAATTGGCACCACCCAGAAGAACCACAGTTGTTCTAATGCCCAGCCGCCCTGGAAGATAGCAACCGCGGTGCTGCGCGCCGGGTTAACAGAAGTGTTAGTCACCGGAATACTAATTAAGTGAATCAGGGTTAAGGCCAGACCAATAGCGATCGGCGCAAAACCTGCCGGCGCGAATTTGTCGGTTGTGCCGTGGATCACCAACAGGAAACCTGCACTCAATACCAGTTCAACTACCAGCGCGGAAAGCATGGAATAACCGCCTGGTGAATGCTCGCCATAACCGTTAGAAGCAAAACCGCTGGCTGCCGCGTCAAAACCCGTTTTACCACTGGCAATTAAATACAGCAGCGCCGCTGCAACAATACCGCCGACAACCTGGGCAATTACGTAGCCAACGACTTCTTTTGCCGGAAAACGTCCGCCAGCCCATAAACCAATAGTGACCGCCGGGTTAAAATGACCACCAGAAATATGACCAACAGCAAAGGCCATCGTCAGAACGGTCAGACCGAACGCCAACGCCACGCCGGCAAAACCAATGCCTAATTCCGGGAAGCCTGCGGCCAGTACAGCACTACCACAGCCACCAAAAACAAGCCAGAAAGTACCAAAACATTCAGCTGCTAATTTTCTGAACATATCCACCTCAATTAAAAATTGACCCTGTGAAAAATATGGTCGTTTTATAGGGTCGTCGTAAAAAAGTGACGACGGAAATAATGCGCGGCTATTTTAAAAACGAAGGCGAGTCATTCACCAGATAAATAAATCCAGTAAATTTGATTTAGGGCAACAGCGGGTTGCCCCATATAGTCATTTGTCTGATTGACAGTGTAGTGCAAGCAAAAGATTTAATCCTTTAGGCGTAATAAAAAATAATTTATCATGCTAATTATTTGATTTTGTTGTTTTTGCAGACTTATCAGCAAGAGGGAGTATAACGCGATTATTCGCTCATTTTTCAGACATTTGCCATGCTTAAATGTGATGTCATCACGTATTAGCAAGGCCTTTCCCGTTATACTGCCAGCGTAAAGGATAAGTCACATATTTCTGGAGGGGATATGATTCTTGAGCGCGTTGAAATTGTGGGTTTTCGCGGTATCAACCGTTTGTCGTTGATGCTCGAACAAAACAACGTCCTGATTGGGGAGAACGCGTGGGGTAAATCCAGCTTGCTGGACGCCTTAACCCTGCTGCTATCGCCAGAATCAGATCTCTACCATTTTGAGCGCGACGATTTCTGGTTCCCGCCGGGAGATATCAACGGGCGAGAACATCATCTGCATATTATTTTGACCTTCCGCGAATCGCTGCCAGGCCGACATCGGGTTCGCCGTTATCGGCCGCTGGAAGCGTGCTGGACGCCATGCACCGATGGCTATCACCGTATTTTTTATCGTCTGGAAGGGGAGAGTGCGGAAGACGGCAGCGTGATGACACTGCGCAGTTTTCTCGATAAAGACGGACATCCGATTGATGTCGAGGATATTAACGATCAGGCACGCCATCTGGTGCGTTTAATGCCGGTGCTGCGCTTGCGTGATGCCCGTTTTATGCGCCGTATTCGTAACGGCACGGTGCCAAATGTTCCCAATGTGGAAGTCACCGCGCGCCAGCTCGATTTCCTCGCCCGTGAGTTGTCCTCACATCCGCAAAATCTCTCTGATGGACAGATTCGTCAGGGACTTTCCGCAATGGTGCAGTTGCTTGAGCATTATTTCTCTGAGCAGGGGGCCGGACAGGCGCGATATCGTTTAATGCGGCGGCGGGCCAGCAATGAGCAACGAAGCTGGCGCTATCTGGACATCATCAACCGGATGATTGACCGACCTGGAGGGCGCTCGTATCGGGTTATTTTGCTCGGCCTGTTTGCTACTTTATTGCAGGCAAAAGGCACATTGAGACTGGATAAAGACGCGCGTCCATTGTTGCTGATCGAAGATCCAGAAACCCGTTTACACCCCATTATGCTTTCAGTTGCCTGGCATCTGTTGAATCTTCTGCCATTGCAGCGCATTGCCACCACCAACTCGGGTGAGTTGCTTTCGTTAACGCCGGTAGAGCATGTTTGCCGACTGGTACGTGAGTCCTCGCGCGTTGCCGCCTGGCGTCTGGGGCCGAGTGGCTTGAGTACCGAAGATAGCCGACGCATATCCTTTCACATTCGTTTTAACCGTCCGTCATCGCTGTTTGCTCGCTGCTGGTTGCTGGTGGAAGGGGAAACGGAAACCTGGGTTATCAATGAACTGGCGCGTCAGTGCGGACATCATTTTGATGCCGAAGGGATCAAGGTCATTGAGTTTGCCCAGTCCGGGCTAAAGCCACTGGTTAAATTTGCCCGCCGAATGGGGATTGAATGGCATGTACTGGTCGATGGCGATGAAGCAGGGAAGAAATATGCCGCTACGGTACGCAGCCTGTTGAATAACGATCGGGAAGCCGAACGAGAACATTTAACGGCGTTACCGGCGCTGGATATGGAACATTTTATGTATCGCCAGGGATTTTCCGATGTGTTCCACCGCGTGGCGCAAATCCCGGAAAATGTACCGATGAATCTGCGCAAAATTATCTCGAAAGCGATCCATCGCTCTTCCAAACCCGATCTTGCCATTGAAGTGGCAATGGAGGCCGGACGTCGTGGTGTGGACTCCGTACCGACGCTGCTGAAAAAAATGTTCTCACGCGTGCTGTGGCTGGCGCGCGGTCGCGCGGATTAACCGCGAAACATCGTGGCCATTTGTGGCTGAATAGCGTCGAGCATCTCATAGCGCCGACGGTATTCAGCCCGTTTTTTACTGGCGATTTCGGCAATCTCTTTTCGTGCTATCTGTGCTGGAAGGCGGTAATGGCGTTCAGCATCACATACGCCGCCAACCGATTCCCAGAAAGCGTTGTAATCGGCATGGATCTTGCCTTCTTTATCACGATAACGCAGGCTGCGGTAAATATGCGTTTCATTGCTGACGGCAATAATCTGCTCTACCTGCAAACGTTGGGCAAACAGACAGGCCGCTTCCATCACGAGGCGTTTGGGAAATAGCCCGTGGCAGGCTTTCGTCGCATTCTGGATTTCCTGATGTGGAATTTCCCATTTTGCGCCTTGCAGTCCGCCAATAAACATCGTTCTTTTCCCCTGATATTCACACAGGGTAAACGTGATCTCTGCCAGAGGAATACCTTCGCTGTTGCGAAACAGGATTGTGCTGTCACCTTCTTTATCCATTGAGATCATCATGGTCAGCTCAAGCGTGAACTGCTCGCCGTTTTTGCCTTCCAGCTTCGCCAGTTGCAGCCCGGGGGTATTCAAATATAAGCTGAATTCTTCCGCCGACATACATCCGCGGAGTAACGCATAATGGTAACGTAACGCCTCCAGCAATTGCTTACGGCTAAGATTCGCCGCAAGGTAAGGGCGATGCAGACGCACAGGCAGTCGCGGTTGGCGCGTTAACAACACATTGAGATTAGGCCAGTGGGAAAGTTCGTTCATCCACTCAACGCTTAAACGCGGCATAATCAACGAGCGCAGCAAAAATTTCTGGCGAAAACTACGGCGATGCCAGAATTTACCCGGCCGACACTGTCCACGTGCCAGACTAAGAAAAAGTGACAGGCTGCTGAGAGATTCAGATGGCGTAAAGGTCCGTTCAGTTAGCTGCGACATATTCATGAAATCAATGGTTATACATGACGTCGATTTCACCATTGCGTATCTTAACCAAACATCAATAGTGTGATTGCTAACGTAAATTTTAGGGTTTTGTTGATATTTCGTTGAAGTTAATGACCCGGATTGGCATATGGAGTATTCAGAATATTTATGAAAAAGCGGAAAACCGTGAAGAAGCGTTACGTTATTGCGCTGGTGATAGTCATCGCCGGACTGATTACGTTATGGAGAATTCTTAACGCACCCGTGCCGACTTATCAGACACTGATTGTGCGCCCCGGTGATTTACAGCAAAGCGTGCTGGCGACCGGAAAGCTGGACGCGCTGCGTAAGGTTGACGTGGGCGCGCAGGTCAGCGGTCAGTTGAAAACTCTGTCGGTGGCGATTGGCGATAAAGTAAAAAAAGACCAGCTTTTAGGGGTTATTGATCCTGAACAGGCTGAAAACCAGATTAAGGAGGTCGAAGCAACGCTGATGGAGCTACGTGCGCAGCGGCAGCAGGCGGAAGCGGAGCTGAAACTGGCGCGGGTGACGTATTCCCGTCAGCAACGTCTGGCACAAACGCAGGCGGTTTCACAGCAGGATCTCGACACCGCCGCGACGGAGATGGCTGTGAAACAGGCGCAAATTGGCACCATTGACGCGCAAATCAAGCGCAATCAGGCCTCTCTCGATACGGCTAAAACCAATCTCGATTACACTCGCATCGTTGCCCCGATGGCCGGGGAAGTCACGCAAATCACCACTCTGCAAGGCCAGACGGTGATTGCCGCACAACAAGCACCGAACATTCTGACGCTGGCAGATATGAGCACCATGCTGGTAAAAGCGCAGGTTTCTGAAGCGGATGTAATCCACCTGAAGCCGGGGCAAAAAGCCTGGTTTACGGTACTTGGCGATCCACTGACGCGCTACGAGGGGCAAATCAAGGATGTACTACCGACGCCGGAAAAGGTTAACGACGCTATTTTCTATTACGCCCGTTTTGAAGTCCCCAACCCCAATGGTTTGCTGCGGCTGGATATGACTGCGCAAGTGCATATTCAGCTCACCGATGTGAAAAATGTGCTGACGATCCCTCTGTCGGCGTTAGGCGATCCGGTTGGCGATAATCGTTATAAAGTCAAATTGTTGCGTAATGGTGAAACACGCGAGCGTGAAGTGACGATTGGCGCACGTAACGATACCGATGTTGAGATTGTCAAAGGGCTTGAAGCGGGCGATGAAGTGGTGATTGGTGAGGCCAAACCAGGAGCTGCACAATGACGCCTTTGCTCGAATTAAAGGATATTCGTCGCAGCTATCCTGCCGGTGATGAGCAGGTTGAGGTGCTGAAGGGCATCACCCTCGATATTTATGCCGGTGAGATGGTAGCGATTGTTGGCGCTTCAGGTTCCGGTAAATCGACCCTGATGAATATTCTCGGCTGTCTGGATAAGGCCACCAGCGGCACCTATCGCGTCGCCGGTCAGGATGTTGCCACACTGGACGCCGATGCGCTGGCGCAACTGCGCCGCGAGCATTTCGGCTTTATTTTCCAGCGTTACCATTTACTTTCGCATTTAACCGCCGAGCAGAACGTTGAAGTACCCGCCGTCTATGCTGGTCTTGAGCGGAAACAGCGACTGCTTCGTGCCCAGGAGTTGCTGCAACGGCTGGGGCTGGAAGACCGTACAGAGTATTATCCGGCACAGCTTTCGGGTGGTCAGCAACAGCGCGTCAGCATCGCGCGGGCATTGATGAACGGTGGTCAGGTAATTCTTGCCGATGAACCAACCGGCGCACTGGACAGCCATTCTGGCGAAGAGGTGATGGCGATCCTGCATCAGCTGCGCGATCGTGGGCATACGGTGATTATCGTCACCCACGATCCGCAGGTCGCTGCTCAGGCCGAGCGGGTGATCGAAATTCGCGACGGCGAAATTGTGCGCAATCCTCCCGCCATTGAAAAAGTGAATGTTGCTGGCGGGACGGAGCCTGTTGTCAACACGGTGTCTGGCTGGCGGCAGTTTGTCAGCGGTTTTAACGAGGCGCTGACGATGGCATGGCGGGCGCTGGCAGCGAATAAAATGCGTACTTTACTGACCATGCTGGGGATTATTATCGGTATTGCGTCGGTGGTTTCCATTGTCGTGGTGGGTGACGCCGCCAAACAAATGGTGCTGGCGGATATTCGTTCTTTTGGTACGAATACTATTGATGTCTATCCCGGGAAAGATTTTGGCGATGACGATCCGCAATATCAGCAGGCGCTGAAGTACGACGACTTAATCGCCATCCAAAAACAACCGTGGGTCGCCTCAGCCACACCTGCCGTCTCGCAAAACCTGCGCCTGCGTTATAACAATGTTGATGTTGCTGCCAGTGCCAATGGCGTGAGCGGCGATTATTTTAATGTCTATGGCATGACCTTCAGTGAAGGAAACACCTTTAATCAGGAGCAGCTGAACGGTCGTGCGCAGGTCGTGGTTCTCGACAGTAATACTCGCCGCCAGCTTTTCCCCCATAAAGCAGATGTGGTTGGCGAGGTGATTCTGGTCGGCAATATGCCCGCCAGAGTCATTGGTGTGGCGGAAGAAAAACAGTCGATGTTTGGTAGCAGTAAAGTGCTGCGTGTCTGGCTACCTTACAGCACGATGTCCGGGCGAGTTATGGGCCAGTCGTGGCTGAACTCCATTACTGTCAGGGTAAAAGAAGGATTTGACAGCGCCGAGGCGGAACAGCAACTCACGCGTTTACTTTCACTGCGCCACGGAAAGAAGGATTTCTTTACCTGGAACATGGACGGCGTCTTGAAAACTGTTGAAAAGACCACACGTACTTTACAACTGTTTCTGACGCTGGTGGCGGTGATTTCGCTGGTGGTGGGCGGTATTGGTGTAATGAATATTATGCTGGTGTCAGTGACCGAGCGGACGCGGGAAATTGGCATTCGCATGGCTGTAGGTGCGCGAGCAAGCGATGTTTTGCAACAGTTCCTGATCGAAGCCGTACTGGTTTGCCTGGTCGGTGGCGCGTTGGGAATAACACTGTCACTGTTAATTGCTTTCACCTTGCAGCTTTTCTTACCCGGCTGGGAGATTGGTTTTTCACCGTTGGCACTGCTGCTGGCGTTTCTCTGCTCGACGGTCACCGGGATTTTATTTGGATGGTTACCCGCACGAAATGCGGCACGACTGGATCCAGTAGATGCTCTGGCACGAGAGTAATTTTTGAGATAAAAATGCCAGCCGATCGGGCTGGCATTTTGCCTTTAGGATGTACACAATGAGACAGAAGAGCTATGCGACTGCCGCTTCTACTTCGACGGGCACAATAACACTGGCGTGATTGCCTTTTGGCCCCTGGTGGACATCAAACTGAACGGATTGTCCAGCTTTTAGCGTTCTGTAACCATCCATCTGAATGGTGGAATAATGAGCGAAAATATCTTCGCCGCCGCCTTCAGGGCAGATGAAACCAAACCCTTTGGCATTGTTGAACCACTTAACAGTACCCTTTTCCATGCTTCGACATCCTTCGCAAATCTTATACAAGTAAGATGGAATAAACCGGGGTCAGAGAGGGGGCTGTTCAAAACCTCGCCAACTCTAGAAATACAATTTAGAGAATTAGGGCGAGCCGTCAAGCGTTTGACAGGGGCCAGGGGGCAGGTATGAATCAAAAATTTGAAGCAGTTAACGCTATTGACAGGAATGTGACAGATGTCGCTGATGCCAACGATAGATGATAGTTATTTATCATCTAGTGTTCGCGGGTGTTCGTGGTAGTGTTTTGTGTGCATTCATCGCTATGATTATAAAGGAAAATTTTGTTTTCCTTGTTCGCTCTTGTTCGTCACGGTTTGCCCTTGTACGATGCACGGTGTAGTCAATGGTGTAGTTAATTTTGATGACCGGAAACGCGAAACATGAGCAGCGCAATTCATAGACTTAGCGACACTCTTTTACGAAAATTAAGCGGATCACCAACCACAAAAAACGCCTTTTTTAATGACGGTGGCAATCTTAGCGTAAGACATTCCACCAGCGGCCTGTTAACCTGGTATTTCACTTACAGGGCCGGAACTGGTAGGCAGGTATCACCGGAACGTCTGAGACTGGGCAATTATCCCGATCTGAGCCTGAAAGCAGCCAGGGAAAAAGCAGCACAGTGTCGCGCCTGGCTGGCTGAGGGGAAAAATCCGCGCTATGAGCTTAATCGTGCTGTACAGGATGCGTTAGCCCCCGTGACAGTTAAGGAAGCGCTCACTTACTGGCTTGAATCGTATGCAAAGGAAAAGCGCACTGACTACGAATCACTGAAAAGCCGGATCAATAAACACATAATCAGCCAGATTGGCGCTTTGCCGTTGGAAAAATGCGAGCTACGGCACTGGTTGGCATGTTTTGACCAGATGGCAAAGCGAAGCCCAGTATCTGCCGGATTTTTGCTACAGGTATGCAAACAGGCGCTTAAGTACTGCCGAAAACGACGATACGCAATCAGCAACGTTCTTGATGATATGGTTGTCGGTGATGTGGGAAAAAAAGCAGAAGTGAGCGAGCGCGTACTAACAAATAAGGAGCTTGGGGAATTACTCCGCGCCCTGGATGACAAAATATTCCCGCCATACTACAGCGCCCTAATTCGCCTCCTGATTGTTTTTGGATGCCGTACCACTGAGCTAAGGCGCTCTGAGGTGCAGGAGTGGGATTTTAAAGAAATGCTCTGGACAGTACCGAAGGAGCACAGCAAAACGAAGGTCGCCATATTCAGGCCAATACCGGAAAGCATTTTGCCGTTCGTCACGCAACTGGTGGAGCAGAACAGACACACAGGCTTATTGCTTGGTGAACTGAAAGGACAATCTTCGGTAGCAGAGTACGGAAGAACAGCGCACAGACGAATTAATCAAGCCCCCTGGACGTTACACGATATCCGGCACACATTTACAACCATGCTGAACGATTTAGGCGTGGATCCGCATATTGTCGAGCAGCTTACAGCCCACCAGATGCCAGGGATGCAACGAGTCTATAACCACTCCCGCTACCTTGATGCAAAACGTGATGCTCTTAATCTATGGGTAGACCGTCTCGAGCTTCTCCAGAACAATGATGAAAAAATCGTTGTTATGACCCCGCGAATTTACCCCCAAAATTCTTGACAAATTACGGCTGTTTTTTCTTTAAGAGATTACAGCCGTGAATAGATCTTAGAATATCGGGGAATATCTGCAAATATCTTCTCTTTATATGTGTCAACTATCGAAAAAAATTGAAATATCTTCTTCTGAGTTCTTATTCTCTGTTTCTTGATTGTTCCAACACCTGATGGTTTATCTATTTGTTTTTAATGAGGTAATTCAGGTGTCATGCCAAATGACGACATTTTTTGTTGCGTCGCTTAAAAACTCGTGACACGATTTTAAACACTAACGAGCTTCTACGAACCTTAGCGAACAAAGCCTTTAGCATGGTTGTGTTTTTAATTTAAGAGGTGAAAAAGAATCTAAGTAATATCCGATCTCATATATCTACAGCTAAGAGAAAAGTTTATATACGTAATTTTTATGTAGGTTTTTGTATGCGTGAAATAAATGAAGATCGCGTAATCCGTGAGGATGAATGTCGTAAGTTAACTGGAGTGTGTCGCACTACACGCTACGAACTGGAGAAAAAAGGGAGCTTTCCGTCTCGCCGTAATCTTGGTGGGCGTTCTGTAGGTTGGCTGCTGTCCGAGGTTATGGAATGGGTTAAAAGCCGGGATCGCATTAATTCAGGTAAGGCAGCGTAAAGGGGAGCATATGACATATATAACAAAGGCGACCGGGGGCGGTCGCCAATGGATACACACTAAACTTGAACGCATCACCAACAATGCCACATTTGCGGCTGGTGGGCAATGTGATCAGTCAGATTTGGTTCGTTCCAAGGTTTGCAACGAGAGCTTTTTCCTGTGCTCTTTAAGGAATTTCTCAAGAGCAAACGAACAAGGTGCGAATCTTTCTGATTCATGTTCATGCGCTATATTTTTGCGTCGTCTCTTACGAGTTGGTGATGGTGTTTTGGTTGATTCTGTGTCGCTCATGGTGCTGTCCTGTAAAGCAATGCGCCTGCGTTCCTCAAACTATGGCGCTGATAGTGGCTATTCCTGCTCTTTGACCTTGCGTCGCTGGAGTTCTTCACGCGCGACGGTGACGAGTTGCCCGATCTCCTCGGCGGCTTTGACTCCGATTTTTTCCACCTGCGCTAGGGCATCGAGCGAAGAAACCAGGAGGTTTTCTCCGCTTCCTTCTGCCTGGCGGCGGGCGATTTCACCGCGCATGGCGGTTACTATGAATCCGGCGTTGCTTTCACCGTCCAGTTTTACGGATTCCATGCCTTCAATAACATCATGCGGGATCCGAGCTGTCAGTGATTGTGATTTTGCGTTTTTTGAACCTGTAGCCATCTGTAATCCTCTCAATGAAAGTGTAAGACAATATACACATAAAAAGTCTTACATAAAAGCATTGACATGTAAGCCACCTATAAATAAAGTTACTTACACCTTGTTAATGCAAGGTGCAGAAACGACGAAACCCCGCACTGTAGGAGCAGTAACGGGGCTTCTAACCACCAACGATAGCAAGATTATCGAGGCAGCTATGAGAAATTATACCATACACCCGCAAGGGCGGGACTCGTACAACCTGAATAAATACATCTGGCGTTTTATCGCCCTGAGCACCGCACAACCGCGCGTGATTCACATCGTGGCCACCAGCGAACAGGAAGCACGCCAGCAATCCCCGGCTGGCTGCGTGATGGTATTCGCCGCCCGTATTCGTCAGGGGGTGTGCCATGCCTGATATGTCAAATTACCAGTACCTGATTAATCCGCATTTTAACTGTGAGCATGATATTGCTAAAAAGGTTTATTCCGCTGCGGATGGGGCTACTGACAATATATCAATGGCTGTTGCGTCAATTGGTAGCCTGATGTGGCATGCGTCAGAAAATGAGGAATATGACGAAAAGGCCATGCGCATTGATATGGGTAATATCGGTTTGTTACTGGCAATGCTTGGACATTTTGATATTTCGTTACGGTGCACCATTGAAAATGCCACAGATGCATTAAATGCTATAAAGAAAGCGAATACTGATTCAAATCGGGGATAAATAATCATGAGAACGTATTTATCTGGCTTGACTGCCAGCGGTTATGCACACCCCCAAATTATCCCCGGCGCTATTTATCTGGATAAGAACGGTAACAGAGTAACGGTAAAAGAACTGATGTTTGACCGTGTGTATTTTATCCGTGATGGCTATTCATTTCTTAGTTCGCTGAACGTGGAGATCTTTATTTGCAGATTCCGGCGGAAAATCCCGACTTCCAGAAATAACCATGTGTCACGTGTGGATGTGGATAAAAAACTACAGGAACTGAAAAACATGATTGCCGCGTGGAGAGAGCAGAAATGAAAAAAGCGCCAAATTTAAAACACCAGCCGCGTGACAAAATGACGGAAGTCATCATTTTTGCGGGTAGTGATGCGTGGGCACATGCGAAGCAGTGGCAGGAACAGGACGGGCGACTGGCTGGCGATAACGTGCCACCTGTCTGGCTTGGAGAGCAACAACTTGCCGAACTGGACAACCTGCAAATCGTACCGGACGGACGCTATCGCGTGCGTCTCTACCAGGCGGGGTTATTGCGTCCGGGGCTTGTTAATACCATCGGGCAGAAACTGGCAGCGGCAGGTGTCAGGGATGCTGATTATTACCCTGAAGGAATGCACAGCCAGAAACGGGAGAACTGGCGCGAATATCTGGAACGTGAGCGGGGAGAGCTGACGGAAAAGAAAAAGGTAGTTGAACTGCCTGTAAAGAAAAAAGAGCGGGTAAAAGACGATAACGCTTCATCACTGGCGCTTAACCAGATGGGAGCAAGTCAACGCGGCGAAGTTCTCCTGGCACATTATGGCGGTGAACTGGCGATTCATGCCGACTCTGACACTGTTCACCATTACAACGGCGTTGTATGGGAGCCAGTACAGGATAAAGAATTACAGCGAGCTATGGCGCAGATTTTCATTGATGCGGAGATCAGCTATTCGCAGAACGCCATTAAATCGGCGGTCGATACCATGAAGTTAAGTTTGCCTGTAATGGGGAATACAGCTCGTAACCTGATTGGATTCAGTAACGGGGTATTTGATACCAGAACAGGTAATTTTCGGGAGCATAACAAAAACGACTGGTTGTTAATTGCCAGTGAATTACCTTTCAGCCCACCAGCAGAGGGGGAAACGCTGGCAACACATGCGCCGAATTTCTGGAAGTGGTTACGCCGTTCGGTGGCTGAGAATGACCGCAAGGCGGATCGCGTACTGGCTGCATTATTCATGGTGCTGGCGAACCGGTACGACTGGCAGTTATTCATTGAGGTAACAGGTCCAGGGGGAAGTGGTAAAAGCGTGATGGCGGAGATTTGCACCATGCTGGCGGGTAAGGCTAATACAGTATCAGCGAGCATGAAGGCGCTGGAAGATGCAAGGGAACGCGCGTTAGTGGTTGGCTTTTCGCTGATTATCATGCCGGATATGACCCGCTACGCTGGTGATGGGGCGGGAATTAAGGCTATTACAGGCGGTGACAAGGTGGCAATCGACCCAAAACATAAAGCCCCATATTCAACGCGTATCCCGGCAGTAGTGCTGGCGGTTAACAATAACGCTATGTCATTCAGTGACCGCAGTGGGGGGATCTCGCGCCGTCGGGTGATATTCAATTTTTCGGAAGTTGTACCGGAGAACGAACGCGATTCAATGCTGGCGGAAAAAATAGAAGGTGAGCTGGCGGTAGTGATTCGTCATCTGCTTACACGGTTTGCTGACCAGGACGAAGCCAGACGCCTTTTATATGAGCAGCAGAAATCAGAAGAAGCACTCGCGATAAAGCGTGAAGGTGATTCGCTGGTGGACTTCTGCGGCTATCTCATGGCGTCGGTAATGTGTGATGGCCTGTTAGTGGGTAATGCTGAAATTGTGCCATTCAGCCCGCGCAGGTATCTCTATCATGCCTATCTGGCTTATATGAAGGCACATGGGTTTGGTAAACCTGTAACACTGACGCGCTTCGGTAAAGATATGCCGGGGGCAATGGCGGAATATGGCAGGGAGTATATGAAACGGAAAACGAAGCACGGTTTGCGTTCAAACGTGACACTGACGGAGGAATCAGAAGACTGGATGCCATCATGTGTATCGGTCACTAATGACGATAGCAAAAATTAAACTTATGGAATAACTGTTCACCACTGTTCACCCTGTTATAAATATCTTTTATATCAGTATATTATAGGGTGAACAGTTATTTATGAACTGTTCACCAAACTATTCACTGTTCACCTTTTTGATTGTTTATTGAGCTTCAAGGGTGAACAGTGGTGAACAGTTGGTGAATAGTTTTTGTGAAACTGTTCACCCCTTAACATTATGAATTAAAAGATAAAATATCAAAAGGTGAACAGGTGAAGGGTTAAAACGCAAAAATTTTAATTTACTGCTGTGAGATAAAGCCTATGACAGCGAAGCACATAAAAAAATCACAATCGCACGCCCTTGATTTGACGGAACACTGGTTAAGGGTGTCGATAAAAATCATCGACCGCAACGCCGGGGAAGGATATGCGAAAGCACATCCCGAACTGATTAGCGCATTCATGACAACGGCAGCTGCAAACTTTGCCACGCTGACAGAACGGGAGATTGCCGAAGCGGAACAGGTGACAACCATCAACGTTAAAACCGGAGAGCAGACAGCATGACAGCACAGATAGCGGCTTACGGACGGCTGGTGGCTGACCCGCAGTTAAAGACCACCAGCAAGGGTACACAAATGGCGATGGCTAGTATGGCGGTCCCCCTTCCGTGCAGCCAGGCAGATGACGGAACGGCGATGATGTGGTTATCCGTCCTGGCGTTTGGCAGACAGGCCGACGCACTGGCAAAACACCACAAAGGCGAACTGGTGAGCGTGGCGGGTAACATGCAGGTAAGCCAGTGGACAGGCCAGAACGGCGAAACGCGGCAGGGCTGGCAGGTTATCGCAGACAGCGTGATCAGTGCGCGAACAGCGCGACCGGGCGGCAAAAAAGGCCAGCAGGGGCAGGCCACTGACGCACTGAACAGGGCAAAACAACAGTCGGGGAATGATGATCCGTACGGCGATAATATACCGTTTTAAATTCTGCAAACAAAAAGATGCCGGAAAAAAATAGATTTTCCGGCATGCTACATAAATCCCGACCAAAGGAAGTAAATACATTAACACGAATTATCAGCACTGAAGTTGTCACGGCATATTTTATACAACATTGCACTTGGTTGCATGTATTCGCATAGCAGACATCGGTAATAGAATATATTCACAATTATTTGTAATGAATGTAAAGAGGATGAGTATGGTTGACTTATATTCGCCTACACAGCTTGTGCAGGTGGCTAATGCTGAAGATGTGCAAAAAAAATTAAATGCGTTGTTTACCAGTTTGTTTTTCACTCGCTCGGTAATGTTTGAATCGAGAGACATTATTCTTGATACGATCGACGATCCAAATATCCCGATCGCGGCGTTTTGCTCTCCTATGGTGGGCAGTAAAGTTTCACGAGATGAGGGATACGAATCAAAAACAATTCGCCCTGGCTATATGAAACCGAAAAGCAGCATTGATCCAAATAAGTTAGCTGTGCGCCCTGCTGGTGTATCACCTGAGCAATACAATGCTTTTGGAGCGCGTAATATTAAAGTTAAACAGGCGATTGTAAATCAGGCTAAAGCTATTCGTGCACGTATTGAATGGCTTGCTGTTCAGGCAATCACAACGGGGAAAAATATCATTGAGGGCGATGGTATTGAACGTTATGAGCTGGACTGGAATATAAAACCACAAAATATCATCACTCAGTCTGGCGGTACTGAGTGGTCAGGTAAGGATAAAGAAACTTTTGATCCAAATGATGATATTGAGAGCTACGCAGAATTTAGTGAGGGCGTCACTAATATTATCATTATGGGCGGTAATGTATGGAAGAAATACCGTTCATTCAGGGCGATAAAAGAGGCTCTGGATACTCGTCGTGGTTCTAATTCCGAACTGGAAACGGCCCTTAAAGACCTTGGTGATTCGGTGAGTTTTAAAGGGTATATGGGCGATGTTGCGATTGTTGTTTACAGCGGGCGTTATACCGACGAGGACGGAACTGAAAAATATTTCCTTGATCCTGATTTGATGGTGCTTGGCAATACGGCTCTTCAGGGGATTGTCGCCTATGGCGGTATTCAGGATCCGGAGCTAATCCGAATGGGGCTGACTAAAGCCGAACTTGCACCGAAAAACTATATTGTGCCTGGTGATCCGGCTATTGAATATGTGCAGACACATTCAGCACCACAGCCAATACCGGCCCGCATCAATCGTTTTGTTACCGTTCGCATTGGCTAAGGGGGAGCAATGGCTACTCATTACACTGAACTCATGTCTGGCACTGAAGCACTGGTTACTACGCTGGGGATATTTTCAGCCAATAAAGGGGTAATACCTGCGTTTACGCCACTGATGCAGGAAGATGCAACTGGTGCGCTAGTGGTATGGGATGGAACGAGCGCAGGCAAAGCGGTTTATGTTTCCGCTGTACAAATCGACACAGCGAAAAAAACACAGGCACAGGTTTATAAGACAGGTGTTTTAAATGTTGATGCTCTGAACTGGCCTGAGTCTGTAAAAGAACTGTCGGCAAAGGTTGCCGCGTTTGTTGGCTCAGGTATTTCTGTTCAGCCGCTGGCTCGTGTGTAAAGGGGGATACAATGCAGAATGATTACAATGACCTTAAGCCAATTGCCGAAATGATGTACCCGAATCCAGCTGTAGAGGAATTAAAAGCTATCGCTGACAAAATGTGTTTAAGCGAGCGCCTTGTTGATATGAATCAGGTGATGGAAATTACAACCCTGAGTCGGCGTACACTGCTAAACCTTGAGGCTAGTGGAGAGTTCCCGGAGCGTGTGCAGGTTACGGAAGGGCGTAAGGCCTGGTATTTAAGTGAAGTGATCGACTGGATAAACAATATTCCTCGAGCTTCTGAATATTGCCGCGTACCTGTCCCAAAAAAGCCAGATGCGGCGCTATGCCTCAAGATTGAGCGTGTACGTCGCAATGCACGGGATGGTCGCTATAAGTTGATTGGTTGATGAAATTAGGGCTCGTTCTGGCTGGCGGGTCCTTTCCGGCGATCCGGTAGGCTACGGGGCGGCGACCTCGCGGGTTTTCGCTATTTATGAGCCTTTTTCGGGTGCTGGTGGTGGTTTTGTTGTTCGCTCTATCTCTATGAATAAAAAGGAAAAGATAAAGCCAATACACCAACCTGAAACATTACTTAAGTGGGGATATTGATGAAATCGCACCTGATGAACAAAAAAAACATGGCGCAAAGCTGCCGTGTAAGTGCGACAGCGTTCGACAAGTGGGGAGTGACTCCCGTTGAACGTAAAGGCCGCGAGGCGTTTTATGATGTTGCCAGCGTAATAGACAATCGGGTTAGCAATGCAATTAACCAGATTACAGACGACAAAGGCGAGATTGATAATAATGAGCTTTTGCGAGTCAGGATCAGATTGCTGACAGCGCAGGCGGAGGCGCAGGAGCTTAAAAACGAGCGCGAACGCGGCGATGTGATTAGTACGGAATTTTGTATATATGCGCTTTCAAAACTGGCGAGTCAGATTTCTTCAATCATGGGCAGCCTGCCGCTTACTATGCAAAGGAGCTTCCCACAGATGACCCCCGCCATGCTGGATGGCCTGAAAAAAGAAGTTGTCAGAGCCTGTAACGCATGCACAAAACTTGATGAAAACATCCCGCGAATGCTGTCCGATTATCTGATGGAAACTACCGGAAATGTGCCTGATAAGTTTCAGCCGGATAAAGACAAGTAACGTAGTGCACAATGACCGAAGCCAGTTTACTGACTGGCTTTCAGCGTTGCGCTGGTGGGCGTTATGCGTCAGTGATGAACAAAAAACAATCGAAATCGACACCGAAAAATAAAACATCAAGTCATATCAATATATTGCATTGGTGGTGATGACGAATAAAAATGCAAAAACTAGCCTTTTTCCGCGATGCTCCCGCCCCGTGGCAGGGCACCCCACAAGGAGGACCCGCCATCACTATGGAGGCCATGACCATGACCGAGACCGAAGCGCTCGGGATAATCCGCAGTATTACCGGAATCAGCCAGCAGGCTGGCGAACAGGAGGCCACGCAGCCGGACAGCGTGATAGCCGAAAATTACGCGCGTGTTGTTGCTGAGGTGATGCGCCGTGATGGTATTGAGCTTAACGGCGTGGATATGCGCAACATACGAACCAGAGTCCTTGAGTTGCTGGCATACCGTCGCCGTTCTCAACAACGGAGGGAGAGCGCGAAAAATACTTACCAGTGGAAGAAGCCGGAACGACTGCGGCGGTAACTTGCTGATATTCCCGATAACGCAAAATTGCGTTGGCTGGTGGGTGAGTTGCAGATTTGCAACTCGACCATGAAACTACGGAAACTACCCGTAGTTTGGGTAGTAAGAGTAACACCCAGATTTTGGGGCTTACTCGCGATACCCAAATAAAGGGTATCGGTGGAAGAAATATCGTTTCTCATATGTAAGTACCGAGGGCGGAATTCCGCCTTCGGTTACTTATTGTGCTCATGCACAGGGAGGGGCGGGTCAAATCTCTGTACCCTGACGTCTTCAGGACTGCCCGCCCCATCGATTTTTTATACCCGCGAAAAATGAAAAACGCTTCACGCTGGTGGGCCTGATGCCGATATGGGGAGCCGCATACCGGAGAATATCCACCAGCACGGCAACAGCAGAATAGCCCCGACACAGAAAAACCACGAATATGGGGTTTTTGTTATGGCATGGTCATGATGACCGCCCCTGCTCTGAATGGTGGAAATCACCACGCAGATCATCCACCAGCTTCATGACGGATAGCCGGAAAATGATAATGATTAAAGCGTGTTGATCTTTGTTCGCGGTTGTTCGATATTGTTCGTGAAGCGGTGTAGTTAATGGTGTAGTTAATATCACTGTTTTTGACGGGCTTGTTATTTGCAACATAATGAAAAATAAAGACTAATTAACTAAATGATATAAATGATAGTTATCTATCATGTGGAGTAGATTGGTCAGGCAAATAAGCTCTTGTCAGCGGCAGGGCGTTCTGCCGATAACCGTAACCGAAGATGATAACTGACAATGGGTAAAACGAACGACTGGCTGGACTTTGATCAACTGGCGGAAGAAAAAGTTCGCGACGCGCTAAAACCGCCATCTATGTATAAAGTGATATTAGTCAATGATGATTACACTCCGATGGAGTTTGTTATTGACGTGTTACAAAAATTCTTTTCTTATGATGTAGAACGTGCAACGCAATTGATGCTCGCTGTTCACTACCAGGGGAAGGCCATTTGCGGAGTCTTTACCGCCGAGGTTGCAGAAACCAAAGTGGCGATGGTGAACAAGTACGCGAGGGAGAATGAGCATCCATTGCTGTGTACGCTAGAAAAAGCCTGAATGCAGGCATAAAAATTGGGGGAGGTGCCTATGCTCAATCAAGAACTGGAACTCAGTTTAAATATGGCTTTCGCCAGAGCGCGCGAGCACCGTCATGAGTTTATGACCGTCGAGCACTTGTTACTGGCGCTGCTCAGTAACCCATCTGCCCGGGAGGCGCTGGAAGCGTGTTCTGTGGATTTGGTTGCGCTCCGTCAGGAACTGGAAGCCTTTATTGAACAAACCACACCCGTTCTGCCTGCCAGTGAAGAGGAGCGCGACACACAGCCGACGCTGAGTTTTCAGCGTGTACTGCAACGTGCGGTCTTCCATGTCCAATCCTCCGGTCGCAATGAGGTAACCGGTGCAAACGTTCTGGTCGCTATCTTTAGCGAACAGGAGTCGCAGGCGGCATATCTGTTGCGTAAACATGAAGTCAGCCGTCTCGATGTGGTGAACTTTATCTCTCATGGCACGCGTAAAGACGAGCCGACACAGTCTTCTGATCCTGGCAGCCAGCCAAACAGCGAAGAACAAGCTGGTGGGGAGGAACGTATGGAGAATTTCACGACGAACCTGAATCAGCTTGCGCGCGTGGGCGGAATCGACCCACTGATTGGTCGTGAGAAGGAGCTGGAGCGTGCTATTCAGGTTCTCTGCCGTCGCCGTAAAAACAACCCGCTGCTGGTGGGGGAATCTGGTGTCGGTAAAACCGCGATTGCGGAAGGTCTTGCCTGGCGAATTGTTCAGGGCGATGTGCCGGAAGTGATGGCTGACTGTACGATTTACTCTCTCGATATCGGTTCTCTGTTAGCGGGCACTAAATATCGCGGCGACTTTGAAAAACGTTTTAAAGCGTTGCTCAAGCAGCTGGAGCAGGACACTAACAGCATCCTGTTTATTGATGAGATCCACACCATTATCGGTGCGGGGGCAGCGTCTGGTGGCCAGGTCGATGCGGCTAACCTGATCAAACCGTTGCTCTCCAGCGGTAAAATTCGCGTAATTGGTTCGACAACCTATCAGGAGTTCAGCAACATTTTCGAGAAAGACCGTGCTCTGGCGCGTCGCTTCCAGAAAATTGATATTACTGAACCGTCGATCGAAGAAACTGTTCAAATCATCAATGGCCTGAAACCGAAGTATGAAGCGCACCACGACGTGCGTTATACCGCAAAAGCGGTGCGTGCAGCGGTAGAGCTGGCGGTGAAATACATTAACGATCGTCATCTGCCGGATAAAGCCATTGACGTTATCGACGAAGCGGGCGCTCGCGCACGCCTGATGCCGGTAAGCAAACGCAAGAAAACCGTTAATGTGGCGGATATTGAGTCCGTGGTGGCCCGTATTGCGCGCATTCCAGAGAAGAGTGTTTCTCAGAGTGACCGCGATACCCTGAAAAACCTCGGCGATCGCCTGAAAATGCTGGTCTTCGGTCAGGATAAAGCCATTGAGGCGCTGACTGAAGCCATTAAGATGGCGCGTGCAGGTTTAGGTCACGAACATAAACCGGTTGGTTCGTTCCTGTTTGCCGGCCCTACCGGGGTCGGGAAAACAGAGGTGACGGTACAGCTTTCGAAAGCGTTGGGCATTGAGCTGCTGCGCTTTGATATGTCCGAGTATATGGAACGCCATACCGTCAGCCGTCTGATTGGTGCGCCTCCGGGATACGTTGGTTTTGATCAGGGAGGTTTGCTGACTGATGCGGTCATCAAGCATCCACATGCGGTGCTGTTGCTGGACGAAATCGAGAAAGCGCATCCGGACGTGTTCAATATTCTGTTGCAGGTGATGGACAACGGTACGCTGACCGATAACAACGGACGCAAAGCGGACTTCCGTAACGTGGTGCTGGTGATGACCACCAACGCCGGGGTACGTGAAACTGAGCGTAAATCCATTGGTCTTATCCACCAGGATAACAGCACCGATGCGATGGAGGAGATCAAGAAGATCTTTACACCGGAATTCCGTAACCGTCTCGACAACATTATCTGGTTTGATCATCTGTCAACCGACGTGATCCATCAGGTGGTGGATAAATTCATCGTCGAGTTGCAGGTTCAGCTGGATCAGAAAGGTGTTTCTCTGGAAGTGAGCCAGGAAGCGCGTAACTGGCTGGCCGAGAAAGGTTACGACCGGGCAATGGGCGCACGTCCGATGGCGCGTGTCATCCAGGACAACCTGAAAAAACCGCTCGCCAACGAACTGCTGTTTGGTTCGCTGGTGGACGGCGGTCAGGTCACCGTCGCGCTGGATAAAGAGAAAAATGAGCTGACTTACGGATTCCAGAGTGCACAAAAGCACAAGGCGGAAGCAGCGCATTAATCTGATTGTTAGGTAGGTTGGTCAAGTCCGTAATCTCGAAAGAGGTTACGGACTTTTTGTTTATGGGGTGGAGGAGGTTCAGACCCTTTTTTTAATGATGATGGTAAGTTGTTGATAATTAGTGCTGCGGGAAGGTAAGGATAAAAAAGGGTGCTGCAGGAGAATGGGATGGTTTTGCTTTATTAACAACGGGCTAAACGTGTAGTATTTGAGTTCACTGCCGTACAGGCAGCTTAGAAATCGACGGGGTGCGGTAAAACCTTTGCGAACGCGTTCACTGCCGTACAGACAGATAAAATGCGAAAAAAAAGCTCGCACTTTCGTACGAGCTCTTCTTTAAATATGGCGGTGAGGGGGGGATTCGAACCCCCGATACGTTGCCGTATACACACTTTCCAGGCGTGCTCCTTCAGCCACTCGGACACCTCACCAAATTGTTTTGTCGCCTGACCTCATGGGTGGCAACGGGGCGCTACTATAGGGAGTTGGAGTAAAACGGTCAAGAAGAATTTTAATGATAATTATTGTTTGCTCATACTGTAAACAAGTTGTGCAGTATATCTACATCGAGACAAGTTACGGACTTATACTTCCAAAGTACTTCATACATATCACAAAATAAAAAGGCCGGTTAAACCGACCTTTTACTCGTTCTTTCTCTTCGCCCATCAGGCGGTAAAACAATCAGCGACTACGGAAGACAATGCGGCCTTTGCTCAGGTCGTACGGGGTCAGTTCAACAGTCACTTTGTCGCCCGTCAGGATGCGGATGTAGTTTTTGCGCATTTTACCGGAGATGTGTGCAGTAACCACGTGACCGTTTTCTAACTCTACGCGGAACATGGTATTAGGCAACGTTTCAAGAACGGTACCTTGCATTTCAATATTGTCTTCTTTGGCCATCTAATCCTCTGGGGTATCACTACCGTAATTTGAACCGGCAAGATAATGCCGAAGTTCTGTAAATAAGTAAAGATTTGCGCGCTAAATCGCAACAAACAGGTTCGGCACATTACTCCGAAAACACACGGCTAAGCCGCACCAAAAGCGCAACGTATAAGGGAGCGGTGAGATAAACGATGGGCGTTACCTGACGCGAAAAATTCCTTATCGGCAGCGGGGTAATGAGCGTAACCAACTCTGCGACCGCAATTATAACACTCTGGGGAGAAATGTGCCGAAAACATTCATTCTTGTGGTGAAAACAAGCATCGTGGTACCCAGAAATTATTCGGCAATCGTCCGAGGCGCATTTGATTGAGATAATTAAGGTAATCCCGGCGGGGAATTTCGCAGGCACCAAGCGATGCTGTGTGATCGTTAAGGACCTGGCAGTCGATAAGCTTACCGCCATGACCGATAAATTCCTCACAGAATACCAGAAGCGCCGTTTTAGACGCATTTTCCATCCGGCTGAACATGGACTCGCCACAAAATAGCGTTCCCTGGGCCACGCCGTACATACCGCCGACAAGCTCATCTTCACGCCAGACTTCAATGGAGTGGGCATGGCCGAGTTCGTGAAGGCGATGGTAGGCTTCGACCACGCCACGCGTGATCCAGGTTCCTTCTTCGCGATCGCTGGCACAGCCTTCAATGACCTGACCAAAAGCGTAATTCATCGTGACACGATAGGGCGAGCGTTTATGAAATCGCTTCATACTACGGCTGATATGCAGTGATTCTGGCCATAGCACCGCGCGGGGATCGGGCGACCACCAGAGGATGGGGTCGCCTGGAGAAAACCACGGAAAAATACCACGCTGGTAAGCCATTAACAGGCGCGCAGGGCTAAGATCGCCCCCAAGTGCCAGCAGGCCGTTAGGCTCACGTAATGCGCCTTCCGGGGAAGGGAAGGCTATTGAATGGCGAGAAAGCTGAACCAGGCGCATGACCGCAAAACTCCACGCAAGTCGGATCGTTCAATAATAGCTTACAAACCCTGCTTGAACTGGTAATAACGCCCCTGTCTGGCAAGCAGCTCTGCGTGAGTACCTTGCTCAATAATTTGCCCGTTGTCCATCACTATTATTTGTTGGAAACGAGAGAGTCCGCGAAGTCGATGGGTGACCATTAACACCGTTTTCTCACGCATCATTTCTGCAAGCAATTCAAGGATCTGGCTTTCGGTTGTGGCATCTAAGCCTTCGGTAGGTTCATCCAGCAACACCAGTGGCGCATCATGTAACAGCGCACGGGCGATAGCCAGACGGCGCAGTTCACCACCGGAGAGCTGGCGTCCGCCTTCACCTAACCAACTGTTGAGACCTGCATCCTCGAGCAGCTTCTCCAGGCCAACGCGACGCAAGCTCTCCGCCAGAGCCTCATCACTACTGCCAGGCGAGGCGAGTAACAGATTATCACGCAGCGTGGCGCTAAACAGATGCACTCGCTGAGGAACAACGCTGATGGTCTGTCGTAGAGCCGCTTCATTCAGGCTGGCTATGGGGCTATCGTTAAGCAAAATCTCGCCCTGTTGCGGGTCCCAAGCGCGGGTCAGCAGTTGTAACAGTGTTGATTTGCCGCATCCGGTTCGCCCGAGAATCGCAATATGTTCCCCGGCGTTTACCTGAAGAGAAATCCCTTTAAGTGCCTGTTGGGATTGCTCCGGATAAGTGAACTGAACATCCCGTAATGTCAGCGAAACGCGATCGGCAACACGAGTTTGGGTATCAGGGAAGGTGACTTCCGGTTTTTGATCCGTTAAATCAGTGATCCGAACGGCAGAGGCAATGACTTGCCCCAGATGCTGAAATGCACCCGTTACTGGTGCCAGTGCTTCAAACGCGGCTAACGCGCAGAAGACAAACAGGGCAATTAACGCGCCGGGTTGAGCATTGCCGCCAACGCCGCCAGACGCCATCCACAGCATCAGGATCACCGCTAACGCGCCAATGAGTAGCATTATCGCTTGCGACAATGCGGTCAGTTCAGATTGACGGCGTTGCGCTTCCAGCCATTGAATTTCTGTATTCTCTAGTTGCGTGCGATAACGATCGCTGGCACCAAAAATGGTCAGCTCAGCTTGCCCTTGCAGCCAGGCCGTCAGTTGTTGGCGATACTGTCCGCGAAGATGAGTCAGATTTTGCCCGGTGCTTTTTCCCGCACGATAAAACAGCGGTGGCATCAGGAAAAGCGTCAGTAACATAATGCCGCCCAGCGTAAAGGCGAGGGTGAAATCAAGGAAACTTAACCCGATTGTCACCACCATAATCACCACAAAAGCGCCCACCAGCGGCGAGATAACGCGCAGATAAAGATGATCGAGCGTATCAACATCCGCCACCACGCGATTGAGCAATTCGCCCTGACGATAGCGCGCCAGTCCGGCAGGGGAGAGGGGCAGCAATTTGCTGAAGGTGTAAATGCGCAGATGCTGCAACACGCGGAAAGTCGCGTCGTGACTTACCAGACGTTCAAAATAACGCCCGGCAGTACGGGTGATTGCTGCGCCACGCACGCCCGCAGCGGGTAGCATATAGTTGAAGCTGTACAGTCCGGCAACCCCCGCAACCGCTGAGGCCGAGAGGAACCAGCCGGAAAGTGTCAACAGACCGATACTGGCGAGCAGCGTGACAATTGCCAGCACGATACCAAGACTTAACATCCATTTATGACGTTTATACAGTGCCAGATAGGGTAGCAAAGCGCGCATTTAAATCTCCTCCTGACGATGGGCCAGTAATGTGGCGAATGGGCCACCAGCCACACTTAATTCCGCGTAACGTCCTTGCTCAATAATCCGGCCATCCTGCATAACCCAAATGACATCCCAGTCAGCAAGATCTTCTAACTGGTGGGTGACCATTAACGTTGTCTGGCGCAGAGAGGCGGCATTCAGCGCCTCCATTACGCGCTGTTCACTGTGAGCATCAAGGCTGGCAGCGGGTTCATCCAACAGTAATAGCGAACAGGGATTTAGTAACGCACGGGCCACCGCCACGCGCTGCGCCTGCCCCACGGAAAGGCGGGCAGCCTGGTCGCCAACAGGCGTATCAACGCCTTGTGGCAGGAGCGGTAGAAACTCGCTGACCCAGGCGTTATCCAGCGCTGCTTGTAATTCTTGTTCGCTGGCATCAGGTCGCGCCAGTAGTACGTTATCCCGCAATGTTGCTGCCGGTAATTGTGGGTTTTGCCCAACCCAGGAGAGATGTTTACGCCATGATTCTGGTGATAAATCGCGTAATTCTATCCCGTTGATTCGTAATGATCCCTGATATGAAAGAAAACCAGAAAGCGCGTTCAGCAGTGAGCTTTTACCTGAACCGCTGCGACCAACCAACACTGCACGTTGGCCTGCTGGCAAAGTAAAGTTCAGCGGTCCGGCCAGCGTTTTACCTTCCGGCGACGTGATAAACAGATCCTCGGCCTCAATGGTCACCGGATCGGTCGATGCTAATTCCGCCTCACCGCGCTGCGGATGGGCGAGCGGGGTTTCCATAAACGTTTTCAGACTGTCAGCTGCACCAACAGCCTGGGCTTTAGCATGATAAAACGTACCGAGATCGCGCAATGGCTGGAAAAACTCTGGCGCAAGGATCAGGGCCAGAAAACCCGCAGCCAGCGTCACACCGGTATCGTAGTGACCAAAATCCAGCTCGCCGAGATAGGAAAAACCAAAGTAGACCGCCACCAGAGCAATTGACAGCGAGGTAAAAAATTCGAGAATGCCGGAGGATAAAAACGCCAGCCGTAGCACTTCCATTGTCCGTTGGCGGAAATCTTCCGAAGCAGAACGAATACTTTCAATTTCAGCTTCACCACGACCAAAAATACGCAATGTTTCCATGCCGCGCAGGCGATCGAGGAAATGCCCACTTAAGCGAGCAAGAGCGAGAAAGTTACGCCGGTTAGCATCGGCAGCCCCCATCCCAACCAGCGCCATAAACAACGGAATTAACGGTGCTGTGCCCAGCAGAATGAGCGCCGCAGCCCAGTTAGAGGGGAAGATCGCCACCACAATCAGCAACGGCACCGACACTGCCAGCGCCATTTGCGGCAGGTAGCGTGCATAGTAATCATGCATATCGTCAATTTGCTCGAGTACCAACGTCGCCCAGCTCCCCGCAGGTTTACCCTGAATCCACGCTGGCCCTGCTTGTTGCAGACGGTCGAGAACCTGACGGCGGATGGCAAAGCGGATATGCTGCCCGGCGTGATAACCCACCCGTTCGCGTAACCAGACCACCCATGCGCGCAGTACAAAGGTCAGAACCAGTAACGTAAAGGGAAGCAGCAGGGCTTCACGGGGAATATTCTCCATAATCATATGTTGCAGAATTCGCGCCATGAACCAGGCCTGGGCAATGATCAATATGCCGCTTACAAAGCCCAGCAGACGAGAAATATTCAGCCAACGTTGGGAGATGACGCTTTGCTGTTTTAACCAGCGGGTTAACTCTTTTTGACGGGATTTATTCATTGCACGCTTAGCAGGTGAGTTATCAGAATTATTTGCAGAGCAATGTTACAACGGGGAAAAAATAAAGGCGACCCATAGTCGCATGGTGTCACCTTCTTTACTTTTGTTACTGATTTGTAAAATTATTTTGCGTCAGCTAAACCATCGAGGTAGCGTTCCGCATCAAGTGCTGCCATGCAGCCTGTACCGGCCGAAGTAATGGCCTGACGATAAATATGATCCATCACGTCACCCGCGGCAAAGACGCCAGGGATGCTGGTCTGGGTGGCATTACCATGAATACCCGACTGCACTTTGATGTAGCCGTTTTCCAGTTCCAGCTGCCCTTCGAAAATGGCAGTATTCGGGCTGTGACCGATAGCAACAAACAGACCAGCAACGTCGAGTGACTCGATGTTATCGCTGTTTTGCGTATCGCGCAGACGAACGCCAGTGACACCCATTTGATCGCCGGTCACTTCTTCCAGCGTACGGTTGGTGTGCAGAATGATGTTGCCGTTCTCCACTTTATCCATCAGACGCTTAATAAGGATTTTTTCCGCGCGGAAACCGTCACGGCGGTGAATCAGATGCACTTCCGAAGCGATGTTAGACAGATACAGCGCCTCTTCAACCGCGGTATTGCCGCCGCCGATGACCGCAACTTTCTGGTTGCGATAGAAGAAACCGTCGCAGGTTGCACAAGCAGAAACCCCACGGCCTTTAAAGGCTTCTTCAGAGGGCAGGCCGAGATAGCGTGCAGAAGCTCCGGTGGCAATAATCAGCGCGTCGCAAGTGTATTCGCCGTTATCGCCATTCAGACGGAACGGACGGTTTTGCAGATCCACCTTGTTGATATGATCAAAAATGATCTCAGTTTCAAACTTGGTGGCATGTTCGTGCATGCGCTCCATTAATAACGGACCGGTCAGATCGTTTGGATCGCCAGGCCAGTTTTCCACTTCCGTGGTGGTGGTCAGTTGGCCGCCTTTTTCCATGCCGGTAATCAGCACAGGTTGCAGGTTGGCGCGCGCCGCGTAGACAGCAGCGGTGTATCCCGCCGGGCCTGAACCCAGGATAAGCAGTTTACTGTGTTTGGTCGTGCCCATGAGATCCCCATAGTTGTTGGCAGACAATGGGCAGGATTGTAGGGAATTTACAGACGTAAAAAAAGAGTATGACGATTTTGTTAACAATTTGTGCAATCGGCAGCATCGATAAGCAGGTCAAATTCTCCCGTCATTATCACCTCTGCTACTTAAATTTCCCGCTTTATAAGCCGATTAAATGATGAATAAACGCCCCTGTTAATGAATATCTGGCATGTTGTACTAAAAATCGATGTTTTGCTTTGACAATCCCCTAGTGTTTTGCGAAAACATTCGAGGAAGAAAAAAAACAGTATTCTTATATGCGCATAACCATGCATGTAAATACCATGTTTACCGTGCTAGTGAAATCTACGTATGGCGTGGACAGACGCCATTCGTGATGTCGATAGCTGCCACAAGGCAACGGTCTTCTCACCGTAGACCCAGGCATTGCGCGCCGTGAATCTTCATGATTTCGGTCTATCGTGACGGGTAGCGACTCTGAACAGTGATGTTTCAGGGTCAGACAGGAGTAGGGAAGGAATACAGAGAGACAATAATAATGGTAGATAGCAAGAAGCGCCCTGGCAAAGATCTCGACCGTATCGATCGTAACATTCTTAATGAGTTGCAAAAGGATGGGCGTATTTCTAACGTCGAGCTTTCTAAACGTGTGGGACTTTCCCCAACGCCGTGCCTTGAGCGTGTGCGTCGGCTGGAAAGACAAGGGTTTATTCAGGGCTATACGGCGCTGCTTAACCCCCATTATCTGGATGCATCACTTCTGGTATTCGTTGAGATTACTCTGAATCGTGGCGCACCGGATGTGTTTGAACAATTCAATACCGCTGTACAAAAACTTGAAGAAATTCAGGAGTGTCATTTAGTATCTGGTGATTTCGACTACCTGTTGAAAACACGCGTGCCGGATATGTCAGCTTACCGTAAGTTGCTGGGGGAAACCCTGCTGCGTCTGCCTGGCGTCAATGACACACGGACATACGTTGTTATGGAAGAAGTCAAGCAGAGTAATCGTCTGGTTATTAAGACGCGCTAACACGGAACAGGTGCAAAATCGGCGTATTTTGATTACACTCCTGTTAATCCATACAGCAACAGTACTGGGGTAACCTGGTACTGTTGTCCGTTTTAGCATCGGGCAGGAAAAGCCTGTAACCTGGAGAGCCTTTCTTGAGCCAGGAATACACTGAAGACAAAGAAGTCACATTGACAAAGTTAAGTAGCGGCCGCCGCCTTCTGGAGGCGTTGCTGATCCTTATTGTCCTGTTTGCCGTCTGGTTGATGGCTGCCTTACTAAGCTTTAACCCTTCGGACCCCAGCTGGTCGCAAACGGCCTGGCATGAACCTATCCATAATTTAGGTGGGATGCCCGGTGCGTGGTTGGCAGATACGCTGTTCTTTATTTTTGGCGTGATGGCTTACACCATTCCCGTCATTATTGTCGGCGGTTGTTGGTTTGCCTGGCGTCATCAGTCCAGCGACGAATACATTGATTATTTTGCCGTTTCGCTACGCATCATTGGCGTTTTGGCGCTCATCCTTACCTCCTGTGGTCTGGCGGCAATCAACGCTGACGATATCTGGTATTTTGCCTCCGGTGGCGTCATTGGCAGCTTACTAAGTACTACGCTACAACCACTGCTACACAGTAGCGGGGGAACTATTGCGCTGCTCTGCGTTTGGGCTGCGGGCCTGACGCTGTTCACCGGTTGGTCATGGGTGACCATTGCTGAAAAACTCGGCGGCTGGATTTTAAACATTCTCACCTTCGCCAGTAATCGTACCCGTCGCGATGATACCTGGGTCGATGAAGATGAATATGAAGATGACGAAGAGTATGAAGATGAAAACCACGGCAAACAGCATGAATCACGCCGTGCCCGTATTCTTCGCGGCGCGCTAGCGCGTCGTAAACGGTTGGCGGAAAAATTCATTAATCCGATGGGGCGGCAAACAGACGCTGCGTTGTTCTCCGGTAAGCGGATGGATGATGACGAAGAGATTACCTACACTGCACGCGGTGTGGCTGCCGACCCGGACGACGTCCTATTTTCGGGCAATCGTGCAACGCAGCCAGAATATGACGAATACGATCCATTATTAAACGGTGCGCCAATTACCGAACCTGTCGCTGTAGCAGCTGCTGCTACCACGGCGACACAAAGCTGGGCTGCGCCGGTTGAACCTGTGACTCAGACGCCGCCTGTTGCCTCTGTTGATGTTCCACCCTCGCAACCTACAGTAGCCTGGCAGCCTGTACCGGGTCCACAAACGGGAGAGCCGGTTATTGCTCCTGCACCGGAAGGTTACCCACAGCAGTCACAATATGCGCAGCCTGCAGTGCAATATAATGAGCCGCTGCAACAACCAGTACAGCCGCAGCAGCCGTATTATGCACCTGCAGCTGAACAACCTGCGCAACAACCTTACTACGCTCCTGCGGCGGAACAACCTGTTCAGCAACCGTATTACGCAACTGCGCCGGAACAGCCTGCACAACAGCCGTATTACGCCCCTGCGCCAGAACAACCGGTGGCAGGTAACGCCTGGCAAGCCGAAGAGCAGCAATCCACTTTTGCTCCACAGTCTACATACCAGACTGAGCAAACTTATCAGCAACCAGCCGCTCAGGAGCCGTTGTACCAACAGCCGCAATCCGTTGAACAGCAGCCTGTTGTGGAGCCTGAACCCGTTGTAGAAGAGACAAAACCCGCGCGTCCGCCGCTTTACTATTTTGAAGAAGTGGAAGAGAAGCGAGCCCGTGAACGTGAACAACTTGCGGCCTGGTATCAACCGATTCCAGAACCGGTTAAAGAACCAGAACCGATCAAATCTTCGTTGAAAGCGCCTTCTGTTGCAGCAGTACCTCCAGTAGAAGCCGCTGCCGCTGTTTCTCCGCTGGCATCTGGCGTGAAAAAAGCGACACTGGCGACGGGGGCTGCCGCAACCGTTGCCGCGCCAGTCTTCAGTCTGGCAAATAGCGGTGGACCGCGTCCGCAAGTCAAAGAGGGGATTGGCCCGCAGTTGCCACGACCGAAACGTATCCGCGTGCCAACTCGTCGTGAACTGGCGTCTTACGGTATTAAGCTGCCCTCACAGCGTGCGGCGGAAGAGAAAGCCCGTGAAGCCCAGCGCAATCAGTATGATTCTGGCGATCAGTATAACGATGATGAAATCGATGCGATGCAGCAGGATGAACTGGCACGTCAGTTCGCCCAGACACAGCAGCAACGCTATGGCGAACAGTATCAACATGATGTGCCCGTAAACGCAGAAGATGCAGATGCTGCGGCAGAGGCTGAACTGGCTCGTCAGTTTGCGCAAACTCAACAACAACGTTATTCCGGCGAACAACCGGCTGGGGCGAATCCGTTCTCGCTGGATGATTTTGAATTTTCGCCAATGAAAGCGTTGCTGGATGATGGTCCACACGAACCGTTGTTTACGCCAATTGTTGAACCTGTACAGCAGCCGCAACAACCGGTTGCACCGCAGCAGCAGTATCAGCAGCCGCAACAACCAGTTCCGCCACAGCAGCAATATCAGCAGCCGCAACAGCCGGTTGCGCCGCAGCCGCAGTATCAGCAGCCACAACAGCAGGTTGCGCCGCAGCCACAATATCAGCAGCCGCAACAACCGGTTGCGCCACAGCCGCAATATCAGCAGCCGCAACAACCAGTTGCGCCGCAGCCGCAGTATCAACAGCCGCAACAACCGGTTGCACCGCAGCAGCAGGATACCCTGCTTCATCCGCTGTTGATGCGTAATGGCGACAGCCGTCCGTTGCATAAACCGACGACGCCGCTGCCTTCTCTGGATTTGCTGACACCGCCGCCGAGCGAAGTGGAGCCGGTAGATACCTTTGCGCTTGAACAAATGGCTCGCCTGGTGGAAGCGCGTCTGGCTGATTTCCGTATTAAAGCCGATGTCGTCAATTACTCTCCGGGGCCGGTTATCACTCGCTTTGAACTTAACCTGGCTCCTGGCGTAAAAGCGGCGCGCATTTCTAACTTGTCACGGGACCTTGCCCGTTCACTTTCGACGGTGGCGGTGCGTGTCGTTGAAGTTATTCCTGGCAAACCCTATGTAGGTCTGGAGTTACCAAATAAAAAACGACAAACCGTTTATCTGCGCGAAGTTTTGGATAACGCCAAATTCCGCGATAATCCGTCGCCATTAACAGTGGTGCTGGGTAAAGATATCGCCGGTGAGCCGGTGGTTGCCGATCTGGCGAAAATGCCGCACTTGTTGGTTGCGGGGACTACCGGTTCCGGTAAATCTGTCGGTGTGAACGCGATGATCCTGAGCATGCTTTATAAAGCACAGCCAGAAGATGTGCGTTTCATCATGATCGACCCGAAAATGCTGGAGCTTTCGGTTTATGAAGGCATTCCGCATCTGTTAACGGAAGTCGTTACTGATATGAAAGATGCCGCCAACGCGCTGCGCTGGTGTGTTAACGAGATGGAGCGTCGTTATAAACTGATGTCTGCGCTGGGTGTGCGTAATCTGGCGGGTTATAACGAAAAAATTGCTGAAGCCGATCGCATGATGCGTCCGATTCCAGACCCGTACTGGAAGCCGGGTGACAGTATGGATGCCCAGCATCCGGTGCTGAAAAAAGAACCATACATTGTGGTGTTGGTTGACGAATTTGCCGACCTGATGATGACGGTAGGTAAAAAAGTGGAAGAGCTGATAGCACGTCTGGCGCAAAAAGCCCGTGCCGCGGGTATCCACCTCGTACTGGCAACTCAGCGTCCATCGGTTGATGTTATTACTGGTCTGATTAAAGCGAATATTCCGACCCGTATCGCCTTTACCGTATCCAGTAAGATTGACTCACGTACCATTCTTGATCAGGCTGGCGCGGAATCACTGCTGGGGATGGGGGATATGCTCTACTCTGGGCCGAACTCCACGTTGCCGGTACGTGTCCATGGTGCTTTTGTTCGCGATCAGGAAGTTCATGCCGTGGTGCAGGACTGGAAAGCGCGTGGTCGCCCACAGTATGTTGATGGCATCACTTCCGACAGTGAAAGCGAAGGTGGCGCGGGCGGTTTCGATGGCGCTGAAGAACTGGATCCGTTGTTCGATCAGGCGGTGCAGTTTGTCACTGAAAAACGCAAAGCGTCAATTTCTGGCGTACAGCGTCAGTTCCGCATTGGTTATAACCGTGCAGCGCGTATTATCGAACAGATGGAAGCGCAGGGGATTGTCAGCGAACAGGGGCACAACGGTAATCGTGAAGTGCTGGCCCCACCGCCGTTTGACTAATTAATGCATTGCCGGATAAGGCGCGGTAGCGTCGCATCCGGCACTCTATCAACTGAAAATTCAGTATTTTCTTCTTTCCTCAAGCTGATTATTAGCCTGGAATAGAGAGTAGAGGGAACTCCCGATCGGGAGTGACGTAATTTGAGGAATAATGATGAAAAAAATTGCCATCACCTGTGCATTACTCTCAAGCTTAGTAGCAAGCAGCGTTTGGGCTGATGCCGCAAGCGATCTGAAAAGCCGCCTGGATAAAGTCAGCAGCTTCCACGCCAGCTTCACACAAAAAGTGACTGACGGTAGCGGCGCGGCGGTGCAGGAAGGTCAGGGCGATCTGTGGGTGAAACGTCCAAACTTATTCAACTGGCATATGACACAACCTGATGAAAGCATTCTGGTTTCTGACGGTAAAACACTGTGGTTCTATAACCCGTTCGTTGAGCAAGCTACGGCAACCTGGCTGAAAGATGCCACCGGTAATACGCCGTTTATGCTGATTGCCCGCAACCAGTCCAGCGACTGGCAGCAGTACAATATCAAACAGAATGGCGATGACTTTGTCCTGACGCCGAAAGCCAGCAATGGCAATCTGAAGCAGTTCACCATTAACGTGGGACGTGATGGCACAATCCATCAGTTTAGCGCGGTGGAGCAGGACGATCAGCGCAGCAGTTATCAACTGAAATCCCAGCAAAATGGGGCTGTGGATGCAGCGAAATTTACCTTCACCCCGCCGCAAGGCGTCACGGTAGATGATCAACGTAAGTAGAGGCACCTGAGTGAGCAATCTGTCGCTCGATTTTTCGGATAATACTTTTCAACCTCTGGCCGCGCGTATGCGGCCAGAAAATTTAGCACAGTATATCGGCCAGCAACATTTGCTGGCTGCGGGGAAGCCGTTGCCGCGCGCTATCGAAGCCGGGCATTTACATTCTATGATCCTCTGGGGGCCACCGGGTACCGGCAAAACAACCCTCGCTGAAGTGATTGCCCGCTATGCGAACGCTGATGTGGAACGTATTTCTGCCGTCACCTCTGGCGTGAAAGAAATTCGCGAGGCGATCGAGCGCGCCCGGCAAAATCGCAATGCAGGTCGCCGCACTATTCTTTTTGTTGATGAAGTTCACCGTTTCAACAAAAGCCAGCAGGATGCATTTCTGCCACATATTGAAGACGGCACCATCACTTTTATTGGCGCAACCACTGAAAACCCGTCGTTTGAGCTTAATTCGGCACTGCTTTCCCGTGCCCGTGTCTATCTATTGAAATCCCTGAGTACAGAGGATATTGAGCAAGTACTAACTCAGGCGATGGAAGACAAAACCCGTGGCTATGGTGGTCAGGATATTGTTCTGCCAGATGAAACACGACGCGCCATTGCTGAACTGGTGAATGGCGACGCGCGCCGGGCGTTAAATACGCTGGAAATGATGGCGGATATGGCCGAAGTCGATGATAGCGGTAAGCGGGTCCTGAAGCCTGAATTACTGACCGAAATCGCAGGTGAACGTAGCGCCCGCTTTGATAACAAAGGCGATCGCTTTTACGATCTGATTTCCGCACTGCATAAGTCGGTACGTGGTAGCGCACCCGATGCGGCGCTCTACTGGTATGCGCGAATTATTACCGCCGGTGGCGATCCGTTATATGTCGCGCGTCGTTGCCTGGCAATTGCTTCCGAAGATGTCGGCAATGCCGACCCACGGGCGATGCAGGTGGCAATTGCGGCCTGGGATTGCTTTACTCGCGTTGGCCCGGCGGAAGGTGAACGCGCCATTGCTCAGGCGATTGTTTACCTAGCCTGCGCGCCAAAAAGCAACGCTGTCTACACTGCGTTTAAAGCCGCGCTGGCGGATGCTCGCGAACGTCCGGATTATGACGTGCCGGTTCATTTGCGTAATGCGCCGACGAAATTAATGAAGGAAATGGGCTACGGGCAGGAATATCGTTACGCTCATGATGAAGCAAACGCTTATGCTGCCGGTGAGGTTTACTTCCCGCCGGAAATAGCACAAACACGCTATTATTTCCCGACAAACAGGGGCCTTGAAGGCAAGATTGGCGAAAAGCTCGCCTGGCTGGCTGAACAGGATCAAAATAGCCCCATAAAACGCTACCGTTAATGTTATCGTTGCGGTAATGTTGTTACTGTATCCCTGTGGTCGCAGGCTGTGGCCACATCTCCCATTTAATTCGATAAGCACAGGATAAGCATGCTCGATCCCAATCTGCTGCGTAATGAGCCAGACGCAGTCGCTGAAAAACTGGCACGCCGGGGCTTTAAGCTGGATGTAGATAAGCTGGGCGCTCTTGAAGAGCGTCGTAAAGTATTGCAGGTCAAAACGGAAAACCTGCAAGCGGAGCGTAACTCCCGATCGAAATCCATTGGCCAGGCGAAAGCGCGCGGGGAAGATATCGAGCCTTTACGTCTGGAAGTGAACAAACTGGGCGAAGAGCTGGATGCAGCAAAAGCCGAGCTGGATGCTTTACAGGCTGAAATTCGCGATATCGCGCTGACCATCCCTAACCTGCCTGCAGATGAAGTGCCGGTAGGTAAAGACGAAAATGACAACGTCGAAGTCAGCCGCTGGGGCACCCCGCGTGAGTTTGACTTTGAAGTTCGTGACCATGTGACGCTGGGTGAAATGCACTCTGGCCTCGACTTTGCAGCCGCAGTTAAGCTGACCGGTTCCCGCTTTGTGGTAATGAAAGGGCAGATTGCTCGCATGCACCGCGCACTGTCGCAGTTTATGCTGGATCTGCATACCGAACAGCATGGCTACAGTGAGAACTATGTTCCGTACCTGGTTAACCAGGACACGCTGTACGGTACGGGTCAGCTGCCGAAATTTGCTGGCGATCTGTTCCATACTCGTCCGCTGGAAGAAGAAGCAGACACCAGTAACTATGCGCTGATCCCAACGGCAGAAGTTCCGCTGACTAACCTGGTGCGCGGTGAAATCATCGATGAAGATGATCTGCCAATTAAGATGACCGCCCACACCCCATGCTTCCGTTCTGAAGCCGGTTCATATGGTCGTGACACCCGTGGTCTGATCCGTATGCACCAGTTCGACAAAGTTGAAATGGTGCAGATCGTGCGCCCGGAAGACTCAATGGCGGCGCTGGAAGAGATGACTGGTCATGCAGAAAAAGTCCTGCAGTTGCTGGGCCTGCCGTACCGTAAAATCATCCTTTGCACTGGCGACATGGGCTTTGGCGCTTGCAAAACTTACGACCTGGAAGTATGGATCCCGGCACAGAACACCTACCGTGAGATCTCTTCCTGCTCCAACGTTTGGGATTTCCAGGCACGTCGTATGCAGGCACGTTGTCGCAGCAAGTCGGACAAGAAAACCCGTCTGGTTCATACCCTGAACGGTTCTGGTCTGGCTGTTGGTCGTACGCTGGTTGCGGTTATGGAAAACTATCAGCAGGCTGATGGTCGTATTGAAGTACCAGAAGTTCTGCGTCCGTATATGAACGGACTGGAATATATTGGCTAATACCCAATTTTTCTGAATCTAAAAAGCGCCTGCGGGCGCTTTTTTTGTCTCCCTTTGATACCGAACAATAATTACTCCTCACTTACACGTAATACTACTTTCGAGTGAAAATCTACCTATCTCTTTGATTTTCAAATTATTCGATGTATACAAGCCTATATAGCGAACTGCTATAGAAATAATTACACAATACGGTTTGTTACTGGAATCAATCGTGAGCAAGCTTGAGTGAGCCATTATGAAAACGAAAATCCCTGATGCGGTATTGGCTGCTGAGGTGAGTCGCCGTGGTTTGGTAAAAACGACAGCGATCGGCGGCCTGGCAATGGCCAGCAGCGCATTAACATTACCTTTTAGTCGGATTGCGCACGCTGTCGATAGCGCCATTCCAACAAAATCAGACGAAAAGGTTATCTGGAGCGCCTGTACAGTTAACTGTGGTAGTCGCTGCCCGCTACGTATGCACGTCGTGGACGGTGAAATCAAATATGTCGAAACGGACAATACCGGCGATGACAATTACGACGGCCTGCACCAGGTTCGCGCCTGTCTGCGTGGGCGTTCCATGCGTCGCCGTGTCTACAATCCGGACCGCCTGAAATATCCGATGAAACGAGTCGGGGCGCGCGGTGAAGGCAAATTCGAGCGCATTAGCTGGGAAGAAGCCTACGACATCATCGCGACCAATATGCAGCGCCTGATCAAAGAGTACGGCAACGAGTCTATCTATCTGAACTATGGCACCGGTACGCTGGGCGGCACCATGACCCGCTCCTGGCCGCCGGGAAATACCCTGGTCGCGCGCCTGATGAACTGCTGCGGCGGTTATCTTAACCATTACGGTGACTACTCTTCTGCGCAAATTGCGGAAGGTTTGAACTATACCTACGGCGGCTGGGCAGATGGTAACAGCCCGTCGGATATCGAAAACAGTAAATTGGTAGTGCTGTTTGGTAATAACCCAGGCGAAACGCGAATGAGTGGCGGTGGGGTGACTTACTATCTTGAACAGGCACGCCAGAAATCTAATGCCCGCATGATCATCATCGATCCGCGCTATACCGACACCGGTGCCGGGCGCGAAGATGAGTGGATCCCTATTCGTCCAGGAACAGATGCCGCACTGGTTAACGGTCTGGCGTATGTCATGATCACCGAAAACCTGGTGGATCAGGCATTCCTTGATAAATATTGCGTTGGCTACGATGAGAAAACCCTGCCCGCTAGCGCGCCGAAAAATGGCCACTATAAAGCTTATATTCTGGGTGAAGGGCCAGATGGCGTGGCTAAAACACCGCAATGGGCCTCACAAATCACCGGTGTTCCGGCAGACAAAATCATCAAACTGGCTCGTGAAATCGGCAGTACCAAACCGGCGTTTATCAGCCAGGGATGGGGCCCGCAGCGTCACGCTAACGGTGAAATCGCAACCCGTGCTATCTCGATGCTGGCGATTCTGACCGGTAACGTTGGTATTAACGGAGGCAACAGCGGCGCGCGTGAAGGTTCATACAGCTTACCGTTTGTCCGTATGCCGACCTTGGAAAACCCGATCCAGACCAGCATTTCGATGTTTATGTGGACCGATGCCATTGAACGTGGCCCGGAAATGACAGCGCTGCGTGATGGTGTACGCGGGAAAGATAAGCTGGATGTGCCGATCAAAATGATCTGGAACTATGCCGGTAACTGCCTGATTAACCAGCATTCTGAAATCAACCGTACCCATGAAATCCTTCAGGATGATAAGAAGTGCGAGCTGATTGTGGTTATCGACTGCCACATGACCTCATCGGCGAAATATGCTGACATCCTGCTGCCTGACTGCACCGCTTCCGAACAGATGGACTTTGCACTGGATGCATCCTGCGGGAATATGTCTTACGTGATTTTCAACGATCAGGTGATTAAACCGCGCTTTGAATGTAAGACCATCTATGAAATGACCAGCGAACTGGCAAAACGTCTTGGCGTTGAGCAACAGTTTACTGAAGGCCGTACACAGGAAGAGTGGATGCGGCATCTGTATGCCCAGTCGCGGGAAGCGATTCCTGAACTGCCAACGTTTGAAGAGTTCCGCAAGCAGGGGATCTTTAAAAAGCGCGACCCACAAGGGCACCACGTTGCTTATAAAGCTTTCCGTGAAGATCCTCAGGCAAATCCACTGACCACGCCATCGGGCAAAATTGAGATTTATTCGCAGGCGCTGGCTGACATTGCCGCTACCTGGGAATTGCCAGAAGGCGATGTAATCGATCCACTGCCGATCTACACGCCGGGCTTTGAAAGTTATCAGGATCCGTTGAACAAACAGTATCCGCTGCAGCTTACGGGTTTCCACTATAAATCTCGCGTTCACTCAACTTACGGCAACGTTGATGTGCTGAAAGCAGCTTGCCGTCAGGAAATGTGGATCAACCCGCTTGATGCGCAAAAACGCGGTATCAACAACGGCGATAAAGTCAGGATCTTTAACGATCGTGGTGAGGTTCATATTGAGGCGAAAGTGACGCCACGAATGATGCCGGGTGTGGTCGCACTGGGTGAAGGTGCCTGGTATGACCCGGATACAAAACGTGTCGATAAGGGCGGTTGTATCAACGTACTGACCACTCAACGTCCGTCTCCTCTCGCTAAGGGGAATCCGTCACATACAAACCTTGTTCAGGTTGAAAAGGTGTAAGGAGTAACCGATGACAACCCAGTATGGATTTTTTATTGATTCCAGCCGTTGCACCGGTTGCAAAACCTGCGAGCTGGCCTGTAAAGACTACAAAGATTTGACGCCAGAAGTCAGCTTCCGCCGCATTTATGAATATGCTGGCGGCGACTGGCAGGAAGATAACGGTGTCTGGCACCAGAACGTGTTTGCCTACTATCTGTCGATTTCATGTAACCACTGCGAAGATCCGGCTTGTACTAAAGTCTGCCCGAGCGGTGCGATGCATAAACGTGAAGATGGTTTTGTTGTGGTCGATGAAGATGTGTGCATTGGCTGCCGCTACTGCCATATGGCTTGCCCGTATGGCGCACCGCAATATAACGAAACGAAAGGCCATATGACCAAATGCGATGGTTGTTATGACCGTGTTGCGGAGGGTAAAAAGCCGATCTGTGTTGAATCTTGTCCGCTGCGGGCGCTGGATTTCGGCCCTATCGACGAGCTGCGTAAAAAACATGGCGATCTGGCGGCCGTTGCGCCGTTGCCGCGAGCTCACTTTACCAAACCGAATATTGTGATCAAACCCAATGCCAATAGCCGCCCGACCGGGGATACCACTGGCTATCTGGCAAACCCGAAGGAGGTGTGAGATGGGAAGTGGATGGCATGAATGGCCGCTGATGATCTTCACGGTCTTCGGGCAATGTGTAGCAGGTGGTTTTATCGTTCTGGCTTTGGCGCTGCTCAAAGGCGACCTGCGAGCAGAAGCCCAGCAGCGTGTTATCGCCTGCATGTTTGGTTTATGGGTGCTGATGGGCATTGGCTTTATCGCCTCTATGCTCCATCTTGGTTCACCAATGCGCGCTTTTAACTCGCTCAACCGGGTAGGGGCTTCAGCACTCAGTAACGAAATCGCCAGCGGTTCGATCTTTTTTGCCGTAGGCGGCATCGGCTGGTTGCTGGCAATGCTGAAAAAGCTGTCACCGGCATTGCGTACGCTGTGGCTGATAGTGACGATGGTTCTTGGCGTCATCTTTGTCTGGATGATGGTGCGTGTGTATAACAGCATTGATACCGTTCCGACCTGGTACAGCATCTGGACGCCGATGGGCTTCTTCCTGACGATGTTTATGGGCGGCCCGTTACTGGGTTACCTGTTGTTGAGTCTGGCTGGCGTCGATGGCTGGGCGATGCGTCTGCTGCCAGCAATTTCTGTACTGGCACTGGTAGTGAGTGGCGTGGTGTCAGTGATGCAGGGCGCAGAGCTGGCGACTATTCATAGTTCTGTGCAGCAGGCCGCAGCGCTGGTGCCGGACTATGGTGCGCTGATGTCCTGGCGGATCGTGCTTTTGGCCGTTGCCCTGTGCTTGTGGATTGCACCACAGCTAAAAGGTTATCAGCCTGCGGTTCCGCTACTATCCGTCTCATTCATTCTGCTTCTGGCAGGGGAATTAATCGGTCGCGGCGTATTCTATGGTTTGCATATGACCGTGGGGATGGCCGTCGCAAGCTAATCAGTAACAACCGGGGTTTCGGCCCCGGTTCTCTTTTATTTCTGCTTCGTTAACGTGTCATAACTGGTCATCAAATTACGATAATCAGGAATGTGGTTAGAGAACAACGTCGCCAGTCCTTCAATATCATTACGCCAGTCGCGATGCAGCTCGCACGCCACGCCGAACCATGTCATCAATTGCGCACCAGCTTGCGACATGCGATCCCATGCCGAATGCCGGGTAATTTCATTAAAGGTCCCTGACGCGTCAGTCACGACAAAGACGTCAAACCCTTCTTCAATGGCTGAAAGCGCCGGGAATGCCACGCAAACTTCGGTTACCACACCGGCAATAATTAACTGTTTTTTACCTGTCGCTTTGACAGCTTTTACAAAATCTTCGTTATCCCAGGCGTTAATATTTCCCGGGCGAGCAATGTAAGGTGTATCGGGGAATTGTGCTTTCAGTTCTGGAACTAATGGGCCGTTAGGACCGGTTTCAAAACTGGTGGTAAGAATAGTTGGTAAGTTGAAATACTTAGCCAGGTCACCCAGCGCCAGCACGTTATTTTTAAACTTATCAGGTTCGATATCCCGTACAAGGGAAAGTAAACCAGCCTGGTGATCAACAAGCAAAACGGCAGCATCATTTTTATCAAGACGAACATACGGTTTGGTCATCCTCTTCTCCTTTCGAGAGTCAGTGGTACGTCTGAAATCGATCAGATGCGATGCATTGCTCTGAAAGCATAGACGGGAAATATGAGTTTGCTGTGACCATGAAATTTTTCGACTGAACGAAGCGTATGAAATTTGTGTTAGTTCAATAAAAACAATCAGATGAGACTAATCATCTCTTCAGCGTTAGCGTTATGAATGAGTAATATAAATCGATAATACCGCCGCTGGGATATCGCGTATTTTCACCCATTGACAATGTTTTTGGCGGTGGCATGATGCGCATGAAATTTGAACTTCCTCACGGTTTTAATTCATGTCCACGTATACCCGGCCTGTCATGCTTTTGCTGTCTGGCCTGCTTTTGTTGACTCTGGCGATTGCGGTGTTAAATACACTCGTGCCGCTTTGGCTCGCCCAGGAACACATGTCCACATGGCAGGTAGGCGTTGTCAGCTCATCCTATTTTACCGGCAACCTTGTCGGTACATTGCTGACAGGGTATGTCATTAAACGCATTGGCTTTAACCGCAGCTATTATCTGGCCTCCTTCATTTTTGCCGCTGGCTGTGCCGGCCTTGGCCTGATGATTGGTTTCTGGAGCTGGTTGGCGTGGCGTTTTGTCGCTGGCGTCGGCTGTGCCATGATTTGGGTGGTTGTTGAGAGCGCGCTGATGTGCAGTGGGACGTCACGTAACCGTGGGCGTTTGCTTGCTGCATACATGATGGTTTATTACGTGGGAACGTTTTTAGGCCAGTTACTGGTCAGCAAGGTCTCAACCGAGCTGATGAGCGTATTGCCGTGGGTTACAGGTTTGACATTGGCAGGGATCTTACCGCTGTTGTTTACGCGTGTGCTGAATCAGCAGGCTGAAAACCATGATTCGACGTCAATTACGGCAATGCTAAAACTCCGTCAGGCGCGGCTTGGCGTGAATGGCTGCATTATCTCAGGAATCGTTCTGGGATCTCTATATGGCCTGATGCCGTTGTACCTCAATCACAAAGGGGTGAGCAATGCCAGTATTGGTTTCTGGATGGCGGTACTGGTCAGTGCGGGTATCCTCGGACAATGGCCGATTGGACGTCTGGCGGATAAGTTTGGTCGACTGCTGGTGTTGCGTGTTCAGGTCTTTGTCGTCATTCTCGGCAGTATCGCGATGCTTAGCCAGGCGGCGATGGCCCCTGCGTTATTCATCCTCGGTGCCGCTGGCTTTACGCTATATCCGGTGGCGATGGCCTGGGCTTGTGAGAAAGTTGAACATCATCAACTGGTGGCGATGAACCAGGCCTTACTGTTGAGCTATACCGTGGGAAGTCTGCTTGGCCCGTCATTTACCGCTATGCTAATGCAGAATTTCTCCGATAATTTATTGTTTATCATGATCGCCAGCGTATCGTTTATCTATTTGCTGATGCTGCTGCGCAACGCCGGTCATACGCCGAAACCCGTTGCTCACGTGTAAATGAATTCAAGCAGAGTGTGAACTTACTGTTTCACACTCTGCTTTTTTGTTTCTTCTATCTGACTTGCTTTATTCCAAATTTTATTCGTTTAAAAATAAAATGTGCAGCAGGTTATAATTTTGCATTTCGCTATTTCCGCACTTCTTATTTGCCGCGCATAATCCCACGTTTTACAGATGCCCCTTTAATTTTGGCGAAGGATTTGTCTATGGCTGGGAATGTTCAGGAAAAACAGCTGCGATGGTACAACATTGCGCTGATGTCTTTTATCACTGTCTGGGGTTTTGGCAACGTTGTTAATAACTATGCCAACCAGGGGCTGGTGGTTGTTTTTTCATGGGTGTTTATCTTTGCACTCTATTTCACACCTTATGCGCTAATTGTTGGTCAGTTAGGCTCGACCTTCAAAGATGGGAAGGGCGGGGTCAGTACCTGGATTAAACACACGATGGGACCCGGACTGGCTTATCTCGCCGCGTGGACCTACTGGGTGGTGCATATTCCCTATCTGGCACAAAAACCCCAGGCAATTCTGATTGCGCTCGGTTGGGCGATGAAAGGCGACGGTTCGCTAATCAAAGAATATTCAGTCGTAGCGTTACAGGGGTTAACGCTGGTGCTGTTTATCTTCTTTATGTGGGTTGCTTCACGCGGTATGAAATCGCTGAAAATCGTCGGTTCTGTGGCAGGGATTGCGATGTTTGTTATGTCGCTCCTGTATGTGGCAATGGCGGTAACCGCGCCTGCGATTACTGAAGTGCATATTGCGACCACAAACATTACCTGGGAAACGTTCATTCCTCATATCGACTTTACCTACATTACCACTATTTCAATGCTGGTTTTCGCGGTTGGCGGAGCAGAGAAGATTTCTCCTTACGTTAATCAAACGCGCAACCCAGGAAAAGAATTTCCAAAAGGGATGCTATGCCTGGCGGTGATGGTTGCGGTTTGTGCCATTCTGGGCTCACTGGCGATGGGGATGATGTTTGACTCGCGTAATATCCCGGATGACTTAATGACTAACGGTCAATATTACGCCTTTCAGAAGCTGGGCGAGTATTACAACATAGGTAATACTTTAATGGTGATTTACGCCATTGCGAATACCCTGGGACAAGTAGCTGCGCTGGTATTCTCGATTGATGCCCCGCTTAAAGTGCTATTAGGTGATGCTGACAGCAAATATATTCCAGCCAGTTTATGTCGTACCAACGCTTCTGGTACGCCCGTTAATGGCTATTTTCTGACCCTGGTGCTGGTGGCAATTCTGATTATGCTGCCGACTCTCGGCATCGGTGATATGAACAATCTCTATAAATGGCTGTTGAATCTTAACTCGGTAGTGATGCCGCTGCGTTATTTATGGGTATTTGTTGCATTTATTGCAGTCGTTCGCCTGGCGCAGAAATATAAACCAGAATATGTCTTTATTCGTAATAAGCCTCTGGCAATGACCGTCGGGATTTGGTGTTTTGCCTTTACCGCCTTTGCCTGTTTGACGGGGATCTTCCCGAAAATGGAAGCCTTCACTGCAGAGTGGACCTTCCAGTTGGCGCTGAATGTTGCAACGCCGTTTGTGCTGGTAGGATTAGGACTGATTTTCCCGCTGCTGGCGCGTAAAGCGAATAGTAAATAATTATTGTGGTCGGTGACGCTGACTCTGGCAGATCTGACCCGTTTTTACATAATCGAGAAATGCGCGCAAGCCGCAGGACATATACTGGCGGTTTGGATAATAGATCTGGAAGCCTGGACGCTCTGTGCTCCAGTCTCCCAGTACACATTCTAAACGACCAGTATCAAGGTACTCCTTGATCTGTTCATAGAGCAGATACCCGATACCAGCACCCATCAAAACGGCCTCCAGTTCAGCATCAACATCATCCAGAATGATATTTCCTGCGACAGCAATTTCCAGCTCCTTTGCAAATTGCCAGTGGAAAGGTTTGCCGCTGGGATAACGAAAAACAACACATTGATGATTAAGCAGATCATGAGGATGGCGGGGTTTGCCATATCTTGCAAAGTACTCTGGCGTTGCTGCTACACATAATTTCACTGGTGGGCCGATCGCCACGCTGATCATATCTTTTTCGACGATGCCACTAAGTCGAACGCCAGCGTCAAAGCCCTGTTGGACGATATCGACAAGAGAATCGTCAGTTGTGAGCTCGACTTTAATATCAGGATATTCACGTGTGAAACCAACCAGTAAAGGCATTAAAAATATACGTGCAGCTACCCGGGCGGCATTGATTTTGAGCGTTCCTGTCGGTGTCAGACGAAAATCATTCATCTCATCTAACATGATCTGAATTTCGTCGAAAGCTGGGCGCAATCGTTCATAGAGATTAGAACCCGCTTCCGTTAACGATACGCTTCGGGTTGTCCGATTGAATAAGCGAATTTTAAGACGTTGTTCCAGTGTTTTAATACTATGGCTAATGGCGGACGAGGATAAGCCTAATTCATCGCCCGCTGCACGAAAGCTTTGATTACGGGCCACGGCAAAGAAAGTGGCAAAGTCAGACATATTCATCCGCATTAGTGAAAATCCTTCATTAACTCATCCTGAATCATCACGTTTACAGGATTATGCCGCCTGCGTAAAGTGCGCTCCAGAACTTAACGTGGAGGTAAAATTATGCAGTCTGAACGTATTTATTTGGTATGGGCCCATCCTCGTCATGATTCATTGACCGCACATATTGCTGATGCGATCCATCAGCGGGCAATGGAGCGGAAAATACAGGTGACGGAACTCGATTTATATCGGCGTAATTTCAACCCGGTGATGACGTCGGAAGATGAACCAGACTGGAAGAATATGGATAAACGTTATTCTCCAGAGGTTCATCAGCTTTATTCAGAGCTGCTTGAGCATGACACGTTAGTGGTGGTTTTTCCTCTCTGGTGGTACAGCTTCCCGGCAATGCTAAAAGGATATATTGACAGAGTATGGAATAATGGGCTGGCTTATGGAGATGGGCACAAATTACCATTCAATAAAGTTCGTTGGGTGGCGCTGGTTGGAGGAGACAAAGAATCATTTGTCCAGATAGGCTGGGAAAAAAATATAAGCGATTATTTAAAAAATATGTGCAGTTATCTTGGTATTGAAGATGCCGATGTCACTTTCTTGTGTAATACAGTGGTATTCGATGGGGAAGAACTTCACGCGAGCTATTATCAGTCGTTATTATCTCAGGTACGGGATATGGTAGATGCACTATAAGATGTGTTAAAAACGCTGTAGCAGAATGAAGTGCGGAATAAAAAAGCGGCAACTCAATAAAGTTGCCGCTTTACGGGGAAATTAGAACATTACCTTATGACCGTACTGCTCAAGAATGCCTTTCACGCGTTCCATGGTCTCTTTCTTAGGTGGTTTAACACCGTCGAGTTTGTACTCTTCACCCATTGCCACCCATTTGTGTTTGCCCAGCTCGTGGTAGGGGAGGAGTTCGATTTTCTCAACGTTGCCCATATCACGGGTAAATTCACCGAGGCGATGCGCTGAATCGTCATCGTCAGACCAGCCTGGGACAACAACGTAGCGGATCCACACCTTCACATTTTTGTTCGCCAGATATTTGGCGAACTCCAGCGTGCGGTGGTTGGAAACTCCAACCAGATTTTGGTGGATCTCGTCGTTCATCTGTTTGAGATCGAGCATTACCAGGTCGGTTACTTCCAGCAGTTCATCAATCACCGGATCGTAACGACGAACAAAACCGTTGGTGTCCAGACAGGTATGAATGCCTTCTTTTTTGCAGGCGCGGAACCAGTCACGAACAAACTCAGCTTGTAGGATTGCCTCACCGCCGGATGCGGTAACGCCGCCGCCGGAAGCGTTCATAAAGTGGCGATAGGTCACCACCTCTTTCATTAAATCTTCAACGGTAACTTCTTTACCGCCATGCGTATCCCAGGTGTCGCGGTTATGACAATACAGGCAGCGCATCAGGCAGCCCTGGAAAAAGGTGATAAAGCGAATACCTGGGCCGTCTACGGTTCCACAGGATTCAAAGGAGTGAATGCGACCAATAACTGACATTGCGGTGTTTCTCCAGATGTGGCCCATCTGAGGCCGTGTTGGTGCGCAGCTCGAAGGCTACGTCGAGTCTGTTTTGGCAGTCACCTTAAAATATAGATAGCTGACAAAAAAGGCTCTCGTGCTAAAAAAGGCCCCACTTTCGTGGAGCCTTTATTGTACGCTTTTTACTGTACGATTTCAGTCAAATCTAATTACATAGATTGAGTGAAGGTACGAGTAATAACGTCCTGCTGCTGTTCTTTAGTCAGCGAGTTGAAACGTACTGCGTAGCCAGATACACGGATGGTCAGCTGCGGATATTTTTCCGGGTTTTCCATCGCGTCGAGCAGCATTTCACGGTTCATCACGTTAACGTTCAGGTGCTGACCACCTTCGATGGATGCTTCGTGGTGGAAGTAACCATCCATCAGACCAGCCAGGTTGGTCTTACGAACTTCGTCGTCTTTACCCAGTGCGTTCGGAACGATAGAGAAGGTGTAGGAGATACCATCTTTAGCGTAAGCAAACGGCAGTTTAGCAACGGAAGTCAGAGACGCTACAGCACCTTTCTGGTCACGACCGTGCATCGGGTTAGCACCCGGTCCGAACGGCGCGCCAGCACGACGACCGTCTGGGGTGTTACCAGTTTTCTTACCATACACAACGTTAGAAGTGATGGTCAGAACAGACTGAGTCGGGATAGCGTCACGGTAGGTGTGCAGTTTCTGAATTTTCTTCATGAAACGTTCTACCAGGTCAACAGCCAGGTCATCTACACGCGGATCATTGTTACCAAACTGCGGGTATTCGCCTTCGATTTCGAAGTCGATAGCCAGACCGTCTTCGTCACGAATCGGTTTAACTTTCGCATATTTGATTGCAGACAGGGAGTCAGCAGCAACGGACAGACCAGCGATACCACACGCCATGGTGCGGATAACGTCACGGTCGTGCAGCGCCATCAGAGAGGCTTCGTAGCTGTACTTGTCGTGCATGTAGTGGATGATGTTCAGTGCAGTGATGTACTGTTTAGCCAGCCAGTCCATGAAGTGATCCATGCGCTCCATCACTTCATCATAGTTCAGGACATCGCCTTTGATCGGTTCAGACTTCGGACCAACCTGCATTTTCAGTTTTTCGTCAACGCCGCCGTTGATTGCGTACAGCATGGTTTTCGCCAGGTTTGCACGCGCACCGAAGAACTGCATTTGTTTACCAACGATCATCGGGCTTACGCAGCAAGCAATAGCGTAGTCATCGTTGTTGAAGTCCGGACGCATCAGGTCATCGTTCTCATACTGCAGAGAAGAGGTGTCGATGGACACTTTAGCGGCGAATTTCTTGAAGTTCAGCGGCAGTTTTTCAGACCACAGAATGGTCATGTTCGGTTCCGGAGACGGACCCATGGTGTACAGGGTGTTCAGGAAACGGAAGCTGTTTTTGGTAACCAGGGTACGACCGTCGAGGCCCATACCACCGATAGATTCGGTTGCCCAGATCGGGTCGCCAGAGAACAGTTCATCGTATTCCGGAGTACGCAGGAAGCGAACCATACGCAGTTTCATGACCAGGTGGTCAACCATTTCCTGCGCTTCTTGTTCGGTGATCTTGCCAGCTTTCAGGTCACGTTCGATGTACACATCCAGGAAGGTGGAGGTACGACCGAAGGACATTGCAGCACCGTTCTGAGACTTAACAGCAGCCAGGTAGCCGAAGTAAGTCCACTGGATAGCTTCCTGAGCGTTGGTAGCCGGACCAGAGATGTCGTAGCCGTATTTCGCAGCCATTTCTTTCATCTGACCCAGAGCGCGGTGCTGTTCAGCGATTTCTTCGCGCAGACGGATAGTCTGTTCCAGGTTTACGCCGTTTTCCAGATCAGCCTGCAGAGAAGTGAACTGTGCCAGTTTGTCTTTCATCAGGTAGTCGATACCGTACAGCGCAACGCGACGGTAGTCACCGATGATACGGCCACGGCCATATGCATCTGGCAGACCGGTCAGAACACCAGATTTACGGCAACGCAGGATGTCCGGAGTGTAAACGTCGAACACGCCCTGGTTGTGAGTTTTACGGTATTCAGTGAAGATTTTTTTGATCATCGGATCCAGTTCGCGGTTGTACGCTTTGCAGGAACCTTCGATCATTTTGATACCACCGAACGGGATAAGAGCACGTTTCAGCGGAGCTTCAGTCTGTAGACCAACAACTTTTTCCAACGCTTTGTTGATGTAGCCAGCGTCGTGAGAGGTGATGGTGGAAGCAACAGCGGTGTCAAAGTCAACTGGCGCGTGAGTGCGGTTTTCCAGTTTAACGCCTTCCATTACTTTGTCCCACAGGGTGGTGGTCGCTTCAGTAGCGCCAGCCAGGAAGGACTCGTCACCCTCGTACGGAGTGTAGTTTTTCTGAATGAAGTCACGGACGTTTACTTCATTCTGCCAGTCACCTTTGGTAAAACCTTCCCAGGCTGTGGCTAACTTTTCATTAAGCTCGGACATGTAACACCTACCTTCTTAAGTGGATTTTTTATTTACTGCGTACTTCGACAACCATTAATGGTGATCGTTTTCACGCAGGTAAATGACCCAGTATGTCAACCCAACCAACAAACCACCGCCGATAATATTACCGATCGTAACCGGAATCAGGTTATCAGTGATGAAGTTCATCACGGTCAGGTGAGAAAAATTTTCCGGTGCAGAACCGACAGCGGTCCAGAATTCCGGAGATGCGAAGTCGCGGATTACAATACCCATCGGGATCATAAACATGTTTGCGATACTGTGCTCAAAACCGCTGGCAACAAACATCGCGACCGGCAGCACCATAATGAACGCTTTGTCCATCAGGCTACGGCCAGAATAACTCATCCATACTGCCAGACATACCATCAGGTTTGCCAGGATACCAAGGCAGACGGCCTCAATAAAAGTATGGTGCACTTTGTGGTCGGCGGTTTGTAGGACGTTTAGTCCCCATTGACCATTTGCGGTCATATACTCGCCGGAAAGCCACATTAAAAGTACAAACAGCAGTGCGCCGACCAGGTTGCCAAAATAGACATTTAGCCAGTTTTTCGCCAACTGACCCCAGGTGATGCGCCCACTCGCCTTAGCAACAACAATCAACACTGTGGAAGTAAAGAGATCGGCTCCGCAGACAACACAAAGAATCAGCCCCAGAGAGAAGCAAATGCCGCCAACCAGTTTTGCCATGCCGAAGGGCATTGTGCCTGTGCCAGTGGTTGCTGTGATATAGAAGACGAATGCGATTGAGATGAAAACACCGGCGGTAATCGCCAGATAGAAAGTCTTAAGCGGATGTTTCGTTGCTTTATAGACACCCGCCTCTTCGGCCACTTTGGCCATTGCAGCAGGAAGTAAAAGATCAAAAGGGTTGTCAGCTTTCACACTAACTCTCTCTTTATTAAGTCGGCGACGAGATACTAACAAAGCATTATAGATGAGAAATTGATATAGATCATATCTCGCCTGGCTTATAGGCCCGTAACTCGCATGGTTTTTATGCAAATACGGAGTAAATATTTGATTATCCAAATAAAAATAAATTTTAAAAATTAACAAATGAGTTGAATTTTTTCCGCATCCTCCGCTAAAACAGTTAATTAAAAGGGAGCATCAGGCGAATAAAGTAACAATATCGATCGTATTTATTAAATACAAATTACCGATATTTAACCTTATAATTACAATTATTTTATTAATGCAAATATATGTAAAGCGGGGCATTAAAAAAACGCCCCGTAATATAACTCAGACTAATCATTAAGCCTACATTGCGTAGGCTATTTGATTTTATTTTGCCCAGAATGCTGCTTTGGCGCGCTGCAGCTTTTCGTAGGCCTTCAACAACGACTGATGTGCAGCAAACGCGTGCAGATCGCTATCTACCGGTTGCAGGCCGTAAAACGCCGCTTCGCCGCTCATTGCCGCACTGGCGGCTTCTACGGCATCTGCGCCGTACATGCGAACAAACGCATTCAGATATTGCAGCGGCTGGCGATCTTCTTCCTGTGCCAGTAATAACAACGTTTGCAGGCAGCGATAATAGTTGGCGCGTTCCGGACTAAATACTGATGAGTTAAACTCCATCGTCCATTCGGTCCAGACCAGAGCCTGTTCCAGATCGCCACCAGCCAGCGCCAGCATGGCTTTTAATTCACCGATACGCAGGGTGTACCAACCGTTATCCGACCCGGTCGCCAGACCCAACAGCTCACGCACGCGGGTAAAGTCATCAAAACCTTCTTCATCCAGTTGCTCGATGAGGTTCAGGTAATCTTCTTTTTCCCACTCGCTGCCTGGTAGCGAAAGAATCGTTTCACGTAAATGGCTGCCCATACTGTTATTCGCGAGCCACAGATCTTCAGCCGGATAAATATCGGACATGCCAGGCACGATAATACGGCAAGCATAAACGCCCAGATGCTCGTAATCGGCAATATAAACTTCTTTATCTTCTTTGTTGAAGATAGCCATCAGTGTGGCGAACTCTTCTTCCGTGGTGCCGGAGAAATTCCAGTCCACAAACGGATAATCGGCATCCTGCTTGAACAGGTCCCAGGAGATTAAACCGCTGGAATCGATAAAGTGCGTTTCGAGGTTGGTATGTTCAGCGACTTCTTCATCATCGAAGGTTGGCGGAGTAAACACATCCAAATCTTTCAGGCCACGACCTTGCAGCAGCTCGGTCACGGTACGTTCCAGTGCTACGCCAAAATCAGGATGCGCACCGAAAGAGGCAAAGCAGGTACCGTTAGCAGGATTGAACAGTACCACGCAAATCACCGGATACTGGCCGCCAAGCGAACCGTCATAAGCGAAGATTGGGAAACCCTCCGCTTCCAGCGTTTCGATGGCTTCAACTACTGCTGGGTAACGCGCCAGCACGTCTGCCGGGATCTCTGGCAGGCTGATGCTTTCAGCAATAATGCGGTTTTTCACGTAGCGTTCGAAAACTTCAGACAATCCCTGAACGCGTGCTTCGTTGCGGGTATTACCTGCGGACATACCGTTGGAGACGTACAGGTTACCAATGATATTCATCGGAATATAAACGGTCTGATTGTCGGACTGACGCGTAAACGGCAGGCCGCAAATACCACGATCTTCGTTACCGGATTGTAGGTCAATCAGCATGCTGCCGGTCAGTTCATTCTCCGGATCATAAAACGCGCGCAGACGGTCATCGAGTAGTCCTTCTGGCACATCGTCATTTTCGGTCAGTGGGAACCATTTTTCGTTGGGATAATGCACGAACGGACCGTTGGCGATGGTTTCGCCCAGCCAGAAATCAGCAAAAAAGTAGTTGGTTGAGAGACGCTCGAAATATTCACCAAGTGCAGAAGCCAGCGCCGCTTTTTTGGTTGCGCCTTTACCGTTGGTAAAACACAGTGCGCACTCTTTGTCGCGAATATGTACAGACCAGACGTTAGGCACAGGATTCAGCCAGGAGGCCTCTTCAATCTGAAAACCGAGGTCTGAAAGTTTTTGCTGGAAGCGAGCGATGGAATCTTCCAGAGCGGCATCTTTGCCGGGGATAAATGTTTGCGTCATGAAAATCACTTTAGTCGTACGGAAAGCGCGCAATAATACGGGTTTTATCTCAAAGGCGCTATCACCGCCGCCATGCCGATGAACTGTTGACTATGCTTTTAGCGGATAAACCACGATAAGAGCATAAAAATGAAGGCGTTCGATCTCCACCGTATGGCATTTGATAAAGTGCCTTTTGATTTCCTTGGCGAAGTTGCACTACGTAGTCTTTATACCTTTGTACTGGTTTTTCTGTTCCTCAAAATGACCGGAAGACGCGGTGTGCGACAGATGTCGCTGTTTGAAGTGTTAATCATTCTCACGCTGGGTTCAGCGGCGGGAGATGTGGCGTTTTATGATGATGTGCCGATGGTGCCGGTACTTATCGTCTTTATCACTCTGGCGTTGTTATACCGCCTGGTAATGTGGTTGATGGCGCACAGTGAAAAACTGGAAGATTTACTGGAAGGTAAGCCGGTTGTTATTATTGAAGATGGCGAGCTGGCCTGGTCGAAACTCAATAACTCCAACATGACGGAATTTGAGTTCTTTATGGAGCTACGATTGCGTGGCGTGGAGCAGCTGGGGCAGGTACGTCTGGCGATTCTCGAAACCAACGGGCAAATCAGTGTCTATTTCTTTGAAGATGACAAGGTGAAACCGGGTTTACTTATTTTACCCAGTGATTGTACGCAGCGTTACAAAGTGGTGCCGGAGTCGGCGGACTATGCCTGTATTCGTTGTAGTGAAATCATTCATATGAAAGCGGGGGAAAAACAATTATGTCCGCGCTGTGCAAATCCAGAATGGACGAAGGCAAGTCGGGCAAAACGGGTGACCTGACAGTAAAAACATCGGCTTTTTGCTAATAATCCGAGAGATTCTTTTGTGTGATGCAAGCCACATTTTTGCCCTCAACGGTTTTACTCATTGCGATGTGTGTCACTGAATGATAAAACCGATAGCCACAGGAATAATGTATTACCTGTGGTCGCAATCGATTGACCGCGGGTTAATAGCAACGCAACGTGGTGAGGGGAAATGGCTCAAATCTTCAATTTTAGTTCTGGTCCGGCAATGCTACCGGCAGAGGTGCTTAAACAGGCTCAACAGGAACTGCGCGACTGGAACGGTCTTGGTACGTCGGTGATGGAAGTGAGTCACCGTGGCAAAGAGTTCATTCAGGTTGCAGAGGAAGCCGAGAAGGATTTTCGCGATCTTCTTAATGTCCCCTCCAACTACAAGGTATTATTCTGCCATGGCGGTGGTCGCGGTCAGTTTGCTGCGGTACCGCTGAATATTCTCGGTGATAAAACCACCGCAGATTATGTTGATGCCGGTTACTGGGCGGCAAGTGCCATTAAAGAAGCGAAAAAATACTGCACGCCTAATGTCTTTGACGCCAAAGTGACTGTTGATGGTCTGCGCGCGGTTAAGCCAATGCGTGAATGGCAACTCTCTGATAATGCTGCTTATATGCATTACTGCCCGAATGAAACCATCGACGGTATCGCCATCGACGAAACGCCAGACTTCGGCAAAGATGTGGTGGTCGCCGCCGACTTCTCTTCAACCATTCTTTCCCGTCCGATTGACGTCAGCCGTTATGGCGTGATTTACGCTGGCGCGCAGAAAAATATCGGCCCGGCTGGCCTGACAATCGTCATCGTTCGTGAAGATTTGCTGGGCAAAGCGAATATCGCGTGTCCGTCGATTCTGGATTATTCCATCCTCAACGATAACGGCTCCATGTTTAACACGCCGCCGACATTTGCCTGGTATCTATCTGGTCTGGTCTTTAAATGGCTGAAAGCGAACGGCGGTGTAGCTGAAATGGATAAAATCAATCAGCAAAAAGCAGAACTGCTATATGGGGTGATTGATAACAGCGATTTCTACCGCAATGACGTGGCGAAAGCTAACCGTTCGCGGATGAACGTGCCGTTCCAGTTGGCGGACAGTGCGCTTGACAAATTGTTCCTTGAAGAGTCTTTTGCTGCTGGCCTTCATGCACTGAAAGGTCACCGTGTGGTCGGCGGAATGCGCGCTTCTATTTATAACGCCATGCCGCTGGAAGGCGTTAAAGCGCTGACAGACTTCATGGTTGAGTTCGAACGCCGTCACGGTTAATGCCGAAATTTTGCTTAATCCCCACAGCCAGCCTGTGGGGTTTTTATTTCTGTTGTAGAGAGTTGAGTTCATGGAATCCCTGACGTTACAACCCATCGCTAGTGTCGATGGCACTATTAATCTGCCCGGTTCCAAGAGCGTTTCTAACCGCGCTTTATTGCTGGCGGCATTAGCACACGGCAAAACAGTATTAACCAATCTGCTGGATAGCGATGACGTGCGCCATATGCTGAATGCATTAACAGCGTTAGGGGTAAGCTATACGCTTTCAGCCGATCGTACGCGTTGCGAAATTATCGGTAACGGCGGTCCATTACACGCAGAAGGTGCCCTGGAGTTGTTCCTCGGTAACGCCGGAACGGCAATGCGTCCGCTGGCGGCAGCTCTTTGTCTGGGTAGCAATGATATTGTGCTGACCGGTGAGCCGCGTATGAAAGAACGCCCGATTGGTCATCTGGTGGATGCGCTGCGCCTGGGCGGGGCGAAGATCACTTACCTGGAACAAGAAAATTATCCGCCGTTGCGTTTACAGGGCGGCTTTACTGGCGGCAACGTTGACGTTGATGGCTCCGTTTCCAGCCAATTCCTCACCGCACTGTTAATGACTGCGCCTCTTGCGCCGGAAGATACGGTGATTCGTATTAAAGGCGATCTGGTTTCTAAACCTTATATCGACATCACACTCAATCTGATGAAGACGTTTGGTGTTGAAATTGAAAATCAGCACTATCAACAATTTGTCGTAAAAGGCGGGCAGTCTTATCAGTCTCCGGGTACTTATTTGGTCGAAGGCGATGCATCTTCGGCTTCTTACTTTCTGGCAGCAGCAGCAATCAAAGGCGGCACTGTAAAAGTGACCGGTATTGGACGTAACAGTATGCAGGGTGATATTCGCTTTGCTGATGTGCTGGAAAAAATGGGCGCGACCATTTGCTGGGGCGATGATTATATTTCCTGCACGCGTGGTGAACTGAACGCTATTGATATGGATATGAACCATATTCCTGATGCGGCGATGACCATTGCCACGGCGGCGTTATTTGCAAAAGGCACCACCACGCTGCGCAATATCTATAACTGGCGTGTTAAAGAGACCGATCGCCTGTTTGCGATGGCAACAGAACTGCGTAAAGTCGGTGCGGAAGTAGAAGAGGGGCACGATTACATTCGTATCACTCCACCGGAAAAACTGAACTTTGCCGAGATCGCGACATACAATGATCACCGGATGGCGATGTGTTTCTCGCTGGTGGCGTTGTCAGATACACCAGTGACGATTCTTGATCCCAAATGTACGGCCAAAACATTTCCGGATTATTTCGAGCAGTTGGCGCGGATTAGCCAGGCAGCCTGAATGAACAACGGGCAATAAATAGCCAAATCTTTCTTTATCAAAACGTCGGCACATTGTCGGCGTTTTTTTTCGGACCTTGTGAGTCATTTTGATTAATGGTAGCGTCGCTTGTCAATGTAAGTTGTTGATACATAATATTTATATATGATTAATCAACGGATGATTCACATGAAGAATACTAAATTACTGCTGGCGATTGCGACCTCTGCAGCATTACTGACAGGGTGTCAAAATACCCACGGTATTGATACCAATATGGCTATCAGCTCCGGTTTAAATGCCTATAAAGCAGCAACATTAAGCGATGCCGATGCAAAAGCGATTGCCAATCAGGGCTGTGCCGAAATGGACAGCGGCAATCAAGTCGCAAGTAAATCCAGCAAGTACGGTAAACGTCTGGCAAAAATCGCCAAAGCATTGGGTAACAATATTAATGGCACGCCGGTCAACTATAAGGTTTATATGACCAGCGACGTCAACGCATGGGCGATGGCGAACGGCTGTGTCCGTGTCTACAGTGGCCTGATGGACATGATGAATGACAACGAAATTGAAGGTGTTCTGGGCCATGAACTGGGCCACGTCGCGTTGGGTCACTCGCTGGCTGAAATGAAAGCTTCTTATGCGATCGTTGCCGCACGCGATGCCATTTCAGCTACCAGCGGAGTGGCTTCCCAGCTTTCCCGCTCACAATTGGGTGATATCGCAGAAGGCGCTATTAATGCTAAATACTCCCGTGATAAAGAGTCCGAAGCAGATGATTTCTCCTTTGATCTGTTGAAGAAACGTGGCATCAGCACCCAGGGGCTGGTTGGCAGCTTTGAAAAACTGGCTAGTCTGGATGGCGGTCGCACCCAGTCCATGTTTGACTCTCACCCACCATCAACAGAGCGTGCGCAACACATCCGTGATCGTATCGCCTCTGGTAAGTAAATCATTGTCATCTTTCGGGCTGGTCTTCTGCCAGCCCGCTATAATTGCGCAATAAATCCCCATCTGAATACAGACAAAACTGGTTTTTGCACACAACGTTAACGATTTGTGGCGTCGGCGCGTATAATGCGCGCGGTTATGTTAACGGTACGCCTGTTTTAAGGAGATAAAGATGACGGCAATTGCCCCGGTTATTACCATTGATGGCCCAAGCGGTGCAGGGAAAGGCACCTTGTGTAAGGCTATGGCGGAAGCATTGCAATGGCATCTGCTGGATTCGGGTGCAATTTATCGCGTACTGGCATTGGCGGCATTACATCACCATGTTGATGTTGCGTCAGAAGATGCGCTGGTACCGCTGGCATCCCATCTGGATGTACGTTTTGTGTCAACCAATGGCAATCTGGAAGTGATCCTCGAAGGGGAAGATGTCAGCGGCGAAATTCGTACTCAGGAAGTGGCGAATGCAGCTTCACAAGTCGCGGCATTCCCACGCGTTCGTGAAGCATTATTGCGTCGCCAACGCGCGTTTCGCGAATTACCAGGCCTGATTGCCGATGGCCGCGACATGGGAACGGTGGTATTCCCTGATGCGCCAGTGAAAATTTTCCTTGACGCCTCCTCGGAAGAACGTGCGCATCGCCGCATGCTACAGTTGCAGGAGAAGGGCTTTAGTGTTAACTTTGAGCGCCTTTTGGCCGAGATCAAAGAACGCGACGACCGCGATCGTAACCGAGCGGTAGCGCCACTGGTTCCGGCAGCCGATGCTTTAGTGTTGGATTCCACCACCTTAAGCATTGAGCAAGTGATTGAAAAAGCGCTACAATACGCGCGCCAGAAATTGGCTCTCGCATAAGCGACCGAATTTGCAGTACCCCCGTTGCAATGGAATGACAGCGGGTATGTTAAACAACCCCATCCGGCATGGAGCCAGGTGGACGTTAAATATAAACCTGAAGATTAAACATGACTGAATCTTTTGCTCAACTCTTTGAAGAGTCCTTAAAAGAAATCGAAACCCGCCCGGGTTCTATCGTTCGTGGCGTTGTTGTTGCTATCGACAAAGACGTAGTACTGGTTGACGCTGGTCTGAAATCTGAGTCCGCCATCCCGGCTGAGCAGTTCAAAAACGCCCAGGGCGAGCTGGAAATCCAGGTAGGTGACGAAGTTGACGTTGCTCTGGACGCAGTAGAAGACGGCTTCGGTGAAACTCTGCTGTCCCGTGAGAAAGCTAAACGTCACGAAGCCTGGATCACGCTGGAAAAAGCTTACGAAGATGCTGAAACTGTTACCGGTGTTATCAACGGCAAAGTTAAGGGCGGCTTCACTGTTGAGCTGAACGGTATTCGTGCGTTCCTGCCAGGTTCTCTGGTAGACGTTCGTCCGGTGCGTGACACTCTGCACCTGGAAGGCAAAGAGCTTGAATTTAAAGTAATCAAGCTGGATCAGAAGCGCAACAACGTTGTTGTTTCTCGTCGTGCCGTTATCGAATCCGAAAACAGCGCAGAGCGCGATCAGCTGCTGGAAAACCTGCAGGAAGGCATGGAAGTTAAAGGTATCGTTAAGAACCTCACTGACTACGGTGCATTCGTTGATCTGGGCGGCGTTGACGGCCTGCTGCACATCACTGACATGGCCTGGAAACGCGTTAAGCATCCGAGCGAAATCGTCAACGTGGGCGACGAAATCACTGTTAAAGTGCTGAAGTTCGACCGCGAACGTACCCGTGTATCCCTGGGCCTGAAACAGTTGGGCGAAGATCCGTGGGTAGCTATCGCTAAACGTTATCCGGAAGGTACCAAACTGACTGGTCGCGTGACCAACCTGACCGACTACGGCTGCTTCGTTGAAATCGAAGAAGGCGTTGAAGGCCTGGTACACGTTTCCGAAATGGATTGGACCAACAAAAACATCCACCCGTCCAAAGTTGTTAACGTTGGCGATGTAGTGGAAGTTATGGTTCTGGATATCGACGAAGAACGTCGTCGTATCTCCCTGGGTCTGAAACAGTGCAAAGCTAACCCGTGGCAGCAGTTCGCGGAAACCCACAACAAGGGCGACCGTGTTGAAGGTAAAATCAAGTCTATCACTGACTTCGGTATCTTCATCGGCCTGGACGGCGGCATCGACGGCCTGGTTCACCTGTCTGACATCTCCTGGAACGTTGCAGGCGAAGAAGCAGTTCGTGAATACAAAAAAGGCGACGAAATCGCTGCAGTTGTTCTGCAGGTTGACGCAGAACGTGAACGTATCTCCCTGGGCGTTAAACAGCTCGCAGAAGATCCGTTCAACAACTGGGTTGCTCTGAACAAGAAAGGCGCTATCGTAACCGGTAAAGTAACTGCAGTTGACGCTAAAGGCGCAACCGTAGAACTGGCTGACGGCGTTGAAGGTTACCTGCGTGCTTCTGAAGCATCCCGTGACCGCGTTGAAGACGCTACCCTGGTTCTGAGCGTTGGCGACGAAGTTGAAGCTAAATTCACCGGCGTTGATCGTAAAAACCGCGCAATCAGCCTGTCTGTTCGTGCGAAAGACGAAGCTGACGAGAAAGATGCAATCGCAACTGTTAACAAACAGGAAGATGCAAACTTCTCCAACAACGCAATGGCTGAAGCTTTCAAAGCAGCTAAAGGCGAGTAATTCTCTGACTCTTCGGGATTTTTATTCCGAAGTTTGTTGAGTTTACTTGACAGATTGCAGGTTTCGTCCTGTAATCAAGCACTAAGGGCGGCTACGGCCGCCCTTAATCAATGCAGCAACAGCAGCCGCTTAATTTGCCTTTAAGGAACCGGAGGAATCATGACCAAGTCAGAATTGATAGAAAGACTTGCCACCCAGCAATCGCACATTCCCGCCAAGACGGTTGAAGATGCAGTAAAAGAGATGCTGGAGCATATGGCCTCGACTCTTGCGCAGGGCGAGCGTATTGAAATCCGCGGTTTCGGCAGTTTCTCTTTGCACTACCGCGCACCACGTACCGGACGTAATCCGAAGACTGGCGATAAAGTAGAACTGGAAGGAAAATACGTTCCTCACTTTAAACCTGGTAAAGAACTGCGCGATCGCGCCAATATTTACGGTTAAGTTTTTACTCAAACTTGAACGCGAGAAAAGCACCTGTCGGGTGCTTTTTTCATTTCTCTAATCAGGAACTGGAAGCTGCCTCGCAGAGTTTTGAGCAGTTTTCACCCTTTCGTTAAATTCTTCTGAATGTGCCTCGGGGAACGCAAAATTCCCACCAGACAACCGCTCAACAAAGTTGCACACTTTCCATAAACAGGGAGGGGGGCATGAAAATAACGACAGTCGGCGTATGCATAATTTGCGGAATTTTTCCGTTGCTGATTTTGCCCCAATTGCCTGGGACATTAACCCTTGCGTTTCTGACTCTCTTCGCCTGCGTACTGGCATTTATCCCTGTTAAAACCGTCCGTTATATCGCGCTGACGTTGCTGTTTTTCGTTTGGGGCATATTATCAGCAAAGCAAATTTTGTGGGCAGGAGAAACCTTAACTGGCGCGACGCAGGATGCAATTGTTGAGATCACTGCAACTGACGGCATGACCACTCATTACGGTCAAATTACTCATCTACAAGGTCGACGTATATTTCCTGCGCCAGGCCTTGTGCTGTATGGCGAATATCTTCCGCAAGCGGTTTGTGCTGGACAACAATGGTCAATGAAACTCAAAGTTCGTGCGGTTCATGGCCAACTTAATGATGGCGGCTTTGATAGCCAGCGTTATGCCATTGCCCAGCATCAACCGCTCACCGGCCGCTTTCTGCAGGCAAGTGTTATTGAACCGAATTGTAGCCTGCGTGCACAGTATCTGGCGTCACTACAAACAACGCTGCAACCCTATCCGTGGAATGCGGTTATTCTTGGTTTAGGTATGGGGGAACGGTTATCCGTCCCCAAAGAAATCAAAAATATCATGCGCGATACTGGAACGGCGCATTTAATGGCGATATCGGGATTGCACATCGCTTTTGCGGCGTTGCTGGCTGCCGGACTCATTCGCAGTGGACAAATTTTTCTGCCTGGGCGCTGGATCCACTGGCAAATACCATTAATTGGTGGGATCTGCTGTGCTGCTTTTTATGCCTGGTTGACGGGAATGCAACCTCCTGCATTGCGTACCGTGGTGGCGCTTGCTACGTGGGGAATGCTTAAGTTAAGTGGGCGACAGTGGAGTGGCTGGGATGTATGGATATGTTGTCTGGCGGCAATTTTGCTGATGGATCCTGTTGCCATTCTCTCGCAAAGTTTATGGCTCTCTGCCGCTGCGGTCGCGGCACTGATTTTTTGGTACCAGTGGTTTCCCTGTCCTGAGTGGCAACTGCCGCCGGTATTGCGTGCAGTTGTTTCCCTCATTCATTTGCAACTGGGAATCACACTCCTGCTTATGCCTGTGCAAATCGTCATATTTCATGGCATTAGTCTGACCTCGTTTATTGCAAATCTATTAGCAATTCCCTTGGTGACATTTATCACGGTTCCGTTGATCCTCGCCGCGATGGTTGTGCATTTAAGCGGGCCGTTAATCCTGGAGCAAGGGTTATGGTTTCTTGCCGACCGGTCTTTGGCTTTACTTTTCTGGGGGTTAAAGAGTTTGCCAGAAGGGTGGATCAACATTGCTGAACGTTGGCAATGGCTATCATTTTCCCCATGGTTCTTACTGGTGGTATGGCGATTAAACGCCTGGCGAACGTTGCCAGCAATGTGTGTGGCTGTAGGCTTGCTGATGTGCTGGCCGCTGTGGCAAAAACCTCGACCTGACGAGTGGCAGGTGTACATGCTTGATGTCGGGCAAGGGCTGGCAATGGTGATAGCCAGAAACGGCAAAGCGATTCTCTATGACACAGGACTGGCCTGGCCCGAAGGGGATAGTGGGCAACAACTGATTATCCCCTGGCTCCACTGGCATAATCTTGAACCGGAAGGCGTTATTCTGAGTCATGAACATCTGGATCACCGGGGAGGGCTGGACTCAATATTGCACACATGGCCGATGTTATGGATCAGAAGTCCGTTAAACTGGGAACATCATCAGCCCTGTGTGCGTGGCGAAGCGTGGCAATGGCAAGGATTGCGTTTCAGCGTGCACTGGCCTTTACAAGCTAGCAACGATAAAGGAAATAACCATTCCTGTGTGGTTAAGGTTGATGACGGGACGAATAGCATTCTTCTAACCGGTGATATTGAAGTCCCCGCTGAACAAAAGATGCTAAGCCGTTACTGGCAGCAAGTGCAGACAACATTGCTTCAGGTACCTCACCATGGCAGTAATACCTCATCATCGTTGCCATTAATTCAGCGAGTGAATGGAAAAGTGGCACTCGCATCGGCATCGCGCTATAACGCATGGCGATTGCCCTCTAATAAAGTTAAGCATCGCTATCAACAGCAAGGATATCAATGGCTTGATACTCCACATCAGGGTCAAGTGACGGTCAATTTTTCAGCGCAAGGCTGGCGGATTAGCAGCCTCAGAGAGCAAATTTTACCTCGTTGGTATCATCAGTGGTTTGGCGTGCCAGTGGATAACGGGTAGAATATGCGGCTATTTCAACAAATGCTGGTTTTTTGAATGCATAACGACAAAGATCTCTCTACGTGGCAGACGTTCCGCCGACTGTGGCCAACCATTGCGCCTTTTAAAGCGGGTCTGATCGTGGCGGGCGTAGCGTTAATCCTCAACGCAGCCAGCGATACCTTCATGTTATCGCTCCTTAAGCCACTTCTTGATGATGGCTTTGGTAAAACAGATCGCTCCGTGCTGGTGTGGATGCCGCTGGTGGTGATCGGGCTGATGATTTTACGTGGTATCACCAGCTATGTCTCCAGCTACTGTATCTCCTGGGTATCAGGAAAGGTGGTAATGACCATGCGTCGCCGCCTGTTTGGTCACATGATGGGAATGCCGGTTTCATTTTTTGACAAACAGTCAACGGGGACGCTGTTGTCACGTATCACCTACGATTCCGAACAGGTTGCTTCTTCTTCTTCCGGCGCACTGATAACGGTTGTGCGTGAAGGTGCGTCAATCATCGGCCTGTTCATCATGATGTTCTATTACAGTTGGCAACTGTCGATCATTTTGATTGTGCTGGCACCGATTGTTTCGATTGCGATTCGCGTAGTATCGAAGCGTTTTCGCAACATCAGTAAAAACATGCAGAACACCATGGGGCAGGTGACCACCAGCGCCGAACAAATGCTGAAGGGCCACAAAGAAGTATTGATTTTCGGTGGTCAGGAAGTGGAAACGAAACGCTTTGATAAAGTCAGCAACCGAATGCGTCTTCAGGGGATGAAAATGGTTTCAGCCTCTTCCATCTCTGATCCGATCATTCAGCTGATCGCCTCTTTGGCGCTGGCGTTTGTTCTGTATGCGGCGAGCTTCCCAAGTGTCATGGATAGCCTGACTGCCGGTACGATTACCGTTGTTTTCTCTTCAATGATTGCACTGATGCGTCCGCTGAAATCGCTGACCAACGTTAACGCCCAGTTCCAGCGCGGTATGGCGGCTTGTCAGACGCTGTTTACCATTCTGGACAGTGAGCAGGAGAAAGATGAAGGTAAGCGCGTGATCGAGCGTGCGACTGGCGACGTGGAATTCCGCAATGTCACCTTTACTTATCCGGGACGTGACGTACCTGCATTGCGTAACATCAACCTGAAAATTCCGGCAGGGAAGACGGTTGCTCTGGTTGGACGCTCTGGTTCGGGTAAATCAACCATCGCCAGCCTGATCACGCGTTTTTACGATATTGATGAAGGCGAAATCCTGATGGATGGTCACGATCTGCGCGAGTATACCCTGGCGTCGTTACGTAACCAGGTTGCTCTGGTGTCGCAGAATGTCCATCTGTTTAACGATACGGTTGCTAACAACATTGCTTACGCACGGACTGAACAGTACAGCCGTGAGCAAATTGAAGAAGCGGCGCGTATGGCCTACGCCATGGACTTCATCAATAAGATGGATAACGGTCTCGATACAGTGATTGGTGAAAACGGCGTGCTGCTCTCTGGCGGTCAGCGTCAGCGTATTGCTATCGCTCGAGCCTTGCTGCGTGATAGCCCGATTCTGATTCTGGATGAAGCTACCTCGGCTCTGGATACCGAATCCGAACGTGCGATTCAGGCGGCACTGGATGAGTTGCAGAAAAACCGTACCTCTCTGGTGATTGCCCACCGCTTGTCTACCATTGAAAAGGCAGACGAAATCGTGGTCGTCGAGGATGGTGTCATTGTGGAACGCGGTACGCATAACGATTTGCTTGAGCACCGCGGCGTTTACGCGCAACTTCACAAAATGCAGTTTGGCCAATGATCGAAAAAATCTGGTCTGGTGAATCCCCTTTGTGGCGGCTATTGCTGCCACTCTCCTGGTTGTATGGCCTGGTAAGTGGCGCGATCCGTCTTTGCTATAAACTAAAACTGAAGCGCGCCTGGCGTGCCCCCGTACCGGTTGTCGTGGTTGGTAATCTCACCGCAGGCGGCAACGGAAAAACCCCGGTCGTTGTCTGGCTGGTGGAACAGTTGCAACAGCGCGGTATTCGCGTGGGGGTCGTATCGCGGGGATATGGTGGTAAGGCTGAATCTTATCCGCTGTTATTGTCGGCAGATACCACAACAGCACAGGCGGGTGATGAACCTGTGTTGATTTATCAACGCACTGATGCGCCTGTTGCGGTTTCTCCCGTTCGTTCTGATGCGGTAAAAGCCATTCTGGCGCAACACCCTGATGTGCAGATCATCGTAACCGACGACGGTTTACAGCATTACCGTCTGGCGCGTGATGTGGAAATTGTCGTTATTGATGGTGTGCGTCGCTTTGGCAATGGCTGGTGGTTGCCGGCGGGGCCAATGCGTGAGCGAGCGGGGCGCTTAAAGTCGGTTGATGCGGTAATCGTCAACGGTGGTGTCCCTCGCAGCGGTGAAATCCCCATGCATCTGCTGCCGGGTCAGGCGGTGAATTTACGTACCGGTACGCGTTGTGACGTTGCTCAGCTTGAACATGTAGTGGCGATGGCGGGGATTGGGCATCCGCCGCGCTTTTTTGCCACGCTGAAGATGTGTGGCGTACAACCGGAAAAATGTGTACCGCTGGCCGATCATCAGTCTTTGAACCATGCGGATGTCAGTGCGTTGGTAAGCGCCGGGCAAACGCTGGTAATGACTGAAAAAGATGCGGTGAAATGCCGGGCCTTTGCAGAAGAAAATTGGTGGTATTTGCCTGTAGACGCACAGCTTTCAGGTGATGAACCAGCGAAACTGCTTACGCAACTAACCTCGCTGGCTTCTGGCAACTAGTTACGCCGCGGCAGCGTTCGATTGATGGAGTCATGAATGTCGCTGCCGCACCTCTCCCTTGCTGATGCGCGTAATCTTCACCTTGCCGCACAAGGCCTGTTAAACAAACCCCGCCGTCAAGCGTCGTTGGAGGATATTCCGGCAACGATCTCCCGCATGTCCTTGCTGCAAATCGATACCATCAATATTGTTGCCCGTAGTCCATATCTGGTGCTTTTCAGTCGTCTGGGAAATTATCCTGCCCAGTGGCTGGATGAGTCTCTGGCGCGTGGCGAATTAATGGAATACTGGGCGCATGAAGCCTGCTTTATGCCGCGTAGCGACTTTCGTCTTATTCGCCACCGCATGCTGGCACCTGAAAAAATGGGCTGGAAATACAAAGACGCCTGGATGCAGGAACATGAGGCGGAAATTGCACAGTTAATTCAGCATATTCATGATAAGGGGCCGGTACGTTCAGCCGATTTTGAGCATCCTCGTAAAGGTGCAAGCGGCTGGTGGGAATGGAAGCCGCATAAACGGCATCTGGAAGGTTTATTTACTGCCGGAAAGGTGATGGTGATTGAACGGCGCAACTTCCAGCGCGTTTATGATTTAACCCACCGTGTCATGCCTGACTGGGATGATGAGCGCGATCTCGTTTCGCAAACAGAAGCAGAAATCATCATGCTGGATAACAGTGCGCGTAGCCTGGGAATATTCCGCGAACAGTGGCTGGCAGATTACTATCGGCTGAAACGTCCGGCACTGGCGGCGTGGCGCGAAGCGAGGGCTGAACAGCAGCAAATCATTGCTGTGCATGTTGAAAAATTGGGCAATCTTTGGCTGCATGCTGATTTGCTGCCGCTACTCGAGCGTGCGCTGGCCGGAAAGCTCACTGCAACGCACAGCGCGGTACTTTCGCCTTTTGATCCTGTTGTCTGGGATCGCAAACGCGCAGAGCAGCTTTTTGATTTTAGCTACCGGCTGGAGTGCTATACCCCAGCGCCGAAACGCCAGTATGGCTATTTTGTTCTGCCATTATTACATCGTGGGCAATTAGTTGGGCGAATGGATGCCAAAATGCATCGCCAGACAGGCATCCTTGAAGTTATCTCTCTGTGGTTACAGGAAGGCATTAAACCAACGACAATGCTGCAAAAAGGGTTACGTCAGGCGATTACTGATTTCGCGAGCTGGCAGCAGGCAACGCGGGTGACATTAGGACGCTGCCCGCAAGGTCTCTTTACTGATTGCCGCACTGGCTGGGAAATAGACCCCGTCGCATAAATGATTATGATAAGATTTATGCATTCATAACCCGATCCATCTGGAGGAACTATGGATCATCGTCTGCTTGAAATCATTGCCTGCCCGGTTTGCAACGGAAAACTTTGGTATAACCAAGAAAAACAAGAACTTATTTGCAAACTGGACAACCTGGCTTTCCCGCTGCGTGATGGCATTCCAGTGTTGCTGGAAACGGAAGCCCGCGTGCTGACTGCTGATGAGAGTAAATCATGAGTTTTGTGGTCATTATTCCCGCGCGCTACGCGTCAACGCGTCTGCCCGGTAAACCATTGGTTGATATTAATGGCAAACCCATGATTGTTCATGTTCTTGAACGTGCTCGCGAATCAGGTGCCGATCGCATCATCGTGGCAACCGATCATGAGGATGTCGCCCGCGCCGTTGAAGCCGCTGGCGGTGAAGTATGTATGACGCGCGCCGATCACCAGTCAGGGACAGAACGCCTGGCGGAAGTTGTCGAAAAATGCGCATTCAGCGACGACACGGTGATCGTTAATGTGCAGGGTGATGAACCGATGATCCCTGCGACAATCATTCGTCAGGTTGCTGATAACCTCGCTCAGCGTCAGGTGGGTATGGCGACTCTGGCGGTGCCAATCCACAATGCGGAAGAAGCGTTTAACCCGAATGCGGTGAAAGTGGTTCTCGACGCTGAAGGGTATGCACTGTACTTCTCTCGCGCCACCATTCCTTGGGATCGTGATCGTTTTGCAGAAGGCCTTGAAACCGTTGGCGATAACTTCCTGCGTCATCTTGGTATTTATGGCTACCGTGCAGGCTTTATCCGTCGTTACGTCAACTGGCAGCCAAGTCCGTTAGAACACATCGAAATGTTAGAGCAGCTTCGTGTTCTGTGGTACGGCGAAAAAATCCATGTTGCTGTTGCTCAGGAAGTTCCTGGCACAGGTGTGGATACCCCTGAAGATCTTGAGCGCGTTCGCGCTGAAATGCGCTAATTTCACTTCACGACACTTCAGCCAATTTTGGGAGGAGTGTCGTACCGTTACGATTTTCCTCAATTTTTCTTTTCAACAATTGATCTCATTCAGGTGACATCTTTTATATTGGCGCTCATTATGAAAGCAGTAGCTTTTATGAGGGTAATCTGAATGGAACAGCTGCGTGCCGAATTAAGCCATTTACTGGGCGAAAAACTCAGTCGTATTGAGTGCGTCAATGAAAAAGCGGATACGGCGTTGTGGGCTTTGTATGACAGCCAGGGAAACCCAATGCCGTTAATGGCAAGAAGCTTTAGTACGCCCGGAAAAGCCCGACAACTGGCATGGAAAACCACCATGCTGGCAAGAAGTGGGACTGTCCGTATGCCGACTATTTATGGTGTGATGACGCATGAAGAACACCCCGGCCCCGATGTCCTGCTACTGGAGCGGATGCGTGGTGTTTCGGTGGAGGCACCAGCCCGAACACCAGAACGCTGGGAACAACTCAAAGACCAAATCGTTGAAGCCTTACTGGCCTGGCACCGTCAGGACAGTCGCGGTTGCGTCGGCGCGGTCGACAATACTCAGGAAAATTTCTGGCCCTCATGGTACCGGCAACATGTTGAAGTGCTATGGACCACGCTCAATCAGTTCAATAACACCGGTCTGACGATGCAGGATAAGCGGATCCTGTTTCGCACTCGCGAATGTCTCCCGGCATTATTTGAAGGCTTTAACGACAATTGTGTGCTGATTCACGGTAACTTCTGTTTACGCAGCATGTTGAAAGATTCGCGCAGCGATCAGTTACTGGCGATGGTCGGGCCGGGACTAATGCTTTGGGCACCGCGAGAATACGAACTGTTCCGACTAATGGATAATTCTCTGGCGGAAGATTTGCTCTGGAGTTACCTGCAACGCGCGCCAGTGGCGGAGTCGTTCATCTGGCGGCGTTGGTTGTATGTGTTATGGGATGAAGTTGCGCAACTGGTTAATACCGGACGATTTAGTCGGCGCAACTTCGATCTGGCATCAAAATCACTCTTGCCGTGGCTCGCCTGACGAACCTTTTAGCCACTGCCAGATACGGCCAAGCGTTTCATAGCCAACACGATCGCTATGCATCAACCAGACCGGAGAAGGGATTGCCCGTTCCCACGGGTTAAGCGGCGAGTCGATGGCCAACTGATTCGCCGGGGCTGGTAGCGGATTTAACCCTTCCTGCTGAAAAAAGATCATCGCCCGCGGCAGATGTGATGCGGAGGTCACCAGCAGGAAAGGGGCGTCACCAATCGCCTGTTTCACTGCCGCAGCTTCTTCTTCGGTATCTTTTGGCAAATCCAGGGTGATAATTTGCTCGTGCGGCACGCCCAGCGATTGCGCAACTCTGGCACCTACTTCCGCTGTACTCACCGTATTGGTTTTTGCTACGCCTCCCGTGAAGATCAGTTTTGATCCCGGATTTTCGCGCCATAAGCGAATACCTTCATTCAGGCGTGGCAGACTGTTATTGATTAAATTAGAGCTCGGTGCCCACTGTGGGTTCCAGGTATAACCACCTCCGAGCACCACGATATAGTCCACTTTTTGCGAATTATTCCATGTCGGATAGGTGCTTTCGATGGGACGCAGCAGGCGGTCGGCTACCGGTTGCAAACTCAATAACAAGAGTGCCAGCCACCCAATGCTAATAAAAATCTTCCCGGTTTTTTGAAAACGGCTAAACCACAGCAGCGCCAGGCCAGCGCCAATAATTAACAACATCAGCGGAAGTGGCAGCAACATATTGCCAATCACTTTTTTCAGTGTAAAAAGCATCCTTTCTGGTTCCTTTTTTAACCATATAGCAAGGGATCGCCAGCGATATTACACCAGACGGGTTCATTCTCGCCGTGGCTGTGACAAAATAGCGTCTTTATCAGAAAACGTCTTAGCCAACCGGTGGAGAAAGCAATGCAGGATCGCAATTTTGATGATATTGCGGAAAAGTTTTCCCGTAACATTTACGGCACCACCAAAGGGCAGCTTCGACAGGCTATTCTGTGGCAGGATCTCGATCACGTGCTGGCGGAAATGGGCCCGCAAAAACTGCGTGTGCTGGATGCTGGCGGTGGTGAAGGGCAGACCGCAATCAAAATGGCCGAGCGTGGGCATCAGGTCATTTTATGCGATCTTTCTGCGCAGATGATCGACCGCGCAAAACAGGCGGCAGAAGCAAAAGGTGTGAGCGACAACATGCAATTTATACATTGCGCCGCTCAGGATGTTGCTTCGCATTTGGAAACGCCCGTTGATCTGATATTGTTCCATGCGGTGCTCGAGTGGGTGGCCGATCCCCGCAGTGTATTGCAGACCCTGTGGTCAGTGTTGCGTCCAGGCGGCGTGTTGTCGTTAATGTTCTACAATGCGCATGGTTTGTTGATGCATAACATGGTCGCCGGGAATTTTGATTACGTGCAGGCGGGAATGCCGAAAAAGAAAAAACGGACGCTTTCGCCAGATTATCCACGCGACCCGGCGCAGGTTTATCTGTGGCTGGAAGAAGCTGGTTGGCAAATTATGGGTAAGACAGGCGTTCGCGTGTTTCATGATTATCTGCGCGAGAAGCACCAGCAGCGCGACTGCTATGAAGCATTACTTGAATTAGAAACGCGTTATTGCCGTCAGGAACCGTATATTACCCTGGGGCGTTATATTCATGTCACCGCGCGCAAACCGCAGAGCAAGGATAAAGTATGAGTGAATTTTCCCAGACAGTCCCCGAACTGGTTGCCTGGGCCAGAAAAAATGACTTCTCCATCTCGCTGCCGGTAGACCGACTCTCTTTTCTGCTGGCGGTTGCCACGCTGAACGGCGAGCGTCTGGATGGTGAGATGAGTGAAGGCGAGCTGGTGGATGCATTCCGCCATGTGAGTGATGCGTTTGAGCAAACCAGCGAAACCATCGGCGTGCGCGCCAATAACGCGATCAACGACATGGTGCGTCAACGTCTGCTGAACCGCTTTACCAGCGAGCAGGCGGAAGGGAACGCAATTTACCGTCTGACGCCGCTCGGCATCGGCATTACTGACTACTACATCCGTCAGCGCGAGTTTTCTACGCTGCGTCTTTCTATGCAGTTGTCGATTGTGGCGGGTGAGCTCAAACGCGCAGCAGATGCCGCCGAAGAGGGCGGTGATGAATTTCACTGGCACCGTAATGTCTATGCGCCACTGAAATATTCGGTAGCAGAAATTTTCGACAGTATCGACCTGACGCAACGTCTGATGGACGAACAGCAGCAGCAGGTGAAGGACGATATCGCCCAGTTGCTGAACAAAGACTGGCGGGCGGCGATTTCCAGCTGTGAATTGTTGCTTTCGGAAACTTCCGGGACGCTGCGTGAATTGCAGGATACGCTGGAAGCGGCAGGCGACAAATTGCAGGCTAATCTGTTGCGCATTCAGGATGCGACGATGACCCATGACGATCTGCATTTCGTCGATCGTCTGGTGTTCGATCTGCAGAGCAAACTCGATCGTATTATCAGTTGGGGCCAGCAATCCATCGACTTGTGGATTGGCTACGACCGCCACGTACACAAATTTATTCGTACCGCGATCGATATGGATAAAAACCGCGTCTTTGCTCAGCGGTTACGTCAGTCGGTACAAACCTATTTTGATGAGCCGTGGGCGCTAACTTATGCCAATGCCGATCGTCTGCTGGATATGCGTGACGAAGAGATGGCACTGCGCGATGAAGAAGTGACTGGGGAACTTCCTGAGGATCTGGAATACGAAGAGTTTAACGAGATCCGCGAACAGCTGGCGGCGATCATCGAAGAACAACTTGCCGTGTACAAAACCAGACAAGTGCCGCTGGATCTTGGTCTGGTGGTACGCGAATATCTGTCACAGTATCCGCGTGCACGTCACTTTGACGTTGCGCGTATTGTTATTGATCAGGCGGTACGTCTTGGCGTAGCGCAAGCAGATTTCACCGGACTGCCAGCGAAATGGCAGCCGATTAATGATTACGGAGCCAAGGTACAGGCGCATGTCATCGACAAATATTGAACAAGTGATGCCGGTTAAGCTGGCGCAGGCGCTGGCGAATCCGTTATTTCCGGCGCTGGACAGCGCCTTACGTTCAGGCCGCCATATTGGCCTCGACGAACTGGATAATCATGCATTCCTGATGGATTTTCAGGAATATCTGGAAGAGTTTTACGCGCGTTATAACGTTGAGCTTATTCGCGCACCAGAAGGGTTCTTCTATTTACGCCCACGTTCCACCACGCTGATCCCTCGTTCCGTCTTGTCGGAACTGGATATGATGGTCGGGAAAATCCTCTGTTATCTCTATCTCAGCCCGGAACGGCTGGCGAATGAGGGGATTTTCACCCAGCAGGAACTGTACGACGAACTGCTCACCCTGGCCGATGAAGCAAAACTGCTGAAACTGGTGAACAACCGTTCAACCGGTTCAGACGTTGACCGTCAGAAGTTGCAGGAGAAAGTACGTTCTTCGCTCAACCGTCTGCGTCGTTTAGGCATGGTGTGGTTTATGGGCCACGACAGCAGCAAGTTTCGCATTACCGAATCGGTGTTCCGCTTCGGAGCCGATGTGCGTGCTGGCGACGATCCCCGTGAAGCACAGCGTCGCCTGATTCGTGATGGCGAAGCAATGCCGATTGAAAATCATCTGCAACTCAACGATGAAACCGAAGAAAATCAGCCAGATAGCGGAGAGGAAGAATAATGATTGAACGCGGTAAATTTCGCTCACTGACGCTGATTAACTGGAACGGCTTTTTTGCCCGAACTTTTGACCTTGACGAGCTGGTCACGACGCTTTCTGGCGGTAACGGGGCGGGTAAATCCACCACCATGGCGGCGTTCGTTACGGCGCTGATCCCCGACCTGACCCTGCTGCATTTCCGTAACACTACGGAAGCCGGGGCCACCAGCGGTTCGCGCGATAAAGGTCTGCACGGTAAGCTGAAAGCGGGTGTCTGTTATTCGATGCTCGACACCATTAACTCGCGCCACCAGCGCGTGGTGGTCGGTGTGCGTCTGCAACAGGTTGCCGGACGCGATCGTAAAGTGGATATCAAGCCGTTTGCCATTCAGGGACTGCCGATGTCGGTGCAGCCGACACAGCTGGTGACCGAAACCCTGAACGAACGCCAGGCGCGCGTGCTGCCGCTTAACGAGCTGAAAGACAAGCTCGAGGCGATGGAAGGCGTGCAGTTTAAACAGTTCAACTCCATTACTGATTACCACTCGCTGATGTTCGATCTGGGCATCATCGCGCGTCGTCTGCGCTCCGCATCTGACCGTAGCAAATTCTATCGTCTGATCGAAGCTTCGCTGTATGGCGGGATCTCCAGTGCCATTACCCGTTCTCTGCGCGACTACCTGTTGCCGGAAAACAGCGGCGTGCGTAAAGCGTTCCAGGACATGGAAGCGGCGCTGCGTGAAAACCGTATGACGCTGGAAGCGATTCGTGTCACCCAGTCGGACCGTGACCTGTTTAAGCATCTGATCAGCGAAGCTACCAACTACGTGGCGGCGGACTACATGCGTCACGCCAACGAGCGCCGTGTCCATCTCGACAAAGCCCTGGAGTTTCGTCGCGAGTTACATACTTCGCGTCAGCAACTGGCGGCTGAGCAGTACAAACACGTCGATATGGCGCGTGAGCTGGCAGAGCACAACGGTGCCGAAGGCGATCTGGAAGCGGATTATCAGGCGGCCAGCGATCACCTGAACCTGGTGCAAACCGCACTGCGTCAGCAGGAGAAGATCGAACGCTACGAAGCGGATCTCGATGAGCTGCAGATCCGTCTGGAAGAGCAAAACGAAGTGGTGGCAGAAGCCATCGAACGCCAGGAAGAGAACGAGGCTCGCGCGGAAGCTGCCGAACTGGAAGTGGACGAGCTGAAAAGCCAGCTTGCTGACTACCAGCAGGCGCTGGACGTCCAGCAAACGCGCGCGATCCAGTATAACCAGGCGATTGCTGCGCTTAATCGCGCCAAAGAACTGTGCCATCTGCCGGACTTAACCGCCGACAGCGCCGCCGAATGGCTGGAAACCTTCCAGGCGAAAGAGCTGGAAGCGACTGAAAAAATGCTCTCTCTTGAGCAGAAAATGAGCATGGCGCAAACCGCGCACAGCCAGTTTGAGCAGGCTTATCAGCTGGTGGTGGCAATCAACGGCCCGCTGGCGCGTAACGAGGCGTGGGATGTCGCTCGCGAACTATTGCGCGAAGGGGTCGATCAGCGTCACCTGGCAGAGCAGGTTCAACCGTTGCGGATGCGCTTAAGTGAACTGGAACAGCGTCTGCGCGAGCAGCAAGAAGCCGAACGCCTGCTGGCAGACTTCTGCAAACGTCAGGGCAAGAATTTTGATATTGATGAACTGGAAGCTCTGCATCAGGAGCTGGAAGCGCGCATTGCCTCTCTTTCCGATAGCGTGTCTAACGCCCGTGAAGAGCGCATGGCACTGCGCCAGGAACAGGAACAGCTGCAGTCTCGCATTCAGAGTTTGATGCAGCGTGCGCCGGTTTGGCTGGCAGCGCAAAACAGTCTCAACCAGTTGAGCGAGCAGTGCGGTGAAGAGTTTACCTCCAGCCAGGACGTCACCGAATATCTGCAACAGTTGCTGGAGCGTGAGCGAGAGGCGATTGTTGAACGCGATGAAGTGGGCGCGCGCAAAAACGCTGTCGATGAAGAGATCGAACGTTTAAGCCAGCCTGGCGGCTCTGAAGATCAGCGTCTGAACGCGCTGGCGGAGCGTTTTGGCGGCGTGCTGCTGTCAGAAATTTATGACGACGTTAGCCTGGAAGATGCGCCGTACTTCTCAGCGCTGTATGGCCCGTCACGCCACGCCATCGTGGTGCCAGATCTGTCACAGGTAACTGAACACCTGGAAGGCTTGACCGATTGCCCGGAAGATCTCTATCTGATCGAAGGAGATCCGCAGTCATTCGATGACAGCGTGTTCAGCGTTGATGAGCTGGAAAAAGCGGTAGTGGTGAAAATCGCCGATCGTCAGTGGCGTTATTCACGTTTCCCGGAAGTGCCGCTGTTTGGTCGTGCTGCGCGTGAAAGCCGTATTGAAAGCCTCCATGCCGAGCGTGAAGTGCTTTCCGAACGCTTCGCCACGCTCTCCTTTGATGTACAGAAAACTCAGCGTCTGCATCAGGCGTTCAGCCGCTTTATCGGCAGTCATCTGGCGGTTGCGTTTGAGTCTGACCCGGAAGCAGAAATCCGTCAACTGAACAGCCGTCGCGTCGAACTGGAGCGGGCGTTGAGTAATCATGAAAATGATAACCAGCAGCAGCGTATTCAGTTTGAGCAGGCGAAAGAAGGCGTTACGGCGCTGAACCGCATTCTGCCGCGTCTCAACCTGTTGGCTGATGACAGCCTGGCGGATCGCGTCGATGAAATCCGCGAACGTCTGGATGAAGCCCAGGAAGCCGCGCGTTTTGTTCAGCAGTTTGGCAATCAACTGGCGAAACTGGAACCGATCGTTTCGGTATTGCAGAGCGACCCGGAACAGTTCGAACAGCTAAAAGAAGATTACGCGTACTCTCAGCAGATGCAGCGCGATGCCCGTCAGCAGGCGTTTGCCCTGACGGAAGTGGTGCAGCGTCGTGCGCACTTTAGCTATTCTGACTCGGCAGAAATGCTGAGCGGTAATAGCGATCTCAACGAAAAGCTGCGTGAACGTCTGGAACAGGCGGAAGCGGAGCGTACTCGCGCTCGTGAAGCGTTGCGTGGTCACGCAGCGCAGTTGAGTCAGTACAACCAGGTGCTGGCTTCGCTGAAAAGTTCTTACGACACCAAAAAAGAGCTACTCAACGATCTGCAACGTGAATTGCAGGATATCGGCGTGCGCGCCGATAGCGGGGCAGAAGAGCGGGCGCGAATTCGCCGTGACGAGCTGCATGCGCAACTGAGTAATAACCGGTCCCGCCGCAACCAGCTGGAAAAAGCACTGACTTTCTGCGAAGCGGAGATGGACAATCTGACCCGCAAACTGCGCAAGCTGGAGCGGGATTACTTTGAGATGCGCGAGCAGGTAGTGACCGCCAAAGCGGGCTGGTGTGCAGTGATGCGCATGGTGAAAGATAACGGCGTTGAACGGCGCTTACACCGTCGCGAGCTGGCTTATCTCTCCGCTGATGATTTGCGCTCTATGTCGGATAAGGCATTGGGTGCGCTGCGTCTGGCGGTGGCGGATAACGAACATCTGCGCGACGTGCTGCGCATGTCGGAAGATCCAAAACGTCCGGAACGTAAAATTCAGTTCTTCGTGGCGGTTTATCAGCATCTGCGTGAACGTATTCGTCAGGATATTATTCGTACCGATGATCCGGTGGAAGCCATCGAGCAGATGGAAATCGAACTTAGCCGACTGACCGAGGAGTTAACCTCCCGCGAACAGAAACTGGCGATCAGTTCCCGCAGCGTGGCGAACATCATTCGCAAAACCATTCAGCGCGAGCAGAACCGTATCCGTATGCTCAACCAGGGGTTGCAGAACGTATCGTTTGGTCAGGTGAACAGCGTACGTCTGAACGTGAACGTGCGTGAAACGCACGCCATGCTGCTGGATGTGCTCTCTGAACAGCACGAGCAGCATCAGGATCTGTTTAACAGCAACCGTCTGACCTTCTCGGAAGCGCTGGCGAAATTGTATCAGCGTCTTAATCCGCAGATTGATATGGGGCAGCGCACGCCGCAGACCATTGGCGAAGAACTGCTGGATTACCGCAACTATCTGGAAATGGAAGTTGAGGTTAATCGTGGTTCCGATGGCTGGTTGCGCGCAGAGTCTGGTGCATTGTCGACCGGTGAGGCGATTGGTACCGGTATGTCGATTCTGGTGATGGTGGTACAAAGCTGGGAAGATGAATCTCGCCGCCTGCGCGGTAAAGATATCTCTCCTTGCCGCCTGCTGTTCCTCGATGAAGCAGCGCGACTGGATGCTCGTTCTATCGCCACGCTGTTTGAATTGTGTGAACGTTTGCAAATGCAGCTCATCATCGCAGCGCCGGAAAATATCAGCCCGGAGAAAGGCACCACCTATAAACTGGTGCGTAAAGTCTTCCAGAATACCGAACACGTTCACGTCGTCGGCCTGCGAGGATTTGCGCCGCAACTCCCTGAAACGCTTCCAGGAAGTGACGAAGCGCCTTCTCAGGCGAGTTAAAATTAAGGCGGCAGCAATGCCGCCTTTTCTTTTTCCGAAAACTCCGTTTCTGCACTAAAAAAGTGGCACATTACGGCGCGCTTTTCTTTAAACTTCTTTACATTAGGTTATGTAAAAACGTATCGGCGTTTATATACTGAAGATAAGCCTGATGAGTAACAGGCTTGCTCGTCATACTTTCGTGAGTATTGGCGTTGTACAGGCAAGTCGTAAAATAACAGCCTGGCTATTCAGAGTATGATAAAAACAGGGGGCAAGGGATGTTGCTTAATATGATGTGTGGTCGTCGGCTGTCGGCAATCAGTTTGTGCCTGGCCGTAACATTCGCTCCACTGTTCAATGCGCAGGCCGATGAGCCTGAAGTAATCCCTGGCGACAGCCCGGTGGCTGTCAGTGAACAGGGCGAGGCACTGCCGCAGGCGCAAGCCACGGCAATAATGGCGGGGATCCAGCCATTGCCTGAAGGTGCGGCAGAAAAAGCCCGCACGCAAATCGAATCTCAATTACCCGCAGGTTACAAGCCGGTTTATCTTAACCAGCTTCAACTGTTGTATGCCGCACGCGATATGCAACCCATGTGGGAAAACCGTGATGCTGTTAAAGCCTTCCAGCAACAGCTGGCAGAGGTGGCGATTGCCGGTTTCCAGCCGCAGTTTAATAAATGGGTAGAGTTACTGACCGATCCTGGTGTTAACGGGATGGCACGCGACGTAGTGCTCTCTGATGCGATGATGGGCTATCTCCATTTCATTGCAAATATTCCGGTCAAAGGCACTCGCTGGCTATATAGCAGTAAACCTTATGCACTTGCAACGCCGCCGCTCTCGGTGATTAACCAATGGCAGCTGGCGCTGGATAAAGGTCAATTGCCTACGTTTGTTGCTGGACTGGCACCGCAGCATCCGCAATATGCGGCGATGCATGAATCGTTACTGGCCTTACTCAGTGACACCAAACCGTGGCCCCAACTGACCGGCAAAGCAACGTTGCGCCCAGGGCAGTGGAGTAACGACGTACCGGCGTTGCGCGAAATATTGCAACGCACAGGCATGTTGGACGGGGGGCCGAAAATTACTCTACCTGGCGATGACACGCCAACTGACGCGGTAGTCAGCCCATCCGCTGTTACTGTTGAAACAGCAGAAACTAAGCCGATGGACAAGCAAACGACATCTCGTAGTAAACCTGCGCCTGCCGTTCGCGCCGCCTACGATAATGAACTGGTGGAAGCCGTTAAACGTTTTCAGGCATGGCAAGGATTGGGGGCAGATGGTGCTATTGGCCCGGCAACACGTGACTGGTTAAACGTAACGCCCGCCCAGCGTGCTGGCGTGTTGGCTCTCAACATCCAGCGATTGCGCTTGCTGCCAACAGAGCTTTCTACCGGGATCATGGTTAACATTCCGGCCTATTCGCTGGTCTACTATCAGAACGGCAATCAGGTGCTGGATTCGCGAGTCATTGTCGGTCGCCCCGATCGCAAAACGCCGATGATGAGCAGTGCCCTTAACAACGTAGTGGTAAACCCGCCGTGGAACGTACCTCCAACTCTGGCACGCAAAGATATTCTGCCAAAAGTGCGCAACGATCCGGGATATCTCGAAAGCCATGGCTATACGGTGATGCGCGGCTGGAACAGCAGAGAAGCGATTGACCCATGGCAGGTTGACTGGTCTACAATCACGGCCTCGAATTTACCGTTCCGCTTCCAGCAGGCTCCAGGCCCACGGAACTCGCTGGGGCGCTATAAATTCAATATGCCGAGTTCAGAGGCCATTTATTTGCATGACACGCCGAACCACAATCTGTTCAAGCGTGATACACGCGCATTGAGCTCAGGCTGTGTACGAGTGAATAAAGCTTCCGATCTGGCGAATATGCTGTTGCAGGATGCAGGCTGGAATGACAAACGTATTTCTGATGCGCTGAAGCAGGGTGATACACGTTACGTCAATATTCGGCAGTCGATTCCGGTGAATCTCTACTACCTGACGGCCTTTGTTGGTGCAGATGGTCGTACCCAGTATCGTACAGATATTTACAATTATGATCTGCCTGCGCGATCCAGCTCGCAAATCGTATCGAAAGCGGAACAATTAATCAGGTAAATGAAGTAGTTCGGGGAAATCAGTTGTCGTAATAATTAGCATGATTGGGGGCGATTCTCTGCAGCCCCCGTCACTGCTGGGGTTGAGTCATCTTGACGTCTGCTTTACGGGCGGTTAAGGTGCCTCTTGTGCGCCAGAAGTGCATATAAACGATAACATTGACCTGTAGACTTGATTATCATGGACAAATTCGACGCTAATCGCCGCAAATTGCTGGCGCTTGGTGGCGTTGCACTCGGTGCCGCCATCCTGCCGACCCCTGCGTTTGCAACACTCTCTACCCCACGCCCGCGCATTTTGACACTCAATAATCTTCATACCGGAGAGTCAATCAAAGCGGAGTTTTTCGATGGCAGAGGCTATATTCAGGAAGAATTGGCAAAACTTAACCATTTTTTCCGCGATTACCGCGCGAACAAAATAAAGTCCATCGACCCAGGATTATTCGACCAGTTGTATCGCCTGCAAGGGTTGTTAGGCACGCGCAAACCGGTGCAACTCATTTCCGGTTATCGTTCTATTGATACCAACAATGAACTACGCGCCCGCAGCCGTGGAGTAGCGAAGAAAAGCTATCACACTAAAGGCCAGGCGATGGATTTCCATATTGAAGGTATCGCGTTAAGCAATATTCGCAAAGCCGCGTTATCTATGCGCGCAGGTGGTGTAGGATATTATCCACGTAGTAACTTTGTGCATATTGATACCGGGCCAGCACGGCACTGGTAGTAATTGCTTAACGAAACAGGGGCAGTATGAACTATCGTATTATTCCGGTCACCGCATTCTCCCAGAACTGTTCATTAATCTGGTGTGAACAAACCCGTCTGGCCGCACTGGTCGATCCTGGCGGCGATGCGGAAAAAATCAAACAGGAAGTTGATGACAGCGGCCTGACACTGATGCAGATCCTGCTGACGCATGGTCATCTGGACCACGTTGGCGCAGCGGCGGAACTGGCGCAACATTACGGCGTGCCGGTTTTTGGCCCGGAAAAAGAAGATGAGTTCTGGCTGCAAGGCTTGCCTGCGCAAAGTCGTATGTTTGGTCTGGAAGAGTGCCAGCCGCTGACGCCAGATCGTTGGCTGAACGAAGGCGATACCATCAGCATAGGGAATGTGACTTTACAGGTGTTACATTGCCCTGGGCATACGCCGGGTCATGTCGTGTTTTTTGATGATCGGGCAAAGCTGCTGATTTCTGGCGATGTTATTTTCAAAGGCGGAGTAGGGCGCAGTGACTTCCCGCGTGGCGATCATAATCAACTGATTTCTTCAATCAAAGATAAATTGCTGCCACTGGGGGATGACGTTACATTTATTCCGGGTCACGGACCATTATCCACACTTGGTTATGAACGCCTGCATAATCCCTTCCTGCAAGACGAAATGCCCGTCTGGTAAGGCACATAAAAAAGCCCGCTTTTAATGCGGGCCTGGATTTCTGGCAAAGTGCGCTTTGTTTATGCCGGATGCGGCACGAGCGCCTTATCCGGCCTACAAAATCGTGCAAATTCAAAATATTGCAGGGGACGCGTAGGCCTGATAAGCGTAGCGCATCAGGCAATGTTGCGTTTGTCATCAGTCTCAGCCCGCTTTTCAGCGGGCTTCATTGTTTTTAATGCTTACAGCACTGCCACAATCGCTTCGCACAGCGGAGCCATGTTATCTGGTGTCATCCCGGCCACATTTACGCGACCAGAAGCAACCGCATATACGCCAAACTCTTCGCGCAGACGCAGCACTTGTTCTTTTGTCAGGCCACTGAAGGAGAACATGCCGTTCTGTTTGATGATAAAGCTGAAGTCGCGGTTTGCGCCTTTTTCCTGCAGCGTATTGACGAACAACTGACGCATACGCTGAATACGCTGGCGCATATCAGTCAGCTCTTGTTCCCAAATCGCACGTAACGCATCGTTGCTCAGGATGGTGGCAACAACAGAAGCGCCGTGTGCTGGTGGGTTAGAGTAGTTAGCGCGAATCGCCGCTTTCATTTGGCTGAATGCGCGATCAACGGTTTCACTGTCGGCAGCAACCAGAGTACAAGCGCCAACACGCTCGTTGTACAGGCCAAAGTTTTTAGAGTAGGAACTGGCAACAATCAGCTCTTTATGCATAGCCGCGAAAGCGCGCAGTCCTTCAGCATCTTCTTCCAGACCACGGGCAAAACCCTGGTAAGCGAAGTCAAACAGCGGTAACCAGCCTTTCTCAACTGAGAGTTGTGCCAGTGTCTGCCATTGTTCCAGCGTAGGGTCGATACCGGTTGGGTTATGGCAGCAGCCATGGAACAGCACTACGTCGCCAGCCTGAGCTTCATTCAGGCTGTTAATCAGTGCATCGAAGTCAAGAGTGTGATTTTCCGCATCATAATAAGCGTATTCACGAACTTCCAGACCTGCAGAGTTAAAGACGCTCTTATGGTTCGGCCAGCTTGGGTTGCTCACCCACACTCGCTTAACGCTGGTATTTTTTGCCAGGAAATCGGCAGCTACGCGTAGTGCGCCAGTGCCCCCCGGAGTCTGTGCCGTGCGAGCACGTTTGTCATTGATCAGGGCGCTACCTTTACCAAACAGCAGTTCCTGAGTGCAGCGACCAAATTCAGGGATGCCGTCAATGCCGAGGTAATTTTTGGTGGTTTCATTTTCGAGCAGATACTGTTCAGCCTTTTTCACGCTGGTCAGTACCGGGGTTTTGCCCGTCTCATCTTTATAGACACCAATCCCGAGGTTAATTTTGCCGGGACGTTCATCGGCACGAAACAGATCGGCCAGGCCCAGAATCGGGTCGGCAGGAGCGGCGGTAATGTTCTCAAACATGACGAGGTTCCATTATGGTTACAGAAGGGAAGTCCGCTATCAGGGTAACGGGAGATTTACAAAATTCCAACTATTACTGATGAAAACGCAGGCTGTTTTTGCAAGACGTGAGATTGCTCTGGAAGGTATAAAAAAAACAGGACCAAAGTCCTGTTTTTTCGGCATTTAACAAAGAGGTGTGCTATTAGAACTGGTAAACGATACCCACAGCAACGGTGTCGTCTGAACCTACGCCCAGTTTGTTGTCAGAATCGATCTGGTTGATGATGTAGTCAACATAGGTGGACATGTTTTTGTTGAAGTAGTAGGTTGCGCCCACTTCAAAGTAGTTCACCAGATCAACATCACCGATACCTTCTACGTCTTTCGCTTTAGATTTGGTGTAAGCGATGGACGGACGCAGACCGAAATCGAACTGGTATTGCGCAACTAACAGAACGTCTTGCGTTTTGTTGGCGAAGCCGCTGGTGTTTGTAAATTTATTAGTGATCGGCGTAGCGTTACGGGTTTCACCGTAGTTCGCTGCCAGGTAGATGTTGTTCGCGTCGTACTTCAGACCAGTAGCCCACTGTTCAGCTTTTTTACCGTTGCCAAGAGGTTGAGCTTCTTGCAGGTTGGTACGGTCAGCTGCACCATAAGCACCAACGATACCAAAGCCTTCGTATTCGTAGCTGATAGAACCGCCAACACCGTCGCCGTTAGAACGGCGTGCAGTGTCACGCTCGTTTTTACCCAGGTACTGAACAGCGAAGTTCAGGCCATCAACCAGACCAAAGAAGTTGGAGTTACGATAGGTAGCAACGCCGCCAACACGACCAACGAAGAAGTCATCGCTGTATGCAGTATCACCACCAAATTCTGGCAGCATATCGGTGTAACCCAGTGCATCATAAACCACACCGTAGTTACGGCCGTAATCGAAAGAACCAACGTCAGCGTATTTAAGACCCGCGAATGCCAGACGCGTTTTGTTACCAGTTTGAGCGTCAGCGCCTTCAGAGTTGTTACCCTGGAAGTTATATTCCCACTGACCATAACCGGTCAGATCGGAATTGATTTGAGTTTCCCCTTTAAAACCAAGACGGGCATAGGTCATGTCGCCATTGCCACCGTAACTGTTTTCACCGTTACCCTTGGAAAAATAATGCAGACCAACAGCTTTACCGTACAGATCTACTTTGTTGCCATCTTTGTTATAGATTTCTGCAGCGTTTGCAGTACCTGCTACTAACAGAGCAGGGACGATCACTGCCAGAATATTGCGCTTCATCATTATTTATTACCCTCATGGTTTTTTTTATGACACCTGCCACTGCCTTCAATAAGTTCTGTCAATAAAAATTTACGGAACTATTGATGAGAGTTTGGTGTCTTTATGTGTCTGCAGGCATCTTTCCATTCAAACTAACGTTTCGCTACCGTGAAAGTGCTACAAAGATAAAGATTTAGTTTCAAAAAGAAAAAATATGTAACCAAAAGTAAAAATTAAGGAACTTTGTGAACACCGTCATATTTCCATAGAAACGTGATGATATTTACAGCAATTTTTATCTATTTATATGATTTACTTATATTTAAATTAACTAAACGGAAATTTTGTTTCTGATGGAAACTTTATCGACCTGGCACAAAATCCTCTTTCAGACATCCAGAATGCCAAAAAATAGTATGAAAATTGTGCTATCAGCTAAGAAAAAACTAATCCGCAATAAGAATGCGGGTTATTTTTTGTGCGTAAATGTTGCAATGTAATATTCCGTAACAGGATGATCGTTATGGCGGGGTTGCAAATAGATTGCTTGACTTAACAAACAGATAACTTGACAGAAAGGATAAAAAAGAGCCAGCAGGCGCTGGCTCTTTGAGGAAGAAAATCAGAAGCTGGCGTTGCGCGGAGTACGTGGGAACGGAATCACATCACGCACGTTTTGCACGCCAGTTACGTAAGCAATCAGGCGTTCAAAACCAAGACCGAAACCTGAATGCGGAACAGTACCGTAGCGACGCAGATCGCGATACCACCAGTAATCTTCTTTATTCAGGCCCATTTCCAGCATACGCTCGTCCAGAACGTCCAGACGTTCTTCACGCTGGGAGCCACCAATGATCTCACCGATGCCCGGAGCCAGAACGTCCATAGCCGCAACGGTTTTACCGTCTTCGTTGAGGCGCATATAGAACGCTTTAATATCTTTCGGATAGTTTTTAACCACTACCGGTGCTTTAAAGTGTTCTTCCGCCAGATAACGCTCATGCTCAGAAGAGAGATCGACGCCCCAGTAAACCGGGTTTTCAAACTTCCTGCCGCAGTTTTCGAGAATGGTCACTGCGTCGGTGTAATCCACCTGCGCGAAATCGGCCTCAATGAAGCGTTCCAGACGTGAAACGGCATCTTTATCTACGCGTTCAGCGAAGAATTTCATGTCGTCTGCGCGTTCTTCGAGAACCGCTTTGAAGACATATTTCAGCATGGCTTCAGCCAGACCCGCGATATCGTTCAGGTTAGCAAACGCCACTTCCGGCTCCAGCATCCAGAATTCCGCCAGGTGACGGCTGGTGTTGGAGTTTTCAGCACGGAAAGTCGGGCCGAAGGTATAAATTTTGGATAATGCGCAAGCGTAGGTTTCGCCGTTCAACTGGCCAGATACGGTCAGGAAAGACTCTTTACCAAAGAAGTCTTTGTCGAAATCCACTTTGCCCTGATCGTTACGCGGCAGGTTTTCCAGATCCAGCGTAGAAACGCGGAACATTTCGCCTGCACCTTCGGTATCAGATGCGGTAATCAGTGGCGTTGAAACCCAGAAGAATCCCTGCTCGTTAAAGAAGCGATGCAGCGCCTGCGCCAGCGTATGGCGAACGCGCGCGACGGCACCAATCAGGTTTGTGCGCGGACGCAGGTGAGCGACTTCACGCAGATACTCAATGCTGTGGCGTTTTGCCGCCATCGGGTAAGTGTCTGGATCTTCAACCCAACCAGCAACTTCAACTTTGCTGGCCTGAATTTCAAATTGTTGCCCCTGGCCCGGCGACGCCACGACTTTACCCGTCACAATGACCGAGCAGCCGGTGGTCAGACGCAGGACGTCTTCATTGTAATTGGGCAGAGAATTATTGATGACAGCCTGTACAGGATCAAAGCAGGAACCGTCATAAACGGCGAGGAAGGAGATGCCAGCTTTTGAATCTCGGCGGGTACGTACCCATCCGCGTACGGTGACTTCGCTGTCAACGGCTACGCGGCCCTGGAGTACGTCGGCTACAGGCACAACGCTCATAATATTCTCTCTGTTAATAGTCGGAAAAAATAAACACTTGTCCACCCGTAAATGGGGGGATACCTATGTTACCTGGCATCTGCAATCAGACAAGCAGAATTCGCAAATGCAGCGAAAGATTTCGGAATTAAAGGTAAAAAAAGGGAGCCGATTAGCTCCCTGATGATATTAACTGGCTTTTTTAATATGCGGAAGGTCGAACGCTTTGCGCAGCGCCCGAACAAACGCTTTATCGTGGCAGATAGTTTTGCCAGGGCTGTCAGAAAGTTTCGCCACCGGTTTACCGTTACACTCAACCAACTTAATCACAATATTCAGGGGTTTTACCTGGGGGATATCGCAGGTCAGGCGAGTCCCAATACCAAAACTTAATTGCACGCGGGAAGAGAAGTGGCGGTATAGCTCAACCGCTTTGCGTAAATCCAGATTGTCAGAGAAAACCAGAGTTTTACTCTGTGGATCAATTCCCAGCTTTTCATAATGTGCAATGGCTTTTTCACCCCATTCAACCGGGTCGCCAGAGTCATGACGCAGGCCCTGATAGCGACTGGCGAACTCGACACCGAAATCACGCAGGAAAGCATCCATAGTGATGCAGTCGGTTAATGCAATGCCAAGTTGGTCGGGATATTCTTCCAGCCAGGCAGCAAGTGCAGCTCGCTGGCTGTTGGCTAGATCCGGGCTGATTTGCTGATGTGCCTGGAACCATTCGTGTGCCTGTGTTCCCATCGGCGTGAGGGAAAGCCGACGCGCCAGATCGTAGTTGCTGGTGCCCACGAACCAGGATTCCTGTTGCAGACGCTTAACGATGGTTTCTTGTACTTCGCGAGAAAAACGGCGACGGGTGCCAAAATCCATAAGATGGAAGCGCGACATATCAAGGCCGGCGGTTAACGCCGAGAAGTCGACTAATTTGCTTTCCAGCGTGTCGAGGGCTTGCGCAACGTCGGCCTGCGGTGAGCGATAGCGATGTACCATTTCACTGATAACCGCCAGCAAAGGAACTTCCCAGAGGATGACTTCACGCCACGGGCCGCTTAAACGAATATCCAGCTTGCCATTATCGTTGGATACGGTGACTTGTTCCGGGTTAAAGCGGAACTCGCGTAACCAGTTAAGATAGTCGGCCTTAAAGAAAGGCAGAGCAGAGAGCCACTGATATTCATCATCCTGCAGGCGCAGGTGCTGCATCGCCTGAATCTGTTCACGAATAGCATCGGCATAAATACCCAGCAGATCGTCACCTCGGCAACGAAACTCCGCCGCGACATGCACATCGTAATAGTGATGAAACACGGCTTGCTGCATATGCAACTTATAAGCATCTGTATCCAGCAACGAGTGCAGAACAGGAGAAGCGAATTGTGTCATAGGTGCGCAGTAGCGTCCTCGTACAGGAGCGTTTAGTACAATAAACATCTTCAGGAACTGCTGGAGTATACCTTGTTTCGCAATTTATTGAACCCCGATCACACCATATGCCACCTTTCTGGTCGATGGCATTACGCGGTGTATGTTATAAAAATGTAGCAATAAAGGCGTTTGTACCTGAAAAGATGAAGATTCTGCATAGCGCGATTTACGCAACAGGAATAGACTGAACACCAGACTCTATAAAAGATGCTAAAGGTTATTTATGACTCAACAGCCACAAGCCAAATACCGTCACGATTATCGTGCGCCGGATTACCAGATTACTGATATTGACTTGACCTTTGACCTCGACGCGCAAAAGACGGTCGTTACCGCGGTCAGCCAGGCTGTCCGTCATGGTGCATCAGATGCTCCGCTTCGTCTCAACGGCGAAGACCTCAAACTGGTTTCTGTTCATATTAATGATGAGCCGTGGACCGCCTGGAAAGAAGAAGAGGGCGCACTGGTCATCAGTAATTTGCCGGAGCGTTTTACGCTTAAGATCATTAATGAAATAAGCCCGGCGGCGAATACGGCGCTGGAAGGGCTTTATCAGTCAGGCGATGCGCTTTGCACCCAGTGTGAAGCCGAAGGTTTCCGCCATATTACGTATTATCTCGACCGCCCGGACGTGCTGGCGCGTTTTACCACCAAAATTATTGCCGATAAAATCAAATATCCCTTCCTGCTTTCCAATGGTAACCGCGTTGCGCAAGGCGAACTCGAAAACGGACGCCATTGGGTACAGTGGCAGGACCCGTTCCCGAAACCGTGCTACCTGTTTGCGCTGGTGGCAGGCGACTTTGATGTACTGCGCGATACCTTTACCACGCGTTCTGGTCGCGAAGTAGCACTGGAGCTGTACGTCGATCGCGGCAACCTTGATCGCGCGCCGTGGGCGATGACCTCGCTGAAAAACTCCATGAAATGGGATGAAGAACGCTTTGGCCTGGAGTATGACCTCGACATCTATATGATCGTCGCGGTGGATTTCTTCAATATGGGCGCAATGGAGAATAAGGGGCTGAATATCTTTAACTCCAAATATGTGTTGGCCCGCACCGACACCGCCACCGACAAAGATTATCTCGATATTGAACGCGTTATCGGCCATGAATATTTCCATAACTGGACCGGTAACCGAGTGACCTGCCGCGACTGGTTCCAGCTCAGCCTGAAAGAAGGTTTAACCGTCTTCCGCGATCAGGAATTCAGCTCTGACCTTGGTTCCCGCGCGGTAAACCGTATCAATAATGTGCGCACCATGCGCGGATTGCAGTTTGCGGAAGACGCCAGCCCGATGGCGCACCCGATCCGCCCGGATATGGTCATTGAGATGAACAACTTCTACACCCTGACCGTTTACGAGAAGGGCGCGGAAGTGATTCGCATGATCCACACCCTGCTGGGCGAAGAAAACTTCCAGAAAGGGATGCAACTCTATTTCGAGCGCCATGATGGCAGCGCGGCAACCTGCGACGACTTTGTGCAGGCGATGGAAGATGCGTCGAATGTCGATCTCTCCCATTTCCGCCGTTGGTACAGCCAGTCCGGCACGCCGATTGTGACCGTCAAAGACGACTACAATCCGGAAACCGAGCAGTACACCCTGACCATCAGCCAGCGCACGCCAGCCACGCCGGATCAGGCAGAAAAACAGCCGCTGCATATTCCATTTGCCATCGAATTGTATGACAACGAAGGCAAAGTGATCCCGTTGCAGAAAGGCGGTCATCCGGTGAATTCCGTGCTGAACGTCACCCAGGCGGAACAGACCTTTGTTTTTGATAATGTCTACTTCCAGCCGGTGCCTGCGCTGCTGTGCGAATTCTCTGCGCCAGTGAAACTGGAATATAAGTGGAGCGATCAGCAACTGACCTTCCTGATGCGTCATGCGCGTAATGATTTCTCCCGTTGGGATGCGGCGCAAAGTTTGCTGGCAACCTACATCAAGCTGAACGTCGCCCGTCATCAGCAAGGGCAGCCGCTGTCTCTGCCGGTACATGTGGCTGACGCTTTCCGCGCGGTGCTGCTCGATGAGAAGATTGATCCGGCGCTGGCGGCAGAAATCCTGACGCTGCCTTCTGTCAATGAAATGGCTGAACTGTTCGATATCATCGACCCGATTGCTATTGCCGAAGTACGCGAAGCACTCACTCGTACTCTGGCGACTGAACTGGCGGATGAGCTGCTGGCTATTTACAACGCGAATTACCAGAGCGAGTACCGTGTTGAGCATGAAGATATTGCAAAACGCACTCTGCGTAATGCCTGCCTGCGCTTCCTTGCTTTTGGTGAAACGCATCTGGCTGACGTGCTGGTGAGCAAGCAATACCATGAAGCAAACAATATGACCGATGCGCTGGCAGCGCTTTCTGCGGCGGTTGCTGCACAGCTGCCTTGCCGTGACGCGCTGATGCAGGAGTACGACGATAAGTGGCATCAGGACGGTCTGGTGATGGATAAATGGTTTATCCTGCAAGCCACCAGCCCGGCGGCGAATGTGCTGGAGACGGTGCGTGGTCTGTTGCAGCATCGCTCATTTACCATGAGCAACCCGAACCGTATTCGTTCGTTGATTGGTGCGTTTGCGGGCAGCAACCCGGCAGCGTTCCATGCCGAAGATGGCAGCGGTTACCAGTTCCTGGTGGAAATGCTTACCGACCTCAACAGCCGTAACCCGCAGGTAGCTTCACGTCTGATTGAACCGCTGATTCGCCTGAAACGTTATGATGCCAAACGTCAGGAGAAAATGCGCGCGGCGCTGGAACAGTTGAAAGGGCTGGAAAATCTCTCTGGCGATCTGTACGAGAAGATCACCAAAGCACTGGCTTGATACTTTTGAGCCAAAATGCCTGATGCGACGCTTGACGCGTCTTATCAGGCCTACAACTCCGTTGAAATTGCTGGTTTTGTAGGCTGGATAAGGCGTTCACGCCGCATCCGGCAGCCGTGCCCAACTGCCTGATGCGATGCTTGACGTGTCTTATCAGGCCTACTAGTCCGTTGAAAATGCTGGTTTTGTGCGCCACATCCGGCATATTAACCATGACGCCGAATCAGTTGTTCAGAATGCCCACGCCGCATTACCCGTTGCAATACTTCCGCTTCCAGCTCCGCTAATCGCACCGACCCTAACCGGCGCGGACGAGGGATATCCACCGTCAAATCCAGACCAATTTTTCCCTCTTCAATTAACAGCACCCGGTCAGCCATTGCTACCGCTTCGCTCACATCATGCGTCACCAACAGTACGGTAAAGCCGTGCTGCTGCCAAAGTGACACAATCAAATCCTGCATCTCGAGTCGCGTTAAGGCGTCCAGCGCCCCGAGCGGTTCATCAAGCAACAATAAACCCGGTCGATGAATCAACGCTCTTGCCAGCGCCACACGCTGTTTCTGCCCGCCAGAAAGTGCGGCAGGCCATTCCCCGGCGCGATTCTCCAGTCCTACTGCAGCCAACGCCCGACGCGCGGCATCGCGCCACTGGCCTTTAAGGCCTAACCCAACGTTATCAATCACCGATTTCCACGGCAGCAGACGCGCATCCTGAAACATCATTCGCGTGTCTTCCTGAATCTCAGCCAGCGGTGTGGTGCCCGCTAACACATCGCCTGCGGTTGGCGTTTCCAGACCTGCCAGCAGGCGCAGCAGGGTACTTTTGCCACCACCGCTGCGGCCCACCACCGCCACAAACTGACCTGCCGGAATATGTAAATCCAGTTGGTTCAGGACGATATTTTCCGCGTAATGTTTGCTTACTGCATTGAGCAACAATGGTGTGCCCTGGTTCAGACGAGCAGTATTCATACCGTGGCCTCCTTCAAATGATAAGCCGGGTTCCAGCGCAACCAGAGGCGCTCTAACAGCTGCGCGCTGACGTCAGCAAGTTTGCCGAGCAGGGCGTAAAGAATAATAGCGACTACCACCACGTCCGTTTGCAAAAACTCCCGCGCATTCATCGCCAGATAACCAATGCCTGAATTGGCAGAAATGGTTTCGGCAACAATCAGCGTCAGCCACATCAGGCCCAACGCAAAACGCACGCCGACCATAATTGAGGGCAGGGCACCAGGCAGGATCACATGGATAAACAGCGGTATGCCGGATAATCCATAGCTACGCGCCATTTCCACCAGACCGCGATCGATATTACGGATGCCATGCCAGGTGTTGATATAAATGGGGAATAGCGTGCCGAGCGCCACCAGAAAGATTTTTGCGGATTCATCAATGCCAAACCACAAAATCACCAGCGGGATCAGCGCCAGATGCGGTACGTTGCGCAACATCTGAATTGAGGTATCCAGCAGCCGTTCTCCCCAGCGAGATAGCCCGCTAATCAGTCCCAAAATCAACCCCAGCGATCCGCCAATTGAAAAGCCAATCAGCGCCCGCCAGGAACTGATCGCCAGATGCTGCCACAGTTCGCCGCTGGCGGAGAGCGTCCAGAACGCCGTCACCACCCCTTCCGGTGAGGGCAAAATACGCGTCGACAGCCAGCCAACTGAGGAGGCCAGTTGCCACACCGCCACGATGCCCACCGGTAAAAACCAGGGGGCAACGCGCAATAACCACTTCTTCACTGGCGTTGCCATTATTTCTTCCTTAACTTTGCGCGACTTTACGGGGGATAAAATCATTCGCCACCGCTTCGCCTTGCGGATTCAGCGGCTGCGGCTGGGGAATTTCCGGAATGGCGACATCCAGATGTGGGAACAGCAACTCGCCGACCCGATACGCTTCTTCCAGATGCGGATAGCCCGAAAGCACAAAGCTGTCGATGCCAAGCGCGGCGTATTCGTTGATTCGCGCAGCGACCGTAGGACCATCGCCCACCAGCGCCGTTCCGGCACCGCCGCGCACTAAGCCAACGCCCGCCCATAAATTGGGGCTGATCTCCAGATTGTCGCGCTTGCCGTTATGTAACGCCGCCATTCGCTGTTGTCCTACGGAATCCGTCCGGGCGAATGCGGCCTGTGCTTTGGCGATAGTTTCATCATCAAGATGCGAGATTAACCGCTCGGCGGCCTGCCACGCTTCGTCGTTAGTTTCACGAACAATCACATGCAGACGAATACCGAAACGAATTTTGCGTCCATGCGCGGCAGCTTTCGCCCGCACTTGTTCGATCTTCTCTTTTACTAGTTCTGGCGGTTCGCCCCAGGTGAGGTAGAGATCAACTTGTTCTGCCGCCAGCTCCTGGGCGACGTCTGACGATCCGCCAAAGTAAAGCGGAGGATAAGGCTGTTGAATCGGCGGGAAGAGCAGTTTTGCTCCGCGCACATGAATATGTTTACCGTTGAAATTGACGGTTTCCCCCAGCAATAAGCGCCGCCAGACCTGGGTAAATTCCGCCGAGGCTTCGTAGCGCTCGCTATGATCAAGGAACACGCCGTCGCCTGCCAGCTCTTGTGGATCGCTGCCTGTGACCAGATTAAACAACGCACGACCATTTGAGAGACGGTCAAGCGTGGCGGCCTGGCGAGCGGCAACGGTAGGTGAGGTTACGCTGGGGCGCAGGGCGACAAGAAACTTCAGCCGCTGCGTCACCGGGATCATCGACGCCGCCACCAGCCACGCATCTTCACACGATCGCCCCGTTGGGATCAGCACACCGGTATAGCCCAGACGATCCGCCGCTTGCGCAATTTGTTGCAGATAACCGTGATCAACCGGGCGTGAACCTTCTTCCGTTCCCAGATAGTGCCCGTCACCGTGGGTCGGTAAAAACCAGAACATATTCAGACTCATAATTGTTTTCCTTCCAGTTGAGTGGGCTGCCAGATGCGCTGGCGAATATCGACTTTTTTCGGCACCAGACGATTTTCATAAAACAGATCTGCCGTTTGCTGCTGTAAGGCGGCAATCTCGGCGTTAACCGGTTTGATGGTGGTAGGAGGGCGATGATCTAAGTAAGAGGCAATCACCGGTGCCGGTAAGCCCATCGTTTTTGCCAGTAAAGCGATGCTTTGCTCGCGCTGGCTGCGGGTTAACGCATCGGCCTCACTAAAGGTTGCCAGTACGCCCTGAATAAAAGCGCCGTTTTTTTCTGCATAGGGGCGAGCTGCCAGATAAAACGATCCGGTTTGATTGAGATCGGTGCCGTCTTTCAACACCCGCACGCCGCCCTGTAATAACGCAGCGGAGTAGTAGGGATCCCAGATAGCCCAGGCGTCAACGTTACCTTGCTGGAACGCGGCGCGGGCATCGGCAGGTGTCAGGTAAGTGGGTTGTATATCGGTAAACTTAAGTCCGGCCTGACGCAGTGCACGCAGTAAAAGGTTGTGTGAACTGGAACCTTTCTGAAAGGCAACTTTGTGACCTTTAAGATCGGCTACGGTTTTGATCGGGCTGTTTTCTGCCACCAGAATCACTTCGGCTTTGGGCTTCGGTGGCTCGACGCCCACATATACCAAATCAGCCCCGGCAGCCTGGGCAAAGATTGGCGGAATATCCCCGGTACTGCCGAGATCAATACTGCCAACGTTTAACGCTTCCAACATTTGCGGACCCGCGGGGAACTCCACCCAGGAGATTTTTGATTGCGGATAGCGTTTTTCCAGTAACTGGTGGCTTTTTGCCAGCACCATACCAATACTGCCTTTCTGATAGCCTATACGTAACGCTTCAGGCGAGGATTCTGCAGCAACCGCAAAAGTAGAGACGCTAAGCAATCCCGCCAGCGCCAGTTTAATGATGTTACGCATGGACATTACCTCGCAGAGACAGAAGGTCAGGAACCTGAACATCGCGGCGGTGCAATGCCTGCCAGAAAGTTTCTAGCGCGGTATCAAGACGGGTTTGCAGATTTGGCGTGAACTGGGGTCTGTGATGGTAATCAATGACTTGTGAGTCATCGGCAAACACGCCGTGCAGGATCTCCTGGGCTTTCAGTGCGCTTAAAACTGGTTTAAGGGCATAATCGACCGCCAGCAGATGGGCCACGGTACCGCCCGTCGCCAGCGGTAGCACCACTTTGCCTTGCAAAGCGCGCTCTGGCAGCAGGTCGAGCAGGGTTTTCAGCGCGCCGGAATAGGCGGCTTTATACACAGGTGTAGCGACTATCAGTCCATCAGCCTGTTGCAGCTGTTCGGTGAAGGTCTTGAGTGCCGGACTATCGAAACGAGCATAAAGCAGATCTTCCGGGGCGAAGTTTTGCAGATTCCAGTGATAAACCTCTACATCGAGGCCATTTAGTTTTTCCCGCGCATATTCCAGCAAGGAGCTGGAGCGAGAAGGAAAGCGAGGACTACCCGCCAGGGTGATGACACGCATACTCTCTCCTTATAACCAATTGTTCTTTTTTTGTTAACATTGATAACAATTCGGTCAGTCTGTCGGAGAGACAAGAAAATGCCAAATATAAATTTTGTGTATCTTTTTCTGAAAATAAACTAAAGAAAGGGCTTTATATATCACGCATATTTATTTGTTGGATAGTCATTAGATGTTGAATCAATGAATTACTCGTTCAGTTAATATTTAAATATTCATGAAATCTATAAATTAAAGATTTGTCACTTATTGGATTTAGTATGCTTGATTTAAATGGCGGTCAATTATTGTTATTATTAAGTCTAATGTCATTTAAAGGCATTATCATATTTACGAAGAGATCAGGATGATGACGATGAAAAAAAGTGTATTGACGGCGTTTATAACTGTGGTATGTGCAACGTCCAGCGTTATGGCAGCTGATGATAATGCTATCACGGATGGCAAAGTAACATTTAATGGTAAAGTTATTGCTCCAGCTTGTACCCTGGTAGCTGCGACGAAAGATTCAGTAGTCACATTGCCAAATGTCAGCGCCACCAAGTTGCAAACTAATGGAGCAGTCTCTGGCGTTAAAACTGATGTACCAATTGCCTTAGAAGGCTGTGATGTTACTGTAACTAAAAATGCGACGTTTACCTTTAGTGGTACGGCTGACGGCGTGCAACCTACAGCATTTGCCAACCAGGCTACCACCGATGCAGCGACGAATGTTGCTCTACAAATGTATCTGCCAGATGGTTCTACATCGGTAACTCCCGGTACCGAAACGTCGAATATTCAGTTAGCGGATTCTGCTGAGCAAACAGTGACCTTTAAAGTTGATTATATCGCTACGGGGAAAGCGACTTCTGGTAATGTGAATGCGGTAACAAATTTCCATATTAACTATTATTAATAGAACTCATTAATTGTTTTATTAATTAGTACCCCTCTAGTGTTCTGGAGGGGATATTCATATTTTTTAAGAGTGACTATTTATGAAAACTTGCATAACAAAGGGAATTGTGACCGTAAGTTTAACGGCAATATTACTCAGCTGCTCATCCGCATGGGCGGCAGGTAAAGGCGGGATTGGACTTGCAGCAACACGTCTTGTTTATTCAGAAGGTGAAGAGCAAATTTCACTGGGTGTACGTAACACCAGTCCGGATGTTCCTTATCTTATTCAGTCATGGGTGATGACCCCAGATAATAAAAAATCAGCAGATTTTATTATTACACCACCGCTATTTGTGCTGAATCCGGCTAATGAGAATCTGTTACGCATTATGTACATTGGTGCGCCGTTGGCGAAAGACAGAGAAACCCTTTTCTTCACTAGCGTACGGGCAGTCCCTTCAACAACGAAGCGGGAAGAGGGAAATACCCTGAAGATTGCCACACAAAGCGTCATCAAACTTTTCTGGCGACCAAAAGGTTTAGCGTATCCCTTAGGCGAGGCTCCGGCGAAACTGCGTTGCACTTCGTCAGCTGACATGGTTACGGTCAGTAACCCAACACCTTATTTCATTACCCTGACAGACCTGAAAATAGGTGGAAAAGTAGTTAAAAATCAAATGATTTCCCCCTTTGATAAATACCAATTTTCTCTGCCAAAGGGGGCCAAAAATAGCAGCGTAACGTATCGAACCATCAATGACTACGGGGCGGAAACGCCGCAACTCAACTGTAAATCGTAAGCCGTCTTCAGTTAAGAGAGCGAGATGTATAGAACTCATCGACAACACAGCCTGTTAAGCTCTGGTGGAGTGCCATCGTTTATTGGTGGGCTGGTGGTGTTTGTGTCGGCAGCGTTCAATGCACAAGCTGAAACCTGGTTCGATCCTGCTTTTTTCAAAGATGATCCCTCAATGGTGGCCGATTTGTCTCGTTTCGAAAAAGGACAAAAAATAACGCCAGGGGTTTATCGTGTCGATATTGTTCTGAATCAGACAATTGTAGATACGCGCAACGTCAATTTTGTTGAGATAACGCCAGAGAAGGGGATTGCCGCCTGTTTGACGACTGAAAGCCTGGATGCAATGGGTGTTAATACTGATGCGTTTCCGGCTTTTAAACAACTGGACAAACAAGCGTGTGTGCCATTGGCGGAGATTATTCCGGATGCCAGCGTAACGTTTAATGTGAATAAACTCCGTCTGGAAATTTCAGTACCGCAAATCGCCATCAAAAGTAATGCCCGTGGTTATGTCCCCCCTGAACGTTGGGATGAAGGGATCAACGCGCTATTACTGGGATATTCGTTTAGCGGGGCTAACAGTATTCATAGCAGCGCAGACAGTGATTCTGGCGACAGCTATTTTCTGAATTTAAACAGTGGCGTTAATTTAGGCCCATGGAGATTGCGCAACAATTCAACATGGAGTCGCAGTAGTGGCCAAACCGCAGAATGGAAGAATCTCAGCAGCTATTTGCAGCGGGCGGTTATTCCACTAAAAGGCGAACTGACCGTAGGTGATGATTATACTGCAGGCGATTTTTTCGATAGTGTCAGCTTTCGTGGTGTGCAGCTGGCGTCAGATGACAACATGCTGCCAGACAGCCTGAAAGGGTTTGCGCCTGTGGTGCGTGGTATCGCCAAAAGCAATGCCCAGATAACGATTAAGCAAAATGGTTACACCATTTACCAAACTTATGTATCGCCTGGTGCTTTTGAAATTAGTGATCTCTATTCCACGTCGTCGAGCGGTGATTTGTTAGTTGAAATCAAAGAAGCGGACGGCAGCGTCAATAGCTACAGCGTACCGTTTTCCAGCGTGCCATTACTCCAGCGTCAGGGGCGAATCAAATACGCGGTGACACTGGCGAAATACAGAACCAATAGTAATGAACAGCAGGAGAGCAAATTTGCCCAGGCCACGTTGCAGTGGGGCGGACCGTGGGGAACGACATGGTATGGTGGTGGACAATATGCTGAATATTACCGTGCCGCCATGTTTGGTCTGGGATTTAACCTTGGCGATTTCGGAGCAATTTCGTTCGATGTGACCCAGGCGAAGAGTACGCTGGCAGACCAAAGCGAACATAAAGGTCAGTCATATCGTTTTCTGTATGCCAAAACGCTCAACCAATTGGGCACTAATTTTCAATTGATGGGCTATCGCTATTCGACGTCGGGTTTCTACACCCTTTCCGACACCATGTATAAACATATGGATGGCTACGAATTTAATGACGGTGATGATGAAGATACGCCGATGTGGTCGCGTTATTACAATTTGTTTTACACCAAACGTGGCAAACTGCAGGTCAATATCTTCCAGCAATTAGGCGAGTACGGTTCGTTTTATTTAAGTGGTAGCCAGCAAACTTACTGGCATACCGATCAACAGGATCGGCTATTACAGTTTGGCTACAACACGCAAATTAAAGATCTCTCGCTGGGGGTTTCCTGGAACTACAGTAAGTCCCGTGGTCAACCTGATGCTGATCAGGTGTTTGCACTAAATTTTTCCCTGCCGCTCAATCTGTTGCTCCCCAGAAGTAATGATAGCTATACCAGGAAAAAAAATTACGCATGGATGACCTCTAACACCAGTATCGATAACGAAGGGCACATTACACAAAACCTGGGTTTAACGGAGACACTACTCGATGACGGTAACCTGAGCTACAGCGTGCAACAGGGATATAACAGCGAGGGGAAAACGGCTAATGGTAGCGCCAGCATGGACTACAAAGGGGCGTTTGCAGATGCCCGAGTGGGCTACAACTACAGCGATAACGGCAGTCAACAACAACTGAACTACGCTCTTTCAGGCAGTTTAGTTGCCCATTCACAGGGCATTACCCTGGGGCAATCGCTGGGGGAAACTAACGTCCTGATTGCAGCACCAGGCGCAGAGAATACTCGTGTGGCGAACAGCACCGGGCTGAAAACTGACTGGCGCGGATATACCGTTGTCCCCTATGCCACTTCTTATCGGGAAAATCGAATCGCACTTGATGCGGCATCGTTAAAACGTAACGTGGATCTTGAAAATGCAGTAGTCAACGTGGTTCCCACCAAAGGGGCGTTGGTTCTGGCGGAGTTCAATGCCCATGCGGGAGCAAGGGTATTAATGAAAACATCAAAGCAGGGTATACCGCTGCGTTTTGGCGCGATAGCGACGCTGGACGGCATACAGACTAATAGCGGCATTATTGATGATGATGGCTCGCTCTATATGTCCGGTTTGCCCGCTCAGGGAGCGATAACTGTACGCTGGGGCGAAGCTCCCGATCAAATTTGTCATATCAGTTACCAGCTTACCGAACAACAAATTAACTCTGCGATTACGCGAATGGATGCCATATGCAGATAATCTTTGGAGAAAAATGCGTGTTATTACTACGACTATTTTTTGCCGCCGTCTTAATGCTATGGTGCGCTCAAACTGCTGCTTATAGCGGGCAGTGTCATACCACTCAGGGGAATCCGTATATTGGCGTCAATTTTGGCGTTAAAACCCTGGAGGAAGAAGAAAATACGGCTGGAGTAGTTAAAGACAAATTTTATCAGTGGAACGAATCGAATGATTATTATGTTTCCTGTGATTGCGATAAAGACAATGTCAGAAGTGGCCGATGGGCATTCGCCGCGGATTCACCGTTAGTCTATTTAGGCGACAACTGGTACAAAATTAATGACTATCTTGCCGCCAAAGTTTTATTGCAGGTTAAAAGCAGTTCTCCTACTGCGGTTCCTTTCGAAAACGTGGGCACAGGGGCAGATACACGATGGCATATTTGCGATCCCGGCGGTCAACGTTTAGGTGGCCAGGGGGCTAGCGGTAATAGCGGTAGCTTTTCCCTGAAAATATTGCAGCCGTTCGTTGGTTCGGTCGTCATTCCTCCTATGGCGCTGGCGCGATTATTTGAATGCTACAACATACCCGCAGGTGATTCCTGCACGACTACAGGTACATCGGTTTTAGTGTATTACCTGTCTGGTACGATCAATTCACTTGGCTCATGTTCCGTCAATGCCGGAGAGACTATCGAGGTCGATCTGGGCGACGTATTTGCGGCTAACTTTCGTGTTGTAGGGCATAAACCCCTTGGGGCCAGAACGGCAGAACTCGCAATTCCAGTCAGGTGTAACACGGGAAACGCGGGGTTAGTTAACGTCAACCTGAGTCTGACGGCAACCACAGACCCCAGCTATCCCCAGGCGATTAAGACGTCACGTCCTGGCGTGGGCGTGGTGGTGACCGATAGCCAGAACAACATTATTTCCCCTGCTGGTGGAACATTACCGCTCTCTATTCCTGATGATGCAGACAGTATCGCGCGAATGAATGTCTATCCAGTCAGCACGACAGGTGTACCACCAGAAACCGGGCGATTTGAAGCCACGGCAACGGTGAGAATAAATTTTGATTAACGCGTGAACGTATGAAGAAAAAAACGATATTTCAGTGCGTTATCTTGTTCTTTAGCATTCTTAACATCCATGTCGGGATGGCTGGGCCTGAACAAGTTAGTATGCATATTTATGGGAATGTGGTCGATCAGGGCTGTGATGTCGCCACCAAAAGTGCATTACAAAATATTCATATTGGTGATTTTAATATCAGTGATTTTCAGGCCGCGAATACCGTAAGCACTGCTGCTGATTTGAATATCGATATCACCGGTTGTGCCGCTGGTATTACTGGCGCGGACGTCCTTTTTAGCGGCGAGGCTGACACCCTTGCGCCGACACTGCTCAAACTAACTGACACAGGCGGAAGCGGTGGTATGGCAACGGGGATTGCCGTGCAAATTCTTGATGCGCAAAGTCAGCAAGAAATCCCGCTCAATCAGGTCCAGCCTCTTACGCCCTTAAAAGCCGGGGATAACACACTCAAATATCAACTTCGTTATAAGTCCACAAAGGCGGGAGCAACGGGCGGTAATGCGACGGCGGTTCTCTATTTTGATCTGGTTTACCAGTGAAGGAGTGATGTTGAAACGGATAATCTGGATTCTGTGCTTACTGGGATTAACGGGGAGTAGTGAGTTATTTGCTCATGATGGCACGGTCAACATTAGCGGATCGTTTCGTCGTAATACATGCGTGCTGGCACAGGATAGCAAGCAAATCAATGTGCAGTTAGGCGATGTCTCGCTGACACGTTTTTCTCACGGGAATTATGGCCCGGAGAAATCTTTCATCATTAATTTGCAGGATTGCGGAACAGATGTCAGCACGGTTGACGTCACCTTTTCAGGAACCCCCGACGGAGTGCAGAGCGAAATGCTGTCCATTGAAAGTGGTATGGATGCAGCCAGCGGGCTGGCAATTGCGATTCTGGATGATGCGAAGATATTGATTCCGCTTAACCAGGCGAGTAAAGACTACAGCCTACACAGCGGTAAGGTGCCATTAACTTTTTATGCGCAATTACGACCTGTCAATAGTGATGTGCAGTCGGGTAAAGTGAATGCCAGCGCGACATTTGTACTTCATTATGACTAATACGTGGAACAGATTGGCGCTCTTGATTTTTGCCGTTTTATCGCTGCTGGTGGCGGGTGAATTGCAGGCAGGAGTGGTGGTCGGCGGAACGCGATTTATCTTTCCGGCAGACAAAGAATCGATAGCTATTTTACTGACTAATACCAGTCAGGAATCCTGGCTTATTAACAGTAAAATCAATCGCCCAACGCGTTGGGCCGGGGGGGAAGTGTCGACAGTGCCAGCACCATTACTGGCCGCTCCACCGCTTATTCTCCTGAAGCCCGGTACTACGGGCACGTTGCGCTTGCTGAGAACGGAAAGCGACATCTTGCCAGTGGATCGCGAAACGCTATTTGAGTTAAGCATTGCCAGCGTGCCATCCGGCAAAGTTGAAAATCAGAGCGTAAAAGTGGCGATGCGCTCGGTATTTAAACTGTTCTGGCGACCCGAAGGTTTGCCGGGCGACCCGCTGGAAGCTTATCAACAATTACGCTGGACACGGAATTCGCAGGGTGTGCAACTCACTAACCCAACGCCTTACTACATTAACCTGATTCAGGTGAGCGTAAATGGTAAAGCGTTAAGTAATGCGGGAGTTGTGCCACCTAAAAGCCAGCGTCAGACAAGCTGGTGTCAGGCAATCGCACCGTGTCATGTCGCCTGGCGGGCGATAAATGATTACGGCGGGTTGAGTGCAAAGAAGGAGCAAAATCTGCCCTGAAACAGGTTCGGAAAACGTTTGCGTTTTTTTTGCCGCAGGTCAATTCCCTTTTGGTCCGAACTCGCACATAATACGCCCCCGGTTTGCACACCGGGAATCCAGGAGAGTTCATGTACTACCCCTTCGTTCGTAAAGCCCTTTTCCAGCTCGATCCAGAGCGCGCTCATGAGTTTACTTTTCAGCAATTACGCCGTATTACAGGAACGCCGTTTGAAGCACTGGTGCGGCAGAAAGTGCCTGCGAAACCTGTTAACTGCATGGGCCTGACGTTTAAAAATCCGCTTGGTCTGGCAGCCGGTCTTGATAAAGACGGGGAGTGCATCGATGCCCTTGGTGCAATGGGGTTTGGCTCGATTGAGATCGGCACTGTAACGCCGCGTCCACAACCTGGAAATGACAAGCCGCGTCTTTTCCGCCTGGTTGATGCCGAAGGTCTGATCAATCGAATGGGCTTTAACAATCTCGGGGTGGATAATCTTATTGAGAATGTAAAAAAAGCCCATTATGACGGCGTCCTGGGTATTAACATCGGCAAAAATAAAGATACGCCGGTGGAGCAGGGCAAAGATGACTACCTGATTTGTATGGATAAAATTTATCCTTATGCTGGTTATATCGCCATCAATATTTCCTCGCCGAATACACCGGGATTACGCACTCTGCAATATGGTGAAGCGCTGGATGACTTATTAATCGCGATCAAAAATAAACAAAACGATCTGCAAAAAATCCATCAAAAATATGTGCCGATCGCAGTGAAGATCGCGCCGGATCTTTCTGAAGAAGAATTGATCCAGGTTGCTGACAGCTTAGTTCGCCATAATATTGATGGCGTTATTGCAACCAATACCACACTCGATCGTTCTCTGGTTCAGGGAATGAAAAATTGCGATCAAACCGGTGGCTTAAGTGGTCGTCCGCTTCAGTTAAAAAGCACAGAAATTATTCGCCGCTTGTCACAGGAATTAAACGGTCGCTTACCGATCATCGGTGTTGGAGGCATCGATTCGGTTATCGCTGCGCGTGAAAAGATTGCTGCGGGTGCAACGCTGGTGCAAATTTATTCGGGATTTATTTTCAAAGGACCGCCTTTGATTAAAGAAATCGTTAGCAATATCTGATTAATTTCTCCTTTTTAACGTTATGAGACAACCGGGGCTTTATTTCCAGCCCTGGTTGTTTTATATTCCTTACCTGTTGCTTATTTATACATTTTAGTCTTTTCTTATTTAGGGCAATAAACGAAGCGGCAAAGGACAATGTTGCGCAGAATGATTTAGGTGGGAGAATCCGCATGCGAATTAAACCTGACGATAACTGGCGCTGGTATTATGATGAAGAGCACGATCGAATGATGCTCGATTTAGCCAATGGTATGTTATTTCGCTCGCGTTTTGCTCGTAAAATGCTCACACCAGATGCCTTTAATCCCTCCGGTTTTTGTGTTGATGATGCAGCACTCTATTTTTCTTTTGAAGAAAAATGCCGTGATCTGCCGTTATCCAAAGAACAAAAAGCCGAACTGGTGCTGAATGCACTGGTAGCAATTCGTTATCTCAAACCGCAAATGCCGAAAAGCTGGCATTTTGTCTCCCATGGTGAAATGTGGGTGCCCATGCAGGGCGATGCGGCCTGCGTTTGGTTGAGCGACACTAACGAGCAAGTGAATTTACTGGTCGTTGAATCTGGCGAGAATGCCGCGCTATGTCTGCTGGCGCAACCCTGCGTTGTTATTGCGGGTCGCGCGATGCAGTTGGGCGACGCCATTAAAATCATGAACGACAGGCTGAAACCGCAGGTTAATGTTGACAGCTTCAGCCTTGAACAGGCAGTCTAACGCGTCAGCTTAAGGGCAGTCTTCGGTACACAGCTACAGCAAAGAATGGTGCCATCATCGCCCATTGCTGATTTTTTCAGCGGCGTGACTTCGCCTTCTAAAAGCTGAACACGGCAACTTCCACAAATGCCCGCGCGGCAAGAATAAGGGATACGAATTCCCTGATTTTCTAATTGCTCCAGCAACACTTGTTGGTTATTTCCACGAAATGCCTGTCCCTGCCAGTCAATATCTACATTGGCGTCCGGTTGTTGCGTGATGTTGGCGGTATCATCAGCGGCAGCTGCGCCGTAAATTTTTGCCGGAGCCGTTGCCAGAATTTCCACCTCATCGCCAACGCGAATCACGCCGCTATTACGGGCAATTAAATTCTGACCAAAATCGACATCGCCGTTATCCTGGGCAGTGCGGAAAGATTGCAATGTTTTTAATGGTTCGCCTGCCGGATGTTTTTGCCCTTTTTCTGGGCTGACGGTGGTGAAAATACAGCGGCTACAAGGTTTAACCACATCAAACACCACATCACCAATGCGAATCACTTTCCAGCGATCTTCTTCCCAGGCTGACGCGCCGGAAACCACCAGATTGGGGCGGAATTGCTCCATTTTTACACTGGCCGGACAACGTTGTTGGAGATCACGTAACGAGGCTTCGTTAGCAAGAAGGTAAGGATAGCCATCAGCAAATGACAGGGGGACAGTGTTGTGGCGTTTCACGCGCCGGGTCATTTGTGGCCCCACCCAGCGTAATTGCACTTCGCGGGAGAAAAATCCACTTAACCATTTGTTGATCGCGTCTGGCGCAATTCGCGCGGTAAAATGTGTGCCCCAAACTTCGGTTGGTGCGTCTTGTGTGGCGAAATCAGCAAAACGGACATATGCGCTACTGCCATCTGGTGCGGTGAGATGCAAGCCATCATGCACAGGTGAAGGAGTAAACCGTACCATCTGGGGAAACTGGCGAGCGGTAATAAACGTACCATCAGGTTCCGTAATCATAAAGATGCGATCGAAGGCCAGACCACTGTCATCTGCCAGAGCATGTGTAAGACCAATGCCGCGCATCGATTTAACAGGATGAATAAAAAGCCGGGTTAATGTCGCCACGGTGCGGTCCTCAAATGAAAATAAGCCCTCAACTTTATGACATGACGCGCTTATTAGCTATAATGCGCAACAATTTTCTTAGCGCCTGTCCCATTAGGCTATTTTATTTGTCAGTTTGGCCCTGGGTTGTGCTCGAAATCCTCACGTACTTGTGTACGCTCCGGTTTCTCCGCGCTGTCCATGTTCAGACTGACTGCAACAATTACGCCTACTGCGGTAGGCTCTTAGAGTAAAAGTGACGATATGAATTCTCTGTTTGCCAGTACGGCCCGTGGGCTGGAAGAGCTGTTAAAAACTGAACTGGAAAACCTGGGGGCCGTTGAATGCCAGGTGGTTCAGGGTGGGGTCCATTTCAAGGGCGACACACGGCTTGTTTACCAGAGCCTGATGTGGAGCCGCCTGGCCTCGCGTATTATGTTGCCGCTGGGCGAGTGTAAGGTTTACAGCGATTTAGACCTCTATCTCGGTGTTCAGGCGATCAACTGGACAGAGATGTTTAATCCTGGCGCGACCTTCGCTGTCCACTTCAGTGGTTTGAATGACACCATCCGCAACAGTCAGTACGGCGCGATGAAAGTGAAAGACGCGATCGTCGATGCTTTCACGCGGAAAAATCTGCCGCGTCCAAATGTTGATCGCGATGCGCCGGATATCCGCGTTAACGTCTGGCTGCATAAAGAAACCGCCAGTATCGCTCTTGATCTGAGTGGTGATGGTTTACATCTGCGTGGCTATCGCGATCGTGCTGGTATTGCGCCGATCAAAGAAACCCTGGCAGCCGCTATTGTGATGCGATCCGGCTGGCAGCCAGGAACACCGCTGCTCGATCCGATGTGTGGTTCCGGTACGTTGCTGATTGAAGCGGCGATGCTGGCGACCGATCGCGCACCAGGCTTGCACCGTGGGCGTTGGGGCTTTAGCGGCTGGGCGCAGCATGATGAAGCTATCTGGCAGGAAGTGAAAGCGGAAGCGCAAACTCGTGCCCGTAAAGGCCTGGCTGAGTATAGCTCTCATTTTTACGGTTCGGACAGCGACGCACGGGTGATTCAACGTGCGCGCACTAACGCCCGTCTTGCGGGGATTGGTGAACTGATCACCTTTGAGGTGAAAGATGTCGCGCAACTGACCAATCCGCTGCCGAAAGGGCCGTACGGCACAGTGTTGAGCAACCCGCCATACGGGGAACGTCTGGACAGCGAACCGGCGCTGATTGCGCTGCATAGCCTGCTGGGTCGGATCATGAAAAACCAGTTTGGTGGCTGGAATCTCTCTTTGTTTAGTGCCTCGCCGGATCTGCTAAGCTGCTTGCAGCTGCGTGCAGACAAACAGTACAAGGCGAAAAACGGCCCGCTGGACTGCGTACAGAAAAATTACCACGTTGCCGAAAGCACTCCAGACAGCAAACCGGCGATGGTAGCGGAAGACTACGCCAACCGCCTGCGTAAGAACCTCAAAAAATTCGAGAAGTGGGCTCGTCAGGAAGGAATTGAATGTTACCGCCTGTATGACGCCGATCTGCCGGAATATAACGTTGCCGTTGACCGTTATGCCGACTGGGTGGTGGTGCAGGAGTATGCACCGCCAAAAACTATTGATGCTCACAAAGCGCGTCAGCGTCTGTTCGATATTATCGCTGCAACCATTTCGGTACTGGGGATTGCGCCAAACAAACTGGTGCTGAAAACCCGTGAACGTCAGAAGGGCAAAAATCAGTACCAGAAACTGGGCGAGAAGGGCGAGTTTCTGGAAGTTACCGAATATAACGCTCACTTGTGGGTGAATCTGACGGATTACCTCGATACCGGTCTGTTCCTCGATCACCGTATCGCCCGTCGTATGCTCGGCCAGATGAGCAAAGGCAAAGATTTCCTCAACCTGTTCTCTTATACCGGCAGCGCCACCGTGCATGCGGGATTAGGCGGTGCACGCAGCACCACCACCGTGGATATGTCGCGTACTTATCTGGAGTGGGCAGAACGCAACCTGCGTCTGAATGGCCTAACCGGGCGTGCGCATCGCCTGATTCAGGCCGATTGCCTGGCGTGGCTGCGTGAGGCAAATGAACAGTTCGATCTGATCTTTATCGATCCGCCAACCTTCTCTAACTCAAAACGAATGGAAGATGCGTTTGATGTTCAGCGCGATCATCTGGCGCTGATGAAAGATTTGAAACGTCTGCTGCGTGCAGGTGGGACGATCATGTTCTCGAACAACAAACGTGGCTTCCGTATGGATCTCGACGGGCTGGCAAAACTGGGACTGAAAGCACAAGAAATTACGCAAAAAACGCTCTCCCAGGATTTCGCCCGTAACCGCCAGATCCACAACTGCTGGCTGATTACCGCAGCCTGAAAGGAATAGTAATGTCATTAATCAGTATGCATGGTGCATGGCTGTCGTTCAGCGACGCGCCGCTTCTCGATAACGCAGAACTGCATATCGAAGATAACGAACGTGTTTGTCTGGTAGGCCGTAACGGCGCGGGCAAATCGACGTTAATGAAGATCCTCAACCGTGAACAGGGGCTGGATGACGGGCGCATTATTTACGAGCAAGATTTGATCGTGGCTCGTCTGCAACAGGATCCGCCGCGTAACGTTGAGGGCAGCGTTTATGATTTCGTTGCCGAAGGCATTGAAGAACAAGCGGAATACCTGAAACGCTATCACGATATTTCGCGCCTGGTGATGAACGACCCGAGCGAGAAAAATCTCAACGAACTGGCGAAGGTTCAGGAACAGCTGGATCACCACAACCTGTGGCAGCTGGAAAACCGCATCAACGAAGTGCTGGCGCAACTGGGGTTAGATCCTAATGTTGCGCTGTCGTCGCTTTCCGGCGGCTGGTTGCGTAAAGCGGCATTAGGACGCGCGCTGGTGAGCAATCCGCGCGTTTTGCTGCTCGACGAACCGACTAACCACCTGGATATCGAAACCATCGACTGGCTGGAAGGGTTCCTTAAAACCTTCAATGGGACGATTATTTTCATCTCCCACGACCGTTCGTTTATCCGCAATATGGCGACGCGCATTGTTGATCTCGATCGCGGCAAGCTGGTGACCTATCCGGGGAATTACGACCAGTACCTGCAGGAAAAAGAAGAAGCCCTGCGCGTGGAAGAACTACAAAATGCCGAGTTCGATCGCAAACTGGCGCAGGAAGAGGTGTGGATCCGCCAGGGGATCAAAGCACGCCGTACCCGTAATGAAGGCCGCGTACGCGCCCTGAAAGCAATGCGTCGCGAGCGTGGTGAACGTCGCGAAGTGATGGGTACCGCAAAGATGCAGGTGGAAGAGGCCAGCCGCTCCGGTAAGATCGTTTTCGAAATGGAAGACGTTTGCTACCAGGTTGACGGTAAGCAACTGGTGAAAGATTTTTCGGCCCAGGTTCTACGTGGCGACAAAATTGCCCTGATTGGTCCGAATGGGTGCGGCAAAACCACGCTGCTGAAACTGATGCTCGGTCAGCTTCAAGCGGACAGCGGGCGTATTCACGTTGGCACCAAACTGGAAGTGGCTTATTTCGATCAGCACCGCGCGGAACTGGATCCCGATAAAACGGTGATGGATAACCTTGCCGAAGGTAAGCAAGAGGTGATGGTTAATGGCAAGCCACGCCACGTATTGGGCTATTTGCAGGACTTTCTGTTCCATCCGAAACGGGCGATGACGCCGGTACGTGCGCTTTCTGGCGGTGAGCGGAACCGCTTGCTACTGGCGCGTTTGTTCCTCAAACCAAGCAACTTATTGATTCTTGACGAACCGACCAACGATCTTGATGTCGAAACGCTGGAACTGCTGGAAGAACTGATCGACAGCTATCAGGGCACGGTATTGCTGGTTAGCCACGATCGTCAGTTTGTCGATAACACCGTTACAGAATGCTGGATCTTCGAAGGCGGCGGTAAAATTGGTCGTTATGTTGGCGGTTATCATGATGCCCGTGGTCAGCAAGAACAGTATGTGGCGCTCAAACAGCCTGCGGTGAAAAAAAGCGAAGAAGCCGCCGTGCCAAAAGCAGAAACTGTAAAACGCAGCAGTAGCAAACTAAGCTATAAATTGCAGCGCGAACTGGAGCAGCTACCGCAATTGCTTGAAGATCTGGAGGCGAAGCTGGAAGCTTTACAGACGCAAGTGGCGGATGCTTCCTTCTTCAGTCAGCCGCATGAGCAGACACAAAAAGTGCTCGCCGATATGGCTGCTGCAGAGCAGGAGCTGGAGCAAGCCTTTGAACGCTGGGAGTATCTTGAAGCGTTAAAAAATGGTGGCTGATCGCAAAATAGTCGATTTAAACAGAGACAGCTGACAACGGTAAAATTGCCTGATGAACTGGGTTTATCAGGCATGAAAACCAACACTTTGTTAGTCATCTGTAAAATAGCGCATCATTAAGGAGTACCAATGTGCGAACATCATCATGCCGCGAAGCACATCCTGTGCTCGCAGTGTGACATGCTGGTGGCGTTACCGCGCCTTGAGCATGGTCAGAAAGCGGCATGTCCCCGGTGTGGCACAACGTTAACCGTGGCGTGGGATGCCCCTCGGCAGCGTCCTACCGCCTATGCGTTGGCTGCACTGTTCATGCTGTTGCTGTCCAACTTGTTTCCTTTTGTGAATATGAACGTTGCAGGAGTTACCAGTGAAATTACATTACTGGAAATTCCCGGCGTGCTTTTTTCTGAGGACTACGCCAGCCTCGGCACCTTTTTCCTGTTGTTTGTGCAACTGGTTCCCGCGTTTTGTCTGATAACCATTCTGTTACTGGTGAATCGCGCGGAATTACCGGTCCGTTTAAAAGAGCAACTGGCACGGGTGCTTTTTCAACTCAAAACCTGGGGAATGGCGGAGATTTTCCTCGCTGGTGTGCTGGTCAGTTTCGTTAAACTGATGGCTTACGGCAGCATTGGGGTAGGCAGCAGCTTTCTCCCCTGGTGTTTATTTTGTGTCCTGCAACTGCGCGCTTTTCAGTGCGTTGATCGTCGCTGGTTATGGGACGACATCGCCCCGATGCCAGAACTGCGCCAGCCGCTAAAACCAGGCGTCACGGGGATACGTCAGGGGCTGCGTTCGTGCTCCTGTTGTACGGCAATCCTTCCTGCTGATGAACCCGTGTGCCCGCGTTGTAGTACCAAAGGGTACGTTCGGCGTAGAAACAGCCTGCAGTGGACACTCGCGCTGCTTGTAACGTCCATCATGCTGTATCTTCCGGCTAATATTTTGCCCATCATGGTGACGGATTTATTAGGCTCGAAGATGCCGTCGACGATTCTCGCTGGGGTCATTCTGTTATGGAGCGAAGGCTCTTATCCCGTCGCTGCGGTGATCTTTCTGGCCAGTATTATGGTGCCAACGTTAAAGATGATCGCCATCGCGTGGCTGTGTTGGGATGCCAAAGGGCATGGCAAGCGCGACAGTGAAAGAATGCATTTGATTTATGAAGTTGTTGAGTTTGTAGGCCGCTGGTCGATGATTGACGTTTTCGTTATCGCGGTGCTCTCGGCGCTGGTGCGTATGGGAGGTTTAATGAGTATTTATCCGGCAATGGGTGCATTAATGTTTGCTTTAGTCGTCATAATGACAATGTTTTCTGCTATGACGTTTGACCCGCGTTTGTCGTGGGATCGTCAACCTGAATCAGAGCATGAGGAGTCCTGACAGTATGGAATCTAATAATGGGGAAGCCAAAATCCAGAAAGTGAAGAACTGGTCTCCCGTGTGGATATTTCCTATCGTCACGGCGCTCATTGGGGCCTGGGTTCTTTTTTATCATTACAGCCATCAGGGACCGGAAGTGACCCTGATCACCGCGAATGCGGAAGGAATTGAAGGTGGCAAAACCACCATTAAAAGCCGTAGCGTTGACGTCGGCGTGGTTGAAAGCGCCACACTGGCTGATGATTTGACGCACGTTGAAATCAAAGCGCGGCTGAATTCCGGTATGGAAAAATTGCTGCATAAAGACACCGTCTTTTGGGTGGTGAAACCGCAGATTGGTCGCGAAGGGATTAGCGGCCTGGGAACGCTGCTGTCTGGAGTTTATATCGAACTGCAGCCAGGCGCGAAAGGCAGCAAAATGGATAAATACGATTTGCTGGACTCGCCACCGTTGGCCCCGCCTGATGCGAAAGGTATCCGTGTGATTCTCGATAGCAAAAAAGCCGGGCAGCTCTCGCCAGGAGATCCGGTGCTGTTCCGTGGCTATCGGGTAGGTTCGGTTGAAACCAGCACCTTCGATACACAAAAACGCAATATCAGCTATCAACTGTTCATCAATGCACCTTATGACCGACTGGTGACCAACAATGTTCGCTTCTGGAAAGATAGTGGCATTGCGGTTGATCTGACGTCAGCAGGGATGCGTGTGGAGATGGGCTCATTGACAACGCTGCTGAGTGGCGGTGTCAGCTTTGATGTGCCGGAAGGTCTGGATTTAGGGCAGCCAGTGGCACCTAAAACAGCTTTCGTTTTGTATGATGATCAGAAGAGCATTCAGGATTCGTTGTACACCGATCACATTGATTATCTGATGTTCTTTAAAGATTCGGTACGCGGTCTGCAACCGGGAGCTCCGGTAGAGTTCCGGGGTATTCGCCTGGGTACCGTAAGCAAAGTGCCATTCTTTGCGCCGAATATGCGTCAGACATTTAACGATGATTACCGTATTCCGGTACTGATTCGTATCGAGCCAGAGCGGCTGAAAATGCAGCTTGGCGAAAATGCGGATGTTGTTGAGCACCTTGGCGAATTGTTGAAACGTGGTTTACGCGGATCGCTGAAAACCGGAAACCTGGTCACTGGTGCACTGTATGTTGATCTCGATTTCTATCCAAATACGCCTGCAATAACCGGTATTCGTGAATTTAATGGTTATCAGATTATCCCGACCGTTAGCGGCGGCCTGGCGCAAATCCAGCAACGACTGATGGAAGCGTTGGATAAGATCAACAAACTGCCATTGAATCCGATGATTGAACAGGCAACCAGTACGCTTTCTGAAAGTCAGCGCACAATGAAAAACCTGCAAACGACGCTGGATAGCATGAACAAGATCCTCGCTAGCCAGTCGATGCAGCAGTTGCCGACGGATATGCAGTCAACGTTGCGTGAATTGAATCGCAGCATGCAGGGCTTCCAGCCTGGCTCCGCAGCCTACAACAAGATGGTGGCGGATATGCAGCGCCTTGATCAGGTGTTGCGAGAACTGCAACCGGTGCTGAAAACGCTCAATGAGAAGAGTAACGCGCTGGTATTTGAAGCGAAGGACAAAAAAGATCCAGAGCCGAAGAGGGCGAAACAATGAAAAAGTGGCTAGTGACGATTGCAGCACTGTGGCTGGTCGGATGCAGCTCCGGCGAAATTAATAAAAACTATTACCAGTTACCTGTGGTGCAGAGCGGTACACAAAGTACCGCCAGCCAGGGCAATCGTCTGTTATGGGTAGAGCAGGTCACTGTTCCTGACTATCTGGCGGGGAATGGTGTGGTTTATCAAACCAGTGATGTGAAGTATGTGATTGCCAACAACAACTTGTGGGCCAGCCCGTTGGATCAACAGTTGCGCAACACCCTGGTTGCCAACCTGAGTACGCAACTGCCCGGCTGGGTGGTTGCCTCCCAGCCTCTGGGAAGCGCCCAGGACACGCTCAATGTTACCGTAACGGAGTTTAACGGTCGCTATGATGGCAAGGTCATTGTCAGTGGTGAGTGGCTGTTGAACCACCAGGGACAACTGATCAAACGTCCGTTCCGTCTGGAAGGAGTGCAAACTCAGGATGGTTACGATGAGATGGTTAAAGTGCTGGCCGGTGTCTGGAGTCAGGAAGCCGCTTCTATTGCACAAGAGATAAAGCGTCTACCTTAATTATAAAGATTTGTAAATATAACCGTCTCCGGTATGTTGCCTGAGGCGGTTTTTTTGTTTCTAACGTGCGGAAAAATTTGTTCCTCTTCACATTTTTTGTACAACCGACATGCCCGTGTAGCTCACAAATATGACAGTGGCGTGAATTTTGCGCATTGACGGCAGTTATGATTCGCGGTATTGCTTAACTGTGATTGCACATTTAGTAATCACTGTTTTCTTTTCCACCAGAAACCAGTATGAGGGAAACGAGGCATGAAGAGACAAAAACGAGATCGCCTGGAACGGGCACATCAACGTGGTTATCAGGCCGGCATCGCCGGACGCTCAAAAGAAATGTGTCCCTATCAGACGCTGAATCAAAGGTCACAATGGCTGGGAGGCTGGCGAGAAGCCATGGCGGACAGGGTAGTAATGGCCTGATTCTGTCTCTTTAAAAAGAAACCTCCGCATTGCGGAGGTTTCGCCTTTTGATACTCTGTCTGATTATAATCAGAAGGCAGACGTATCCTGGAACAGACCGACTTTCAGGTCGCTGGCGGTATAGATAAGACGACCATCAACCAGCACTTCGCCATCCGCCAGGCCCATAATCAGACGACGGTTAACAATGCGTTTAAAGTGAATACGGTAGGTCACTTTTTTCGCTGTCGGCAGTACCTGACCAGTGAATTTCACTTCGCCAACGCCCAGCGCGCGGCCTTTACCTTCGCCGCCCAGCCAGCCGAGGTAGAACCCTACCAGCTGCCACATTGCGTCCAGGCCCAGGCATCCCGGCATAACCGGATCGCCAATAAAGTGGCATCCGAAGAACCACAGATCCGGATTGATATCCAGTTCTGCTTCAACATACCCTTTGTCGAAGTTACCACCCGTTTCGGTCATTTTGACCACACGGTCCATCATCAGCATGTTCGGTGCTGGCAATTGCGGGCCTTTAGCGCCAAACAGTTCACCGCGACCAGAGGCAAGAAGGTCTTCTTTTGTATAGGATTCGCGTTTATCTACCATGTTCTCTGTAAGCCTTATTTTATTGAAGCACGCAGGATAGCTAACACGTGTACGCTGAACAAGTCCGATCAGTTCGGAATAAACCAGTTCAGCCAACGTAATGGCCATGGAAAACGGTGACGTCCTTCCTGTTGCGATGCTTGCGCGATACGTTCCTGGATGGTTTGCATCAGCGTCGTTTGGCCTTCGCCATCCCACACCAGATTTAATAATAACGGCAGTGCGTCAGTCACATCGTCTACTGCCCAGATGGTGAATTTGCCTTCTTCTACCGCTTTCACCAGTTCACTGTGAAGACTTAAATGGCGAACGTTAGCTGTGGGGATAATGACACCTTGTTTCCCGGTTAACTCACGTTGCTGGCAAATAGCAAAGAAGCCTTCGATTTTCTCATTTAAACCACCGACCGGCTGGGCGCGACCGAACTGATCGACTGAACCTGTGATAGCGATACTCTGATTCACCGGCACATCGGCGAGGGCGCTTATCAGGGCGCAGAGTTCAGCCATCGAGGCACTATCTCCATCAACTTCACTGTATGACTGCTCAAATGTCAGCGATGCTGAGAAGGGGATCTGTTGCTCAAGCTGTAGTTCCGACATCAGGAACGCTTGCATGATCATCATCCCTTTCGCATGGATATTGCCGCCAAGCTCCGCTTTGCGTTCGATGTCGGTGAATTCACCATCGCCAATATGCACAACGCAGCTAATGCGAGAAGGTTCGCCAAAAGCGCGTGGATGACCCGGAAATTCAATGACCGAAAGGGCGTTAATTTGCCCGATGCGTTCGCCTTCGGTTTCAATCAGGATTTGCTCCTGAAGGATCTCATCCTGCATACGTTCAGCGAGGAAACCTTCGCGCCATTCACGCTGCTGCAGCATTAAGTTTAGCTGCTCGCCGGAGAAGGTGTCGCCATCACACAGGGAGGCGACCTCTTTACACTGGCGGAGGATCCACTGCGGGCTAAGCGGAAGTGTTTCTTGTTCACCGGTGTAGCGTGCTGCTTCGCGGATAAGTACCGGCCAGGCATCCGCTCCCGGTGCAGGTAAGTGATTATGTCTGGCGGTAAATGTCACCCAGCGACACCACTGGGTTACTGACTCTGCATCGACAATCTGCAGAGTATCTTCAAATTCGCTATAAATAGCCTGCTCTGAAAGCTCTGGCTCCATCTCCTGGAAATCAGCCAATGATTCGCGTTCGCCTACCAGAATGACTTTCAGCTTCAATGGCATCGAAGGCACAGAGACGGGGAGAGGGCGCGACTCATCAAACGCAACCCAGTCAAAACGCTCGCGGTTAACGATATTTTTCAGCCGCATCCACAGCAGAGGTTGCGCCAGCAGTGTACGCAAAGAGATGATGAGAATACCGCCATTTGCCTGATGCACCAGACCAGGCTGCAGGGTAATGTCGCCATTAAACTGGCGCAGGCAGCCAAAGAGTTGCTCCGCTTCTACCCAGTCGGCAGCGACAACTTGCGTTAAAGTCGCAAAATTATCATCTGCACTCACTGCGTGACGTAAGCGGATGGAGTGGCCGGAAACCTCATAGTGACCGCCCACCAGTTGGCCTGCATCGCTTTGTAGCGTACGCGCGGCATTGGCAATAAGATTCAGATACTCAGACTCTTCCGGGGCCTTCGCCAGCATAAAAGAGGAGGATGCTCGCGTATGCAGCAACTGCTCCAGTGCGAATTGCAGTCGCGGTTGAGTATCACTGAATAAAGGATCGTTTTCGTCAATCAAATGTGGCTGAGCAAATATTTCCTGATAGCTATCGGTATCAGGAACCAGGTCACGCCATGCAAGTTTCGTAATGGTCAAAGTTGATGTTTTTTAGTCTGTTGTCAAAGCCGCGATTATACCGTAACCGGCACTACAGCACACGTAGAAAGCACCGACAATACTCCTGGCATGGGCGTTAAAGCTCACAGGATGGAGATTCTTTTCTTCACTGGCCTAAAAAGCTGATATTCTGTAAAGAGTTACACGGTAACATTGAGATCGCTATGAAATATCAACAACTTGAAAATCTTGAAAGCGGTTGGAAATGGAAGTATCTGGTGAAGAAGCATCGCGAAGGGGAGTTAATCACCCGTTACATAGAAGCCAGTGCCGCCCAGGAAGCCGTCGATGTGTTGCTCTCGCTGGAAAATGAACCCGTGCTGGTAAATGGCTGGATTGACAAGCATATGAATCCGGAACTGGTCAATCGCATGAAGCAAACCATTCGGGCCAGACGGAAGCGCCATTTTAATGCGGAACACCAGCATACGCGCAAAAAATCGATCGATCTGGAATTTATTGTCTGGCAACGTCTGGCTGGTCTTGCGCAGCGTCGCGGTAAAACGCTTTCTGAAACGATTGTTCAGCTGATTGAAGATGCGGAAAACAAAGAGAAATACGCGAATAAAATGTCTTCTTTGAAGCATGATCTGCAGGCATTGCTGGGTAAGGAATAACTGACGAAGTCAGTTCAATTTACTAAAGGCGAAAAAAACCCCGCAGCTGCGGGGTTTTTCTACCAGACGAGAACTTAAGCCTGCGGCTGAGTTACAACGTCTTTGATGCCTTTAACTTCGATCTCTACGCGACGATCCGGAGCCAGGCAGTCGATCAGTGCAGCACGCTGTTTCACGTTGTCACAGGTGTTGCCAGTAACCGGGTTGGATTCGCCCATACCACGTGCGGAGATCTTGTCTGCCGGGATACCTTTGGAGATCAGGTAATCAACAACAGACTGAGCACGGCGCTCGGACAGACCCTGGTTGTAAGCGTCAGAACCGATGCGGTCAGTGTAACCCAGAACAACTACGGAACCGTCTTTCGGATCCAGGTTGCTCAGCTGGCTGTACAGCTGATCCAGAGCAGCCTGACCTTCCGGTTTCAGGGTTGCTTTGTTGAAGTTGAACAGAACGTCAGACTTCAGAGTGAAGTGCTTGGTCTGTACTTCCGGTGCCGGAGCTGGAGCCGGAGCAACTACCGGAGCTGCTTCGCCCTGACCGAAACGGTAGGAAACACCCAGGCTCAGCAGACCGTTGTCCGGACGAGTACCGATGGTGTTTGCGTCACCGATGTTGTTGGTCCACTGGTATTCCAGACGGGTAGCGATTTCAGGAGTGATCGCGTACTCAACACCACCTGCGAAAACCGGAGAAACGCCAGTGTCGTGGTCTTTAAAGGATGCGCCACCAGGTACGTTAGCCTTGGTGTCTGCACGCCATACCATACCACCCAGACGAGTGTATACGTCCAGATCGTCAGTGATTGGGTAACCCAGTTTAGCAGTCAGTTGAACGCCCTGAGCTTTGTATGCACCGTTGATGTTGTCGCCTTTGTACGGCATACGACCTAACCAGTCGTAACCCATTTCAAAACCAACATACGGGTTAACCTGGTAACCACCAAAAGCACCTGCACCCAGTTGGTTTTCGTGGGTCGGACCATTGTTAGAAATAAAACCAGTGTCATGGTACTGGGACCAGCCCAGTTTAGCACCAGTGTACCAGGTGTTATCTTTCGGAGCGGCCTGCGCTACGGTAGCGAAACCAGCCAGTGCCACTGCAATCGCGATAGCTGTCTTTTTCATTTTTTGCGCCTCGTTATCATCCAAAATACGCCATGAATATCTCCAACGAGATAACACGGTTAAATCCTTCACCGGGGGATCTGCTCAATATTAACTCTACCGATATCTTCGGCTTATGCCGAGCACCCCTGGCGATGTAAAGTCTACAACGTAGTTGAAAACTTACAAGTGTGAACTCCGTCAGGCATATGAAAAAAAAGTCTTGTATAAGGTATGTTTAATCTTTTTTGTCAGCGACAATTTACAGAAGAAAATCGCGGAAACCGCTTCAGACAAGCCTCCGCAAGGAAAATTAGTCACGACTGAAAGCATTGGCTGGGCGACAAAAAAAGTTCCAGGATTAATCCTAAATTTACTTAATGATACAAATTAGAGTGAATTTTTAGCCCGGAAAGTTGTCTCGTGGCGTGAGAGGATGCGCTTACCGGACGCATAATAAACCCCATAGCGTTACCTTCATTTGCCGCATCAACAAGTTCAGCATGCTCTTCTTCAGTCAAATCATCTGCCAACCAACCGATCACCACACTGTAATTGCCCGTGCGTAAAGCGCGAACCATTGACTCCACAGTGTGGCAAGGGGAGAGCTGGCTAATCTGCATTACTTTCGTTAAGGGTAGCCCAGATGCCTGAACCCATTCCCGACTCAGTTTTTGTTGCGGTGTTAACCAGAGTTGCCAGCGCGATTGCTGACCGAGTTGCTGTAACAATGGCAACAGTAGAAGTTGCGTCATCATGGGCTGATCTTCGCGATAGACAACTTCACTGATAAGCCCGGCTGTAGTGTTTTCCGTAGAGACACGCGCAATTTTACTTGCTGCGGATGAGAACGACGAAGAACGATGTGCATAGCCTGAAGTGTACATAATCAATCCAGCCCCTGTGAGTTACTGTATGGATATACAGTACATCCAGTGACAACAAAGATCAACCCTATTTTCGGAAAGAGCCTCGCAAATTTTGTCGTTGGTGACGGGAAAACATAAATTAATCTTGCCCCTTAAGAATAAGTTGCCTATTTTCGTAGTTAACGGATCCGTTAATGTGAATCATTCTTTTATGTTATGATTTTAAAAGGAATTTTATGAAAAGCCTCTCCTATAAGCGGATCTATAAATCACAAGAATACCTGGCAACGTTGGGCACAATTGAATACCGATCATTGTTTGGCAGTTACAGCCTGACCGTTGACGACACGGTGTTTGCGATGGTTTCTGATGGTGAGTTGTATCTTCGGGCTTGTGAGCAAAGTGCACAGTACTGTGTAAAACATCCGCCTGTCTGGCTGACATATAAAAAGTGTGGCCGATCCGTTACCCTCAATTACTATCGGGTTGATGAAAGTCTATGGCGAAATCAACTGAAGCTGGTGCGTCTGTCGAAATATTCTCTCGATGCAGCGCTGAAAGAGAAAAGCACGCGCAATACCCGGGAAAGACTGAAAGATTTGCCCAATATGTCTTTTCATCTGGAAGCGATTCTCGGGGAGGTGGGGATTAAGGATGTACGGGCGTTACGTATACTTGGGGCAAAAATGTGTTGGTTGCGACTGCGGCAGCAAAACAGTCTGGTGACAGAAAAGATTCTGTTTATGCTTGAAGGTGCCATTATCGGCATTCATGAAGCTGCGCTCCCGGTGGCACGCCGCCAGGAGCTTGCAGAATGGGCTGACTCTCTTACGCCGAAACAGGAGTTTCCTGCGGAACTTGAGTAATCTGGCGTTGCAGACGACCAATCTCAGGCAGTAATGCAATCAATAATCCAACTTGTTGTACGACCAGAGGTTCTTTGCTGTCTGCCCGTGGTTCAAGTTGCTGCATCCGCTGTTTCAGGCTAGCTAATGCCTCATTGACGCGTTCTTCATCAGCAGGTTGATGATGTAACGCGTCATCAACATAGCAAACTGCGTCATCAAGAAACGCCAGAATTTCAGGATTAGTTAACTGCTCCCGGTGAGCACCGAGGGCTGAGATATAGCTGGTAAACGTATGGTTAAGGCACAGCAACCGAAACGCGGCTTCGCGAATTTGCGGGGTAACGTTCGGCTCGCTGGACATATTTGATACCACCGACGCCAGCTCAGCATCACGGTTGTGTGCATCGCGGCGGGCAATACGATACGCCAGACGGTTATCACGCCCCTGATGGTATTGCTCCAGTATGGCATCGAGATACCGACAGTTGGCCTCTGTGGCGCGTTCGAGCATGCGCGGCAGATTGCGAAACTGCCAGTCAGGCCAGATGTAGCTCACTGCCGCCCACGCAATGGCACAACCAATCAGCGTATCGATTACGCGAGGTAACGCTACTTCAAAACCTTCACCCAGTAAGTTAAAACACAGTAGCACCAAAAGTGTGATGAACATCGTTGCATGAGCGTATTGCACGTTACGGAAGGCAAAAAAGAGCACGCCGGTAATAACCAGCAGCACCAGCTGCCCTTCCAGTGATGGCACAAACCACAGCACAGGAATGCCAATGGCGATACCTACCAGCGTACCAATAATCCTTAACTTCAGGCGGTGGCGCGTGGCGTTATAGTTTGGCTGGCAGACAAACAAACTTGTCAGCAAGATCCAATACCCGTGATGCATTCCGGTTATTTGAATGATGGCGTAGCCGAAGCACAACACCAGCGACATTCTTACCGCATGACGGAAGAGGGCGGATTCCGGCGTGAAGTGACGGCTAAGACGCAGCCAGATATCACTCAACCCGTGCGGGCTGTCATCAGCGAGCTCATTTTCGTCATTATTATGGGGTAGTGCCTGGGCCTGTTCTGATTCAATTGTTGCCAGTTGGGCATCAATGGCGCGTAAATTGTTCAGCAAAAATCCCAGTGTTTTGAGTAAATCGGCGGGTGCGCCGTTATCGCGCATCCGCTCCAGCGCAGCATCAATATGCGTAAAAGCGCGCTCAAAATGCGGATCATGTTGATAAGGCTGACGCAGCAAAATACAGCGTGACAGTTGCTGGCACGCCTGGCCCTGCATCGACATCAGCCGCTGAAAACGGAACAGCACGTCGCTGTGGCGAAAATGTTCACGCAATGTTTGATACTGAATATGAGAAGAGCTGGCACGCTCGTGAATATCCTGCGCGACAAAGTAATAATGCAGCGTGCGACGCGTTCCCCGTTGACCACGATCGCCACGTAAGCGGGTCAGCAGCGAGAGTTTCGTCTGATTCAATGTCGCCATCAGTTGTCCGTTGGCGAGAGCCAAATCGTACAGCGGTGCCTGGCTTTCATCTTCAATATCAGGATCAAACATGCGCGACTTGAGCTCAAGATAACGCGCCAGTTGTTCATAGCAACGCGCCAGGTTGTCCTGCAGCGGGCGGACCGGGAACAGCAGATGACCAATAAGTGTCAGGACGTTGTACCAGACGGCACCGGCCAGCAGATACATCGGCTGCTGATACCAGTGCTCATACAGTGATGTTCCCAACATAGTGTAAATGGCGATCAGCAATGCACCGAAGGCAATTGTTGCATAGCGTTGACCCAGACCGCCGAGCAAAATGAAGCCGCTGGTAGAGAGCGTTAAGCCAATCGCAAATAGCCAGGGCCAGGGAAACAGCAATTCTACTGAGGCCGAGGCGATAAAAAAGCAGAACAGCGTAATGATGAGGTTACGCAAACGTCCCGCCAGTCGGTCATCGAGATCGGTCAGCGCCGCTGCCACCATCCCCAGCGTTAGCGGAATCGTCAGTTTTACATCACCCAGCCACCACGGAAACGCTGTGGTTCCACAAAGCGCAATAAAAATACGCGCGTAATACAGCCAGGCGCTGTTCCAGGTATAGCGTTTGAGCAAAGGACTTAGCATAAAGGCCATATTAGTGGATTATTCAAAACGACGACGTGCATTGGCTTCACGCGCAGCTTGCGCTGTTTCTACCGATACCACGCGACGACCAACCGGCCATAGTGCAATAGCGGCAATTTTAAAGTTCGCAATGCCGACAGGAATGCCAATGATTGAAATACATTGTGCGATGCCCGTTGCAATGTGCATCAGGCATAACCACCAGCCAAAGAAAATCAGCCAGAAAATATTCAATACCGTACCGCCAGTATTCAGCAGCACATTTTTGCCAGCCGGGTTCAGTTCATCGACATGAATAGCTTCATTGCCATAAGGCACCAGAGACAGTTTAGTGATCTCCCAGCAGGATCGTGTCAGCGGTAAGGTAAAAATCAGCACAATACTGACCAGAGTCGCCAACAGCCAGCCCAGAGTGGTGGCAAATCCGCCAAGCACAAAGTTCAGAATGTTCAAAACGGTACGCATAAAACCTCGCTTTACTGTGGTTTTCAGTAATGGGCGGCAATTGTAACGTTTTTTTGGGCTGGAGCACGTTTTCTCTGACGGTTACACTGATAAGAAATAATTTCGTGTGGATCTACAGAGTCATGGAACTGAAAGCGACAACGCTTGGAAAACGTCTGGCACAGCACCCTTACGATCGGGCGGTGATCCTCAATGCCGGGATTAAAGTCTCCGGCGATCGCCACGAATACCTTATTCCTTTCAATCAATTACTGGCGATTCACTGTAAGCGCGGTCTGGTATGGGGCGAGCTGGAATTTGTACTGCCGGACGAAAAAGTGGTGCGTCTGCACGGCACCGAATGGGGCGAGACGCAGCGTTTTTACCATCATCTTGATGCTCACTGGCGGCGGTGGAGTGGCGAGATGAGCGAAATTGCGTCTGGTGTTTTACGCCAGCAACTGGATTTGATTGCCACGCGCACTGGAGAAAATAAATGGCTGACGCGTGAGCAAACCTCTGGCGTTCAGCAACAAATCCGCCAGGCTATGTCGGCGTTGCCGTTGCCGGTTAACCGACTGGAAGAATTCGATAACTGCCGTGAGGCGTGGCGTAAATGTCAGGCCTGGTTGAAAGATATTGAAAGCGCTCGGTTGCAGCATAACCAGGCGTATACCGAAGCCATGCTTACCGAGTATGCGGATTTTTTCCGCCAGGTCGAGTCTTCACCGCTGAATCCGGCGCAGGCCCGGGCAGTCGTTAATGGCGAGCATTCTCTGTTAGTGCTGGCAGGTGCAGGAAGCGGAAAAACGTCGGTGCTGGTGGCCCGTGCAGGCTGGTTGCTGGCGCGTGGTGAAGCGTCCCCTGAGCAAATTTTATTGCTGGCGTTTGGTCGCAAAGCCGCTGAAGAGATGGACGAGCGTATTCGCGAACGGCTACATACCGAAGACATTACCGCACGCACGTTTCATGCGCTGGCGCTGCATATTATTCAGCAGGGCAGCAAAAAAGTTCCGATAGTCAGCAAACTGGAAAATGATACCGCTGCCCGTCATGAACTCTTTATTGCTGAGTGGCGCAAGCAATGCAGCGAAAAGAAAGCGCAGGCGAAGGGCTGGCGGCAATGGCTGACGGAAGAAATGCAGTGGTCAGTGCCAGAAGGTAACTTCTGGGATGATGAAAAATTACAGCGTCGTCTTGCCTCACGCCTCGATCGTTGGGTAAGTCTGATGCGGATGCACGGTGGTGCACAGGCAGAAATGATTGCCAGTGCACCCGAAGAGATTCGCGATCTGTTCAGTAAACGTATCAAGTTGATGGCCCCGTTATTAAAAGCCTGGAAAGGTGCGCTGAAGGCAGAAAACGCTGTCGATTTTTCGGGCCTTATTCATCAGGCGATTGTGATTCTGGAGAAAGGTCGCTTTATCAGCCCGTGGAAGCATATTCTGGTTGATGAATTTCAGGATATCTCGCCGCAGCGGGCAGCGTTGTTAGCGGCATTACGCAAGCAAAACAGTCAGACGACGTTGTTCGCCGTTGGTGATGACTGGCAGGCGATTTACCGATTCAGCGGTGCGCAAATGTCGCTCACCACCGCTTTCCATGAAAACTTTGGTGAAGGCGATCGCTGTGATTTAGACACGACTTACCGTTTTAACAGTCGTATCGGTGAGGTGGCAAACCGGTTTATTCAGCAGAACCCAGGCCAGTTGAAAAAGCCGCTAAACAGCTTAACCAATGGAGACGAAAAAGCCGTCACGTTATTGGATGAGAGTCAACTTGACGCTTTGCTGGATAAGCTCTCTGGTTATGCCAAACCGGAAGAGCGCATTCTTATCCTGGCGCGTTACCATCACATGAGGCCTGCCAGCCTGGAAAAAGCGGCAACACGCTGGCCGAAGTTGCAAATCGACTTTATGACCATTCATGCCAGCAAAGGGCAACAGGCGGATTACGTCATCATCGTTGGCTTGCAGGAGGGAAGTGATGGTTTTCCGGCTGCGGCGCGGGAGTCGATTATGGAAGAGGCGCTACTGCCACCGGTTGAGGATTTCCCGGACGCTGAAGAACGGCGGTTAATGTACGTGGCGCTGACCCGGGCACGCCATCGGGTATGGGCACTGTTTAACAAAGAGAATCCCTCTCCCTTTGTGGAAATACTGAAAAATCTGGATGTGCCGGTGGCGAGAAAACCGTAAGAAACAGGTGGCGTTTGCCACCTGTGCAATATTACTTCAGACGGTCCGCGAGATAACGCTGATAATCGGGGATCAGAATATCGACCGCGTCGTTGAAATGCGGCGACTGGATTATGAAGTCTGCCGTTGCCACGTTGGTGGCGACCGGAATGTTCCATACCGTCGCCAGACGCAGCAAGGCTTTCACGTCAGGATCGTGCGGCACGGCATTTAGTGGATCCCAGAAGAAAATCAATACATCAATTTTCCCTTCTGAGATCAATGCGCCAACCTGCTGGTCACCCCCCATTGGGCCACTCAACATCGCGTTGACGTTCATGCCGGTCGCGCGGGAAATTAAGTTACCGGTAGTGCCTGTTGCATACAGTACGTGTTGTTCCAGTAACGGTTGATGCCGTTCCACCCAGCTCATCAGCATTTGTTTGCAGTGATCGTGTGCCACCAGCGCAATATGTTTCCGCGCAGGTAAAGTGCGAGTCGTCAGTTCCATAATGTACATCCGTAGTTAACTTTCCTACAGATTACTGTAAGCACTTATCGCTGCAAGATAAAGACCGAAAAAGCCTGCGCACAGGCACAAAAATCTCAGGAAGATGGTTGTTTTTCCGCCCACTGCAGGAAAGTATTTCGCGTTTGTGGGTCAGCCAGTTTAAACCAATACTTCAGCCGTTGTTCTGTGAGCACCTGAGACTGCGGTGGAATAGCATCCAGCTCGGAAACACCCGAGAGCAGCGTACTGTCATCTGCCATCATCGTGGCAAATTGCGGTAGTGAAGCGCGTTTCGCGGATTTGTTATAGCGTTCAACCTCGACCTCATAATCAATCGTTTTTGCCGTTGAGGTAATGGCGAGAATATCCAGCTTTACCGGAATCGGCGTCGCATCGCCATCCAACAATTCAAGGCGCGGCGCGGCATCAAAATGGTTAGCTTCCCGCTCATTCTCCAGGCGAGGCAGGCGAAAATTGACCTGGTTGATGAGCTGGGTATTAAAACTGACCACCAGCGGTGGGGAGATATACAGCCGTTCTTCACTATTGGAAAGATGAATCGTCTTCTCAACGCGAAACACTAACTGATGCGGTCCATTATCCAGTTCAATGCTGTCCGCACCGCGCAGCAGAGAGCTGGAAACCTTCTTGCCGTCGAGTACCAGAAGATCGACATCGGTTGAAAGCCGCAGCGTGGTGGCAAAAACGGATACCGGCAAACATAATGCAATCAAGGTGGTCACGATGCCGGTTTTCATAGGTAGCTCCTGTCAAAAGACCGCCCGAATAATAATGTGTCAAAATTTTTCTTTAATCATACTTACTAACATATAGACATATTTCCCGCTTTTGCTCTCATTCATTCGTATTAGCTGCATGGTTGGCATGTCGGCTTTGTCGTACACTTTGTTAAACAGTCTGGAGGAAATAATGAAAGAAACCGATATTGCAGGCATTTTAACGTCCACTCACACCATTGCGCTGGTGGGGGCAAGCGACAAACCCGATCGTCCCAGCTATCGCGTGATGAAATATCTACTCGACCAGGGGTATCACGTCATTCCGGTTTCGCCAAAAGTTGCCGGCAAAACGCTGCTGGGCCAGCAGGGGTATGGCACGCTGGCAGACGTTCCGGAAAAGGTCGATATGGTCGATGTTTTCCGTAATTCAGAAGCGGCGTGGGGCGTGGCACAGGAAGCTATTGCCATTGGCGCGAAAACCCTCTGGATGCAACTGGGGGTGATTAATGAGCAAGCGGCAGTACTGGCACGGGATGCCGGGTTAAATGTGGTGATGGATCGCTGCCCGGCTATTGAGATCCCTCGCCTGGGCCTGGCCAAATAAAAAATCCCCGGAAGGCAAAAACCTTCCGGGGATTCGTTCAGGGATTAGTTACGCAGACGCGGGGCCTGGAGTTGTTTGCGGATGGTCTGCGCCAGCTCATCCATGGATGGCTGTTCAGGATGTTCATCCTGCAATTCGCTACTTAGCTGGGCTTCAGCCAGGTAGGTATGAACCGGTAGGCCGTTATCGTCCTCCATCACCACGTGATACCACGGAGCGGCGCGAAGCTCGTCATTCACCGCCAGCTCATCAGGCGACGGTTCAGAGAGCGAATAAACCGGGTCGATATCCACGACCACTCCGAGATAACCTAACAGGGAATGGCGGACCTGCTGGCCGATACCGAATTTGCTGGCAATCATAGTCACCTCCCGGGAAATCTTTACCTTTGATATAAGGGTAAAATTCCACATTTCAAGTTACATGACGCGACAGGCAAACCCTTTCAGATATAGCCCTTCCGGGTAGGTAGCGATCACCGGATGATCGGCTGCCTGACGGAACTGCTCTATAAATTGTACATCACGGCCGGCATCAATTGCGGCATCCGCGATGATTTTCTGAAATAAATCGCTGGTCATCAGACCGGAACAGGAGAAAGTCAGGAGAATACCGCCTTCATTCAGCAACTGAATCGCCAGCATGTTGATATCTTTATAGCCACGACACGCGCCCATCAACTGGCTTTTATTCTCAACAAACTTCGGCGGGTCCATCACGATAACGTCAAATTTTTCACCGCGATCGCGATAAGTACGCAGCAATTTAAAGACATCATCACGGACAAACTCAGCCTTGCTCAGATCCAGTTTGTTCAGCTCAACGTTCTGCCGTGCAATATCCAGCGCTTCCTGGGAGGTATCAACGCTGACAACCTGGCTGCAACCGCCCATCAGTGCCGATACGGCGAAACCACCGGTATAGGAGAAACAGTTCAGCACACGTTTATTTTCAACGTAGCGGCGGGTAGCCAGGCGGCTATCACGCTGGTCCAGGTAGTAGCCCGTTTTGTGTCCGTGCTGAATATCCACCAGCAGTTTCATGCCGTGTTCTTCAATCGGCAGCAGGGCAGGTGGCAACTCGCCGGTGACGAGGCCCTGGGTCAGCTCCATCCCTTCTTTTTTACGTACCGCAACATCGCTGCGATCGTAAATCGCACATTCCGGGTACAGCGTTTGCAGGGCACTAATTAATGCCGCGCGCTGATATTCTGCGCCAGCACTCAGCAGTTGCAGCACCAGAAAATTACCGAAACGATCGATAGTAATACCCGGCAGGCCATCAGATTCTCCGGCGATTAAACGATAGCTGTCGAGGCCATCTTTTTGCGCCAGCCAGTCACGCCATTTTTGTGCTTGTTGCAAACGGCGGGAAAAAAAAGCAATGTCGATAGACTCAGACGGGTCAAACGTCCAGACGCGCGCCCGGATTTGCGAAGCTGGTGAATAAGCGCCGCGTGCTAACCATTTTCCCTGATGATCAACAATATCGATGGTTTCACCGAGGCTGGCTTTACCTTCCATGCGGGCAACGGCCCCGGAAAAGACCCACGGATGGCGACGAAGTAATGATTTTTCGCGCCCTTTGGCTAACACTAAACGTACACTCATAATTTACTTTTCTGTCGATGCAAAGAAATGGGCGTCATTGTCCGGAGTTTTCCATGGATTTGCAACGCGTCCATTAAGGATAAGGAGAGCAGCAATGTCGAAAGTCTGCATAATTGCCTGGGTTTACGGGCGAGTTCAGGGCGTAGGATTTCGCTACACCACACAGTATGAAGCGAAAAGACTGGGTTTAACCGGGTACGCCAAAAATCTTGACGATGGCAGCGTGGAAGTGGTTGCCTGCGGTGAAGAAGGGCAGGTGGAAAAATTAATGCAGTGGTTAAAGAGTGGCGGCCCGCGTTCTGCGCGTGTGGAACGGGTGCTTAGCGAGCCGCATCATCCCTCGGGGGAATTAGCCGATTTTCGTATCCGTTAAATACATTTTACCGGTTTTGGCAGGCCAGCAATTTTGGTGGCTTGCTTAGCCGGACCTTTCGGAAACAGTCGATATAAATAGCGGCTGTTACCTTTTTCTTCGCCAAATTTATTCGCCATCGCTTTTACCAGCATACGAATCGCCGGAGAAGTATTGAATTCCAGATAGAAATCACGCACAAAACGCACCACTTCCCAGTGTTCTGGCGACAGCGAAATCCCTTCGTTCTCTGCAATCACCACAGCCAGCGGCTCACTCCACTGGCTGCTTTCTTTGAGATAGCCTTCGGTATCCGTTTCTATCTCTTTACCTTCGAAGATCAGCATAATTATTACTACCTTAATCAGACTGGCGGCAGTGTAACAAAAAACAAAGCCCCGCATAAAGCGAGGCTATGAAAGTGTTAGCGGGTGAGATTAATCGCGGCTAGCGAAGCCCAGAATGCTCAGCAGGCTGACGAAGATGTTGTACAGCGAAACATACAGGCTAACCGTGGCACGAATATAGTTCGTCTCACCGCCATGAATGATGTTGCTGGTTTCAAACAAGATAGCGCCAGAGGAGATCAGAATGAAGACCGCGCTGATCGCCAGATGCAGAGCAGGCAGTTGCAGGAAGATATTAGCAACCATACCAATCAGCACCACCACAATACCCGCCATCAGCATACCGCCGAGGAACGACATATCTTTGCGGGTGGTCAGCACATATGCAGAGCAGCAGAAGAACACTAACGCCGTTCCGCCCAGTGCCATAGCGATTACGTCACCCATTCCGGCAGACAGATAGGTGTTCAGAATAGGTCCGAGGATATAACCCAGAAAACCGGTAAAGGCGAATGCGGAGATAATCCCGGTCGGCTTATTCGCCGTTTTATAGGTCAGGAACATCAAACCATACATACCCACCAGCGTCAGAATCAGACCCGGAGATGGCAGCATCAGCACCGTACTGGCAGTTGCGGTAATCGCCGAAAAGGCCAGCGTCAGGCTCAGCAGAAAATAGGTATTACGCAGCACCTTATGGGTGCTAAGCAGTGATGTACGGTCATGTGAAGAACTAACAATACGATCCATTGAGTCACTCTCTATGACAGATGTAATTAATTAAGCAGCATAATGATAATGCGTAAGGGCACCCAGAAGTTTTACCCATCTTTACGCATTTGATCTGGAACAGGTTTAACAGCGGATTATCAGGTCATTAAGCAAATATAACGCCCTGAGAATTTCGACAGGCAAAAGAAAAAGGGGTTAGCATTTAGCTAACCCCTTATCTTATTTGGCGGAAGTGCAGAGATTCGAACTCTGGAACCCTTTCGGGTCGCCGGTTTTCAAGACCGGTGCCTTCAACCGCTCGGCCACACTTCCGGAATGACGCGCACTATAAACATCCCGATGCGGCGTGTAAACCCCTAATTTGTTTGTTTGCCTGAAAAACAGCCAAAAGTGCATTGATAGCGTGAAATAACAGCAGATTGATCATTTCATCACCATGAATTCCTTCTCTTTTACTCGTTTAGCAACCGGCTAAACATCCCCACCGCCCGGCCAAAAGAAAAATAGGTCCATTTTTATCGCTAAAAGATAAATCCACACAGTTTGTATTGTTTTGTGCAAAAGTTTCACTACGCTTTATTAACAATACTTTCTGGCGACGTGTGCCAGTGCAGAAGGATGAGCTTTCGTTTTCAGCATCTCACGTGAAGCGATGGTTTGCCTTGCTACAGGGACGTCGCTTGCCGACCATAAGCGCCCGGTGTCCTGCCGGTGTCGCAAGGAGAAGAGACGTGCGATATGAATAACGAGGAAACATTTTACCAGGCCATGCGGCGTCAGGGCGTTACCCGGCGCAGCTTTCTCAAATATTGTAGTCTGGCTGCCACGTCGCTGGGATTAGGCGCGGGAATGGCACCAAAGATTGCCTGGGCGCTGGAGAACAAACCCCGCATTCCGGTGGTATGGATCCACGGTCTGGAATGCACCTGCTGTACCGAATCTTTTATCCGCTCCGCTCACCCACTGGCGAAGGACGTCATCCTTTCCCTGATTTCCCTCGATTATGACGATACTTTGATGGCTGCCGCCGGAACCCAGGCGGAAGAAGTCTTCGAAGACATCATCACGCAATACAATGGCAAATATATCCTCGCAGTAGAAGGTAATCCGCCGCTGGGCGAGCAGGGGATGTTCTGTATCAGCAGCGGTCGACCGTTTATTGAGAAACTCAAACGTGCCGCTGCCGGAGCCAGCGCGATTATCGCCTGGGGAACCTGCGCGTCCTGGGGCTGCGTGCAGGCCGCGCGGCCCAATCCGACGCAGGCAACGCCTATCGACAAAGTCATCACCGACAAACCCATTATCAAAGTACCTGGCTGCCCGCCGATCCCGGATGTGATGAGCGCCATCATTACTTACATGGTGACCTTTGATCGCTTGCCAGATGTCGACAGAATGGGCCGTCCGCTGATGTTCTATGGTCAGCGAATCCACGATAAATGCTATCGCCGCGCCCACTTCGACGCCGGAGAGTTCGTCCAGAGTTGGGATGATGACGCTGCCCGCAAAGGTTACTGCCTGTACAAAATGGGCTGCAAAGGGCCTACCACCTATAACGCCTGTTCCTCCACACGCTGGAATGATGGCGTTTCTTTCCCAATCCAGTCTGGTCACGGCTGCCTGGGCTGTGCGGAAAATGGTTTCTGGGATCGCGGTTCGTTCTACAGCCGCGTGGTCGATATTCCGCAAATGGGTACTCATTCCACCGCCGATACCGTCGGTTTAACCGCGCTTGGCGTGGTGGCAGCGGCTGTTGGTGTGCACGCAGTCGCCAGCGCCGTTGACCAGCGCAGACGTCATAACCAGCAACCTACAGAAACCGAACATCAGCCAGGCAATGAGGATAAACAGGCATGAGCACTCAGTACGAAACTCAGGGATACACCATCAATAATGCCGGACGCCGCCTGGTGGTCGACCCGATTACGCGCATCGAAGGCCACATGCGCTGCGAAGTGAATATTAACGATCAGAATGTGATCACCAATGCCGTCTCCTGCGGCACCATGTTTCGCGGGCTGGAGATCATTCTGCAAGGGCGCGACCCGCGCGATGCGTGGGCGTTCGTTGAACGTATCTGCGGCGTCTGTACTGGCGTACACGCCCTGGCTTCGGTTTACGCCATCGAAGATGCTATCGGTATTAAAGTGCCGGACAACGCCAATATCATCCGCAACATTATGCTGGCAACGCTCTGGTGCCACGATCATCTGGTGCACTTCTATCAGCTTGCCGGGATGGACTGGATCGATGTGTTAGATGCGCTGAAAGCCGACCCGCGGAAAACCTCCGAACTGGCGCAAAGTCTCTCCTCTTGGCCGAAATCATCCCCTGGCTATTTCTTCGACGTACAAAACCGCCTGAAAAAATTTGTTGAAGGCGGGCAGTTGGGGATCTTCCGCAATGGCTACTGGGGGCACCCGCAGTACAAACTGCCGCCAGAAGCTAACCTGATGGGCTTTGCCCACTATCTCGAAGCTCTCGATTTCCAGCGTGAAATTGTGAAAATCCACGCGGTCTTTGGCGGTAAAAACCCGCATCCAAACTGGATTGTCGGCGGGATGCCTTGCGCCATTAACATTGACGAAAGCGGCGCGGTCGGGGCGGTCAATATGGAACGCCTGAACCTGGTGCAGTCGATTATCACCCGCACGGCAGACTTCATTAACAACGTGATGATCCCCGACGCCTTAGCCATCGGTCAGTTCAACAAACCGTGGAGCGAAATCGGCACGGGTCTTTCTGATAAATGTGTCCTCAGCTACGGCGCATTCCCGGATATTGCCAACGACTTTGGTGAGAAAAGTCTGCTGATGCCTGGCGGCGCGGTGATTAACGGCGACTTCAACAATGTGCTGCCAGTGGATTTGGTTGATCCGCAGCAGGTGCAGGAGTTTGTCGATCACGCCTGGTATCGTTATCCCAACGATCAGGTCGGGCGTCATCCATTCGATGGCATTACCGACCCGTGGTACAACCCCGGCGATGTCAAAGGCAGCGATACCAACATTCAGCAGCTGAATGAACAGGAACGCTACTCGTGGATCAAAGCGCCACGCTGGCGCGGTAACGCGATGGAAGTGGGGCCGCTGGCACGCACGTTAATCGCTTATCACAAAGGCGATGCTGCGACCGTTGAGTCGGTCGATCGCATGATGTCGGCGTTGAACCTGCCGCTTTCCGGTATCCAGTCAACGTTAGGCCGCATTTTGTGCCGCGCGCACGAAGCGCAGTGGGCCGCAGGTAAGTTGCAGTATTTCTTCGACAAGCTGATGACCAACCTGAAAAACGGCAATCTCGCCACTGCTTCCACGGAAAAATGGGAACCTGCAACCTGGCCGACAGAGTGCCGTGGTGTCGGTTTTACCGAAGCGCCGCGCGGGGCGTTAGGCCACTGGGCCGCCATTCGCGATGGCAAGATTGATCTCTACCAGTGCGTGGTGCCGACCACCTGGAACGCCAGCCCGCGCGATCCCAAAGGGCAGATTGGCGCTTATGAAGCGGCGCTGATGAACACCAAAATGGCGATCCCCGAGCAACCGCTGGAGATCCTGCGTACTCTGCACAGCTTTGACCCGTGCCTCGCCTGTTCAACACACGTGCTGGGCGACGACGGTAGCGAGCTGATCTCCGTGCAGGTGCGTTAACAGCGAAGGAGAATCATCATGCAACAGAAAAGCGACAACGTTGTCAGCCACTATGTCTTTGAAGCGCCAGTCCGCATCTGGCACTGGTTGACGGTGTTATGCATGGCGGTGTTGATGGTCACCGGATACTTTATCGGCAAGCCGCTACCTTCCGTCAGCGGCGAGGCGACGTATCTGTTCTATATGGGCTACATCAGGTTAATTCACTTCAGCGCCGGGATGGTTTTTACCGTGGTTTTGCTGATGCGGATCTACTGGGCTTTTGTTGGCAATCGATACTCCCGCGAGCTGTTTATCGTGCCGGTATGGCGTAAAAGCTGGTGGCAGGGCGTGTGGTATGAAATCCGCTGGTATCTGTTTCTGGCAAAACGTCCGAGTGCCGATATAGGCCATAATCCCATCGCCCAGGCGGCGATGTTCGGCTATTTCCTGATGTCGGTCTTTATGATCATCACTGGTTTTGCGCTGTACAGCGAACACAGCCAGTACGCTATTTTTGCGCCGTTCCGTTATGTGGTGGAATTTTTCTACTGGACGGGTGGCAACTCAATGGACATTCACAGCTGGCATCGGCTGGGGATGTGGCTGATTGGCGCGTTTGTGATCGGTCATGTCTACATGGCACTGCGTGAAGACATCATGTCCGACGACACGGTGATCTCCACCATGGTCAACGGCTACCGTAGCCACAAATTTGGCAAAATAAGTAACAAGGAGCGTTCATGAGCGAGCAACGCGTGGTGGTCATGGGGCTGGGCAACCTGCTGTGGGCCGATGAAGGCTTCGGCGTGCGGGTGGCGGAACGGCTGTATGCCCATTACCACTGGCCCGAGTATGTGGAGATTGTCGATGGCGGTACTCAGGGACTGAACTTGCTGGGGTATGTCGAAAGCGCCAGCCATCTGTTGATTCTCGATGCCATTGACTACGGGCTGGAACCTGGAACGCTGCGAACCTATGCCGGAGAACGCATTCCGGCTTATCTCAGCGCGAAGAAAATGAGCCTGCATCAGAACAGTTTCTCCGAAGTGTTGGCGCTGGCGGATATCCGCGGACATCTGCCAGCACATATTGCCCTCGTCGGTCTGCAACCCGCAATGCTCGACGACTACGGCGGTAGCCTGAGCGAACTGGCACGGGAGCAACTGCCCGCTGCGGAACAGGCGGCGCTGGCGCAGCTGGCTGCGTGGGGAATTGTGCCGCAACCGGCTAATGAATCGCGCTGTCTCAATTATGACTGTCTGTCGATGGAAAATTACGAAGGCGTTCGCTTGCGCCAGTACCGGATGACACAGGAGGAGCAGGGATGAGCAACGACACGCCATTTGATGCGTTGTGGCAACGAATGCTGGCGCGCGGCTGGACGCCAGTCAGTGAATCCCGTCTTGACGACTGGCTTACGCAAGCGCCAGACGGCGTGGTGTTATTAAGCAGTGACCCGAAACGCACGCCAGAGGTCAGCGATAATCCGGTAATGATTGGCGAATTACTGCGCGAGTTTCCCGACTATACATGGCAGGTGGCGATTGCTGACCTTGAGCAGAGCGAAGCCATCGGCGATCGCTTTGGCGTCTTTCGCTTTCCTGCCACTTTAGTGTTTACCGGCGGAAACTATCGCGGCGTGCTGAATGGTATTCACCCGTGGGCGGAACTGATAAACCTGATGCGCGGGCTTGTCGAATCGCAGCAGGAGCGTGCCTCATGAGCGAAACTTTTTTCCATCTGCTGGGGCCAGGAACGCAACCGAACGATGACAGTTTCAGCATGAATCCACTGCCGATCACCTGTCAGGTGAATGATGAACCGAGTATGGCGGCCTTGGAGCAATGTGCTCACAGCCCGCAGGTGATTGCGCTGTTAAACGAGTTACAACATCAACTAAGCGAACGCCAACCGCCGTTGGGCGAGGTGCTGGCAGTCGATCTGTTAAATCTCAACGCCGACGATCGTCACTTTATCAATACGCTTCTCGGGGAAGGGGAAGTGTCAGTGCGCATTCAGCAGGCTGACGACAGTGAAAGTGAAATACAGGAGGCGATCTTCTGCGGATTATGGCGGGTGCGCAGACGTCGCGGCGAAAAGTTGCTGGAGGACAAACTGGAGGCTGGCTGCGCGCCGCTGGCGTTGTGGCAGGCGGCAACGCAAAATCTCTTGCCGACAGATTCGCTGTTACCGCCGCCCATTGATGGCCTGATGAATGGCCTACCGTTGGCGCATGAGTTACTGGCACATGTACGTAACCCCGACGCGCAGCCGCACAGCATTAATCTGACGCAATTACCCATCAGCGAGGCTGATCGGCTTTTTCTCTCACGTCTCTGTGGGCCGGGAAATATTCAGATTCGTACCATTGGCTATGGCGAGAGCTATATCAACGCCACGGGGTTACGCCATGTCTGGCATTTACGCTGTACGGACACCTTAAAAGGCCCGTTACTGGAAAGTTATGAAATCTGCCCAATACCGGAAGTGGTGCTGGCAGCGCCAGAAGATTTGGTCGACTCTGCGCAGCGGCTTAGCGAGGTATGTCAGTGGCTGGCGGAAGCTGCACCGACGTAAAAAGACGGTAAGTATCGCTTTCAGTCTTATGAATATCGCAATCGGCGAATACCTCTGGTCGTAGAGTTTCAGGATAAAGAGGGAGATCTACCATTATCGGGTTATTTTTCTCTCTTCGCCTACAGGAGTGCGCATGTGGGATGTCATTGATTTATCGCGCTGGCAGTTTGCTCTGACCGCGCTGTATCACTTTTTATTTGTACCCCTTACCCTGGGGCTGATTTTTTTGCTGGCTATCATGGAAACCATTTACGTGGTCACCGGCAAAACAATCTACCGCGATATGACGCGCTTCTGGGGTAAGCTCTTCGGTATCAATTTTGCTCTTGGCGTGGCTACCGGCCTGACCATGGAGTTTCAGTTTGGTACTAACTGGTCATTCTATTCCAACTATGTGGGCGATATTTTTGGCGCACCACTGGCGATGGAAGCATTAATGGCCTTCTTCCTCGAATCCACCTTTGTCGGGCTGTTCTTCTTCGGCTGGCAGCGGCTGAATAAATACCAGCACCTGCTGGTGACGTGGCTGGTGGCGTTCGGTTCAAATCTCTCTGCATTGTGGATATTGAATGCCAACGGTTGGATGCAATACCCGACCGGTGCGCATTTTGATATCGACACCCTGCGTATGGAGATGACCAGCTTCAGCGAGCTGGTCTTTAACCCGGTCAGCCAGGTGAAATTTGTGCACACCGTAATGGCGGGCTACGTGACCGGGGCCATGTTTATTATGGCGATCAGCGCCTGGTATTTACTGCGCGGACGGGAGCGCGATGTCGCATTACGTTCGTTTGCCATCGGTTCCGTCTTCGGTACTCTGGCGATTATCGGTACCCTGCAACTCGGAGACAGTTCTGCGTATGAAGTCGCGCAAGTACAACCGGTAAAATTGGCGGCGATGGAAGGGGAGTGGCAAACGGAACCTGCACCTGCACCGTTCCATGTGGTTGCCTGGCCGGAACAGGATCAAGAGCGTAACGCCTTTGCCATCAAAATTCCCGCGCTGCTAGGGATCCTCGCCACTCACTCATTAGATAAACCCGTGCCGGGTCTGAAGAATTTGATGGCTGAAACCTACCCACGCTTGCAACGCGGACGTATGGCCTGGCTGTTAATGCAGGAAATATCGCAAGGCAATCGTGAGCCGCATGTGTTGCAGGCATTCCGGGAACTGGAAGGTGACCTGGGCTACGGCATGTTGCTCTCCCGCTATGCGCCGGATATGAATCATGTCACAGCCGCACAGTACCAGGCGGCGATGCGTGGCGCGATACCTCAGGTTGCGCCGGTATTCTGGAGTTTCCGCATCATGGTGGGCTGTGGTTCCCTGCTGCTACTGGTGATGCTGATTGCGCTTGTCCAGACGCTGCGTGGCAAAATCGACCAGCATCGCTGGGTGCTGAAAATGGCGCTCTGGAGTTTGCCGTTGCCGTGGATTGCGATTGAAGCCGGGTGGTTTATGACCGAGTTTAGTCGTCAGCCGTGGGCGATACAGGACATCTTACCGACATACTCCGCGCACTCCGCTTTAACCACAGGACAACTGGCTTTCTCACTGATCATGATCGTAGGGCTTTACACCCTGTTCTTAATCGCCGAAGTCTACCTGATGCAGAAATATGCCCGTCTGGGGCCGAGCGCGATGCAGAGTGAACAACCGACGCAGCAACAGGGGTAAAGGAGAAAATCATGTTTGATTATGAAACATTGCGCTTCATCTGGTGGCTGCTGATTGGCGTGATCCTGGTGGTCTTTATGATCTCCGACGGATTTGACATGGGGATCGGCTGTCTGCTGCCGCTGGTGGCGCGTAATGATGATGAACGCCGGATAGTGATAAACAGCGTTGGTGCACACTGGGAAGGCAACCAGGTCTGGTTGATCCTCGCTGGTGGGGCATTATTTGCCGCCTGGCCCAGAGTGTATGCAGCGGCGTTTTCCGGCTTTTATGTGGCGATGATCCTGGTGCTGTGCTCACTGTTCTTCCGCCCGCTGGCCTTTGATTATCGCGGAAAAATCGCCGATGCACGCTGGCGTAAAATGTGGGACGCCGGTCTGGTCATCGGCAGTCTGGTGCCGCCGGTAGTCTTCGGTATCGCCTTCGGCAACTTGTTGCTCGGCGTGCCGTTTGCCTTCACACCGCAATTACGCGTGGAGTATCTTGGCAGCTTCTGGCAACTGCTGACGCCATTCCCTTTATTGTGCGGATTGCTCAGCCTTGGGATGGTGATTTTGCAAGGTGGCGTCTGGTTACAACTGAAAACTGTTGGTGTGATTCATCTGCGTTCACAGCTGGCCACCAAACGCGCTGCACTGTTGGTGATGCTGTGCTTTTTGCTGGCGGGTTACTGGCTGTGGGTCGGTATTGATGGCTTTGTACTGCTCGCCCAGGATGCTAACGGTCCTTCCAATCCGTTAATGAAACTGGTGGCAGTGCTACCTGGTGCCTGGATGAATAATTTCGTCGAATCGCCCGTTTTGTGGATCTTCCCGCTGCTGGGGTTCTTCTGCCCATTGCTGACGGTGATGGCGATTTATCGTGGTCGCCCGGGTTGGGGATTTTTAATGGCGTCATTGATGCAATTTGGCGTGATTTTCACGGCAGGCATCACGCTGTTCCCCTTTGTCATGCCGTCAAGCGTGAGTCCAATCTCCAGCCTGACGTTGTGGGACAGCACTTCCAGTCAGCTGACGCTGAGCATTATGTTGGTAATCGTGCTGATATTTTTGCCCATTGTGTTGCTCTACACTCTCTGGAGCTACTACAAAATGTGGGGACGCATGACAACAGAAACTCTCCGCCGTAACGAAAACGAGTTGTACTAAGGAGCAGGAACAATGTGGTATTTACTTTGGTTCGTCGGCATTTTGTTGATGTGTTCGCTCTCCACCCTTGTGTTGGTATGGCTGGACCCGCGTCTGAAAAGTTAACGAACGTAGGCCTGATGCGGCGCATTAGCATCGCATCAGGCAATCAATAATGTCAGATATGAAAAGCGGAAACATATCGATGAAAGCGATCTTAATCCCATTTTTATCTCTTCTGATTCCGTTAACCCCGCAATCTGCATTCGCTCAGAGTGAGCCGGAGCTGAAGCTGGAAAGTGTGGTGATTGTCAGTCGTCATGGTGTGCGTGCTCCAACCAAGGCCACGCAACTGATGCAGGATGTCACCCCAGACGCATGGCCAACCTGGCCGGTAAAACTGGGTTGGCTGACACCGCGCGGTGGTGAGCTAATCGCCTATCTCGGACATTACCAACGCCAGCGTCTGGTAGCCGACGGATTGCTGGCGAAAAAGGGCTGCCCGCAGTCTGGTCAGGTCGCGATTATTGCTGATGTCGACGAGCGTACCCGTAAAACAGGCGAAGCCTTCGCCGCCGGGCTGGCACCTGACTGTGCAATAACCGTACATACCCAGGCAGATACGTCCAGTCCCGATCCGTTATTTAATCCTCTAAAAACTGGCGTTTGCCAACTGGATAACGCGAACGTGACTGACGCGATCCTCAGCAGGGCAGGAGGGTCAATTGCTGACTTTACCGGGCATCGGCAAACGGCGTTTCGCGAACTGGAACGGGTGCTTAATTTTCCGCAATCAAACTTGTGCCTTAAACGTGAGAAACAGGACGAAAGCTGTTCATTAACGCAGGCATTACCATCGGAACTCAAGGTGAGCGCCGACAATGTCTCATTAACCGGTGCGGTAAGCCTCGCATCAATGCTGACGGAGATATTTCTCCTGCAACAAGCACAGGGAATGCCGGAGCCGGGGTGGGGAAGGATCACCGATTCACACCAGTGGAACACCTTGCTAAGTTTGCATAACGCGCAATTTTATTTGCTACAACGCACGCCAGAGGTTGCCCGCAGCCGCGCCACCCCGTTATTGGATTTGATCATGGCAGCGTTGACGCCCCATCCACCGCAAAAACAGGCGTATGGTGTGACATTACCCACTTCAGTGCTGTTTATCGCCGGACACGATACTAATCTGGCAAATCTCGGCGGCGCACTGGAGCTCAACTGGACGCTTCCCGGTCAGCCGGATAACACGCCGCCAGGTGGTGAACTGGTGTTTGAACGCTGGCGTCGGCTAAGCGATAACAGCCAGTGGATTCAGGTTTCGCTGGTCTTCCAGACTTTACAGCAGATGCGTGATAAAACGCCGCTGTCATTAAATACGCCGCCCGGAGAGGTGAAACTGACCCTGGCAGGATGTGAAGAGCGAAATGCGCAGGGCATGTGTTCGTTGGCAGGTTTTACGCAAATCGTGAATGAAGCACGCATACCGGCGTGCAGTTTGTAATGCATAAAAAAGAGCATTCAGTTACCTGAATGCTCTGAGGCTGATGACAAACGAAGAACTGTCTAATGCGTAGACCGGAAAAGGCGTTCACGCCGCATCCGGCCACTTTCAGTTTTACTCTTTCTCGGAGTAACTATAACCGTAATAGTTATAGCCGTAACTGTAAGCGGTGCTGGCGCGTTTAATCACACCATTGAGGATAGCGCCTTTAATATTGACGCCTGCCTGTTCCAGACGCTGCATTGACAAACTCACCTCTTTGGCGGTGTTCAAGCCAAAACGCGCAACCAGCAGGCTGGTGCCAACAGAACGCCCCACGACCGCGGCATCACTCACCGCCAGCATCGGCGGCGTATCGACAATCACCAGATCGTAATGGTCGTTCGCCCATTCCAGTAATTGACGCATCCGATCGCGCATCAGCAGTTCAGACGGGTTAGGTGGCACCTGACCGCGAGTAATCACATCAAAGCCTCCTTTGCCAAAATGCTGGATCACTTTGTTGAGCTCATCTTTACCTGCCAGATATTCCGACAAGCCATGTTCATTACTCACGGTAAACAGGTTATGCGAATAACCACGGCGTAAGTCGGCATCAATAAATAACACTTTTTGATCGGACTGGGCGATCACCGCTGCCAGAGTTGAACTGACAAACGTTTTACCACTGTCTGGCGTCGCACCGGTGATCATCAGAATGTTATTCTCCGTCTCCATCATAGCGAAATGCAGACTGGTTCGTAGCGCACGTACGGCTTCCACAGCAGAATCCGCCGGGTTATCCACCGCCAGGAAGGGGATATTTTTAGTACGATGGCGCTGCTGATTAGAAAATAAATTTTTCTTACGCAGACGGGTGCGTTTATCCAGCCACTCGGACATTGGGATAGTGGCATAAACGCTGATGCCGTGCTCTTCCAGTTGTTCCGGGGCTTCTACACCACGACGCAACATCGCACGCGCCAGCACGGCACCCACAGAAATAAACAGGCCAAGAATAAAACCAAGCACCACATTCAACGCTTTTTTCGGTTTCACTGGCTGCGGCTGAGTGACTGCCGGGTCGATAATCCGCACGTTACCAATGGCACTGGATTTCGAAATACTCAACTCCTGCTGGCGGTTAAGTAATTGCAGATATACCGCACGGCCCGCTTCTACGTCACGACTTAAACGCAACACTTCCTGTTGGGTGGAAGGCATTGCCGATACCCGCTTATTCAGGCGTTTGCGTTCTTGCTCCAGCGTCTGGCGTTTTTCCAGCAGCGCACGATAAGTTGGGTGATCTTTCTTATACAGCTGGGAGATCTCTGCCTCGCGGAAGGTCAGCTCATTGAGTTGATTATCAACGTTCACAATCTGCTCAAGAACGGCTTTGGCTTCCAGGTTAAGGTCAACCGAATCGCGCTGCTGGCGATAAACGTTGAGTTTTTCTTCCGCCTGGTCCAGCTCGCTGCGCACTTCAGGTAACTGGCGCTGTAAGAATTCAAGGCTTTGTGAATCCTGCGCCGCCTGGCGAGCGATATTCTGTTGCAAATAGTTGTTAGCGATGCTGTTCAGAATACGAGTAATCAACTGGGGATCATCACCAGTCATGGTAAGTTCCAGCATCCCGCTTTCTTTACTGCGTTCGCTAACGGTAAAGGTTTCCTGCAATGCGTTAATCGCTTCCAGTTCGGTACGCTGGCTCAGGACAAACTGTGTTCCTGGTTTGGCCTTAATGTCCGCGATAGTCAGCGCAACGCCATCTTTTTCCAGACGCTGGCCGACCATACCATTGACGGTGAACTCTTCACCTTCCAGTGTATAGTGGCCGTTTTCCCCAACCGTGAGTGTCAGTTGCTGATCCTGACCATTCAGTTGTGGAATATGCATCCAGCTGATCGCCAGCTCACCTGGTTTTTCTTTGGTTAATCTCGCCCAGCCGCGACCCACAATCGGAAAATACTTCTGCTCAACTATGTCGCGCAGATTCAGTTCAGCAATGGTTTTACCGAGAATCATGCGCGATTGCAGCAGTTGGATCTCCGGTGCAGACTCGGGCGATGAGTTAGGGATCATATCGCTCAGGCCGCTGAGAATGGCGTTGCCCTGTTTTTGCTCAACCTGGACCAGAGTATCTGCCTGATAAATTGGTGTACTTAACAGCGAGTAAGCGACAGCGATCAGCGTGAATAACGCGGTCACGCTGATAATAAACTTACGGTGATCCCATAACTCGCCGACCAGACGAAGCAGATCGATCTCATTTTCCTGAGTGCTGCCTGGTGGCGTATTCATATTTTTAGTTGTCATCGTATTTTATAAACTCAAATTACCGGCTGAGGCGCTTCGCCCATTCCTGACTGGCGCGCTCCAACATACCGTAGACATGTTCAAATGCGTCCTGACTTTTACGATAGGGATCCGGGATCTCTTTCTGTTCCAGCCATTGCCCAAACAGCATTGTCTTCCCGCGGACCTCGGGAGCGATTGCGGTAACCTGAGCAATATGCTCTGACTCCATTGCCAGAATCAGATCGTAATTTCGTGCCATCTCAGCAGTGAGCTTACGTCCGGCATGTCCTTCAAGAGATACGCCATGATTAGCGGCAACATCTGCTGCTGTCGCATCTGCAGGGTGTTTTACCAGACCATGAACACCTGCCGATTTGACTTTTACGCCTGGCAGACGTTTACGCAGCAAGCGCTCGCCAATGGGCGAACGGCAAATGTTGCCGGTACAAACCACCAGGATTGAGTTAAATTTTAGTTGGGCCATGTTTGAATCCACCGTGAAGTCTCTGTCAGGTCATGCACCCCGGAAATCGTCGGTACCAGCAGAGAAATCACACGGTTCCAACGAGCCAGCGGCGCAGTAGTGACATAAACAATGTCGTAAGGTTCAAGCTGGAATTCCGTTCCGAGTATCATTGCCGATGCGTCCTTCGCATTCAGCTGATAAATATTGGCGATTTTGCCATTCTGCTTGTTTTGCGTTGCACGAATAACAAAAATCCCCGTCGCATCAGCGACATCCTGATTCATACCCTCAGCGTTACCCAGCGCTTCCGCCAGGGTCATACCGCTGCGGTCCATTTTCAGCGTGCTCTGTTTACCCACTTCACCCATCACGAAGACTTTCAGATCATCGTTGCGCGGAATAAATAAAATATCGCCCGGGTGCAGCAGTTTGTTCTGGCGCAAGTCGCCACGCTGCATCAGCGCATAGAGGTTCACTTTGGTCTTTACGCCATTCTGGGTGAGCACCACGTTGCGCCAGTCTGCATCTGCGGTCAGACCGCCCGCGGCGTTAATCGCATCCATGATGGTCAGAGGAATATTGGTAATCGGCTGCTGACCCGATTTGCTGACTTCGCCGGTGACGTACGCTTTTTGCGAGCGGAACGCCGCGACGCTGACATCGACTTGCGGGCTTTCAATGACTGAATCCAGACGCGCTGTAATCTCGTTGCGTACCTGGGTAAGTGTTTTCCCGGCCACTTTCAGGCGACCAATATAGGGGTAGAAAATCGCACCATCGGCGTTAACCCAGTTGCCGGTATCACTGGCGCTACGGTATTGCCCTGCGGGGGTGGTTAGTTCCGGGTGATCCCAGACCGTAACCATCAACACATCCCCAATGCCGATACGATATTCATAGTTTGCGATTTGCTGCTCCAGCTCCGGGTTAGCCTGCGACATAATCGGTTTGGCGCGCAACTGATCAATCAATCCTGGCGTGACGGGATAGATATTGACCATTTTGTCCAGGTCATACTGATTGTCAGGTAGTTCAATGACATCCTTGTTACTGGTCGATAAATTCTGACCAGGAACAAGGGTACATGCTGTCAAAGACAGAACAGCCAATGTCAGTACCGAAAACTTAAAAATGTTCTTTTTCATTGGTTTATATTTATCAGTCAATGTAATGTTATGAATTACGTCAGGTTATTGTCCAACCGGTACTTCTCGCTCTGCCGTCATTGGATAGAGCTGGTATTTGCGTGACAGCATTTGTCCACCATCACGCGTCAATGGTGTCCACGAAACCACCGCGCGGTTGCGGTTAGGTCCAATGGTCATCAAGTCGAATGGAATCGAGATATAAAAACCTTTACTAAAGCCGCCTTCGCCGTAGTCATCTTTAGATACGTTACTGATTGCCGCCCATACCCCTACCGCCACGCCGCTGTCAAAGCGTTTGGCGACGTCGATCGTTGCGCCTTTATCTTTTGCCAGATATTGCCCAACGCTAAGTTTCATCAGTACGCCATTGAGCGTCGGCGGGTTCCAGTAAGCCGTCACGAAACCTGTTGGCGTGGAATAATCGGTGAAACGCATCATGTTGTCCCAGTCACGCTGCTTCACGTAGTTAACGTCCACACCCAGCGCCCAGCTGGCATCTAGCGGGCGATAAAGCAGCTCGGAACCGACACCGGCATACATCGTTTCCAGATAACCGCCATACACCTGGCCATAGAAACCATTGCCTAAGTCAGCAAAATAGTTCGCCTGCAAGTTGTTGAGATAAACGTCATTGCGAACGTAGTCACGGATATGCGTGCGCACGCGGGGCAGGGTAGAGTCCGCGGGCAACAGCGAAGACTTAAACTTGTCGTAGTTGTTGTAAATATTGGTGAAAATACCGCCATCAAGCAGCAGGTGGTCGGTAAACCAGTAGCGGGCACTGGACATCAGCCCCAGCTGGAACATATAGAAATCTTCCGGGCCGCCCAGCGACTGTGAAAGTGTTGGGTTGAAAGAGTAGCTAAAGCGATCTTCACGAATACGGTAGCCCCGACCAAAGGCAGAAAGATCTTCTGCTTCAACACGTTGTTGTTGAAGTTGCTCTGATTGACCAGGCGCTGTACCAGCCAGCTGTTTGCGCAGGCTGGCTACGTCGGTTTCGGTAGTCACCATCGCCATATGCTCGCGCTTTTGCGTCACGCTAATCTTCTCAACGCCTTGCGGCAGGTTATTCACCAGAATCCGGTTGGCACGATCGACCGCTTCGCGAGAATCACGGTATTTGTATTGTTGACCAGACATATACAGCGTCTTATCGCGCAGCTGAATTTCCGGTGCTTCAAAACCTGCGTTGTACTTCAGCGCGGTAAGTTGGTTCGCTACTGTGGTGTACTGCAATCCTTCAGATTCAGGCGCAGGTTGATATGCCGGTTTTGGCGTATCGCGCAGGGCAGGGCGCAGATCGTTGAAATTGGTCCGTAACGTGAAGCCAAACATCAACGTGTTACCGCGTTCATAACTCAGGTTGAGATCTGCCCAGCTGGCAGCGCGATAAACTGCGCCGACGTTGAAATGGCTTGCCTGAGGCAGTTTGCCAGCGAAATCATTCTGGTAATTGTTGCCATCGTATTCGAGTTTCAGACGCAGGGGATTCCACGGCGTTTGATACTCAATGCCGCCAAAGATGGAAGCCGGGCCACGAAAGATATCGCTAAAGCTGATATCGCCCGCATCGTGAGACTCTGCGCGATGACAATATTTATCGCTCACCCGGCAAAACGGGTTGGTAATATTGCCCGCATTACCGGCGTAGCCCCATGCCATCCCGAGGGTGAAATCAAATGGCCCCGCTTGCTTGCTGGCCACCAGATACTCACCGTCAAACAGACCCGTACCAGCAATATCACGTTTACCAAACGCCACTTGCGGTAGCCAGTAACCTTCTTCCCACAGGCGAAGTTTAAAATCGAATGATTTGTCTTTGTATGACTGATCGCCGCTGAAATCTTCCCACTGGCTATATTTGCGTGTGCGCACATCCGTATAACGAATGGTGCCTTCCAGCCATGGGAACAGCGCCACGGAGGTGGAGTAGAACCGGTATTGATCGTTATCCCGGTAGTTGACGCTGAATTCACCTTCCGGTGCGATGCGCGCATTTGGCATCTGCAACAATCCTGTGCCGCCAAAGTCTGATTGCGACGAACCCAGCGGATCCGGGTAGGTTAATACTTCAGCATGACAGGCACTGGAGACGGCAATGGCCAGGCAGCTTAAAAGATAAGAATTCTTCTTCATCAGTCAGGAACACGTTGCGTTAAAACAGACACAATCTGGTCATTTAAATCAGCATATTTTTCGGGCAGTACATGCGCAGAAAAGCCCAACCAAAGCTGGCTGCCAGGCGGTGGTTCCACATGTCTTTTATTCCACAGGGCAACAGGGGCGACGACAGTCTCACCCTCAGGCGTAATCACCATAACGTTATTCTTGTCCGCGCCTGCAAGGCGGGGGTGATCTTGCAGATAATCGGTAACGCTACGGCCTGCCTGCCAGGGCAATTGCCCAGCCCCAGAAACCGCACCCAGCAGAGTAATAGTCACCGGACGCTGTACGGTATAGAGCGTATAGTCCCCGACCAACGGGGGATTGCTGTTCTCATCCACTCGAACAAAATCAGGGTCCAGTTTGACCGGTAAGCGACCAGTGATATTGAGATTGAGTAACTGCTGGCGCACGGATTTAATCGTTGCCGCCACATCGTCGTCAGCTTCTGCTTCCCAGGAAGCAAGCTGTGCCATGACATGTTGGTAGTCTTTAAGCGCTTTAGCTTTCGCCGCAGAGTCGGTCAGCAAGGCACCAGGCCACCAGAGGCGATCGCGCAGTTGCGGTTGTGTCACCAACTGGACAACATTTTCCACGGGGCCAACGGAAAGTGTCTGTTGTTCGCCAGGCAGATAAATAGTCACCGTTCCTTGCGCAAAGGCATGGGGTGTCATTACGTAAAGTACGCTGGCAATGAAATACGACTGTAATTTATTCATGGTGCGGGTTTAAGAAACGTCATTTCTACGGGAATAACCCCTGCGCCTAACATTTGCCGACTTTGACGAACCTGGCCAGTAGCCGAATCGACCCAGAATGTGTTTTGCCACTGTTTTTCTGGCCGCGTGGAAGTCACCTCTTCCTGCCAGACATTACACAGCACATTGCGACCCGCAATATTCAGCGTCTCTAATCCAGCAAAGGAAAAAGTAGAACTCAGGGTCGCAGAGCGAAAATGGTTGTCTTCACTCCAGAGAATATCGCGCGTCCAGCGGCTGCCATCTTTTATTGCCAGCGCGTTACGCAGAGGGTCCTGCCCGGAATTTGTCACTTCCAGCAGATTATTATTAAGTTTGACGGTTTTTAAAAGACGTCCATTGTGGGTAACCAGCATGGCGTTATCCTGGGATAACCATTTGCTTTGTTCTTGTTCTATATATCCCAGTACCACAAAGATTCGTTGCCCTTCATTAAGGCGTAAATACATCGTGGAATAAGGCAACGCCTGGATCTGCTGATCCGCTACGGTGATATCCTGATTATCGAAAAGGCTGGCGCGAAATGTATCGACCATACTTTGCTGGCTGTGCGTACATCCCGCAAGAAATAGTGCGAAAATCGATAAAATAAGAGGGCGCACCTTTAATCCTTGAAAGGTTAATTAAAAAAATGCAAATCTCTAAAGCCCGGTACGAATATCGCAACCGGGTATCATTTAACTTTAATTTCGACGCGTTAAAGCAGTATTAGCGTGTAGTGGACGTGGTGGTTGAGGTGTTATGAGAACCGCCATCGCCACTGTCATTTGCTGCAACAACTGCCAACGTCGCCACACCAACAGCCGTTGCCACACCGACAACTGTCGCCGTGCCGACAGCGCCAGCAGCCACGCCACCAGTGGTAGTAGCAGTCGTGGTTGCGCCGGTAGTGGTCGTTGTGGTGCCAGTAGTACCCGTCGTTGCCTCGGTCCCGTTTGTTGCTTCAGGGGCAGCAAACGCAGCTGGCGTCGTCAACATGAAGGCCATAAGGATTGCAGAAAGCTTGTGTTTCATAACTTTTCCTTTATTCATCGCATGGACAATACGTACGCTTGAGATCAGGATTGTCTACTTTGAGTATAACATCCTTGTGAAATCTCCCTTTCCTCATACCGCTTGCACTATATACTGCGGGTAGGAAAGGCGCGCAGAGGGAAATATAAGATTGTTAACTATCCCCCTCTGGAAATACGACTTGTGAGCATAAGATAAATCTTAGCAAAATACAAATTAAAGATAAGGAAATTGTTACGAAAGCTATTAATTATTGTTGGTAATATAGTTTCAAGTGGTACTATAACTGGCTGTTAAATGGCATTTATAACTATTAGGTGCAGAGATATTCGCTTAAATGGATTAGTTTCTTTGTGGAAAAGTAACTGATGTTATAATGTATGATGTTGACTATTGCACTATTCCAATAAAACCAGTCAGCTTTAAACAAGCAGCGTCATATTAAGAGAGATAAACATTTGCCGCTGTTGGTCCTCGCAGGCCATTTACGCGGCAAAATTCCACACGTAATCCTGGTATAAGCACTTCTGCGTCGCGGGGAGTGAATGCGGAAATATGGACCTGAACTTCTTTACGACCGTCGGAGGGGATAATGAATCCTTTGCCGCTTTTGCGATCAAAGGTTTTGACAATTCCTGTCATTTTACGGGACAAACAAATTCCTTACTGAAAATACTGTGCTGCACTATACGGGGTTAATAAAATAAAGCCAGCGATATTTAAGACCGCCGGACGGCTAAAATAAAATTTGCTTAATCTCAATTATCATGCGTTAATAGCTGCGTCGGTTTGAAAGACAGACAGCATACAAAGTAGTTTACTAAAGCAGTTCTCATTATCAGGCATTATCCCCTTCTTTTGAGTCTCTCTCCTGAACACTAAGTAGTTTCTGTATTAAAGCCCTGTTTGCCGAAAGGCCCAAAATGAAGGAAGTAAAATATGTCTAATAAAATGACTGGTTTAGTAAAATGGTTTAACGCAGATAAAGGTTTTGGCTTTATCACTCCTGATGATGGCAGCAAAGACGTTTTCGTCCATTTCACTGCCATCCAGAGCAATGAATTCCGCACGCTGAACGAAAATCAGAAAGTTGAATTTTCTATTGAGCAGGGGCAACGTGGCCCCGCGGCAGCGAACGTTGTTACGCTCTAAGGTTGCCGTTATTACTCAACATCTCCATTTCCGCTGTCCATGTTGTCATGGTTCACAGTACCGTACATCGGCATTCGATGTGACGGAGCGAAACCCTTTGGGCGCTAAGTGTATTTTTTGTAAATCGACGATGATCACCTTTGATAACGTCGCGCTGCAAATACGCACGGACCATGCGCCGCTGGATTTCACAAAATAATATCAGGCTCCCTCGTGGAGCCTTTTTTATATCTGCCTTATTTTTCTTCAACGCTGTATGTATAGTAAGCGATAACCTGTTGATTATTGAATCTTTCGGGGAGATGGCTTATAACATTTCTTACCTGACCAGGGTACCGGGAACCAACACCTTACTGGCGTGTTGCTGTCTTTCAAGACCAGAAGAGGTTAACAGTGAATATTGAAGAGTTAAAAAAACAAGCCGAAACGGAAATCGCCGACTTTATCGCGCAAAAAATCGCCGAGCTGAACAAGAATACAGGGAAAGAAGTCTCTGAAATTCGCTTCACCGCACGAGAAAAAATGACCGGGCTTGAAAGTTATGATGTCAAAATCAAAATAATGTGATTTTGTGAACATCACCCGTGCGAGGTGATGTTCCGCTTGTTGCTAATTTAGTGACCAATCATTGGCGCTTGTGGAATTAAGCGTCGGTACAATTCATCCGGTACCGGGCTTTGCCATACTCCCGCATACATTGCGTAACCAATCACCGCAAACATAATCCCCAGAACCAGTAGCGTCATTAACCAGCCAGACAACGCAAAGGCTTTTTTATTTGCCGCAGGTTTTTGCAGTGAAAAGGTCAATGTTGAGGCTACCGGACATGACTCTACGCAAGTCATACAGCCGGTACATTCCACTGTTCGTACCTGAATTAATTTATCGACCGGGATCCGTGATGGGCAATTTTTTGCGCATTTGCCACAGTCGATACAACTTTCGGCATTGCGACGAATCTTAAACGGCGACAATAGCGAAACCACGCCCATCAGCGCGCCATATGGGCAAAGATAACGACACCAGGCATGGCGAATAAACAGGCTGGCAATCAGCAAAACGGTCACGCTGATTAATGTCGCGGTCCCCATATGACGAAAGAAATCGAGCATTTTAACGTCCATCACCACGCTGTAGGGCGACAACATAAAATAGTGAATCGCCTGAGCGGGCATCAATAACGCGATATAGAGAAAAAAACTCAACAGCAAATACTTCACGCCGCGCAGAGGAATATCCAGCCAGCGGGGAAGGACACATTGCCGACCAAACAGTTTGTTACCGAGATCGCCGATTAATTCAGAAAGCGTACCAACCGGGCATAACCATGAGCAAAAGGCCTTTTTGAGTAATAGACTGATGACGATAAAAGCGACCAATAACAGCATCGCGGCGGCGTGGACGGACGGTAACTGACCTGTTACAAGGCTATATTTCAGATTCATCAGCCCGGCAATCGGTAGCCAGCCTTCGATACCTCCCGGTCTGGCGACAAATGTCGTGCTACTTGCCGTTTCGTAATAGCGCACCCAATACCAGAACGTGATGGCAATATAAATATTCATTGCCAACAGTAATAATTGCGTCGCTTTACGCCAGGTCGTGGCATTGCGCCAGTCATTCCACGGTAATTTGCCGCCCGTCGTGCCTGGCCGCCGCTGCCAGCGGGTTCTTTTTTTCTCTGCCATGATTTTGCCAGTCCGTTAAGTTGCATACCAAATGCCACTATTCTAGTTGTTCTTAACTGGCTGATATTGATTCAAATCGCGTTCAGGTCTTTCTTATTCAACCATGCTTCCAGATCGGCAACACTGCGTGTAATTTCTTCGTGTGGAAGGGGGGCAGATAATGGCTGCTGCTCCAGTTGTGCGCATAGCTGGCTGGCGATACGCATTCCCAAACTCGAGCAACTGCTTTTTAGCTGATGCGCGGCACGCTTTATTTTCTCGCTATCCTGACTGGCGCGGGCAATGTCGATTTCATCGAGAAGCGGCAGGGCATGTTGTGTAAATAATACCAGCCATTCGTGGATCTTCTCCGTCCCCATTAACTGAGCATCTTCATTGAGTTGCGATACATCCAGCGATTGATCGTTATTGACTTGCAGTTGGAGATAGTGCGCCAGTAACTGACCGAGCACTTCACGCGGCACCGGTTTAGGGATAATCCCGCGGAATAATGAACTGGTACGCTGGCGCAGCGTTTCGTCAATGACATGGGCGCTAAAGCCAATCAAAACCAGCGACGGATATTGCTGTGCCAGTTGTCGGGCAAGCGTAATGCCGTCGACATCCGGCAGATCAAAATCCACCAGTGCGGCAGCAAACGGTTCGCTATTTTGCAGTGTCTCTAAAGCCTGCGCGGCATTGCCAACAGCAACAACCTGCGCACCACTGGTGTTCAGCATCTCAACGGTAATTCGCTGGGTTAGCGGGTTATCTTCAATTAACAGCAAACGTAAACCGTCAAGACGCACCGCCTGATTGACTGTTTTTGGCACGGGTGCCGTGGCAACACGTAACGGCAAGCGTAAACAAAAACAGCTTCCAACCTCCGGCGTGCTGGTGGCGCTCAGTTCGCCGCCCATCGCCTGGGCCAGACGGCTACTGATAGTCAGCCCCAGCCCGGTGCCGCCGCGTTTGCCGCTTACCTGCACAAATGGCTGGAAGATTTCTGCCAGTTTCGCGGGATCAATACCGCAGCCGCTGTCTTCCACTTCGACCAGCCATTGCTCGCCATCAGTGCGACTACGCAGGATAATGTACCCTTCGTCAGTAAAACGCAGGGCGTTGCTCAACAGGTTGGTTATAACCTGACGAATACGTCGTGGATCGCCCATTAACGCGCACGGCATATCATCGGCAATTGCCGTTGCCAGGCGAATCGGGCGACCTTTCACCCGTCCGCTCATTAATTGCAGGGTACTTTCCAGCAGCGGGCGCGGTTCAAAGGGCTCATCGCTGACCGAAACATTCTTGCCACCTGCTTCGATAGCGGAATAATCGAGAATATCGTTGAGGATGGTCAGCAACGATTCGCCGGAGTCGGTAATTGCCCGCAAATCATCACGCTGGGCGTTAAGTGCGGGGTTATCTGCCAGTAGCTGTGCGGTGCCGAGAATACCGTACAGCGGTGTGCGGATCTCATGGCTCATCGCCGCCAGAAACGCCGATTTTGCCTGGCTGGCTTTTTCTGCTTCCGCCCGTGCCTGTCGGTGTTCTATCACCAGTTCCTGCAATTCAGCTGTACGCGCTTTGACCTGCGCCGCCAGCTGTTCGCGGTGGCGATTCAGTGCATGAACATTGCTGCGAAACGCATCCATCAGCCGCCCGATGGTATCCAGCTCCCGTACGCCAGCGGTTTCCGGGAAAGGGGAGTCAATATCACCGTCCAGCAGCCGTTGCAGCGCCTGCGTTTGTTCGGCAAGTGGACGCGTGACTGAGCGATAAACCACGCGCCAGAGGATCAGAATCAGTGCGCAAAGTGAAACCATCCCCAGCAATAACAGGCTGTATTGCCCGCGTGCACTGGCTTTTTCCAGATGTGCCAGTCCATGCTGATTGCGCAGCTCAATGGTGTCGACCAGCTGACTGACTTCGCTACTAAACTGCGCGAACTGGGCGATATTATTTTGGGCGAGAGTTTGCAGGTGATTGCTGATTTCACTGTCCTGCTGGAACAGCGCCAACAGATCGCTATATTGGCTAACGGTAGTTAACGTTGTTGCGACCTGCGCACGAACACCCGGATCTTCAATGCGTATTTGCCGACGTTGCAGAATTTTCACCGCATTATTGAGCTGCTTTTCCAGCGTTGGCGCATTTTTCTGGATCTGCTCCAGCCCCAGATTCATCACCATTTGCTGCACCCGCAGGGCGCTAAGGCGCAGTTCATTCATCTGGTTAACATACTCAAGATCGATATCAATCAGCCGATCGAGTGCACTTTCTGCGGCCTGACGCTGATCTTGTTCGATCAAATCGTAAATCCCGGCCTGGGTCGCTCCGGCGGAGGTTGCCGCATTATTCGCCTGACCTTGCGCCAGGCGTGCGATCTCATCGGCGGCAGCGACTATCTGCTGACTGAGTTGCTGTTGTTGCTGGCGCAGTTGCAAACGCTGCCCCACCAGTTCCCCTTGCTGACGTAACGAACGGGAGATCTCCTGCTCCTGTTGTTCAATAGCGGTGGTATCAAAACCTTGTTCCCGTAACGCTTGCAGCAACGCATTAATCTTCAGGCTTTGTGCGGTGAGCATTCGCCCCTGCGCCTGCCACATCTTTTCGTTATCGGCACTGGTCAGGTTCTGCGCGGCGAAAAGTTCCCAGGCGCTGGCTTCGCTCAACTGGCGCGCCATATTCATGGTAGGAATCAATGCCTGAGTATTGTCTTTTTCCACCTGGCTGATAAAGCGCAGGTTGTACCATCCCACCAGGGTACTGGTCAGGGTTAACAGCGCCATCAGGGCAAAGCCCATCCAGAGTCTTCGGGTCAGGGTTAAATTCACGGTCGGTGCACTTTAGGTGAAAAAGGTTGAGTCGCAAAGCGGAATGCATCTAGCATAAAGCCTTATTATTGATGAGGCTATCATGCGCGTACTGCTATTTTTACTTCTTTCCCTTTTCATGTTGCCGGCATTTTCGGCTGATAACCTGTTGCGCTGGCATGATGCGCAGCATTTCACGGTGCAAGCCTCTACGCCGCTTAAAGCCAAACGCGCATGGAAACTGTGCGCGCTTTATCCCAGCCTGAAAGATTCATATTGGTTATCGTTGAACTATGGTATGCAGGAGGCTGCTCGCCGCTACGGTGTGGATTTAAAAGTGCTGGAGGCAGGCGGCTACAGCCAGTTGGCTACCCAGCAAGCACAAATCGACCAGTGTAAACAGTGGGGCGCAGAGGCCATTTTGCTCGGTAGTAGCACGACCTCATTTCCCGACCTGCAAAAGCAGGTAGCAAGTCTGCCGGTGATCGAACTGGTAAATGCTATTGATGCTCCCCAGGTGAAAAGCCGCGTTGGTGTGCCCTGGTTTCAGATGGGCTATCAACCGGGGCGATATCTGGTGCAATGGGCGCACGGTAAACCACTGAATGTGCTGTTGATGCCCGGACCCGATAACGCCGGGGGCAGTAAGGAGATGGTCGAGGGTTTTCGCGCAGCCATTGCCGGAAGCCCGGTGCGTATTGTTGATATTGCGCTTGGTGATAACGATATTGAAATCCAGCGTAACCTGTTGCAGGAGATGCTGGAACGCCATCCAGAAATCGACGTCGTTGCCGGAACGGCCATTGCGGCAGAGGCGGCAATGGGGGAAGGGCGTAACCTGAAAACGCCGCTTACCGTGGTGTCGTTTTATCTTTCACATCAGGTGTATCGCGGGCTGAAGCGGGGAAGAGTGATTATGGCTGCCAGCGATCAAATGGTCTGGCAGGGGGAACTGGCAGTTGAGCAGGCCATCAGGCAATTACAGGGGCAATCGGTGTCTGATAATGTCAGCCCACCGATTTTAGTTCTGACGCCGAAAAATGCCGACCGAGAACATATCCGCCGCTCGCTGTCACCGGGGGGATTTCGTCCGGTCTATTTTTATCAGCACACATCAGCGGCTAAGAAATAACCTTCACCATGTTGCGTCACCAGTAAATCCGCGCTGAGTTTATGACGTAAACGACGAATTAACACATCGACGGTGCGCAGGTCAGGGTTTTCCACCCGACGCGCAGAAAGCATACGTAGCAGACGTTCACGGCTGAGAATTTCGCCCGGATTCGTCACAAATGCCACCAACATTTCATACTCTGCGCGGGTCAGTTTAATCGGCTCGCCATCCCGCTCCAGCGTATGGCGCGACACATTCAGGCAATAACCGGCAAAGCGATAGCAGTTGTCCTGAGTGTGCGGTTGAGCTTGTCGCGCGAGGTCGATTCGCCAGAGCAGATTTTTCACCCGTACTACCAGTTCGCGCAGTTCCAGCGGTTTGGTGACGTAATCGTCTGCGCCCATTTCCAGCCCAACAATACGGTCAATCCGATCGCTGCGTCCGGTAACCAGAATAATCCCCACCGTTGAGCGTTCTCGCAGGGCGCGGGTTAACATCAGGCCATTTTCATCGGGTAAGTTGATATCCAGCAGAATTAAATCTACCGGCTGATTCTGCATAATTTCCCGCAGCCCGGCACCGCTCGCTGTAACGGAAACGGTATACCCCTCCTGAGTGAAGTAAGATTGTAATCGCGCCTGGGTAACCGGCTCATCTTCAACAATAACAATGTGATGTGGCATCAGAGGGTTTTACTCATTCTGTTCATATCTGTTCATATTCTGCCGTAAGCCGTTCATCCTGACCAGTGCCGCTGTTCATATTTGCTCATTAAGATCGCTTCACTAAACCATAATTTTACAGGGGCTATTATGCGGAAACTCTGGAACGCGCTACGCCGACCCAGTGCTCGTTGGTCGGTACTGGCGCTGGTCGCAATTGGGATTGTGATTGGCATTGCGCTGATTGTATTGCCACACGTTGGGATCAAAGTCACCAGCACAACCGAATTTTGTGTCAGTTGCCACAGTATGCAACCGGTGTATGAAGAATATAAACAGTCGGTGCATTTCCAGAACGCCTCCGGCGTGCGAGCTGAATGCCATGACTGTCATATCCCGCCGGATATTCCAGGCATGGTGAAGCGCAAACTGGAAGCGAGCAATGATATCTACCAGACCTTTATTGCTCACTCCATTGATACACCTGAAAAATTCGAAGCCAAACGCGCGGAACTTGCCGAGCGTGAATGGGCGCGAATGAAAGAAAACAACTCGGCAACCTGCCGCTCCTGCCATAACTACGATGCGATGGATCATGCGAAGCAGCATCCTGAAGCGGCACGTCAGATGAAGGTGGCAGCGAAAGATAATCAATCCTGCATCGACTGTCATAAAGGTATTGCCCACCAGTTACCGGATATGAGTAGCGGCTTCCGTAAGCAGTTCGATGAGCTGCGCGCCAGTGCTAATGACAGTGGTGACACGCTGTACTCTATTGATATTAAGCCAATTTATGCGGCGAAAGGCGATAAAGAAGCCTCTGGTTCTCTGCTGCCTGCTTCGGAAGTGAAAGTCCTTAAACGTGACGGCGACTGGCTGCAAATTGAAATTACCGGCTGGACGGAAAGCGCCGGACGTCAGCGTGTGCTCACCCAATTCCCAGGTAAACGCATCTTTGTTGCCTCGATTCGTGGTGATGTGCAGCAGCAGGTAAAAACGCTGGAGAAAACCACCGTTGCCGACACCAATACCGAGTGGAGCAAGTTGCAGGCCACTGCGTGGATGAAGAAAGGCGACATGGTGAACGATATCAAACCGATCTGGGCTTATGCGGATTCGTTGTACAACGGCACCTGTAACCAGTGCCACGGCGCACCGGAAATCGCCCACTTTGACGCTAACGGTTGGATCGGCACGCTCAACGGCATGATTGGCTTTACCAGTCTCGATAAACGTGAAGAACGCACCTTGTTGAAATATCTGCAAATGAATGCGTCTGACACCGCAGGTAAGGCTCACGGCGATAAGAAGGAAGAAAAATAATGAACAATAACGATCTCTTTCAGGCATCACGTCGGCGTTTTCTGGCACAACTCGGCGGCTTAACCGTCGCCGGGATGCTGGGGCCGTCATTGTTAACGCCGCGCCGTGCGACTGCGGCGCAAGCGGCGACTGACGCTGTCATCTCGAAAGAGGGCATTCTTACCGGGTCGCACTGGGGGGCTATCCGCGCGACGGTGAAGGATGGTCGCTTTGTGGCGGCAAAACCGTTCGAACTGGATAAATATCCGTCGAAAATGATTGCCGGATTGCCGGATCACGTACACAACGCGGCGCGTATTCGTTATCCGATGGTACGCGTGGACTGGCTGCGTAAGCGCCATCTCAGCGATACCTCCCAGCGCGGTGATAACCGTTTTGTGCGCGTGAGCTGGGATGAAGCCCTCGACATGTTCTATGAAGAACTGGAACGCGTGCAGAAAACTCACGGGCCGAGTGCCTTGCTGACCGCCAGTGGTTGGCAATCGACGGGGATGTTCCATAACGCTTCGGGGATGCTGGCGAAAGCTATTGCCTTGCATGGTAATAGCGTTGGTACGGGCGGAGATTACTCTACCGGTGCTGCGCAGGTGATCCTGCCGCGCGTGGTTGGCTCAATGGAAGTGTATGAACAGCAAACCTCCTGGCCGCTGGTATTGCAGAACAGCAAAACCATTGTGCTGTGGGGCTCTGATTTGCTGAAAAACCAGCAAGCGAACTGGTGGTGCCCGGATCACGATGTTTATGAATATTACGCGCAGCTAAAAGCGAAAGTCGCCGCCGGTGAAATTGAGGTCATCAGCATCGATCCGGTTGTCACATCCACCCATGAGTATCTGGGGCGCGAGCATGTGAAGCACATTGCGGTTAACCCGCAAACTGATGTGCCGCTGCAACTGGCGCTGGCGTATACGCTGTACAGTGAAAACCTGTACGACAAAAACTTCCTCGCTAACTACTGTGTGGGTTTTGAGCAGTTCCTGCCGTACCTGCTGGGTGAGAAAGACGGTCAGCCGAAAGATGCCGCATGGGCTGAAAAACTGACCGGCATTGATGCCGAAACCATTCGTGGGCTGGCGCGGCAGATGGCGGCGAACAGAACGCAAATTATTGCTGGCTGGTGCGTGCAGCGTATGCAGCACGGTGAACAGTGGGCGTGGATGATTGTGGTTCTGGCGGCGATGCTGGGGCAAATTGGCCTGCCAGGTGGTGGCTTTGGTTTTGGCTGGCACTATAACGGCGCAGGCACGCCGGGGCGTAAAGGCGTTATTCTGAGTGGTTTCTCCGGCTCTACGTCGATTCCGCCTGTTCACGACAACAGTGATTACAAAGGCTACAGCAGCACCATTCCGATTGCCCGTTTTATCGATGCGATCCTCGAACCGGGGAAAGTGATCAACTGGAACGGTAAATCGGTAAAACTGCCGCCGCTGAAAATGTGTATTTTTGCCGGAACTAACCCATTCCATCGCCATCAGCAGATCAACCGTATTATTGAAGGCTGGCGCAAGCTGGAAACGGTTATCGCCATAGATAACCAGTGGACCTCAACCTGCCGCTTTGCCGATATCGTGCTGCCTGCGACCACGCAGTTTGAGCGTAACGATCTCGACCAGTACGGCAACCACTCCAACCGTGGCATTATCGCCATGAAACAGGTGGTGCCGCCGCAGTTCGAGGCGCGCAACGACTTTGATATTTTCCGCGAGCTGTGCCGTCGCTTTAATCGCGAAGAAGCCTTTACCGAAGGGCTGGACGAAATGGGCTGGCTGAAACGCATCTGGCAGGAAGGTGTACAACAAGGCAAAGGACGCGGCGTTCATCTGCCAGCGTTTGATGACTTCTGGAATAACAAAGAGTACGTCGAGTTTGACCATCCGCAGATGTTTGTTCGCCACCAGGCATTCCGCGAAGATCCGGATCTCGAACCGCTGGGCACGCCGAGTGGCCTGATTGAGATCTACTCGAAAACCATCGCCGATATGAACTACGACGATTGTCAGGGGCATCCGATGTGGTTTGAGAAAATCGAACGCTCCCACGGTGGGCCCGGCTCGCAGAAGTATCCGTTGCATCTGCAATCTGTGCATCCGGATTTCCGACTTCACTCGCAGTTATGTGAGTCGGAAACTCTGCGTCAGCAATATACGGTAGCGGGTAAAGAGCCAGTGTTCATTAACCCGCAGGATGCCAGCGCGCGCGGTATTCGTAACGGTGATGTGGTACGCGTCTTTAACGCTCGCGGTCAGGTGTTGGCAGGGGCAGTAGTTTCTGACCGCTATGCACCCGGCGTGGCACGAATTCACGAAGGGGCATGGTACGATCCAGATAAAGGCGGCGAGCCTGGTGCGCTGTGCAAATACGGTAACCCCAACGTGCTGACCATCGACATCGGTACTTCGCAGCTGGCGCAGGCGACCAGTGCGCACACTACGCTGGTGGAAATTGAGAAGTACAATGGAGCAGTGGAGCAGGTGACGGCGTTTAACGGCCCTGTGGAGATGGTGGCGCAGTGCGAATATGTTCCCGCGTCGCAGGTGAAATCATGACCACGCTGACAGCACAACAGATTGCCTGTGTTTACGCCTGGCTGGCGCAGTTGTTCTCCCGTGAACTGGACGATGAACAACTGACGCAAATCGCCAGTGCGCAGATGGCTGAATGGTTTTCGTTGCTGAAAAGCGAACCGCCGCTGGCTGCGGCGGTGAATGAGCTGGAAAACTGTATTGCCACGCTGACAGTACGTGACGATGCCCGTCTGGAACTGGCCGCTGACTTTTGCGGCCTGTTTCTGATGACCGACAAACAAGCGGCGCTGCCGTATGCATCGGCCTACAAACAGGACGAGCAAGAGATTAAACGCTTGTTAGTTGAGGCAGGGATGGAAACCAGCGGCAATTTCAACGAACCGGCAGATCATCTGGCGATCTATCTCGAATTGCTCAGCCATCTGCATTTTTCGCTGGGAGAGGGGACCGTTCCTGCGCGAAGAATCGACAGTTTGCGGCAAAAAACACTGACGGCGCTGTGGCAATGGTTACCAGAGTTTGTTGTGCGTTGTCGTCAGTATGACAGCTTTGGTTTTTACGCGGCACTAAGCCAGTTATTGCTGGTGTTAGTGGAGAGCGACCACCAAAACAGATAACGTCGTTTGTGCGCCTGAAAAGACGCGTTTAGCGTCGCATCAGGCATTATGGGGCAGTTGCCGGATGCGTCATCACATCCGGCAAACACACATCACGGATGAGCTACAAACCGGGAAAGTCGCTGGCGCAGCAGGCGGTTTTCCTGCTTCAGGTGCGCAATATCATCCATTAACGTCAGCGCCACCGCGATCCCAGGCCAGTCCAGAGCCAGTTCATGACGCAGGCGTACTGCGCGTTGCACCACGATGGCGGCATGGTCGTCAAATACCCAGGTTGTTTCCTGGATCTCACGCGGTTCAACCACCCCCAAACCGACAATTTCATTCAACTCCTCTTCAGAGATGCCGGTATGCAGGCAAAATTCGGTAATAGTAAAAGTCACCGTAACATTAGCCATTATGCTTTCCCCCAATCTTTACGTGGATCAAAAGACGACTGGGCGTCTGCCAGTTGCTGCCACAGCGCGGCAGTGTTTTCATCCGGTTTCGGCGGCATCACGATTTTCAGTACCGCATACAGATCGCCGGTCTGTTTTTTGCTCACCAGACCTTTGCCTTTAACGCGCAATCGTTGCCCGGCCTGGCTGCCTGGCGGGATAGTCAGCAAAATGCTTTCTTTCAGTGTTGGAACGGTGACTTTAGCACCCAGCGCCGCTTCCCACGGGCTAACCGGCACCACAATTTCCAGATCCTGGCCGACAATATCGAACAGCGGATGTGGCGCAATATGAATCACCAGCCACAAATCGCCATTTGGACCGCCGTTTTCGCCCGGCGTCCCCTGGCCTTTCAGACGGATGCGTTGACCATTGCCGACGCCCGCCGGGATCTTGACATTCAGCGTTTTCGGAATTTCCTGTTCGATCATGCCAAAGGCGTTATAAACCGGCAGGTTATAGCTGATGGTACGCTTATGCTCAGTAAGCGTTTCTTCGAGGAATACCGCCACTTCGATTTCAATATCGTGGCCGCGTGTGGCGGGGCGTTGACGGCTCTGGCGGGCATGCTGACCGAAAATTGACGAGAAGATATCGTCAAAATCTTCGGCGTTAAAACTCTGACCGTCGCTATGATGGAACTGACGGTTAAATTGCGGATCGTTGCGATGTTGCCACATCTGATCATACTCAGCGCGACGTTGTTCATCACTTAACACTTCCCAGGCTTCAGCGACCTCTTTGAAGCGGGCTTCGGCATCCGGTTCTTTGCTGACATCAGGATGGTATTTGCGGGCCAGTCGACGATAGGCGGTCTTGATTGTCTTGAGATCGTCCGTCGGTTTCACGCCCATGATGGCGTAATAATCCTTTAATTCCATAGCGTTATCTCGCGTAAATCAACACAAATTGAAGGAACCACTGTAAGGTAACTCCTATAAGTGTAGGGTAATCCTCAAAATTTCATATGCCAACACAGAATATGTTATTGAAATCATCGCGGAGAGGAGGTCGCCTCAAGGTGGGGTGCTGAACATATTTTAAACAGGTGAAAAAGGGTGAGCGATTTTTGATAGTGGAACCAGGCACTTTAAGTTTAACTGGGGCGTCATTATTTATTAAATTTTATAGGCGCTATATATGAGTAGTAATATACATGGAATTAGTTGCACTGCAAATAATTATTTGAAACAAGCCTGGAACAATATAAAAAATGAGCACGAAAAAAAATCAAAAATATTCAATCACGCTTTTTGAAAACACACTGGTGTGTTTTATGCGGTTGTATAAAGAAATCAGACGTCAAAAAGCTGAAGACTACATTCCATGCCTGGAATGCGATTCACTAGAAAAAGAATTTGAGGAAATGCAGAATGATAATGATTTATCATTATTTTTGAGAACATTGCGTACTAATGATACAGAAACTTATTCAGGGGTTTCAGAAGGTATTACATATACTATACAATATGTTCGAGATATTGATATTGTTAGAGTGTCCTTGCCGGGCAGAGGTTCAGAGTCTATCACAGATTTTAAAGGTTATTATTGGTATGGCTTTATGGAATATATTGAAAACATTAATGCGTGTGATGATGTTTTTTCTGAGTATTGTTTAGATGATGAAAATATGAGTATCCAGCCAGAATGGATAAATACGCCGGGAATATCTGATTTAGATACTGGTATTGATTTGTCTGGTATATCTTTTATTCAGAGTGAAATTAATAAAACTTATGGATTAAAATACGCTCCAGTAGATGGCGATGGCTATTGTCTGTTAAGGGCCATACTGGTTTTAAAAGAACATGAGTATTCATGGGCGCTGGGCAGCCATAAGACGCAAAAGCAAGTATACGAAGAGTTTATTAAAATTGTTGATAAACAAACGATCGAGGCTCTTGTTGATACGGCATTCTATAATCTCAGGGAAGATGTAAAGACGTTATTTGGCGTTGATCTACAATCTGACAACAAAATTCAGGGGGAGGGTAGTCTTATGTCATGGAACTTTCTGTTTTTTAAAAAATAATTTATTGATAGTTGCTTGAATGACAAAAAATGCATACTGCATTTACCCGAGTTTATATTTAATGATAACAAGGCACGCCTTGTTTTAGACACCGACCCAGAGAAGAGGATTAATGAGGTGAAAAATTTCCTCACTGCTCTTTCAGATAGCATTTGCTCATTATTTATTGTTAATAGTAATGTGGCATCAATCTCCTTAGGGAATGAATCCTTTTCAACAGATGAAGATCTTGAGTATGGTTATTTAATAAACACTGGCAATCATTATGATGTTTACCTCCCTCCTGAACTTTTTGCTCAGGCTTACAAGTTAAAAAATAAGGAAATGAATGCGCAACTCGACTATTTAAATCGTTATGCAATTTAATGGCAAAGGCATATGCTAAAAACCATTGTTATTAGTCTCACACTTTTTTATTGGTAAATATTGTCTCTGTATTGGTAACGCCGCAGATATTCTGTTTAGCCACAGGTGCAATTATCAGCGGCGTACGCGAGGCAGGGGCTAATCAGGCATAGTTTGCGTCAAACCTTGCCTGTTTTTGAAGATGTATATAGAAAAACAGGCGTTCAACAAGCCATTTTGCGAACCTGTTCCCGGAAAAAAGTCATATTTCTGTCACACTCTTTAGTGATTGATAACAAAAGAGGTGCCAGGAATGAACAAAACGCTAATCGCCGCAGCTGTGGCAGGGATAGTTTTACTCGCTTCAAACGCTCAGGCACAAACCGTACCGGAAGGCTATCAGCTACAGCAAGTGCTCATGATGAGCCGCCATAACTTACGTGCGCCGCTGGCGAACAATGGCAGTGTGCTGGAGCAGTCGACGCCGAATAAATGGCCAGAATGGGACGTCCCCGGTGGGCAACTCACCACCAAAGGTGGCGTGCTCGAAGTGTATATGGGCCATTACATGCGTGAATGGCTGGCAGAGCAGGGGATGGTGAAATCGGGGGAATGCCCACCGCCGTACACCGTTTATGCCTATGCCAATAGTCTGCAACGTACCGTTGCGACCGCACAGTTCTTTATTACCGGCGCATTCCCGGGGTGTGATATTCCTGTGCATCACCAGGAAAAAATGGGCACTATGGACCCAACCTTTAACCCGGTGATCACCGATGATTCCGCCGCATTCAGTGAACAGGCGGTGGCGGCAATGGAGAAAGAGCTCAGCAAACTCCAGCTTACCGACAGCTACCAGCTACTGGAAAAAATCGTTAACTATAAAGATTCCCCTGCCTGTAAAGAGAAACAACAGTGTTCGCTGGTGGATGGCAAAAATACCTTTAGCGCCAAGTATCAACAAGAACCAGGTGTTTCCGGGCCGCTGAAAGTCGGCAACTCGCTGGTAGATGCGTTTACTTTGCAATATTACGAAGGTTTTCCGATGGATCAGGTGGCCTGGGGAGAAATCAAATCTGACCAGCAGTGGAAGGTGTTGTCGAAGCTTAAAAACGGCTACCAGGACAGCCTGTTTACCTCACCGGAAGTGGCGCGCAATGTTGCGAAACCGCTGGTCAGTTATATCGACAAAGCTCTGGTCACCGATCGCACCAGCGCACCGAAAATTACAGTGTTGGTTGGGCACGACTCCAACATTGCCTCTCTGTTAACGGCGCTGGATTTCAAACCGTATCAGTTGCATGACCAGAACGAACGCACGCCGATTGGCGGCAAAATCGTTTTCCAGCGTTGGCATGACAGCAAAGCCAATCGCGATTTGATGAAAATTGAATATGTGTATCAGAGTGCGGAACAGTTACGTAATGCCGATGCGTTAACCCTGCAGGCACCTGCTCAGCGTGTGACGCTGGAATTAAGCGGTTGCCCGATAGATGCCAACGGTTTCTGCCCGATGGATAAATTTGATAGCGTGTTGAATGAAGCGGTGAAATAACAGAAAACTCCCCCGCGAGAAGCGGGGGAGTCGCTGGTTAAACGTTTTTACGTTCGATGGTCTGTTCGCCCCAAAAAAGCGAATCTTTATCGGTCTTAGCAAAGGCTTTGACTAACACTTCATCGCTACCTTCTTCCCAAATCTTTTCCGCCATTTTTTCGTCGTACCCGGCGACTTCGAAAATGGCCTCGGCTATTTCCGGCGACGTATTGCGCAGAGATGCCCATTCACCGACGTGATGAGCTTTCGCTTCTTGAGTTGGCATGCGTATCCTCCTGTTGAAGATTAGCCGTTAAGTTTAACTGCCAGACCTGCGACATATTCCCCTTGATAACGAGCAATAGACAGTTCTTCCTGGCTTGGCTGGCGTGAGCCGTCACCGCCTGCGATGGTGGTTGCGCCGTACGGCGTACCGCCGCGAACCTGTGAAACGTCAAATAATTCCTGCGCTGCGTAGCCAATGGGGACAATTACCATGCCGTGATGCGCAAGGGTCGTCCAGGTTGAAGTAATAGTTTGTTCCTGACCGCCGCCAGTACCGGTGGAACTAAAGACGCTCGCCAGTTTTCCGTATAGTGCGCCGGAAGCCCACAGGCCGCCCGTCTGGTCGAGGAAGGTACGCATTTGACCGGACATGTTGCCAAAGCGGGTAGGTGTACCAAAAATAATGGCGTCGTAATCGGCCAGTTCTTGCGGGGTTGCAACCGGTGCAGTTTGCGTTTTACCGCCTGCTTTTTCAAATAATTGCGGCGGCATGGTTTCCGGTACACGCTTAACGACAACTTCTGCGCCATCGACTTTGCTTGCACCCTCAGCGACTGCGCGTGCCATCGTTTCAATATGTCCGTACATGGAATAATAAAGCACCAGAACTTTAGCCATTTCTAACCACTCCTCGTGTTATCTCTATTCCGTAGCGATTCGCTACCACTTATTTAAAGATAAGACGTCCTTTTCAGAGTGCAAATTTCACAACCACTTATTTGATTTATAACAACTTTCACAAGCACGTAATTTTGTCGCAAAATGACACATTTTTATCTCATCGCGTTTTTTAATCATAAGAGCGGCTTATGGATAATTATTTGAGATGATATCTATTCTCGCTAAGAAGCTGTTGCAGGATATTACCAAACGCGGGTCTGCCCGCGTCAGTTCACTAAGCTTAGTCCCACGTAGCGAAAATATGGCAGCCGCCATACGCCGCGTTAATTCTATGCAATATGATGTCTATACCCAGACGGAGGTCAGTAATGGCAAACCATCGAGGCGGTTCCGGCAATTTTGCAGAAGACCGCGAAAGAGCATCAGAAGCAGGTAAAAAAGGTGGACAGCACAGCGGGGGTAATTTCAAGAATGACCCGCAGCGCGCATCTGAAGCAGGTAAAAAAGGTGGCAAGAGCAGTCACGGCAAAAGCGACAACTAGCCGGGCTAATCAATGACGAATGCATTTTTTTCTTAGGCTCGTCAAAAAGTCATCACCGCCGGTAATCCCGGCGGTTTTCTGTTTATGGCTCCTGATGAACAACTTCTGGCGGTGGAACGTCAACCAACTTTCTGCTTAACAACGCATTGAGTAAAATCGCGCCAAAGGTTGCTGTACCAATCCCTCCCAACGTAAAACCGCCCAGCGTGAGAGCAAAATCACCCGCGCCCAGCACTAAGGTTACTGCGACCATAATCAAATTACCGTTCTGGCTTAAATCGACACGGTTTTGTACCCATATCCTTGCGCCTGCGACGGCAATCAGCCCGAACACAACAATTGATGCACCACCAATCACCGCGGCCGGAATGGTATGAATCAGCGCGCCAAATTTCGGTGAAAAGCCCAACAGCATGGCGATGACGGCAGCAGCGACAAACACCAGCGTCGAGTAGACTTTTGTCACGGCCATTACACCGATATTCTCGGCGTAGGTGGTTACGCCGCTGCCACCGACAGAACCAGAAAGCATCGTCGCCAGCCCATCACCGACGAATGCCCGCCCCATATACGGGTCCATATTGCGTCCGGTCATCCCGGCGACCGCCTTGAGATGACCTAAGTTTTCCGCCACCAGAATCACCGCCACGGGCGCAATCAGCATCATTGCCTGACTATTAAAAGCAGGAGTGGAAAAATGTGGCAAACCGAACCAGGCAGCATGGCTGACGAGAGTAAAATCGACGGCTTTTCCCAGCCCTAAAACGTTGGTCATCACGCCATACAGCAGACAGGCGACAATTAAACCTACGAGAATCAATAACCGCTGGATCATGCCACGGGTAAACACCGCCACCAGCCCAATACACAGCACCGTCATTACCGCCATCCAGCTATCAAAGGCCGAAGCCGATACACTTTTCACTGCGATAGGCGCTAAGTTCAGGCCAATCGCCATCACCACCGCACCCGTCACCACCGGCGGCATTAGTCGTTCAATCCAGCGTGTACCAATTTTCATCACCACCAGGCCAATGACGGTATAAACCAGCCCACAGGCGATAATCCCGCCCAGCGCAATGCTGATATTCGGGTTAATGCCCTGACCGTTAAAGCCCGTCGCGGCAATCACCACGCCGACAAAAGCCGCGCTGGAGCCGAGATAACTGGGGACGCGCCCGCCGGTAATAAAGAAAAACAGTAACGTGCCGATCCCCGACATTAAAATGGAAAGATTGGGATCCAGCCCCATCAGAATCGGCATTAACACCGTCGCGCCAAACATCGCCACCGCGTGTTGAACGCCCATTATTGCCGTCTGAGCAAACGGCAATCGTTCATCCGGCGCGACCACGCCGCTCTCTGTAGAGGTCGATTTTAACTGCCAGTGAGGAAAACCGAACATTGCCATCAGCTGTCTCCTTAAGGAGGTTAACAAGCAGGGCGCATCAGCGCGTGATAACTGCGATCGAACCACACCAGCCCGTAGGGTGTGGCGTGACGATGAATAGCTTCGATGGCGCAAAACAAAATGTCGTGGGTGCCGACGCTCACCACCTGGCTGATACGGCAGTCAAACGAAACCAGTGCCTCTTCCAGTTGCGGGCATCCGGTCACACCTGTCTGCCAGCGGGCGGCGGCAAAGCGGTGTTCCATGGGCGTTTTGCCGCCAAAAAGGTTGGAAAGCGGCTCCTGCCCGGCGCTAAGTGTATTTACACACAGCGTTCGATTTTCATTGAATACCGGCCAGACGGACGCCCCACGATTCAGGCACACCAGTAATGTGGGCGGCGTATCGGTCACGCTGCAGACGGCGCTGGCGGTGAACCCGGCGCGCCCGGCTGGACCGTCCGTGGTGATGATATTGACCGCCGCGCCCATGCAGGACATCGCATCGCGAAAAGTTTGTTGATCGACAATGTTCATAGTTTGCTCCTTACAACAGCCCGCAGGCTTCTTCAAAGGACAGACGTGGCAGGCGCGCAAAAAGTTTGCTTCTATCGCCATAGCCGATATTAATCAGCAGATTGCTCTTCAGCGTGCTGCCCGCAAAAAAGGCGTCGTCAACGTGTTGACGGTCAAAACCCGACATCGGGCCGGTATCCAGTCCCAGCGCACGGCAGGCGACGATCAGATAGGCCGCCTGCATGGAACTGTTGCGAAACGCTGTTTCTTCCGCAAGTTGTGGGCTGGAGGTAAACCAACTGCGGGCATCGCCGTGAGGAAACAGTTGTGGTAACCGTTCATAAAATTCACTGTCCCAGGCAACGATAGCGGTGACGGGCGCGGTCAGGGTTTTTTGTAGATTGCCGATGGAAAGCGCCGGGCGCAGACGTTCTTTTCCTTCTGCAGTGCGGATAAACACGATCCGTGCCGGAGAACAGTTAGCTGATGTCGGCCCCCATTTCATCAGGGCATAAAGCTCCCGTAACGTCTCATCGCTGACGGGTGTCTCCCGCCAGCCGTTGTGAGTGCGGGCATCGGTGAACAGGGTGCTAAGCGCACCTGGGCTAACGGCTTCGTTCATAGCAATTCCTTACAGGGCGGCTTCGCGGTGATGTAACAGGCTGGCAAGCCCGTTGAGTAAAAGAGCATTAAACGTTTCGGGGTCGGTCACGTTGCAGGCGTGTCCGCCATAGCGCATCACCATTTTCTGGCTATCGGGCAGGGCGGCATGAAGTTCACTGGAACATGCTGTTGGCACCAGCAGATCATCACTGGCGCAGATGATTTGCACCGGGCAGCGGATGCGATCCGCATGGTGACTAAAGTCAGCGCGTTTGAGGGCGTTAAGTCGACGCAGTAAATTATTTTTGCCCTGAAAATGCGCCAGTGCCAGCGCGTCTTCTGCCTCCAGGCGAGGTACGCGGGCCGCCATCCAGTCGGCGGGATAGAGGAACAACGGCTGCGCTTCCACCCATGCCTGCGCGCCGCCGCTATACAGTAATCGTTCGCGAACCTGAAAACAGCGGCGCGTATGGGCGTTTATTCGTAGCCAGCCGTTAACGCTGATCAGCACAGTTACCGACGCGGGATAATCCAGCGCCAGCTGCATTCCCACCAGCGCACCGAGCTCATGGCCGACCACCGCGTAATGCTCAATCCCTGCGGCTACCAGCGCCTGATGCAGTTCCGCTGCCATCTGGGCGATACTGTAATCTTCTGCCAGCGTGTCGGGATTATTGCCGGTGCCGCGCTGGTCGTAACAGACTACCTGATACTCCTGCTCCAGCACCGCCAGTTGCGGTAACCAGTAACTGCCGCTACCGCCAAGACCCGAAATCAACACCACTACGGGCGCATCAGCATAAGGGGGAGGTGAGAGTGAAAGTTTCATCGCGGCCTCACTTGGCGATATGCGCAATTGTGGCGATTTCCACCAGCGCGTCAGGTTTTACCAGTCCGCACTGAATGCAGAATCGCGCCGGTTTATCACCCGGAAAAAACTCGGCGTAGATTTCGTTAATCGCGGCGTAATTTTTCCAGTCGGTAATAAAGATGCTGTTGAAGGTCACATCCGCCATCGTGCCACCCGCCGTCTCGATCACCTTGCGGATAGTTTCCAGAACGTGGCGGGTTTGCGCCTTTGGGTCATCGGCAAACAGCACGTTATTATGTTGATCAAAAGCCAGCGTACCGGAGACATACACCACGCCATCAGCCAGCGTGCCGGGAACGAAGGGGGCCAGCGGTGCGCTGCTGCCAGCGGGAATAATTACGGATTTTGGCATCGTTAAACTCCTTAAGCGATATGAGCAAAGGACGTGGGAGAAAGCGCGTCGCAGAATGTTTCGACGTCGCTGACCCAGCCAAAAAAGGTTTCGATATTGAACAACGCGGCTTTCTGTGCAAATTCAGGCCCCGCCTGGTGTGTTGCGTCTTCCAGCACCACGCCGAAATACTCCAGAAAAAAGCCATCGCGTAGCGTCGATTCGACGCAGACGTTGGTAGCGATACCGGTGAAAACCAGATGGCGTATTCCACGGCTGCGCAAAATGCTGTCCAGCGGTGTATTGAAGAAACCGCTGTAGCGCGGCTTCGGCAGCACAATATCGCCAGGCTGCGGCACCAGTTCATCCACCAGTTGATAATCCCAGGAGCCTTTCGCCAGCAATTTCCCCTGCAGCTGCGGCTGCTTACGCATGGTTTTCAGGGCGTTCGATTTATGAAAATTCGGTGAGCCGGGTCCGCCAGCTTCGACATACTGTTCATCCCAGCCATTTTGAAACCAGATGATCAGCATCCCTGCCGCTCGCGCTGCGGTCACGGCGGTTTGAATGTTGGCAATGACCGGGCGAGTGGTTGAGACATCAAACCCGGCGAGATCTAAGTAGCCGCCTGGCGTGGCATAAGCGTTTTGCATATCCACCACGATCAGCGCACTTTGCTGCGGATCGAAGGTAATGGCTTCCGGTCGAGCGGTTAAGGTTGTCATCATGCCACCTCCTGAGTCAGCGCAGGGAGATGGGCGCGGCACTGCATCAGTGGTTGAATGCGCTCGCCGAAGGTTTCGATTCCCGACAGAAAATCATCGAAGGTCAACAGCACGCCTTCGGCACCAGGCACGCTTGCGACTTCATCTAACATGCGCGCGACACTGGCGTAAGAACCGACTAATGTCCCCATATTGATGTTTACCGCCGAAGTGGGATCGGCCATCTGACGGACGTTGGTGTCAGTACCGGAGCGGGTATCTTTCTGACTTTGTTCGGTTAGCCAGCTTAACGCCTCTTCATCCGCGCCCGCTTTGTAGTGTTCCCATTTGGCGCGAGCGGCATCGTCGGTTTCATCGGCAATCACCATAAACAACACATAAGAGCCAACGTCGCGCCCGGTTTGCTCTGCGGCCTGTTTCATCCGCACAGCGGTCGGGGCGAAAGCCGTGGGTGTATTTACGCCTTTGCCGAAACAGAAGTTGAAATCGGCATACTGAGCGGAGAACGCCATGCCAGCGTCGCTTTGCCCGGCGCAGATCACTTTCATGGGGACACTCGGTTGCGGACTGACGCGACAATCATTCATGGTGAAAAAATCGCCTTTAAAATCGCTTTTCCCCGTGCCCCACAGGTCGCGCAGCACCTGAACATATTCGGTGAGATAGTCGTAACGACGGGAGAAATAGTCATCGCCAGGCCAGATACCCATCTGCTCATACTCGGGCTTTTGCCAGCCAGTCACGAGGTTGACGCCAAAACGCCCGCCAGAGATGGAGTCGATGGTTGCGGCCATACGGGCGACGATTGCCGGAGGTAACGTTAAGGTGGCAGCAGTGGCGTAAATCTGAATGCGCGAGGTCACGGCCGCCAGCCCCGCCATCAAGGTGAACGACTCAAGGTTGTGATCCCAGAACTCAGTTTTGCCGCCAAAGCCACGCAGTTTGATCATCGACAGGGCGAAATCGAAATGGTAGTGCTCCGCTTTTTGCACAATGGCTTTATTCAGTTCAAAGGTCGGCATGTACTGCGGCGCGTGGGTCGAAATGAGCCAGCCGTTGTTGCCAATAGGTACGAATACGCCAATTTTCATCATCAACCTCTCTTCGTCTCGTAAAGTGAAAGTCAGACGGGGCGCTGCATCCTGCATATCCTTTTCAGCCGCGTATTGGCTTGTTTGCAAAGCGGATGCCAGTTTTTAAAAAGTTAATGTTGTTAATATGTTAACAATGCGTTATCTAAAATATCTGGTAAAAAGTGGACTAAACGGTCAAAACAGTTGCACATAAAACATGCATCTGTGCGCGATGAGAGTGCAGAAGGTCGAGGCCGGGCGGGGGTTTTGCTATCCTGTTGCCAATCTACAAGAGGGGAGAGCGCATGACGCAAGGCGCAGTGAAAACAACGGGTAAACGTTCGCGCGCAGTAAGCGCGAAGAAAAAAGCGATTCTTAGCGCAGCACTGGACACTTTTTCACAATTCGGTTTTCACGGCACAAGGCTGGAGCAGATCGCAGAGTTGGCGGGTGTTTCAAAAACCAATCTGCTGTATTACTTTCCGTCAAAAGAGGCGCTGTATATTGCCGTGCTGCGGCAGATTCTCGATATCTGGCTGGCACCGTTAAAAGCGTTTCGAGAAGATTTCGCCCCGCTGGCGGCGATCAAAGAGTACATCCGTCTGAAGCTGGAAGTCTCCCGCGATTATCCGCAGGCTTCGCGCCTGTTCTGTATGGAGATGCTGGCAGGCGCGCCGCTGTTAATGGATGAACTGACGGGCGATTTGAAGGCATTAATTGATGAGAAATCGGCGCTGATTGCCGGTTGGGTCAAAAGCGGCAAACTCGCGCCGATTGATCCGCAGCATTTGATTTTTATGATTTGGGCTTCCACTCAACATTACGCCGATTTTGCCCCTCAGGTGGAGGCGGTGACAGGCGCGACGTTGCGCGATGAGGTATTTTTCAATCAAACGGTTGAAAACGTGCAGCGGATTATTATTGAGGGGATTCGACCACGTTAAAGATGCCGGAGGAGGTTGTAACATCCTCCGGCTACCTGTTTAACCGATCGTCATTAAACTGGCGTTACCGCCAGCGGCAGCGGTATTCACACTCAGCGAACGTTCGATATACAGCCGTTCCAGAAGGATATTGCTTTCGCCACGGGCAAAACCCTGCACCGAAACAATTGCGCCATCCCGCGCAGCAACGGCTTCACACAATGCGCGAAGCTGATCCGAATCACCGTGGAAGATCACCGCATCAAAGGGTTGAGCGGTTATATTTTCCGCTTTCGCCAGTTGAATACGTTCGCTGACTGCCGATGGCAATGCCTTTACTAGCTGACGATGCAGCGCGTCATCCGGCCACAGTACCTGGCTGCCCACCGCCAGCACGGCGGCGAGCTGAGTCAGCGCATCCTGCTCATCATCGGCAATACACAACACGCGCTCACGCGGCAGCAGCGTCCAGGTGTTGCGTTCACCCGTCGGCCCCGGCAGCAATCGTTGTGTTCCTGCCTGCGCCAGCTCGCCATATTGCGTACATAACGCCTGCAATTCTGGACGATTTGCTGCCCATTCCCGCAGTGCATTTAGCGGCTGAGTCAATGCGGCTTTCAACTGTGCATCGACCGGATACTCTGCATCCTGACGCGCGAGCGTCACTGCCAGCGCACTTTCCGGGCGATTCGCCAGCAGACGGTAGAGATAGAGCGGACCGCCTGCTTTCGGCCCGGTACCGGACAACCCTTCGCCGCCGAATGGCTGCACACCCACCACTGCGCCCACCATATTACGGTTAACATACAGGTTACCAACATGGGCCGAGCCAGTGACCTGGGCGATGGTTTCATCAATACGCGTATGGACACCAAGCGTCAGACCATAGCCGGAAGCGTTAATCTGCTCGATCAGCTCTGGTAGCTGGTTACGGTTGTAACGCACCACATGCAGCACCGGACCAAAGACCTCTTTTTGCAATTCGGCAAAGTCATCCAGTTCGATCAGCGTCGGGGCGACAAAGGTGCCGCTTTGCCATTCACGGGCATCTTCGCTGTTTTCCCGCACCGCCTGGAACACCGGACGGCCTTTGCTACGCATGGTCTGAATATGGCGCTCAATATTGGCTTTCGCTTCGCTATCAATCACCGGACCGATATCGGTGGTCAGGCGACCCGGATTACCCATCCGGCATTCGGCCATTGCGCCGCGCAGCATTTTCAACGTGTGGTCGGCAATCTCATCTTGCAGGCACAGCACGCGCAGCGCCGAACAACGCTGACCCGCACTGTCGAACGCCGAGGCCAGTACATCCACGACGACCTGTTCGGTCAGTGCTGAAGAATCGACAATCATCGCGTTCATGCCGCCGGTTTCAGCGATGAGCGGAATAGGGCGACCCTGAGCGTCCAGGCGGCTGGCGATATTGCGCTGCAGTAACGTAGCGACTTCGGTTGAACCGGTAAACATCACCCCGCGTACGCGATCATCACCCGTCAGTTGCGCGCCCACGGTTTCCCCCTGACCTGGCAGCAACTGCACCACGCCTGGCGGTACACCCGCTTCCAGCAAAATGGCGATCCCTTGCGCGGCAATCAGCGGCGTTTGTTCTGCCGGTTTTGCCAGCACGCTGTTACCTGCCGCCAGTGCGGCAGCAATCTGCCCGGTGAAAATAGCCAGCGGGAAGTTCCACGGACTGATACACACCACAGGCCCTAATGGACGGTGGGTTTCGTTAGCGAAATCATCCCGCACCTGTCCGGCATAGTAGTGGAGAAAATCGACCGCTTCGCGCACTTCGGCAATGGCGTTACTGAAGGTTTTTCCGGCTTCACGCACCAGAATACCAATCAGTTGCTGCATCTGGCTTTCCATTAGCACGGCAGCGCGATGCAAAATCGCCGCGCGTTCAACCGGAGGAGTGGCAAACCAGATTGGCGCGTTATTAACCGCACTTTCCAGCGCCTGTTCTACCTCACGCGGCGTGGCTTCACGCACAAAGCCCACAATATCTTTCGGTTCCGCAGGGTTAATAACGGGCGACATCTCACCTGCCGCTACCGGTTGTTCCAGCATTGGCAAGGCCTGCCATTTTTGCAGTGCACTATTGAGCAGGGCAGAAGAGAGCGAGGCCAGCCGGTGTTCGTTAGCGAGATCCAGCCCTGCCGAGTTGTCGCGCCCGTGACCGTAAAGATCGCGCGGCAGGGGAATTTTCGGATGCGGTAATCCAGTTTGCCCTTCCTGTTGCGCCAGTTTTTCTACAGCAGTGACCGGATCGGCGACCAGTTCATCCAGTGGCAAAGAGGTGTCGGCAATACGGTTAACAAACGAGGTGTTAGCACCGTTTTCCAGCAGGCGACGCACCAGATACGCCAACAGCGTTTCATGGGTACCGACCGGAGCATAAATACGACACGGACGGTTAAGTTTGCCGTCGGCAACTTTCCCGGTGACCTGCTCATACAGTGGCTCGCCCATACCATGCAGGCACTGGAACTCGTACTGACCCGGATAGTAGTTCTGACCTGCCAGTTGATAAATCGCTGCCAGCGTATGGGCGTTGTGCGTCGCGAACTGCGGGTAGATTAGATTCGGCACCGCCAGCAGCTTTTTCGCACAGGCGAGATATGAAACGTCGGTATACACCTTGCGGGTATAAACCGGATAGCCTTCAAGGCCGTCCATCTGCGCACGCTTGATTTCACTATCCCAGTACGCGCCTTTCACCAGGCGAATCATCAGACGGCGACGGCTGCGGGTGGCGAGATCAATCAGGTAATCAATCACCAGTGGGCAGCGTTTTTGATAAGCCTGAATAACAAAACCGATACCGTTCCAGCCTGCCAGCTCAGGCTCGAAACAGAGTTTTTCCAGCAGATCGAGGGAGATCTCCAGACGATCGGCCTCTTCGGCGTCAATGTTGATACCAATATCGTACTGACGCGCCAGCAGGGTGAGTGATTTCAGACGTGGGTAAAGCTCTTCCATTACCCGGTCATACTGGGCGCGGCTGTAACGCGGATGCAGCGCCGACAGCTTGATTGAAATGCCCGGACCTTCATAGATGCCACGACCATTGGACGCTTTACCAATGGCGTGAATCGCCTGCTGATAGGAAACCATATACGCTTGTGCATCTGCGGCAGTCAGTGCAGCTTCGCCAAGCATATCGTAAGAGTAACGGAAACCTTTCTCTTCCAGCTTGCGGGCATTGGCTAACGCTTCCGCGATGGTTTCGCCAGTGACGAACTGCTCGCCCATCAGGCGCATCGCCATATCCACACCTTTGCGGATCAGCGGTTCACCGCTTTTACCGATAATGCGGTTCAGCGAGCGGGAGAGGCTGGCTTCGTTATGGGTGGAAACCAGTTTGCCAGTAAACAGCAGCCCCCAGGTGGCGGCATTAACAAACAAAGACGGGCTACGACCAATGTGTGATTGCCAGTTACCGTTGCTGATTTTGTCGCGAATTAACGCATCACGGGTGGCTTTGTCGGGAATACGCAACAACGCTTCCGCCAGACACATCAGCGCCACGCCTTCCTGCGATGACAACGAAAACTCCTGCAATAACCCCTGAACCATACCTGCGCGACCACTGGCGTTTTTTTGATTACGCAGTTTATCGGCCAGTTGATACGCCAGTTTGTGCGCCTGTTCAGCAACTGGCTGCGGCAGGCGGGCTTGTTCCAGCAGCATAGAAACCGCTTCGGTTTCCGGGCGGCGATAGGCCGCTGTGATCGCGGCGCGGGAAACCGACTGGGGCAAAATTTGCTCGGCAAAGTCGAGGAATGGCTGGTGTGGTTCCTCTGCCGGAGTCGGTGCTTCATCGCTCTCATTGGCAGCGCCAGAAAGCAGCGCAGGTAGCTCCGGCAGAGTATCGCTGTTTTCCAGTTGTTCGAGATAAGAAAAAATCGCCTGCTTAATTAACCAGTGTGGCGTGCGATCGATACGTGTCGCGGCAGACTTAATACGCTCACGCGTCGCGTCGTCCAGCTTAACCCCCATGGTGGTGGTTCCCATGCCATTACTCCTGTTGTTCTGAAAGGTGCAACTTAACGTTATCGTGAAATATCCATGATGTTGCAACTTTGTGCAACCATGTTAAATGTGACATGCGTAGCAAGCTTAAAAATGAATGAAATGTTAATAAAAGAAATCGATATGACAGGGATTAAAAAAATAACTCAGACTTTTTCTCTGCGGCAGTTAACATTTTTGAAAGGTGCAACCGCAAAAAATGTGAGAGAGTGCAACCTGATGAAAAATAGTGTCGCTGAGCACTAAAATTTAATGTAAATGGTGTGTTAAATCGATTGTGAATAACCAGCGCTTCCGGCAGGATACGGTCGCCCTGGTAAAACATAAACTCTGTTACCCCGTTCCGGTGGCAGATATAACGGCAAGTTTCGACATTGCCGATAATAATTTTTTGGAGACTTTAGATGGCTATTAGCACACCGATGTTGGTGACATTTTGTGTCTATATCTTTGGCATGATATTGATTGGGTTTATCGCCTGGCGATCAACGAAAAACTTTGACGACTATATTCTGGGCGGTCGTAGCCTTGGGCCATTCGTGACGGCATTATCGGCGGGTGCGTCGGATATGAGCGGCTGGCTGTTAATGGGGTTGCCGGGCGCGGTTTTTCTTTCCGGGATTTCCGAAAGTTGGATCGCCATTGGCCTGACATTAGGCGCGTGGATCAACTGGAAGCTGGTGGCGGGGCGGTTGCGTGTGCATACCGAATACAACAATAACGCCTTAACATTGCCGGATTATTTCACCGGGCGCTTTGAAGATAAAAGCCGCATTTTGCGCATTATCTCCGCGCTGGTGATTTTGCTGTTCTTCACCATTTATTGCGCTTCGGGCATTGTGGCAGGCGCGCGTCTGTTTGAAAGTACCTTTGGCATGAGCTACGAAACGGCTCTGTGGGCGGGAGCTGCGGCGACGATCCTTTACACCTTTATTGGCGGTTTCCTCGCGGTGAGCTGGACTGACACTGTACAGGCCAGCCTGATGATTTTTGCCCTGATCCTGACGCCGGTTATCGTCATTATCAGTGTCGGTGGCTTTGGTGACTCGCTGGAAGTGATCAAACAAAAGAGCATCGAAAACGTTGATATGCTCAAAGGGCTGAACTTTGTCGCCATTATCTCACTGATGGGTTGGGGGCTGGGTTACTTCGGGCAGCCGCACATCCTGGCGCGTTTTATGGCGGCAGACTCTCACCACAGCATTGTCCATGCGCGTCGTATCAGTATGACCTGGATGATCCTCTGCCTGGCAGGGGCGGTAGCTGTCGGCTTCTTTGGTATTGCTTACTTTAATGAGCACCCGGCGGTAGCAGGTGCGGTAAACCAGAATGCTGAGCGCGTGTTTATCGAACTGGCGCAAATTCTGTTTAACCCGTGGATTGCCGGGATTCTGCTGTCGGCAATTCTGGCGGCGGTAATGTCAACCTTAAGTTGCCAGCTGCTGGTGTGCTCCAGTGCGATTACCGAAGATTTATACAAAGCGTTTCTGCGTAAACATGCCAGCCAGAAAGAGCTGGTGTGGGTAGGGCGTGTGATGGTGCTGGTGGTGGCGCTGGTGGCGATTGCGCTGGCGGCAAACCCGGAAAACCGCGTGCTGGGCTTAGTGAGCTACGCGTGGGCAGGCTTTGGCGCGGCGTTTGGTCCGGTGGTGCTGTTCTCGGTGATGTGGTCACGCATGACGCGCAACGGTGCGCTGGCGGGGATGATCATCGGTGCGCTGACGGTTATCGTCTGGAAGCAGTTCGGCTGGCTGGGACTCTACGAAATTATTCCGGGCTTCATCTTCGGCAGTATCGGGATTGTAGTGTTTAGTTTGCTGGGTAAAGCGCCGTCAGCGGCGATGCAAAAACGCTTTGCCGAGGCCGATGCGCACTATCATTCGGCTCCGCCGTCACGGTTGCAGGAAAGCTAAGGGACTTAGCCTGCGGCGGTTTTGTTTGGCTTCAGCAGCGGGTTGCGCTCCCTTAATGTGCCTCGCCATATAAATTGAATGGTGCAGGGAGCGCGCAGGGGGCGGCCAATCGCCGCCGCCCCCTGCTGCCCCGGCCTTCGGGGAACGTTTCAGCGATTTTGACGCCACCAACACCCGCGCTGTTCTTATGTTCCGGGCAAAAAGTTAGATTTGATAATCGAGGATGGACGAAATTGCTTGATACACCCGCTTATCAGTTTTACATGGAAGTTTTGATGTATTGAGTCAGGACGGTTTTGTCGGCTGGATACGGCGTTTACGCGGCATCCGGCAAGAACACATGGCTCGTTGTAAACAATCCCATCTTTGTACCTGGAATAATCGTTTATATCCCCTGACATTACCTCTCTTTGTTTACATTTCAACATCATTTTATAAACATTCCGCTTGTATTTTTCTTTACCGTAATGATAATCGCTATCACTGCGATTTACTTTTCTTTGCATAGATTGACTCAGAAAAACGTTTAAGGGTGGGTGGCATGTTTGTTCCGTTTCTCATTATGTTGCGCGAAGGACTTGAAGCCGCGCTGATTGTCAGTTTGATTGCCAGCTATCTTAAGCGTACCCAGCGAGGCCGATGGATTGGTGTGATGTGGATTGGCGTGTTGCTTGCCGCTGCGTTGTGCCTGGGCTTGGGGATCTTCATTAACGAAACCACCGGCGAATTTCCGCAAAAAGAGCAGGAACTGTTTGAAGGTATCGTGGCGGTGATCGCCGTGGTGATCCTTACCTGGATGGTTTTCTGGATGCGCAAAGTGTCGCGCAACGTCAAAGTACAACTGGAGCAGGCAGTCGATAGCGCATTGCAGCGTGGAAATCATCATGGCTGGGCGCTGGTGATGATGGTCTTTTTTGCCGTTGCAAGGGAAGGGCTGGAGTCGGTCTTTTTCCTGCTGGCGGCATTTCAACAAGATGTCGGGATCTGGCCGCCGCTGGGTGCAATGCTCGGTCTTGCTACTGCCGTGGTGCTAGGCTTCTTGCTCTACTGGGGCGGTATTCGCCTCAATCTTGGTGCATTTTTTAAATGGACCAGCCTGTTTATTCTCTTCGTCGCCGCAGGGCTGGCAGCTGGTGCCATTCGCGCATTTCATGAAGCCGGATTGTGGAACCACTTTCAGGAAATCGCCTTCGATATGAGTGCGGTGCTCTCAACTCACTCGCTGTTTGGCACGCTGATGGAAGGGTTTTTTGGCTATCAGGAAGCGCCGAGCGTCAGCGAAGTCGCCGTCTGGTTTATTTATCTCATCCCGGCGCTGGTGGCATTTGCTCTGCCACCACGCGCAGGGGCGACAGCGTCTCGCTCCGCGTAACAAATACGACGCAAACTCTTGCTTAGTTACAACATACTTTAAAGGGATAGTCTCGTCATGACCATTAACTTCCGCCGTAACGCATTGCAGTTGAGCGTGGCTGCGCTGTTTTCTTCTGCTTTTATGGCTAACGCCGCTGATGTGACGCAGGTCAAAGTGACCGTGACGGATAAGCAGTGCGAACCGATGACCATTACGGTTAACGCCGGGAAAACACAGTTCATTATTCAGAACCATAGCCAGAAGGCGCTGGAGTGGGAGATCCTCAAAGGCGTGATGGTGGTGGAAGAGCGGGAAAATATCGCCCCTGGTTTTAGCCAGAAAATGACGGCGAATTTACAGCCTGGCGAATACGATATGACCTGCGGTCTGCTGATTAACCCGAAAGGGAAGTTGATCGTCAAAGGTGAGGCAACGGCGGATGCGGCGCAAAGTGATGCGCTGTTAAGTCTTGGTGGTGCAATTACTGCATATAAAGCGTATGTCATGGCGGAAACCACGCAGCTGGTGACCGACACCAAAGCCTTTACCGACGCGATTAAAGCAGGCGATATCGAAAAAGCGAAAGCACTGTATGCGCCGACGCGCCAGCACTATGAGCGCATTGAACCGATTGCTGAACTATTCTCCGATCTGGATGGCAGCATTGACGCCCGTGAAGATGATTACGAGCAAAAAGCCGCTGATCCAAAATTCACCGGTTTCCACCGTCTGGAAAAAGCATTGTTTGGCGACAACACCACCAAAGGCATGGATCAGTACGCTGACCAGCTTTATACCGATGTGGTCGATTTGCAAAAACGCATCAGTGAACTGGCTTTCCCACCTTCAAAAGTGGTCGGCGGTGCAGCCGGACTGATTGAGGAAGTGGCAGCCAGCAAAATCAGCGGTGAAGAAGATCGCTACAGCCACACCGATCTGTGGGATTTCCAGGCTAACGTTGAAGGCTCGCAGAAAATTGTCGATCTGCTGCGTCCACAACTGCAAAAAGCCAACCCGGAACTGTTGGCAAAAGTCGATGCCAACTTTAAAAAGGTCGATACCATTCTGGCGAAATACCGTACTAAAGACGGTTTTGAAACCTACGACAAATTGACCGATGCCGACCGGAATGCACTGAAAGGACCGATTACTGCGCTGGCGGAAGATCTGGCGCAACTTCGCGGTGTGCTGGGATTGGATTAAGCATTATGCAGTATGAAGATAAAAACGGCGTGAATGAACCGTCACGCCGACGTTTACTGAAAGGCATTGGTGCGCTGGCGCTGGCGGGAAGTTGTCCGGTCGCTCATGCACAAAAAACGCAAAGTGCGCCGGGTACGCTTTCACCGGATGCACGCAATGAGAAACAGCCGTTTTATGGTGAGCATCAGGCAGGGATCCTGACGCCACAACAGGCCGCAATGATGCTGGTGGCGTTTGATGTGCTTGCCAGCGATAAAGCCGATCTTGAACGGTTGTTTCGCTTGTTGACTCAGCGTTTTGCTTTTCTGACTCAGGGCGGAGCGGCACCAGAAACGCCAAATCCGCGCCTGCCACCACTCGATTCCGGCATTCTTGGCGGCTACATTGCGCCCGATAATCTCACCATCACGTTATCGGTGGGTCACTCATTGTTTGATGAGCGCTTTGGCCTTGCGCCACAGATGCCGAAAAAGTTGCAGAAGATGACGCGTTTTCCCAACGACTCGCTGGATGCGGCGTTATGTCATGGTGATGTGTTGCTACAAATTTGCGCCAACACCCAGGACACGGTGATCCATGCACTGCGCGATATCATCAAACATACGCCGGATTTGCTCAGCGTGCGCTGGAAGCGGGAAGGGTTTATTTCCGATCACGCGGCGCGTAGTAAAGGCAAAGAGACGCCGATTAATTTGCTGGGTTTCAAAGACGGCACTGCCAATCCCGATAGCCAGAATGATAAGTTGATGCAAAAAGTGGTGTGGGTAACGGCAGATCAGCAGGAGCCAGCGTGGACAATCGGTGGCAGCTATCAGGCAGTACGCTTGATTCAGTTTCGAGTGGAATTTTGGGACAGAACTCCGCTGAAAGAACAGCAGACGATTTTTGGTCGTGATAAGCAAACCGGTGCGCCGCTGGGAATGCAGCATGAGCATGATGTTCCCGATTACGCCAGCGATCCGGAAGGGAAGGTGATTGCGCTGGACAGCCATATCCGGCTGGCGAATCCCCGCACGGCGGAGAGTGAGTCCAGCCTGATGCTGCGTCGTGGCTACAGTTATTCACTGGGCGTCACCAACTCCGGGCAACTGGATATGGGGCTACTGTTTGTCTGTTACCAACACGATCTGGAAAAAGGCTTCCTGACAGTACAAAAAAGGCTCAATGGCGAAGCGCTGGAGGAATACGTTAAACCTATCGGCGGCGGTTATTTTTTTGCGCTGCCGGGAGTGAAGGACGCGAACGATTATCTCGGAAGCGCGTTATTGCGGGTTTAATGTTTTTAGACGGATAAGGCGTTCTTGCGCAGATGCCTGATGCGATGCTTGCGCGTCTTCTTATGCCTACAATCGGTGCGGGTTCGGTAGGCGGATAAGGCGTTCACGCCGCATACGGCGATCGTGCACTGATGCCTGATGCAAATCCTGCTGAAAGCACACAGCTTTTTTCATATCTGTCATCACTCTGTCATCTTTCCAGTAGAAACTAATGTCACTGAAATGGTGTTTTATAGTTAAATATAAGTAAATATATTGTTGCAATAAATGCGAGATCTGTTGTACTTATTAAGTAGCAGCGGAAGTTCCCGGCAGTGATAGTCAGTCACTATGGAGATCGCGGATGGTAACGTCCTGTACTGGACATGTTTTAGATAATCAACGCGCCACCACTCGCGGAGTTTTCTCCTCCGGTAGTCATCTCGTCACTTTGCATTTTCAACCTCATCCTTTCTTTTCATGTGTTACCGAGGCCGTAAACGGTGCGCGTAGCCGTTTTTCGGCATTTTATCCAAAAGCAAACTATGGCTTACAAGGAAGCCAACCCTCTGATGTTCGTGCGCATAATCGCGCTGCCAACGGCGCGTGTGATGAATACAAACAACTCAAGGTGCTCTCCATGGGAAGACAAAAAGCAGTGATCAAAGCTCGTCGCGAGGCAAAACGTGTGCTGAGACGGGATTCGCGCAGCCATAAGCAGCGTGAAGAAGAATCGGTCACCTCGCTTGTGCAGATGGGCGGCGTAGAAGCCATTGGTATGGCCCGCGACAGTCGCGATACTTCGCCCATCCTCGCGCGAAATGAAGCGCAATTGCACTATCTGAAGGCTATTGAGAGTAAGCAGCTGATATTCGCCACGGGCGAAGCCGGGTGCGGAAAAACCTGGATCAGCGCAGCAAAAGCGGCAGAAGCCCTGATACATAAGGATGTCGACAGGATTATCGTCACCCGTCCAGTTCTGCAAGCCGATGAAGATCTTGGCTTCTTACCTGGAGATATCGCAGAAAAGTTTGCTCCCTATTTTCGCCCGGTCTACGACGTGCTGGTCCGGCGCTTAGGGGCTTCCTTTATGCAGTACTGCCTGCGACCGGAAATAGGGAAGGTGGAAATTGCGCCGTTCGCCTATATGCGTGGACGTACCTTTGAAAATGCAGTCGTCATTCTTGACGAGGCGCAGAATGTGACTGCCGCGCAAATGAAAATGTTTTTAACCCGCCTCGGGGAGAACGTGACGGTTATCGTCAACGGTGATATCACGCAATGCGATTTGCCTCGCGGCGTGTGCTCCGGATTAAGTGACGCGCTGGAACGTTTCGAAGAAGATGAAATGGTTGGGATCGTCCGGTTCGGAAAAGAGGATTGCGTACGTTCGGCACTTTGCCAACGTACGCTGCATGCATACAGTTAAGTGTATTATCGGTGCAGAGCCCGGGCGAACCGGGCTTTGTTTTATTTCAACAGATTTTCACTTCAGGTTAGCGTTCAGGGGGGCGACTTTGAGCGTGTTGATAAGCTGAACTGGAGTCTGGTTTAGATACTCTTACCAGGCATTTTTCGTCATAGCATCAGACCAGTGTAATACTGCCAGCGCGGAGAGTTTTTCTTCCAGAAGCCAAAAAAATGAGCATCTGCCTATCTTTTTTCGGCCATTCAACCTGTACAGGAGATCTGGTGCCAATTTTGCTTATGAGGTTTAATCAACAATGGGCTATACTTTGACTGACTGTTTAACACCGAATATATTCCTCTGATTTATTCTTTAGGGATAATATTATAAATGTAAGGTTAATCTTAATTAATTCTTTGCTAATATTGTGTGTTGTTATTTTTTTGTGGAAGGCAAGCCGCAATGGCTAAATAGGGATGGTTGTAATAATCAAAACATGATACTAACTATATATTGATCGTTGCATTGTTGGCATGTAACACGCTGCAGCGAGTAACATTGGTAATGAAATATAATCAACATGGATAGGTGAAAATTAATTATGAGCTTTATGGCTTTTGTAACTTGTTTGACAATTGCATTTATCGCCGGTTTTGCTGTTGCCAGAAAATTGACACTCCGAAAAGTTGCCTCATCGGTAATCATCGCTAAATCGCAACCCGTCCCTTCATCTGCAACTTCCCCTGCCGCTAAGGCGTCGACAAGGAGCTATATACCGCAGAAAACCTATCGTGACTCTCGTTGGCAAGAGCGAGATGAGTTATTTCAGGGAATGGTTGCCGAAGGTATTTTATTGGAAAGAAAAGAGTGGTTAATCACGCGTTGTGAAAAAATGTATTTCGATAATCTGGAAAAATGGTTTGGACATTATTGTCATATCCATTGCCAGGTCTCTCTGGGGCGCTTGATCAACTTTCCAGAACAACCTGAGTTTAGCGAAGAAGAAAGAAAGCGTTTCTTTGCAATTTATAATGGCATGGCAATGGATTATGTTCTGGTTTCAAAGAAGAACAATAAAATAGTCTGTGTTATTGAGCTGGATGACCCGAGTCATGAAAGGGCGGATCGCATTATTCGTGACCGTTGGTTGGATACAATTATGACTCTTGCACGGGTGCCTTTTGTACGAGCTTCTGTCACTAAATTGGAGGAAATTCCTCCGGTCTGGGAGACTCGTGACAAAATTCGCCCATTAGTCGCGGCGACAAAGAGTGAACCGGTGCATTAACTAAGCATCCCGGTCGGGGCTTCTCATCCCCCCGGTGTGTGCAATATACGAAAAAAAAGCCCGTACTTTCGTACGAGCTCTTCTTTAAATATGGCGGTGAGGGGGGGATTGACTCGCTTCGCTCGCCCTGCGGGCAGCCCGCTCACTGCGTTCACGGTCTGTCCAACTGGCTGTCGCCAGTTGTCGACCCCGGTCGGGGCTTCTCATCCCCCCGGTGTGTGCAATATACGAAAAAAAAGCCCGTACTTTCGTACGAGCTCTTCTTTAAATATGGCGGTGAGGGGGGGATTGACTCGCTTCGCTCGCCCTGCGGGCAGCCCGCTCACTGCGTTCACGGTCTGTCCAACTGGCTGTCGCCAGTTGTCGACCCCGGTCGGGGCTTCTCATCCCCCCGGTGTGTGCAATATACGAAAAAAAAGCCCGTACTTTCGTACGAGCTCTTCTTTAAATATGGCGGTGAGGGGGGGATTCGAACCCCCGATACGTTGCCGTATACACACTTTCCAGGCGTGCTCCTTCAGCCACTCGGACACCTCACCAAATTGTCGTTCCTGTCTTGCTGGAACGGGCGCTAATTTAGGGAAATCATGACCTGAGGTCAACAAACTTTTTGAAAAAATCGCGCGTTTATTCAAACTTCAATCAATGTGTGGTTTTAATAAGCGAAATCTGCTTTTTTTGCCACCGACCACGGATTTGTTATGCTGGTGGCCTTTGTAGATCATAACGATAAGTGCGAATAAATTTCGCACAACGCTTTTCGGGAGTCAGTATGGATATCATCTTTTATCACCCAACGTTCGATACCCAATGGTGGATTGAGGCACTACGCAAAGCTATTCCTCAGGCAAGAGTCAGAGCGTGGAAAAGCGGAGATAATGACTCTGCTGATTATGCTTTAGTCTGGCATCCTCCTGTTGAAATGCTGGCAGGGCGCGATCTTAAAGCGGTGTTCGCACTCGGGGCCGGTGTTGATTCTATTTTGAGCAAGCTACAGGCACACCCTGAAATGCTGAACCCTTCTGTTCCACTTTTTCGCCTGGAAGATACCGGTATGGGCGAGCAAATGCAGGAATATGCTGTCAGTCAGGTGCTGCATTGGTTTCGACGTTTTGACGATTATCGCATCCAGCAAAATAGTTCGCATTGGCAACCGCTGCCTGAATATCATCGGGAAGATTTTACCATCGGCATTTTGGGCGCAGGCGTACTGGGCAGTAAAGTTGCTCAGAGTCTGCAAACCTGGCGCTTTCCGCTGCGTTGCTGGAGTCGAACCCGTAAATCGTGGCCTGGCGTGCAAAGCTTTGCCGGACGGGAAGAACTGTCTGCATTTCTGAGCCAATGTCGGGTATTGATTAATTTGTTACCGAATACCCCTGAAACCGTCGGCATTATTAATCAACAATTACTCGAAAAATTACCGGATGGCGCGTATCTCCTCAACCTGGCGCGTGGTGTTCATGTTGTGGAAGATGACCTGCTCGCGGCGCTGGATAGCGGCAAAGTTAAAGGCGCAATGTTGGATGTTTTTAATCGTGAACCCTTACCGCCTGAAAGTCCGCTCTGGCAACATCCACGCGTGACGATAACACCACATGTCGCCGCGATTACCCGTCCCGCTGAAGCTGTGGAGTACATTTCTCGCACCATTGCCCAGCTCGAAAAAGGGGAGAGGGTCTGCGGGCAAGTCGACCGCGCACGCGGCTACTAATAAAGCATCAGGATTCCTGCTATCCTTGGCGGGAATTGAATACAGGAGAGAGTTATGTATCCCGTCGACCTTCATATGCATACCGTTGCCAGCACACATGCATATAGCACATTGAGTGATTACATTGCCCAGGCCAAACAAAAGGGCATTAAACTTTTTGCGATCACCGATCATGGCCCGGATATGGAAGATGCTCCGCATCACTGGCACTTCATTAACATGCGTATCTGGCCGCGAGTGGTTGATGGGGTAGGGATCCTGCGCGGCATCGAAGCTAACATTAAAAATGTTGATGGTGAAATTGATTGCAGCGGTAAAATGTTTGACTCGCTGGATCTGATTATTGCCGGTTTTCATGAGCCGGTTTTTGCACCACATGACAAAGCGACCAATACACAAGCGATGATCGCCACTATCGCCAGCGGCAATGTGCATATAATAAGCCATCCCGGAAATCCCAAATATGAAATAGATGTGAAAGCCGTTGCTGAAGCAGCCGCGAAACATCAGGTGGCGCTGGAAATCAATAATTCTTCATTTTTACACTCACGTAAGGGCAGTGAAGACAACTGTCGTGCGGTAGCCGCAGCGGTACGTGATGCTGGAGGTTGGGTGGCATTAGGCTCGGATTCTCACACCGCGTTTACCATGGGGGAATTTGAAGAGTGTCTTAAAATCCTCGACGCGGTAGATTTTCCGCCAGAGCGCATTTTGAATGTTTCTCCGCGCCGCTTACTGAACTTCCTTGAATCTCGCGGTATGGCACCGATTGCGGAATTTGCAGACCTTTAATTACTAGTAATGGAAATATATTAATGAACGAGTTTTCTATCCTCTGTCGTGTGCTGGGTTCGCTCTATTACCGCCAACCGCAAGATCCTTTACTGGTGCCGCTGTTTACCCTGATTCGTGAGGGGAAACTGGCTGCGAACTGGCCACTGGAGCAGGATGAGTTACTGACGCGTTTACAGAAAAGCTGTGATATGGCGCAAGTCTCTGCCGATTACAATGCGTTGTTTATCGGCGATGAATGTGCCGTGCCGCCATATCGTAGCGCATGGGTTGAGGATGCAACGGAAGCGGAAGTGCGCGCTTTTCTTTCCGAACGAGGGATGCCACTGGCGGATACGCCAGCCGATCACATCGGCACATTGCTGCTTGCGGCTTCCTGGCTGGAAGATCAGTCAACGGAAGATGAGAGCGAAGCACTGGAAACACTGTTCAGTGAGTATCTGTTACCCTGGTGTGGTGCGTTCCTCGGCAAAGTGGAGGCCCATGCAACCACGCCTTTCTGGCGCACCATGGCACCGCTAACCCGTGATGCCATTAGTGCAATGTGGGACGAGCTGGAAGAAGATTCTGAAGAGTAAATGTGATCATCGTCACTCATAACTGCAACAGATAATTTGTTGTTGCATAAAATGTGTGCTCGATCTCATTCATGGCCGCGTTTTCTGCTATCATGCGCGGCATGAACATACTTCTCTCTATTGCAATCACAACAGGCATTCTCTCCGGTATCTGGGGATGGGTGGCTGTTTCCCTGGGCTTACTAAGCTGGGCGGGCTTCCTGGGCTGTACGGCCTACTTTGCCTGCCCGCAAGGTGGGCTGAAAGGGCTGGCGATCTCCGCTGCAACCCTGCTTAGTGGCGTGGTGTGGGCGATGGTCATTATTTACGGTAGTGCACTGGCACCACATCTGGAAATTCTCGGTTATGTCATAACCGGTATTGTCGCGTTTCTGATGTGTATTCAGGCCAAACAGCTGCTGCTTTCATTTGTTCCGGGAACGTTTATAGGCGCATGCGCGACGTTTGCCGGGCAGGGTGACTGGAAACTGGTGTTACCTTCGCTGGCGCTTGGGCTGGTATTTGGTTACGCAATGAAAAACAGCGGCCTGTGGCTGGCGGCGCGTAGTGCAAAGACGGCGCACCGTGAGCAGGAAATCAAAAATAAAGCGTGAGGGGCACTCACGCTTTCGCTTAAACAGTAAAATGCCGGATGATAATTCCGGCTTTTTTATCTGTCAGGATTCCGGTGGAACCGACATATGGCGGTATTTCACCAGAATGTCGTTCTGCCGTTCTGCTTTGTTCTGCAAATCCCACAGACCACGGTCGATACCATCATTAATCAGGAAAATGACCCCTGTTTCGATAGCCGACATCAGACACAGCATAACGGGTTCGTTTGAGGTGTAACCCACTTCCCCTTCCAGCAAGCGCTGGTAGTCAATAAAGCGGAAAACCCCGGCCTGAACTTCATAGGAAAGTATCGTCTTACTGGTGTTCACCGAGGAGAGGATCTCACCGGTACTCACATTGACGACACGCAGGTTCACGGCAATCTGATCGAGCTGGTATTGCGTGTCTGCACCGATCCCAAAATATCTTGCCCCAACACCGCCCGATTTAACGTTGCTTTCATAACCGATAATCGAACCTTCAACCATAATATTTGCCGCCGTTAAAGATTGCAGCGGGATTCGGTTATTAATGGCAACCGTGCCGTTTTCTTGTGCCGCACGAATAATCTTGCGCTCGTTAAGCAGGTTTTGTAAGCCCTGGCGCTCCAGCGGTATAAACCAGCGAGAATCTTTCAATGCCGTGACCAGCATTGCCGTGGCGCTTTGCGGAACAGCAGTGGAGAAGTTACTTGCCGGGTAGGGTTTAAATTGCCCGGTTTCGTCCTGAATGTTGTATACCGAAACAAAGATCTTACCCGTCGGCGCTGGCAGATGGGTCAAATCTTTGTAGCTCTGAGCTCGAGGCATTAATGTCGGTCTGGCGGCTTCTTTAGGCGGGGCGGTTAAGCATCCGCTCAGTAACATGACGGCAACCAAAAGAAATAAGCGCTGCATGATTATTTTCCTTATGAAGCTGGGGCTTAAAAATCGGTTGAGTTATTTTGTAAACCCGAAACCTGGATGGTCGAGGTTTGTCCGGTTTTACGATCTGTCACGTTCAACTGCAATTGACCATCGCGGTTAGCAATATCAACAATATAATCGTTGGTCACCATGCGGCCCGGTTTACCGGTATTAATATTCGACAGTAGCCCACCTAAAATTTGTGACTGGATGGCCTGAGTAAAGTTATCTAACGCTGAGGGTGTTTCAATACCAAAGTCATCGTTATAGCTCGGATCTTTATAAGAGTTTTGGGCCTGAGCGCTATTTAATAAAAAAGCGCCATTATTTGGGTTACCACCAAAGTTTGGATTACGGAACTGGAAAGTCATGGTTCCAGCCCAACTTAATGGCGAAATAAGCATGAGTAGAACTACTGCATGTTTGACACGCATTGCAGCCTCCGAACAATTTTTTATTTAGAATTCATCATGCGCCAAATCGCCCGTACTTAATAACGCCTGATTTATCTGGCGACGATTTAGTGCTTCTTCAGTTTGAATCAGTGCAAAGACGACAGTTTTCTCGAAGTCTCTTTTCAACGGAAATAAAAAAGTCTGGAAAATAACGTCCTGATTGACCGTTATAGTGATCCAGCTTCCCCATCGTGCACTGGGCCTTTCATTAATCGTTAAGTTACCCGTATAGTCACTTTCCCATTTATCACTAAAGGCTCGGTAAAAATCATGGCCAATAGATGAAACAGTATGGTCAGTTAACAATCCCGGGACTTCTACCTCAACGGCGTGAAGATTCCCTGCGGCGAACAGAAATTCTGCCGCCACAATCCAGCGTAAATAACGTTTCATGGCTTTATCGCCTGAGGTTATCGTTTGCCCAGGAAACCGCTTGTGTCCGGTTTTTTACGGCTATCTTCTTGAAAAGATTATAAAGATGCGTTTTAACCGTATTTTCGCTGATGAACAACGAACGAGCGATCTCGTTATTAGACGCGCCGATACGCAGCTTATTCAGGATCTCTTTTTCCCGATGAGTAAGGAGGGCTGATTCCGTGCTGTTATAACGATAGTTACCAGAATGTGTAATCAGGTAACTGGCAAGCTTTTGCGTAAAGTAGCATTCGCCGCGCAGGACGCCTTGCAACCCATTGACAACACGTTCTTGATCCTCCATGGCATAAAAAACGCCGTTGATATGAGGCCAGTTTTCAATGTCGCGGTACGGGTAATCTTCAGGCGTATTTAGCAACAATATTTTGATATTGTTGTTTTTCCTGCTCAAAGTATCCTGCCAATAATGGATAAGCTTTTTATCTGCTTCCATCATATCCAGAAGAATAATAGAGCCTGAAGATATATCGTCCAGAGAACGTTGAATATTATGTAATTTTCCTGTAATTGCCAGCGATTGTTTAAGGTGCTGCAAGAGAGCTGTCGCTTGCAAAGACGGTTTAGTGATCAACAATAATGTATGACCATGAATACTATGGACTTCATTAAACATGATGAAACCCCGCTTTTTTTATTGATCGCACACCTGACAGCTGCCTCTAAAATAGAAGCACCAGAAGTACTGACAGATGTTGCACTGCTGTGTGTAGTAATAAATCAGCCCTAAATGGGTAAAATATAAAACTAATGGATTACATCTGATTTCAATCTAGCCATTACAAATCTTAAATCAAGTGTTAAACATGTAACTAAATGTAACTCGCTATATTAAAATGTTAATCTTAAGGTTTTATTAAGTTTAGAAATGATAGAAAAGTTGTACATTTGGTTTTTATTGCACAATTTTAAAAAATCATACAAATGGTGATAACTTACTAATAATACATATAAAAAATATTTCGGTGTAGTCCTTTCGTCATGTAAAACGTTCTTGTTTTTTCTCCGCACCTCCGTGGACAATTTTTTACTGCAAAAAGACGAGGTTTGTCACGGCTTGTGCGCAAGACATATCGCAGCAATCAGCGACGGGCAAGAAAAATGACTGTCTGGTGATTTTTGATAGCGGAAAACGGAGATTTAAAAGAAAACAAAATATTTTTTGCGTAGATAACAGCGTATTTACGTGGGTTTTAATACTTTGGTATGAACAAAAAAAGAAAAATACAACGCGCGGGTGAGTTATTAAAAATATTTCCGCAGACATACTTTCCATCGTAACGCAGCGTTAACAAAATACAGGTTGCGTTAACAACCAAGTTGAAATGATTTAATTTCTTAAATGTACGACCAGGTCCAGGGTGACAACATGAAAAACAAATTGTTATTTATGATGTTAACAATACTGGGTGCGCCTGGGATTGCAGCCGCAGCAGGTTATGATTTAGCTAATTCAGAATATAACTTCGCGGTAAATGAATTGAGTAAGTCTTCATTTAATCAGGCAGCCATAATTGGTCAAGCTGGGACGAATAATAGTGCTCAGTTACGGCAGGGAGGCTCAAAACTTTTGGCGGTTGTTGCGCAAGAAGGTAGTAGCAACCGGGCAAAGATTGACCAGACAGGAGATTATAACCTTGCATATATTGATCAGGCGGGCAGTGCCAACGATGCCAGTATTTCGCAAGGTGCTTATGGTAATACTGCGATGATTATCCAGAAAGGTTCTGGTAATAAAGCAAATATTACACAGTATGGTACTCAAAAAACGGCAATTGTAGTGCAGAGACAGTCGCAAATGGCTATTCGCGTGACACAACGTTAATTTCCATTCGACTTTTAAATCAATCCGATGGGGGTTTTACATGAAACTTTTAAAAGTAGCAGCAATTGCAGCAATCGTATTCTCCGGTAGCGCTCTGGCAGGTGTTGTTCCTCAGTACGGCGGCGGCGGTAACCACGGTGGTGGCGGTAATAATAGCGGCCCAAATTCAGAGCTGAACATTTACCAGTACGGTGGCGGTAACTCTGCACTTGCTCTGCAAACTGATGCCCGTAACTCTGACTTGACTATTACCCAGCATGGCGGTGGTAATGGTGCAGATGTAGGTCAGGGCTCAGATGACAGCTCAATCGATCTGACCCAACGTGGCTTCGGTAACAGCGCCACTCTTGATCAGTGGAACGGCAAAAATTCTGAAATGACTGTTAAACAGTTCGGTGGTGGCAACGGTGCTGCAGTTGACCAGACTGCATCTAACTCCTCCGTCAACGTGACTCAGGTTGGCTTTGGTAACAACGCGACCGCTCATCAGTACTAATACATCATTTGTATTACAGAAACAGGGCGCAAGCCCTGTTTTTTTTCGGGAGAAGAATATGAATGCGTTATTACTCCTTGCGGCACTTTCCAGCCAGATAACCTTTAATACGACCCAGCAAGGGGATGTGTATACCATTATTCCTGAAGTCACTCTTACTCAATCTTGTCTGTGCAGAGTACAAATATTGTCCCTGCGCGAAGGCAGTTCAGGGCAAAGTCAGACGAAGCAAGAAAAGACCCTCTCATTGCCTGCTAATCAACCTATTGCTTTGACGAAGTTGAGTTTAAATATTTCCCCGGAAGATCGGGTGAAAATAGTTGTTACTGTTTCTGATGGACAGTCACTTCATTTATCACAACAATGGCCGCCCTCTTCAGAAAAGTCTTAATTTGTTGAAATATCGAGCATAAGATGAATCTGGAGAGAATGGTCTGCTGCGAATCAGCCAACCTGAAAGTATGGATAACACAACCCTCAAGGATGACTAATCATTGAGGAAATAGAATAAATGTTCAGACCTTTTTTAAACTCTCTTATGCTCGGCAGTTTGCTTTTTCCTTTTATTGCCATCGCAGGAAGCACCGCGCAAGGGGGGGTGATCCATTTTTATGGCCAAATTGTGGAACCGGCATGTGACGTCAGCACCCAGTCATCACCCGTAGAAATGAACTGCCCACAGAATGGTTCTGTTCCGGGCAAAACCTATTCCAGCAAAGCGTTAATGAGCGGTAATGTTAAAAACGCGCAAATAGCCTCAGTAAAAGTGCAGTATCTTGATAAACAGAAAAAGCTGGCTGTAATGAACATCGAATATAACTAAGTTTCTGAACAACGCACGTTGCTGAGCAGAAAAATGCGATTTAACCAAAAAGCCTGCTGTACACTTAAGAAACAAGAAGGTGTAAGGAGGCGTTATGAAAACGCGTATTCATGTTGTGCAGGGTGATATTACCAAACTGGCCGTTGATGTGATTGTGAATGCGGCTAATCCGTCATTAATGGGAGGCGGCGGCGTCGATGGGGCCATTCATCGCGCAGCGGGTCCGGCCCTGCTGGATGCCTGTTTAAAAGTCAGGCAACAGCAGGGCGATTGCCCTACGGGGCATGCCGTTATTACGCTTGCAGGCGCTCTTCCCGCTAAAGCCGTAGTGCACACCGTCGGGCCAGTCTGGCGTGGTGGTGAACAAAACGAAGACCAGCTTTTGCAGGATGCCTATCTCAATAGCCTACGACTGGTGGCGGCAAACAGCTATACGTCAGTGGCTTTTCCTGCAATCAGTACTGGGGTTTATGGTTACCCTCGTGCGGCAGCGGCTGAAATCGCAGTTAAAACCGTTTCAGAATTTATTACCCGTCACGCTTTACCCGAACAGGTATACTTTGTCTGTTATGATGAAGAAAACGCCCACCTCTACGAAAGACTCCTTACCCAACAAGGAGATGAATGATTTGCCCCGGCTGGCGAGCGCGGTGCTGCCACTGTGTTCGCAACATCCCGGTCAGTGTGGTCTTTTCCCTCTGGAGAAAAGTCTGGATGCGTTTGCCGCCCGGTATCGTCTGGCCGAAATGGCAGAGCATACGCTCGATGTTCAGTATTACATCTGGCAGGACGATATGTCGGGTCGGTTACTGTTTTCCGCCCTGTTAGCCGCAGCAAAGCGTGGCGTTCGCGTCCGTTTGTTGCTGGACGACAACAATACGCCCGGACTTGACGACATTTTACGCTTGCTTGACAGTCATCCACGCATTGAAGTCCGGCTTTTTAATCCTTTCTCGTTTCGCTTGCTGCGTCCGCTTGGTTATATCACCGACTTTTCCCGTCTTAATCGCCGTATGCACAATAAAAGTTTCACTGTCGATGGCGTGGTGACCCTGGTGGGAGGACGAAATATTGGTGATGCCTATTTTGGAGCAGGGGAGGAGCCACTTTTTTCGGATTTAGATGTCATGGCAATAGGACCCGTGGTAGAGGACGTTGCCGATGATTTCGCCCGCTACTGGTATTGCAAATCGGTTTCACCCTTACAGCAGGTGCTGGATGTCCCGGAGGGTGAAATGGCGGATCGCATCGAGTTACCCGCCTCCTGGCATAACGATGCCATGACGCATCGTTATTTACGCAAAATGGAATCCAGTCCATTTATAAATCATCTGGTTGATGGAACATTGCCGCTTATCTGGGCGAAGACACGTTTATTAAGTGATGATCCGGCGAAAGGGGAGGGCAAGGCAAAACGGCATTCACTGTTACCGCAGCGCCTGTTCGATATCATGGGCTCACCCAGTGAACGCATCGATATTATCTCTTCCTATTTTGTACCGACACGCGCAGGTGTGGCGCAACTCTTACGGATGGTGAGAAAAGGGGTAAAGATTGCGATCCTAACCAATTCTCTTGCCGCTAACGATGTTGCTGTCGTCCATGCCGGATACGCGCGCTGGCGCAAAAAATTGCTCCGCTATGGCGTGGAATTATATGAACTCAAGCCGACGCGTGAACAAAGTAGTACGTTACACGATCGCGGCATAACCGGTAATTCCGGAGCCAGCCTGCATGCTAAAACCTTTAGCATCGATGGTAAAACGGTGTTTATCGGCTCTTTCAATTTCGATCCGCGTTCAACATTGCTCAATACTGAAATGGGCTTCGTGATAGAGAGCGAAACGCTGGCACAGTTAATTGATAAACGCTTTATTCAGAGCCAGTATGATGCGGCCTGGCAGCTCCGTCTGGACAGGTGGGGACGGATCAACTGGGTTGATCGTCATGCAAAGAAAGAGATTATTCTCAAAAAAGAACCCGCCACCAGTTTCTGGAAGCGGGTTATGGTCAGACTGGCGTCGATATTGCCCGTGGAATGGTTATTGTAAATGTGGCTTAACGGGCTGGTGCTTTATCGTTCTCACGCTTAACAACCGGTTTACCAGAGAACAAAAACTTCAGTAACGGGATGCGCAAATGAATTTCATACAGAATTATCGCAATCCCTACTACAAATATCAGGCCACAGAGAAAACCAAGCCAGTTGGAGGTGATGTGCGGTGTAATGTATGCGCCGAAAAACAGCGTTAACGGGTGGTGAACCAGATAGATAAACAGCGATGCGTTAACAAAATAAGTCACCCGCGCTGACTGGAAGTTAAGCAAACGGTGGCCAAAGGAGAAGACCACATTCACCATCCACAGACCGAGGACCATGGTGATCACCGACTCGGTTTCGTACATCCAGGCATCGCCACTGCCATAGCGCTGGTTGAGTAAATAAGCGACAAACGCCAATGCTGCTGCAAGGGTACAGCCACGAGACGGCGTGGTAAACAAGGCTTTAAGATGAGGGAAAATGAAAGCCAGTGCGCCGAGGATAAAGAACGGCAAATAAAACAGCGTTTGCATGACAATAAAATTGAACATGCCATTACTCAGAATGGGCGGATACACAATAAAAATCGTTCTTCTTATTACCGCATAACCGATGCCGAGGCATAAAAAAATCACCGATAGTTTTACCATCGAGAATTTTTTATTCGTTTTATCAGAATTTTCTAAATTATTTCTGATGCGCTTAAATATCCATACGCACAGCGTCGTCATGACTACTAACACCAGTAAAAACCACAGGTGTGATATTAATTCCCAGGCCAACGTATTATATTTGTCATACAATGACAGCCCAGGCCAACTTTCCGCTTTTCCTTTGACATATTGCAGCATAATAAATTGCGGTAATGTCAGTAGGGGGATGGCTGTTAACATCGGGATACCTACACGTTCGACACGTACTTTCCACCATTTTTTCAAGGGATAGCGTAAAAAAAGCATGTAGGAAAAGTAGCCGGATATAACGAAAAATACCTGCATGCGGAACGAGTGGATGAAGTCATTAAAAAGGGTCAGCCACAATGATGGTTCGGCGCTATTCACATGCCATGTATGGCTCGAATAGATTAAAGAAATATGAAAAGGGATCCCTAACAACATCAGCCAGGCGCGGATGGAGTCGAGGAAATATTCACGTTGCGCGGGTACTGGATTCATATATGGTTAACTAATCTCGGATTTTTCGTCTTATCCCTGTCGGGTTATGCCTTTAGGCTTGTTGCCATAGCGACACCGACCTGACCGCGCCAGGCGCAGGCTTCAAGGTTTTTATGCATAGCATCATCGCTACCACTAACCAGAATGGAAGCGTCTGTAAGACGGTTGATAAATAAAATTGCTGGCAAACCCTACACGAAGTCGATGCTTCTGTCTTTAGGAGAAGCACGGAAAGTGAAAACGGTTGCAATCAGGTGCTTAATCCATGAGCCAGCGTGCTGAACGATACCGGGATTCTGTTGTCGGAATGGCTGGTTATCCATTAAAATAGATCGGATCGATATAAGCACACAAAGGGGGAAGTGCTTACTAATTATGAAACATAAACTACAAATGATGAAAATGCGTTGGTTGAGTGCTGCAGTAATGTTAACCCTGTATACATCTTCAAGCTGGGCTTTCAGTATTGATGATGTCGCAAAGCAAGCTCAATCCTTAGCCGGGAAAGGCTATGAGGCGCCCAAAAGCAACTTGCCCTCCGTTTTCCGCGATATGAAATACGCGGACTATCAGCAGATCCAGTTTAATCATGACAAAGCGTACTGGAACAATCTGAAGACCCCATTCAAACTCGAGTTCTACCATCAGGGTATGTACTTCGATACCCCGGTCAAAATAAATGAAGTGACTGCCACCGCAGTCAAACGAATCAAATACAGCCCGGATTATTTCACTTTCGGCGATGTTCAGCATGACAAAGACACGGTAAAAGACCTTGGTTTTGCCGGTTTTAAAGTGCTTTACCCGATCAACAGCAAAGATAAAAACGATGAAATCGTCAGCATGCTCGGGGCCAGCTATTTCCGCGTGATTGGTGCAGGTCAGGTTTATGGCCTTTCTGCCCGCGGCCTGGCAATTGATACCGCCTTGCCATCGGGTGAAGAATTTCCACGCTTCAAAGAGTTCTGGATCGAGCGTCCAAAACCGACTGATAAACGTTTAACCATTTATGCATTGCTTGACTCGCCGCGCGCGACAGGTGCTTACAAATTCGTGGTTATGCCAGGGCGTGACACGGTTGTGGATGTGCAGTCGAAAATCTATCTGCGCGATAAAGTCGGCAAACTGGGGGTTGCACCGTTAACCAGTATGTTCCTGTTTGGGCCGAACCAACCGTCGCCTGCAAATAACTATCGTCCGGAGTTGCACGACTCTAACGGTCTGTCTATCCATGCCGGTAATGGCGAATGGATCTGGCGTCCGTTGAATAACCCGAAACATTTAGCGGTCAGCAGCTTCTCGATGGAGAACCCGCAAGGCTTCGGTCTGTTGCAGCGCGGTCGTGATTTCTCCCGCTTTGAAGATCTCGATGATCGTTACGATCTTCGTCCAAGCGCATGGGTGACTCCGAAAGGGGAGTGGGGTAAAGGCAGCGTTGAGCTGGTGGAAATTCCAACCAACGATGAAACCAACGATAACATCGTCGCTTACTGGACGCCGGATCAGCTGCCGGAGCCGGGTAAAGAGATGAACTTTAAATACACCATCACCTTCAGCCGTGATGAAGACAAACTGCATGCGCCAGATAACGCATGGGTGCAACAAACGCGTCGTTCAACGGGGGATGTGAAGCAGTCGAACCTGATTCGCCAGCCTGACGGTACTATCGCCTTTGTGGTCGATTTTACCGGCGCAGAGATGAAAAAACTGCCAGAGGATACCCCGGTCACAGCGCAAACCAGCATTGGTGATAATGGTGAGATAGTTGAAAGCACGGTGCGCTATAACCCGGTTACCAAAGGCTGGCGTCTGGTGATGCGTGTGAAAGTGAAAGATGCCAAGAAAACCACTGAAATGCGTGCTGCGCTGGTGAATGCCGATCAGACGTTGAGTGAAACCTGGAGCTACCAGTTACCTGCCAATGAATAAGACAACTGAGTACATTGACGCAATGCCCATCGCCGCAAGCGAGAAAGCGGCATTGCCGAAGACTGATATCCGCGCCGTTCATCAGGCGCTGGATGCCGAACACCGCACCTGGGCGCGGGAGGATGATTCCCCGCAAGGCTCGGTAAAGGCGCGTCTGGAACAAGCCTGGCCAGATTCACTTGCTGATGGACAGTTAATTAAAGACGACGAAGGGCGCGATCAGCTGAAGGCGATGCCAGAAGCAAAACGCTCCTCGATGTTTCCCGACCCGTGGCGTACCAACCCGGTAGGCCGTTTCTGGGATCGCCTGCGTGGACGCGATGTCACGCCGCGCTATCTGGCTCGTTTGACCAAAGAAGAGCAGGAGAGCGAGCAAAAGTGGCGTACCGTCGGTACCATCCGCCGTTACATTCTGTTGATCCTGACGCTCGCGCAAACTGTCGTCGCGACCTGGTATATGAAGACCATTCTTCCTTATCAGGGTTGGGCGCTGATTAATCCTATGGATATGGTTGGTCAGGATTTGTGGGTTTCCTTTATGCAGCTTCTGCCTTATATGCTGCAAACCGGTATCCTGATCCTCTTTGCGGTACTGTTCTGTTGGGTGTCCGCCGGATTCTGGACGGCGTTAATGGGCTTCCTGCAACTGCTTATTGGTCGCGATAAATACAGTATATCTGCGTCAACAGTTGGCGATGAACCATTAAACCCGGAGCATCGCACGGCGTTGATCATGCCTATCTGTAACGAAGACGTGAACCGTGTTTTTGCTGGCCTGCGTGCAACGTGGGAATCAGTAAAAGCCACCGGGAATGCCAAACACTTTGATGTCTACATTCTTAGTGACAGTTATAACCCGGATATCTGCGTCGCAGAGCAAAAAGCCTGGATGGAGCTTATCGCTGAAGTCGGTGGCGAAGGTCAGATTTTCTATCGCCGCCGCCGTCGCCGCGTGAAGCGTAAAAGCGGTAATATCGATGACTTCTGCCGTCGCTGGGGCAGCCAGTACAGCTACATGGTGGTGCTGGATGCTGACTCGGTAATGACCGGTGATTGTTTATGCGGCCTGGTGCGCTTGATGGAAGCCAACCCGAACGCCGGGATCATTCAGTCGTCGCCGAAAGCGTCCGGTATGGATACGCTGTATGCGCGCTGTCAGCAGTTCGCGACCCGCGTGTATGGGCCACTGTTTACAGCCGGTTTGCACTTCTGGCAACTTGGCGAGTCGCACTACTGGGGACATAACGCGATTATCCGCGTGAAACCGTTTATCGAGCACTGCGCACTGGCTCCGCTGCCGGGCGAAGGTTCCTTTGCCGGTTCAATCCTGTCACATGACTTCGTGGAAGCGGCGTTGATGCGCCGTGCAGGTTGGGGGGTCTGGATTGCTTACGATCTCCCGGGTTCTTATGAAGAATTGCCGCCTAACTTGCTTGATGAGCTAAAACGTGACCGCCGCTGGTGCCACGGTAACCTGATGAACTTCCGTCTGTTCCTGGTGAAGGGTATGCACCCGGTTCACCGTGCGGTATTCCTGACGGGCGTGATGTCTTATCTCTCCGCTCCGCTGTGGTTTATGTTCCTCGCGCTCTCTACTGCATTGCAGGTAGTACATGCGTTGACCGAACCGCAATACTTCCTGCAACCACGGCAGTTGTTCCCGGTGTGGCCGCAGTGGCGTCCTGAGCTGGCGATTGCACTTTTTGCTTCGACTATGGTGCTGTTGTTCCTGCCGAAGTTATTGAGCATTTTGCTTATCTGGTGCAAAGGAACGAAAGAATACGGCGGCTTCTGGCGCGTTACATTATCGTTGCTGCTGGAAGTGCTTTTTTCCGTGCTGCTGGCTCCGGTACGCATGCTGTTCCATACGGTCTTCGTTGTCAGCGCGTTCCTTGGCTGGGAAGTGGTGTGGAATTCACCGCAGCGTGATGATGACTCCACTTCCTGGGGTGAAGCGTTCAAACGCCACGGCTCACAGCTGCTGTTAGGGTTAGTGTGGGCTGTTGGGATGGCGTGGCTGGATCTGCGTTTCCTGTTCTGGCTGGCACCGATTGTCTTCTCGTTGATCCTGTCACCGTTTGTTTCGGTGATTTCCAGCCGTGCCACCGTTGGTCTGCGCACCAAACGCTGGAAACTGTTCCTGATCCCGGAAGAGTATTCGCCGCCGCAGGTGCTGGTTGATACCGATCGGTTCCTTGAGATGAATCGTCAACGCTCCCTTGATGATGGCTTTATGCACGCAGTGTTTAACCCGTCATTTAACGCTCTGGCAACCGCAATGGCGACCGCGCGTCACCGCGCCAGTAAGGTGCTGGAAATCGCCCGTGACCGCCACGTTGAACAGGCGCTGAACGAGACGCCAGAGAAGCTGAATCGCGATCGTCGCCTGGTGCTGCTAAGCGATCCGGTGACGATGGCCCGTCTGCATTTCCGCGTCTGGAATTCCCCGGAGAGATATTCTTCATGGGTGAGTTATTACGAAGGGATAAAGCTCAATCCACTGGCATTGCGTAAACCGGATGCGGCTTCGCAATAAAAACGTAGTTGCCTGATGCGCTACGCTTATCAGGCCTACATCGTTCCTGCAATTTATTGATTTTGCAAGATTTTGTGGGTCGGATAAGGCGTTCACGCCGCATCCGGCAAAAACAACGAGCCAATAAAAATACCGGCGTTATGCCGGTATTTTTTTACGAAAGAGGTATCAAATGCGTTTAATTGTGGTGAGCATCATGGTGACCTTGCTGAGTGGCTGTGGCAGCATTATTAGTCGCACTATACCGGGGCAGGGGCATGGCAACCAATATTATCCCGGTGTGCAATGGGATGTGCGTGACTCCGCCTGGCGTTATGTCACGATCCTTGATCTGCCATTCTCTCTGGTTTTTGATACTTTACTGCTGCCGATCGACACTCATCATGGCCCGTATGAGTGATTAACGTTCATCCCACTCATCAGCTGCTGCGCGTCCTTCCTCGGTATCCAGCGGTGGCTCAAGCTGAAATTCCCCCTCGTCCCATTCATGTAATGTATTCTCTTCCTGCCACTCCTGGCGTATCTCTATCTCATCATAGTCGCCATCAAAAACACTTTGCGCGGCTTCACCGCTAAGCATAGGTAAACATTCACCTTCTTCCCCTTCGTCGGCAAAAAACTCAACTTGCCACATGATGTCGCCGTCCTGCAAAACGTATTTTTGGGCATTGAACTGTTGCACATTCGCATCTTCGGCGTCGATGCCGGGGTTGTCTGCAAGAAATTCTTCGCGTGCAGCGTCAATGGCTTCTTCAAGCGTTGCGTACATGGTCATCACGATTCTCCCTTTGAGTTGATGAGGTTTCAGGGAAAAGGATAGCTGATTCTCCGCTTTTGCAAGTATGAAAGGCGAAAAATCAGTTCGATACCTGGGGTATTCGACGACGACGTAGACTGTTCCATGAATAGACTGCGTTGAATAACACTACGCCAGCGGTGACGAGAAATACCGCTCTGAAACCGTAGTTCGCTGAAATCGCTGCTCCCATCAATGGTCCGGTAACGTTGCCAATATCACGAAACGATTGGTTATAGCTGAAGATACGCCCGGCGATCTGGTTGCTCGAGTTGTAAACCAACAGTGTCTGTACGGCGGGGAGTAGTGCACCATCGGCGGCACCGAGCAAAAAACGTAAAATCCCAAGTTGCAATGGCGTCTGAACGTAAGACATTGGGATCAACAGCAGTACAGAAAAGATCAGCGCTGTAATCAGGATCTTTTCGGGTCCGATTCGATCGCCAAGTTTGCCGAGTCGTGGTGCGCTTAGCAGAGCCGCCACGCCTGGCACCGAGGCGATCATGCCACTGATAAAGGCGACGTTACTGACGTTACCCGCCAGTTCGCGGACATACAGCGTCAGAATGGGGGCAATTGAGCCTGTCGCCACCTGGATGATTAACGTGGTGACAAACAGGCTGAGTACCAGTTTCGGGTTTTTAAGTGATGTCACCACTTCCCGCATGTGCAGCATCTCTTTTTTGCTGACCGGCTGGAATTTTTCTCTGATGCAGAACAGGGTGACGAAAAAGCAGAGTATGAGCACACTGGCGGTAATAAAGAATACCGGACGTAAGCCGTAGCTATCGGCGAGCAGGCCGCCAGCCATTGGGCCGAGCAACGCACCACTAACGCCGCCTGTGGAGAGCGTACCCAGCGCCCAGCCGCTTTTATTACGCGGTACTTGTGTGGCGATAAGAGCATTAGCGTTGGGGACAAATCCGCCAAGTAACCCAAGAAGCGCCCGTAGGATCAAAAACTGCCAGATATTTTGTGCCAGTCCCATCAACACCATCACGATGCCCATGCCGAGGGCAGAGCGTAATAGCATGAGTTTTCGGCCTTTACGGTCGGCGAGTCCACCCCAAAACGGTGAGGCGATGGCCGAAAATAAAAATGTAATGCTGAAGACAATACCGGACCACATATTCAGGGCGGAGTGACCGGTAACGCCAAGCTGCTCAACGTAGAGGGGTAAGAAGGGCATTACCAGACTGAAGGCGGCACCGGTAAGAAAACAGCCTAGCCAGGCGACGATCAGGTTTCGTTTCCAGTTTATAGGGGTGTCATTTTCACAGGGTGACATAGCAATCCGCTGTTGGTGCGCCAGGCGCGGTGAACATAAGAAGAAAAGATAAGCACACTAATTATGCGCCCGACTTCCAGGGGGCGCAATCCAGAGAGCTTTTATCGCTAAATCAGGGGGATTTGCTGTGGTAATGCCGGATGCCATTCTGAAGCATCCGGCAGGGGAGATTTAATAGCGTGAAGGAACGCCTTCCGGGCGTGTTTTAAAGCGACGGTGTAACCACATATACTGCTCTGGTGCCATCATGATGCATTTTTCGACCACTTTGTTCATCCACGCGGCGGTAGTTTCGGCATCATCCAGTGGCGGAGAACACTCTGGCGGCAGCATAATCAATTGATACCCTTTGCCATCTGGCTTACGGCGTGGAACGAAGGGCACCAGACATGCGCCGGACATCCGTGCCAGCATCCAGGTTCCGGTCGTGGTCGCAGCCTGCTCAACGGCAAATAACGGGACGAAAACGCTTGAGCGCGGGCCGTAATCATGATCCGGTGCGTACCAGACCACTTCGCCTTTTTTCAGGGCTTTAATCATGCCTTTTAAATCTTTGCGGTCGAGCATCGATTTATTTGAGCGCAAACGGCCCCAGGTTTGTAGCCAGTCAATCAGTGGATTATCGTTCGGGCGGTAAACGCCAATCCCCGGTTCCTGCATACCAAACTGCCGCGCGCCCAGTTCCAGTGTCAGAAAATGGATGCCAACTAACAGGATGCCGCGTTTTTGCGCCTGCACGTCACGAATGTGTTCCATGCCGATCACTTCCGTCCAGCGGGCGATTCGGCGGTCCGGCCAGAACCACGCCATGCCGGTTTCCATCAGGCCCATGCCAACGGATTCGAAATTCTTCACCACCATTTTACGGCGTTCTTGTTCGCTCATTTCCGGGAAGCACAGTTCCAGGTTGCGATGCACAATTTTTGCGCGTCGTTTCATAAAACGTAACGCCAGTTTTCCTAATCCACAACCGAGGCGGTAGATAACCGGGTAGGGCAATTGCACGACTAACCAAAGTACGCCAATACCCAACCAGGTTAACCAATAACGCGGATGAAGCAGTGCGGTGGAGAACTTGGGTAGATTCGTCATATCAATCCTGTTTTTCAACCTATTCGGGCAATTGTATGTATTGTCGCATTTTTTCGCCCGCAACCAAAATTTGTGGCTGAAGACTGGGCGAAATTGCCGCGCTTGTAAATAACAAATAATTTTTAATGCGCAAATGTAGCGTAAAATGTGTGGATGTTAATTATCGATAATTGCTATATCATGCCGCGGATTTTTACTTTCCCATCTCGCAGGAACCGTACACCATGCCAGTGTTACACAACCGCATTTCCAACGACGCGCTAAAAGCCAAAATGTTGGCTGAGAGCGAACCGCGAACCACCATTTCGTTTTACAAGTATTTCCACATCGCCGATCCTAAGGCGACCCGTGACGCTTTATATCAGCTGTTTACCGCGCTGAATGTTTTTGGGCGAGTGTATCTGGCGCATGAGGGCATTAACGCGCAAATCAGCGTACCTGCGAGCAATGTTGAAACATTTCGCGCGCAGCTCTATGCCTTCGACCCGGCTTTAGAGGGTTTACGCCTGAATATCGCGTTGGATGATGACGGGAAATCCTTCTGGGTACTGCGCATGAAGGTACGCGATCGCATTGTTGCCGACGGTATTGACGATCCTCACTTTGATGCCAGCAATGTTGGTGAGTATCTGCAAGCGGCGGAAGTGAACGCCATGCTTGACGATCCCGATGCACTATTTATCGACATGCGTAACCACTATGAGTATGAAGTGGGGCACTTTGAAAACGCGCTCGAAATTCCGGCAGATACCTTCCGTGAGCAGCTGCCAAAAGCAGTCGAGATGATGCAGGCACATAAAGATAAAAAAATCGTCATGTACTGCACCGGCGGCATTCGTTGTGAAAAGGCCAGTGCCTGGATGAAACATAACGGATTCAACAAAGTCTGGCATATCGAGGGCGGAATTATTGAATACGCCCGTAAGGCGCGCGAGCAGGGCTTGCCGGTGCGTTTTATTGGCAAAAATTTTGTTTTTGACGAGCGGATGGGCGAACGTATATCGGATGAGATTATCGCGCATTGCCACCAGTGCGGCGCGCCGTGCGACAGCCATACCAACTGTAAAAATGATGGCTGCCACCTGCTGTTTATTCAGTGTCCAGTATGCGCGGAAAAATACAAAGGTTGTTGTAGTGAGATTTGCTGCGAAGAAAGCGCGTTACCGCCAGAAGAACAGCGACGCCGTCGGGCAGGACGTGAAAATGGCAATAAGATCTTTAATAAGTCTCGTGGACGTCTGAATACAACACTGGGCATTCCTGATCCAACAGAATAAATATCATTGCCGGATGCGTGCCATCCGGCAACATTTCACGCTTACTTCTGCTGTACGCCTTCCACTGAAATAATCAGATCCACTTCCTGAGAAGCTGGACCTAAATCTGTCTTGATATTGAAGTCCTTGAGCTTAATTTTGCCTTCGGCCTCGAAGCCTGCACGTTTACCACCCCATGGGTCGTCGCCCTGACCAATTAATTTCGCTTCCAGCGTGACGGGTTTGGTTACGCCATTCAGCGTCAGATCGCCGGTAATATCCAGTTCGTCACCGTCTTTCTTCACGCTGGTGGAGGTGAATGTTGCCTGTGGATATTTTGCGGTATTAAGGAAATCTGCACTGCGAAGATGTTTATCGCGTTCGGCGTGATTAGTATCGACGCTGGTGGTGTTAATTGTCACATTCACTTTATCGGCAGCCGGATTTTTTTCGTCAAAGGTAAAAGTACCGTCGAAATCTTTAAAGGTGCCGTATAACCAGCTATAGCCAAGGTGCTGGATGCGGAAATTAACAAAGGCGTGCTGACCTTCTTTGTCAATTTTGTAATCGGCGGCAACCGCTGAACCGGCAGAGAACATCAGGGACGCGAAGGTTAAACCAAGCAGGCTTTTTTTCATTTTTTATACTCCATAGTCAGATGACGACTTTCCCAGCATGCGCTTCAGAGTGTCGTCTTTATCGATGAAATGATGCTTCAGGGCCATAAATCCGTGCATAACGGACAGTACTACGACGCTCCACGCGAGCCAAAAATGCAGGGCACCGGCAAAGTCTGCCTGTGCGCCAGCGTCGGCAAGGGTCGCGGGGACGTCAAACCAGCCAAAAACGCTGATCGGTTTACCATCGGCAGTTGAGATCAGATAGCCGCTGATGCCGATGGCGAACAGCAATAGGTACAATGCGAGATGTCCAGCTTTTGCGGCAAGACGAGTCATGGGCGAATAACTCGGCAGCGGACCCGGCGGTGGAGATATGACACGCCACAGAACGCGAATAACCAGCCCCATCATTAACAAAATACCGATGCTTTTATGCAGTTCGGGTGCTTTGTGATACCAGCCATCGTAATAACTGAGCGTGACCATCCACAGACCTAAAGCAAACATGCCGTAGACAATAATTGCGCTTAGCCAATGGAAGGCCGCAGATATAACACCATAGCGTTCAGGGGTATTTGTGAATGACATAAGTGCATCCAAAACGAATTTGCGAGAGAAAGAAAATGGCGTGTCGGAGAATGAATTGCAACACAAAAATAACAAATTGAATGATATTTATTTTTATTTCAATAATTTTGAATTAATAATGAAAGAATCTTCATAAGTTTAGTGGGTTCAGCATCAGAGATGTCTGGTGAGTGCTGTAGAAGCAGGAATAATCTCATTCAATTTTTCACGCTAAATGAAAGGGAGATTAAATATTTGTCAGTTTATGTCAGTGCGGAAAACTAAAAATAAAACACATAGATCAGATCCATAATTGCCAACAATCCCCAGAGAAAAAGATAAAGCATCAGATGCTCGCGAATATTATTGATGAGATAGTGCAACAGCCGACGCATTAAATACTCCTGTAAAAACGGCCTCATTCTGGAGGCCGTAATGATGATTATTGGAAGCGGGAAAGCCTGAATGGCGTTAAATCAAAATCGCTTTTTTTGTCTTGCGCAAAATCGGCAGCTATTTCCCCTAAAACTGACGCAAATTTAAAACCGTGCCCACTCAGGCCGGTAATGAACAGTGTATTATCGTGGTCGGGTAGGGTATCGATAATAAAATCTTCGTCAGGCGAATTATCATAGGTGCAGGCAGCGCCGTACAGGCAGCAACCGATACCCGGCAATACATTGCGCAAGAACGGGAAGGCTTCCGAACCATCGCTGACCACTTCCGCAAACGGAACACGTTCATCCGCTGAATGGATAACCTGGCCTCCGTTATGTTTGCCAATCTTCAACGCGTCGTTTTCTGCCGGAAAACCATAATATTGATCGCCATTGGGCAGTTCACCGGTAAACGCCGGGAATTTATTCTTCACGCTATAGCGACCATCGGCCTGATACCAGGCAAATACTTTGCGTACGGGCTGGACAGGCAGCTCCGGGAGCAGGTCTTTTACCCATGTTCCCGCGCAGACAATCGCTTTTTTCGCCTGATACTCTCCGTCAGCCGTTTCAATAGTTACGCCATCATCGTCATGACGAATTGCGGTGACCGGGCAGTTGAACAGCTGCGCACAGCCCGCTTCCTTCGCCAGTTGGATCCAGGTTTTAATCGCCAGTTCGCTGCGCAAAAAACCGGAATCAGTCTCAAATAAGCCGATGTAGTTGTCCGGGACGCGTATTTCTGGCCAGCGGGCCATAATCCCTTGCGCGTCGAGCTTTTCGACGTTGAGTTGCCACTGTTCGGCGCTGTGGGCGACGTTGGCGAGAAATGCGGAGTCAGCCGGGCCGAGGTTAATGACACCAGAGCGTACAAAAATGGGATCATCTTCGTTGTGGCGGGAAAGTTCATCCCACAGCGTTTGCGCGCGGAGGACCAACGGGACATACTTTTCGCCTTCACCATAAGCATGGCGAATTAATCGCGTATCGCCGTGGTGGCTGCCGTGTTGATGCGGTGGCATATGGGCGTCGGTCATTAGCACGTTTAAACCGGCGCGGGTTGCATAATACCCGGCGGCAGCGCCTACGGAACCGCTGCCAATAATGATGAGATCGTATTTCATTTTTTTCTCTCTGCTCTCATGGTTTAAGCAGAGTAATTAACTGAATGCAGATATACAACCCAGAAATGGTAAAGGCACCGGTGAGGTGCCTTTTGGGTGGATGGTCATGTCATGTTAATGACGCCGATACTCGTTTACCGGGAAATCACCGGATTCAATTTTGGCGATTCCTGCTTCTAATATCGAAATAAATTGTCTGGCAACATCAGTGGTTAACCAGAGCGTCTGACCAACTTCAGTCCCTTCCTGCTCGGACTTATTTGGGGTCTGGTAGTGCAAACGCAACATCAGCGCATCATAGCTATCAACGGTGCTGATGTCCCACCCTACGAGCGGATGAGTCTGAATGACTTCATTATTTTTTTCCATCATGGCCCCCTAATTCGTGTTACTAGACAACGTTATTCGAGGTTCAATGCGTTTTTATCTGAAGCAACTTCAGTATACCAATAAGTAAGGGTATTCACCGAATTTTTAAAGGGGGGAACAGATAAATTTCTGCTTTTAAGATTTATATGAACAATAAAACAGCATGTCATTCATATTTTTTTAGCATATTGTGCAATTATTTTGAGGAAGTGTAGAAATTTTGTACTCAAAATTTGTAAGTAAAATAAAAAAGCCGGGGCGACCCGGCAAAAACAAAAATCACTGCATATTATTCGCTGACAAACCAGTCATCGGCGCTTTCCCACGTTTCCTGGAGAATTTCGCTAATGCGCTGTTTATCTTCTTTTGTTGCGCCAATAACCGATAAATTATTCGCTGCGGCATAACGTACCGATACGTGGCCTTCATTATCAGGAAACGCATACTGAATACGGCGGGAAAGTTCGCCAGCCAGGGCGTCAATAGCCCCAGCTGGCAATGGAGAAGTTTTCGCTATGGTGACTTCAATTCGCATAATAGCCCCCTGTTGAATATACTGGTTATTTATACAGGTAAAATAACCTAATGACAACAGGAAGCTACAATTTTTATTGTTTAACGGACCAGCGTACCGTTTCCCCGGCGAGGAATGGCACCAGGGTGTCATCAGTCAGTGCGATGCTTTCAGCAACCTGTTGCTCTTCACGTACCAGTTCGATGAATGTGTCGTTGACCGGCAAGCCATAGAACTGCGGGCCGTTTACAGAACAGAATGCTTCAAAGTGCTGCAGAGCATTCATCTCTTCAAAGACGGTAGCGTAACTGCCCAGCGCGGTTGGGGCGTTGAAGCAGCCCGCGCAGCCGCAACTGCTCTCTTTGCGATGACGTGCATGTGGCGCAGAATCCGTACCGAGGAATACTCGATTAAAACCGCTGGCGACCAGTTCACGCAATGCCTGTTGGTGAATATTGCGTTTGAGGATGGGTAAACAATACAGGTGCGGACGCACGCCACCAACCAGCATATGGTTGCGGTTAAACATCAGATGCTGCGGAGTGATGGTGGCAGCCAGCCGTTCATTTCCGTCACGGACATAGTCGGCAGCATCTTTGGTGGTGATGTGCTCAAAAACGACTTTCAGCGCAGTCAGGCGCTGGCGCAGAGGTTCCATCACGCTTTCTATAAAGCGCGCTTCACGATCAAAAATGTCGATATCTGCATGTGTCACTTCACCATGCACCAGTAGCGGCATACCGATTTTTTCCATGCGCTCAAGTACCGGCATGATTGCGTCAATTGACGTCACGCCGTGGCTGGAGTTAGTGGTTGCGTTTGCCGGATAAAGTTTTGCAGCGGTGAACACGCCTTCGTTAAATCCGCGCTCCAGCTCATTAGGATCCAGCGAATCTGTTAAATAACAGGTCATCAATGGGGTGAAATTGTGCCCGGCAGGTACGGCATCAAGAATACGTTGGCGATACGCCACGGCAGCCTCAACTGTGGTCACGGGCGGAGCCAGATTGGGCATTACGATAGCCCGTCCATAAATTTCGCTGGTATACGGCACGACAGTTTTTAACATGTCGCCATCGCGGAGGTGAAGGTGCCAGTCGTCTGGGCGGCGGATCTTTAATACCTGGGATGGTGCAGTCATTAATCTCTATGCTCCGGCTGAAGGGATGTTTTTGCCGGACACAAAGGATAAGCGGAAACGTTTTCCTTTGCACGAAAAATAAAGGGCGCGAATGCGCCCTCGTCATTAATCCGTAAACGGAATGACAATTTCGCCTGGCTTCACTTCAATGCCTTTCGCCAGTTTTTTCGCCATTGCTTCGCCCTGACTGCCATCTTCGCGCAGGACGTAAGCAGGTTGCTGGTTAAAGTAATTGCGTAATGCCTGGTTCAAATAGGGAAGCAACGTTTGCATCACCGTTTGCATTTTTTCCGGTTGTACCGTCGCATCGACCACTTCCATCTCTTTCAGGAAGATCGCACCTTTTTCTTTATCAAACACGGGCAGCGCTTTCAGCTTCAGTTTCATGGTCGCTTTCTGACTACCGAACAGGGAGTTCATGTCCAGATTGGCGTCTCCGGTTAGGGTAACCTTATTCGGCTCTTCGCGACCAATTTGGCTGGTCAAGTTTGTCAGAACAATATGGGCGTCAGCCACGCCGGGTAAACCGATATCTTTTGAGAAATTATTATGTTTCGCAAGCGACTGGTTAATTTCTTGTTCGGTGATGGTGTATTGGGTGAGTTGATTACAGCCAACGAGCAGGCCACTGACGATCAATGCAGCGGCAAATAAAAACTTGTTCATGGTAGTCCTCGACATGAAATCTGCGTCAATATCCTGACACAACGCAGCATGTGTCACCAGCGATAAACTCGCCAGCAGAAAAAACTGAAAACGGCGGCAACCCGCGAATACAGGCTGCCGCGGCGGGTCAGGATTAAATCGCCATTGATGATAACAAATTGATTTGTGTCTGTTTCGCCATATTATCGCGGTAATCAGCAACGCGGCTTGGCCAGTTGATTCCGGCTACCAGCGTCAGATTACGCAGTAGCGGAAATAGCTGAATATCATCTTCCGAAAGTTCGCCATTCACGGCGTTCGGTTTGACGATCAGTTTGTCCAGCGCACGCAAATCATCGCTGATATTCTTAATCAGACCGTCAGAGTGGGCCAGCAGGTCGGCTAAATTACCCGCGCTGGCCTCTTTCTTGTCGACGAAATATTTGCGCGCGGCGGGAGTAGAAAACTCATCAAATGCCGATTTGGCAAAACGCGGCAACAGCAGTTTGTTTGCGTAGCCATTGACCTTGCGCAGCCACTCTTCAATGGCAGGGGAACGTTTGCCGGTCAGTAACGGTTTGCCGTCGAGTTTATCGACATAGTGAACGATGTCCATGCTTTCTGGCATATAGCGGCTGTCATCTTTTTGCAGAATGGGAACCTGTTTTTGACCGACCATCCGGGTGGGTGTTTCTGCGTCGTCGTTGAGCAGAACATGTAATTCGACGGGGATATTTTTCAGGCCGAAAATCATGCGGGCTTTGAGGCAGTAAGGGCAGTGATCGTAAATGTATAGCTTCACGTGACTCCTCCATTTGGCTGTCAGTTCACTTTCAGTATGGAGGAGTCAGGGGGGAGTATCAAATCAGGCGTCGCGTTCAAGCAAACGACGCGCGGCGCGTTTCTGGCTAAACTGCCAACCCAGCGCAAGGAAAGTGAAGATGCCAATAATGCCCAGCATCATCCACGGAAGCTCTGGCTGGTGCGCCGATTTGCCCAGGTCAAACAGCCAGCCACCACCGATATAACCAATAGCGCCGCCAATCGCCAGACCCAGACGGCTAAACCCCATATAGCTGCCGCGAACTCTTGCGTCCGCCAGCGAAGCACTTAAGGTTTCACGCGCAGGCTCGGCAATGATCGACCCGATATAAAACAGACAAATCAGGGTGAAAAGTTGTTGCAGGCCGCTGACCATGCCCACCGGCATCATGCTTAATGACATTATCAACAGCCCAGCCATCAACCGGTGTTCCAGACGAAAATGCTTTTCACTCCAGCGGGCGATAGGGTAGAGCAACGTTAACGACAGACACGCTTCAATGGCATACATCCATTTAACGGCAGAGGGTGCGCCAGCCACGTCGTTGACCATAATTGGCAGCATCAGCATCACTTGTACAGCCAGCATGTAGTAACCCGCCAGCGTCAGGACATAGGTGACAAAACGCTTGTCACGCATCACGCGGGTCATGCCTTCGCGAACGGGCGTGTGTACGGTGGAGAGTTTCCATGCCGGTAACAACCACGCATTGAACGCCGCACACAGCACAAACAAAACGGCCCCTGTGGCGCAGACCAGGCGAAAGTCGTATTGCAACAGCCAGCTCCCCAACAATGCGCCAATGACCGCACCGGCACTGTCCTGCATCATCAACAGCGAGAAAAAACGACCACGTTGTTGTGGACGGATTAGTTTCACCACCAGCGCCGAACGCGGCGGATCAAACAACGTGCCGCCGAGTCCCGAGAGCAGGCATGAAAACCACAATAGCCACGGTTCGTGGGCGATACCCATTGTGGCGAATCCGGCGGCGCGCATCAGCATACCGGTAACAATCATCGGTTTGGCACCAAAGCGGTCGGCAATTGCGCCGCCGAAAATACCCAGACCTTGCTGAATAAACTGGCGTAGACCGAGAGCAATACCGACCATGACGGCGGCCCAGCCCATTTGATCAACGAAGCGGATAGAGATCAGCGGGAAGACAACAAAGAACCCCAGCACGACCAGCATATTATCGATGAGCAGGAAATATTTACCCAGGTTCCTCGCCTGCGATACGCGGGACATTTCCCCTCCCGGGAAATAAAAGATGAGCACTTTCTATTCTGCATTGCCGCTAAGACTTTTCCCATCACTTCGGGGACAATATTTTTTTATCAAAACGTCGCTTTGATAGAGAGTTTTTATCAAATATGTGAATAATGCAGAAAATGGCATTTTGGACTTTTCACAGGGTCTGGTTGCGCAGGTATAGTAATACTTACAGCGTATTAAAGACGTTACGGGAAGGAGTAGGTATAGAATGTTTGGCTATCGCAGTAACGTGCCAAAAGTGCGCTTAACCACAGACCGACTGGTCGTGCGTCTGGTGCATGATCGTGATGCCTGGCGTCTTGCGGATTATTACGCAGAGAATCGCCATTTCCTCAAGCCCTGGGAGCCAGTGCGCGACGAAAGCCACTGTTATCCATCAGGCTGGCAGGCCAGGCTGGGGATGATTAACGAATTTCATAAACAAGGTTCAGCTTTCTACTTTGGCTTATTCGACCCGGACGAAAAAGAGATTATTGGCGTTGCCAATTTTTCCAATGTTGTTCGTGGCTCTTTTCATGCCTGCTATCTCGGTTATTCGATTGGGCAAAAATGGCAGGGCAAAGGACTCATGTTTGAAGCCCTGACCGCAGCCATTCGTTATATGCAGCGCACCCAACATATTCATCGCATTATGGCTAATTATATGCCGCACAATAAACGCAGCGGTGATTTACTGGCGCGACTGGGTTTTGAAAAAGAAGGCTATGCGAAAGACTATCTGTTGATTGATGGACAATGGCGCGATCACGTACTGACGGCATTAACTACCCCAGACTGGACGCCCGGCCGCTAAGGAGAATCTCATGAAATATCAACTTACTGCCCTTGAAGCTCGCGTGATTGGTTGCTTGCTGGAAAAGCAGGTGACCACGCCGGAGCAATACCCGCTCTCAGTCAATGGTGTAGTCACGGCCTGTAATCAGAAAACGAACCGTGAACCGGTCATGAATCTGAGTGAATCCGAAGTGCAGGAACAGCTGGATAATCTGGTCAAACGTCATTATCTACGCACAGTGAGCGGTTTTGGTAATCGGGTCACCAAATATGAGCAACGTTTTTGTAATTCAGAATTTGGCGATCTGAAACTGAGCGCAGCGGAAGTGGCGTTAATCACCACGTTGTTATTGCGTGGTGCCCAGACGCCAGGTGAACTGCGCAGCCGCGCCGCGCGAATGTATGAATTCAGCGATATGGCGGAAGTGGAGTCGACGCTGGAACAACTGGCAAATCGCGAAGATGGTCCTTTTGTGGTGCGTCTGGCCCGCGAACCGGGTAAACGCGAAAGCCGCTACATGCATCTTTTCAGTGGTGAGGTTGAAGATCAGCCGGCGGTGACGGATATGTCGAACGCGGTTGATGGTGATTTACAGGCCCGCGTCGAAGCCCTGGAAATCGAAGTGGCAGAACTGAAACAGCGTCTTGATTCGTTGCTGGCCCATCTGGGAGATTAAAGTGAAAAAATTACGTATCGGCGTAGTGGGATTAGGTGGCATTGCGCAAAAAGCGTGGTTACCGGTGCTGGCGGCAGCGTCTGACTGGACGTTACAAGGAGCCTGGTCGCCTACGCGCGCGAAAGCCCTGCCAATTTGTGAAAGCTGGCGCATTCCTTATGCCGATTCGTTATCCAGCCTTGCCGCCAGTTGCGATGCGGTTTTTGTGCATTCCAGCACCGCCAGCCACTTTGACGTGGTCAGTACGTTACTCAATGCGGGTGTACATGTCTGTGTCGATAAACCGCTGGCAGAAAATCTGCGCGATGCTGAACGGCTGGTGGAACTGGCGGCGCGTAAAAAACTGACGTTGATGGTCGGTTTTAACCGTCGTTTCGCACCACTCTACGGTGAGTTAAAAACGCAACTCGCTACCGCAGCTTCGCTAAGAATGGATAAACATCGTAGCAATAGTGTCGGGCCACACGATCTTTATTTCACGTTGCTGGATGATTATCTGCATGTGGTGGATACCGCGCTGTGGTTGTCGGGCGGCAAAGCCTCTCTGGATGGCGGTACGCTACTGACTAACGACGCTGGCGAAATGCTGTTTGCCGAGCACCATTTTTCGGCCGGTCCTTTTCAGATCACCACCTGTATGCATCGCCGTGCCGGAAGTCAGCGTGAAACCGTGCAGGCCGTGACTGACGGTGCGCTCATCGACATTACGGATATGCGCGAATGGCGTGAGGAGCGCGGGCAGGGCGTAGTGCATAAACCGATTCCTGGTTGGCAGAGCACTCTTGAACAACGTGGATTTGTCGGCTGTGCGCGGCACTTCATTGAATGTGTGCAAAATCAGACAGTTCCGCAAACCGCCGGCGAACAGGCCGTGCTGGCGCAACGTATCGTTGACAAGATCTGGCGCGATGCGATGAGTGAATAAACCCTGTAACATCTGGCGGTAGCAATTCACCATAATCCAGGTAGACTATTCGCCTCTTTCAGCGCCTGCCTTGCAGGCGTTTTGCCCGTGGGTCTGGATTAGAACACCGATGAATTTATTAAAATCGCTGGCCGCCGTCAGCTCGATGACCATGTTTTCGCGTGTGCTTGGCTTCGCACGAGACGCAATTGTCGCCAGAATCTTTGGCGCAGGGATGGCAACCGACGCCTTTTTCGTCGCTTTTAAACTTCCTAACTTGTTACGCCGTATCTTTGCCGAAGGGGCATTTTCCCAGGCATTTGTACCGATTCTGGCGGAATATAAAAGTAAGCAGGGTGAAGACGCCACGCGGGTCTTTGTCTCTTATGTTTCTGGCCTGCTGACACTCGCGCTGGCGGTTGTGACGGTCGCTGGCATGCTCGCCGCACCGTGGGTGATCATGGTGACCGCGCCAGGCTTCGCTGACACAGCTGACAAATTTGCCCTGACCAGCCAGCTACTAAAGATTACCTTTCCCTATATCTTGCTGATCTCCCTGGCGTCGCTGGTGGGAGCGATTCTGAATACGTGGAACCGCTTCTCGATTCCGGCGTTTGCGCCAACACTGTTTAACATCAGCATGATTGGTTTCGCGCTGTTTGCCGCACCGTACTTTAACCCACCGGTGCTGGCGCTGGCGTGGGCTGTTACGGTCGGCGGCATCCTGCAGCTGGTGTATCAGCTACCGCACCTGAAGAAGATCGGCATGCTGGTCCTGCCGCGCATTAACTTCCACGATGCCGGAGCAATGCGCGTGGTGAAACAGATGGGACCGGCGATCCTTGGCGTCTCTGTGAGCCAGATCTCCTTAATCATCAACACCATTTTTGCCTCGTTTCTTGCTTCCGGTTCGGTGTCTTGGATGTATTACGCCGACCGCTTAATGGAGTTTCCGTCCGGTGTGCTGGGCGTGGCGCTTGGCACCATTTTGCTGCCGTCGCTGTCGAAAAGTTTTGCCAGTGGCAATCATGATGAATACAACCGTTTGATGGACTGGGGGTTGCGTCTTTGTTTCCTGTTGGCGCTGCCGAGTGCGGTTGCGTTGGGCATTCTTTCAGGTCCGTTAACCGTTTCGCTGTTCCAGTACGGTAAATTTACCGCGTTTGATGCGCTGATGACCCAGCGGGCGTTAATTGCCTACTCGGTGGGTTTGATTGGCCTGATTGTAGTGAAAGTGTTGGCTCCTGGCTTTTATTCCCGCCAGGACATTAAAACGCCAGTGAAAATTGCCATCGTTACGCTGATTTTAACGCAATTGATGAACCTGGCGTTTATTGGTCCGTTGAAACATGCCGGGCTGTCACTTTCTATTGGTCTGGCGGCGTGTCTGAATGCTTCGCTGCTTTACTGGCAGTTGCGTAAGCAGAAAATCTTTACTCCGCAACCCGGCTGGATGGCGTTTCTGTTGCGTCTGGTGGTGGCGGTACTGGTGATGTCTGGCGTGCTTTTAGGTATGTTACATATCATGCCGGAGTGGTCATTGGGTACCATGCCCTGGCGCTTACTGCGTTTAATGGCGGTCGTGCTGGCGGGGATTGCCGCGTACTTCGCTGCACTGGCGGTACTGGGCTTCAAAGTTAAAGAATTTGCCCGCCGGACGGTGTAACAATGCATTCCGGCCTGCAGTGCAGGCCGGAGATAATATTCAGATCGAAATCTTTTTACCGCCGCGATGGGTTGTTGAGGTCTGACCGTTCGCCCCATATAGCGTCGGTTCCTGATGCGGTTTCAACATTTCCAGCGCCTGTTGATTGCGCTCAATCTGTCCTTCCAGTAACCAGCCGTTATGTTGATTCATTTGGCGTAGTTGCTGCGTTTTCACAGTAATTTCCTGCCAGCGTTGACTAATATCAACGCTATTTGCTGTATTGGGTTCTTTCTTGCGTAACTGTTCGAGGTAATCCAGCGTCGCCAGCAGTGAGCTTTTTTGTTCTGTAATCCATTGCAACTGGCTGCCGTTGATCTGCCCCATAGAGAGATGTTGCTGCTCTTGAACCATTACCGTTTTGAGATCGTTAAGCACAGCGGACATCTGGTCGAGGATCTCTGCAAGACGTGTCATACGATCAGTTACTCTGCAAGTCTTGCTGCGCTTCGTTGATCAGCGCATCGGCAATTTTGCCGGTGTCCATTTTTAGTTCACCGTTACGAATCGCCAGTTTTAACGCTTCGACACGTTCAAGATTGATATCACTGCTGCCGGGTTGCATCAGTTTTGCTTGCGCGTCGCTTAACGTCACACTGGTGCTGGTGGAGGCGGTTGTTTTTGCCGCCCGGCTGTTCGTTACCGGCGCGTCAGTGGTTTCGCGCGGTTGAACGGTGCTTACAGGCTTCAGAGGCGAAGTGCGATCAATACTCATGGTTTATTCCTCATTGAGGGCGCTTTTATCATGTGTTGCTTATTTATCGGCAAGGGACGGGTAATCTTTAACAGCTTACAGGTTTATAAGAATATTCCCATCTGCATCAACAACGCCGCTGACTACCTGTCCCGATACCATGCGCACCCGCGCATTCTGTGCGACGGCTGCATTGTTCAGCGCCTGACCTTCTGCGTTGGCGCTAAACCCATCACCGCTGGCGATCACATTGACGCGTTGTCCCGCTTTTACCCGCCATGCCTGGCGAAACTGGGTTAACTGGATAGGTTGATCGGGTGATAGATCGCGCAGGCTAATGGCATCAACAAGTTGATTGATATCCAGCACCGTACGCGGTGGCAGGGTATCCAGCCGTCCGCGTTTTAGTTTGACATTGCCAGCTTCCAGCTTTCCTCCCCGCACAATGGGCATCGCGGCAACCACATAATTTCCTGTGGCCTGCACATTAACCTGTAAATATCGTTTGTCGTTACCGCAGCGTGCCAACACATTCACATTGCCCCACAGGCGGGAATTATTGCTCATCGAAAGCAATGGCTGCTCGCATGGCGGTAGTAGATTGGGCGCTGTACGAATAGAAACACGAACCTCATCACTTACCCCCGCGAGTTGGGCGCTAAAAAAGTTGTGCAATTGCGATGTGAGATTGCTCGCCGTACTTAACGGACTGAACAGTATCGCGATGATCGCCACGCTACGTTTTATTGTCAGCATTTTCGCCCCCAGCCATTTCTACAACGTGAATTGTACCTGTCCGCAATGACCATCAACGGCATAAATAGCGACCCATTTTGCGTTTATTCCGCCGATAACGCGCGCGTAAAGGCATTTAAGCTGATGGCAGAATTTTGATACCTGCGGAGGAGATATGCTCGATAAGCTCGACGCCGCCTTACGTTTTCAACAAGAGGCGCTCAATCTGCGCGCCCAGCGTCAGGAAGTGCTGGCAGCAAACATCGCCAATGCCGATACCCCTGGTTATCAGGCGCGCGATATCGATTTTGCCAGTGAACTTAAAAAAGTCATGCAACGTGGACGGGATGCAACCAGTGTGGTTGCACTGACGATGACCTCAACGCAACACATCCCGGCGCAGGCGCTGACGCCTCCTACCGCAGAACTGCAATACCGTATTCCGGACCAGCCTTCGCTTGACGGTAATACCGTCGATATGGATCGCGAACGCACCCAGTTTGCCGATAACAGCCTGCAATACCAGATGAGCCTTAGCGCGTTGAGCGGGCAAATCAAAGGCATGATGAACGTTTTACAGAGCGGAAATTAACGGATGGCACTGCTGAATATTTTTGATATCGCCGGGTCGGCGTTAACTGCCCAGTCCCAGCGCCTGAACGTGGCGGCCAGTAATCTGGCAAATGCTGATAGCGTGACCGGTCCTGATGGACAGCCATATCGGGCAAAACAGGTGGTATTCCAGGTTAACGCTGCACCAGGTGCTGCGACAGGCGGCGTAAAGGTTGCCGATGTTATAGAAAGTCAGGCCCCGGACAAACTGGTTTATGAACCGGGTAATCCGCTGGCAGATGCAAAGGGCTACGTAAAAATGCCGAACGTTGATGTCGTCGGGGAGATGGTTAACACCATGTCGGCGTCACGCAGCTATCAGGCCAACGTTGAAGTGCTCAACACGGTGAAAAGCATGATGCTGAAAACCCTTACGCTCGGTCAATAAAGGAGAAAGCTATGTCCATTGCGGTAACCACCACCGATCCGACAAATACCGGCGTCAGTACCACCAGCAGTAGTTCGCTCACGGGCAGCAACGCCGCAGATTTACAAAGCAGTTTTCTGACTTTGCTGGTGGCGCAGCTGAAAAACCAGGACCCGACCAATCCAATGGAAAACAACGAGCTGACGTCGCAATTGGCACAAATCAGCACGGTCAGCGGGATTGAAAAACTCAATACCACACTCGGATCTATTTCCGGACAGATTGATAACAGCCAGTCGTTACAGGCCAGTAACCTGATCGGTCACGGCGTGATGATCCCCGGCACCACTGTTCTTGCGGGAACCGGCAGTGAAGAAGGAGCTGTGACCACGACCACGCCGTTTGGTGTTGAGCTGCAACAGGCGGCAGACAAAGTTACGGCCACCATCACCGATAAAAATGGTGCGGTTGTGCGCACCATTGATATTGGTGAACTGACCGCCGGAGTTCACAGTTTCACCTGGGACGGTACGTTGACTGACGGCAGCACTGCGCCGAACGGTTCTTACAATGTAGCGATTAGCGCCAGTAACGGTGGTACACAACTGGTTGCCCAGCCGCTGCAGTTTGCTCTGGTGCAGGGTGTGATCCGCGGCAACAGCGGTAATACGCTGGATCTCGGCACTTACGGCACCACCACCCTCGACGAAGTACGGCAGATAATTTAAGCCTTCACATTTCAGGAGTCAGTCATGGCCTTTTCTCAAGCGGTTAGCGGATTAAACGCTGCCGCCACCAACCTCGATGTTATTGGCAACAATATCGCCAACTCCGCCACCTACGGCTTTAAATCAGGCACGGCCTCTTTTGCCGATATGTTTGCCGGTTCGAAAGTGGGACTGGGGGTAAAAGTTGCCGGTATCACTCAGGACTTTACCGATGGCACGACCACCAACACCGGGCGAGGTCTGGACGTTGCTATCAGCCAGAACGGTTTTTTCCGTCTGGTAGACAGCAACGGTTCGGTGTTCTACAGCCGTAACGGACAATTTAAGCTGGATGAAAACCGTAACCTGGTGAATATGCAAGGTTTACAGCTGACGGGTTACCCGGCAACCGGTACGCCGCCGACTATTCAGCAAGGGGCGAATCCGACCAATATTTCGATCCCGAATACCCTGATGGCAGCGAAAACTACCACCACGGCATCGATGCAGATCAACCTGAATTCCAGTGATCCGCTTCCTACTGTTACGCCATTCAGCGCCAGCAATGCGGATAGCTATAACAAAAAAGGTTCGGTGACTGTTTTCGATAGTCAGGGTAATGCTCATGACATGAGCGTGTACTTTGTGAAGACCGGGGATAATAACTGGCAGGTCTACACCCAGGATAGCAGTGATCCAACAGGTACAGCCGAGCCTGCAATGAAGCTGGTGTTTAATGCCAATGGCGTTCTGACCTCAAATCCAACAGAGAATATTACCACTGGCGCAATTAACGGCGCAGATCCCGCCACGTTTAGCCTGAGCTTCCTCAACTCCATGCAGCAAAATACCGGCGCTAACAATATTGTGGCAACCACCCAGAATGGCTACAAACCGGGCGATCTGGTGAGTTATCAAATCAATGATGACGGTACGGTTGTCGGCAACTATTCCAACGAACAAACACAACTGCTGGGGCAGATTGTACTGGCGAACTTTGCCAACAACGAAGGTCTGGCATCCGAAGGCGACAACGTCTGGTCTGCGACGCAATCTTCTGGCGTGGCGCTGTTGGGGACAGCCGGGACGGGCAACTTTGGCACCCTGACCAACGGTGCGTTGGAAGCGTCCAACGTCGATCTCAGTAAAGAACTGGTCAATATGATCGTTGCCCAGCGTAACTATCAGTCTAACGCCCAGACCATCAAAACCCAGGACCAGATCCTCAACACGCTGGTTAACTTACGCTAATCGCTAACGGGATAGCTCAATGGATCACGCAATTTATACCGCGATGGGAGCAGCCAGCCAGACGCTGAATCAACAGGCGGTAACCGCCAGTAATCTGGCCAATGCCTCAACGCCCGGTTTTCGCGCACAGTTAAACGCCTTGCGTGCAGTGCCGGTGGAAGGGCTTTCACTGCCTACGCGCACGCTGGTAACGGCGTCAACACCGGGTGCAGACATGACGCCCGGCAAGATGGATTACACCTCGCGCCCGCTGGACGTTGCGTTGCAGCAGGATGGCTGGCTGGCCGTGCAGACCGCTGACGGCAGCGAAGGGTATACGCGTAATGGCAGCATTCAGGTTGATCCCACCGGGCAACTGACAATTCAGGGGCATCCGGTGATAGGCGAGGCGGGGCCAATTGCTGTGCCGGAAGGGGCGGAAATCACTATTGCTGCCGATGGCACAATCTCGGCGCTCAATCCGGGCGATCCGGCAAATACGGTTGCGCCAGTGGGGCGTCTGAAACTGGTGAAAGCCACGGGCAGCGAAGTGCAGCGCGGTGACGACGGCATTTTTCGTTTAAGCGCAGAAACCCAGGCCACGCGTGGGCCGGTACTGCAGGCAGATCCAACCTTGCGTGTGATGTCGGGGGTTCTGGAAGGCAGTAACGTCAATGCCGTTGCGGCAATGAGCGACATGATTGCCAGCGCGCGGCGTTTTGAAATGCAGATGAAGGTGATCAGCAGCGTCGATGATAACGCAGGCCGTGCCAACCAACTGCTGTCGATGAGTTAATTGAACGATTGATGACATTGCAATAAAAGCGCGCGGACTATTCCCTCGCCCCTTTGGGGAGAGGGTTAGGGTGAGGGGAAATTCACACTGTCGCGTGCTTCTGCTCTGCTTGTCACTAATCCACTACAGGACATTTTATGATCAGTTCATTATGGATCGCCAAAACGGGCCTTGACGCCCAGCAAACCAATATGGACGTCATTGCCAACAACCTGGCAAACGTCAGTACTAACGGTTTTAAGCGTCAGCGCGCGGTGTTTGAAGATCTGCTTTATCAAACCATTCGCCAGCCGGGGGCACAGTCTTCCGAACAAACCACCTTACCCTCCGGATTACAAATCGGCACGGGGGTACGCCCGGTCGCCACTGAACGCTTACACAGCCAGGGAAACCTGTCGCAGACCAACAACAGCAAAGATGTCGCGATTAAAGGGCAGGGCTTTTTCCAGGTGATGTTGCCAGATGGTTCATCAGCCTATACCCGTGACGGCTCTTTCCAGGTGGATCAGAACGGGCAGCTGGTGACGGCTGGTGGTTTTCAGGTGCAGCCAGCGATCACCATTCCGGCGAATGCGTTAAGTATCACCATCGGTCGTGATGGCGTGGTCAGCGTAACCCAACAAGGCCAGGCAGCTCCGGTTCAGGTTGGGCAGCTCAATCTCACCACCTTTATGAATGACACCGGGCTGGAGAGCATTGGCGAAAACCTCTACACCGAAACGCAATCCTCTGGTGCACCGAACGAAAGCACGCCGGGCCTGAACGGCGCGGGACTGCTGTATCAAGGGTATGTTGAAACGTCTAACGTCAACGTGGCGGAAGAACTGGTCAATATGATTCAGGTGCAACGCGCTTACGAAATCAACAGTAAAGCGGTGTCCACCACCGATCAGATGCTGCAAAAACTGACGCAACTCTAAGGCTTAACCGGTGGCAGGTTCACCGGTTTACTGATTTTTGAAGATGATAGCCATGCAAAAAAACGCTGCGCATACTTATGCCATTTCCAGCTTGTTGGTGCTTTCACTAACCGGCTGCGCCTGGATACCCTCCACGCCGCTGGTGCAGGGGGCGACCAGTGCACAACCGGTTCCCGGTCCGACGCCCGTCGCCAACGGTTCTATTTTCCAGTCTGCTCAGCCGATTAACTATGGCTATCAACCGCTGTTTGAAGATCGTCGACCACGCAATATTGGCGATACGCTGACCATCGTGTTGCAGGAGAACGTCAGCGCCAGCAAAAGCTCCTCTGCGAATGCCAGCCGTGACGGTAAAACTAATTTTGGCTTTGATACTGTGCCGCGCTATTTGCAGGGGCTGTTTGGTAACGCTCGTGCCGATGTCGAAGCCTCCGGTGGTAACACGTTCAACGGAAAGGGCGGGGCCAATGCCAGCAATACCTTTAGCGGCACGTTGACGGTGACGGTTGACCAGGTACTGGTCAACGGCAACCTGCATGTGGTGGGTGAAAAACAGATTGCCATTAATCAGGGTACCGAATTTATTCGCTTCTCTGGCGTGGTTAATCCACGCACTATCAGCGGCAGCAATACCGTACCGTCTACTCAGGTGGCGGATGCGCGCATTGAATACGTAGGCAATGGCTACATTAACGAAGCGCAAAATATGGGCTGGTTGCAGCGTTTCTTCCTTAACCTGTCGCCAATGTAAGTGAGGCTGTGGTGATTAAATTTCTCTCTGCATTAATTCTTCTACTGGTTACGACGGCGGCTCAGGCTGAGCGTATTCGCGATCTCACCAGTGTTCAGGGGGTAAGGCAAAACTCACTGATTGGCTATGGTCTGGTGGTGGGGCTGGATGGCACCGGTGACCAGACAACCCAGACGCCGTTTACCACACAAACGCTTAATAACATGCTCTCACAGCTGGGAATTACCGTTCCGACGGGCACCAATATGCAGCTAAAAAACGTCGCTGCGGTAATGGTGACAGCGTCACTTCCTCCGTTTGGACGTCAGGGGCAAACCATCGATGTGGTGGTTTCTTCCATGGGAAATGCCAAAAGCTTGCGTGGAGGTACGTTGTTGATGACGCCGCTTAAGGGCGTTGACAGTCAGGTGTATGCGCTGGCGCAGGGCAATATTCTGGTTGGCGGCGCAGGAGCCTCCGCTGGCGGTAGCAGTGTTCAGGTGAACCAACTGAACGGTGGACGGATCACCAATGGTGCGGTTATTGAACGTGAATTGCCCAGCCAGTTTGGCGTCGGGAATACCCTTAATTTGCAACTTAACGACGAAGATTTCAGCATGGCGCAGCAAATCGCTGACACCATCAACCGCGTGCGTGGATATGGCAGCGCCACCGCGTTAGATGCGCGGACTATTCAGGTGCGCGTACCAAGTGGCAACAGTTCCCAGGTCCGTTTCCTTGCAGATATCCAGAATATGCAGGTTAATGTCACCCCGCAGGACGCTAAAGTAGTGATTAACTCGCGCACCGGTTCGGTGGTGATGAATCGCGAAGTGACCCTCGACAGCTGCGCGGTAGCGCAGGGAAATCTCTCAGTAACAGTCAATCGTCAGGCCAATGTCAGCCAGCCAGATACACCGTTTGGTGGTGGACAGACTGTGGTTACTCCACAAACGCAGATCGATTTACGCCAGAGCGGCGGTTCGCTGCAAAGCGTACGTTCCAGCGCCAGCCTCAATAACGTGGTGCGCGCGCTCAATGCGCTGGGCGCTACGCCGATGGATCTGATGTCTATTTTGCAATCAATGCAAAGTGCGGGATGTCTGCGGGCAAAACTGGAAATCATCTGATGATCAGCGACAGCAAACTACTGGCAAGTGCGGCCTGGGATGCGCAATCACTCAACGAACTAAAGGCGAAAGCGGGCGAAGATCCGGCGGCAAATATCCGTCCGGTGGCCCGCCAGGTGGAAGGGATGTTCGTGCAGATGATGTTGAAAAGCATGCGCGACGCTTTACCAAAAGATGGCCTGTTCAGCAGCGAGCACACTCGTCTGTATACCAGTATGTATGACCAGCAGATTGCCCAACAGATGACGGCGGGCAAAGGTCTGGGGCTTGCCGAGATGATGGTTAAACAGATGACGCCAGAACAACCATTGCCAGAGGAGTCCACGCCAGCAGCACCGATGAAATTCCCGCTCGAAACCGTGGTGCGTTATCAAAATCAGGCGCTTTCGCAGCTGGTGCAAAAGGCCGTGCCACGTAACTACGATGATTCGCTGCCGGGTGACAGTAAAGCATTCCTCGCGCAACTCTCGCTGCCCGCCCAACTGGCAAGCCAGCAAAGCGGTGTGCCACATCATTTGATCCTCGCTCAGGCGGCACTGGAATCTGGTTGGGGGCAACGGCAAATCCGCCGCGAAAACGGCGAGCCGAGCTATAACCTGTTTGGTGTCAAAGCCTCTGGCAACTGGAAAGGGCCAGTTACTGAAATCACCACGACTGAATATGAAAACGGCGAAGCGAAGAAAGTAAAAGCGAAGTTTCGCGTCTACAGCTCGTATCTGGAAGCCTTGTCGGATTACGTTGGGCTGTTAACGCGTAACCCGCGCTACGCCGCCGTGACGACCGCCGCGAGTGCGGAACAGGGGGCGCAGGCCCTACAGGACGCGGGCTATGCCACCGATCCTCACTATGCCCGTAAACTCACCAACATGATCCAGCAGATGAAATCGATAAGCGACAAGGTGAGCAAAACCTACAGCATGAACATTGATAATCTGTTCTGAATAACTCAAGTCCGGCGGGTCGCTGCCGATAATACTCTGTAATTGAAGGCTTATAAGGAACCTCCATGTCCAGCTTGATCAATAACGCCATGAGCGGACTGAACGCGGCCCAGGCGGCGTTAAATACGGCAAGTAATAATATCTCCAGCTATAACGTTGCCGGATATACCCGCCAAACCACTATTATGGCGCAGGCCAATAGCACGTTGGGCGCTGGCGGCTGGGTTGGCAATGGCGTCTACGTTTCTGGTGTGCAGCGTGAGTATGATGCGTTTATTACCAACCAGTTACGTGCTGCGCAGACGCAAAGTAGCGGCCTGACCGCCCGCTATGAGCAGATGTCGAAAATCGACAATATGCTCTCCACCAGTACCTCTTCGCTGGCAACACAGATGCAGGATTTCTTCACCAGCCTGCAAACGCTGGTGAGTAACGCGGAAGACCCGGCAGCGCGCCAGGCGCTGATTGGGAAATCAGAAGGGTTGGTGAATCAGTTTAAAACCACCGATCAATATCTGCGCGACCAGGACAAACAGGTCAATATCGCGATAGGTGCCAGCGTTGATCAGATCAACAATTACGCTAAACAAATTGCCAGCCTGAACGATCAAATCTCGCGCCTGACAGGCGTGGGGGCAGGGGCGTCACCTAACAATCTGCTGGATCAACGCGATCAACTGGTGAGCGAATTAAACCAGATTGTTGGCGTAGAAGTCAGCGTTCAGGATGGCGGTACTTATAACATCACGATGGCCAATGGTTACTCACTGGTTCAGGGAAGTACGGCGCGGCAACTGGCGGCAGTTCCTTCCAGCGCCGACCCTTCTCGTACGACTGTCGCTTACGTTGATGGGACGGCAGGCAATATTGAGATCCCGGAGAAATTACTGAATACCGGGTCGCTGGGCGGCATTCTGACATTCCGTTCTCAGGATCTGGACCAGACGCGTAATACGCTTGGACAACTGGCGCTGGCATTTGCCGAGGCTTTCAACAGCCAACACAAAGCCGGATTTGATGCCAACGGCGATGCTGGTGAAGATTTCTTTGCTATCGGTAAGCCCGCGGTTCTGCAAAACACGAAAAACAAAGGTGACGTTGCGATCGGTGCCACGGTAACTGATGCCTCCGCGGTACTGGCGACAGATTACAAAATCTCGTTCGATAATAATCAGTGGCAGGTCACCCGCCTTGCCAGCAATACCACTTTTACGGTGACGCCGGATGCCAACGGTAAAGTGGCATTTGATGGTCTGGAGTTGACGTTTACAGGAACGCCTGCCGTTAACGACAGCTTCACGCTGAAACCAGTAAGTGACGCCATCGTCAACATGGATGTATTAATCACCGACGAAGCGAAAATCGCGATGGCGAGCGAAGAAGATGCGGGTGATAGCGACAACCGCAACGGTCAGGCCCTGCTGGATCTGCAAAGCAACAGTAAAACGGTGGGCGGTGCGAAATCCTTTAACGACGCTTATGCCTCGTTAGTGAGTGATATCGGTAATAAAACCGCGACGTTGAAAACCAGTAGCACCACGCAAGGTAATGTGGTGACGCAGCTTTCCAATCAGCAGCAGTCGATTTCCGGTGTCAATCTCGATGAGGAGTACGGAAATCTGCAACGTTTTCAGCAGTATTACCTGGCGAATGCGCAGGTTCTGCAGACGGCAAACGCGATTTTTGATGCGCTGATTAACATTCGCTAAGGGGAGATAAAATGCGTTTCAGTACCCAGATGATGTACCAGCAAAACATGCGCGGCATCACCAATTCTCAGGCAGAATGGATGAAGTACGGCGAGCAGATGTCGACGGGTAAGCGAGTCGTTAACCCTTCTGACGATCCCATTGCAGCATCACAAGCCGTAGTTCTCTCCCAGGCACAGGCGCAAAACAGCCAGTACACGCTGGCACGTACTTTCGCCACTCAAAAAGTGTCACTGGAAGAGAGTGTACTTAGCCAGGTCACCACTGCTATCCAGAATGCTCAGGAAAAAATTGTCTACGCCAGCAATGGCACCTTGAGTGACGATGACCGGGCCTCGCTGGCTACGGATATTCAGGGGCTTCGTGACCAGTTGCTGAATCTGGCGAACACCACTGACGGTAACGGGCGCTACATTTTTGCCGGTTATAAAACAGAGACTGCGCCGTTTAGCGAAGAGAAAGGGAAATACGTCGGTGGAGCAGAAAGTATTAAACAACAGGTCGATGCTTCGCGTTCGATGGTGATAGGGCACACGGGTGACAAAATTTTCGACAGTATTACCAGCAACGCGGTAGCGGAACCAGACGGTAGCGCTTCTGAAACCAATCTTTTTGCCATGCTGGATAGTGCCATCGCAGCCCTGAAAACGCCGGTCGCGGATAGCGAAGCGGATAAAGAAACCGCCGCTGCGGCGTTAGATAAAACCAACCGCGGACTGAAAAACTCGCTGAACAATGTGCTGACTGTTCGCGCGGAATTAGGCACGCAGCTGAACGAACTGGAGTCGCTGGATTCCTTAGGTAGCGATCGCGCTTTAGGGCAAACGCAGCAGATGAGCGATCTGGTTGATGTGGACTGGAATGCAACTATTTCATCTTACATCATGCAGCAAACGGCATTGCAGGCATCGTATAAAGCATTTACCGATATGCAGGGATTGTCGCTCTTCCAGCTCAACAAATAAGCTCGCTTTAAAACATATCATGAAACTGGGTATGTTTTGTCTGCCCGCTCTGGGATCGCCGGGGCGGGCATTTTTTTTGCCTATTTTGCATTGTTGGTTAGCAAGGATGCCATTTGATGAATTTTAATATGTTGATTCAAACATGAAATAAAAAAGCCCTGGCAGTTACCAGGGCTTGATTACTTTGAGCTAATTATTACTCAACAGGTTGCGGACGCGCAGGAGCGGCAGAGGCATGATGCGTTGCCGTATGACCACCTGCGGCACCTTTACCTTCGAAGGCAAAAGTAGGGCGCTGCCAGTCACTGTGACGCGGTGCCTCCGGAACATATTCCGGTGCCGGAGCGCGCGTCATTGGCGCGGTAGCGTGGTTATGCTCAACGGTGATCTCTGGTTCAACCGCGGCTACCGTTTCAACTTCTGCTGCGACTTCAGCGACGACTGGCGCGGCAGGTTGAGTAACAACTTCAGGTTCAGCAACCACAACCTCAGCAGTTTCGGCAACTTCTTCAATATCTGCCGTCTCTTCCTGCGGTTCAACCACCGGTTCTGCGTGTTCTGCAACTTCCTGGGCTACGGCAACATCAGACTCGGTAATCACCTGCGGCTGTTCAGTTACCGCGGCGGCAATTACTTCAGGATGCGTCGTTTCAACCACTTCCGGTTGCGGTTCGGCAACCTGAACGGGGGCTTCTACGACTTCAGCCACTTCTTCAATAACTGGCGCGCTAACAACCGGTTCGATAGCGGCGGCGACAGGGACCTCAGTCACCATCGGCTGCACTTGTACTTCTTCCTGTTCGCGCTGCTCTTCAACCTGTACATCTTGCGGACGTACAATTGGATAGCGGATCCAGACTTTGCCAGAGGCCAGTTCCGGAGACGCGCACGCTACGGTCAACGGCATTGGCGACTGGGTTGGATAACGCTCGTCACGATAGCGACGACGACGCTGACCACTCACGCGCAGGTGACGAGGCGAGCGGCGAGAACGACGCGGCATACCACCGTTGTCACGGTTATCAGCATTGTTCTCTTCTTGCTGTTCTGGTGCAGTTTGCGCTACGACTGGCAGCGGGACTTTCACCAGTTCTGTGCGTGGAGCTGGCGCTTCCTGAACAATTGGTTCGGCAGCGGCAGTTTCTTCAACCACCGGTGCGACTACCGCTTCTTCGGCTACGCTTTGCTCGTAACGCACTTTCTGATTGAGCTGACGCTGTTTACGACGCGGCTGAACCGGACGTACACGTTCTTCCTGTTCGGTTTCCTGAACAGATTGCTCTTCAACATTCAGCGCCTTCGCTTCTTGTTGCGCCTGACGTTTATCATCATTACGGCGGCGGCTACGTTCACGACGCGGCGCTTGCTGCTCGTCGGTGGTACGCGCTTTTTCCGTTACCTCAGCTTGCTGACGGCTCTCACGCGTCTCGGCAGTCTGCTGCTGTGCCTGGCGACGATTACGACGGTTTTCTTCGCGATTATCGCTGCCTTCAGTACGTTCACTACGGGTGTCGCGGCGCTCATTACGGTCACGGCGGTTGTTCTGACGAGGCTTGCGACGATCCTGTTGACGTTCCGGTTTCGCTTCTGCTTTCGGTGCTGGTTGCTCGGTCGGTTTGGTTTCTTCACTACCGCTGAACAGCGCTTTCAGTGCGCCGAAGAAGCGGCTCAACAGCCCTGGTTGTGCAGGAGTTGCTGGTGTTGCCGGTGCAGCTTTCGGTGCTGGGGCTACAACAGGCGCGGCAGGTTCAGCTGGCGTTGGCGCTGGCGGCACATCCGGCATGGCAAAGGTTGCCAGCGCAGGTTGTTCCGGACGCTTACGTTCAGCGAACTCTTCTTCAGACGGCAGCGCCATCGCTTCTTCATGCAGCTTCGGCAGCATGTAGCTTAAGGTTGGGGTTTCTTCCCCTTTACGCACGCGCAGCACGTGGTAGTGCGGGGTTTCCATCTGATCGTTTGGCACAATTACACAGCGCACACCGTCCTGACGAGTTTCAATGGCATTTACCGCAGAACGTTTTTCATTCAGCAGGTAAGAAGCGATTGGCACAGGAACAATGGCGTGAACTTCCTGGGTGTTCTCTTTCAGCGCTTCTTCTTCGATCAGACGCAGAATAGAGAGCGACAGCGATTCGTTGTCACGCACGGTGCCAGTACCAGAACAACGCGGACAAACGTGATGACTGGATTCACCCAGTGATGGGCTAAGGCGCTGACGGGACATTTCCAGCAGGCCAAAGCGAGAAATATGGCTGATTTGAATACGCGCACGGTCCTGACGCACCGCTTCACGCAGACGGTTTTCTACCGCACGCTGGTGGCGTACAGGCGTCATGTCGATGAAGTCGATAACAATCAGGCCGCCGAGGTCACGCAGGCGCAGCTGACGAGCAATCTCATCGGCAGCTTCGAGGTTGGTGTTAAACGCGGTTTCTTCGATATCGCCGCCGCGGGTCGCGCGTGCGGAGTTGATGTCGATGGCCGTTAACGCTTCGGTGCTGTCGATAACAATGGAACCACCGGATGGCAGACGGACTTCACGCTGGAAGGCGGACTCGATCTGCGACTCGATCTGGTAGTGGCTGAACAGCGGGATCTCGCCGGTGTATAGTTTGATTTTGCTGCTGAAATCCGGGCGACCTAATGCAGCGATATGCTGACGTGCCAGTTCGAGCACTTTCGGGTTATCGATAAGGATTTCGCCGATGTCCTGACGTAAGTAATCGCGGAATGCGCGAACGATTACGTTGCTCTCCTGATGAATCAGGAACGGGGCCGGGCGGCTTTCAGCGGCTTTTTTGATGGCTTCCCAGTGTTTCAGACGGAAGCTTAAATCCCATTGCAGCGCCTCAGCAGATTTGCCGACGCCAGCGGTGCGCACGATAAGCCCCATGCCTTCCGGCAGTTCAAGGCTTGCCAGTGCTTCTTTTAATTCGGTACGGTCGTCGCCTTCGATACGGCGAGAAATGCCACCCGCGCGCGGGTTGTTCGGCATCAGAACCAGATAGCTACCCGCCAGACTGATAAAGGTGGTTAATGCCGCGCCTTTGTTGCCGCGCTCTTCTTTATCGATCTGAACAATGACTTCCTGACCTTCACGCAACACATCTTTAATGTTGGGACGACCATGAGCACTGTAGTTAGCAGGGAAATATTCGCGGGCAATTTCTTTTAGTGGGAGGAAACCGTGACGTTCAGCGCCGTAATCAACAAAAGCAGCTTCCAGACTCGGTTCAATGCGGGTGATTTTACCTTTGTAGATGTTTGCCTTTTTCTGCTCGTGCCCTGGACTTTCGATATCCAGGTCATACAGACGCTGCCCATCTACAAGGGCAACGCGCAACTCTTCCTGCTGAGTTGCGTTGATTAACATTCTTTTCATCGTAACTTACTCATTATTCTTACATTGACGACTAAGCTGCGGGCAAAGTAACGCCTTTCCGGGTGTGAACCGATGGCCTCGTGTCTAGTCGCGTCGCCAACCTCACGGTTATCGTCAGCTCAAAGAGGCGCAGAGTGTCGGTTGCCCGTTTTTCATGCGGAAAAACAGCGCAATTATCAAAGAAACAGACTGGGTATTACTCTCCAGAAATATTTCCATCTACCGGTAAGGACTGCAACCCGCAGCCCGCTAACTGCCTGAAAGATCAATACGTCTTACGCCATTGCTGCGTGGATGATCGGTCGGGCAAAATGGGTTATTCCGTAAAATTTCTTGTTTTAACAAGGATGGACACGGAAACGGCCTCATTATTCCACTGCAAGCCTTGTTATAGCAAGATGACTTTTACCATTTATCACCCGCTTACTCACAGTTTTTTCACTTCTTGCTGGTGATTGGTTTAATAACCATCAATAAAGTGATCACGTAGTGAAGTAATAAGGTGCAAAACTAAATATAAGCATAGAAAAATGAGTGGCGCGAATCCTGTTGGCTAATTAGAATCGCCCACCATGAAAACAGAGACTCCATCCGTAAAAATTGTTGCTATCACCGCTGACGAAGCGGGGCAACGTATCGATAACTTTTTGCGTACCCAATTGAAAGGCGTACCAAAAAGTATGATTTACCGTATTTTGCGTAAAGGCGAAGTGCGGGTGAACAAAAAACGTATTAAGCCTGAATATAAACTCGAAGCGGGTGATGAGGTGCGTATCCCACCGGTTCGCGTTGCTGAGCGGGAAGAAGAGGCGGTTTCGCCACATCTGCAAAAGGTGGCGGCGCTGGCGGACGTCATCTTATATGAAGATGATCATATCCTGGTGCTGAATAAACCTTCCGGTACGGCGGTACATGGCGGCAGTGGTTTAAGCTTCGGCGTTATCGAAGGTTTGCGGGCGTTGCGCCCGGAAGCGCGGTTTCTTGAACTGGTTCATCGTCTCGACCGGGACACTTCAGGTGTGTTGCTGGTAGCGAAAAAACGCTCGGCGTTGCGTTCTCTGCATGAGCAATTACGTGAAAAAGGAATGCAAAAAGATTACCTGGCGCTGGTGCGCGGTCAGTGGCAGTCGCATGTGAAGAGCGTTCAAGCGCCGTTATTGAAAAATATTCTGCAAAGCGGCGAACGTATCGTGCGTGTCAGTCAGGAAGGCAAACCGTCGGAAACACGCTTTAAAGTGGAAGAACGCTATGCATTTGCCACCCTGGTGCGTTGTAGCCCGGTAACCGGACGTACTCATCAGATCCGTGTGCATACACAGTATGCGGGTCATCCGATTGCCTTTGACGATCGCTACGGTGACCGTGAATTTGACAGACAGCTCACTGAAGCAGGCACGGGATTAAATCGTCTGTTCCTGCACGCCGCAGCGTTGAAGTTTACCCATCCGGGGACCGGTGAGGTGATGCGTATCGAAGCGCCGATGGATGAAGGTTTGAAACGTTGTTTGCAAAAGCTGCGTAACGCGCGCTAATACAAGCAGATAAGCCTGATAATGGGCGGTTGGCCTGATAAGGCGTTTACGCCGCATCAGGCCGCCAGCACCGATTGCCGGATGCGAAGTAACCGCATCCGGCGCAAAAAACTATCCCATCAGCGGGTTTTTCCCTTCCCGACGTAACATCTGACACAGCGCGATTAGCGGTAAACCAACCAGCGTGTTAGGATCACGCCCCTCTAAACGCTCAAACAGCGTAATGCCAAATCCTTCACTCTTAAAGCTACCCGCGCAGTGCAGGGGATGCTCTTTACGCACGTAATTATCAATCTCCGCCTCGCTCAGGTGACGGAAATGGACGTCAAAAGGCTCCACTTCTGTTTGCAGATGCCCATTCGCCGAATTAAACAACGCCAGTCCAGTATAGAAGGTGACGATATTGCCGCTGGCTTTGCGTAATTGCAGACGGGCATTTTCTTCCGTTAACGGTTTACCGGTGATTTCGCCATCAAGAACACATACCTGGTCTGAACCAATAATTAAATGATCCGGATAACGTGACGCCAGAGATTGCGCTTTTTCTTGTGCCAGTCGAAGCACCAACTGTCGCGGTGATTCGTCGCTGCGTGGGGTTTCGTCGACCTCTGGTGCTGCACATTCAAAAGAGATTTGCAGTTTTTCCAGAAGAGCGCGACGCCATGGCGAGGTGGAGGCTAAAATAAGTTTAGGCATATTTTTTTCCATCAGATATAGCGTATTGATGATAGCCATTTTAAACTATGCGCTTCGTTTTGCAGGTTGATGTTCGTTATCAGCACTGAACGAAAATAAAGCAGTAACCCGCAATGTGTGCGAATTATTGGCAAAAGGCAACCACAGGCTGCCTTTTTCTTTGACTCTATGACGTTACAAAGTTAATATGCGCGCCCTATGCAAAAGGTAAAATTACCCCTGACTCTCGATCCGGTTCGTACGGCTCAAAAACGCCTTGATTACCAGGGTATCTATACCCCTGATCAGGTTGAGCGCGTCGCCGAATCCGTAGTCAGTGTGGACAGTGATGTGGAATGCTCCATGTCGTTCGCTATCGATAACCAACGTCTCGCAGTGTTAAACGGCGATGCGAAGGTGACGGTAACGCTCGAGTGTCAGCGTTGCGGGAAGCCGTTTACTCATCAGGTCTACACAACGTATTGTTTTAGTCCTGTGCGTTCAGACGAACAGGCTGAAGCACTGCCGGAAGCGTATGAACCGATTGAGGTTAACGAATTCGGTGAAATCGATCTGCTTGCAATGGTTGAAGATGAAATCATCCTCGCCTTGCCGGTAGTTCCGGTGCATGATTCTGAACACTGTGAAGTGTCCGAAGCGGACATGGTCTTTGGTGAACTGCCTGAAGAAGCGCAAAAGCCAAACCCATTTGCCGTATTAGCCAGCTTAAAGCGTAAGTAATTGGTGCTCCCCGTTGGATCGGGGATAAACCGTAATTGAGGAGTAAGGTCCATGGCCGTACAACAGAATAAACCAACCCGTTCCAAACGTGGCATGCGTCGTTCCCATGACGCGCTGACCGCAGTCACCAGCCTGTCTGTAGACAAAACTTCTGGTGAAAAACACCTGCGTCACCACATCACTGCCGACGGTTACTACCGCGGCCGCAAGGTCATCGCTAAGTAATCACGCGTCTGCGTGATGAAGCTTAGTGAGGATTTTCCCCAGGCAACTGGGGAAAGACCAAACCGGGCGGCGACGATACCTTGACACGTCTAACCCTGGCGTTAGATGTCATGGGAGGGGATTTTGGCCCTTCCGTGACAGTGCCTGCAGCATTGCAGGCACTGAATTCTAATTCGCAACTCACTCTTCTTTTAGTCGGCAATCCCGACGCCATCACGCCATTACTTGCTAAAGCTGACTTTGAACAACGTTCGCGTCTGCAGATTATTCCTGCGCAGTCAGTTATCGCCAGTGATGCCCGGCCTTCGCAAGCTATCCGCGCCAGTCGTGGGAGTTCAATGCGCGTGGCCCTGGAGCTGGTGAAAGAAGGTCGAGCGCAAGCCTGTGTCAGTGCCGGTAATACCGGGGCACTGATGGGGCTGGCAAAATTATTACTCAAGCCCCTGGAGGGGATTGAGCGTCCGGCGCTGGTGACGGTATTACCACATCAGCAAAAGGGCAAAACGGTGGTCCTTGACTTAGGGGCCAACGTCGATTGTGACAGCACAATGTTGGTGCAATTTGCCATTATGGGCTCAGTTCTGGCTGAAGAGGTGGTGGAAATTCCCAATCCTCGCGTGGCGTTGCTCAATATTGGTGAAGAAGAAGTAAAGGGTCTCGACAGTATTCGGGATGCCTCAGCGGTGCTTAAAACAATCCCTTCTATCAATTATATCGGCTATCTTGAAGCCAATGAGTTGTTAACTGGCAAGACAGATGTGCTGGTTTGTGACGGCTTTACAGGAAATGTCACATTAAAGACGATGGAAGGTGTTGTCAGGATGTTCCTTTCTCTGCTGAAATCTCAGGGTGAAGGGAAAAAACGGTCGTGGTGGCTACTGTTATTAAAGCGTTGGCTACAAAAGAGCCTGACGAGGCGATTCAGTCACCTCAACCCCGACCAGTATAACGGCGCCTGTCTGTTAGGATTGCGCGGCACGGTGATAAAAAGTCATGGTGCAGCCAATCAGCGAGCTTTTGCGGTCGCGATTGAACAGGCAGTGCAGGCGGTGCAGCGACAAGTTCCTCAGCGAATTGCCGCTCGCCTGGAATCTGTATACCCAGCTGGTTTTGAGCTGCTGGACGGTGGCAAAAGCGGAACTCTGCGGTAGCAGGACGCTGCCAGCGAACTCGCAGTTTGCAAGTGACGGTATATAACCGAAAAGTGACTGAGCGTACATGTATACGAAGATTATTGGTACTGGCAGCTATCTGCCCGAACAAGTGCGGACAAACGCCGATTTGGAAAAAATGGTGGACACCTCTGACGAGTGGATTGTCACTCGTACCGGTATCCGCGAACGCCACATTGCCGCGCCAAACGAAACCGTTTCAACCATGGGCTTTGAAGCGGCGACACGCGCAATTGAGATGGCGGGCATTGAGAAAGACCAGATTGGCCTGATCGTTGTGGCAACGACTTCTGCTACGCACGCTTTCCCGAGCGCAGCTTGTCAGATTCAAAGCATGCTGGGCATTAAAGGTTGCCCGGCATTTGACGTTGCAGCAGCCTGCGCAGGTTTCACCTATGCATTAAGCGTAGCCGATCAATACGTGAAATCTGGGGCGGTGAAGTATGCTCTGGTCGTCGGTTCCGATGTACTGGCGCGCACCTGCGATCCAACAGATCGTGGGACTATTATTATTTTTGGCGATGGCGCGGGCGCTGCGGTGCTGGCTGCCTCTGAAGAGCCGGGAATCATTTCCACCCATCTGCATGCCGACGGTAGTTATGGTGAATTGCTGACGCTGCCAAACGCCGACCGCGTGAATCCAGAGAATTCAATTCATCTGACGATGGCGGGCAACGAAGTCTTCAAGGTTGCGGTAACGGAACTGGCGCACATCGTTGATGAGACGCTGGCGGCGAATAATCTTGACCGTTCTCAACTGGACTGGCTGGTTCCGCATCAGGCTAACCTGCGTATTATCAGTGCAACGGCGAAAAAACTCGGTATGTCTATGGACAATGTCGTGGTGACGCTGGATCGCCACGGTAATACCTCTGCGGCCTCTGTCCCGTGCGCGCTGGATGAAGCTGTACGCGACGGGCGCATTAAGCCGGGGCAGTTGGTTCTGCTTGAAGCCTTTGGCGGTGGATTCACCTGGGGCTCCGCGCTGGTTCGTTTCTAGGATAAGGATTAAAACATGACGCAATTTGCATTTGTGTTCCCTGGACAGGGTTCTCAAACCGTTGGAATGCTGGCTGATATGGCGGCGAGCTATCCAATTGTCGAAGAAACGTTTGCTGAAGCTTCTGCGGCGCTGGGCTACGACCTGTGGGCGCTGACCCAGCAGGGGCCAGCTGAAGAACTGAATAAAACCTGGCAAACTCAGCCTGCGCTGTTGACTGCCTCTGTTGCGCTGTATCGCGTATGGCAGCAGCAGGGCGGTAAAGCACCGGCAATGATGGCCGGTCACAGCCTGGGGGAATACTCCGCGCTGGTTTGCGCTGGTGTGATTGATTTCGCTGATGCGGTGCGTCTGGTTGAGATGCGCGGCAAGTTTATGCAAGAAGCCGTACCGGAAGGCACGGGCGCTATGGCGGCAATCATCGGTCTGGATGATGCGTCTATTGCGAAAGCGTGTGAAGAAGCTGCAGAAGGTCAGGTCGTTTCTCCGGTAAACTTTAACTCTCCGGGACAGGTGGTTATTGCCGGTCATAAAGAAGCGGTTGAGCGTGCTGGCGCTGCCTGTAAAGCTGCGGGCGCAAAACGCGCTCTGCCGTTACCAGTGAGCGTACCGTCTCACTGTGCGCTGATGAAACCAGCAGCCGACAAACTGGCAGTAGAATTAGCGAAAATCACCTTTAACGCACCAACAGTTCCTGTTGTGAATAACGTTGATGTGAAATGCGAAACCAATGGTGATGCCATCCGTGACGCACTGGTACGTCAGTTGTATAACCCGGTTCAGTGGACGAAGTCTGTTGAGTACATGGCAGCGCAAGGCGTAGAACATCTCTATGAAGTCGGCCCGGGCAAAGTGCTTACTGGCCTGACGAAACGCATTGTCGACACCCTGACCGCCTCGGCGCTGAACGAACCTTCAGCGATGGCAGCGGCGCTCGAGCTTTAAAAGAGGAAAATCATGAATTTTGAAGGAAAAATCGCACTGGTAACCGGTGCAAGCCGCGGAATTGGCCGCGCAATTGCTGAAACGCTCGCAGCCCGTGGCGCGAAAGTTATTGGCACTGCGACCAGTGAAAATGGCGCTCAGGCGATCAGTGATTATTTAGGTGCCAACGGCAAAGGTCTGATGTTGAATGTGACCGACCCGGCATCTATCGAATCTGTTCTGGAAAAAATTCGCGCAGAATTTGGTGAAGTGGATATCCTGGTCAATAATGCCGGTATCACTCGTGATAACCTGTTAATGCGAATGAAAGATGAAGAGTGGAACGATATTATCGAAACCAACCTTTCATCTGTTTTCCGTCTGTCAAAAGCGGTAATGCGCGCTATGATGAAAAAGCGTCATGGTCGTATTATCACTATCGGTTCTGTGGTTGGTACCATGGGAAATGGCGGTCAGGCCAACTACGCTGCGGCGAAAGCGGGCTTGATCGGCTTCAGTAAATCACTGGCGCGCGAAGTTGCGTCACGCGGTATTACTGTAAACGTTGTTGCTCCGGGCTTTATTGAAACGGACATGACACGTGCGCTGAGCGATGACCAGCGTGCGGGTATCCTGGCGCAGGTTCCTGCGGGTCGCCTCGGCGGCGCACAGGAAATCGCCAACGCGGTTGCATTCCTGGCATCCGACGAAGCAGCTTACATCACGGGTGAAACTTTGCATGTGAACGGCGGGATGTACATGGTCTGACCGCGATTTGCACAAAATGCTCATGTTGCGCGCAGTCTGCGTGGTTATGAGTAATAATTAGTGCAAAATGATTTGCGTTATTGGGGGGTAAGGCCTCAAAATAACGTAAAATCGTGGTAAGACCTGCCGGGATTTAGTTGCAAATTTTTCAACATTTTATACACTACGAAAACCATCGCGAAAGCGAGTTTTGATAGGAAATTTAAGAGTATGAGCACTATCGAAGAACGCGTTAAGAAAATTATCGGCGAACAGCTGGGCGTTAAGCAGGAAGAAGTTACCAACAATGCTTCTTTCGTTGAAGACCTGGGCGCGGATTCTCTTGACACCGTTGAGCTGGTAATGGCTCTGGAAGAAGAGTTTGATACTGAGATTCCGGACGAAGAAGCTGAGAAAATCACCACCGTTCAGGCTGCCATTGATTACATCAACGGCCACCAGGCGTAAGTGAACATCTCCAGGCGGTCGTTCGACCGCCTGAGTTTTATCTTTTTGTCCCACTAGAATCATTTTTTCCCTCCCTGGAGGACAAACGTGTCTAAGCGTCGTGTAGTTGTGACCGGACTGGGCATGTTGTCTCCTGTCGGCAATACCGTAGAGTCTACCTGGAAAGCTCTGCTTGCCGGTCAGAGTGGCATCAGCCTAATCGACCATTTCGATACTAGCGCCTATGCAACGAAATTTGCTGGCTTAGTAAAGGATTTTAACTGTGAGGACATTATCTCGCGCAAAGAACAGCGCAAGATGGATGCCTTCATTCAATATGGAATTGTCGCTGGCGTTCAGGCCATGCAGGATTCTGGCCTTGAAATAACGGAAGAGAACGCAACCCGCATTGGTGCCGCAATTGGCTCCGGGATTGGCGGCCTCGGACTGATCGAAGAAAACCACACATCTCTGATGAACGGTGGTCCACGTAAGATCAGCCCATTCTTCGTTCCGTCAACGATTGTGAACATGGTGGCAGGTCATCTGACTATCATGTATGGCCTGCGTGGCCCAAGCATCTCTATCGCGACCGCCTGTACTTCCGGCGTGCACAACATTGGTCATGCTGCGCGTATTATCGCGTATGGCGATGCTGACGTGATGGTTGCAGGTGGCGCAGAGAAAGCCAGTACGCCGCTGGGCGTTGGTGGTTTTGGCGCGGCACGTGCATTATCTACCCGCAATGATAACCCGCAAGCGGCGAGCCGCCCGTGGGATAAAGAGCGTGATGGCTTCGTACTGGGCGATGGTGCCGGTATGCTGGTACTTGAAGAGTACGAACACGCGAAAAAACGCGGTGCGAAAATTTACGCTGAACTCGTCGGCTTTGGTATGAGCAGCGATGCTTATCATATGACGTCACCGCCAGAAAATGGCGCAGGCGCAGCTCTGGCAATGGCAAATGCTCTGCGTGATGCAGGCATTGAAGCGAGTCAGATTGGCTACGTTAACGCGCACGGTACTTCTACGCCGGCTGGCGATAAAGCTGAAGCGCAGGCGGTGAAAACCATCTTCGGTGAAGCTGCAAGCCGTGTGTTGGTAAGCTCCACGAAATCTATGACCGGTCATCTGTTAGGTGCGGCGGGTGCAGTAGAATCTATCTACTCCATCCTGGCGCTGCGCGATCAGGCTGTTCCGCCAACCATCAACCTGGATAACCCGGATGAAGGTTGCGATCTGGATTTCGTACCGCATGAAGCACGTCAGGTCAGCGGAATGGAATACACGCTGTGTAACTCCTTCGGCTTCGGTGGCACTAATGGTTCTTTGATCTTTAAAAAGATCTAAGTTGTCATTTTCCACCCTTATAAAAGGTCCGCTTGCGGGCCTTTTTTCTTAGCTTTTATTCCGACTTGTTCCGTAGTGAACATGCTGCCACACTAACAATTCTCTGATAAGGAGCCGGTATGTTCTTAATTAACGGTTATAAGCAGGAATCGCTGGCAGTAAGCGATCGGGCAACGCAGTTTGGTGATGGTTGTTTTACCACCGCCAGAGTTATCGACGGTAAAGTCAGTTTGTTATCGGCGCATATCCAGCGACTACAGGATGCTTGTCAGCGGTTGATGATTTCCTGTGACTTCTGGCCACAGCTTGAACAAGAGATGAAAACGCTTGCAGCAGAACAGCAAAATGGTGTACTGAAAGTCGTGATCAGTCGCGGTAGTGGCGGGCGAGGGTACAGCACATTGAACAGTGGACCGGCAACGCGGATTCTCTCCGTTACGGCTTATCCTGCACATTACGACCGTTTGCGTAACGAGGGGATGACGTTGGCGCTAAGCCCGGTGCGGCTGGGGCGCAATCCTCATCTTGCAGGTATTAAACATCTCAATCGTCTTGAGCAAGTATTGATTCGCTCTCATCTTGAGCAGACAAACGCTGATGAGGCGCTGGTCCTTGACAGCGAAGGGTGGGTTACGGAATGCTGTGCGGCTAATTTGTTCTGGCGGAAGGGCAACGTAGTTTATACGCCGCGACTGGATCAGGCAGGTGTTAACGGCATTATGCGACAATTCTGTATCCGTTTGCTGGCACAATCCTCTTATCAGCTTGTCGAAGTGCAAGCTTCTCTGGAAGAGGCGTTGCAGGCAGATGAGATGGTTATTTGTAATGCGTTAATGCCAGTGATGCCCGTACGTGCCTGTGGCGATGTCTCCTTTTCGTCAGCAACGTTATATGAATATTTAGCCCCACTTTGTGAGCGCCCGAATTAGTCATGAAAAAAGTGTTATTGATAATCTTGTTATTGCTGGTGGTACTGGGTATCGCCGCTGGTGTGGGCGTCTGGAAGGTTCGCCATCTTGCCGACAGCAAATTGCTTATCAAAGAAGAGACGATATTTACCCTGAAGCCAGGGACCGGACGTCTGGCGCTCGGTGAACAGCTTTATGCTGATAAGATCATCAATCGCCCACGGGTTTTTCAATGGCTGCTGCGTATCGAACCGGATCTTTCTCACTTTAAAGCCGGGACTTACCGCTTTACACCGCAGATGACCGTGCGCGAGATGCTGAAGTTGCTGGAAAGCGGTAAAGAAGCACAGTTCCCTCTGCGACTGGTAGAAGGGATGCGTCTGAGCGATTACCTCAAGCAATTGCGTGAGGCCCCGTATATCAAGCATACGCTGAGCGACGATAAGTACGCCACCGTAGCGCAGGCACTTGAACTGGAAAACCCGGAGTGGATTGAAGGTTGGTTCTGGCCAGACACCTGGATGTATACCGCCAATACCACCGATGTCGCGTTACTCAAGCGAGCGCACAAGAAAATGGTGAAAGCGGTCGATAGCGCCTGGGAAGGGCGTGCGGACGGTCTGCCTTATAAAGATAAAAATCAGCTGGTGACGATGGCATCAATTATCGAAAAAGAAACCGCCGTTGCCAGTGAACGCGATCAGGTTGCCTCGGTATTTATCAACCGTTTACGCATTGGTATGCGCCTGCAGACCGACCCAACCGTGATTTACGGGATGGGAGAGCGTTATAATGGCAAACTTTCTCGTGCAGACCTGGAAACGCCGACAGCGTATAACACCTATACCATTACCGGTTTGCCGCCGGGTGCGATAGCTACGCCGGGGGCGGATTCGCTGAAGGCTGCTGCGCATCCGGCAAAAACGCCGTATCTCTATTTTGTGGCCGATGGTAAAGGTGGTCACACGTTTAATACCAATCTTGCCAGCCATAACAAGTCTGTGCAGGATTATCTGAAAGTGCTTAAGGAAAAAAATGCGCAGTAAGTATATCGTCATTGAGGGGCTGGAAGGCGCAGGCAAAACTACCGCGCGTAATGTGGTGGTTGAGACGCTTGAGCAACTGGGTATCCGCGACATGGTTTTCACTCGGGAACCTGGCGGTACGCAACTTGCCGAAAAGTTAAGAAGCCTGGTGCTGGATATCAAATCGGTAGGCGATGAAGTCATTACCGATAAAGCCGAAGTTCTGATGTTTTATGCCGCGCGCGTTCAACTGGTAGAAACGGTCATCAAACCAGCTCTGTCTAACGGCACCTGGGTGATTGGCGATCGCCACGATCTCTCCACTCAGGCGTATCAGGGCGGAGGACGTGGTATTGACCAACATATGCTGGCAACACTGCGTGATGCTGTTCTCGGGGATTTTCGCCCCGACTTAACGCTCTATCTCGATGTTACCCCGGAAGTTGGCTTAAAACGCGCGCGTGCGCGCGGCGAGCTGGATCGTATTGAGCAAGAGTCTTTCGATTTCTTTAATCGCACCCGCGCCCGCTATCTGGAACTGGCTGCACAAGATAAAAGTATTCATACCATTGATGCCACCCAGCCGCTGGAGGCCGTGATGGATGCAATCCGCACTACCGTGACCCACTGGGTTAAGGAGTTGGACGCATGAGATGGTATCCATGGTTACGACCTGATTTCGAAAAACTGGTAGCCAGCTATCAGGCCGGAAGAGGTCACCATGCGCTACTCATTCAGGCGTTACCGGGCATGGGCGATGATGCTTTAATCTACGCCCTGAGCCGTTATTTACTCTGCCAACAACCGCAGGGCCACAAAAGTTGCGGTCACTGTCGTGGATGTCAGTTGATGCAGGCTGGCACGCATCCCGATTACTACACCCTGGCTCCCGAAAAAGGGAAAAATATGCTGGGCATTGATGCGGTACGTGAGGTCACCGAAAAGCTGAATGAGCACGCACGCTTAGGTGGTGCGAAAGTTGTCTGGGTAACCGATGCTGCCTTACTGACCGACGCCGCGGCTAACGCATTGCTGAAAACGCTTGAAGAGCCACCAGCAGAAACCTGGTTTTTCCTGGCTACCCGCGAGCCTGAACGTTTACTGGCAACATTACGTAGTCGTTGTCGGTTACATTACCTTGCGCCGCCGCCGGAACAGTACGCCGTGACCTGGCTTTCACGCGAAGTGACAATGTCACAGGATGCATTACTTGCCGCATTGCGCTTAAGCGCCGGTTCGCCTGGCGCGGCACTGGCGTTGTTTCAGGGAGATAACTGGCAGGCTCGTGAAACATTGTGTCAGGCGTTGGCATATAGCGTGCCATCGGGCGACTGGTATTCGCTGCTAGCGGCCCTTAATCATGAACAAGCTCCGGCGCGTTTACACTGGCTGGCAACGTTGCTGATGGATGCGCTAAAACGCCATCATGGTGCTGCGCAGGTGACTAATGTTGATGTGCCGGGCCTGGTCGCCGAACTGGCAAACCATCTTTCTCCCTCGCGCCTGCAGGCTATACTGGGGGATGTTTGCCACATTCGTGAACAGTTAATGTCTGTTACAGGCATCAACCGCGAGCTTCTCATCACCGATCTTTTACTGCGTATTGAGCATTACCTGCAACCGGGCGTTGTGCTACCGGTTCCTCATCTTTAAGAGAGACATCATGTTTTTAGTCGACTCACACTGCCATCTCGATGGTCTGGATTATGAATCTTTGCATAAGGACGTGGATGACGTTCTGGCGAAAGCCGCCGCACGCGATGTGAAATTTTGTCTGGCAGTCGCCACAACATTACCGGGTTATTTACATATGCGGGATCTGGTAGGCGAACGTGACAACGTCGTATTTTCTTGTGGCGTGCATCCACTCAACCAGAATGATCCCTACGATGTAGAAGATTTACGCCGTCTGGCGGCAGAAGAGGGTGTTGTAGCGCTGGGTGAAACCGGGCTGGATTATTATTACACACCGGAAACTAAAGTACGTCAGCAAGAGTCCTTCATCCATCATATCCAGATTGGTCGTGAACTGAACAAGCCGGTTATCGTCCATACCCGTGACGCCCGTGCCGATACGCTGGCAATTCTGCGCGAAGAAAAAGTGACGGATTGCGGTGGCGTACTACACTGTTTTACAGAGGACAGAGAAACGGCGGGTAAATTACTGGATCTCGGATTTTACATCTCCTTTTCCGGCATTGTGACCTTCCGTAATGCGGAGCAACTGCGCGATGCTGCGCGTTATGTCCCCCTGGATCGATTACTGGTGGAAACTGACTCACCTTACCTTGCGCCGGTACCGCATCGAGGAAAAGAGAATCAACCTGCGATGGTTCGTGACGTTGCAGAATACATGGCTGTGTTGAAAGGTGTTGCCGTTGAAGAACTGGCGCAGGTAACCACCGATAACTTCGCCCGTCTGTTTCACATCGACGCTTCCCGCCTTCAATCCATCCGTTGAATGAGTTTTTTTAAAGCTCGTAATTAATGGCTAAAACGAGTAAAGTTCACCGCCGAAAATTGGGCGGTGAATAACCACGTTTGAAATATTGTGACATATGTTTTGTCAAAATGTGCAACTTCTCCAATGATCTGAAGTTGAAACGTGATAGCCGTCAAACAAATTGGCACTGAATTATTTTACTCTGTGTAATAAATAAAGGGCGCTTAGATGCCCTGTACACGGCGAGGCTCTCCCCCCTTGCCACGCGTGAGAACGTAAAAAAAGCACCCATACTCAGGAGCACTCTCAATTATGTTTAAGAATGCATTTGCTAACCTGCAAAAGGTCGGTAAATCGCTGATGCTGCCGGTATCCGTACTGCCTATCGCAGGTATTCTGCTGGGCGTCGGTTCCGCGAATTTCAGCTGGCTGCCCGCCGTTGTATCGCATGTTATGGCAGAAGCAGGCGGTTCCGTCTTTGCAAACATGCCACTGATTTTTGCGATCGGTGTCGCCCTCGGCTTTACCAATAACGATGGCGTATCCGCGCTGGCCGCAGTTGTTGCCTATGGCATCATGGTTAAAACCATGGCCGTGGTTGCGCCACTGGTACTGCATTTACCTGCTGAAGAAATCGCCTCTAAACACCTGGCGGATACTGGCGTACTCGGAGGGATTATCTCCGGTGCGATCGCAGCGTACATGTTTAACCGTTTCTACCGTATTAAGCTGCCTGAGTATCTTGGCTTCTTTGCCGGTAAACGCTTTGTGCCGATCATTTCTGGCCTGGCTGCCATCTTTACTGGCGTTGTGCTGTCCTTCATTTGGCCGCCGATTGGTTCTGCAATCCAGACCTTCTCTCAGTGGGCTGCTTACCAGAACCCGGTAGTTGCGTTTGGCATTTACGGTTTCATCGAACGTTGCCTGGTACCGTTTGGTCTGCACCACATCTGGAACGTACCTTTCCAGATGCAGATTGGTGAATACACCAACGCAGCAGGTCAGGTTTTCCACGGCGACATTCCGCGTTATATGGCGGGTGACCCGACTGCGGGTAAACTGTCTGGTGGCTTCCTGTTCAAAATGTACGGTCTGCCAGCTGCCGCAATTGCTATCTGGCACTCTGCTAAACCAGAAAACCGCGCGAAAGTGGGCGGTATTATGATCTCCGCGGCGCTGACCTCGTTCCTGACCGGTATCACCGAGCCGATCGAGTTCTCCTTCATGTTCGTTGCGCCGATCCTGTACATCATCCACGCGATTCTGGCAGGCCTGGCATTCCCAATCTGTATTCTTCTGGGGATGCGTGACGGTACGTCGTTCTCGCACGGTCTGATCGACTTCATCGTTCTGTCTGGTAACAGCAGCAAACTGTGGCTGTTCCCGATCGTCGGTATCGGTTATGCGATTGTTTACTACACCATCTTCCGCGTGCTGATTAAAGCACTGGATCTGAAAACGCCGGGTCGTGAAGACGCGACTGAAGATGCAAAAGCGACAGGTACCAGCGAAATGGCACCGGCTCTGGTTGCTGCATTTGGTGGTAAAGAAAACATTACTAACCTCGACGCATGTATTACCCGTCTGCGCGTCAGCGTTGCTGATGTGTCTAAAGTGGATCAGGCCGGCCTGAAGAAACTGGGCGCAGCGGGCGTAGTGGTTGCTGGTTCTGGTGTTCAGGCGATTTTCGGTACTAAATCCGATAACCTGAAAACCGAGATGGATGAGTACATCCGTAACCACTAATCTGTAAGACGTTGGGGAGACTAAGGCAGCCAGATGGCTGCCTTTTTTACAGGTGTTATTCAGAATTGATACGTGCCGGTAATGCTGAAATTACGCGGTGCGCCGTAGACGATAGAACCTTCCACGTTGGTATCGTAGGTTTTGTCGAACAGGTTATTGACGTTCCCCTGTAACGAGAAGTTTTTCGTCACCTGGTAGCGGGTGAAGAGATCCACCAGCGCGTAGCTACCTTGCTCGGCGCGGAAGGTGCCATACGGTGTCACGGTGTCGGTATACACGCGATTTTGCCAGTTAACACCACCGCCGACTGTCAACTCTGGCATGACAGGCAACCGATAGCTGGTGAACATTTTAACCGTGGTGCGTGGCAGATTAGGATTAACGGCGTTTCCTTCGTTATCCTCTGCAATATAGCGCGTTGCGCCAAATGTCAGCTGCCAGTTGTCGGTAATTGCGCCGTTGAGTTCAAATTCCACCCCTTTACTGACTGTCCCATCCACTGCTTTATAGGCGGTTTCGCCGTTGCTGCCGGGGATAGGTGTACCGGTGGACTGAGCGACATTATCCTGCTCAATACGGAAGATGGCTAACGTGGTGGTCAGACGGCTATTCATCCAGTCCGATTTCAGACCCAGCTCGTAGTTGTTACCGGTGATTGGAGCCAGATATTTGCCTGAACTGTCACGATCATTTTGCGGCTGGAAAATAGAGGTATAGCTGGCGTAGGTCGACCAGTTGTCATTGATGTCAAACACCAGACCAGCGTAAGGCGTGGTGTGGTTTTTCTCCATGCTGTAAGTCAGCGTATCAACCCGCCAGTTGGTATAACGTGCGCCGAGGATCAGATGCAGCGGATCGGCAAGGGTGACACGAGTGGCAGCATATAACGATTTCATATGTGTGGTATCGTCCTGCGCCAGGCTCTGTGGTGACCAGTCGGTTTGTGGGAAATTGCCATTAAAGTTGTAGAAACTGCCAATTTCATCCGGGAAGATGTTGGCCCATGAACTGAAGTAACGATTGTTTTGTTTGCTGTAACTGCCACCAAACATTAGATTGTGCTGACGACCAAACAATTCATAACTACCGTCAGCGAACAAATCCAGCGCATCAACTTTACGTTTGCCACTGTTCCAACCGGTGCCGCCGACATAATCAAAGCCAGGTCCATAATTACTGTATGGCCCAACCAGCATACCATCCGCTTTGTTTACATAGGCATCGACATACATCATTTTGCTGTCAAATTCGACTTCAGAGTGGGTGGCATTCAGTGTCGCTTGCCAGGTATCAGCAAACCGCTGCTTCAGGGTCATAAAGACCTTGTTGATCTCTTTATCGTTGTACGCCCAGTCAGGTGCGGTACTGCGTGCACGATCGTAACTGTTGCTGCTGCCATCAGTATTCCAGCGCGGTAAACCGCCCCAGGTAGGGCTATTAACATCAATGCGCTGATATTCGTAACCGGCTGAAAGCGTCGTAAGATCGCCTAAATCAGCATCGACAATGCCCGAGAAGAAGGTCTTTTCACTGTTGTAGCGGTCCAGCCATGAGTCGTTATTCTGGTAGCCGCCGACAATTCGCGCGCGGATTTTACCGTCTTCGGTGAGTGGGCTTTGTAAATCCGCCACATACCGTTCTTTGTTCCAGCTACCGTATTCCGCCGAGACATCGCCTTTAAATTCACGACTGGTCGCGTGTTTTCGAACCATATTAATTGCCGCAGATGGATTACCCGTCCCGGTCATGAGTCCTGTCGCGCCACGCACTACTTCTACGCGTTCAAAGAGTGCCATATCAGAAAGTGCGTCGCCCAGATTCCAGCGCGATTCAAAATAGGTGGGGATACCATCAACCATATAGTTATCGATCTGGAATCCGCGGGAATAATAAAGAGCACGATCGGAATCCGCCTGACTTTTGCTGATCCCCTGCGTGTTTTCCATCACTTCGCCCAGCGTTTGTAACTGCTGATCTTCCATCCGCTGCTGGCTAACAATAGTGACCGACTGAGGAATATCACGTTGAGTCATCTGCATTTTGGTACCCGCAGAGGTAGACGTTACGCTGTAATCATTTTCGCCATCATCTGGAGCTGTGGCTGAACCCTCAACAATCACCGTTTCTTCAGTGGCTGGTGCAGCAAAAGCGGCAGAAGGTAATAGTGCCAGTGCTATGCAACCGGCAAGTAGTGACGGTTTGGTGATGGCTTGATATTGATTATCCCTGTTAAATTGTGTTGAAAGCATTTGAAATCTCTTGGTTTATGTTGTCGTCAGGCTCATGCCGGAGGAGGGTGATGAGCGATTATATTTAGTGTGCGAATAATTTTGTTTGTAAATGCAAATGAGAAATATACGCATTCATATTTGTCGTGTAAACCAAACAGAGAATGTCTTTTCAGCGCATTCGCAGGCAGAAATGGGAATAATGGCGATATATACGGCAGCAAAACGATTTTTTGCTTAAGAAATCGTGAGTTAAGGTTGAAAGAGCAGGTTTAACTCGACCATACTCTATACTCGCAGTGTGGCGCGGCGTAGCATGGCGCAACGCATGGCTATTTGAAAAAGGAAAATGTCGTGGCAGAAGAAACTATATTCAGCAAAATTATTCGTCGTGAGATCCCCTCCGATATCGTCTACCAGGATGATCTGGTAACGGCGTTTCGCGATATTTCGCCGCAAGCGCCAACGCATATTCTGATCATTCCGAATATCCTCATTCCGACTGTGAACGACGTCTCAGCTGAGCATGAGCAGGCGCTGGGACGCATGATCACCGTAGCGGCAAAAATTGCTGAGCAAGAAGGTATTGCCGAAGATGGCTATCGTCTGATCATGAATACCAACCGCCATGGCGGACAAGAGGTTTACCACATCCATATGCACTTGTTGGGTGGCCGTCCGCTGGGACCAATGCTGGCGCATAAAGGTCTGTAACGATGAGAAAAGGATGCTTTGGGCTGGTGTCTCTGGCGTTGTTACTGCTGGTGGGCTGTCGTTCACATCCGGAAATTCCGGTGAATGATGAGCAATCGCTGGTGATGGAGTCATCTTTATTGGCTGCGGGCATCAGTGCAGAAAAGCCCGTCCTTTCGACGTCTGATATTCAACCTTCAGCATCCTCAACGCTTTATAACGAAAGGCAAGAACCCGTTACCGTTCATTATCGTTTTTACTGGTATGACGCCAGAGGGCTGGAGATGCATCCTCTGGAAAGGCCACGCAGCGTTAGCATTCCCGCACATTCGGCGGTAACGCTGTACGGCAGCGCCAATTTTCTGGGGGCGCACAAAGTCAGACTTTATCTATATTTGTAAGGGGTGAATCTTGATGACAAAAATGAGTCGCTACGCCTTGATTACCGCGCTGGCGATGTTTCTCGCCGGGTGTGTGGGGCAACGTGAACCTGCACCGGTAGAAGAAGTGAAACCAGCGCCGGAACAACCAGCCGAGCCACAACAGCCTGTCCCCACAGTGCCCTCGGTGCCGACGATCCCGCAGCAGCCAGGCCCAATTGAGCACGAAGATCAAACGGCACCGCCTGCGCCGCATATTCGCCATTATGACTGGAATGGCGCAATGCAGCCGATGGTCAGTAAGATGCTTGGGGCTGACGGGGTGACTGCGGGTAGCGTCCTGCTGGTTGATAGCGTTAACAACCGTACTAACGGTTCGCTGAATGCCGCAGAAGCGACCGAAACGCTGCGAAATGCGCTGGCTAATAACGGGAAATTTACACTGGTTTCCGCCCAGCAGCTGTCGATGGCTAAGCAACAGTTAGGTTTGTCGCCGCAGGACAGTTTAGGTACCCGTAGTAAAGCCATAGGCATTGCCCGCAATGTCGGCGCTCATTACGTGCTGTACTCCAGCGCCTCTGGCAACGTTAACGCTCCGACCCTACAAATGCAGCTGATGCTGGTGCAGACGGGCGAAATTATCTGGTCAGGTAAAGGTGCCGTTTCGCAGCAATAATCCCATCATGCGCGACGAATTGCTGTCGCGCTTTTTCCCGCAGTTTCATCCCGTCACGACGTTTAATAGTGGGCTTAGTGGCGGGAGTTTTCTCATTGAACATCAGGGCCAGCGTTTTGTTGTGCGTCAGCCGCACGATCCTGATGCGCCGCAGTCCGCGTTCTTGCGCCAGTATCGGGCTTTATCACAACTACCCGCAAGCATTGCACCGAAGCCGCATTTATATCTCCGTGACTGGATGGTAGTCGACTATCTGCCCGGCGCGGTAAAAACGTATTTGCCGGATACCAACGAACTGGCAGGCTTGCTGTATTATCTACATCAACAACCACGTTTTGGCTGGCGAATAACGCTGTTGCCGTTACTGGAACTGTACTGGCAGCAAAGCGATCCGGCGCGGCGGACAGTGGGTTGGCTGCGAATGTTAAAACGTCTGCGCAAAGCGCGGGAACCACGGCCTTTACGCTTAAGTCCATTGCATATGGATGTCCACGCCGGAAATTTAGTGCATAGCGCGTCAGGGTTAAAACTCATCGACTGGGAGTATGCCGGAGATGGTGATATCGCGCTGGAACTGGCGGCGGTGTGGGTGGAAAATACTGAACAGCACCGGCAATTGGTCAATGACTATGCCACTCGCGCGAAGATTTATCCGGCGCAATTATGGCGTCAGGTCAGGCGATGGTTTCCCTGGCTGCTGATGCTCAAAGCAGGGTGGTTTGAGTACCGCTGGCGACAAACCGGCGATCAACAATTTATCAGGCTGGCCGATGACACCTGGCGGCAGCTATTAATAAAACAATAAGGAGAGCAGTGTGGGTCCAGTAATGTTGGATGTCAAAGGTTACGAACTGGACGCGGAAGAGCGTGAAATACTTGCGCATCCGCTGGTGGGAGGGCTGATTCTCTTTACGCGTAACTATCATGATCCTGCCCAGTTACGTGAACTGGTGCGCCAGATCCGCGCAGCTTCGCGCAATCATCTGGTGGTGGCGGTAGATCAGGAAGGTGGACGCGTGCAGCGTTTTCGTGAAGGTTTTACCCGCTTGCCAGCGGCGCAATCATTCGCTGCGCTGTCAGGAATGGAAGAGGGCGGCAAACTGGCGCAAGAGGCGGGTTGGCTGATGGCCAGCGAAATGATCGCTATGGATATTGATATCAGCTTTGCGCCAGTGCTGGATGTCGGGCATATCAGCGCGGCGATTGGCGAGCGTTCTTATCATGCCGATCCACAAAAAGCCCTGGCAATTGCCAGCCGGTTTATTGATGGTATGCATGAAGCCGGAATGAAAACGACCGGGAAACACTTCCCAGGACACGGTGCAGTAACGGCAGACTCACACAAAGAAACACCGTGCGATCCACGTCCACAAGCGGAGATTCGCGCTAAAGATATGTCGGTCTTCAGTTCCTTAATCCGCGAAAATAAACTCGACGCCATTATGCCTGCGCATGTGATCTACAGTGATGTTGATCCGCGTCCGGCGAGCGGTTCTCCCTACTGGCTGAAAACCGTTTTGCGTCAGGAACTGGGTTTTGACGGCGTGATTTTCTCTGACGATTTATCGATGGAAGGTGCCGCGATTATGGGCAGTTATGCCGAACGCGGGCAGGCATCACTGGATGCGGGTTGCGATATGATCCTGGTCTGCAATAATCGTAAAGGGGCCGTCAGCGTGTTAGATAATCTGTCACCGATCAAGGCAGAACGTGTTACACGTTTGTATCATAAAGGTTCATTTTCGCGACAGGAACTGATGGACTCGGCTCGCTGGAAAGCGATCAGCACCCGTCTGAATCAGTTACACGAACGCTGGCAGGAAGAGAAAGCAGGTCACTAACCCTGGCTTATGTGAGGAAGCGATGATTATCTATTTACACGGTTTTGACTCTAACAGTCCGGGTAACCACGAGAAAGTCTTACAATTGCAGTTTATTGACCCGGATGTACGCTTGATAAGCTACAGTACGCGGCATCCGAAACATGATATGCAGCATCTGCTTAAAGAAGTGGACAAAATGTTGCAACTGAACGTTGACGAGCGTCCGCTAATTTGCGGCGTTGGCCTGGGCGGATACTGGGCGGAACGGATTGGTTTTCTTTGCGATATCCGCCAGGTGATCTTCAACCCTAATTTGTTCCCTTATGAGAACATGGAAGGCAAGATTGATCGCCCGGAAGAGTATGCCGATATTGCCACTAAGTGTGTGACCAACTTCCGCGAGAAGAATCGCGATCGTTGTCTGGTTATTTTGTCGCGTAATGATGAAGCACTTAACAGCCAGCGGACATCTGAAGAGTTGCATCATTATTACGAGATTGTCTGGGACGAAGAGCAGACGCACAAATTCAAGAATATCTCCCCGCATTTACAGCGCATTAAAGCGTTCAAAACCCTCGGGTAAATGCCCTCGTCGCATCAGGTAACCTTACCGGTACCTGATGCGCTCCGAATTCTGTAAGTCGGATAAGGCGTCCACGCCGCATCCGACAGTCGAGCATCAATGCCTGATGCGATGCTGCGCATCTTATCAGGACGACCAAACGCCCTCGATATACGCTTCACCCTATATTACTCTTCCGAATTTGCTCAAATAATAAACAATAAACTCTATTTTTTGATCTCACCCGGTAAAGTCGCCTATCTTTTCAGCAACAAAACTTGATTAACATCAATTTTGGTATGACCAATGCACCATTCATGTTATTCTCAATAGCGAAGAACATTTTCATTGCTGTAACCTGTTGTTAATTAAGAGCTATGTTAATAACCATTAATTAACAATTGGTTAATAAATTTAAGGGGGTCACGTTGACTACGCCATTGAAAAAGATTGTGATTGTCGGCGGCGGTGCTGGTGGGCTGGAAATGGCAACACAGCTGGGGCATAAGCTGGGACGTAAGAAAAAAGCCAAAATTACGCTGGTCGATCGTAACCACAGCCACCTGTGGAAACCGCTGCTGCACGAAGTGGCGACTGGCTCGCTTGATGAAGGCGTCGATGCGTTGAGCTATCTGGCCCATGCGCGCAATCATGGTTTCCAGTTCCAGCTGGGTTCCGTCATTGATATTGATCGTGAAGCGAAAACAATCACTATTGCAGAACTGCGCGATGAGAAAGGTGAACTGCTGGTTCCGGAACGTAAAATCGCCTATGACACCCTGGTAATGGCGCTGGGTAGCACCTCTAACGATTTCAATACGCCAGGTGTCAAAGAGAACTGCATTTTCCTCGATAACCCGCACCAGGCGCGTCGCTTTCACCAGGAGATGCTGAATCTCTTCCTGAAATACTCCGCCAACCTGGGCGCAAATGGCAAAGTGAACATTGCGATTGTCGGCGGCGGCGCGACGGGTGTAGAACTCTCCGCTGAATTGCACAACGCGGTCAAGCAACTGCACAGCTACGGTTACAAAGGCCTGACCAACGAAGCCCTGAACGTAACGCTGGTAGAAGCGGGAGAACGTATTTTGCCTGCATTACCGCCACGTATCTCTGCTGCGGCCCACAACGAGCTAACGAAACTTGGCGTTCGCGTGCTGACGCAAACCATGGTCACCAGTGCTGATGAAGGCGGCCTGCACACTAAAGATGGCGAATATATTGAGGCTGATCTGATGGTGTGGGCAGCCGGGATCAAAGCGCCAGACTTCCTGAAAGATATCGGTGGTCTTGAAACTAACCGTATCAACCAGCTGGTGGTGGAACCGACGCTGCAAACCACCCGCGATCCAGACATTTACGCTATTGGCGACTGCGCGTCATGCCCGCGTCCGGAAGGGGGCTTTGTTCCGCCGCGTGCTCAGGCTGCACACCAGATGGCGACTTGCGCAATGAACAACATACTGGCGCAGATGAACGGTAAGCCGCTGAAAAATTATCAGTATAAAGATCATGGTTCGCTGGTATCGCTGTCGAACTTCTCCACCGTCGGTAGCCTGATGGGTAACCTGACGCGCGGCTCAATGATGATTGAAGGACGAATTGCGCGCTTTGTATATATCTCGCTATACCGAATGCATCAGATTGCGCTGCATGGTTACTTTAAAACCGGATTAATGATGCTGGTGGGGAGTATTAACCGCGTTATCCGTCCGCGTTTGAAGTTGCATTAATCGACGTACACTGGCGGATGTGGCATAAACGCCTCATCCGCCCTGGACAAATGGTACGAGCGGTAGGCCTGATAAGACGCGTTAAGCGTCGCATCAGGCATTCCTTCAGACTCCTCCGAATCCTTAAGTATTTCCAGCCATTCCCGCGCTTTTCATCTTCTGTCTGATAGCTGCTTTTCTCCTTCGCTTGCATGATTGGCATAACTGCAAAGAAGGAGGTGTTCCCGTGAATAAATCAATGTTGGCGGGTATCGGGATTGGTGTCGCAGCTGCGCTGGGCGTAGCGGCAGTGGCCAGTCTGAACGTGTTTGAACGGGGCCCGCAATACGCTCAGGTTGTTTCTGCAACCCCAATCAAGGAAACGGTTAAAACACCGCGTCAGGAGTGTCGCAACGTCACAGTGACCCATCGTCGACCGGTGCAGGATGAAAATCGCATTACCGGGTCGGTGCTCGGCGCTGTTGCTGGCGGCGTGATAGGGCATCAGTTTGGTGGTGGTCGTGGTAAAGATGTCGCCACTGTTGTGGGGGCGCTGGGTGGTGGATATGCCGGTAACCAGATCCAGGGCTCTCTCCAGGAAAGCGATACTTACACGACTACGCAACAGCGTTGTAAAACGGTGTATGACAAGTCAGAAAAAATGCTCGGTTATGATGTGACCTATAAGATTGGCGATCAGCAGGGCAAAATCCGCATGGACCGCGATCCGGGTACGCAGATCCCGCTAGATAGTAATGGGCAACTGATTTTGAATAACAAAGTATAACAAGGCTGTACTCTGCAATTTGGCCCCTCATTCGCTCAGGCTGAGGGGCTTTTTTTGCGACTTATTTCACCAGTTCGGGCCATAAACGCAAAGTCGTTCCGGCAATCTGCATTAGTTTTTCCAGCGATGCACCTTCGCGTGCGCTGATCGACATCCCCTGAATAATACAATTAAGGAATTCTGCCAGATGTGTCACGTCACAGTGGGTCGGGATTTCCCCGCGCGCTTGTCGTTGACATAAAAACTGCTGCAAAGTGCGCTCTTGCATCGCATGGCGTGATTTCAACGTATTGGCGATATCTCCTGAATCTGGGGAGAGGGTGGTGCAGTTGTTGATCATGAAGCAGCCTGCCGGGGTGTCTTTGCTGGTAAAGCAGTTGGCGATGGCAGCAAAATAGTCAGCCAGCGCAGACTCCACGCTTTTCTCTTCACAAAACAGCTGTGCTTCATGCTTAGCGGCAAAACGATCGATATAGCGGTCGAGAACGGCACGAAATAACCCCTCTTTGTTGGTAAATTCCGCGTATAGCGTGGGCGCTTTGGCTCCGGTCGCTTCGACGAGGTCCGCAAGAGAAGTCGCTTCATAACCGTGTTGCCAGAACAATTTCATGGCCTTATCAAGCGCGGCATCCCTGTCGAACACTTTTGGGCGGCCACGGCTTTTTTTTACACATTGTGTTGAGTCAGTTGCCATGATGCCGTTGTACCTGGTGACTGTGAATGAAAGGTTATTATAAAAATAATCACCTCCGTTCACCAGTCCAGATCCCATAAAAATAATTGCTTTCTATTTAACTGAAATTTAAAGATTTTTAAATTAATTAATGATTGTTATAAAAAATATCTTGTATGTGATCCAGATCACATCTATCATTTAGTTATCGATCGTTAAGTAATTGCTTGCGACGTCATTCATCTGCATAAGGCCACTATTATGAAAAACGTAAAAACCCTCATCGCTGCGGCGATTTTAAGCTCCATGTCATTTGCCAGCTTTGCGGCTGTCGAAGTTCAGTCAACGCCAGAAGGCCAACAAAAAGTCGGTACAATCAGTGCTAACGCGGGGACAAATCTGGGATCGCTGGAAGAGCAGCTGGCGCAAAAAGCGGATGAGATGGGCGCAAAATCTTTCCGTATTACTTCTGTAACCGGTCCGAATACCCTCCATGGAACAGCAGTAATTTATAAATAAGCATTAACCCTCATTAATGCCTGCTACTGCTGATTTTTTCCCCGCGACATGCCGTGTCGCGGGGATTTTTTTTATCCAGGATTTACAGAGTTTGTGGGCTCACTTGATGACGGCGGACATCCACCGGCATCCCGGAACGGACATCCATCACATGTTGCATCACTTCAGCGTCAGTTTGTGCTGCATCTTTAAATGATTGCATTGCGCTATTCAGCGTAATTGGCAGCAGCTGCGGATCGTCATCAATCTTCTCTGACAGCGGCTGATGTACTTCAACCAGACGCGCACCGTTTGGTTCGGCAGAGACTTTTATCGGAGTGTTGATGATATTCACTTTGGTGCCTGGGGTGACCTGGCTAAAGAGTGTTTTGATATCGTCATCCCGCAGACGAATACAGCCAGAACTTACCCGCATGCCAATGCCGAAATCGGCGTTCGTACCGTGAAGCAAATAAACGCCGCCATAGGCCGCCAGACGAATCGCATGATGGCCCATTGGGTTATCCGGTCCAGCCGGCACTACCGCAGGCAACTCAATTCCCTGTGCTTTATAACGGGCGCGGATGTTTGCCGTTGGCGTCCAGGTTGGGTTTGCACGTTTGTCTGAAACGGTGGTCACCATTGTCGGTGTCAGCGTGTCACCACCTAACTGACCAATACCTATTGGATACACGGTTACCGAATTTTTACCCGGCGGGTAGTAATAGAGACGCAGCTCCGCAATATTGATCACAATGCCTTCGCGCGGCGCATCTGGAAGTAGGGTTTGCAACGGGATCGTTAACACGCTACCCGCGCGCGGTACGTAAGGATCAACGCCAGGGTTAGCCTGTAACAGAGCGAGAAAGCCGACGTTATATTTTTTGGCGATGGCTTCCAGAGAACCACCGTCATTTTCCACCACATGAAATTTGTTTTCGCCAACCAGACGACTGCCCGCTGGCGGCAGCGGCCAGGTGTTGGCTTTTGCCGGTAGCGCCAGCGCCACGGCAGCGGCGAACGTAAAAAACGTTAGCCAGCGAGAAAAACGCGTTTTGATCATCACCAAAAATCCATAATAAATATAAGGTTATTGTAATAAACAGATAAGCCTGAATTATGGATGGTGACAGTGTCGGATAGTGCAGGGAAGTGCAAAGAATTTGTAAATGTTGCAGATGGGGGCGCAGAAACGCCCCCGATTTACCATTAAGCGATCGCGTTCTCTTCCAGTTCACGCATAAACTGGCGTACCCATTCGATACGCGTTTTCCGCTCACTCAAATCCTGAATAAATTTCAGGCGCGTCGGACCATCAAGGCGGTAATGCTGCGGCTGTTTTTGCAGCAAACCAATCAACCAGGCCGGATTAACGTGATTCTTCTCGGCAAATTCGATCACCCCGCCTTTCTCATTACCTTCCAGCTTCCTGATCCCCAGTTTCTGCGCTTGCTGGCGCAGACGGGCAACATCCAGCAGGGTACGCGCCGGATCCGGCAGCAGGCCGAAGCGATCGATAAGCTCGACTTTGATCTCTTCCAGTTCGTTTTCCGTTTTGGCGCTGGCAATACGTTTATAGAACGACAAACGCGTATTCACGTCAGGAATGAAATCATCTGGCAATAGCGACGGCATCCGCAGCTCGACTTCTGTTTGCTGGCTGGTGAGATCTTCCAGCGACGGCTCGCGTCCGGATTTCAGTGCATCGACGGCGTTTTCCAGCAACTCCATATACAGCGAGAAACCGATGGTTTCCATTGAGCCACTTTGTTCTTCGCCAAGCAGTTCACCCGCGCCGCGAATCTCCAGATCGTGCGTTGCCAGCGCAAAACCTGCCCCGAGATCTTCCAGCGAGGCAATCGCTTCAAGACGTTTTTGTGCATCGGTAGTCATCGCTTTTGGATGCGGTGTCAGCAACCATGCATATGCCTGATGATGCGAACGTCCGACGCGACCGCGTAACTGGTGCAGCTGCGCCAGACCGAAGTGATCCGCACGTTCAATGATAATGGTGTTGGCTGTCGGGATGTCGATCCCGGTTTCGATAATGGTGGTACAAACCAGCACGTTGAAACGTTGATGATGGAAATCATTCATCACCCGTTCCAGTTCGCGCTCGCGCATCTGCCCGTGACCGATGGCGATCCGCGCTTCTGGCACCAGTTCTGCCAGCCGTTCGGCGGCTTTCTGAATGTTTTCCACATCATTGTAGAGATAATAAACCTGTCCTCCGCGCAAAATTTCACGCAGGATCGCCTCCCGGACCACCAGGCTGTCATACTCACGGACAAAGGTTTTAACTGCCAGACGACGGGCGGGCGGCGTGGCGATAATCGACAGGTCACGCATTCCGCTCATTGCCATATTCAGCGTACGTGGGATCGGCGTTGCAGTAAGCGTCAGAATATCCACGTTCGCGCGCATCGCTTTAATACGCTCTTTATGACGCACCCCGAAGCGGTGTTCTTCATCGACAATCAGCAGGCCTAAATCTTTAAACTTGACGTCACTTTGCAGCAGTTTGTGCGTACCGATCAGAATATCGATTTTCCCTTCCGCCACTTCCGCAAGGATTTGCGTCTGCTCTTTGGCGCTGCGGAAACGGGAGATCATTTCGATACGTACCGGCCAGTTGGCGAAACGGTCGCGGAAGTTGTCGTAATGCTGCTGCGCGAGAAGGGTGGTAGGCACCAACACCGCCACCTGCTTGTGGTTATCTACTGCCAGGAAAGCGGCGCGCATCGCCACTTCTGTTTTACCAAAGCCAACATCGCCGCACACCAGACGATCCATTGCCAGCGGCTGACACATGTCGCTAAGTACCGCATTAATGGCCTGCGCCTGATCCGGCGTGGTTTCAAACGGGAAGCTGTCGCAGAACAACTGATACTGCTCACGATCGTGTTTAAACGCGAAGCCCTCTTTGGCGGCGCGTTGCGCGTAGATATCCAGCAATTCCGCCGCCACATCACGCACTTTTTCCGCCGCTTTCTGCCGCGCGCGTGACCACGCATCGCCGCCAAGTTTATGCAGCGGGGCGTTTTCTTCCGCGCCACCTGCGTAACGGCTAATCAGATGCAGTGACGACACCGGAACATACAGTTTGGCGTCGTTGGCATAGGTGAGCATCAAATACTCGCCAGTAATGCCGCCCGCTTCGAGCGTGGTCATTCCGGCATAGCGCCCGACACCGTGCTCCAGATGGACCACCGGCTGACCAATATGCAGCTCCGCAAGGTTACGGATCAGTGTATCGGGGTTGATGGTGCGGCGAGAATCCTGACGACGGCGGGCAACACGTTCACCGAGCAGATCGCTTTCGCAGATCAGCGCCAGATTACGCACCTTATCGACAAAACCATGTTCGGCAGCGCCAATCATCAGATAACGCCCACGGTCGCTGGCTTCATCAAGACGCATAATGCGTTGCGGAGCAATTTTAATTCGTGCGAGCAGTTCACCCAGCGCTTCACGGCGACCTTCACTTTCTACCGAGAACACCACCGGACCGTCGAAAGTCTCGAGGAACTTACGCAGCGCATCCAGCGGCGCTTTTTGTTGCGCCTGAACGGCCAGGTCTGGCAGTTTCTGGAAACCTAAATTGGCATTCGCGGCTTTTGTCGGTAAATGTTCAGTTTTTAGCTGCACCCGGGGCCAGTTTTTCAGCTCTGAGAAGAGCTCGTCCACCCGCAGCCAGAGCGATTGTGGTGGCAACAGCGGGCGCATCGGATCGACGCCGCGATTCTCAAAACGCGCCAGCGTGTCAGCCTGGAAACGTTCGGCACTGGTTTCCAGATCGCCAGTATTCACGAGCAAGGTATTGGCAGGGAAATAACTGAACAGCGGCGGCAGTGGTTCGCTGAAGAACAATGGCTGCCAGTACTCGATCCCGGCAGGTAATGTGCCTTTACTCACTTGCTGGTAAATATGTTCCGGATCGCGCTTCACTTCGAAGGTATCGCGCCACTGGCTGCGGAACAGTTCAATTGCCGCTTTATCGGTCGGAAATTCGTGCGCGGGCAGCAGATTGATCGCTTCTACTTCCTCCAGCGTGCGCTGGCTGTCGACGTCAAACACCCGCAGGCTGTCGATTTCATCATCAAAGAAATCAAGACGATAAGGCAGCTCACTCCCCATCGGGAAGAGATCCAGCAACGCGCCGCGCGTGGCGTATTCGCCGTGCTCCATCACCTGGTCAACATGGCGATAACCGGCGCTGTCCAGTTGGGTTCGTAATGCATCTCGTGACAGGCGCTGACCTTTTTTCATCACCAGCGCATGACCGTGGAGAAAACTGTGTGGGCAAACGCGCTGCATAAGCGTATTCACCGGAACAATCAGTACGCCACGCTGCATCGTCGGTAGCTGGTAAAGGGTGGAAAGGCGCGAGGAGATAATGTCCTGATGAGGCGAAAAACTGTCGTAGGGAAGAGTTTCCCAGTCCGCCAGATTCATCACCATCTGATCGGTGAACTGGCTGATTTCATCATGCAAACGCAGAGCATTTTGCATATCTGGTGCAATGAGTACCACCGGACCGGCGTGACGTTCGGCAATTTCCGCTACCAGCGTTGCACAGGCTGCGCCGGTTAACTCGCCCAGCAGACGCTGCTCACCCGCTTTGACGGGCAGCGTATAACGATATTGTTCAGGCATAACGGTTGTCAGATTCTCGTTAGGATATGCCTCAACATATGGGGGCATATCTCTGATAAGCAATGCTGTTCATTATCCGTAATCGACATGGTTTAGCAAATTGAATCGCCCCGGCTGGGGCGATGGCTTAGCGGGAGTAACTGACGGCAGCGGGCAGTGAAGGCGGGGAGAACAACAGATCGCTGAATGCACGCTGTGAAAGTTTTCTTACCAGCAAGCCCGCAACAGTACAGATGAACAAACTGACAAAGGGATAAACCAGCAGGAGTGTCAGTTCGACTTGCGGCGACCAGCGTGCTGCGTTCATTTGCGCAAGCAGAGTTAAGCTGAATATTTCAACCAGAATGCGATGGGTGGTGTAGATAGCAATGGTGTTGGAGCCAATCACATTCAGCAGGCTGGTGGAGCGCATACCGAATTGTTGCTCGTATTGATAAAACAGCTTCATGATCACCACAATCGATACCAGCGACAACAGCAGCGAGATAGTAAACAACCAGGCACCGACCGCCAGAACGGTAAGCAAAGAAGCCATCAGCAGATGGCGGCGCAACGGCACCTCTTTAACACAGGTCATTAATGTTGCGCCAAACCATGCGCCAAGGCTGTAATAAGGCAAATTGCGGATCACACTGTTCATTCCCCACCACGGCGTGGGAACGAAATTAACCGCCACACTCAGCAGTACAAACAAGGCGAATAGTGGCAGCGCCAGACGGCTAAAAATTTTACATACCACGAAATAGACAATTAACGCATACAGATACCACAAGCTGGTGCTGGCTGTGATCATCCCGTGCAGGAACTCACCGGTGGAATCGGCATACGCGGCATTGGAAGCGTTGCTTAAATCGCGCTCAGGTGCCAGCCACTGGTTAAGCGCACTTAACGCCAGCCACTGCACCACGCCCCAAAGCGCCAGCACCCAAAAGATGCTCCAGATGCGTTTATCGAGACAATTTCCCCACGGTACGCTGTCGATATAGCGGCGAATCAAATAGCCGGAAATAAAGAAAAAAACCGGCATACGAAAGGGTGCAAGGTAAAGATTGAAATAGATCCAGCATTTGCTCAGGACTTCCGATAACGGATGCTGAAAAGTGGTCAGATGCGGATAAAAGGTAATGACCGAGTGATAAATCACCACCAGACAAATACATAACCCTTTGATCTGGTTAATCCATAGCTCTTTTTGTTTCATCAGGACAACACGCTCTTTTTTAATTTACATGCGGTTGATCCTGCGGGTTATGACCCTATGTGTAATGGGTATCTGTCTGTATTGGATGATTTTTCAGATTAAGATCAGGCGGCAAGATTGATGATAAAACATGGCAATTTAGCCGATTGATTCACGGGGGCTTTTCAGATTAGCCCTGACGATCACTTACAGTTCAGACGTTTACCCATCTTGCTTTCGCTTATATACTCGTGTCTTTGCTACAGCAACCAGACGGATTTCATGTACCAACCTGTCGCTCTATTTATTGGCCTGCGTTACATGCGTGGGCGTGCAGCGGATCGCTTCGGTCGTTTCGTCTCCTGGCTTTCTACCATCGGCATTACCCTCGGGGTGATGGCGCTGGTCACAGTATTGTCAGTGATGAACGGCTTTGAGCGCGAGCTGCAAAACAACATCCTTGGCCTGATGCCACAGGCAATTCTCTCTTCTGAGCATGGCTCTCTTAACCCGCAGCAACTCCCGGAAACGGCAGTCAAACTGGACGGCGTTAATCGCGTCGCACCTATTACTACCGGTGATGTGGTACTGCAAAGCGCGCGCAGCGTGGCGGTCGGGGTGATGCTCGGTATCGACCCGGCGCAAAAAGATCCACTTACACCGTATCTGGTCAATGTGAAACAAACTGACCTCGAGCCGGGGAAATATAATGTCATCCTCGGCGAACAACTTGCCTCACAGCTAGGCGTTAATCGCGGTGATCAAATCCGCGTGATGGTACCATCTGCCAGCCAGTTCACGCCGATGGGGCGTATTCCAAGCCAGCGCCTGTTCAATGTGATTGGCACTTTCGCCGCCAACAGTGAAGTCGATGGCTATGAAATGCTGGTGAATATTGAGGATGCCTCGCGTCTGATGCGTTATCCGGCAGGCAATATTACCGGCTGGCGTTTGTGGCTGGATGAGCCGCTGAAAGTCGACTCATTAAGTCAGCAAAAACTGCCTGAAGGCAGCAAATGGCAGGACTGGCGTGATCGTAAAGGCGAGTTGTTCCAGGCCGTACGCATGGAAAAAAATATGATGGGTTTACTGCTGAGCCTGATTGTCGCCGTTGCGGCGTTTAACATTATTACCTCACTAGGGCTGATGGTAATGGAGAAGCAGGGCGAAGTAGCGATCCTGCAAACGCAAGGCTTAACTCCGCGACAAATCATGATGGTCTTTATGGTGCAAGGGGCCAGCGCCGGGATTATCGGTGCGATCCTCGGAGCGGCGCTTGGCGCCCTGCTTGCCAGCCAGTTAAATAATCTGATGCCGATAATCGGCGTCCTGCTTGATGGCGCGGCGCTGCCGGTCGCTATCGAACCTTTACAGGTCATTGTTATTGCGCTGGTGGCGATGGCTATCGCGCTGCTGTCTACGCTTTACCCTTCATGGCGCGCTGCCGCCACTCAACCCGCTGAGGCTTTACGTTATGAATAAGATCCTGTTGCAATGCGACAACCTGTGCAAACGCTATCAGGAAGGCAGTGTGCAAACCGATGTGCTGCACAATGTCAGTTTCAGCGTCGGCGAAGGTGAAATGATGGCGATCGTCGGTAGCTCTGGTTCCGGTAAAAGCACCTTGCTGCACTTGTTGGGCGGGCTGGATACGCCAACCTCCGGCGATGTGATCTTTAACGGTCAACCGATGAGCAAACTGTCTTCGGCGGCGAAAGCAGAGCTGCGCAACCAGAAGCTGGGCTTTATTTATCAGTTTCACCACCTGCTGCCGGATTTTACCGCCCTGGAAAACGTGGCTATGCCGCTGCTGATTGGCAAGAAAAAGCCCGCTGAAATCAACAGCCGTGCACTTGAGATGTTAAAAGCGGTGGGGCTGGATCATCGTGCGAATCACCGCCCATCTGAACTTTCTGGCGGCGAACGCCAGCGTGTGGCGATTGCCCGTGCGCTGGTGAATAACCCGCGCCTGGTACTGGCGGATGAACCTACCGGTAACCTCGATGCGCGTAACGCCGACAGCATCTTCCAGTTGCTTGGGGAATTGAATCGCTTGCAGGGCACCGCCTTCCTGGTGGTTACTCACGACCTGCAACTGGCGAAACGTATGAGCCGCCAGTTAGAAATGCGTGATGGTCGTCTGACGGCGGAACTGAGCCTGATGGGGGCGGAGTAATGGCGATGCCTTTATCGTTATTAATTGGCCTGCGTTTTAGTCGCGGACGGCGGCGCGGCGGCATGGTGTCGCTGATCTCCGTTATTTCTACCATTGGCATTGCCCTCGGCGTGGCGGTATTGATCGTCGGCTTAAGCGCGATGAACGGCTTTGAACGCGAACTGAACAACCGTATTCTGGCGGTGGTGCCGCATGGTGAAATCGAGGCGGTGGATCAGCCGTGGACTAACTGGCAGGAAGCACTGGATCACGTGCAAAAAGTGCCGGGTATTGCCGCTGCCGCGCCGTATATCAATTTCACCGGGCTGGTGGAAAGTGGCGTGAATCTTCGCGCAATCCAGGTGAAGGGCGTTAACCCGCAACAGGAACAGCGTCTGAGCGCATTACCCTCGTTTGTCCAGGGCGATGCGTGGCGCAATTTTAAAGCGGGCGAACAGCAAATTATCATCGGCAAAGGCGTGGCGGATGCGCTGAAAGTGAAGCAGGGGGATTGGGTGTCGATTATGATCCCCAACTCGAATCCCGAGCATAAACTGATGCAGCCAAAACGTGTGCGTTTGCACGTTGCCGGTATTTTGCAGTTGAGTGGTCAACTCGATCACAGTTTTGCCATGATCCCGCTGGCGGATGCCCAACAATATCTTGATATGGGTTCCAGCGTGTCAGGTATTGCCCTTAAAATGACGGATGTTTTCAACGCCAATAAGCTGGTACGCGATGCGGGTGAAGTGACCAACAGCTATGTTTATATTAAAAGTTGGATTGGTACTTACGGCTATATGTATCGCGATATCCAGATGATCCGCGCCATTATGTATCTGGCGATGGTACTGGTGATTGGCGTGGCCTGTTTCAACATCGTCTCCACCTTAGTGATGGCGGTGAAAGACAAGAGTGGCGATATCGCAGTATTAAGAACGCTGGGGGCGAAAGATGGTTTAATTCGCGCCATCTTTGTCTGGTATGGATTGCTGGCAGGGCTGTTCGGCAGCCTGTGTGGGGTGATTATCGGTGTGGTGGTTTCACTGCAACTTACCCCGATTATTGAGTGGATTGAAAAGTTGATCGGTCATCAGTTCCTCTCCAGCGATATCTATTTTATTGATTTCCTGCCATCGGAATTGCACTGGCTGGACGTCTTCTACGTACTGGTCACAGCATTGTTGCTGAGTCTTTTGGCAAGTTGGTATCCGGCGCGGCGCGCCAGTAATATTGACCCTGCGCGAGTCCTTAGCGGCCAGTAAAGGCAGTACATTAAAACAAGGAGCGGCAATGTATTACGGGTTTGATATTGGTGGAACAAAAATTGCGCTTGGCGTGTTTGATAGCGGTCGGCAGTTGCAGTGGGAAAAGCGGGTGCCGACACCGCGTGACAGCTATGACGCATTTTTAGATGCAGTGTGTGAGCTGGTAGCTGAAGCTGACCAACGTTTTGGCTGTAAAGGTTCTGTCGGCATCGGTATTCCGGGAATGCCGGAAACAGAAGATGGTACGCTGTATGCCGCCAATGTCCCCGCTGCCAGCGGTAAACCGCTGCGTGCCGACCTGAGCGCACGTCTTGATCGCGATGTACGCCTTGATAACGATGCCAACTGTTTTGCCCTTTCAGAAGCCTGGGATGATGAATTTACTCAATATCCACTGGTGATGGGGTTGATTCTCGGCACCGGCGTTGGCGGCGGGCTGATTTTCAACGGCAAACCGATTACCGGTAAAAGCTACATTACCGGCGAGTTTGGCCATATGCGTCTGCCGGTTGATGCGTTAACCATGATGGGGTTGGATTTCCCGTTACGCCGCTGCGGCTGTGGTCAGCATGGCTGCATTGAAAATTATCTGTCTGGTCGCGGTTTTGCGTGGCTGTATCAACACTATTATCATCAACCGTTGCAGGCTCCCGAAATTATTGCGCTTTATGATCAAGGCGATGAGCAGGCAAGGGCGCACGTTGAGCGTTATCTGGATTTATTAGCGGTTTGTCTGGGAAATATCCTGACCATTGTTGACCCTGACCTGGTCGTCATTGGTGGTGGCTTATCGAATTTCCCGGCAATCACAACGCAACTGGCGGACAGGCTGCCTCGTCATCTCTTACCTGTAGCTCGTGTTCCGCGCATTGAACGCGCGCGCCACGGTGATGCGGGAGGAATGCGTGGTGCGGCCTTCCTACATCTAACCGATTAAACAACAGAGGTTGCTATGCTGTCGCGTCGGGGTCATCGGTTAAGTCGTTTTCGTAAAAATAAACGCCGCCTGCGCGAGCGTTTGCGTCAGCGTATTTTTTTCAGAGATAAAGTGGTGCCGGAAGCAATGGAAAAACCAAGAGTACTCGTACTGACAGGGGCAGGGATTTCTGCGGAATCAGGTATTCGTACCTTTCGCGCCGCAGATGGCCTGTGGGAAGAACATCGGGTTGAAGATGTGGCAACGCCGGAAGGTTTCGATCGCGATCCTGAACTGGTGCAAGCGTTTTATAACGCCCGTCGTCGACAGCTGCAGCAGCCAGAAATTCAGCCTAACGCCGCGCATCTTGCGCTGGCTAAACTGCAAGACGCCCTCGGCGATCGCTTTTTGCTGGTAACGCAGAATATAGACAACCTGCATGAACGCGCAGGTAATACCAATGTCATTCATATGCATGGGGAATTGCTGAAAGTTCGTTGTTCGCAAAGTGGTCAGGTTCTCGACTGGACCGGAGACGTTACGCCAGAAGATAAATGCCATTGTTGCCAGTTCCCGGCACCCTTGCGCCCGCACGTCGTTTGGTTTGGCGAAATGCCACTCGGCATGGATGAAATTTATATGGCGTTGTCGATGGCTGATATTTTCATTGCCATTGGTACTTCCGGGCATGTTTATCCGGCGGCTGGGTTTGTTCACGAAGCGAAACTGCATGGCGCGCACACCGTGGAACTGAATCTCGAACCAAGTCAGGTCGGTAATGAATTTGCCGAGAAATATTACGGCCCGGCAAGCCAGGTGGTGCCTGAGTTTGTTGAAAAGTTGCTGAAGGGATTATAAAGCAGGAAGCATTGCCTGATGCGCTACGCTTATCAGGCCTACAAGGGGACGCAATTAATTGAATTTGCGGGTTTTGTGGGCCGGATAAGGCGTTCGCGCCCCATCCGGCATAATACACGCGCACTTTTCCGGCCTCTTTTATCGTTTACTCGTCAATAACAATGCGGCAATAAACGTACAGACACCAATTAGCCCTGCCCAGAGTGGCGATATTCTGGTAATCGCAAAGCTATTATCGATATACAAACATAAAGCCTGATAACCCATATTGGCAATAGTCATCGCCACTGCAAATTTTAACGCATAAATAAAACGAGTCGTGTAGCAAAAGATCCAGGAAAATAAGATAAACGTCGCAGCCCAGGCGATAAAACCTAATGTGTTGGTGCTGCCGGGGGGAGCATTTTCATGCTGTTGTCCTGGATGCGGATAATACGTCAGTGGCGGCGTCGGTTGTTTTAATATCTGTGCTTGTAGAACAGCCAATGCATTATTGATTCCCTGATACCAGAGATCTGCATTTAAATAAGCCAGCGTGTGATTTTCTATCAGAAGGCCGAGATGTTTATCGTCCAGACCACTTTCAACCTAGCCGTTGGTGATCATAATTAACCGTGGTTCGCGGGTAGTAAATAGTAACAGAACACTTCCTTTTACATTACTCAATGAAGATGACGCATGCGCCAGCATCGCTTTACCATTTTGTCTGAGACTGGCTTCATTATTAATGTCGGGTAAAATCACAATAAACGGTGCAATTCCCGTTTGTTGGCGAAAAAGCTCGGCTTTACGTGCGATCTCTTCAGCATCCGGTACAGTACCGGTAACATCCGTAAAAAGTGTCTTCATTATTGGAATCAATGGTTTACTGGTTGCTACCAGAGGCAGGAGTATCAGTAAACTGAGCAGTATAATGAATTTTTTCATGGGCGGGACTTCCGTTTCCTGCGAGATTTTTTGGTGGAGGGGAGCGTGATTATCAGACCGACACTACCGAAAATAATGCCTGCTATGCCAACAAAGCCCCATTTAAAAAAATTAACCCAGGGATTGTTTATTTCGGCTTGTTCTGGATGCCCTGGCGGATAATAGACATTGACTCTGTCACCTTCGCTATCTTCATAAAAATCACTACCGATATTCGAATTGAAAATTAGCGTGTAATCTGGCGTAGGGCGAAAGGCAACCACTGGATACCAGGAACCATTATCATCGACGTCGTTTGAGTGATTGTTGTACCAAACGGCATCAACAATGATTCCTTCTGTATGAACCGCGCTTTTGGTAAAAGTAAAATGGTAATAAAAGATGATTGCAGAAATAACGAGCAATATCAGACCGATACCGAGAAAAGCGCGGGATAACACTTTACTGTCCTGACTCATTAGCCACATCCTTGCTAAATAAAAAACGGGCGGTAATGCCACCGCCCGCTTGCTGAATTAACGTCCTGCTTTCAGCTTCTGATAATACTCTTCATAAATGCTGCTGGCTGCGCCAACGTCATTCTGCCATTCACCATTTTTAATGGTTTCAGCATCCGGGTAGAGCGTTTTATCGTTCGCCACTTCCGGGCTTAACAGCTTACGCGCCGCAAGGTTTGGCGTTGGATAACCGATAGTTTCAGCAACCTGTTTTGCCACATCCGGGCGCAGCAGGAAGTTGATCAATTTCAGCGCGCCTTCTTTGTTTTTGGCATTTGCCGGGATCGCCAGGCTGTCCATCCAGAAAATGCCGCCTTCTTTCGGCCACACCACGTCAATTGGCGTACCCGCCTGCCGTGCAACGAAAGCAGAACCGTTCCAGATCATGCCGAGGTTAACTTCGCCTTCCATGTACGGGTTAGCTGGGTTATCGGAGTTAAACGCTGCGACGTTTGGCATCAGTTTTTTCAGCTCGTTATATGCAGCTTCAATCTCTTTCGGATCGGTGGTGTTACCGGAGTAGCCCAGCTTACGCAGCGCCATCTGGAACACTTCACGGGCATCGTCGGTCAACAGCAGGCTGCCTTTGTACTCAGGCTTCCACAGATCGGCCCAGCTGGTGACAGATTTCGGATCCACCGCATCACCGTTAACACCAATCGCCGTCGCACCCCAGATATACGGAATGGAGTAATCGTTATTCGGGTCAAACGGCTTGTTGAGCATGTCTGGATCGAGATTGCTGAAGTTCGTTAACTTCGACTTGTCGATCTTCTGGATCATCCCTTCTTTACGCATTTTATCGACGTAATAGGTTGAAGGAACCACCAGGTCATAGGCACCGTCTTTGTACGTTTTCAGCTTGGCGTACATGGTTTCGTTCGACTCGTAAGTCGAATAGATAACCTTAATACCGGTTTCTTTGGTGAACTGTTCAAGCAGTCCTGGCGGCACGTACTCGGTCCAGTTGTAGAAATACAGCGTGTTGTTGTCATCGGCGTGAGCGGCGCTCATGCCCAGTGCCAGAGCACCCGCCGCGAGCAGGTGGCGTGACCATTTTTTCATTTAACGTCCCCTGTGTTACCTTTCGTTTTATCACGAGCAATAAGCTGGCTGGCAATAACCATCACCAGCGACAGCACCAGTAATATGGTTGCCAGCGCGTTAACTTCCGGCGATACGCCGACTTTGACCATCGAATAAATTTTTAACGGCAGAATTTCATAACTTGGTCCGGTGACGAACGAAGAAACTACCACATCGTCCATCGACAGGGTAAAGCTTAACACCCAGCCCGCCGCCACCGCAGGCATTGCCAGTGGCAGAATGATTTTTCGCAGAATGGTAAATTCACTGGCACCGAGATCTTTCGCCGCTTCCAGCATCCGCACGTCAAAACCTTTCAGGCGCGAATACACCGTCACCACCACAAACGGCAGGCAGAAGGTGATATGCGAGAACAGCAGCGACCAGAAGCCAAGCTGAATACCCAGCAGCATAAACAGCACCAGCAGAGAAATCGCCATCACGATATCTGGTGACATCATCACCACAAACAGCATTCCGCTAACGAACGGCTTACCACGAAAGCGATAACGGTACAGCGCAACTGCCGTCAGTGAACCGATAAGCGTAGCAAATGTCGCCGAAAACACCGCCATTGTTAGTGAATGCTGCGCTGCCTGTAACAGGCTGTCGTTGTTCATCAGCAGGCTATACCATTTGGTGGTAAAACCCTGCCAGTTGATGCCAAAGCGCGAGCTGTTAAAGGAGTTCACAATCAAAATAATGATTGGGATATACAGGTACGCGTAGATAGCGGTCATAAAACCGCCGCGAAGCAGTCGACCGATCATTCGAGTTCCACCTTTTTATTCAGCAGACGAGAAGCGCGCCAGTAAACCAGCAACATCAGGCCCATTACGATAGTCAGCGTAATGCTGGTGGCTGCACCAAACGGCCAGTCACGAATATTGAGGAACTGTACCTTGATGACGTTACCGATCAGCAGGTTTTTCGCACCGCCCATCAGGTCGGACACATAGAACAGGCCCATCGCTGGCAGCATCACCAGCAGACATCCGGCAATAATTCCCGGCATCGTCAGTGGAATAATGATACGGATAAAAGTCTGTAACTTGCTGGCACCGAGATCGCGCGCTGCCTCAAGCAACGGCTTATCCAGTTTTTCGATACTGGAATACAGCGGCATCACCATAAACGGCAGCAGAATGTAAACCAGACCGATAATCACCGCACTGGGCGTGAACATGATGCGAATTGGTGTATCTATAACGCCCAGCCAGAGCAAAAACTCGTTGAGATAGCCTTTGGTGCTGAGGAAAATTTTCAGCCCGTAGATACGAATCAATGAGTTGGTCCAGAAGGGAACAATCAGCAGAAACAGCAGCAGCGGACGCACCTTGTGTGGCAGCTTCGCCAGAAACCAGGCAAACGGGTAGCCCAGCACCAGGCAGGCGAGGGTGGCGATCAGCGCCATATTCAGCGAGTGCAATAGCACTTCAAAATAGAGCGGATCGAGCAGACGCGTATAGTTATCCAGCGTAAAGACCATTTTGACGAAACTGGCGTCGTCGCGGGTCAAAAAGCTGGTGCCAATGATCATCAGGTTGGGCAGAAAGACAAACAACACAAGCCAACCGACAATAGTGACAATCACTACATTCTGGAACTTACTTGTGTTCTTCATCAGCCAGTACGACCTCCCAGCTTTCTACCCAATTAATGGCCATTTTTTGGTCGAGAGAGTGGTCAAAGTCAGGATCGTCTTCATTGAAGAATTCGCTGACCATCACCATCTTGCCATTTTCCAGTTCAACAACCGACTCCAGCGTCATGCCTTTGTAGTTACGCTCGCGAACGTAACCAATTAGCCCTTCAGCGTGGTTGTCGTCGTTAATCTCTTCAACACGTAAGTCTTCCGGGCGCAGCAGAACATGCAGTTTTTGCCCCGGTTCAACGGCGAAGTTAACGTAGATATTACATTCGCGGCCTTCAACGTTGGCGCGTACGCGCTGCTCGTCGAGACGTTCGATGACCGTTGCGTTAAACATATTGATTTCGCCAATGAACCCGGCAACAAACAGGTTTTTCGGCTCTTCGTAGATTTCACGCGGCGTGCCGTCTTGCTCGATGCGACCATCGCGCATCACCACAATCCTGTCTGACATGGTGAGTGCTTCTTCCTGGTCGTGAGTCACGAAGACGAATGTAATGCCAAGCTTACGCTGTAACGCTTTCAGCTCGTTCTGCATTTGCTTACGCAGTTTGTAATCCAGCGCTGAGAGCGACTCATCCAGCAACAAAAGACGAGGCTTGTTAACCACCGCACGGGCAATGGCGACGCGTTGCTGTTGACCACCAGAGAGCTGATGCGGTTTACGTTGAGCGAAGGTTTCCAGCTGCACCATCCGCAGGGCTTCCATAACGCGGGGCGTAATTTCAGCAGCGGGGGTTTTTTGCATGCGCAACCCAAAGGCCACATTTTCGAACACGGTCATGTGGGGGAAAAGTGCGTAGCTTTGGAAAACAGTGTTCACATAGCGGTTTTCCGCCGGAACGTGGGTGATGTCCTCGTTATCCAGCATGATGCGTCCGGAATCAACAGTTTCCAGACCTGCAATCAGGCGAAGAACGGTTGTTTTACCGCAGCCAGAAGGGCCAAGCAGCGTGAGGAACTCGCCATTGTTGATAGTCAGATCCAGCTGGGGAATGACCTCTTTACCATCAAAGCATTTGCGAATTCCCGCCAATTGCACCAGCGGTGAAAGCGAACTCGGTTGTTTATTCAATTTTTTACTCTGTCCCATGTAAACGCAACGGATGGCTTACCGATGCGGGGTTTGTGGTTAACCACCTTGGTGACTCTTAATGAGGGCGGTAATTCTACGGCAAACCGCTTGAATCGCCAATCTTTGTTGTGAATTACTGGCTTAGCTTTATATTCATTAAGGTAATGCTGATAAATATTCCCGCTTGCAGGGGTAAAAGTGACCTGACGCAATATTTGTCTTTTCTTGCTTCTTAATAATGTTGTCACAAAAAGTGAGGGTGACTACATGGATAAACTACTTGAGCGATTTTTGAACTACGTGTCTCTGGATACCCAATCAAAAGCAGGGGTGAGACAGGTTCCCAGCACGGAAGGCCAATGGAAGTTATTGCATCTACTGAAAGAGCAGCTCGAAGAGATGGGGCTTATCAATGTGACCTTAAGTGAGAAGGGCACTTTGATGGCGACGTTACCGGCTAACGTCCCTGGCAATATCCCGGCGATTGGCTTTATTTCTCATGTGGATACCTCACCGGATTGCAGCGGCAAAAATGTGAATCCGCAAATTGTTGAAAACTATCGCGGTGGCGATATTGCGCTGGGTATCGGCGATGAAGTTTTATCACCGGTTATGTTCCCGGTGCTGCATCAGCTACTGGGTCAGACGCTGATTACTACCGATGGTAAAACCTTGTTAGGTGCCGATGACAAAGCAGGTATTGCAGAAATCATGACCGCGCTGGCGGTATTGCAACAGAAAAACATTCCGCATGGTGATATTCGCGTCGCCTTTACCCCGGATGAAGAAGTGGGCAAAGGGGCGAAACATTTTGATGTTGACGCCTTCGATGCCCGCTGGGCTTACACTGTTGATGGTGGTGGCGTAGGCGAACTGGAGTTTGAAAACTTCAACGCCGCGTCGGTCAATATCAAAATTGTCGGTAACAATGTTCACCCGGGCACGGCGAAAGGAGTGATGGTAAATGCGCTGTCGCTGGCGGCACGTATTCATGCGGAAGTTCCGGCGGATGAAAGCCCGGAAATGACAGAAGGCTATGAAGGTTTCTATCACCTGGCGAGCATGAAAGGCACCGTTGAACGGGCCGATATGCATTACATCATCCGTGATTTCGACCGTAAACAGTTTGAAGCGCGTAAACGTAAAATGATGGAGATCGCCAAAAAAGTGGGCAAAGGGTTACATCCTGATTGCTACATTGAATTGGTGATTGAAGACAGTTACTACAATATGCGCGAGAAAGTGGTTGAGCATCCGCATATTCTCGATATCGCCCAGCAGGCGATGCGTGACTGCGATATTGAACCGGAACTGAAACCGATCCGCGGCGGTACCGACGGCGCGCAGTTGTCGTTTATGGGATTACCTTGCCCGAACCTGTTCACTGGCGGTTACAACTATCATGGTAAGCATGAGTTTGTGACTCTGGAAGGTATGGAAAAAGCGGTGCAGGTGATCGTCCGTATTGCCGAGTTAACGGCGCAACGGAAGTCGTGATTGCCCGATGCGTATGTGGACTGCCAATTACCGGGATGAAACCGTTATATTGACACTGGTCCACATACTTATCGTGCCTACAGGCGTTCAGTGCATGTAGGCACGATAAGGCGCAATCAGCACCACATCCGGCTTAAATCCAAACTTACCCTTCGAAGAACCAATACCCGCTATTTACCAGCGCCGCGAGCATTGCGAGGAATGACGGATCTTCCAGCGCATCGCCAAAATTCTCCGCAGTCAGCGCAATGTTGCTGGCGAGTGCATCCAGTGCCGGACGGTGCGGGGAATCGATCTTCTCACCATTGGCATACACGTCGTCGCCAATGCGCAATACGCGCAGACCACCCAGGCGCACCAGCACATCACCTTGTTTCAGCGCATCGTAGATTTCATCTGGCTGATAAGGCGGTTCCGGCGGCGCGATATCCAGTTCATGACGTGACTGGGATATAAACTCGCCAAACCATTGCTTAAAGTGTTCCGGCTGGTTGATCAATTCGAGCATCATCTCACGCAGTTTATCCATCTCTTGCGGCAGAACATCCGCAGGATGAGCGCGAGGTGGAACATCCGGATCGCTGTAGTAGTTGCCGCCCAGTTCACGTTGCAGCACATAATCGGCAAATCCGCTAATCAGTTCCCGCGTATTCGGCGCGCGAAAACCCACGGAATAGTTCATCGCATTTTCCAGCGCGTAGCCTTCATGCGGGAATCCTGGCGGAATATAAAGAATATCGCCAGGCTCCAGCTCTTCATCGATGATGGCTTCGAACGGATCGACCTGTAACAGATCCGGGTGCGGACAGTGCTGTTTCATTTGCAGCTTTTCGCCCACTCGCCAGCGACGACGACCGGTACCCTGAATGATAAACACGTCGTACTGATCGAGATGCGGGCCGACGCCGCCGCCCGGTACAGAAAAAGAGATCATCAGATCATCAATACGCCAGTCCGGTAGTTCACGGAACGGTCGCATCAGCGCGGCGGTCGGCTCATGCCAGTGGTTCACTGCCTGTACCAGTAATGACCAGTTGGTTTCACCGAGATGATCGTAGCTTTCGAACGGGCCGTGGCTGACCTGCCATTTGCCATCCTGGTGACTGACCAGTCGACTGTCAACTTCGCTTTCCATCGCCAGACCCGCCAACTCGTCTGGAGAGATCGGGTCAATAAAATTATTAAAGCCGCGTTTTAACACCACCGGGCGTTTCTGCCAGTGACGTTCAAGAAAATCGGGCCAGTTAAGAGTGAGTTGGTATTCCATGTTAAGCATCCACAGGCTGGTATCTGCAACCGATTATAACGGATGCTTAACGTAATGCGTGAAGTATGGACATATTTATTCATCTTTCGGCGCAGAATGCTGGCGACCAAAAATCACCTCCATCCGCGCACCGCCCAGCATGCTCTCTCCGGCGACGATTTTACCCTCATATTGCTCGGTGATTTCGCGGGCTACCGCCAGCCCTACACCTTGCCCAGGGCGTAAAGTATCAACCCGTTGACCACGGTCGAAAATGACCTCTCGCTTGCTTAATGGAATACCGGGGCCATCATCCTCGACCACAATATAGAGATGCTCGTCGGTTTGCCTTGCAGAAATTTCGACAAACTCGAGGCAATATTTACAGGCATTATCCAGCACGTTGCCCATCACCTCGACAAAATCGTTCTGCTCACCGACAAAGCTGATCTCTGGCGAAATATCGAGAGAGATATTGACCCCTTTGCGTTGATACACTTTGTTCAGCGCTGAGGTGAGATTGTCCAGCAGTGGGGCGACCGGATGCAGCTCGCGGCTGAGCAATGTCCCGCCGCGCATACTGGCACGATGCAGGTAGTAGCCAATTTGCTGTGAAATGCGGCTGATTTGCTCCAGCATTACCGGCTCAGCATCACTGACGCTCATCTTTTCACTACGCAGAGAACGCAGCGTACTTTGCAGCACCGCCAGTGGCGTTTTCAGACTATGGGTCAGGTCGGTGAGCGTCGTACGGTATTTGTCGTAACGTTCGCGTTCACTTTTTAACAATCGGTTCAGGTTTCGTACCAGACTGGTCAGTTCTCGCGTTGTGGCTGGATTGAGCAATTCGCGGTTATGTTCTTCCAGTTCGCGGACTTCTTTTGCCAGGGCTTCGATGGGGCGTAAACTCCACCAGGCGGCGACCCACAGCAGCGGGATCACTAACAGCAGATTGGCTGAGAGCACATAGATAAACCAGCTCCAGACCATATAGGAACTTTTTAGCTCCACCGGAATGGTATCCACCACCACAATGGTTAATTTTGGCATCCGCGATGTTGCCGGGTAGACGTTTACTGCCACCGAGTGGGTCATCTCCGCGTCGTCATCATCTTCCCGCACTTCCTGCAACTGTTGCTGTATCGAATGATCTCCACTCAGCAAGAGGCTGGTATCGTTAACATCCGCTTCAATTTCATGAAAACCATTCGATTTCAGCCAGTCAGGCTGGATCATCTTCATCAGCCAGGGCACGTCACGTTGCGCCCATAAAAGCTGCCCGTTCTCATCATAAATTAGCGTCATGGTGGGGCTTTGCTTGTCGATATTTTCGGGTAACTCGACATGCAACTTATTGTTTTCCCACTTCGCAAGGGTATAGAACAGATTGCTCTCGCCACGTAACAGCCGAAACGTAGTTTTATCGAAACTGACGCTATAACCGATCAGCGCGACCATTCCGTAGGCAAGCGAAAGCACCAGTACTACCGCAGCCGTTGCCAACAGAAAACGTACCCGCAGTGAGAGCGGGAAAAAAAGACGCAGTAATTTTTTCATCAGCGCAATTCGAACAAATAGCCCTGGCCGCGAACGGTAGTAATCACTTCTTGCGGATATTGTGCCTGAATTTTTTTGCGCAGACGTCCCATCAGTACATCAATGGTATGGCTTTCCCGCAGCTCCGCATCCGGATAGAGTTGGAGCATTAACGAATCTTTGCTCACCACTTTGCCATTATTGCGTATCAACGTTTCCATAATGGTGTATTCGAACGCGGTCAGTTTGATCACTTCGTCATTAATAGATAATTCACGGCGAGAGAGATCAACCTGAAACGGGGGTAGCGAAATGACCTGTGAAGCCAGGCCGCTATTACGCCGCATTAATGCCTGCATTCGCGCCATCACCTCTTCAATATGAAACGGTTTAGTCACGTAATCATCAGCACCGGCACTTAATACTTCGACTTTGTCCTGCCAGCTTTCACGGGCGGTTAATACCAGAATCGGCAGTGAAACATCATTGCTACGCCAGCGGCGAATCAGTGACAGACCGTCCTCGTCAGGCAATCCGAGATCGACAATCGCAATATCCGGTAAATGTTCATTGAGATAATAATCGGCTTCTTTGGCATCTTCTGCGTCATCGACCTGATGACCAGCATCCTGAATCTGAACTTTAAGGTGGTGACGTAACAACGCATTGTCTTCAACAACCAGTACGCGCATTTTTATTTCTCCCTGTCTTAATTATTAAAATAGTGTAACGCGATTATGTGTTTATGGGGGTAAACATTAAATAAACCAGCGGGGAGGGGAGGTAAAGTGAAAAAAGAAAAAGTGGATAATTTTAATAAACAGGCCGGACAGCATCGCCATCCGGCACTGATACGAGTTTATTTCAGCTCATCAACCATGGTGATAGCTCGACCAATATAGTTAGCCGGCGTCATCGCTTTCAGGCGGGCTTTCTCTTCTTCTGGCAACGCCAGACCATCGATAAACTGCTTCATGCCTTCGGCGTCAACGCGCTTACCGCGAGTCAGCTCTTTCAGCTTCTCGTACGGTTTTTCGATGCCATAGCGACGCATAACTGTCTGGATTGGCTCAGCCAGCACTTCCCAGTTGTGATCCAGCTCATCCAGCAGATGGTCACGGTTTACTTCCAGTTTGCTCACGCCTTTCAGGGTGGATTGATACGCAATCAGCGCATAACCGATACCCACGCCGAGGTTACGCAGCACGGTGGAGTCGGTCAGGTCACGCTGCCAGCGGGAAACCGGCAGTTTGCTTGCCAGATGCTGCAATACCGCGTTGGAAAGGCCCAGATTCCCTTCGGAGTTTTCGAAGTCAATCGGGTTAACTTTATGCGGCATGGTGGAAGAACCAATCTCACCAGCAATGGTTTTCTGTTTGAAGTGGTTAAGGGCGATATAACCCCAGACGTCACGGTCAAAGTCGATCAGAATGGTGTTGAAGCGCGCAACGCAATCAAACAATTCGGCAATGTAGTCGTGCGGTTCGATCTGGGTGGTGTACGGGTTCCACTGAATACCCAGCGAGGTGACGAACTCTTCGCTGAACTGATGCCAGTCAACTTCCGGGTAAGCGGCGATATGGGCGTTATAGTTACCGACCGCGCCGTTGATTTTGCCGAGGATCTCCACCTGATTAAGCTGGCGGTACTGGCGCTCCATACGGTAGGCGACGTTTGCCATCTCTTTACCGATGGTTGACGGCGTGGCTGGCTGACCGTGGGTACGAGACAGCAGCGGGATATCGCGGTACTGAACGGCGAGATCTTTAATGCCATCAATCAGTTGAAGCCAGTACGGCAGGATCACTTCATCACGCGCGGTTTTCAGCATTAATGCGTGGGAGAGGTTATTGATATCTTCCGAAGTACAGGCAAAGTGGATGAATTCAGAAACCGCGTGCAGTTCCGGGATCTCCGCCACTTTTTCTTTCAGGAAATACTCAACCGCTTTAACGTCGTGGTTAGTGGTACGCTCGATGGTTTTGATGCGTGCGGCATCTTCTTCGCTGAAATTGGCGACAATTGCATCAAGGTAACCGATTGCGTCGGCAGCAAAAGCAGGAACTTCCTTGATCGCTGCGTGCGCGGCCAGTTTTTGCAGCCAACGTACTTCAACTTGTACACGGAATTTCAGCAAACCATATTCGCTGAAAATCCCGCGCAGCGCGCTGACTTTATCGCCGTAGCGTCCATCGACAGGGGAAACGGCGGTCAGTGAGGATAATTCCATAGATCACAACTCCGGGGTTAAATGAGCAAGAATTTGTTTTGCCTGAGTGGTCAGGCGATTACGAGAAAACATCAGTTGCAGACGTCCGCCGCCGACCTGGTGCCAGAGCACGGCGGCGCGAATGCCTGCCAGCAGGGTTGCGCGAACTTTCGCCTGCACTTGTGGGCTTTGCAGTACAGCAGGGGAACCGGTGACCTGAATGCGCGGGCCAAGCGGGCTGATCACATCAACATAGATAGCAGCCATCGCGCTCATCAGCGTTTCGGACTGTAAATCGAAGTGTTCGAGCTGGCGTTGCAGGCCGTTGATCCGGTTGCCCAGAGTGTCGAGCGCGCCTTTCGCTGAGGAGAGTTTGCGCTCAAGCACCATCAAGCTGAGTGTGTAGCGGGTTAATTCGGCGTTTAAGCCCTGGCGACTGCTGGCATTGAGCACGCCGAGCAGGGTTTCCAGCCCGACGCGCAGGTTGGCTTCGCTACCGCCAAAAACCGCCAGCGTCGAGCTGGGGTTCATATCAATAATACTGTTGAGTGAGACGTGTAGCGCATCGGCATCACAATGCCCCTGGTGAGCGAGTTGTTGCACCAGGCGTGCCGACTGACAAATACCGGCCAGGGCGAGGGTGATGTCATAGTAATTCTTTGCCACGTTCACTGCTTCCTTGTTTTAAGTAAAGATAATAATCAGACCGGCAGCGGCAGACGCTGCTCAATAATACCGCCACCGAGGCACACTTCACCGTTATAGAAGACGGCAGACTGGCCCGGCGTCACGGCGGCAACCGGTTCATCGAAAATCACTTCAATGCGATCATCGTCCAGCGCCTTGACGGTGCAAGGGATATCGGTCTGGCGATAGCGGGTTTTTACCGTGCAACGCATAGTGCCGGTGAATGGTTCGCGATCGACCCAGTGCAACTGCTGGGCAATCAACCCGACAGACATCAGCCGCGGGTGTTCATGGCCCTGAGCGACAACCAGAATGTTGTTTTCGACGTCTTTGTCCACCACATACCACGGTTCTTCGGTACCTTCTTTGGTGCCACCGATACCCAGACCTTTACGCTGACCGAGAGTGTGATACATCAGCCCCTGGTGCTCACCAATTTCATCGCCATCGACGGTAATGATTTTGCCCGGTTGCGCCGGGAGATAACGGCCCAGGAACTCGCGGAATTTACGTTCGCCAATGAAGCAAATGCCGGTAGAGTCTTTTTTCTTCGCGGTGACCAGACCAAGATCTTCAGCAATCTTACGCACCTGCGGTTTTTCCAGTTCGCCGACCGGGAACAGGCTTTGCGCAATCTGCTCATGGCTGAGCGTATAAAGGAAGTAGCTCTGGTCTTTATTGCTGTCCAGACCACGCAGCAGGCGGCTCTTGCCATCGACATCGGCCCGACGTACGTAATGACCGGTAGCGATATAATCGGCACCTAAATCTTCGGCGGCAAATTCGAGGAAGGCTTTAAATTTGATCTCTTTGTTGCACAGAATATCCGGATTCGGCGTGCGACCGGCTTTATATTCGGCAAGGAACAGTTCGAAGACGTTGTCCCAGTACTCGGCAGCAAAGTTAACGGTGTGCAGTTCAATGCCGAGCTTGTCGCAGACAGCCTGGGCATCAGCCAGATCCGCTGCCGCTGTGCAATATTCCTCACCGTCGTCTTCTTCCCAGTTCTTCATAAACAGGCCTTCGACCTGATATCCCTGTTGTTGCAACAGCCAGGCAGAAACGGAGGAATCGACACCGCCGGACATGCCGACGATTACTTTTTTTGCGGTTTCAGACATTGGATCACTCACGACATTGAACTTCAAGGCGGCGTATTCTATCACGCAGCCTTTTAGATGACACCCTTTGTAAAAGGCCAGTTAAAATCGCCAATCATCTCCAGCGGATAGCGTTGCCCGCTTTGATAACAACGGATACTTTCCGCCACCAGCGGCGAACGAAGATTTGACGCCTGTAAAATTTCTTCGGCGCTGACCCAACGACAGCAGTCGATATCGCTGTCATGAGGCTGGGTCGGGCATATTTGCTCAAGCTCAATGGCAAAGAGGAAACGCAAAAACGGCGTTTTATCTGGCGCAATCCACTGATGCATACGAATAAAGTGTTGCGGCTGCGCGCTGATGCCGGTTTCTTCCCACAGTTCACGGGCGGCGGCTTCCACTAAGGTTTCATCGGCTTCCAGATGCCCGGCAGGTTGGTTCCATAACGCTTTACCATTAATCGTCTCTTCAACGACTAAAAATTTGCCTTCTGCGTGCACCACGCAAGCAACGGTAACGTGCGGTTTAAACATTTTGCATCCTTAATCTGTCACTTCTCGCCATTCGCCATTGGCAAGATTATCCAAAGAGTAATCTCCCATCGCATAGCGAATCAGTCGCAGCGTGGGGAAACCAACATGGGCGGTCATGCGGCGCACCTGGCGATTACGTCCTTCATATAAGGTGATCTTCAGCCAGCTGGTGGGAATACTTTTGCGTTCACGAATTGGTGGATTCCGCGGCCATAACCACGCGGGTTCGTCAACCAGCTCCGCGCCTGCGGGCAGGGTAGGGCCATCATTTAAGGTTACGCCATTGCGCAAGGCTTCAAGTGCGTCTTGTGTGGGAATACCTTCCACCTGCACATAATAGATTTTCCCGGTGCGTTTGCCCGGCTGGGTTAAACGCGCCTGCAACGCGCCGTTATTGGTCAGCACCAGTAACCCTTCGCTATCGCGGTCAAGACGACCTGCTGCATAAACGCCCTGAACCGGGATGAATTCTTTTAATGTTTTGCGTCCGGCTTCATCGGTGAACTGCGGAAGAACATCGTAGGGTTTATTGAACAGGATCACACGCGTGGGCTGGTTTTCAGGTTTACGCCTGGTAGAACGTTGCGAGCTGAATCGCTTAACCTGGTGATTTCTAAAAGAAGTTTTTTGCATGGTATTTTCAGAGATTATGAATTGCCGCATTATAGCCTAATAACGCGCATCTTTCATGACGGCAAACAATAGGGTAGTATTGACAAGCCAATTACAAATCATTAACAAAAAATTGCTCTAAAGCATCCGTATCGCAGGACGCAAACGCATATGCAACGTGGTGGCAGACGAGCAAACCAGTAGCGCTCGAAGGAGAGGTGAATGGAAAGTAAAGTAGTTGTTCCGGCACAAGGCAAGAAGATCACCCTGCAAAACGGCAAACTCAACGTTCCTGAAAATCCGATTATCCCTTACATTGAAGGTGATGGAATCGGTGTAGATGTAACCCCAGCCATGCTGAAAGTGGTCGACGCTGCAGTCGAGAAAGCCTATAAAGGCGAGCGTAAAATCTCCTGGATGGAAATTTACACCGGTGAAAAATCCACACAGGTTTATGGTCAGGACGTCTGGCTGCCTGCTGAAACTCTTGATCTGATTCGTGAATATCGCGTTGCCATTAAAGGTCCGCTGACCACTCCTGTTGGTGGCGGTATTCGCTCTCTGAACGTTGCCCTGCGCCAGGAACTGGATCTCTACATCTGCCTGCGTCCGGTACGTTACTATCAAGGCACTCCAAGCCCGGTTAAACACCCTGAACTGACCGATATGGTTATCTTCCGTGAAAACTCGGAAGACATTTATGCGGGTATCGAATGGAAAGCAGACTCTGCCGACGCCGAGAAAGTGATTAAATTCCTGCGTGAAGAGATGGGGGTGAAGAAAATTCGCTTCCCGGAACATTGTGGTATCGGTATTAAGCCGTGTTCGGAAGAAGGCACCAAACGTCTGGTTCGTGCAGCGATCGAATACGCAATTGCTAACGATCGTGACTCTGTGACTCTGGTGCACAAAGGCAACATCATGAAGTTCACCGAAGGCGCGTTTAAAGATTGGGGCTACCAGCTGGCGCGTGAAGAGTTTGGCGGTGAACTGATCGACGGCGGCCCGTGGCTGAAAGTTAAAAACCCGAACACCGGCAAAGAGATCGTCATTAAAGACGTGATTGCTGATGCATTCCTGCAACAGATCCTGCTGCGTCCGGCTGAATATGATGTTATCGCCTGTATGAACCTGAATGGTGACTACATTTCTGACGCTCTGGCAGCGCAGGTTGGCGGTATCGGTATCGCCCCTGGAGCAAACATCGGTGACGAATGCGCCCTGTTTGAAGCCACCCACGGTACTGCGCCGAAATACGCCGGTCAGGACAAAGTAAACCCTGGCTCTATTATTCTCTCCGCTGAGATGATGTTACGCCATATGGGCTGGACTGAAGCCGCAGACCTGATTGTTAAAGGTATGGAAGGCGCAATCAATGCGAAGACCGTAACCTATGACTTCGAGCGTCTGATGGAAGGCGCTAAACTGCTGAAATGTTCAGAATTTGGTGATGCGATCATCAAGAACATGTAATCACTACATGTGTTTAATATTGCAACGGGCGTATAACACGCCCGTTGTTTTATTTATGTAGGTATTATTAATAGCATATCGAGCATATTTATATAAAACCCTTTACTTGAGCCCATATGGGCATATTTTTATAATGCAACTATTATGCAAACATTTATTTGTTATTTTGCTTTCTCCTGGAGGACACTCTTGACTGCTTTTGAGTAGACTCCATAAATCCTTGTTGAATGGTGCGATGTTATAAATAGTAATAGGATATTCTTTATCTTTAAGGATAATTCCAGATTTAACCGGTGTAAATATACTGCCAGGAGGGAGAAATATAGTAGATTGATACCAGATGATCATTTTCATATTACCCCATATGGCTGAAAAAGATATGCCGCATGAAGGTTGAATTATCGTGTCAATTACTATCCACTTCATTTGTTATGTCTTATCCCACGGTATTTAATATAGTTCATTTGGATGTTCATTTCTTTATTTTGCATATGAGTATATTACCCCTTCAAAAAATAAATTAATTAAAACGATTGCTTATATAAAACAAAATTTAAAGCAAGGAATCTCAATGGATGTTAAACAAAATGAGATTTAGTGAAAACAATAAATTATTCACTTCGTTTTAGATTTGTTTAGCTATAATGTTATACATTCAAATGACTGAACATCCTGTAATTAAAACATAGCCTTTATGCTACTTTGTGCCAATTTGCTAAACATTATGGTTGCCTTTTTATATAACGATAATAATGAATATAAGCATGACATGAGAATAAGGTTTCAATTTTTGAGTTATATAGGAAAGGTTTAACCTGTTCCTGGCTAAAATACATATAACTGGATGATGACTAAACCAAAACACATGTGCGTTAAGTATTGAAACGGGCGTATGGCACACCCGTTGTTTTTATAAATATATTAACCGTTATAAAATAACGTATAGAAAGTCAAGTGATCACATTTCAAATATCAATTTGATAGTATTGGCATGGTGATTATTTATGGGTAGCAATAAAAGGACAGTATTTATCATCCATAGGGATAGTCTCTGTACTTTTATTCCCATTATGCTAATGCCTTACTGAATTATGAAGCATTTCTTAAGCATCCAACTTTAGCTAGATTAATGGTTTATTATTTTCTACATCTTCAATATATAAAAGCGTATTATCAATGGCGTAGTAACTGCGTTTGTTATGATTAACATCAGTAACCCACCGGAAAACGCCCGCGCCTGCTAGTGTTGAACAGTATTCCCGAAATGTAGATTTTCCGCAAATATGAAGCAATGCGGCCTCTTTTATTTTAGCAGGGTTCTTGGTCGTACTAACTTTTAACAGGTTCCTGGTTCCTCTTAATAACAAAACCGTGTCATCGTGAGTAATAATTCTGATGTTATCCGTAGCCAGATAATAAATGTAATGTGCAATACGGTGATGTTTTAATTCTGAATAAAACCAGGAGAAGTTTTGCTCTTTTCTCACTTGCTCAAACATCTTTTGAAAAACAACGACCTGATCCATCAGGATAATAACCTCTTGTTAGTTGTGAGACTGCGTAGTGTGCACGATCGGTTTTACCACTTCAATCTGGTCTGTCCTTTGGCTGTGATATGTACAGAGTGTGATAGAGGGAATATCTGAATTCTCCCGGTGAGCATTTTGCAACGGACCAGCTCCGGTACAAACGCTGTTGTGGGTTCAGATTATAACATTCTGTCTAAGGGGCGGGATAAAGGTGAAATTAGGGGGCATGAAAGATGACTTTATAACCTTGCTCACCCCAATGTTGTAAAAGTTCGTTTTGCCTTCTCGTTGGTGCCATGCCTGTCCAGACAATCAATGTTTGCGTCGGGAACAGTTCCGGGCGCGGCGATTCAATGGGATCAGCAAGAACAGAAATGTGCCATCCTGACAATGATAAACGCCATGCTTCCAGCCACAATCGTGCTCTCTCTTCAACATTCCACGCCATCAGAATGGCTTCTTTACCGGGCTTACGGCGCATTTCGAAAAGCGAGGTTGCTGCGTATTCAATTAATGCGCCGTCAAACATACTGCTCATAATGCGGGAGGTGTTGTGATCAAGCACGAGACGCTGGCGAACAGGAAGGTAAACATGATTAATCAATTGATCTACTGGGTACTCTCGACCCAGTGAAATAATTCTCGCGCGTAGTTTGGCAGGATTAGCCATGCGAAGAATTGACATCATCTCTTCTTGCAGGCGGCTCCAGTCATCTTCCGTATCCTGGCTGGTGGTTTCCAGTAATGCTTTAACTTTGCCTACAGGGACGCCATTACTTATCCAACGCTTGATCTCTTCGATGCGTTGTATGTCTTCTTCATCAAAGAGTCGGTGTCCGCCTTCACTGCGCTGTGGTTTTAACAAACCGTAGCGGCGTTGCCAGGCCCGGAGAGTGACAGGATTAATCCCGCAACGTTCAGCAACATCACCAATGCTGTAATAAGCCACAATTCCTCCTTGCGGTCACAAATCTCCGTCGCCTGTACACGACCCAATAATACTTTGTACAATATACGCTAAAATTGTACAAAGTATAAATAAGATTTCAGCTAAATTGGATGAAACATTATTTTTAATGTGGATTAAATTTAAACGTAACGTATTCATTTTCACGATGATTTACTGAAATCATGTGAAAGAATGTGCTGAAAATTATTTTTTCTCTGGCCACGCTATGGAAGGGATACCATTCAATTTAGCTTTAGCAAACAGATCTCCCTGAAACATCTCAATTCCTGCGGATTCAAGCCACATCCACTCTTCTGGTGTTGCCACGCCCATAGCACTGACTTGAATTTCAAGTGATGTACAGCATTTTATGATCGCCTGAATAATTGCCTGCCGTGGCCCACTTTTATGAACATTGGTAATCAATTCCTGACTGATTTTAATTCTGTCAGGCTGGAAGCGTGACAGGAGTAACAAACCAGCAAAACCTGCGCCAAAATGATCAATTGCTACACTGATACCAGCAGCCTTTAGCGATTTAATCGCTTCGGCAAACTCATCAAACCGAGATATGACTTCACTTTCAGTAAATTCAACGATGATTTGTTCAGGCACCAGAGCATTGGCCTTTATTTCATTAAGTAAAAAAGAGACTGCGTCAGGTTCGTTAACCAGGGTCATAGGTAATAGATTGATTGAAATCATTTTATCACCGAGCTCAAGTGCGTGTGCCATCGTGAATGCAAGCGCCTTACTTTTGAGATCCGCTGTGTAGATTTCCCCGTCTTTACGCTGCCCAACCGCTATGGCTGATGGGCTATCTTCATTTTTTTGCACAATGGCTTCAAAAGCGATTATCCGCCGCGATAAGGGATCGACAATAGGATGAAAGGCAAAGTGGTCGTTTATAGTTGGTGAAAGGGCACAGGAATCAAGTTCTTTATCAGATCCGTCAGCGATAAAAAGCCAGGAGTCTTCGGCAGGGATCTCGAAATAGGTTGATTGTTCGGTTGCAAGGACAAAAGTACGAAAAAATTGTAGCGCTCTGTCATCATAAGTTAGCTGAAATTTTGATGTGCCTTTGTCGAATACGGCCTGTAAAACGTCATCTCGCTCGTGCAGGCGCAAATCAAATAATTCCATTCCCGCTTTGCCAAAACGGCGAGCAGGCGCGTAATCGCACAGCAGCTCAACAATATTATAGTGCCGTGGATCCTGGCATATAGCCCGATATATCATTTTAACCTGTTCTTCCGGACCTTCCAGAAGCTGGAAAAAATGAGAACCATTAAACAGTAAGATCCCTGTTACGTCAGACTGCATGTTCCTGCGATTTGCTATCGAAACCATTTCTTCGATTTTTTTGACAGGTTCGTCGTCACGTATATGGCTACGATAAATAAGGGTGGTAAGCATTAACAATCCAGGGTAATGGGTGAGGCGAGAGTAAGACGGTAACAGACATATCTTCTTGTGTCTTTCTTTTAATACCAAAACATAACCGTTTCTTTACATTGATAAAAAATGGAAAAAGTTGAACACTAGTTGGCGAAAAATCTTGTATAGATTGTCAGTTAAATGATGCAATATGTTTTATCATAACACATTGTTTTATATGCATTAGCACTAATTGCAAAAAATTAATTTATCATTCTGTACACATATTTCGTACAAGTTTGCTATTGTTACCTCACTTAACATTGATTAACATTTTTAACAGAGGCGTAGCATGCATCAAAATTCAGTGACTTTAGATTCTGCGGGAGCAATCACTCGTTACTTTGCAAAAGCTAACTTGCCTACTCAGCAGGAAACTCTCGGGGAAATTGTGACTGAGATTTTGAAAGATGGACGTAATCTGAGTCGAAAGTCGCTTTGTGCCAAACTTCTTTGCCGACTGGAACACGCGACTGGGGAAGAGGAACAGAAACATTATAATGCACTAATTGGGTTGCTTTTTGAATAATGCAACAGCCTGATTATTTAACAGGTTAGCTATGAAGTCGTTATGAAGACATCTGATAATGAACGTATAAAATATGAAATTACTGGCCAGGCGGTGATCCAGATACTGCGCATGAAGATAAATTTTTCATTGCAGACTCTTATTAAGCAATTACTCGTAATGAAATCGGCTGAGGAAGATGCTTTCCGACGCGATTTAATTGACAGCATAATTCGTGATTTTAGCAATAGTGATTCAGGAGGGCCAAACCGAAGAACAGCGACAGCTGACAATAAAAGTATGTTCAATGGTAAGAAAATAAACAGAATACATTAAAATTTCATAAGTAAGATGAGAGGTTACCATGCTTGAAGATACTACAATTCATAATGCAATAACTGATAAAGCGTTAGCAAGTTACTTTCGCAGTTCGGGTAATTTGTTAGAAGAAGAGTCAGCAGTGTTAGGGCAGGCTGTCACCAATTTAATGCTTTCAGGCGATAATGTTAATAATAAAAATATTATCTTAAGTCTGATACACTCCCTGGAAACAACAAGTGATATTCTCAAAGCTGATGTGATTAGAAAAACACTGGAAATCGTGTTGCGATACACAGCTGATGATATGTAACTTCTAATTATTAAGTATAAGTTTATAGAAAACTCATTCATCTTATTTTTGTCTGTCGCTTTAGACTATACACAGCATAATTTTATTGGGTTAATATTTCTACGAGGCTGACATGAATAATTCAATCCCAGAGAGATTTATTTTTCAATGTGCTTTGTTTAAAAATCTCGAGAGGGAGGTGTTCATGACGCATGGGTATGTTGATAGTCATATTATTGATCAGGCTTTACGCTTGCGTTTAAAAGATGAAACCAGTGTGATTCTTTCTGATCTCTATCTGCAAATATTGCAGTACATTGAAATGCATAAGACTACACTAACGGATATCATTATTAATGACAGGGAATCCGTGCTCTCTTAGAACTTGAGTAAGGTTTTAGAATAAACATCAGCTGTATCACCATGCTGATGCAAAGTGAGCATTTCAGGCGTTATGCTTTCTTATTATGTCCGCAATATCAGGTGTCAAGAATGGAGAGTTCTCGCTCTCCATTCTTGACGCCTGATATCCCGCCTAACTTATTTTGTACTGCCTACATTATGCTCAATAATTAATGGGTTAGATCAAGATGGAGAAAATTTTATCTTCGGCGTGGATATTTCTTATGCTCTCTACCATGCTCTCTGTAGATGCCAGCGCGAGCGAATGAATGGCATTTTCATGTATTAAACCCTTTGGCCGGGACAAGCAAATGCGCAATACACTCATACCCATCCTCGTTGCGATATGCTTGTTTATTACCGGTGTCGCTATTTTGAACATCCAGCTCTGGTATTCCGCAAAAGCAGAGTACCTGGCGGGAGCGAGATATGCCGCCAACAATATCAATCATATACTTGAAGAAGCGTCACAAGCGACTCAAACAGCGGTTAACATTGCCGGGAAGGAATGCAACCTCGAGGAGCAATATCAGCTTGGCACTGAAGCAGCTCTGAAACCTCACCTGCGCACAATCATCATTCTCAAACAGGGAATAGTCTGGTGTACATCCCTGCCTGGGAATCGGGTCCTGTTGTCTCGTATTCCTGTTTTCCCGGACAGTAATTTACTGTTGGCTCCAGCAATCGACACCGTTAATAGATTACCTATCCTGCTCTATCAGAACCAATTTGCAGATACGCGCATTTTGGTTACGATAAGCGATCAGCATATTCGTGGGGCACTTAATGTACCCTTGAAAGGGGTAAGGTATGTATTACGCGTGGCGGATGACATTATTGGACCAACGGGTGATGTGATGACGCTTAATGGACATTATCCCTATACCGAGAAGGTTCACTCCACAAAATATCATTTCACTATTATCTTTAACCCGCCGCCACTCTTTAGCTTCTACAGACTTATCGATAAAGGCTTTGGGATTTTAATATTTATTCTGTTAATCGCCTGCGCCGCTGCCTTCCTGCTTGATAGATATTTCAATAAAAGCGCAACGCCTGAAGAGATCCTGCGACGGGCAATAAATAATGGGGAGATCGTCCCTTTTTACCAACCTGTGGTAAATGGTCGGGAAGGGACATTGCGGGGAGTTGAGGTGTTAGCCCGCTGGAAACAACCTCACGGTGGATATATATCACCCGCGGCATTTATTCCACTTGCTGAAAAATCCGGATTAATCGTTCCGCTTACGCAAAGCCTGATGAATCAGGTTGCCAGACAGATGAACGCTATCGCGAGTAAATTGCCGGAAGGTTTTCATATTGGAATTAATTTTAGCGCTTCGCATATTATTTCGCCGACGTTTGTCGACGAGTGTTTAAATTTCCGTGACAGTTTTACCCGCCGCGATTTAAACCTTGTTCTGGAAGTCACCGAGCGTGAGCCATTGAATGTTGATGAAAGTCTGGTTCAGCGGTTGAACATTCTGCATGAAAATGGTTTTGTCATCGCGCTGGATGATTTCGGTACTGGCTACTCAGGGCTTTCTTATCTTCATGACCTGCATATTGATTATATCAAAATTGATCACAGTTTCGTTGGCCGCGTAAACGCAGACCCAGAATCAACCCGAATTCTGGATTGTGTATTGGATCTGGCGCGTAAACTTTCGATCAGTATCGTCGCTGAAGGTGTCGAAACGAAAGAACAACTTGACTATCTGAACCAAAATAATATCACATTTCAGCAGGGTTATTATTTCTATAAACCTGTTACATACATCGACCTGGTCAAAATTATCCTTTCTAAACCGAAGGTGAAGGTTGTGGTTGAGTGAAAAATGATCAGTAAGGCCATAGTGCGGTGTAATTATAGACAGCTAATTAGCTCGTTGCCTCTTGTTACTATTGTTCATTATTTTGTTTGCTATAATTGTTTGAAAGTTTTGACAGGATTGCCATTAGTAGCATGAACAATAGTAATAATCTGGATTATTTCACTCTCTATATCATCTTTTCCATTGCATTTATGCTGATCACCCTCCTGGTCATCCTTATTGCAAAACCCAGTACCGGGCTGGGAGAAGTGCTTGTGACGATAAATTTGCTTAATGCCCTTGTTTGGCTGGCGATCAATCTGGTTAATCGATTAAGAGAAAGACTCGTCAACCACAGGGATCAGCAATAATCTTTCAGTTTCTCACTGTCAGTATGCGGCTGAATGGGTTGCTGGCAGTGAACGCCTGGATCATTGAAGGAAAGGCATTATTGCGCAAATAGTTGTCAACCCTGGTGTTATCACGGTTGTTTTTATATATCACCGAAATAATCCTCATCGCAACTATTAACAATTTTGATGTCGAAGAGTTATTTGTTAAACAAAATCGTCACCCTAAAGTGATCAATGTCATGAAAATAAGGTGAAAAATGATAATGCCGACTTATTTATCATTTATATATTGTCGCTGTTTATCTATTTAAATTTTTTGTGCTTTTGTTTTTGTCTTTACCCTCCGTTTTGGTAATCTGAACGCATAGGTTATTTGACCAGGAATGTTTGTTAATCCAATGAATGGATGGTTAATCTATGAAACTGAAAAAACTCTCCGGGTTTAGTTTGGGACTTATTGCTCTGGCGGTGGGTAATGCATATGCTGAACAGTTTATTCAGCACGATGAATATAAACATGCTGTGGCAATAAAAGATGGAAAAGTAAAAGATATTGATAATGCGCTAGTTATAACAACGGGTAATGGAAGTTACGGGTATCCGTTGCAGGAGAGGGTAGCAAGTTAACCATTAACAATGGCGTCATTGTAACAACGGGCGGTTTATATCCTTCTGACAATAGTCCTCTAAGCACAGCATTAACAGCTAGCGCAATCGTAAGTGAATTTGGCGGTGCTGTTATTTTGCAGGGTAAAAACACGATTGTCACAACGGGGGATTACTCAATTGGTTTGCTAAGTCAAACGAGTGGAAACCTGAATACTGACACCATAATAAGAGTCAACTCTGACGGTTCGGTTACCCCCTCTTTTTCTGACGGAGATGATACATTTATTGTTACTGCGGGTAATCACGCAGTCGGCGTTCTTGCGTGTGCATCTCCCGGAAGCGCGCGTGCGTGTGTATCTTCTCTTGATGAAGAAAGTACTACCGATACAGGAAGTAATGAAAATAATGCCATAGCAAAACTGGATATGGCAAAAGGGGAGATCACAACCCACGGAACAGAAAGTTATGCCGCGTACGCTAATGGCACTGTCGTCAAGGCTGGTGACACGCTTGATTATACCAATGCCAGCGTTACATTAACCGATGTTAATATCACCACGCATGGGGACAATGCTCATGCCATCGCTGCCCGCCAGGGGACAGTTTCATTTAACCAGGGAGAAATTTATACAACGGGTCCTGACGCCGCGATTGCTAAAATTTATAATGGCGGCACGGTGACGCTGAAAAATACATCTGCAGTCGCGCATCAGGGGGCTGGAATTGTGCTGGAGTCTTCCATAAATGGTCAGGAAGCAACGGTAGATATTTTATCTGGTAGCTCACTACGGTCAGCAAATGAAATCCTCTACCATAAAAATGAGACGAGTAACGTGACCATTACGGATAGTGAGGTATCATCGGCTGCAGATGTTTTTATCAATAATATTAAAGGTCATTTGACCGTCGATGCAACTAATTCAAAAATAACGGGTTCAGCTAATATTTCAACAGATGTTAACACTCATACCTATCTGTCGCTTTCAGATAATAGTACCTGGGATATTAAAGCTGACTCAACGGTGAGCAACCTCACGGTTGATAATAGTACGGTCTATATTTCCCGGGCAGATGGACGGGATGTCGAACCAACAAGATTAACAATAACTGAAAATTACGTTGGTAATAATGGCGTATTGCATCTCAGAACTGAATTGGGTGATGATAATTCAGCTACGGATAAAGTCGTTATTAATGGAAATACCTCTGGAACAACCCGAGTTAAAGTTACCAATGCAGGAGGCAGCGGAGCTTACACGTTAAATGGGATAGAGATTATCAGCGTTGAGGGGGAATCAAATGGGGAATTTATTAAGGATTCGAGGATTTTCGCCGGTGCCTACGAATATTCATTAACCCGAGGTAATACCGAAGCGACCAATAAAAACTGGTATCTGACTAACTTCCAGGCAACGAGCGGCGGTGAAACAAACTCCGGAGGAAGTTCAGCGCCTACTGTTGCGCCTACCCCCGTCCTGCGCCTCGAAGCTGGAAGTTACGTCGCCAACCTGGCAGCCGCTAACACTCTTTTTGTTATGCGTCTGAACGACCGTGCGGGTGAAATGCGCTACATCGATCCTGTAACTGAACAGGAGCGTTCAAGCCGACTTTGGCTACGTCAAATTGGCGGGCATAATGCCTGGCGTGACAGCAACGGACAGTTGAGAACGACCTCGCATCGCTACGTCTCGCAGTTAGGGGCCGATCTGTTAACCGGTGGTTTTACCGACAGTGACAGTTGGCGTTTGGGAGTGATGGCTGGTTATGCCCGCGACTACAACTCAACTCATTCCAGCGTGTCGGATTATCGTTCGAAAGGGAGTGTCAGAGGCTATTGCGCAGGGCTGTATGCCACCTGGTTTGCCGATGACATCAGTAAAAAAGGCGCATACATTGACGCCTGGGCGCAATATAGCTGGTTTAAAAACTCGGTGAAAGGGGATGAATTAGCCTATGAATCCTATAGTGCGAAAGGCGCAACCGTCTCGCTGGAAGCGGGTTACGGCTTTGCCCTGAATAAATCCTTTGGTCTGGAAGCGGCGAAATACACGTGGATATTCCAGCCACAGGCACAGGCTATCTGGATGGGCGTCGATCATAATGCGCACACCGAAGCCAATGGCTCACGTATTGAGAATGACGCAAATAACAACATCCAGACCCGACTTGGTTTCCGCACCTTTATTCGTACTCAGGAGAAAAACAGCGGTCCGCACGGTGACGACTTTGAACCTTTTGTTGAAATGAACTGGTTCCATAACAGTAAAGATTTTGCTGTCTCAATGAACGGTGTGAAAGTCGAACAAGATGGGGCGAGTAATTTGGGGGAAATTAAACTTGGCGTAAATGGCAACCTGAATCCAGCGGCCAGCGTCTGGGGGAATGTGGGCGTGCAGCTGGGTGATAATGGCTACAATGACACCGCAGTGATGGTGGGCCTGAAATATAAGTTCTGATCCCGCCGTTAGCTAAAAAACCGCGTCGTATTCATCGACGCGGTACATATGAAATATTATTTTTTGCCGATAGCACGCATGGTGTCATCAATTGCCGTGATCAACAGCATTTGCGGGTCTTTAGCGCAAACCTGATTCAGTTTTTCTACCACTTTGGCGCTCAGTTCCGGAGATTGCTCAATTTTTAAATCACGGCTGGCAACGCTGGCATTACCCATTACCGCAACAATTTCTGCAACCTGTGCGCTGTCAGTTTTTGCCATTTCGTTGGCTTCTGCGCAAGTAATATAGGTTTCTGACGGCAAACCGTTTTTAATATTGTAGTCCTGCGCCCAGGTCATTGGTGCGAAAACAAACAGGCCCGCCAGTAAAGCAAATTTTTTCATCATCATTCCTTATTTCATTTTACCCAGAATTGCACCACCCGTACCGCCAATCACGGCACCTTTAATCGCCCCTTCGAGGCCATTGCCGGTCAGAACGCCAGTGACAGCACCAACGGCGGCACCCACTTTTGCACCTTTACGCGCATTTTTACCGTCGCGGCCTTTTTCTGTTACTGCACCAACACCAGCGCCAACAGCTGCACCTTTCAGTACGCCATTAACACCATTGCCAGTAAGTAAACCAACGCCTGCGCCTAGCAATGCACCTTTCGTGGTGCGGTTCATATCCGCCATCGCTGGCGTGGAGCAGAACAATGCTGAGATAAGCCCGAAGGCAAGTATTTTTTTCTTCAACTTAGATGTCCGGTATTAAGTAAGTTGCACACACAATAATTTCGTCTTCAATTAAGATCTGCTTAACTAAAGAACGCTCGCTATTATTCAGATAATTCAAAATGAGCGTGGCTGTGATGATAGGAATTATGTTTTTTACGTGAATGAGAATAATCTTAAATGAGGAATAACTCATTGATTGACAATATTTTTATTCAAGAAGTGTCATTGACTGTTAACGCAATGTTGTAAAGGTAAGATAATCTGATTTATCAATATTATTGTGTGATTTTTATGTGAGCAGAAGATATTCATCAGCAACGATTACATTAGTCATTTTATTTTGCCGACGGCCTCATTGTCGAAAGATAAGCGTACGACAGTATTATCTGAAAAGAGTGATTTTTTATCCAACTACACTTCAGCGCACTGCGTGTAAAAAATGCCTCTTTCTTATGCGGGATATCATCATTTCATCATGATGTCTTTGGTGAGCGGTGAACACAATACACCTGCGCTGTCTCTTCAGGATGAATCCCCTGGTCTGGTGCCTGCGGGCTGATGTTGCAGCAGAGCTTAGGTCACTTAGACGCTACTATCATTTATCCAATGGCATGGAATCGAAATCAGTCGATACCCGCAGTATATATCGTGAACTGGGTGCAACGCTGAGTTACAACATGCGTCTGGGGAACGGTATGGAAATTGAACCCTGCCTGAAGGCGGCTGTGCGCAAAGAATTTGTCGATGATAATCGGGTGAAAGTGAATAGTGACGGTAATTTTGTCAATGATTTGTCGGGCAGACGTGGAATATACCAGGCAGGTATTAAAGCCTCATTCAGCAGTACGTTAAGCGGGCATTTCGGGGTGGGGTATAGCCATGGTGCCGGTGTGGAGTCCCCGTGGAACGCGGTGGCTGGTGTGAACTGGTCGTTCTGACCATCAACGATTAAACTGCGCTTCGGCGCAGTTTTCGTTTACAGGGGGCTAAAAGGGAAAATTCTGGGGCAAAAAAAGCCCGCCAGTTACGGCGGGAAACCTCATCCTATGGGAGAACAATGAATAATGAAATTGCGGGGTTATCATCCCCCAGTGTATCCACACTAACAATGAGGTTATTTACTCAACCAGGCATAAACATTTTGTTCTGTGCGTGGGAACAGCCTTAAGGTGTAAAGGGGGAGGTGGAAATAGCAATGAGGAGTATCAGCAAGAATACTCGCCGCTTTACCACAACGTGGATGAGAGGGATGAAAAACTCAAGGCAGAAATGACTCTGCCTTGAAGATAAATGCGTTTTTACAGCGGGCTTATTTCAGCTCTTCTGCTTCCGGTAAGGTCACGTTCAGCTCAAGAATAGAAATATCGCCATCTTTTTGCTCAAGCTGTACGGTTACCATCTCAGGATCAATTTGTACGTATTTACAAATGACCTCAAGAATATCTTTACGCAACTGCGGCAGATAATGCGGTTCTGCATCGCTGCGACGGCGTTCAGCAACAATAATCTGCAGCCGTTCTTTTGCAATGTTGGCTGTGTTTTTCTTCCGCGAGAGAAAGAAATCGAGTAATGCCATAACTTATCCTCCGAACAAGCGTTTGAGGAAGCCTTTCTTCTCTTCTTCAATGAAGCGGAAAGGACGTTCTTCTCCCAACAGACGTTCTACGGTATCTGCGTAGGCTTTACCCGCATCGGCGTTAATGTCGAGAATGACCGGTTCACCCTGGTTAGAGGCGCGCAATACTGATTGATCCTCTGGGATCACGCCGACGAGTTTGATGCGCAGGATCTCCAGCACATCTTCCATGCTCAGCATGTCACCTCTGCTTACGCGGCCTGGGTTATAGCGCGTTAACAGCAGGTGCTCTTTAATAGGCTCTTCGCCATTTTCTGCGCGGCGTGATTTCGACGCCAGAATGCCTAAAATACGGTCAGAGTCGCGTACTGAGGAGACTTCCGGGTTGGTGGTAATAATGGCTTCGTCTGCAAAATAGAGTGCCATTAACGCACCGGTTTCAATCCCTGCCGGGGAGTCACAAACGATAAATTCAAAATCCATCGCTTTCAGATCATCAAGAACTTTGGCGACCCCTTCACGGGTGAGGGCATCTTTATCGCGTGTTTGCGATGCCGGAAGAATATAGAGATTTTCAGTACGCTTATCTTTAATTAACGCCTGATTTAGCGTTGCATCGCCCTGAATGACGTTGACGAAATCGTAAACGACCCGGCGTTCGCAACCCATAATCAGGTCGAGATTACGCAGGCCGATATCAAAATCTATCACGACAGTTTTCTTTCCCTTCTGGGCCAAACCAGTGGCGATGGCCGCGCTGGAGGTTGTCTTACCAACACCCCCTTTGCCCGAAGTAACAACAATAATGCGTGCCATAGAAATTCCTTGTTAAAAAGGGATCAATTTAACGGTTGAACGGTCAAAGCGTTTTCGACTAACTGCAGTCGCGCCGCTTTGCCATAAAATTCTGCTGGGATTTGATCACTCAGCCAGTATTCACCTGCGATGGACACCAGTTCCGCCATCAGGTTCGTACAAAATATTTGCGTTTCCCGGTCACCACTTGCCCCTGCAAGCGCACGACCGCGCATCATGCCATAGACATGAATGTTCCCATCGGCAATCAATTCGGCCCCAGCGCTAACGTGGCTTGTAACAATCAGATCACATTGTGGAGCATAAATACGCTGACCGGAACGCACCGGGGTATCTATTAAACGCGTTTTTGTGACCGGCGTTGTATTTTGCGCTGGAGCCTGTGGTGCGGGAGCTGGACGCGGCGCTTTTTCCTTTCCTTCCGTCAGGATAGGCAGCCCCATCTTTTCAATTTCGGCTTTAAGTTGCGCATCTTTGCAGCCACTTACGCCAATAACCCGCAAACCGGTTGCCGAAACCGCCTTATGCATCGCTGACCAGTTTACCGGGTCTTCCAGTGCACTGACGTTGAGTACAACGGGGGCATGTTTTAAAAATGCGGGGGCCTGAGCGATTTTGTCTTCCAGCGCCTGATGGATAACCTTAGGTTCTGCCTCATGCAGATGAACCACAGATAAAGTGAAGCTACTGCCTTTAAGCTCGATTGGCGTGTTTGACATCCTGGCCTTACTCAATTAGCTATTAATCATCGCCAGCGCGCGATGATGTTCCGAAGACTATAAGGCATGTTATAGTCTGGATTATATTGAGGCAAGTCACCCTCCCATTTATTCAGAGTAAAAGTCTATTCTGTGATAAATGGCGCTGATTCATAGCTTAAAAAATACCCTTGTCAATCAACCCATTGCCGTCGTACTTTTGATTGTTCTTATTTACGCTTCCTTTTTCCGCACCCTAATCGTGACAGCATCTCCAGACCTGTTTAAATATCCAGTATTGAGGCAAGTGTATTTTTTCACCACGCCAGGCTTTCTTAACTTTCCATTTTTTGCGGCATCATTAAAGAACAGATACCCGTTATCTTAATATCCGCCACAGAATTGCTCTATCATAGAAACCGCAGAAGACGTCTGATACTTCTGTCAGGTCATCGTAACTCGTCCAGGTCAGCGGTTTTGATTACGGATTGATGATGAAATGAGCATAAGTGTTGTACGGTTGGATTATCAGGATGTGCTATGAATATGATGCGTATTTTTTATATCGGATTGTCAGGTGTGGGGATGATGTTCTCATCAATGGCGTCTGGACATGACGCTGGCGGACTTCAATCTCCGGCGTGCGGCGTTGTTTGCGACCCGTATATTTGTGTGAACTCAGATGGCATTTCCCCAGAGTTAACAAGGAAATATCTCGGCGAAAAAGCCGCTGAAAACTTACAATCATTACAAGGCTACGATCCCAGCGAATTTACATTCGCTAACGGTGTATTTTGCGATGTTAAAGAAAAATTATGTCGTGATGATCGTTATTTTGGTGTGGATGGTAAGCGGAGTGGAAAAATCAATCAAATCACCACAAAGATGTTATTTATGTGTCGTGAGTGATGCCTTGTTTACATTATGTTCTATTCGGCATTGTCTGCTATTCGTCATTAACCTCTTGAGCGACAGAGAGGAGTGGGGCGTTAACGTTTATGACGGGGAGAGTCCCCGTCGGTTGACATTTACTTAATTTGAATATCGACGTTATATTTTTTAGTTTTGTTTTTACGGGCGTCGTTTCGGGTTTGCAGCACTCGCAGCTCATATTTGCCAGAAGCAGGGAGTGAGTATTGTCCGTGACTATCGAGTTCTGGTGAATATCTGGATAAATCAACTGAATCATCGATTCCTGGCCCGAAGAGGTAAGTATCAGCGCCTTCATTAGAGATACTCACATGCACTTTCTGACCTTTTTTGGCATAGAAGGTATATGTATCGTAATCGTATCCCTTTATTTCGCCGGAGTACTGAGCGCTGCTATGGCCTTTGCTGAACTCAACATTGACATTCTTACCCGCAGCAAAGCTCGTGGAGGTTAGCAGTGCAAGCAGCAATACAGCCTTACTGATGCTCTTGATTTTCATTGGTAGTCTCCTGTTCAGAATGAGTACGATGAACTGTTATAATATAACAATCCCTTACGGGAGAATTCCAGTGGCTTTTCTGCGTTCGGTAAAATCCCGGCGCGGCATTTTTTGCCGGGGGGATTACTTATAAAGGGGCATGGACTCAACAAACCGCAGAAATCTACAGCTGGCTGGCTTGTGGCGCGGGTTTCATTGATGTTAGCTTATGCCAAAACCTGGCATCTTAAAGAGTAAAAGTATGTTTTGTGTGATTTATCGAAGCAGCAAGCGTGACCAGACCTATTTATATGTCGAAAAAAAAGACGATTTTTCGCGTGTTCCTGAGGAACTGATGAAAGGTTTTGGTCAGCCTCAGTTAGCGATGATTCTGCCGCTGGATGGGCGCAAGAAACTGGTCAATGCTGATATTGAAAAGGTTAAACTGGCATTAACCGAGCAAGGTTACTATTTGCAGTTACCGCCACCACCCGAAGATTTGCTGAAGCAACATCTTTCCGTCATGGGGCAGAAAACAGACGACACTAACAAATAACCGATATCCGGCGGTGGCATTATCTTTGTCGGCGCGGGTTTTCATATCCACGATAAGGTGAGGGGAACGTTATGTATCAACATCACAACTGGCAAGGTGCGCTGCTGGATTATCCGGTGAGTAAAGTAGTCTGTGTTGGCAGTAACTATGCCAAACATATTAAAGAGATGGGCAGCGCAGTGCCCGAAGAGCCAGTGCTGTTTATTAAACCAGAAACGGCACTGTGCGATCTGCGGCAGCCATTGGCGATCCCATCCGATTTCGGTTCAGTTCATCATGAAGTCGAACTGGCGGTGTTGATTGGCGCGACGCTGCGTCAGGCAACGGAAGAGCATGTCCGCAAAGCCATTGCCGGTTACGGCGTGGCGCTTGATCTGACATTGCGTGATGTTCAGGGAAAAATGAAGAAAGCCGGGCAGCCGTGGGAAAAGGCTAAAGCGTTTGATAACTCTTGTCCGCTTTCCGGGTTTATCCCCGCGGCGGAATTTACCGGCGATCCACAAAATACAACGCTGGGCCTGAGCGTAAACGGCGAACAACGCCAGCAAGGTACGACTGCGGACATGATCCATAAAATCGTTCCGTTGATCGCTTATATGAGCAAGTTTTTTACCCTCAAGGCCGGTGACGTTGTGTTGACAGGCACGCCTGATGGCGTCGGCCCGTTGCAAAGCGGTGATGAGCTGACAGTCACTTTCGATGGGCATTCTTTGACAACTCGCGTTTTGTAATACTTTTTGCCGCCTGAAAGCGGCGGCAAAACTTGCATCGCTGTGCCAGACTGGTTATAAGGTGCGTTTTAACGTAATGGCGGAACACCTGATGAGCGATGTACCTTTCTGGCAAAGTAAAACCCTGGACGAAATGAGCGATGCGGAATGGGAGTCGTTGTGTGATGGTTGCGGTCAGTGTTGCCTGCATAAACTGATGGATGAAGACACCGACGAAATCTACTTCACTAACGTCGCCTGTCGCCAGCTCAATATTAAAACTTGTCAATGTCGGAACTACGAACGTCGTTTCGAGTTTGAACCCGACTGCATTAAATTAACCCGTGAAAATCTGCCAACATTCGAATGGCTGCCAATGACCTGCGCTTATCGTTTGCTGGCGGAAGGTAAAGATTTACCTGCGTGGCATCCGCTACTTACTGGTTCGAAAGCGGCAATGCATGGTGAACGTATCTCTGTGCGTCATATCGCAGTGAAAGAATCAGAAGTGATTGACTGGCAGGATCATATCTTAAATAAACCTGACTGGGCGCAGTGATAAATTTAATAGATGTTGATGGGGGCTTTCTTAATATACGTCTGGATGCTCGCCATTTCGTAGCCCTGTTTTTGAAAGCGCTCTGTCATAATGAGAGTTACCCGATACCTTATTATCAACAGGTAACTCTCAATCTTTAAAAAACGTCTGTGTTTTTAAATGTGATAAACCTTATACCTTGAGTACATGGAGAGAATAATCGCTTATCAGACTTCAGGTACCTCAAAGAGTGTCTTTTTACCGTGTCTTTTCTGATACTCATTACAGGTGTTAATCATTTTTTTTGCCGCTTCTTTTAGCAAAGAAAGCATTAAATCATCATAATCAACATAGAATCTGGTTGTTTCAGTTTCCGTTTTTATCTCCCCGATGGCGGCTATTTCGGTGGTTAATTTCAATTTGGCGGCATCGATATCTTTATTCGCTTGTTTAACCGTGTTAGACAGGGTGGTAAAGAAATTCTGCACAGATTTTAACTTGTTCTTCAATTCTGGAATCAGTTTCCCTTCAACTACGCCCGCAGCAATAGAATAGGAAATGATTAATCCAAATGGACCGGCGACGACACCGGCTGCGGCACCGGCATACGCTTCCTTCCTGATTTTATCTACCTGTGACTGGAAAAGCTGCTTTTTTCTGAAAAATCATTGGTTAACTGGCTATCTAACGCCAGCAGTTTCCCGGAAGCGTTGTTGAAACTTTGTGAGCTTACCAGCAGGGATTTTTGCGCTTCATTCAGCTTCGTGATGCCGTCATCCAGTACCTTAATGAGAATGTCTTTCTGGGCGGATGCTTTCTTCTCATTGTACTCATCAAATAGAAAAATATACGCTGCGAGCAATTGCGTCGCAACACCACACCATTCATACACTGTTTGGGTTGCTTCAAAATACTTATCCTGGCTATCCATAAGTAAGGTTTTAATATCGCCGACTAAAACGGAGGCTGCCTGTGAATACTCCTGTTTAAAGCGACTTAACTCTTTTATGGTTTCATCAAAGGTCTGCCAGGGGATGACCTGATCGAGATATTTATTATAAAGATCTAATGCTCCATCTGCAGTTTCGATTGCGTTTTTAACTACTTCTACCGTTTTATCTGCAACGATTTCAGTCATAATCATTCGCCTCTTTAAATATATAAATTGTAATGAAACTCCTGTTTTACAACTATTAATAAATTTTACTTCATCTAATTCATAGTTAGCCGGGCGGGATGCGTCAATGTCTTTATTTCTATTAATATGATAAATATCAAACAATGTTTAATGTCATTATGGCGAATGCTTCTATTCTATTTTTTTGCCGGGTGATATTTTTCATTTCTGCTGGATGAGCGTCGTCGCCAGAAGGCCACGTGAGCACAGGATAAGAGAACGAAAAATCAGCAGTCTATGCAGCGACAAATATTGATAGCCTGAATCAGTATTGATCTGCTGGCAAGAACAGACTACTGTATATAAAAACAGTATAACTTCAGGCAGATTATTATGTTGTTTATCAAGCCTGCGGATCTCCGCGAAATTGTGACTTTTCCGCTATTTAGCGATCTTGTTCAGTGTGGCTTTCCTTCACCGGCAGCAGATTACGTTGAACAGCGCATCGATCTGAATCAACTGTTGATCCAGCATCCCAGCGCGACTTACTTCGTCAAAGCAAGTGGTGATTCTATGATTGATGGTGGAATTAGTGACGGTGATTTACTGATTGTCGATAGCGCTATTACCGCCAGCCATGGTGATATTGTCATCGCTGCTGTTGACGGCGAGTTTACGGTGAAAAAATTGCAACTACGCCCGACGGTACAGCTTATTCCCATGAACAGTGCGTACTCGCCCATTACCATCAGTAGCGAAGATACGCTGGATGTCTTTGGTGTGGTGATCCACGTCGTTAAGGCGATGCGCTGATGTTTGCTCTCTGTGATGTAAACGCGTTTTATGCCAGCTGTGAGACGGTGTTTCGCCCTGATTTATGGGGTAAACCGGTGGTTGTGCTATCGAATAATGACGGTTGCGTTATCGCCCGAAACGCTGAGGCAAAGGCGCTGGGTGTTAAAATGGGCGATCCCTGGTTCAAACAAAAAGATCTGTTTCGTCGCTGTGGCGTGGTTTGCTTTAGCAGCAATTATGAGCTTTACGCAGACATGAGCAATCGGGTGATGTCGACGCTGGAAGAACTATCGCCCCGCGTCGAGATTTACAGTATTGATGAGGCATTCTGCGATCTGACAGGTGTGCGTAATTGTCGCGATCTGACTGATTTTGGCAGAGAAATTCGCGCAACGGTGCTACAACGTACCCATCTTACTGTTGGTGTGGGGATCGCCCAGACCAAAACGTTGGCTAAGCTTGCCAATCATGCGGCAAAAAAATGGCAGCGGCAGACGGGTGGGGTGGTGGATTTATCAAATCTGGAACGCCAGCGTAAATTAATGTCTGCTCTCCCCGTGGATGACGTCTGGGGGATTGGACGGCGGATCAGCAAAAAACTGGACGCGATGGGGATCAAAACCGTTCTCGATTTGGCGGATACAGATATCCGGTTTATCCGTAAACATTTTAATGTCGTGCTCGAAAGAACGGTGCGTGAACTGCGCGGCGAACCCTGTTTGCAACTGGAAGAGTTTGCACCGACGAAGCAGGAAATTATCTGTTCCCGCTCGTTTGGTGAACGCATCACGGATTATCCATCGATGCGGCAGGCCATTTGTAGTTACGCTGCCCGGGCGGCGGAAAAACTTCGCAGCGAGCATCAATATTGTCGGTTTATCTCCACATTTATTAAGACGTCACCATTTGCGCTCAATGAACCTTATTACGGCAATAGCGCGTCGGTAAAACTGCTGACGCCCACTCAGGACAGCAGGGATATCATTAACGCTGCTACGCGATCTCTGGATGCCATCTGGCAAGCGGGCCATCGCTACCAAAAAGCGGGCGTGATGCTGGGGGATTTCTTCAGTCAGGGAGTCGCGCAGCTCAATTTATTCGATGACAACGCACCGCGCCCCGGGAGTGAGCAATTGATGACGGTAATGGATACACTGAATGCTAAAGAGGGCAGAGGAACACTCTATTTTGCCGGGCAGGGGATCCAGCAACAATGGCAGATGAAGCGTGCCATGCTTTCACCACGTTATACAACGCGAAGTTCTGATTTACTGCGGGTCAAATAAATATAGCGGCAGGAAAAAAGCGCTCCCGCAGGAGCGCTGAAGGGATTAGCGACCGAACAGGTCACGTTTTTTCGCTTTAAACGGCTGGGAAATCACCACCAGCACCGCGACAATCAGGTAAGCGATAAAAATACCGAGCAGCCACTGCGGCATTTCCAGACCTAAAAAATCCCACTGACGCTCGGCACAATCGCCAGAGGCGACAAACACTTGCGGCACCCATTTATCCAGCGGCAGCCATTCCGGGAAACGAACCATAAAATCACAGGTGGCAAACGGCGAAGGATAGAGCTGAAGCATGGTGTGCTCGTAAGTTAACTGCACACCGCGGAACGCACTATACAACCAGATAACCATCGCTACATAACGCAGCGGAGTTTTCGGGGCGATCGCGCCAATCAGCGCAGCACCCAGAACGCCGAATAACGCACAACGTTCATAAATACAGAGCACGCAAGGTTTCAGTAACATCACATGCTGGAACCACAGCGCCGTCAGTTCCAGTGCCAGAGCAGTAAACGCCATCAACAGCCACGCGCCCCGGCCTTGTGAACATTGGTTCAAAAATCGCAACATAATCATTTCCCTGCAATATGCATAGAGTGCGCAGTTTAAACCAATTCATTCGCTGCGCCACCAGGAGGCAGCAAAAATAGGAAGCAATTGGACAATTATCGGGCGAAAAGGCAAACCGGGCATTTATATGCCCGGTAAGTTGTTATCAAAGCGTTGCTATCCAGCCCATTTGCATAAACCATTCGGTTACAGGGGCAAGCGTAAACTCGACGCAGAGCAAGCCGACGAGTGTCAGTACGAGGGTGTAAGGCAGGGCCATCCACACCATGCGGCCATAAGAGAGGCGAATCAATGGCGCGAGTGCAGAGGTCAGCAGGAACAGGAACGCAGCCTGACCGTTCGGCGTAGCGACGGAGGGCAGATTGGTACCGGTATTAATGGCGACCGCCAGCAGCTCGTATTGCTTCAACGTGATAGCGCCACTTTCCATTGCCGCTTTCGCTTCGTTGATATAAATCGTCCCCACGAAGACGTTATCCGAAATGGATGACAGCAGACCGTTGAAAATATAGAACAGCGACAGCTGAGCATGTTCCGATGCCTGCAACACAAACTGAATAATTGGCGAAAACAGTTGTTGGTCGATAATCACCGCGACTACCGAGAAAAACACCGTCAACAGTGCGGTGAATGGCAGAGATTCGGTGAAGGCTTTACCGATAGCATGTTCATCGGTGACACCGGTCAATGATGTCGCCAGAATAATGACTGACAAACCAATCAAGCCAACTTCCGCCAGATGCAACGCCAGCGCAGTCACCAGCCAGACGCCAATAATCGCCTGGACAATCAGACGGATTTTATCCTGACGGGTACGCTGGTGGCGGCTTTGATCGTCAAACTGTTGCAACACTTCGCGGACTTTCTCCGGCAGCGTTTCACCGTAGCCAAACCAACGCAGCTTCTCTACCAGCAGGCAGGTTAACAGGCCACAAATCAGAACCGGAACGGTCACCGGCGACATGCGCAGGAAGAAATCGCCAAAATGCCAGCCAGCCGCTTTAGCGATGATCAGGTTCTGTGGTTCGCCCACCATGGTCATCACGCCGCCTAATGCAGTGCCGACACCGGCATGCATCATCAGGCTACGCAGAAAGCCACGGAACTGTTCCAGAACCACTTTGTAATGCTTGTCGATATGACTATCGTCTTGCAGGTCGGTATCTTCGGTACGGGAAGAGGCTACGCGGTGATAAATACCATAAAAACCGACAGCAACGCTGATCACCACCGCCACGACGGTTAAGGCATCGAGGAACGCGGAGAGGAACGCTGCCGCCACGCAAAAAGAGAGCGACAGCAGCATTTTGGAGCGAATGCTTAACAGCAAACGGGTAAATATGAACAGCAACAGCTGTTTCATAAAATAGATACCCGCCACCATAAACATCAATAACAGCAAGACTTCAAGATTTGCCGCCACCTCTTCACGGACGTGTTCCGCGCTGGTCATGCCGATGAATACCGCTTCGATAGCCAACAGACCACCGGGGAGCAGCGGGTAGCATTTCAGGGCCATCGCCAGAGTGAAAATAAATTCCGCTACCAGCAACCAGCCCGCGACGAAAGGGCTGATGAGGAAAATTAACGGGTTTACGATTAAGAAAATGATGAGGGCGAGTTTGTACCAGTCGGGGGACTGGCCCAAAAAATTGCGCCATAGCGCGCGGCCCCAGGAGATCTCCATGATGGTTTCCCTTACCTTACAAATAATCAATGATGTTTTTATGTTTAAACGCAAAGCTTAACGGTCAGGCAGGAGTGAGGCAAGTCTTGATAGTCAAGGGGAAAGAGATGCGGAAAATGAAGCCTTGATCCCTTTTTTCTTCTTTTTGTCTGCTATCAGCGTAGTTAGCCCTCTGGTATGATGAGTCCAACTTTGTTTTGCTGTGTTATGGAAATCTCACTATGGTCATTAAGGCGCAAAGCCCGGCGGGTTTCGCGGAAGAGTACATTATTGAAAGTATCTGGAATAACCGCTTCCCTCCCGGGACTATTTTGCCCGCAGAACGTGAACTTTCAGAATTAATTGGCGTAACGCGTACTACGTTACGTGAAGTGTTACAGCGTCTGGCACGAGATGGCTGGTTGACCATTCAACATGGCAAGCCGACGAAGGTGAATAATTTCTGGGAAACCTCTGGTTTAAATATCCTTGAAACACTGGCGCGACTGGATCACGAAAGTGTGCCGCAGCTTATTGATAATTTGCTGTCGGTGCGTACCAATATTTCCACTATTTTTATTCGCACCGCGTTTCGTCAGCATCCCGATAAAGCGCAGGAAGTGCTGGCTACCGCTAATGAAGTGGCCGATCACGCCGATGCCTTTGCCGAGCTGGATTACAACATATTCCGCGGCCTGGCGTTTGCTTCCGGCAACCCGATTTACGGTCTGATCCTTAACGGGATGAAAGGGCTGTATACGCGCATTGGTCGTCACTATTTCGCCAATCCGGAAGCGCGCAGTCTGGCGCTGGGCTTCTACCACAAACTGTCGGCGTTGTGCAGTGAAGGCGCGCACGATCAGGTGTACGAAACAGTGCGTCGCTATGGGCATGAGAGTGGCGAGATTTGGCACCGGATGCAGAAAAATCTGCCGGGTGATTTAGCCATTCAGGGGCGATAATCCCTTCCGTTTAAAGAGCAAACCCCTCAAACGAGGGGTTTTTTGTTGTTTTTACAGATTTCCCATTCTTGGCGGGCAACGTTCCAGCAACTCGATGCTGCCGTCTTCGTTTTGCTGTTCGAGCATCACATCAAATCCCCACAGGCGATGCACATGCTTCAGCACTTCTTTGCGCCCCCGATCCAGCGGTGCGCGATTATGTGGAATGTAACGCAGCGTCAGCGAACGGTCGCCGCGCAAATCCACGTTCCAGATCTGAATATTCGGCTCCAGATTACTTAAGTTATATTGCGACGATAACCGGTTACGGATCTCCCGATAACCTTCTTCATTATGAATAGCGGAAATCTCCAGATAATTATGCCGATCATCATCCAGCACGGTGAAGAAGCGGAAATCACGCATCACTTTCGGTGACAGAAACTGGCTGATAAAACTCTCATCTTTGAAATCACGCATCGCGAAATGCAGCGTTTCCAGCCAGTCGGAACCGGCGATATCCGGGAACCAGTATTTGTCTTCTTCCGTTGGCGACTGACAAATCCGTTTAATATCCTGGAACATGGCGAACCCGAGGGCATATGGGTTGATGCCGCTGTACCACGGGCTGTTATAGGGGGGCTGGAAGACCACATTGGTGTGGCTGTGCAAAAACTCCAGCATAAAACGTTCCGTTACTTTCCCTTCATCATACAGATGGTTAAGGATGGTATAGTGCCAGAAGGTCGCCCAGCCTTCGTTCATCACCTGAGTCTGTTTTTGCGGATAAAAATACTGGCTCACCTTACGCACAATACGCAGGATTTCACGCTGCCATGATTCCAGCAGTGGCGCATTTTTCTCCATAAAATAGAGCAGGTTTTCTTGTGGTTCGGACGGATAGCGGCGCGCTTCAGCAACCGTTTTCTCTTCCTCGCGCTTCGGCAGGGTACGCCAGAGCATATTGACCTGACTTTGTAGATACTCTTCGCGACTTTTCTGCCGGGCTTTCTCTTCTTGCAGCGAGATTTTTTGCGGGCGTTTGTACCGGTCCACGCCGTAGTTCATCAGCGCGTGGCACGAGTCCAGAAGCCGTTCTACTTCATCAACGCCATAACGTTCTTCGCACTCGGTAATATATTTACGGGCAAAAATCAGATAATCGACAATCGAACTGGCGTCGGTCCAACTGCGGAATAAGTAATTGTTTTTAAAGAAAGAGTTATGCCCATAGCAGGCGTGTGCCATCACCAGCGCCTGCATGGTAATGGTGTTCTCTTCCATCAGGTAAGCGATACACGGGTTAGAGTTAATGACGATTTCATAGGCCAGTCCTTGCTGACCGTGCTTATACAGCCGTTCAGTCTCGATAAACTTTTTACCGAATGACCAGTGCGGATAGTTAATTGGCATGCCGACGCTGGAGTAGGCATCCATCATCTGTTCTGAGGTTATCACTTCAATCTGGTGCGGGTAGGTATCCAGCCGGTAGAGTTTCGCCACCCGGTCTATCTCTGCCAGATAAACATCCAGCAGGTCGAACGTCCAGTCGGGTCCATCGCTCAAACGTGTGGTGTCCTTATTCATAGAATCGATCGTCGCCATACGCGCACCTCATTGTTGTCGGCGCTCTCTGTGTGGAGCACCTCATTTCAAGCATAGAACACCTGTTAAAAACCGCGTCGCCGGAGAATTTTTTTCTTTGCGATTTCTTATTATCAGAGTGCCACTAATCCGCTTCTGAACGGAATTTTATGCTGGATAAAAAGGGCGTTCAGCAGGAGATACTAAAGACGCCATATTGCCGCAGAGTCAGGGAGATGTGAGCCAGCTCACCATAAAAAAGCCGTATGTTGAATAATATTTTCAACTGAGTTATCAAGATGTAATTAGATTATTATTCTTTTACTGTATCTACCGTTATCGGAGTGGCTATGCGAGTTGTCATACTGGGAAGTGGTGTGGTAGGCGTTGCCAGCGCCTGGTACTTAAATCAGGCAGGACATGAGGTCACCGTCATTGATCGGGAGCCGGGGGCCGCCCTGGAAACCAGCGCCGCGAATGCCGGGCAAATCTCCCCCGGATATGCTGCACCGTGGGCGGCACCAGGTGTGCCTTTAAAAGCGATCAAATGGATGTTCCAGCGCCATGCGCCGCTGGCGGTCCGTCTCGACGGTACGCAGTTTCAGTTGAAATGGATGTGGCAAATGTTACGTAACTGCGACACCAGCCACTACATGGAAAACAAAGGGCGGATGGTGCGTCTGGCGGAATACAGCCGTGATTGCCTGAAAGCATTGCGCGCCGAAACCAATATTCAGTATGAAGGGCGTCAGGGTGGGACGCTGCAACTGTTCCGTACCGAACAACAGTATGAAAATGCGACCCGCGATATCGCCGTGCTGGAAGATGCCGGCGTACCGTATCAGCTGCTGGAATCCAGCCGCCTGGCGGAAGTGGAGCCCGCGCTGGCAGAAGTAGCGCACAAACTGACGGGTGGTCTGCAACTGCCCAATGATGAAACCGGAGACTGCCAGCTGTTTACCCAGAATCTGGCGCGGATGGCAGAGCAGGCGGGGGTTAAATTCCGCTTTAATACGCCCGTTGACCAACTGCTTTGCGACGGCGAGCAAATCTACGGCGTGAAGTGTGGCGATGAAGTGATTAAGGCCGATGCGTATGTGATGGCGTTTGGTTCTTACTCGACGGCGATGCTCAAAGGCATTGTTGATATTCCGGTGTATCCGCTGAAAGGCTACTCGCTGACTATTCCAATTGCGCAGGAAGATGGTGCGCCAGTATCCACTATTCTTGATGAAACCTACAAAATCGCCATTACCCGTTTCGATAACCGCATTCGTGTTGGCGGAATGGCGGAAATTGTTGGTTTTAACACCGAGCTGTTGCAACCGCGTCGTGAAACGCTGGAAATGGTGGTTCGCGATCTCTATCCACGCGGCGGTCATGTCGAGCAGGCGACTTTCTGGACGGGTTTGCGCCCGATGACGCCAGACGGTACGCCGGTTGTCGGGCGTACACGCTTTAAAAATCTGTGGCTGAATACCGGTCACGGCACGCTCGGCTGGACGATGGCTTGCGGTTCCGGTCAGTTGTTAAGCGATCTGCTCTCTGGTCGCACGCCAGCGATCCCATATGAGGATCTAAGCGTAGCGCGCTACAGCCGTGGATTTACGCCATCACGTCCGGGCCATTTACATGGCGCACACAGCTAAGGAAACGAGATGACCCGTCCGATACAGGCCAGCCTCGATCTGCAGGCATTAAAACAGAATCTGTCCATTGTCCGCCAGGCCGCGCCGCACGCGCGCGTCTGGTCGGTGGTAAAAGCGAACGCTTACGGGCATGGTATTGAGCGTATCTGGAGCGCGCTCGGGGCCACCGATGGCTTTGCATTACTTAACCTGGAAGAGGCAATAACGTTACGTGAGCGCGGCTGGAAGGGGCCGATCCTGATGCTGGAAGGATTTTTCCATGCTCAGGATCTGGAGATTTATGACCAGCACCGCCTGACCACCTGCGTACACAGCAACTGGCAGCTCAAAGCACTGCAAAATGCGCGGCTAAAAGCACCGTTGGATATTTATCTTAAAGTGAACAGTGGGATGAATCGGTTGGGCTTCCAGCCCGATCGCGTGCTTACCGTCTGGCAGCAGTTGCGGGCAATGGCGAATGTTGGCGAGATGACCCTGATGTCGCATTTTGCCGAAGCGGAACATCCTGATGGAATTTCCAGCGCGATGGCGCGTATTGAGCAGGCGGCGGAAGGGCTGGAGTGTCGGCGTTCGTTGTCCAATTCGGCGGCGACTCTGTGGCACCCGGAAGCGCATTTTGACTGGGTTCGGCCTGGCATTATTTTGTATGGCGCTTCGCCGTCCGGTCAGTGGCGTGATATCGCCAATACCGGATTACGTCCGGTGATGACGCTAAGCAGTGAGATTATTGGTGTCCAGACGCTAAAAGCGGGTGAGCGTGTGGGCTACGGCGGTCGCTATACTGCGCGCGATGAACAGCGAATCGGCATTGTCGCCGCAGGGTACGCCGACGGTTATCCGCGCCACGCGCCTACCGGTACCCCTGTTTTAGTGGACGGCGTGCGCACCATGACGGTGGGGACCGTCTCGATGGATATGCTGGCGGTCGATTTAACGCCTTGCCCGCAGGCGGGGATTGGTACGCCGGTTGAGCTGTGGGGCAAGGAGATCAAAATTGATGATGTCGCCGCCGCTGCCGGAACGGTGGGCTATGAGTTGATGTGCGCGCTGGCGCTACGCGTCCCGGTTGTGACGGTGTAACTTGTTGTAAGCCGGATCGGAGGCAACGTCTTCTGGGTGCAAAAAAAATCATCCATCCGGCTGGTCAGCAACTGTAGTTGTTAATGTGACAGAGCCATTGCCCATGATAGTGTCCATTAAAAGGATGGACACTATTTCCCCGGAACCTGAACTCACCGCACAGGCGTTCTACATAAAACGCTTACGCTTCATTGTTGACTCGGAGTCGACTTCAGATAAATCACGCTTTACCCTTGATGGAGCCTGTACATAGATTTGTGTAATTGCCTGATTTTGATATGTTCAATTCAACATCAAATGAAGGTTAAATTATGGACGACAAACAATTGCAGGCTCAGGCTGCGTTCAGCAAAGCATCGCAACCGGCGATAGATGCTTCATTAAATTTAAGATTCAGCTTCCTCTTCAGCCACCCGTACGCCAATCTTCAACACTTCATTATCTTCTTTCTCGGCCACCGTCCAGATCATCCCGGCAAACTCTACCTGGTCACCGACAACCGGTGCCGCGCCTAACAACTGCTGGACAATTTCACCCAGCGTTTGCTGCTTATCACGATATTCTCGCCCGTCTTCCAGGCCATATATCAGCGCAACATCAGCATATTTGGCGCTGGCTTCGAGAATGAAGTCACCAAAGAAGCGTTGATCCAGCGCGACCGGCGGCGACTGGCTGAACAGTTTACCGAGCGCCGGAAGATCGCGTTCCCGACCAATTACACACAACACATCGCCTTCGCGCAGTCGGGTGCTGCCGGTAGGATGAAGCAACTGGTTATCACGAAACAGTGCCGCAATACGCGTCTCTTTTGGCATATGCAAATCGCGCAGTGCCGCGCCCACGCACCATTTATCGGCACTCAATTGATAAACAAACTGCTCCCACGGATTTTCCGGATGAATATCCAGGCCAACGCGTGACACCGGACGTCCCACTGGCGGAACCACCACTTTGGCTTTTTTAGCCGCCCACGAGAGTGATGTTCCCTGCAAGAGCAGTGAAACCAGAACCACAAAGAAGGCGACATTAAAGAACAGACGTGCATTCTCCAGCCCCGCCATCATCGGGAACACGGCCAGGATGATTGGCACCGCGCCGCGTAATCCTACCCAGCTGATAAACACGCGCTCACGCAGATTGAAACCGCGGAAGGGGAGCAATCCAGCAAATACCGAAAGGGGACGGGCGAAGAATATCATCCATGCCGACAAAATGAGCGCCGGAATGGCAATAGGCAGCAGATCGCTTGGGTTAACCAATAGCCCCAGCACCAGGAACATGGCGATTTGCGCCAGCCAGGCGAGGCCGTCGAAATTTTGCAGGATGCCGTAGCGGTTGCGAATCGGCCGATTACCCAGCAGAAAACCGCACAGATAAACAGCCAGAATACCGTTGCCTTCCAGCGCCGTGGTTAAAGCAAAAATTAAAATACCGCCGCTTAATGCCAGCAATGGATATAATCCGGCAGGCAGGGCGATGCGATTAATCATTTGCAGCAGTAAATAACCACCGCCAAGTCCGATGACAATCCCGAGGCCAAATTGCTGCAGAATATCGACCACGAACATCCAACTGACACTGCTTTCATGTTGCTGGATCATCGCAATCAGGGTAATCGTCAGAAAGACCGCCATTGGATCATTACTGCCGGATTCAATTTCCAGCGTCGAGCCAACACGTTCGTTAAGCCCCTTACCACCCAGCAGAGAAAAGACCGCTGCAGCATCGGTAGAGCCGACGATAGCGCCGATTAATAAGCCTTCAATCAAATCAAGATTAAACAGCCACGCCGCCATCATGCCGGTTAAACCAGAGGTGATAAGCACGCCCAGCGTCGCCAGCGACAGTGCCGGTCCTAACGCCACACGAAAGGAACTGGCCTGAGTGCGCATCCCGCCGTCGAGCAAAATAATCGCCAGTGCCAGGTTACTTACCATGTAGGCGAAGGGGTAATTATCAAACGGGATACCGCCGACGCCATCGACTCCTGCCAGCATGCCGATCGCCAGAAAAATAACCAGAATAGGAATGCCAAGACGGGAAGAAAATGAACTAAGTAATATACTGCTGGTGACAAGGATGGATCCTAAGATGAAAAGGCTAATTATTGTTGTGGCATCCAACGGTCGGTTACTCCTGATTACGCTGTCTCTTATATAAACCCTACCATATTAGCGGCAGAGACAGCGTTTTACTTAGCCCTGAAGCGTGATTTTTTTACATTTTAAGAACAGGATGACCGCTAATCGTCAACTGAGTGCCTTCCCGGGTGTTATTCAGAATGGCATGTGCGCCCAACGGCAGCGTAACCGTGCGTTGTTCATGACCAAAATCGAGGCCGGTAATGAGTGGAATCGACAGGCGGGAACGCAAAAACGCGTACACTGACTCCAGGTTGTAACCTGCGTCATAATCATTGGGCGTGCTGCCGCTAAAGCTACCGAGAATAATCGCCTTCTGACGTGGCAAAATTCCCGCATGATAGAGCTGCAACAGCATACGTTCGACGCGGAAAGGGTGCTCGTTAATATCTTCCAGCACCAGAATACCGTTCTCAATTTTTGGCATCCACGGTGTACCAATCAGTGAAATCAGCATCGCAAGATTGCCTCCCCACAACGTGCCTTCGGTCTGACATGTCGGGCCTTCCCCTTGCCATTCAATGGTGAAGGTTTTATTGCGTAACGCCAGCCAGAAATGGTGCTCGGTAAAGGCGTTCAGTTCATCCGCACCAAAGTTTGCTACCAGCATGGGGCCGCTAAAGGTGATGACATTGCCTTGCGCCAGAAGACCGCACTGAATGGCGGTAAAATCGCTATGTCCGCAAATGAGTAACGGGTCATGTTGTTGGCGAGCAACCAGTGCCTGCCAGTCAATATCTGCCAGTAAACGACTGGCACCGTAACCGCCGCGTACAGCCAGCACGATGGTGTTGGGGGTAGTCAGTCTGGCAAGGGAATTGAGATCTTCCAGGCGCTCCGTTTCCGTACCCGCAAAACGCTCACAACGACGGGCAATAACCTCGACGTTATTGACCTGATGCCCCTCGTCGGTAAGGCGATGGATACCACGCAGCGCGGCGTGCTGTTTAATGCAGTAACCCGATGGGGCAATTAAGTGAAACAGAGACATGGCAATTCCTTGCTGACAACAGAAACGAAATGTATATCATGCCGCTTAGGTGTGCCGTTGTCACCTCAACGGCGATTCCAGGCTATAAGGATAGAAGAAGTGAAATTGAGATGGTTTGCCTTTTTGATTGTGTTATTAGCGGGTTGTTCATCAAAGCATGACTATACGAACCCGCCGTGGAACGCGAAAGTTCCGGTGCAACGTGCGATGCAGTGGATGCCAATAAGCCAGAAAGCCGGTGCAGCCTGGGGCGTCGATCCACAATTGATCACGGCGATTATCGCTATCGAATCGGGTGGTAATCCGAATGCGGTGAGTAAATCGAATGCCATTGGTTTGATGCAGTTAAAAGCTTCAACCTCCGGACGTGATGTTTATCGCCGTATGGGCTGGAGTGGTGAGCCGACGACCAGCGAGCTGAAAAATCCAGAGCGTAATATTTCAATGGGGGCGGCTTACCTGAATATTCTGGAAACCGGCCCGCTGGCAGGCATTGAAGATCCGAAGGTACTGCAATATGCGCTGGTGGTGTCATACGCTAACGGGGCAGGTGCGCTGCTACGGACTTTCTCGTCAGATCGGAAAAAGGCGATCAGCAAAATCAACGATTTGGATGCTGACGAGTTCCTCGATCACGTAGCGCGAAATCATCCTGCGCCGCAGGCTCCGCGCTATATCTACAAACTTGAGCAGGCACTGGACGCGATGTAAATCAGTCGCGCACTTTGTCCGCTTTTTCCCGGGCTTCTCGCTCGAGAGAGAAAATAATCCGCTGTAATTGCCGCTCCACCGTCGGGCTGACGTTAAGAAAACGGAAGCTCAGACGGGGAGTGGTGATGGTTTCATTCTTGCCATCAATCACTTTGCGCTCGCTGATGGAGATTAACTGGGCGTCAAAGTGAAAAACACCCCATTGCCCCATGTTGACTTCAATCTGAGCGAAGCGCATGCCTTCTTGTAATTCGGCAGGCTTTGCTGTTTCCAGTAATGCGCCCATGCCGCCTAACGACAAATCATACAGGCGGAAACGTAACGTACTGTTATCCGCCAGTTTGGTCTGGCAAAAATAAGGCGGATGGAGTGGGGCGGAGATGCGGAAATATCGGCGTCGTTGTACAAACCATAAGGTGGGAGGCGGTACGGTGATAAATGCCGGAAGCTGCAAGTATTCACTCTGCTGTAGTTGTTCAACAGTAAACTCGACTTTCGCACCCTGAGTTTCGGCGGTAATGGTAATGTGCTGTGCCTTTAGCACGGCGATGTTGTCTTCGGCTTGACTGCCGAAATCCAGCACCAGTTTATCCGGGGTTATTGCCAGTATTTTGCTGATCAGCTGCCCGCCATTCCAACTGAGACGCAAAGGAATTGCGGCTTTGTGCAAATCGCGTAACACGCCCAGGACGGCTAACGGATTTTGTTTCAGGAACTGCTCATGGTAATGACTCACGCGGAAAAACTCCTGACTGACAAACTGTCTTTGGTTTATCGGTCACAGTTAACAAAACTTAATACAAATGCGTGAATATTTTTTACATGTTGTTCTTAAATCAGCCGACATACGCCCAGCATCGATCCCGCCCTTGCCTATACTTAGAGCGTTGACGTAAGCATTTCTTGCGTCCGATTCATCGAAACGAGGGCCTGAACATGGGAATTATTGCCTGGATTATTTTTGGCCTGATAGCCGGCATTATCGCCAAGCTAATCATGCCGGGGCGTGATGGTGGTGGATTTTTCCTGACCTGTATTCTCGGGATAGTCGGTGCGGTGGTCGGCGGCTGGCTGGCGACCATGTTTGGCATTGGCGGCTCCATCAGTGGTTTTAATCTGCACAGCTTCTTGGTGGCGGTGGTGGGAGCTATTCTCGTTCTGGGCATATTCCGCCTCCTGCGAAGAGAATAAGATTTTCATAAGGCGGATAGCGATACAGATGCCGCTATCCGCTTTCACATCAGAACGTATACTCGACACCTGCTTTACGGGTGAAAAAAATCAATATAGCACTTCGATATCCGATAAAGTCGGTTCCCGGTAACAACAACAGAATCCTTTTTTAATTATTGTTTCGTTGTTTTTGGTGTGATTCAGAAAATAAATATTTTAGACAGTAGCCAGTCAGGCGTTAAAAATGGGGCGGATAGTGAGGCGGTTTTGGCTGCGCTTATTGAACATTTAGAATTGATCAATCCTTCTGGCAGATTAAGCCAAAATACCCGTTCGGCAATGCTTCAGTTACGCGAAGAGGAATGGTCTGAATTCTTTTTTTGGTTGCTAAATTCTCTGGAGTGTCTGGATTATGTGATTATTAATTTAACTCCAGAAAGCAAAAAAACGTTGATGAGTGAACACCGTAACAATATTCAGGTAGCAATTGATGCTTTATATAGCCAACGTCGGCGTAAATCGCCGGGTGATGAAAGTGAAACACTTACCCGTAGAAATGACGCTATCTTCGGCAACCACGTATGGCAAACATTTGCGCAATACTTCCCGCCAGGACTTGAAAAACCGTCTGTGTAGAAAAAACCATAGCTATGGTGTTATCTGCCGACAACGCCATCCGGAGAAGCCGAATGACGTTGTCGGAGTAAGCGCTGGTTAAGGTGTGGGTTGTGCCTCTTTGGTTGAGGGTTGCGTCGTTGCTGACTTAACGGTCGGACGCGTCGCCGGAACATTGTCACACGGTTGCTCTTTCGGGCAGATCAAATCCAGCATTTTCAGCGTCACGCCATTGGTCCAGCCAAAGCCATCCTGTAATGGATATTCGCCACCGCCGCCCCCCGTTCCGGTGGTGCTGACATCATATTTTTCCACCAGCTTTTTCTCCCGGTCATAGGTGTGCTGAACATTGGTCAGGAAGTGCCAGCTAATGTCCATCGCCACCTCTTTTTGCCCGTAGTTTTGTAATCCTTCTGTCGCGACCCACTGTAACGGTGCCCAGCCATTTGGCGCATCCCATTGTTGCCCACTTTTCACCGACGTGGTGTTCAGGCCGCCGGGTTGCAGCAGATGTGTTTTCGTCGCCGTCGCCATTTTGTTGGCGCGATCTTTCGCTGCCGCATTGACGTACAGCGGGAACAGGGCGGCCGCGGTTAACTGATTGCGCACTTTATGACTTTTCAGGTCGTAATCGGCATACCAGCCTTGTTGATCGTTCCACATGTATTTTTCGATCCCTTTTTGACGGGCATTTGCCAGCGTTTCGTACTGGTTTGCCATCGCGTTATCTCCGGCAGCTTTGCTGGCGCGGGCGAGGATTTTTTCCATTTTAAACATCAGGCTGTTCAGATCGACCGGTACGATGCTGGTGGTGCGTAAGGTATTTAGTTGATGCGGGTTGTCCATCCAGCGCGAGCTGAAATCCCAGCCAGACGCAGCGGCAGAGCGCAGGTCGCGGTAAATTTCAGTGGCAGGTCGATTCGGATTGCTTTTGGCGGTGGCAATATCTTCCACCCATGACTCTGGTCGTGGCGTATCGCGATCGTCCCAGTAGCGGTTGAGAAGGGTACCATCCTGAAGTTTTACAACGCGTTTTTCCTGTTGTCCGGCTTGCAGGTTTTCAACACCGTCCATCCAGTAAGCATATTCTTTTTGCATTTGCGGCAGGTATTGCTTCAACGCGGCATCGCCTTCATGCTGCGCCAGTAACTCTACCATCAGGGCAAAGAAGGGCGGTTGCGAGCGGCTTAAATAGTAACTGCGGTTGCCGTTGGGAATATGACCGTAAGTGTCTATTTCATGAGCAAAATTGGCCACCATATCCGCGACTTTATCCCAGTGACCGCTTTCGGCAAGTCCTAACATGGTGAAGTAACTGTCCCAGTAATATACCTCGCGAAAACGTCCGCCCGGCACGACATAAGGTTCCGGCAGCGGTAACAGAGAATCCCATTTTTCTGTGTTTTCGGTAGAACGCGTTAATACCGGCCAAAGTCCGTCAATATGTTCGCGCAGTGACTGCCCCTCTGGCGGAACATATTTCTCGCCTTCTTTCGGCAGGGTGAAATTGACGTTAACGAAATGGCGCAGATCAAATCCGCTCTGGTTTTGCTGCATCCGATAATCAGCAAGGATCATCAGCGGATCGCTGTTCGGCACGGCATCGGCAAAGGTTTTTTGGTCCGGAAAAAGTTTGGCGTTTTGCACATCATTAAACAGCGGCCCTAATAAAATATCAGGCGGCTGTGGTGTTACCGGTGTTTCTTCTGCCTGCACCGATAGCGCAGCGAAACACAAAAAGATACAGGCTGGAATTAACGCCATTTTTTGCGGGCGAGAAGGTGCGGGGGATTTCATCAATCATTCTCCTTTGGCGAAACCGAATAAAACGGTATTCAAGTATCAGAAAACCTTAGTTCAGGATCGCACTAGCTGCATGATCGAAATCTCATTCTGCGAACTGTCAGGCATTTTAGAAAAGGGAATTAAAGGGATAAATAACGGCGAAATAGAGTGATCAAATAACGTCTGTTTATTAGCCAGCCAGCGGCGTTGGGTTCGTGATTAGCGAAGAAAAATCATCATAAATTGGTGAAAAATATAACAGGTAGTTAAAAACCATTAGTGCTGAGTAAATTGCCGGATGACATCAGAACGATGCCATCCGAACAGTGGCTTAACCCTGACGGTTGAAACGTTGCATTTTAACGTCCAGCGTTAGCGTTTCTTCTGGTTGTATCGCATACAGTTTCTCACCCTGCTGGCAAATCCAGCCAATCCCCAGCTCACGGGCGATTAGGGCGCTGTGGGATACCGGACTTCCGGCGCTAAGGCAGATACCTTTTACAACCGCCGGATCCAGTTGCAGTACTGTGGAAGGATAAATGTTCTCCGCCAGTAGAATAGTTGGCGAGTTAAACTGCGGGAGTTCTTCTTTCGTTTGGGTCAGGTGGACCAGGGTGCGATGCAGAAGATCGTCCACATCAATATAGCGAGCTTGTAGATATTCATCATCCAGTTGCTGGTATTGCTGGCTAAGTTCTTTAAGAACTTGCTGCCAGGCATATTCTGCCGTGCAATGTTCGTGCTGAAGGAGTTCGCTTGCCGCCGCCAGCAGTTCCGGATCATCTAACAGTGTATGGTGACCAGAAAAGATTGCGGCAATATCGTCAAGCCCGCTGGCTTCTGCTTTCGCTGTTAACGTCATCAGATCTAATAACGTGAAGTCAATGGCCTGGCGTAATCGTTCTTGTTCCTCTTCCACGGTCAGGGTTGATTTTGCCTGTACCGTACATAAAACCGGTTGATAATAAAAGGCTTTACCCGAAACAGGCGGAACGGGACGCAGAGTAGGTGGAACAACTTCCTCCGTTTCACCAAAGTTATCTTCAGCCAGCTGACGGAAAGCGATCAGTGCCTCTTCAGCTTCTGGCCCTTTCGCAATCAGGCGCAGCGTATCGTTATAGCGAACTTGTAGTAACGCAATCTGGTTAATACTCTCTGGTGTGACGCATTTGCCGTTTTTTTCCAGCAACATATCGGCATTAAATGTCGATAAGGTATAAACCAGCCGGGAGGCCGGACGTACATGCAGGCCGTTACGGTTTTTTATGACCACCGCCAGAGAACGGGCTTCTTCATCGTACGCAGGACATGTGTCAGAGATTTTAGTGTCGGAGGACGGTAAACCCAGTTGTTCACGTTTGGCTTCCAGCGCATGCATAGCGTCAAAGATAACTTTGTCGATATCCGCTCCCGAGGCCGCGCTGACCGTTGCTGCCAGTGTACCTTCGACCAACGGCGCAGCACACAAACGTACTTTTGCGGCGATCTTGGGAGCCAGCAATTCCAGCGCAGTTTCAGCACTCAATAATGCGCTACCCATATCCATCATGACCAGCACATGGTCGGCATCAGCAACAGATTCGATGGCCTCCATCACTTTGACGGCATCGGTACCAATAGGATTTTGTGGATCGTCAATTCCCGCGGCAATGGCGATTTTACAACTATCACTCATTAACATCTGACGGGCTAATTCACCGACACCTTCTCCCAGTCGGCTGCTATGTGAAACTATGACCAGGTTTACCATCACCAATTCCTTACTCTTTTGCGGCTAACGCCAACATTTGCATCATAAACATCACCGAGGTCGCGCCGGGATCCTGGTGACCAATACTGCGTTCACCGAGATAACTGGCGCGGCCTTTGCGGGCTTGCATCGTAATCGTACTTTGTGCAGCGGATTCGGCGATTCTACTGGCAGCTTCGAGCGCCACCGGAACAGAGAGATTTTGCTCGCTGGACTGACGTAACGATTCCACCACCGGCACCCACACATCACACATGGTTTTATCGCCAGGTTCGGCTTTCCCGCGACTGATTACGCCGTCCGCGCCATCGCGGAACATCTGATAAAGCTCTTCCAGTGTCAGGCTTTGCCGTGCCTGGGTCGCCTGTGCGGCGCGGATAAAGAAGGTACCGAACAGCGGACCACTGGCACCACCGACGCTGGAAAGCAGCGTCATACCGGTATTCTTGAGAATGAAACCGATATCTTTATCTGCGATAGCAGGGAGTTTTTCCACCACTTTGCTAAAGCCTCGGTTCATATTTAGCCCGTGGTCAGCGTCGCCAATTTCGCGATCCAGTCCGGTAAGATACTCGCTCTCGGTGCTGAAAATATCGCCACAACGAGTGAGCCAGTTAACAATTTGAGTTCTGCTCAGTGACATTGCTTTCTCCTTATTTACCCCAGTTAAGGGCCGGGGTGTGGACCGGGGCGTCCCAGAGTGCCAGCGTTTCGTCATCAACTTTCAGTAAGGTGATTGAGAAACCGGTCATATCCAGTGAGGTGCAGTACGCGCCAATTAAATTACGTTCGATAGTCAATCCCGCTTGCTGGCAACGTGTGGTCAGGCGGTTATAGACGCCGTACAGCTCAGAAAGCGGAGTTGCGCCAAGATTGTTAACCAGCGCAATCACCCGATCGCCAGACTGGAGCGGTTGTTTGGTTTGTTGTTCTTCCTGCCAACTGCCTTGTTGATAATCCCAGAAACGCAAAGTGCGATGGTATGAGCCATTTTCCAGCAGGGTGTCGAACATTTCATCGACGGTTTGATCAAGGGAAGAGAAGGAGCGGCGGTCAATACCCGGCTCACCATGAATGCCGACGCCAAACTCCATCTCATTATCCGCCAGGGTAAAAGAAGGTTTGCCCGCGGCAGGAACGGTACAGGCACCGAGAGCGATACCTATTGAGTGGCCTTGATTATTCAACTTACGCCCCAGTTCCGCACAGGCGTCCAGTGAGTCGCCACGCTCCGCCGCTGCGCCTACGAGTTTTTCAATTAATACGGTGTTGGCAACGCCGCGTCGCCCGGCGGTATAAAGACTGTCTTTTACCGCAACGTCGTCATCAATGACCACAGTGGTCACTTTTACGCCGCTATCGTGCAGTAACTCGGTCGCTGTTTCAAAGTTAAGAATATCGCCGGTGTAATTTTTGATAATCAACAGTACACCTTCGCCGCCATCAATTTGCATGGAGCATTCAAAGATTTTATCGGGCGTCGGTGAGGTGAAAATTTCGCCCGGACAGGCCCCCGAAAGCATCCCCTGACCGATATAACCACAGTGCATTGGCTCGTGTCCGCTGCCGCCACCCGACAGCAGGGCGACTTTTCCTGCAACAGGGGCATCAGCTCGGGTGACATACACCGGATCCTGATGCAGTGTCAGCGATGGATGCGCTTTCGCCAGTCCTGCCAGTTGTTCGTCCAGTACGTCTTGCACATCATTGATCAATTTTTTCATTATTTTGCTCCAGCAATTACGGTAGGGCATGGATGATGTTCAACGACACGGCGACCACTGACTGCCGATGAATCCATTGTGCATCAGGCAAGGGAAAAGAAAATTAGCCCAAATTATGTTTCATAGTGAAACATATGCTTTAATGAATGTTCCATATTGAAACTTTTACGTGTATTAATACTTAAAATTGCGAGCCGGAACACCTTTTGTCATAAGGGATGCGGGATATGAGTGGCGCTTTTAACAACGATGGTCGGGGCATATCTCCCTTAATTGCAACCTCCTGGGAGCGATGCAATAAGCTGATGAAACGGGAGACATGGAACGTACCACATCAGGCCCAGGGCGTGACATTTGCTTCTATTTATCGGCGTAAGAAAGCGATGCTGACGCTCGGGCAGGCTGCGCTGGAAGATGCCTGGGAATATATGGCACCGCGAGAGTGTGCGCTGTTTATCCTCGATGAAACCGCCTGCATTCTCAGCCGTAATGGCGATCCGCAAACCTTGCAGCAGCTAAGTGCACTGGGATTCAATGACGGCACGTATTGCGCCGAGGGAATTATTGGTACTTGTGCGCTATCGTTAGCGGCTATCTCTGGTCAGGCCGTGAAAACGATGGCCGATCAACATTTCAAACAGGCACTCTGGAACTGGGCCTTTTGTGCAACGCCGTTGTTTGACAGCAAGGGCCGATTGACGGGAACAATAGCGCTGGCGTGTCCGGTTGAGCAAACTACCGCAGCTGATTTGCCGTTGACGTTGGCAATCGCCCGCGAGGTCGGAAATTTACTGCTGACGGACAGTTTGCTCGCTGAAACTAACCGTCATTTAAATCAACTTAATGCCCTGTTAGAAAGTATGGATGATGGCGTGATTAGCTGGGACGAGCAGGGTAATTTGCAATTTATCAATGCCCAGGCGGCGCGGGTCTTGCGCCTTGACGCGACGGCAAGTCAGGGACGGGCAATCACTGAACTCTTAACGTTACCCGCCGTATTGCAACAAGCAATAAAACAGGCACATCCGCTCAAACACGTAGAAGCAACCTTTGAAAGTCAGCACCAGTTTATTGATGCGGTGATAACCCTTAAACCGATAATAGAAACGCAGGGAACCAGCTTTATTTTATTGCTTCATCCTGTGGAACAGATGCGGCAGTTGATGACCAGTCAATTAGGAAAAGTCAGCCATACCTTCGCTCATATGCCACAGGACGATCCGCAAACCCGCCGCTTGATTCATTTTGGTCGCCAGGCGGCGCGCAGTAGCTTTCCTGTCCTGCTTTGTGGAGAAGAGGGCGTGGGCAAGGCACTGCTAAGTCAGGCAATTCATAATGAAAGCGAGCGTGCTGCAGGTCCTTATATCGCCGTCAATTGTGAGTTATATGGTGATGCGGCGCTGGCGGAAGAATTTATTGGTGGCGATCGCACGGACAATGAAAATGGCCGTCTGAGTCGGCTGGAACTGGCACACGGCGGCACGCTGTTTCTTGAAAAGATTGAATATCTGGCGGTGGAGTTACAGTCTGCTTTGCTTCAGGTTATCAAGCAGGGTGTTATCACGCGACTGGATGCGCGGCGTTTAATACCAGTTGATGTCAAAGTGATTGCCACAACGACCGCGGACCTCGCAATGCTGGTGGAACAAAATCGTTTTAGTCGCCAGCTGTATTACGCGTTGCATGCATTTGAAATTACCATCCCGCCTCTGCGTATGCGGCGTGGCAGCATTCCGGCGCTGGTGAATAACAAATTACGCAGTCTTGAAAAACGCTTCTCTACGCGGCTGAAAATTGATGACGATGCCCTCGCTCGCCTGGTTTCCTGTGCATGGCCTGGCAACGATTTTGAACTTTACAGCGTCATCGAGAATCTTGCTCTGAGTAGTGATAATGGGCGCATTCGCGTCAGTGATTTGCCGGAACATCTGTTTACCGAGCAGGCAACAGATGATGTCAGCGCCACACGCCTTTCCACCAGTCTGTCATTTGCGGAAGTTGAAAAAGAGGCAATTATTAACGCAGCCCAGGTCACAGGCGGTCGCATTCAGGAAATGTCGGCTTTACTTGGGATCGGCCGCACTACGCTGTGGCGGAAAATGAAGCAACATGGCATTGATGCAGGGCAGTTTAAGCGCCGGGTATGAAAGACAGAGACGATTTCTGATACATCAGAGTGATCTATATTTCATTCCGGCGCACGCTAACATTTTTCAGCATCGTTTAAGGGCTGGTCTATCCCGCACTTAAAAGCTGAAGCGATATCCTCCGTTGACTTGCTTCTGATCAAAGAGGTTACTCTGCGTGTAATCCGCTTCGAGGTAGAATGTGTGCTGTTTGTTATACTGTGCACTGACTCCCACGCCGTTATTCCAGCCATTACCTTTGAAACTGTACTTCTCCCGGGAGTTGTTCAACAGATAGTCTGTATCCCCTGAAAACTCGCGGATAGCTCCAGTCTTCACATACATATTCAGCTGGCTGTTGCCTGCGGTGATGTCATATCCCAGTATCATGCTGGCACGCCCCAGCAGCGATTCGTAGTGATTCAGATGTATATTGAGACCATTACTCGCCTTCATAGCCATCTCATTCTGGTGGCTGTATGTGAGCTGGGTTTGCGGCTCTATATAGAACCCATAACCAGTAGGGGTCAGGTTGAACCTCTGCCCGGCTTCCAGGGAGATGCTCAATCCATTCGCAGTGCCGTTGGCGTTAACGCCGTTGTTCTGACTGTCCAGTACGTGAAAACTATTTTTCTGGCGCGATGCTTTTACAACGAGATCGCTGTAAAAACCGTTGTGTGCCATGTAACTGGCATACATTCCCATGTAGTCTGAACGTGCGGTACCGTCGCCTCCGCTATAGTCCGGCGATGCATGTGTTGAGCCAATATACAGACCGACATACAACGGCATTACATCAGAGAGACGTTTATCCCCACCAAACTGGATACCGCTGTAACCCATGTCAAAGCCGCTCAGTTTGCCACTGGCGAAGGAGTCCAGGCTTCCCCCATAACTGCGCAGCCAGATATTACCGTCTTTACTCTGATTTCGCAGGTCACCCATTCGTTGCATCAGCGTACGGTTTTCAACATAGTTTAATAAGTAACCGACATTGAGATAATTGCCGCCAGCATCTGCGGTCGTGGTGGGTTTAGGTGTGGGAGTGGGGTTAGGCGTAGGATCGGGTTCAGGCGTAGGATCGGGGTTGACTATGGGAGGCTGAGCGGGAGCCGGTGTTGGTTCAGGATTAGGAGTCGGTTCCGGAACTGTCCCGGAAGCGTAAAGCTCCCAGTTAGTGCCATTTTTACGCACATCGTACAGATATCCCCCCAACTCAACCTGAGAAGACGCGCTGAACGAGGCCGCACCGTCAGTGGTTTTTACCACTGTCAGAACTTCATTTCCCGTAGTGGCCTCGCTGCCCTGGTTGCGGATAGCCAATACGTGATTACCAGCACTACTTCCGCTGATATTCAATAAATCCCCTTTATTATTAACGCCATTACCCTCGCCAACAACATCAGCACGCATAATAAAGGTACTGTTACCGCTCAGGTTCTCTACGTTTAATGTGGCAAATGTGCCGGCAGTTGACCCGTGGCTGGCAAAATCGACAGTTGAATGGCTCAGCGCCAGCGTGTCGAGATTAGAATTACTTGTTACGTTCCAGACGCTGTTATTCATTGCAACGTCCAGTTTCCCGCCATTGACATTATCGCTGAGGGAGGAACCTGTCCAAACCGACCCTGGGTGCATATCTAGATTGATTAGCCCACCTTTGGAAAGAACGCTACCGTTGATAAGCATACGACCCGAGGCGTTGATGCGGCTGGCGGCATAACCATCGTCATGTTGCGTTGCAATGGCCATCTGGTCGGGTGTACTCATATCAATGACCAGATCGCTCGTGAGGTCGATCTGGCTGTTGGTCATGGCATAAATTCCCCTGGCTCCTGCCGCGCCGGTGATAGCCAAACTGTCTCCGGTTATTCTACCGCCGCTGAGCGCCCACAAACCCAGCGCCAGACTGCCATTACGATCAACTGTAATATCGGTATTTTGCATGTTGACAACAGCCGTTGCCGTCTGGGCCGAGGCACCATAAGAACCGCCGGAAAAGATGCTGTTTCGTTGCGCCGCCGTGCCAGAAAAATTGATTGTCGCGTCTGAACCACTGGTGACGAGGCCACCGCCCTGCGCGGAAGAAATATGGCTATCTGCACCGATAGTGGTTGTACCACCACGAACTTCGACGCCATTGGCCGCGGCTCCAGTTACATCAACAGTGAGTGCATTCGCGCTAACCTGGCCAAAGCTCCAGAGGCCGTGTGCATTATCGCCATTGGTTTTAATGGAACTGTTTGTTCCGAGATCGACAACAGAGTTTTTCTGTACGTTTATCCCCATGGCGCTGTAGCCCTGAACATCGATTGTCAGGTCTGTAGCCGTAAAACGCGCAGCACCATTGGCGTTATTGCCGTTGAGACCACCGATATAAACACCTGTACTTCCATCGGTCGTGATTTTACTTCCGCTTCCAAGATCGACACTGGTGCCATAGTCATTGATGGTTAGGCCTATACCGTTCGAGTTTTCAATGGTGAATTGAGTGGCTGTTAGTGTTGAGCTATGCCCAATAATGATGCCGTCATCGTTACTCTTAATGGTGCTGCCTGTGCCTAAGTCAGCATGGGTATAGTCACCAATTAAGTTAATGCCGATGGCAGAGGTTTGACCAACAACATCTACTGTGAGTCGGTTAGCTGTCAGGGAGCTGTTTTTGCCCTGAATAATGATTCCTTTTGCATATCCAGAGGCGTCGTTGACATTGACGGTGACATCATTACCCAGGTTGATATTGCCAGGCGTGTTTCCTGCTGGGGTCATTACACCATAGAGGTTTCCTGATGGATCGGCGGTATCTCCTGTAATTCTGTCACCATCATTAATAGTAATATTGGTGCCATATTGACTTCCTGTATCAGCAGCTATCAGCAGGGGGGAAAAGATAATTGCATTCAAACCAATAGCGCCAAATTTTATCAGTTGAATTGAGGGCGAACGGATTTTTAATTCAGCGAGACGATCTGCTTTGGTATTCCCATTGTGTTGTTTGATGCCCATACCACTCCTATATAGTACCCAGACTATGGGTCTATGGATTTTGTCATTTTGTTTAAATCAATGAATAATATCCTCTTATCATCATGATATTTGTATGGTGCAATCATGATGAGCTTCTCAGAGAATAATTCTCTATTACCGGGCAAAATCAGGAACACAGGAATTAATATATATTTAACATCCCCCTTACAAAGGTGGGTTTATATCGAGTTATTCCCTAAGTTGTCGTTGCTTATTCCAATTCGTTACTATAAATATGGCAAAAATATTACAACAAACAGCGGTTAAAAAATTTGGTGAAGATTTTTTGTAATAATCCTAATTAGTTATGGGAATTTCGCTTGATGTATCTGCATAACAAAAACAATATGCGCCATTTTTGCATTACTAATAAGAAAAAGCAAAAAACATCGATATTCATTTTTGGTCAATGGGTTTTCTGGCCTATCGTTGTTATTGTGCTACTGGTTATCATTTTCATCTTGCCAGGATCGCACGTAATCACGTTATTCGGGGACTTTATCTGCGGGATATTACCCTTCAGGTAAGTCCTTTTCTCGCCAGCATATTGGAGCGTGATCAATATTGATCAGCTGTGAAGGGGGTGATGTGTAGTGGACCAAAACTTACGTTATATCACTACTAATGAGATATCCGTCATCTGACACTGATGTCTTTAATTATTCTCGTGGTTCACTGTAGGCAATAAGCACAAAAGTGTAGGATGTTACAAGAATGATTAGGACTCGGTGAAATGAAAAATCCACGCAATTGCGTGGATTATATATACTTTTGCGCTCTTCATGAGATTTAGCGAAACCTCATGAGACAACAAATTAATTAGACGTTGAAAAGGAAGTTCATCACATCGCCATCTTTAACGATGTAATCTTTACCTTCTGCACGCATTTTGCCTGCTTCTTTCGCGCCTTGTTCACCTTTGTAAGTGATGAAATCTTCAAACGAGATGGTTTGTGCACGGATAAAGCCTTTTTCAAAATCAGTATGGATTTTGCCCGCTGCCTGCGGCGCGGTTGCTCCAACCGGAATGGTCCATGCACGCACTTCTTTCACCCCAGCGGTGAAGTAAGTTTGCAGGTTCAGCAGCTTATAACCGGCACGGATCACACGGTTCAGGCCCGGCTCTTCCAGCCCAAGCTCCTGCATAAACTCGTCACGTTCTTCGTCGTCCAGTTCGGCAATGTCTGCTTCAACAGCAGCACAAACCGGAACCACAACAGAACCTTCTTTCGCCGCGATTTCACGCACCTGGTCAAGATATGGGTTGTTTTCAAAACCGTCTTCGTTGACGTTGGCGATGTACATTGTTGGTTTCAGCGTCAGGAAGCTCAGGTAACGAATAGCCGCTTTCTCTTCAGCGCTTAAATCCAGCGCGCGCAGCATACCTGCATTTTCCAACTGGGGCAGGCATTTTTCCAGGACCGCCAGCTCAGCTTTCGCGTCTTTATCGCCACCTTTGGCTTTCTTCTGTACGCGATGAATCGCACGTTCGCAGGTGTCGAGGTCTGCCAGCGCCAGTTCGGTGTTGATAACTTCAATATCGTCAGCCGGGTTAACTTTGCCGGAAACGTGAATGATGTTGTCATTTTCAAAGCAGCGAACAACGTGACCGATCGCTTCGGTTTCACGGATGTTGGTCAGGAACTGGTTACCCAGACCTTCGCCTTTCGATGCGCCTTTTACCAGACCGGCGATATCGACAAATTCCATGGTCGTGGGAAGCGTACGTTGCGGTTTTACGATTTCAGCCAGTTGATCCAGGCGAGGGTCAGGCATTGGTACGACGCCTGTGTTCGGCTCAATGGTGCAGAATGGAAAGTTGGCCGCTTCAATACCGGCTTTGGTCAGCGCGTTGAACAGGGTAGATTTCCCGACGTTGGGCAAACCGACGATACCGCATTTGAATCCCATGATTTAAATCACCTTAATATCTTAATAATCAACCTGTTATTGCTAACAGATTGCAGAAATGGAAATAACTTTGCCTATTATACACGGCACTCGGCAAAAATGCCGCAGACAACGACTTATTGCGCTTTAAAGGCGTGCAATCGGTTCGTTGCTTTGGTCAAGCCATCTGTAAACCACATTTCAGTACAACGCGCCGCTTCGTCGATGGCTTCATCAATTAACTTCTGTTCACTAACAGGCGGTTTGCCTAACACAAAACCGACAACTTTATTTTTATCGCCCGGATGACCGATTCCGATGCGTAAACGGTGAAAGTTAGGGTTATTACCCAATTTACTGATGATGTCTTTCAGTCCATTGTGACCACCATGGCCACCGCCCAATTTAAATTTGGCGACGCCAGGAGGCAGATCCAGTTCGTCGTGGGCCACCAGAATTTCGTCCGGATTAATGCGGAAAAAACTGGCCATCGCCGCAACGGCTTTGCCGCTGAGATTCATAAATGTAGTCGGGACTAACAGGCGGACATCTTCGCCTCCAAGAGTGACTCGCGAAGTATAACCAAAGAATTTAGCCTCTTCGCGCAGCGGAGCGCGCAAACGCTCTGCCAGTAAGTCAACGAACCAGGCACCAGCATTATGTCGCGTTGCGGCGTATTCAGCACCGGGGTTCGCCAGGCCGACAATCAATTTAATCGTCACGTTTTTTTGTCCTGAGTGTGTACATAACTGGCGCGTAGTTTACTGGTTGCGGCCCCGCTTGACAAAAAACTGCGTATCAAATGCAGATAACGTAATAATTGCATGAGTGGACTATTAGAAAGTCAAGGTGTTCAGGCGTTTATTTGTAAAGTTTTGTTGAAATAAGGGTTGTAATTGTGATCACGCCCGCACATAACCCACAGGGTGTTGTCTATACTTTACACATAAGGAAGAGGGGTATTCCCTGTTACAACCCAGAAAGTTCCGGAGGTGACATATGAAACGCAAAAACGCTTCGTTACTCGGTAACGTGCTCATGGGGTTGGGTCTGGTGGTAATGGTGGTCGGCGTGGGGTATTCAATCCTCAACCAGTTACCACAGTTTAATATGCCCCAGTATTTCGCACATGGTGCAGTGCTAAGTATTTTCGTCGGTGCCATTCTCTGGCTGGCGGGTGCCCGTGTTGGCGGGCATGAACAGGTGTGCGACCGTTACTGGTGGGTTCGCCACTATGACAAACGTTGCCGCCGTAGCGATAATCGCCGTCATAGCTAACAAATAATGCAGTTTGCTGACCAGTCAGTTTGCGCTGACTGGTCAATCTCGTACTTATAAATCCGCCATCGCCGCGCGACGATTCGGGAAGAACGCCAGGCGTCCCGGGATCGGTTGAATGCCAGCGCGAGCCATAGTGCGCAGTGGCTGGAATTCCACGTTGCACACGCGCAGTTCACATCCCTCGGGCAGACGCTTCACAAAACGCTGGAACGCATCAAGACCACCAGCATCAAGTACCGGAACCGCATCCCACTTCAGAATCACAATCCGTTTGCCTTCAAGACGTGACTCCAGGTCCGTGAACAAGCCTTCAGCAGCAGCAAAAAACAGCGGGCCAATAACGCGCAGAACCAGGACATCGTCTGGAACATCTACGACTACCGGTGCCAGGCGAGTCATACGTGCGATACGACGCATAAACAGCAGCGATGCCAGCACGATCCCCACGCTGATGGCAATAACCATATCAAACAGCACGGTCAGCGACATGCACAGCAGCATGACAATGATGTCATCTTTCGGCGCATGACGCAGCAAGTCGACCACTTTGTGCGCTTCACTCATGTTCCACGCCACCATCAACAGCAGGGCAGCCATGGCGGAAAGCGGCAGCCAGGAGAGCAGCGGTGCCAGTACCAGCAGGGCAAGAATAACCAGAATAGAGTGGATCACCGCCGAGATAGGGGAAGTTGCCCCGGCACGGACGTTAGCGGCAGAACGCGCGATGGCAGCTGTAGCGGTAATGCCACCAAAGAACGGAGCGATGATATTCCCCAGTCCCTGTCCAACCAGTTCGCTATTCGCCTTGTGTTTCGTCCCGGTCATACCATCCAGCACCACGGCGCAGAGCAGAGATTCGATTGCGCCGAGCATTGCCATTGAGAATGCCGCAGGCAGCAGTGTGCGAATAGAATCCCAGGTTAGCGTGAATTCTGAATTAGGCAGATCCCACGGCAGCACCAGTTGCGGCAGCAGTTGCGGAATACCGTTACCCTGAGAACCATCGGCCAGGACGTAGTGGAATTGCGAACCGATGGTAGCAACATGTCCGCCGAGCAGGTTAACAATCCCCATCACCGCGCAACCAGCCAGCAAGGCCGGAAGGTGACCGGGTAAACGAATGCCCAGACGCGGCCAGAAAACAAGAATACCTAGCGTCACAATGCCAATGGCAGCATCACCCACATTAATGGTCGGCAGCGCCATAAATAATGCGCCGACTTTTTGTAGATAATGTTCCGGGACATGGGCCATTTGCAGACCGAGAAAATCTTTAATCTGCATGGTACCGATGGTGATCCCGATACCCGAGGTGAAACCTAAGGTGACGGAAACCGGAATATACTCAATCAGGCGACCAAAGCGTGCCAGACCCATCAGAATCAAAAAAATCCCCGACAGCAAGGTCGCAACCAGCAGTCCTGCCAGTCCAAACTGTTGCGACACGGGATAGAGAATTACCACAAATGCCGCAGTCGGACCGGAAACGCTAAAGCGTGACCCACCCGTCAGAGCAATGACAATCCCCGCAACAGCTGCGGTATATAAACCGTACTGGGGTGCCACACCACTACCAATAGCCAACGCCATCGCCAGCGGGATAGCAATAATCCCGACGGTTATCCCGGCAATCAGGTCACGGGTAAACCGTGCGGCAGTATATTTTTCTTTCCAGCAAGCGTCGATCAGAGCGCGGAAAGGCATCACATGTGAGGAAAATATTTTGTTCACAATAATGTTTCATCCGTGAGCGCATCATCTGTCAACTAAATGGCAGGTGAAGGAGGCATAGGTCATACAAATGGATATTACAGACAAAAAAACCCGCCGCAGCGGGTCTTTGAGCCGGGTTCGATTAGTGTTCGAACATGGCAGAGATCGATTCTTCGTTGCTGATACGACGAATCGCTTCGGCCAGCATACCTGACAGGGTCAGAGTACGCACGTTCGGCAGTGATTTGATTTCATCGCTCAGCGGAATGGTATCGCAGACAACGACTTCATCAATTACAGAGTTACGCAGGTTGTTCGCCGCGTTGCCAGAGAAGATCGGGTGAGTCGCGTACGCAAATACACGTTTAGCACCACGTTCTTTCAGAGCTTCAGCAGCTTTACACAGCGTACCGCCAGTGTCGATCATATCATCGACCAGTACGCAGTCACGACCTGCAACGTCACCGATGATATGCATCACCTGGGAAACGTTCGCACGCGGACGACGTTTGTCGATGATTGCCATATCGGTATCGTTCAGCAGCTTAGCGATAGCGCGGGCACGCACAACGCCGCCGATGTCCGGAGAAACCACAATTGGGTTATCCAGATTCAGCTGCAGCATGTCTTCCAGCAGGATCGGGCTACCAAATACGTTATCAACCGGAACGTCGAAGAAACCCTGAATCTGTTCAGCGTGCAGATCCACTGTCAGCACACGGTCAACACCGACGCTGGAGAGGAAGTCTGCAACCACTTTCGCAGTGATTGGTACACGAGCGGAACGGACGCGACGGTCCTGGCGCGCATAGCCAAAGTAGGGGATAACAGCGGTGATACGACCTGCGGAAGCACGACGCAGGGCATCAACCATAACGACTAATTCCATCAGGTTGTCGTTAGTAGGGGCACAAGTGGACTGGATGATGAAAATATCACCACCGCGTACATTTTCATTAATTTGTACGCTGACTTCGCCATCGCTAAAGCGACCTACAGCGGCGTCGCCGAGTGAAGTGTACAGGCGGTTGGCAATACGTTGTGCTAGTTCCGGGGTGGCGTTACCAGCAAAAAGCTTCATATCAGGCACGAGAAGAACCTCAGGCATGCGTCCATTGGTGGAAAGAATCTGCCGAAAACTGTGCGGGCCAGGCATGATCCTTTCCAGGCGGTGTATTAAAGAGCGCGATGCAACGTCTGGAACAAGGTGACGTTGTCACCGAAACTCAGCTTGCCCGGCTTAAAGCATGGCTCTGTGCAATGGGGAAAGATTAACGCCTTTCGCCACAAAGCCATTGAGCCATTCCGGGGCTTGCTCTAGCACCTGGCGGGCTTCAGACTCTGTATCAAATTCAGCAAAGACACAGGCCCCTGTCCCAGTCAGGCGCGACGGGGCGTATTCTAACAGCCAGGAAAGCACCGCATCAACCTCGCGAAAACGTTTTCTTGCGATAACCTCGCAATCATTGCTGAATTCACATTTTAGCAACGTTTCTATTGACCTTTTTGGCGTATTGCGCGGGAGTTCAGGATCTTTAAAAATCACCGGAGTCGGAATACTTACACCAGGGTGCGCCACCAGATACCACTTCTCTGGCGGATCCACCGGCGTTAGTATTTCACCAACGCCTTCGGCAAACGCGGCATGCCCCCGAACAAAGACAGGAACATCTGCGCCCAGCGTCAGCCCCATTTCCGCCAGCTCATCCATGCTTAGCCCGCATTGCCAGAGATGATTTAATGCCACCAGGACCGTCGCGGCATTGGATGAACCACCGCCGAGACCGCCGCCCATCGGCAAACGCTTGTCAATGCTGATATTCGCACCGCTTCCCGTCGGAAGACGCCCGCTGTCTGCCGCAGTTTTCATCAACAATCGCGCTGCGCGAACGATCAGGTTATCTTCATGTTCCACGCCTTCAACGGGCGTTAACAGACGAATATCCCCATCGTCACGAAGCTCAATGCTGATGGTGTCGCCGTAATCAAGAAACTGAAACAGCGTTTGCAGCGTGTGGTAACCATCCGCACGCTGACCGGTAATGTATAAAAACAGATTAAGTTTTGCCGGAGAGGGCCACTGTGTCCGCATTATTTCACTATCCAGTTATCCATTTTTAACTTGATGCGTTGACCACCGTCGGTGAGTTCCATATTGGCTGGCATCGCAGGTTGCGTTTTGGTGTCATAACCACCATAAACAACCTTCCAGTTTTTGCCATTCTGGCTGTAGGTAATTTCGCTCAGGCGGTACTGGTCGTCCAGTTTGTAGTCGGTTGCATCACCCGGTAAACCTAAAATCCACTGGCGCAAGCTGTTGAGCGGAATTGGCATTCCGGTCAATTTGCCAATCATCTCTTCGGCGTCATCGGCGGTATAACGCTGACCTTTATTGTCGACTAACTGCACGTTACCCGGTTGAGCATTCAGCTCCAGTTCCGTGCTGCCCAATGGGTTAGTGAGCAGCAGACGGTAGCGATCCTGGCCGGTTTGCTGCCAGAAAAAGCGGGCGTACACTTTTTGTTGGTCAGAAATATAAGCGAACGCGCCGCGAGTCTGATACTGATTAAGATTGCGCACGTCTTGCTGATGCTGACGCCATTGTGGCGAATCCGGGCTTTTGCCAGGACCTTTGGGCGTGGTAACGGAACAGGCAGTGAGCACAAGAGCAGCCAGCGGTAGCAGGCGGATAAGACGAAAATCGGGCAGGGGCATAGTGATGACAAGTCCTTGAGATACGTTGCAGTTATAACCCTTAATGCTAGCGTTACCGTCCGCTATCGTCTATGTTCAAGTTGTCTTAATTGCCAGAATCTAACGGCTTTCGGCAATTACTCCAAAAGGGGGCGCTCTCTTTTATTGATCTTACGCATCCTGTATGATGCAAGCAGACTAACCCTATCAACGTTGGTATTATTTCCCGCAGACATGACCCTTTTAGCACTCGGTATCAACCATAAAACGGCACCTGTATCGCTGCGAGAACGTGTATCGTTTTCGCCGGATAAGCTCGATCAGGCGCTTGACAGCCTGCTTGCGCAGCCGATGGTGCAGGGCGGCGTGGTGCTGTCGACGTGCAACCGCACGGAACTTTATCTTAGCGTTGAAGAGCAGGATAACCTGCAAGAGGCGTTAATCCGCTGGCTTTGCGATTATCACAATCTTAATGAAGAAGATCTGCGTAAAAGCCTCTACTGGCATCAGGATAACGACGCGGTTAGCCATTTAATGCGTGTTGCCAGCGGCCTGGATTCACTGGTTCTTGGGGAGCCGCAGATCCTCGGTCAGGTTAAAAAAGCGTTTGCCGATTCGCAAAAAGGTCATATGAAGGCCAGCGAACTGGAACGCATGTTCCAGAAATCTTTCTCTGTCGCGAAACGCGTTCGCACTGAAACAGATATCGGTGCCAGTGCTGTGTCTGTCGCTTTTGCGGCTTGTACGCTGGCGCGGCAGATCTTTGAATCGCTCTCTACGGTCACAGTGTTGCTGGTAGGCGCGGGCGAAACCATCGAGCTGGTAGCGCGTCATCTGCGCGAACATAAAGTACAGAAGATGATTATCGCCAACCGCACTCGCGAACGTGCCCAAATTCTGGCAGATGAAGTTGGCGCGGAAGTGATTGCCCTGAGTGAGATCGACGAACGTCTGCGCGAAGCCGATATCATCATCAGTTCCACCGCCAGCCCGTTACCGATTATCGGGAAAGGCATGGTGGAGCGCGCATTAAAAAGCCGTCGCAACCAACCAATGCTGTTGGTGGATATTGCCGTTCCGCGCGATGTTGAGCCGGAAGTTGGCAAACTGGCGAATGCTTATCTTTATAGTGTGGACGATCTGCAAAGCATCATTTCGCACAACCTGGCGCAGCGTAAAGCCGCAGCGGTTGAGGCGGAAACTATTGTCGCTCAGGAAACCAGCGAATTTATGGCGTGGCTGCGAGCACAAAGCGCCAGCGAAACCATTCGCGAGTATCGCAGCCAGGCAGAGCACGTTCGCGATGAGTTAACCGCCAAAGCGTTAGCGGCCCTTGAGCAGGGCGGCGACGCGCAAGCCATTATGCAGGATCTGGCATGGAAACTGACTAACCGCTTGATCCATGCGCCAACGAAATCACTTCAACAGGCCGCCCGTGACGGGGATAACGAACGCCTGAATATTCTGCGCGACAGCCTCGGGCTGGAGTAGCAGTACATCATTTTCTTTTTTTACAGGGTGCATTTACGCCTATGAAGCCTTCTATCGTTGCCAAACTGGAAGCCCTGCATGAACGCCATGAAGAAGTTCAGGCGTTGCTGGGTGACGCGCAAACTATCGCCGACCAGGAACGTTTTCGCGCATTATCACGCGAATATGCGCAGTTAAGTGATGTTTCGCGCTGTTTTACCGACTGGCAACAGGTTCAGGAAGATATCGAAACCGCACAGATGATGCTCGATGATCCTGAAATGCGTGAGATGGCGCAGGATGAACTGCGCGAAGCTAAAGAAAAAAGCGAGCAACTGGAACAGCAATTACAGGTTCTGTTACTGCCAAAAGATCCTGATGACGAACGTAACGCCTTCCTCGAAGTCCGAGCCGGAACCGGCGGCGACGAAGCGGCGCTGTTCGCAGGCGATCTGTTCCGTATGTACAGCCGTTACGCCGAAGCCCGCCACTGGCGGGTAGAAATCATGAGCGCCAGCGAGGGTGAACATGGTGGTTATAAAGAGATCATCGCCAAAATTAGCGGTGATGGTGTGTATGGTCGTCTGAAATTTGAATCTGGCGGTCATCGCGTGCAGCGTGTTCCTGCTACGGAATCGCAGGGTCGTATTCATACTTCTGCTTGTACCGTTGCGGTAATGCCAGAACTGCCTGACGCAGAACTGCCGGACATCAACCCAGCAGATTTACGCATTGATACTTTCCGCTCGTCAGGGGCGGGTGGTCAGCACGTTAACACCACCGATTCGGCAATTCGTATTACTCACTTGCCGACCGGGATTGTTGTTGAATGTCAGGATGAACGTTCACAACATAAAAACAAAGCGAAGGCACTTTCTGTACTTGGTGCTCGTATCCACGCTGCAGAAATGGCAAAACGGCAACAGGCCGAAGCGTCTACCCGTCGTAACCTGCTGGGGAGTGGCGATCGCAGCGACCGTAACCGTACTTACAACTTCCCGCAGGGGCGCGTTACCGATCACCGCATCAACCTGACACTCTACCGTCTGGATGAAGTGATGGAAGGTAAGCTGGATATGCTGATTGAACCGATTATCCAGGAACATCAGGCCGACCAACTGGCGGCGTTGTCCGAGCAGGAATAATGGAATATCAATACTGGTTACGTGAAGCAATAAGCCAACTTCAGGCGAGCGAAAGCCCACGCCGTGACGCTGAAATCTTATTGGAGTATGTCACTGGCAGGGGGCGGACTTTTATTCTGGCCTTTGGTGAAACGCAGCTGACTGACGAACAATGTCAGCAACTTGATGCGCTACTGACACGTCGTCGCGATGGTGAACCCATTGCTCATTTAACCGGGGTGCGAGAATTCTGGTCGTTGCCGTTATTTGTTTCGCCAGCGACCTTAATTCCGCGCCCGGATACGGAGTGTCTGGTGGAGCAGGCACTGGCGCGGTTGCCTGAACAACCTTGCCGTATTCTCGATCTCGGGACGGGTACCGGGGCGATTGCGCTTGCGCTGGCTAGCGAGCGCCCGGACTGCGAAATTATCGCTGTAGATCGTATGCCTGATGCTGTCTCCCTGGCACAACGTAATGCCCAACATCTGGCGATCAAAAATATCCACATTCTGCAAAGCGACTGGTTTAGCGCGCTAGCCGGGCAGCAGTTTGCGATGATTGTCAGCAATCCGCCGTATATTGACGAGCAGGACCCACATCTTCAACAAGGCGATGTCCGCTTTGAGCCGCTCACTGCGCTGGTTGCGGCAGACAGTGGAATGGCAGACATCGTGCATATCATCGAACAGTCGCGTAACGCGCTGGTATCCGGCGGCTTTCTGCTTCTGGAACATGGCTGGCAGCAGGGCGAAGCGGTGCGACAAGCATTTATCCTCGCGGGGTATCATGACGTCGAAACCTGCCGTGACTATGGTGATAACGAGCGCGTAACGCTCGGCCGCTATTATCAATGACAAGTTTTTCTACACTGCTTAGTGTTCATCTTATTAGTATCGCGCTTTCTGTTGGGCTATTAACCTTACGTTTCTGGCTACGTTATCAGAAGCATCCACAGGCATTTGCTCGCTGGACGCGCATTGTGCCGCCGGTTGTCGATACGGTGTTATTGTTAAGCGGCATTGCATTGATGGCTAAAGCGCACATCCTGCCATTTTCCGGGCAGGCACAGTGGCTGACTGAAAAGCTGTTTGGAGTTATCATTTATATCGTTTTGGGTTTTATTGCACTCGATTATCGTCGTATGCACAGTCAGCAGGCGCGCATTATTGCCTTCCCGCTGGCGTTGGTGGTGCTGTACATCATCATTAAACTCGCCACCACAAAAGTACCGTTACTGGGGTAAGTCATGAGATCGTTAGCTGATTTCGAATTTAATAAAGCGCCATTGTGCGAAGGCATGATCCTGGCTTGCGAAGCAATCCGCCGCGATTTTCCCTCGCAAGATGTTTACGACGAACTGGAGCGTCTCGTTAGTCTGGCGAAGGAAGAAATCAGCCAGCTTCTGCCTTTAGAAGAGCAGCTGGAAAAACTGATCGCGCTGTTTTACGGCGACTGGGGATTTAAAGCCTCACGCGGCGTTTATCGTCTTTCCGATGCATTATGGCTGGACCAGGTGTTAAAGAATCGACAGGGCAGTGCGGTATCATTAGGTGCGGTTTTATTATGGGTCGCGAATCGTCTCGATTTGCCGCTGCTGCCGGTGATTTTCCCTACGCAGCTGATATTGCGCATTGAATGTCCGGATGGCGAAATTTGGCTGATTAATCCTTTTAACGGTGAATCGTTAAGCGAACATATGCTGGACGTATGGTTAAAGGGAAATATCAGCCCGTCGGCGGAACTGTTTTATGAAGACCTTGATGAAGCTGATAACATTGAGGTAATCCGCAAATTGCTGGATACACTCAAAGCCTCGTTGATGGAAGAAAATCAGATGGAGCTGGCGTTACGCACCAGCGAAGCTTTATTACAATTCAACCCTGAAGATCCCTATGAAATTCGCGATCGCGGGTTGATTTATGCGCAACTGGATTGCGAACACGTTGCGTTGAACGATTTAAGTTATTTCGTTGAACAGTGTCCGGAAGACCCGATCAGCGAAATGATCCGTGCGCAAATAAATAACATCGCGCATAAACATATTGTGCTGCATTAATTAATCGACATTTTACTCAAGATTAAGGCGATCCTATGAAACAAAAAGTGGTTAGCATTGGCGACATCAACGTAGCAAATGACCTGCCGTTCGTACTGTTTGGCGGTATGAACGTGCTGGAATCTCGCGATCTGGCGATGCGCATTTGCGAGCACTACGTAACTGTGACCCAGAAACTGGGTATCCCTTACGTGTTCAAAGCCTCTTTTGACAAAGCCAACCGCTCCTCCATCCACTCTTATCGTGGACCGGGCCTGGAAGAAGGGATGAAAATCTTCCAGGAGTTGAAGCAGACTTTTGGCGTGAAAATTATCACCGACGTTCACGAACCAAGTCAGGCACAGCCCGTTGCTGATGTCGTGGATGTGATTCAGTTGCCGGCGTTTCTTGCTCGCCAGACTGACCTGGTTGAAGCCATGGCGAAAACCGGTGCGGTAATTAACGTCAAGAAACCACAGTTTGTCAGCCCGGGACAGATGGGTAATATCGTTGATAAATTCAAAGAAGGCGGCAACGAAAAAGTGATTCTTTGCGATCGTGGTGCTAACTTCGGCTATGACAACCTGGTTGTCGATATGCTGGGCTTCAGCATTATGAAGAAAGTGTCTGGTAACTCGCCGGTGATTTTCGACGTGACCCACGCACTGCAATGCCGCGATCCGTTTGGCGCAGCTTCCGGTGGTCGTCGTGCTCAGGTGGCTGAGCTGGCACGAGCCGGTATGGCGGTAGGTCTGGCGGGGCTGTTTATTGAAGCGCATCCGGATCCGGAACATGCGAAATGTGATGGTCCATCCGCGCTGCCGCTGGCTAAACTGGAACCGTTCCTCAAGCAGATGAAAGCGATTGATGATCTGGTGAAAGGTTTCGAAGAACTGGATACCAGCAAGTAATCTTTTTTGCTTGAAAAATAAAGTCTTAGCGTTCTGCGTTAAGACTTTTTTCATGGGTGCCAGATACAAAAAAGGCCGTAGGCTGTTACCCCTGCGGCCGGTTTCGGGCGCATATTGCCATCACGGCAGCCTGACGCCCGTTTTCACCTTACTTCCGGTTACGCCACCAGCCGACAATCGCTGCGGTAATAATTCCCGCCAGGATCGGTGCTGCCAGGTCGTGCCAGAAAATCATGGCAAACTGCGCGAGCGTCATATAGCCGCCTTGTTGTAATGACAACATTTTGCGGCTATTCTTGAATTGTTGATGGTTCAAGATTAGCCCCCGTTCTGTTGTCAGGTTTTACCTCTCAACGTGCGGGGGTTTTCTCTTTCCAGCAACCAATGCCACCAGGGATAAAGCCCCCGCAACATTGCGCCTCACCGGATAATTCCGGCTTGGTGTGGATACTACGACTCAATTCATCTTCACTTCATCCCTGAAATGTTTGCAATGAAGAGTGCATTCCGGTTTTTCAACAGCTGTTACAGTCGTTTCATGAGTACTCTGGATGATGCTTCCAGCTCGGGTTGCCAATATTTACTTGTGGAAGAGATAAAGACAAAAATGGCCGCAGGCTGTTACCCCTGCGGCCGGTTTCGGGCGCATATTGCCATCACGGCAGCCTGACGCCCGTTTTCACCTTACTTCCGGTTACGCCACCAGCCGACAATCGCTGCGGTAATAATTCCCGCCAGGATCGGTGCTGCCAGGTCGTGCCAGAAAATCATGGCAAACTGCGCGAGCGTCATATAGCCGCCTTGTTGTAATGACAACATTTTGCGGCTATTCTTGAATTGTTGATGGTTCAAGATTAGCCCCCGTTCTGTTGTCAGGTTTTACCTCTCAACGTGCGGGGGTTTTCTCTTTCCAGCAACCAATGCCACCAGGGATAAAGCCCCCGCAACATTGCGCCTCACCGGATAATTCCGGCTTGGTGTGGATACTACGTCTCAATTCATCTTCACTTCATCCCTGAAATGTTTGCAATAAAGAGTACATTCCGGCTTTTCAACAGCTGTTGCAGTGGTTTCGTGCAGGTTGTGGTACAGGCTCGCAATTCTGATTAACGAGCTGTCCAGGTAGTATGAAGAAATACAATAAGCAGGAATTTATCTTATCTCCCCCGATTTCCGTCATCGGAGGAGATATAACTGTCAGGCAAATATCGTCATCAAATAGGCGGCAAACAGTGCCAGATGCGCTGCGCCATTGAGCACGTTAGTACGTCCGGTGGAGAAGGAGATATGGCACAGCACTAAAGAGGCCACCATCACCACCATTTCTGGCGCACCAAGTGCAAACTGTAATTCGTTACCCGTCATAAAGGCAATTAGCGTGACGACAGGTACGGTAAGCGAAATGGTTGCTAACACTGAACCAAAGAACAGATTCATCGCGCGCTGGACCTGGTTGTTCAACACTGCTTTTAACGCACCTAAACCTTCCGGCGACAGAATCAACAGAGCCACCAGGAAGCCAGTAAAGGCGACAGGGGCATTCATGCTGTCGAGCAATGTCTCCAGCGGGCTGGCATTCATTTTGGTGACTGCAATAACGGCAATCAGATGGATAATCAACCAGATAGCATGCCACACGCTGCTATGGGCAGACGGTTTACCGTGATGCGGGTCATCGTCATCACTGTCATCTTCGTGCTCGTAGACAAACAAACTTTGATGCGTTTTGGTCTGGATCAGCAAAAATACGCCATACATTGCCGCAGAAATTAATGCTACCAGTAACGCCTGACCGGTTGAAAAATTCGCCGCAGGCAGAGCCATTGGAAATACCAGTACGATTATCGCCAGGGGGAACAGCGCAATTAAATACTGCTTGATACCAAACAGATTCATATATTGGGTGGCAAACTTACGACCGCCCAACAATAATGAAAAGCCAACCAGCCCACCGGTAACAATCATAATGATTGAATAGAGCGTATCACGCATTAGCGTTGGCGCGGCGTCGCCGGTTGCCATTAAAGCTGAAATCAAACTGACTTCAAGAATAACCACTGAAAGGCTAAGAATAAGCGAACCGTAAGGTTCTCCCAGGCGATGGGCTAATACGTCCGCATGACGGACAACACTAAAGGCGCTACTTAAAATACCAATAAGCGCAAGAAGATTGATGGCAATGACCACTGGTAGTGTCTGGCTGCTTCCCCACAGGAACAGCACTACCAGCGCCAGAACCGGGAAAATAAGCGAAGTCTCCTTGTGGCGGGTTTTTACCGCCTCTTGAGCATTTGACATTATGGTTATCCCTTTGCAGATGAATTTATCGAAAATGTAAAAAATAGGTAGGAAAAATAACAGAAAGTGTCTGGATATCGGTAACATTTTACGAATTTTTACCCCACTGTCGATTTTTTACTCATTGGGACATAAAAATAAGTATTACGTTTAGACAATGTTTGTTTTAGCGTTTCTTAAGAACAGTCTGACATGAAAATTCCTATGTTTTGGCAAGAGTAGATATTGTTGACCACACTTAATGTTCAACTTTGTAAAAGGAGTCAACGATGCCGTATAAAACGAAAAGCGATCTGCCGGAAAGCGTAAAGCACGTTCTACCGTCTCATGCCCAGGATATCTATAAAGAAGCGTTCAACAGCGCATGGGATCAATATAAAGATAAAGACGATCGGCGTGATGACGCCAGTCGCGAAGAAACCGCGCATAAAGTGGCCTGGGCTGCTGTGAAGCATGAATATGCCAAAGGGGATGATGATAAATGGCATAAAAAATCGTAAAACCGGTAGCTTAGTTAAAGCTATTCGTGCGGTGTTGCCTTGCAAGTGGTCCGTGGATTGCATATTGTCCCGTTAGTGGTTTCAAAATGAGCAGTAAAAATGTCCGGAAGACACCAAAAAGTTGTCGCAGGGAAGTATGCAGTGGCGGAGGTGTAAGGTGATAACGCGTGATTTCTTGATGAATGCCGATTGTAAAACGGCATTTGGTGCCATTGAAGAATCACTCTTATGGTCAGCAGAGCAACGGGCGGCTTCGCTGGCGGCGACGCTGGCTTGTCGACCTGATGAGGGACCGGTGTGGATCTTCGGTTATGGATCGTTGATGTGGAATCCGGCACTGGAGTTTACCGAGTCGTGCACCGGTACACTGGTTGGATGGCATCGCGCGTTTTGCCTGCGCCTGACCGCCGGGCGCGGGACTGCGCACCAGCCGGGACGGATGCTTGCACTGAAAGAGGGCGGACGCACTACAGGCGTCGCCTATCGACTGCCAGAAGAGACGCTGGAGCAGGAACTAACCCTGTTGTGGAAGCGCGAGATGATTACCGGCTGTTATCTGCCAACCTGGTGTCAGCTTGATCTTGATGATGGATGCACAGTAAACGCCATTGTGTTTATTATGGACCCGCGACATCCAGAATATGAATCTGACACTCGCGCTCAGGTCATCGCGCCGTTGATTGCGGCGGCGAGCGGTCCGCTGGGAACCAACGCACAATACCTGTTTTCACTGGAACAGGAGCTTATCAAACTGGGAATGCAGGACGATGGGCTGAATGATTTGCTGGTATCGGTAAAAAAACTGCTGGCGGAGAATTATCCGGATGGTGTGTTACGGCCGGGATTCGCCTGAGTAAACTTCCCTCATAGTGGGGCGTCAGACGCCCCCTCAAACATTAAAATGTGAGCACTTTATCGGCTGACAGCGTCCATTGCGCCAGCTCCACAAGAGTACCGATTTCCACCCCATCAATAAGAGGAAGTGTGCTAATCCCGCGCCCGTCGGTACAGGTTTTGCACAATTTCACCGGTACATTCTGAGCGGTAAGGATCTCCAGCATTTGCTGAATGTTGTAGCCTTCCCCTGGTTTTTGCCCGCGCAACCCGGCTGTGACCGCATCAGACATCAGGAACAGACGCAGATCCAGATTGCTCTCCTGCTCTCGTAACGCAATGGCCAGCCGCAAGCTGTTAAACAAGGATTCGCTCCCGTAAGGTGCGCCATTGGCAACGATCACGATTTTTTGCATTATTTACTCCTGTATTCAGGGAATTAGACATTCATCTTCTATCTTACTGCTTCTGCAGCGTCTGACCAATCGGTCACATTTTTAAGGATTTTCCTGAAAGCGCGAGAAAATACGACAAAAGTTGCCAGTAATCGTTATTCTTTAAGGCTATGGTTTTTCATTATTACCGGAAGTTACCGACGTTTTGAGCCGTTTCGTTCCTCGCATTATCCCGTTTTATTTACTCTTGCTTGTAGCAGGCGGTACAGCTAACGCACAATCTACCTTCGAGCAAAAAGCGGCAAATCCCTTTGATAATAACAATGATGGTCTGCCGGATTTAGGCATGGCTCCCGAAAATCATGATGGGGAAAAACACTTTGCTGAAATTGTGAAAGATTTCGGCGAAACCAGTATGAATGATAACGGGCTGGATACTGGCGAGCAGGCAAAAGCTTTCGCATTGGGAAAAGTCCGCGACGCGCTTAGTCAACAGGTTAATCAGCACGTAGAGTCCTGGCTATCACTGTGGGGAAATGCCAGTGTTGACGTCAAAGTGGATAACGAAGGACATTTCACCGGCAGTCGTGGAAGCTGGTTTGTGCCGTTACAAGATAATGATCGTTATCTCACCTGGAGCCAGCTTGGTCTTACTCAGCAGGATGATGGGTTGGTGAGCAATGTGGGCGTTGGGCAACGCTGGGCGCGCGGCAACTGGCTGGTGGGTTATAACACTTTTTATGACAACTTGCTGGACGAAAATCTTCAGCGAGCGGGCTTTGGTGCCGAAGCGTGGGGCGAATATTTGCGACTATCGGCAAACTTTTATCAGCCGTTTGCTGCATGGCATGAACAGACAGCCACGCAGGAACAACGGATGGCGCGCGGGTATGACCTGACAGCCCGGATGCGCATGCCGTTCTATCAACACCTCAATACCAGTGTCAGCGTAGAACAGTATTTTGGTGATCGTGTTGATTTGTTTAACTCTGGTACGGGTTATCACAATCCCGTCGCGTTGAGTCTGGGATTAAATTACACCCCTGTGCCATTAGTCACTGTGACGGCCCAGCATAAACAGGGTGAAAGTGGCGAGAATCAAAATAACCTCGGGCTGAATCTTAATTACCGCTTTGGTGTACCGCTCAAAAAACAACTTTCTGCGGGTGAGGTTGCCGAAAGTCAGTCGTTACGTGGTAGTCGCTATGACAATCCGCAGCGAAATAATCTACCGACTCTTGAGTACCGACAGCGAAAAACGTTAACGGTGTTTCTGGCGACACCGCCGTGGGATCTAAAACCTGGCGAAACAGTGCCGCTGAAATTACAAATCCGCAGTCGTTACGGTATTCGGCAACTGATTTGGCAGGGCGATACGCAGATATTAAGTTTGACGCCGGGCGCACAAGCCAACAGCGCGGAGGGCTGGACGCTGATCATGCCTGACTGGCAGAACGGGGAAGGGGCAAGCAATCACTGGCGATTGTCGGTGGTTGTGGAAGATAACCAGGGGCAGCGTGTCTCCTCCAATGAGATCACGCTAACGCTTGTCGAACCGTTCGATGCATTGTCAAACGACGAACTGCGCTGGGAACCGTAATCAGAAAATGCGCTCCTGATGCACCCATACCGCTGCTTCCACGCGAGACTTGAGCTTCATTTTCTTCAGCATGTGCTTGACGTGCACTTTTACTGTGCTTTCGGTGATATCCAGGCGGCGGGCAATCATCTTGTTCGGCAAACCCTGGGCAATCAGCTTGAGAATATCGCGCTCGCGTGGGGTTAACTGGTTAACATCGCGCTCAGTAGTGGCACGGTTAGCGCGCAAGCTGGCGGCCAGAACAGGCGTTAATGCTTCGCTTAATACCATTTCGCCAGCAGCTGCCTGATGCAATGCTTTCAGCAGATCTTCCGGTTCCATATCTTTTAACAGATAGCCATCCGCGCCGCGTTTCAGTGCGGTGACCACATCTTCTTCATGGTTAGAGACGCTGAATACCACAATGCGCCCTGAGAGGGACTTTTCGCGCAGTTTATCCAGCGTTTCCAGACCGTTCATGCCGGGCATATTGAGATCTAACAGGATCAGATCGGGATCAAGAGATTCCGCCAGTTCAATACCCTGTTCGCCATTACTCGCTTCGCCAACCACGGTGATAGCTGGTGCCATACTGATAAGCTGTTTTACGCCAGTTCGCAGCATCGGGTGATCGTCAATCAGCAGGATAGTAGCCGGTTCCTGATTACTCATGGGTATCTCCTTGGACGTCTGTGAAAGTTTTTTCGGGAATAAAGGTGACCACCACTTCGGTGCCACCTGATTCACGACGGCGGACGCGGCAATCGCCTCGTAAACTTTGCGCACGGTCGCGCATTATTATCATGCCGTAGTGATTGCTGCGGATGGCATTTTCAGGCACGCCGCAGCCGTTATCCTGTACGGTCAGTTTGACCTGATTATCGTTTTGCGCCACCGTCACCACGACCTCACTCGCTTGCGAATGTTTGAGGGCGTTACTTAATGCCTCACGGGCAATTTGCAACAAGTGGATTGCCTGATGCGAAGGCACCAGACGAGGCGGCAATTGATAATCCAGCTTCACCGGGAAGCCAAATTTGGCGCTGTACTCTTCGCAACTCGCCTCCAGCGCCGGACGTAATCCAGGCTCGGTGAGCTGCAAGCGGAATGTGGTGAGCAATTCACGCAACTGCGCCCAGGATGCATTCAGTTCGTTACGGATCTGACTTAACAGTTCGCGGCTGCTTTCTGGCAGCGCATCGCCCTGCATCTGTAAACAACTCACCTGCATCTTCATACAAGAGAGAGATTGGGCAATAGAATCATGCAGTTCGCGCGCAATGGTGGCACGCTCTTCCATCACGATCAACTGTTGCTGACGTTCCTGATGGCGATCCAACGCCAGCGTGGCGGTGAGTTGTTCAACCAGGGTATCCACCAGTTGTTGTTGATCATGGCTAAGATGACGCCCCTGCGGCAGGGTCGCCAGCAAAATACCGTACTGCGTATGAGAGTCAGCCAGCCGCCACTTCAGGGTTGTGCCGCGATCGCCAACGGGTAATACGCCGCGCGGGCAGAGCTGGCAGCCTTTATCATCACAAGTCATATCTGGTTGGCAGGTAAACTCCTGATGATTCTCTTCATCATCAGTATCATAAACCCGCAGTTCGATATCACGTAGCAGGGTTAAATTCTGTAAGCCGTTGAGTACAGGTGACAGGCGTTCACACAGCGGGGCTTGGGAATGCAAACGGCGGTTAGCCTGCCATAAAAAAGAGAGGATCTGATTTTTATGCTCCAGCCCGGCGGTTTTCTCCTGAACCCGCTGCTCAAGTACGGCATAACTTTCGGCCAGTTCTGCAGACATATTGTTCAACGCAGTTCCAAGCATCGCCATTTCGTTGCGCCCGCTGATGTTTGCGCGTTGGGTAAAATCGCGATGACTGACGGCACTCGCCATTGCCAGCAGTTGCCGCCACGGTTGTAGCAGTCGCGCCCGCAACCAGATAATAGTGAACACCAGTAAAAGTGCCATAAATACCGCCATTACCCGATGGACCAGTACCACTGTCTCGATGCGCATTTCCGTGGTGCGGTCAAAACCAGATACCAGTTGATCAAGCCCGGCAACAAACTGGCTGACATCCGCTGACACCGTTTCTCGGTTTTGTGCACGCATCAACGCAGGGATCAGTTCATTACGCCAGTAATCTTGTAAACCCTGTAATTGCGCCAGTTGTCCGTCTCGTTCTGCTGCTCGAGTCAACTCGGCGCTAAATGCCGTTTGTTCCATCTCTTTAATTAAGGGCTTGTCTTTCTCGCTTAATGGCACTGCTGCCAACAGACGGTAACTTTGCATGCGCAGCGATCCCGCTTTGTTGATCGCATGGGCGCTGCCCTGAACGCCTTGCACCAGCCAGCCAGAAACCGCCATCCCTGCCAGTCCAATAGCAGTAGAAAGCAACACAATAAGCGCAACCTGATTAACCAGGGTGAGCGGAGAGAGACAACGTTTAAGCATGTAAACCTCTTCCTTCAGGCTTTAAATGAGCAATAACCTTAATGAATGTGACGATACATTCTGGAATGGCAGTATTCTCGGCTATTGGCTGAAGTATACCCATACCCGGAAAGAGTTACTCCTTATTTGCCGTGTGGTTAGTCGCTTTACATCGGTAAGGGTAGGGATTCTACAGCACCGTGAAAAATCTCATAATTTTTATGAAATCACTGTACTCACTATGGGTAATGATAAATATCAATGATAGATAAAGTTATCTTATCGTTTGATTTACATCAAATTGCCTTTAGCTACAGACACTAAGGTGGCAGACATCGAAACGAGTATCAGAGGTGTCTATGAGTCACTCATCCGCCCCCGAAAGGGCTACTGGAGCTGTCATTACAGATTGGCGACCGGAAGATCCTGCGTTCTGGCAACAACGCGGTCAACGTATTGCCAGCCGTAACCTGTGGATTTCCGTTCCCTGTCTGCTGCTGGCGTTTTGCGTATGGATGTTGTTCAGCGCTGTTGCGGTGAACTTACCGAAAGTCGGTTTTAATTTTACGACCGATCAGCTATTTATGTTGACTGCGCTGCCTTCGGTTTCTGGCGCGTTATTACGTGTTCCATACTCCTTTATGGTTCCTATCTTCGGTGGTCGTCGCTGGACGGCGTTCAGCACCGGTATTCTGATTATTCCTTGCGTCTGGCTGGGTTTTGCCGTGCAGGATACCTCCACGCCTTATAGCGTCTTCATCATCATCTCTCTGCTATGCGGCTTTGCTGGCGCGAACTTCGCATCCAGTATGGCAAACATCAGCTTCTTCTTTCCGAAACAGAAGCAGGGTGGCGCGCTGGGTCTGAATGGTGGTCTGGGAAACATGGGCGTCAGCGTCATGCAGTTGGTTGCTCCGCTGGTGGTATCACTGTCGATTTTCGCAGTATTTGGTAGCCAGGGCGTCAAACAGCCGGATGGGACTGAGCTGTATCTGGCGAATGCGTCCTGGATATGGGTGCCGTTCCTTGCCATCTTCACCATTGCAGCGTGGTTTGGCATGAACGATCTTGCTACCTCGAAAGCCTCCATCAAGGAGCAGTTGCCGGTACTCAAACGGGGTCATCTGTGGATTATGAGCCTGCTGTATCTGGCAACCTTCGGCTCCTTTATCGGCTTCTCCGCGGGCTTTGCAATGCTGTCAAAAACGCAGTTCCCGGATGTTCAGATTCTGCAATACGCTTTCTTCGGGCCGTTTATTGGTGCGCTGGCGCGTTCTGCAGGTGGTGCATTATCTGACCGTCTGGGCGGAACTCGTGTCACGCTGGTGAACTTTATTCTGATGGCGATTTTCAGCGGCCTGCTGTTCCTGACCTTACCTACTGACGGGCAGGGCGGAAGCTTCATGGCGTTCTTCGCGGTCTTCCTGGCGCTGTTCCTGACAGCTGGGCTGGGTAGTGGTTCCACTTTCCAGATGATTTCAGTGATCTTTCGTAAACTGACAATGGATCGCGTGAAAGCAGAAGGGGGTTCTGACGAACGTGCGATGCGTGAAGCGGCAACCGACACGGCGGCGGCGTTGGGTTTCATCTCTGCGATTGGCGCGATAGGTGGCTTCTTTATCCCGAAAGCGTTCGGTAGCTCGCTGGCATTAACGGGTTCGCCAGTTGGCGCAATGAAAGTATTTTTGATTTTCTATATCGCCTGCGTAGTGATTACCTGGGCGGTATATGGTCGGCATTCTAAAAAATAAATCTTAATATTTGATTATCCTTTGCGCGGCATGATGTCGCGCTTTTTTTATGCGTCATTTAGTTACAACATACTCATATTATATGGCTTATTTCGCCGGATTTCATTAAGAGCCATTAATATGTTACCCATGGGGAATACTCCTTAATACCCATCTGCATAAAAATCTTAATAGTTTAAATAACTACAGGTATAAAACGTCTTAATTTACAGTCTGTTATGTGGTGTCTGTTAATTATCCTAAAGGGGTATCTTAGGAATTTACTTTATTTTTCATCCCCATCACTCTTGATCGTTATCAATTCCCACGCTGTTTCAGAGCGTTACCTTGCCCTTAAACATTAGCAATGTCGATTTATCAGAGGGCCGACAGGCTCCCACAGGAGAAAACCGATGAGTAAATTCCTGGACCGGTTTCGCTACTTCAAACAGAAGGGTGAAACCTTTGCCGATGGGCATGGCCAGCTTCTCAATACCAACCGTGACTGGGAGGATGGATATCGCCAGCGTTGGCAGCATGACAAAATCGTCCGCTCTACCCACGGGGTAAACTGCACCGGCTCCTGCAGCTGGAAAATCTACGTCAAAAACGGTCTGGTCACCTGGGAAACCCAGCAGACTGACTATCCGCGTACCCGTCCGGATCTGCCAAACCATGAACCTCGCGGCTGCCCGCGCGGTGCCAGCTACTCCTGGTATCTTTACAGTGCCAACCGCCTGAAATACCCGATGATGCGCAAACGCCTGATGAAAATGTGGCGTGAAGCGAAGGCGCTGCATAGCGATCCGGTTGAGGCATGGGCTTCTATCATTGAAGACGCCGATAAAGCGAAAAGCTTTAAGCAGGCGCGTGGACGCGGTGGATTTGTTCGTTCTTCCTGGCAGGAGGTGAACGAACTGATCGCCGCATCTAACGTTTACACCATCAAAAACTACGGCCCGGACCGTGTTGCTGGTTTCTCGCCAATTCCGGCAATGTCGATGGTTTCTTACGCATCGGGTGCACGCTATCTCTCGCTGATTGGCGGTACTTGCTTAAGCTTCTACGACTGGTACTGCGACTTGCCTCCTGCGTCTCCGCAAACCTGGGGCGAGCAAACTGACGTACCGGAATCTGCTGACTGGTACAACTCCAGCTACATCATCGCCTGGGGGTCAAACGTGCCGCAGACGCGTACCCCGGATGCTCACTTCTTTACTGAAGTGCGTTACAAAGGGACCAAAACTGTTGCCGTCACACCAGACTACGCTGAAATCGCCAAACTGTGCGATCTGTGGCTGGCACCGAAACAGGGCACCGATGCGGCAATGGCGCTGGCGATGGGCCACGTAATGCTGCGTGAATTCCACCTCGACAACCCAAGCCAGTATTTCACCGACTATGTGCGTCGCTACACCGACATGCCGATGCTGGTGATGCTGGAAGAACGCGACGGTTACTACGCTGCAGGTCGTATGCTGCGCGCTGCTGATCTGGTTGATGCGCTGGGCCAGGAAAACAATCCGGAATGGAAAACTGTCGCCTTTAATACCAATGGCGAAATGGTTGCGCCGAACGGTTCTATTGGCTTCCGCTGGGGCGAGAAGGGCAAATGGAATCTTGAGCAGCGCGACGGCAAAACTGGCGAAGAAACCGAGCTGCAACTGAGCCTGCTGGGTAGCCAGGATGAGATCGCTGAGGTAGGCTTCCCGTACTTTGGTGGCGACGGCACGGAACACTTCAACAAAGTGGAACTGGAAAACGTGCTGCTGCACAAACTGCCGGTGAAACGCCTGCAACTGGCTGATGGCAGCACCGCCCTGGTGACCACCGTTTATGATCTGACGCTGGCAAACTACGGTCTGGAACGTGGCCTGAACGACGTTAACTGTGCAACCAGCTATGACGATGTGAAAGCTTATACCCCGGCCTGGGCCGAGCAGATTACCGGCGTTTCTCGCAGCCAGATTATTCGCATCGCCCGTGAATTTGCCGATAACGCTGATAAAACGCACGGTCGTTCGATGATTATCGTCGGTGCGGGGCTGAACCACTGGTATCACCTCGATATGAACTATCGTGGTCTGATCAACATGCTGATTTTCTGCGGCTGTGTCGGTCAGAGCGGGGGCGGCTGGGCGCACTATGTAGGTCAGGAAAAACTGCGTCCGCAAACCGGCTGGCAGCCGCTGGCGTTTGCCCTTGACTGGCAGCGTCCGGCGCGTCACATGAACAGCACTTCTTATTTCTATAACCACTCCAGCCAGTGGCGTTATGAAACCGTCACGGCGGAAGAGTTGCTGTCACCGATGGCGGACAAATCCCGCTATACCGGACACTTGATCGACTTTAACGTCCGTGCGGAACGCATGGGCTGGCTGCCGTCTGCACCGCAGTTAGGCACTAACCCGCTGACTATCGCTGGCGAAGCGGAAAAAGCCGGGATGAATCCGGTGGACTATACGGTGAAATCCCTGAAAGAGGGTTCCATCCGTTTTGCGGCAGAACAACCAGAAAACGGTAAAAACCACCCGCGCAACCTGTTCATCTGGCGTTCTAACCTGCTCGGTTCTTCCGGTAAAGGTCATGAGTTTATGCTCAAGTACCTGCTGGGGACGGAGCACGGTATCCAGGGTAAAGATCTGGGGCAACAGGGCGGCGTGAAGCCGGAAGAAGTGGACTGGCAGGACAATGGTCTGGAAGGCAAGCTGGATCTGGTGGTTACGCTGGACTTCCGTCTGTCGAGCACCTGTCTCTATTCCGACATCATTTTGCCGACGGCGACCTGGTACGAAAAAGACGACATGAATACTTCGGATATGCATCCGTTTATTCACCCGCTGTCTGCGGCGGTCGATCCGGCCTGGGAAGCGAAAAGCGACTGGGAAATCTACAAAGCCATCGCGAAGAAATTCTCCGAAGTGTGCGTCGGCCATCTGGGTAAAGAAACCGACATCGTCACGCTGCCTATCCAGCATGACTCTGCCGCTGAACTGGCGCAGCCGCTGGATGTGAAAGACTGGAAAAAAGGCGAGTGCGACCTGATCCCAGGTAAAACCGCGCCACACATTATGGTCGTAGAGCGTGATTATCCGGCGACTTACGAACGCTTTACCTCTATCGGCCCGCTGATGGAGAAAATCGGTAATGGCGGTAAAGGGATTGCCTGGAACACCCAGAGCGAGATGGATCTGCTGCGTAAGCTCAACTACACCAAAGCGGAAGGTCCGGCGAAAGGCCAGCCGATGCTGAACACCGCAATTGATGCGGCAGAGATGATCCTGACACTGGCACCGGAAACCAACGGTCAGGTAGCCGTGAAAGCCTGGGCTGCCCTGAGCGAATTTACCGGTCGTGACCATACGCATCTGGCGCTGAATAAAGAAGACGAGAAGATCCGCTTCCGCGATATTCAGGCACAGCCGCGCAAAATTATCTCCAGCCCGACCTGGTCTGGTCTGGAAGATGAACACGTTTCTTACAACGCCGGTTACACCAACGTTCACGAGCTGATCCCATGGCGTACGCTCACTGGTCGTCAGCAACTGTATCAGGATCACCAGTGGATGCGTGATTTCGGTGAAAGCCTGCTGGTTTATCGTCCGCCGATCGACACCCGTTCGGTGAAAGAAGTGATAGGCCAGAAATCCAACGGCAACCCGGAAAAAGCGCTCAACTTCCTGACGCCGCACCAGAAGTGGGGTATCCACTCCACCTACAGCGACAACCTGCTGATGCTGACTTTAGGTCGCGGTGGTCCGGTGGTCTGGTTGAGTGAAGCCGATGCCAAAGATCTGGGTATCGCCGATAACGACTGGATTGAAGTATTCAACAGCAACGGTGCTCTGACTGCCCGTGCGGTTGTCAGCCAGCGTGTTCCGGCAGGGATGACCATGATGTACCACGCGCAGGAACGTATCGTTAACCTGCCTGGTTCGGAAATTACCCAACAGCGTGGTGGTATCCATAACTCGGTCACCCGTATCACGCCGAAACCGACGCATATGATCGGCGGCTATGCCCATCTGGCATACGGCTTTAACTACTACGGCACCGTAGGTTCTAACCGCGATGAGTTTGTTGTAGTGCGTAAGATGAAGAACATTGACTGGTTAGATGGCGAAGGCAATGACCAGGTACAGGAGAGCGTAAAATGAAAATTCGTTCACAAGTCGGCATGGTGCTGAATCTCGATAAGTGCATCGGCTGCCACACCTGTTCAGTTACCTGTAAAAACGTCTGGACCAGCCGTGAAGGCGTGGAATACGCGTGGTTCAACAACGTGGAAACCAAGCCGGGCCAGGGCTTCCCGACTGACTGGGAAAACCAGGAAAAATACAAAGGCGGCTGGATCCGTAAAATCAACGGCAAACTGCAGCCGCGCATGGGTAACCGTGCCATGCTGCTGGGTAAAATCTTCGCTAACCCGCATCTGCCGGGGATCGACGATTATTACGAGCCGTTCGATTTTGACTATCAGAACCTGCATACCGCGCCGGAAGGCAGCAAATCGCAGCCGATTGCCCGTCCGCGTTCGCTGATTACCGGCGAACGGATGGCGAAAATCGAAAAAGGGCCGAACTGGGAAGATGACCTGGGCGGTGAGTTTGACAAGCTGGCGAAAGACAAGAACTTCGACAACATCCAGAAGGCGATGTATAGCCAGTTCGAAAACACCTTTATGATGTATTTGCCGCGCCTGTGCGAACACTGCCTGAACCCGGCATGTGTGGCGACCTGCCCGAGCGGTGCGATTTACAAGCGTGAAGAAGATGGCATCGTCCTGATCGACCAGGATAAATGCCGTGGCTGGCGTATGTGCATCACCGGATGCCCGTACAAAAAAATCTACTTCAACTGGAAGAGCGGTAAGTCTGAGAAGTGCATCTTCTGCTATCCGCGTATTGAAGCGGGTCAGCCGACCGTGTGCTCAGAAACCTGTGTCGGTCGTATCCGTTATCTTGGCGTGCTGCTGTACGATGCCGACGCGATTGAACGTGCAGCCAGCACCGAGAACGAGAAAGATCTTTACCAGCGTCAGCTGGAGGTGTTCCTCGATCCGAACGATCCGAAAGTCATCGAGCAGGCGATTAAAGACGGTATTCCGCTGAGCGTTATTGAAGCCGCACAGCAGTCGCCGGTTTATAAAATGGCAATGGAATGGAAACTGGCGCTGCCGCTGCATCCAGAATATCGCACACTGCCGATGGTCTGGTACGTGCCGCCTCTGTCTCCGATTCAGTCTGCGGCAGACGCGGGTGAGCTGGGTAGCAACGGCATTCTGCCAGACGTCGAAAGCTTGCGTATTCCGGTACAGTATCTGGCGAATCTGCTGACCGCCGGTGATACCAAACCGGTACTGCGCGCACTGAAACGTATGCTGGCGATGCGTCATTACAAACGTGCTGAAACCGTTGACGGTAAAGTTGATACCCGTGCGCTGGAAGAGGTCGGTCTGACCGAAGCCCAGGCACAGGAGATGTACCGTTATCTGGCGATTGCTAACTACGAAGATCGCTTTGTGGTGCCGAGTAGTCATCGTGAACTGGCACGGGAAGCCTTCCCGGAGAAAAATGGCTGCGGCTTTACCTTTGGTGATGGCTGCCACGGTTCAGATACCAAATTCAATCTGTTCAACAGCCGTCGTATCGATGCCATCGATGTGACCAGCAAAACGGAGCCGCATCCATGATCGAACTCGTGATTGTATCGCGTCTCCTTGAATATCCGGATGCTGCCTTATGGCAGCATCAACAAGAGATGTTTGAGGCGATTGCTGCGTCGAAAAATCTGTCGAAAGAAGATGCCCATGCGCTGGGCATTTTCCTGCGCGATTTAACGGCGATGGATCCGCTCGATGCCCAGGCCCAGTACAGCGAACTGTTCGACCGTGGCCGCGCCACGTCACTGTTGCTATTTGAACATGTTCACGGTGAATCCCGTGACCGCGGCCAGGCGATGGTGGACCTGCTGGCGCAGTACGAGCAGCACGGCTTGCAGTTAAACAGCCGCGAATTACCGGACCATCTGCCGCTGTATCTGGAGTACCTGTCGCAGCTGCCGCAAAGCGAAGCCGTGGAAGGTTTGAAAGATATCGCGCCGATTCTGGCATTGCTGAGCGCGCGTCTGCAACAGCGTGAAAGCCGTTATGCCGTGATGTTTGATCTGCTGCTGAAATTGGCCAATACCGCTATCGACAGCGACAAAGTGGCGGAAAAAATTGCCGACGAAGCGCGCGATGATACGCCGCAGGCGCTGGATGCTGTCTGGGAAGAAGAGCAGGTTAAATTCTTTGCTGACAAAGGCTGCGGTGATTCAGCAATCACTGCTCATCAGCGTCGCTTTGCCGGTGCCGTCGCGCCGCAATATCTGAATATCACCACCGGAGGACAGCACTAATGCAATTCCTGAATATGTTCTTCTTTGATATCTACCCGTACATAGCCGGGGCGGTCTTCCTGATTGGTAGCTGGCTGCGTTATGACTACGGGCAGTACACCTGGCGCGCGGCGTCCAGCCAGATGCTGGATCGCAAAGGGATGAACCTGGCGTCGAACCTGTTCCATATCGGTATTCTGGGGATTTTTGTTGGTCACTTCTTCGGTATGCTGACGCCGCACTGGATGTATGAAGCCTGGCTGCCGATTGAAGTGAAACAGAAAATGGCGATGTTTGCTGGTGGTGCCAGCGGCGTGCTGTGTCTGATTGGCGGCGTGCTGTTGCTGAAGCGTCGTCTGTTCAGCCCACGCGTGCGTGCAACCACTACCGGAGCGGATATCCTGATCCTGTCGCTGCTCGTTATCCAGTGCGCGCTGGGCCTGTTGACCATTCCGTTCTCCGCTCAGCATATGGACGGTAGCGAGATGATGAAACTGGTTGGCTGGGCGCAGTCGGTGGTGACCTTCCACGGTGGCGCTTCTCAACACCTCGATGGTGTGGCGTTTATCTTCCGTCTGCACCTGGTGCTGGGGATGACGTTATTCCTGCTGTTCCCGTTCTCGCGTCTGGTACACATCTGGAGCGTACCGGTGGAGTATCTGACACGTAAGTACCAGCTGGTGCGCGCTCGTCACTAAGCGAATTTTAGTTCACATAGACCCTGCTTCGGCGGGGTTTTTTTATGGGCACGGTGCGGGGTGAGTTGTCGGATGCGCTTCGCTTATCCGACCTACAGGGGAGGATATTGTAGGCCCGGTAAACGTGGTGCCATCGGGCAAAATTAGCTCGGAGTAACAGGTTTTGATTATTTAAGGAAGTGATGGTGGTGGGGGAAGGATTACTCAACGCTACGCGCTTCGCCCTTCGGGTCGTTGCCTGCGGCAACGCTCTCTCGCTGGCGCTCGAGTCGAACCTTGGTCGAGGCTTCTCATCCTTCCCCGCATGGGCAGAATATTTAATCGCGGATTCGTTTGAGAGTTCACGGACTTTTGAAAGTGATGGTGGTGGGGGAAGGATTCGAACCTTCGAAGTCGATGACGGCAGATTTACAGTCTGCTCCCTTTGGCCGCTCGGGAACCCCACCAGGGGTAATTCAAATTTTGAGGTAATACTTGAGATGGTGGTGGGGGAAGGATTCGAACCTTCGAAGTCGATGACGGCAGATTTACAGTCTGCTCCCTTTGGCCGCTCGGGAACCCCACCACGGGGTAATGCTTTTTACTGGCCTGCTCCCTTATCGGGAAGCGGGGCGCATCATATCAAATGACGCGCCGCTGTAAAGTGTTACGTTGAGAAAAATGAACTGGTTGCGTAATTTTCATCCGTAACGGATTAAAGGTAACCAGTTATTTTTGCTGGCGATTAAAGAATAATCGTCCGATTACCGTAAACAAAGACGCGCTGTGCCAGTACTTTGTATAGCGCACGACTTAAGACGTTTTTCTCGACGTCACGACCTGCGCGCATCATATCTTCAGCTGTGTAGGTATGATCGACATGAATAACGTCCTGCATGATGATTGGGCCTTCGTCCAGATTGTCATTCACATAGTGAGCGGTTGCGCCAATAATCTTCACACCACGTTCATAGGCCTGGTGATAAGGACGTGCGCCGATAAACGCAGGCAGGAATGAATGGTGAATATTGATGATTTTATTCGGGAAGCGTGCCACAAATTCCGGCGTTAATACCCGCATATACTTCGCCAGCACCACATAGTCAGGTTGATAAGCATCAATGGCGTCCGCCATCTTTTGATCGTGCTCGTTGCGGCTTAACCCTTCATGGCTTACCAGCTCAAACGGAATATCAAAACGCTCAACCAGAGAACGTAAAGTATCGTGGTTACCAATAACTGCCGCGATTTCGACATCCAGGCCGCCGTAATTGGCTTTCATCAACAAATCGCCAAGGCAATGCGCTTCTTTAGTGACCAGAATCACTATCCGGCGACGACCGGCAGGATTCAGCTCACGCACGGAGCCTTCTGGCAATGCGCTATCGAGATCCGCCAGCAGGGTGGAATCATTAAAAATCCCTTCCAGTTCCGTGCGCATAAAAAAGCGCCCGGTACGGTGATCAACAAATTCATTGTTCTGTACGATATTTAACTCGTGCTTGTAGCAAATATTGGTAATACGTGCGATCAGACCTTTTTGGTCCGGACAAATAGTACGCAGAACTTTACGTTGGAGTGAATGCATTGCTGGAAAAACCTTGTTGAGAGTGTTTGCTAAACCGTACCGTCAACCATTATTGGCCGCAGCACTTTTTAAATTTTTTACCTGAACCACAAGGGCAGGGATCGTTGCGACCAAACTGCGGACGTGTACCGTCAATATAGTACCATTGACCGTTTTCTTTCAAAAATCGCGAACGTTCAATTATTGCACCTGTTTTACCACCTTCGGTAAATCGAGCAACAAAACTGACAAATCCGATATTGTCGGCGTCCTGCCAACAATGTTCAAATACGGTCAATCCCAACCATTCAGTATGCGCAAATCCGGCCATCAATTCGGCACGTAACGCCGCTGCTCCACAAGAGGGATGCCAGGTCTTTATTAAATAATCTGCGTCTTGCATCACAAAAGCGCAGTAACGCGAACGCATGAGATGTTCTGGATCAGGTGCAACCTTTTCACCAGACACATAAGGGTGGCAACATAGGCTATACTCGACAGCACTACCACAGGGACAAAGCTGAGACACAAATAATCTCCCTGGAAACAATAACGGCGTATTAACCGCCTGAGTAGCACTATGTTAACCGAGCAGTAGCGATGTGGCTACGATTGCATTCCAGGGGAATCTTGCGGGAATAATGAGAAAGATAAAAATAGGGCTGGCGCTGGGATCTGGCGCGGCGAGAGGTTGGTCGCATATTGGCGTTATTAATGCGCTAAAAAAAGTGGGTATTGAAATTGATATCGTTGCAGGATGTTCAATTGGTTCGCTGGTGGGCGCTGCCTATGCATGCGATCGATTATCTGCGCTGGAAGATTGGGTGACCTCTTTCAGTTATTGGGATGTTTTACGCCTGATGGATCTCTCCTGGCAGCGCGGTGGGTTACTGCGCGGCGAGCGTGTCTTCAATCAATACCGCGAAATAATGCCGGAAACAGAGATCGAAAATTGTTCCCGTCGCTTTGCGGCTGTTGCCACCAATTTAAGTACGGGACGTGAATTATGGTTTACTGAAGGCGATCTCCATCTTGCTATTCGCGCATCATGCAGTATTCCAGGACTCATGGCACCTGTTGCACATAACGGCTACTGGCTGGTTGATGGAGCAGTCGTTAACCCAATTCCTATTTCCCTCACGCGTGCATTGGGGGCTGATATTGTGATAGCGGTTGACCTGCAGCACGATGCTCATTTGATGCAACAAGATTTGCTCTCCTTTAATGTCAGTGAAGAAAATAGCGAGAATGGTGATTCTCTGCCGTGGCATGCGCGTCTGAAAGAAAGGTTAGGCAGCATAACGACACGTCGGGCGGTGACAGCGCCAACGGCAACAGAGATTATGACCACTTCTATCCAGGTGCTGGAGAACCGCCTTAAAAGGAACCGCATGGCAGGTGATCCGCCCGATATTCTGATTCAACCTGTTTGCCCGCAAATATCTACGCTTGATTTCCATCGCGCGCACGCTGCCATTGCGGCCGGACAGCTGGCAGTGGAAAAGAAAATGGACGAACTTTTGCCGTTGGTACGCACCAACATTTGACCAGAATTTTTATCTACACTTAAGTTAATTCTGACAGGCGCAGGTGGCAATAGCATGCCACTATTGAGTAAAGCCAGTCAGGGGAGAGAACATGACGCAGCCATTGGTCGGAAAACAGATTCTCATTGTTGAAGATGAGCCGGTATTTCGCTCGCTTCTGGATTCGTGGTTTTCCTCATTGGGAGCGACAACGGTACTGGCGGCTGATGGGGTGGATGCCCTTGAGTTGCTGGGAGGTTTCACTCCAGACCTGATGATATGTGATATCGCGATGCCACGAATGAACGGGCTTAAACTGCTGGAACATATACGCAACAGAGGTGACCAGACACCGGTTCTGGTGATATCTGCCACCGAAAATATGGCAGATATTGCCAAAGCGTTACGTCTGGGCGTTGAAGATGTTTTGCTGAAACCAGTTAAAGATCTGAATCGCTTGCGCGAGATGGTTTTTGCCTGTCTCTATCCCAGCATGTTTAATTCGCGCGTTGAGGAAGAGGAAAGGCTTTTTCGCGACTGGGATGCAATGGTTGATAACCCTGCCGCAGCGGCGAAATTATTACAGGAACTACAACCGCCGGTTCAGCAGGTGATTTCCCATTGCCGGGTTAATTATCGTCAATTGGTTGCCGCGGACAAACCCGGCCTGGTGCTTGATATTGCCGCACTTTCGGAAAACGATCTGGCATTTTATTGCCTTGATGTCACCCGAGCTGGACATAATGGCGTACTTGCTGCCTTGTTATTACGCGCATTGTTTAACGGATTATTACAGGAACAGCTTGCACACCAAAATCAACGGTTGCCAGAGTTGGGCGCGTTATTGAAGCAGGTAAACCATTTACTTCGTCAGGCCAATCTGCCGGGGCAGTTTCCGCTATTAGTTGGCTATTATCATCGCGAACTGAAAAATCTCATTCTGGTTTCTGCGGGTCTGAATGCGACGTTAAATACCGGCGAACACCAGGTGCAAATCAGTAATGGTGTTCCGTTAGGCACTTTAGGTAACGCTTATTTGAATCAATTGAGCCAGCGATGCGATGCCTGGCAATGCCAAATATGGGGAACCGGTGGTCGACTGCGCTTGATGTTGTCTGCAGAATGAGCAAACGATAACGCGGGCTAAATTTGCATTACCTGCTAATGTCGGCTGGTGGTACTATCGTCGCCATTCGTATAAGTAATTGTCTTAATTATGCTAACTCGCCTCCTTTTCAGAACTTAGCCCCTTCGGGGTGCTGATATACTGGGATGCGATACAGAAATATGAACACGTTCAAAACACGAACAGTCCAGGAGAATTTAAATGGCTGCCATTAATACGAAAGTCAAAAAAGCCGTTATCCCCGTTGCGGGATTAGGAACCAGGATGTTGCCGGCGACGAAAGCCATCCCGAAAGAGATGCTGCCACTTGTCGATAAGCCATTAATTCAATACGTCGTGAATGAATGTATTGCGGCTGGCATTACTGAAATTGTGCTGGTTACACACTCATCTAAAAACTCTATTGAAAACCACTTTGATACCAGTTTTGAACTGGAAGCAATGCTGGAAAAACGTGTAAAACGTCAACTGCTTGATGAAGTGCAGTCTATTTGTCCGCCGCACGTAACTATTATGCAAGTTCGTCAGGGTCTGGCGAAAGGCCTGGGACACGCGGTATTGTGTGCTCACCCGGTAGTGGGTGATGAACCGGTAGCTGTTATTTTGCCTGATGTTATTCTGGATGAATATGAATCCGATTTGTCACAGGATAACCTGGCAGAGATGATCCGCCGCTTTGATGAAACGGGTCATAGCCAGATCATGGTTGAACCGGTTGCTGATGTGACCGCATATGGCGTTGTGGATTGCAAAGGCGTTGAATTAGCGCCGGGTGAAAGCGTACCGATGGTTGGTGTGGTAGAAAAACCGAAAGCGGATGTTGCGCCGTCTAATCTCGCTATTGTGGGTCGTTACGTACTTAGCGCGGATATTTGGCCGTTGCTGGCAAAAACCCCTCCGGGAGCTGGTGATGAAATTCAGCTCACCGACGCAATTGATATGCTGATCGAAAAAGAAACGGTGGAAGCCTATCATATGAAAGGGAAGAGCCATGACTGCGGTAATAAATTAGGTTACATGCAGGCCTTCGTTGAATACGGTATTCGTCATAACACCCTTGGCACGGAATTTAAAGCCTGGCTTGAAGAAGAGATGGGCATTAAGAAGTAACATCCGTATCGGTGTTATCCACGAAACGGCGTTGAGCAATCGACGCCGTTTTTTTATAGCTTATTCTTATTAAATTGTCTTAAACCGGACAATAAAAAATCCCGCCGCTGGCGGGATTTTAAGCAAGTGCAATCTACAAAAGATTATTGCTTGATCAGGAAATCGTCGAGGGATTTACCTTGCTCATCCATTGCTTTTTTGATTACAGCTGGAGTACGGCCTTGGCCAGTCCAGGTTTTAGTTTCGCCGTTTTCGTCAACGTAGCTATATTTTGCCGGACGCTGAGCACGTTTAGCTTTGGTGCCAGATTTAACGGCAGCAAGGCTATTCAGCAGTTCGTTCGGGTCAATACCGTCAGCGATCAGCATTTCGCGATATTGCTGCAGTTTACGAGTGCGCTCTTCAACTTCAGCAGCAGCCGCGCTTTCTTCTTCGCGACGTTCGTTAACAACAACTTCTAATTTTTCCAGCATTTCTTCCAGCGTTTCAAGTGTACATTCTCTTGCCTGCGCACGAAGAGTACGGATGTTGTTCAGAATTTTAAGTGCTTCGCTCATTGTAGTAATCTCAAACTTATATTGGGGTGGTTTGTTGAGGTAATAATAGAGCCTTAAATTCAGTTGTGCAATAGCCAGGAATGTAAGGAATTCAAAATTGTTCTTTATTTTGTGCCGCCAATAAATATCTTTTCATAAAATTAGCCAGAAAAGACGCGGCATATAGCCCTATTTACACCGATGATTTCGCAGCACGTGAGGTTAAAACTTCCTGATTCATGTCACATTTTATGGGGAGATTATCGTAGGCTGACGACCTTTCAGTCTTCTGTATTAGTTGTGTTTACGAGAATTCCCTATTAAGCGAATGATGAAAAGTAGAACAGTCGCAATAAGAGCATGGACTTAGTATTGCACTATCTCCTGGAGGTCAACAGAGGGCTATTACTTGCGCAACAGGTTAAAGATTGTGAATAGTTACCAGCAGTCATTTACCCGCTTATAACAAGCGAGGCAGTTGTAATGATAGCTCAGAAGGATTATGCAAGGCTTCGTAAGGGAGAACGCATATACCCACTTCTGTGCATACTGTTGAGCTGAAAAACTGACGAATTATGATAAACTCCAGCCAACTTTATTTCATATCATTGAGGGCCTGTGGCTGATGGCACAGCTATATTTCTACTATTCCGCAATGAATGCGGGTAAGTCTACAGCATTGTTGCAATCTTCATACAATTACCAGGAACGCGGCATGCGCACTGTCGTATATACGGCAGAAATTGATGATCGCTTTGGTGCCGGGAAAGTCAGTTCGCGTATAGGTTTGTCATCGCCTGCAAAATTATTTAACCAAAATTCATCATTATTTGATGAGATTCGTGCGGAACATGAACAGCAGGCAATTCATTGCGTACTGGTTGATGAATGCCAGTTTTTAACCAGACAACAAGTATATGAATTATCGGAGGTTGTCGATCAACTCGATATACCCGTACTTTGTTATGGTTTACGTACCGATTTTCGAGGTGAATTATTTATTGGCAGCCAATACTTACTGGCATGGTCCGACAAACTGGTTGAATTAAAAACCATCTGTTTTTGTGGCCGTAAAGCAAGCATGGTGCTGCGTCTTGATCAAGCAGGCAGACCTTATAACGAAGGTGAGCAGGTGGTAATTGGTGGTAATGAACGATACGTTTCTGTATGCCGTAAACACTATAAAGAGGCGTTACAAGTCGGCTCATTAACGGCTATTCAGGAAAGGCATCGCCACGATTAATAAGAATTTCTTTACTGACAGGGTGAGCAGGGCACTTTTATCCTGTCAGTTCGTTTTACGCACTTCTTCCGGGCTATATACCCTTCTCGGCAGTTTTTTAACGCCGCTATACGCCTCACAGGGCTCTTAAGCACCGACGTTGACTTGTGACCTGTAAAGTACAATATCCCTGTGTTTAGGCGTTATACATCGTCGCAAATATGATGAAGGCTAATGCTGTCGGTTTATGGAAAAGTTGCTTTGGGTAAACAAAAAATACGGCCCCAGAAGGGGCCGTTTATATTGCCAGACAGCGCTACTGATTAAGCGGATTTTTTCGCTTTTTTCTCAGCTTTAGCCGGAGCGGCTTCTTTTTTCGCTGCAGTTTCACCTTCTACATAATCACGACCGTAGTAGGTATCCAGCAGGATCTGTTTCAGCTCGGAGATCAGCGGGTAACGCGGGTTAGCGCCGGTGCACTGGTCATCGAACGCATCTTCAGACAGTTTATCCACGTTCGCCAGGAAGTCTGCTTCCTGAACGCCAGCTTCACGGATAGATTTCGGAATACCCAGTTCAGCTTTCAGCGTTTCCAGCCATGCCAGCAGTTTCTCGATCTTAGCAGCAGTACGGTCGCCCGGTGCGCTCAGACCCAGGTGGTCGGCAATTTCAGCATAACGACGGCGAGCCTGCGGACGGTCATACTGGCTGAATGCAGTCTGCTTGGTCGGGTTGTCGTTCGCATTGTAGCGAATAACGTTACAAATCAGCAGGGCGTTTGCCAGACCGTGCGGAATATGGAACTGGGAACCCAGTTTGTGCGCCATTGAGTGACATACACCCAGGAAGGCGTTCGCAAACGCGATACCCGCGATAGTCGCTGCACTGTGAACACGTTCACGCGCTACCGGATTTTTAGACCCTTCGTGGTAGGACGCTGGCAGATATTCTTTCAGCAGTTTCAGTGCCTGCAGAGCCTGACCATCAGAGAACTCAGATGCCAGTACAGAAACATAAGCTTCCATGGCGTGAGTTACTGCGTCCAGACCACCGAAAGCACACAGGGACTTCGGCATGTCCATAACCAGGTTGGCGTCGACAATCGCCATATCCGGAGTCAGCGCATAGTCTGCCAGCGGATATTTCTGACCAGTAGCGTCGTCAGTTACAACCGCAAACGGAGTGACTTCAGAACCTGTACCAGAAGTGGTGGTGACAGCGATCATTTTCGCTTTCACGCCCATTTTCGGGAACTTGTAGATACGTTTACGGATATCCATAAAGCGCAGCGCCAGCTCTTCGAAGTGAGTTTCCGGATGTTCGTACATAACCCACATGATCTTCGCGGCGTCCATCGGGGAACCACCACCCAGCGCGATAATCACGTCTGGTTTGAAGGAGTTTGCCAGTTCTGCACCTTTACGAACGATGCTCAGGGTCGGGTCCGCTTCTACTTCGAAGAAGACTTCAGTTTCAACGCCTGCTGCTTTCAGTACGGAAGTGATCTGATCAGCATAACCATTGTTGAACAGGAAGCGGTCAGTCACGATGAGCGCACGTTTGTGGCCATCAGTAATCACTTCATCCAGCGCGATTGGCAGGGAGCCACGGCGGAAGTAGATAGATTTCGGAAGTTTGTGCCACAACATGTTTTCAGCTCGCTTAGCAACGGTTTTCTTGTTGATCAGGTGTTTCGGACCAACGTTTTCAGAGATGGAGTTACCACCCCAAGAACCACAACCCAGAGTCAGGGAAGGTGCGAGTTTGAAGTTATACAGGTCACCGATACCACCCTGAGACGCTGGGGTGTTAATCAGGATACGAGCCGTTTTCATTTTCTGACCGAAGTAAGAAACGCGAGCCGGTTGGTTATCCTGGTCAGTGTACAGGCAAGAGGTATGACCGATACCGCCCATAGCAACCAGTTTCTCTGCTTTTTCTACCGCGTCTTCGAAATCTTTAGCGCGGTACATTGCCAGAGTCGGGGACAGTTTTTCATGTGCGAACGGTTCGCTTTCATCAACAACGGTCACTTCACCGATCAGAATCTTGGTGTTTTCTGGTACAGAGAAGCCTGCCAGTTCAGCAATTTTATAGGCTGGCTGACCAACGATAGCCGCGTTCAGCGCACCGTTTTTCAGGATAACATCCTGAACAGCTTTCAGCTCTTTACCCTGCAACAGATAGCCGCCGTGGGTTGCAAAACGTTCACGTACAGCGTCATAAACAGAGTCAACAACAACAACAGACTGTTCAGAAGCACAGATTACGCCGTTGTCGAAGGTTTTGGACATCAGTACAGATGCAACTGCACGTTTGATATCAGCAGTTTCATCGATAACAACTGGAGTGTTGCCCGCGCCTACACCGATAGCTGGTTTACCGGAGCTGTATGCGGCTTTAACCATGCCCGGACCACCAGTCGCGAGGATCAGGTTGATGTCTGGGTGGTGCATCAGTGCGTTAGACAGTTCAACAGAAGGTTGATCGATCCAGCCGATCAGATCTTTCGGAGCACCGGCAGCGATAGCAGCCTGCAGAACGATATCAGCCGCTTTGTTGGTGGCATCTTTTGCACGCGGGTGCGGGGAGAAGATAATGGCGTTACGGGTCTTCAGACTGATCAGCGATTTGAAGATAGCAGTTGAAGTCGGGTTAGTGGTCGGAACGATACCGCAAATAATACCGATTGGTTCAGCGATAGTGATGGTACCAAAAGTGTCGTCTTCAGACAGAACACCACAGGTTTTTTCATCTTTATAGGCGTTGTAGATATATTCAGAAGCAAAGTGGTTTTTGATCACTTTATCTTCGACGATACCCATGCCGGATTCGGCAACGGCCATTTTCGCGAGTGGGATTCGAGCATCTGCAGCAGCCAGAGCGGCGGCGCGGAAGATTTTGTCTACTTGCTCTTGAGTGAAACTGGCATATTCACGCTGGGCTTTTTTTACACGCTCTACGAGTGCGTTAAGTTCAGCGACATTAGTAACAGCCATAATGCTCTCCTGATAATGTTAAACTTTTTTAGTAAATCATCTGCTCGAATACGAGAGTATAGTCAGTGCGGTGATGATTTGCTTAACCTATGAAAATCAAAAGCTTACTCGCGCTCACACTCACTGTGATTTACTAAAAGAGTTTAAACATTAGAGTTATTATCTCTAATGCGTCACTTCCAGGTGGCGTAAGCAAGATTACTCACTTCTGGGTACTGATTACGTGATCCAAATCAAATTTTTGCAAAGCTGACACCTTTCAGCATCGCTTTTCGCCATTATAGCTAACAGTTAATAAATTGTAGTATGATTTGGTGGCTACATTAGCATGTTTTGCACAACTAGATAACAATAACGAATGATAGCAATTTTAAGTAGTTAGGAGGTGAAAAATGCTGTCAAAAGGCGTATTGTCAGCGCGTCTTTTCAACCTTATTTATGGCTAACATTATCCGGCTTTTGCTTCGGAGCTAACCGTGATTCAGACCTTTTTTGATTTTCCCGTTTACTTCAAATTTTTCATCGGGTTATTTGCGCTGGTCAACCCGGTAGGGATTCTTCCCGTCTTTATCAGCATGACTAGTTATCAGACAGCGGCAGCGCGAAACAAAACTAACCTTACAGCCAACCTGTCTGTGGCCATTATCTTGTGGATCTCGCTTTTTCTCGGCGACACGATTCTGCAACTTTTTGGTATATCAATTGATTCGTTCCGTATCGCCGGGGGCATCCTGGTGGTGACGATAGCGATGTCGATGATCAGCGGCAAGCTTGGCGAGGATAAACAGAACAAGCAAGAAAAATCAGAAACCGCGGTACGTGAAAGCATTGGTGTGGTGCCATTGGCGTTGCCGTTGATGGCGGGGCCAGGGGCGATCAGTTCTACCATCGTCTGGGGTACGCGTTATCACAGCATTAGCTATCTGTTTGGTTTCTTTGTGGCTATTGCATTGTTCGCTTTATGTTGCTGGGGATTGTTCCGCATGGCACCGTGGCTGGTACGGGTTTTACGCCAGACCGGCATCAACGTGATTACGCGTATTATGGGGCTATTGCTGATGGCATTGGGGATTGAATTTATCGTTACTGGTATTAAGGGGATTTTCCCCGGCCTGCTTAATTAATTCCTTTCAAATGAAACGGAGCTGCCATGCTCCGTTTACTTCGTCATTATTTTTACTTTGTTCCCGCGCAGTTATCAAAAGCAAAAGGAATAGGTAAAAATATTCTTCTCAAATTACAGTTAGTTATAAGGATTTCCTTAACTGCTTCTCCTCACCATCATGTTATTTTCGCCACATCATAATCCTGGGCTTGCTGAAGAATAATTGAAATGATATTAGTAATTCCACTGCCTTTGGTAGAGGAAAGTGCTAAATAATAATCAATTGTTAAATTATTGTGCATTTCACTACTGGAACTGTAATCAGAAAAGATAGACATGCTTAGCCAATCTCTATTTGATTGAATTGAAAGATGTTTGTTAAAGCATGGATGCAAGCTATAGATTCTGATACGGTCAATAAAAGAGAATTGCTTAACAATTTTGCAAAATGTATTGGCGAGTAAGAACCGCATTTGGTACTTTCCGGGCAACCGCCAGACGATTCTTTATTGGTAATGAGAATAATTAACAATTAAAGAGCGTCGCGAAAGAATAATGTGTCTCGACAGGGGAGACACAGTACGAATCGACATAAGGTGATCGTCTGAATCACCAGAATAAATAAAGTCGGTGATAGTAATACGTAACGATAAAGTAACCTGACAGCAGAAAGTCTCCGAGCCTGTGCAGGGTCCCAATCCGGGATTACACATGCTGGTTAATACCAGTAATTATAATGAGGGAGTCCAAAAAACAATGACCAACATCACCAAGAGAAGTTTAGTAGCAGCTGGCGTTCTGGCTGCGCTAATGGCAGGGAATGTCGCGCTGGCAGCTGATGTACCCGCAGGCGTCACACTGGCGGAAAAACAAACACTGGTACGTAACAATGGTTCAGAAGTTCAGTCATTAGATCCGCACAAAATTGAAGGTGTTCCGGAGTCTAATATCAGCCGAGACCTGTTTGAAGGCTTACTGGTCAGCGATCTTGACGGTCATCCAGCACCTGGCGTCGCTGAATCCTGGGATAATAAAGACGCGAAAGTCTGGACCTTCCATTTGCGTAAAGATGCGAAATGGTCTGATGGCACGCCAGTCACAGCACAAGACTTTGTGTATAGCTGGCAACGTTCTGTTGATCCGAACACTGCTTCTCCGTATGCCAGTTATCTGCAATATGGGCATATCGCCGGTATTGATGAAATTCTTGAAGGGAAAAAACCGATTACCGATCTCGGCGTGAAAGCTATTGATGATCACACATTAGAAGTCACCTTAAGTGAACCCGTTCCGTACTTCTATAAATTACTTGTTCACCCATCAACTTCACCGGTGCCAAAAGCCGCTATCGAGAAATTCGGCGAAAAATGGACCCAGCCTGGTAATATCGTCACCAACGGTGCCTATACCTTAAAAGATTGGGTCGTAAACGAACGAATCGTTCTTGAACGCAGCCCGACCTACTGGAACAACGCGAAAACCGTTATTAACCAGGTAACCTATTTGCCTATTGCTTCTGAAGTTACCGATGTCAACCGCTACCGTAGTGGTGAAATCGACATGACTTATAACAACATGCCGATCGAATTGTTCCAGAAGCTGAAAAAAGAGATCCCGGACGAAGTTCACGTTGATCCATACCTGTGCACTTACTATTACGAAATTAACAACCAGAAACCGCCATTCAACGATGTGCGTGTGCGTACCGCACTGAAACTAGGTATGGACCGCGATATCATTGTTAATAAAGTGAAAGCGCAGGGCGACATGCCCGCCTATGGTTACACTCCACCGTATACTGATGGCGCAAAATTGACTCAGCCGGAATGGTTTGGCTGGAGCCAGGAAAAACGTAACGAAGAAGCGAAAAAACTGCTGGCTGAAGCGGGTTATACCGCAGACAAACCGTTGACCATCAACCTGTTGTATAACACCTCCGATCTGCATAAAAAGCTGGCGATTGCTGCCTCTTCATTGTGGAAGAAAAACATTGGTGTAAACGTCAAACTGGTTAACCAGGAGTGGAAAACGTTCCTCGACACCCGTCACCAGGGTACTTTTGATGTGGCCCGTGCAGGCTGGTGTGCTGACTACAACGAACCAACTTCCTTCCTGAACACCATGCTTTCGAACAGCTCGATGAATACCGCGCATTATAAGAGCCCGGCCTTTGACAGCATTATGGCGGAAACGCTGAAAGTGACTGACGAGGCGCAGCGCACAGCTCTGTACACTAAAGCAGAACAACAGCTGGATAAGGATTCGGCCATTGTTCCTGTTTATTACTACGTGAATGCGCGTCTGGTGAAACCGTGGGTTGGTGGCTATACCGGCAAAGATCCGCTGGATAATACCTATACCCGGAATATGTACATTGTGAAGCACTAATGGCAATACGTGGGGCAGGAGTGTCCTGCTCCACGGTGTCTGATTTTTATCGCATTACAGAAGGCACAGGCCAGAAGGTAGGGCAATGTTAAAATTTATTCTACGTCGCTGTCTGGAAGCGATTCCGACGCTATTTATTCTTATTACTATTTCGTTCTTTATGATGCGCCTCGCGCCGGGAAGCCCTTTTACCGGCGAACGTACTTTACCGCCAGAAGTGATGGCCAATATCGAAGCGAAATATCATCTTAATGATCCGATCATGACACAGTATTTCAGCTACCTGAAACAACTGGCGCACGGTGATTTCGGTCCATCGTTTAAATATAAAGATTATTCGGTCAATGACTTGGTTGCATCCAGTTTTCCCGTTTCTGCCAAACTGGGAGCCGCAGCATTTTTCCTTGCGGTAATACTGGGTGTTAGTGCTGGCGTTATTGCCGCATTAAAACAAAACACCAAATGGGACTATACCGTGATGGGGCTGGCAATGACCGGGGTTGTTATCCCCAGTTTTGTGGTTGCACCATTATTAGTCATGATATTTGCGATCATTTTGCATTGGCTGCCGGGCGGTGGCTGGAATGGTGGGGCGCTTAAATTCATGATATTGCCGATGGTGGCGTTGTCACTCGCTTATATCGCCAGTATTGCGCGTATTACCCGTGGCTCTATGATTGAAGTATTACACTCCAATTTTATTCGTACTGCCCGGGCGAAAGGGTTACCTATGCGGCGGATCATTTTACGTCACGCATTAAAACCTGCTCTGTTACCCGTGCTCTCTTATATGGGCCCCGCATTTGTCGGCATTATTACCGGTTCTATGGTTATCGAAACCATTTATGGTTTGCCGGGGATTGGACAACTGTTCGTTAATGGCGCATTGAACCGTGACTATTCCTTAGTGTTAAGCCTGACCATCCTGGTTGGTGCTTTAACCATTTTGTTTAATGCCATTGTCGATGTGCTATATGCGGTTATCGACCCGAAAATCCGTTACTGATACTGGAGCTCGCGATGATGTTAAGTAAGAAAAACAGCGAGACGCTGGAAAATTTCAGTGAAAAGCTGGAGGTCGAAGGGCGCAGCTTGTGGCAGGACGCACGTCGACGTTTTATGCATAACCGTGCGGCGGTTGCCAGTCTGATAGTGCTGGTGCTGATCGCGTTATTTGTAATCCTGGCACCGATGCTTTCCCAGTTTGCCTATGACGATACTGACTGGGCGATGATGTCCAGCGCCCCGGATATGGAGTCCGGTCACTACTTTGGTACTGACTCATCCGGTCGCGACCTGCTTGTGCGCGTTGCGATTGGCGGGCGTATCTCACTCATGGTCGGTGTTGCTGCGGCACTGGTGGCTGTGGTCGTCGGGACACTTTATGGTTCGCTTTCCGGTTATCTGGGCGGTAAAGTGGATTCGGTAATGATGCGTCTGCTGGAAATCCTCAACTCCTTCCCATTCATGTTCTTCGTCATTTTGCTGGTGACCTTTTTCGGTCAAAACATCCTGCTGATTTTCGTGGCGATAGGCATGGTTTCCTGGCTGGATATGGCTCGTATTGTGCGTGGGCAAACCCTGAGTCTGAAGCGCAAAGAGTTTATTGAGGCGGCACAAGTTGGCGGTGTATCGACATCGGGCATTGTTATTCGCCACATTGTGCCGAATGTACTCGGTGTGGTGGTGGTCTACGCATCACTTCTGGTGCCCAGCATGATCCTCTTTGAATCTTTCCTTAGCTTCCTGGGGTTGGGTACGCAAGAGCCGTTAAGCAGCTGGGGTGCATTGCTGAGTGATGGCGCGAACTCGATGGAAGTCTCTCCATGGTTATTGTTGTTCCCAGCGGGATTCCTCGTGGTGACGCTGTTTTGTTTCAACTTTATCGGCGATGGCTTGCGTGATGCCCTCGACCCGAAAGATCGTTAAGGAGTGCAGCCATGAGCGTAATTGAAACTGCAACTGTGCCGCTCGCACAACAACAGGCTGACGCACTGCTGAACGTGAAAGATTTGCGTGTCACCTTTAGTACCCCGGACGGCGACGTCACGGCGGTCAATGATTTGAATTTTTCCCTACGTGCCGGAGAAACGCTGGGTATTGTAGGTGAGTCTGGTTCGGGTAAATCGCAAACTGCATTTGCGTTGATGGGCCTGTTGGCTGCCAACGGACGTATTGGCGGATCGGCAACCTTCAATGGGCGTGAAATCCTCAATTTGCCAGAGCATGAACTCAATAAACTGCGCGCTGAACAAATCTCAATGATTTTTCAGGACCCAATGACTTCGTTGAATCCCTATATGCGCGTCGGTGAGCAGTTAATGGAAGTGCTGATGCTGCATAAGAACATGAGCAAAGCTGAGGCGTTTGAAGAGTCGGTGCGGATGCTCGATGCGGTAAAAATGCCGGAAGCGCGTAAACGCATGAAAATGTACCCGCACGAATTTTCTGGCGGCATGCGTCAGCGAGTCATGATTGCGATGGCATTGCTATGTCGACCTAAGCTACTGATTGCGGATGAACCCACTACTGCGCTGGACGTCACCGTACAGGCGCAGATCATGACGCTATTAAATGAACTGAAGCGGGAATTTAATACCGCCATCATTATGATCACCCACGATCTTGGCGTGGTGGCGGGGATCTGTGACAAAGTGCTGGTAATGTACGCCGGGCGCACGATGGAATATGGCAATGCGCGCGATGTCTTTTATCAACCCGTTCATCCTTATTCTATCGGTTTGCTCAACGCGGTGCCGCGTCTTGATGCGGAAGGTGAAACAATGTTGACCATCCCGGGTAATCCGCCAAACTTGCTGCGATTACCGAAAGGTTGCCCGTTCCAGCCACGTTGTCCACATGCGATGGAAATTTGTAGTAGCGCACCGCCGCTGGAAGAGTTTACGCCTGGCCGTCTGCGTGCTTGCTTTAAACCGGTGGAGGAACTGTTATGAATGCTGTAACTGAAGGAAGAAAAGTCCTCCTTGAAATCGCCGATCTTAAAGTGCACTTTGAAATCAAAGATGGCAAACAGTGGTTCTGGCAACCGCCGAAAACGCTCAAAGCCGTCGATGGTGTCACTCTTCGCCTGTATGAAGGGGAAACATTAGGTGTGGTAGGGGAATCGGGATGCGGTAAGTCCACCTTTGCTCGCGCCATCATCGGTTTGGTCAAGGCGACCGACGGTCATGTTGCCTGGTTAGGTAAAGAGTTGCTGGGCATGAAGCCCGATGAATGGCGTGCCGTTCGCAGTGATATTCAGATGATTTTCCAGGATCCGTTGGCATCGCTAAACCCGCGTATGACCATCGGCGAGATCATCGCTGAACCACTGCGTACTTATCATCCGAAAATGTCACGCCAGGAAGTTCGCGAGCGCGTGAAGGCGATGATGCTGAAAGTCGGGTTATTGCCTAACCTGATTAACCGCTATCCGCATGAGTTCTCCGGTGGGCAGTGCCAGCGTATCGGGATTGCTCGTGCTCTTATTCTTGAACCGAAGCTGATTATCTGCGATGAGCCGGTTTCGGCGCTGGACGTGTCAATTCAGGCGCAGGTGGTCAACCTGCTCCAGCAGCTGCAACGTGAGATGGGATTGTCATTAATTTTTATCGCTCATGACCTGGCCGTGGTAAAACACATTTCCGATCGTGTGTTGGTGATGTATCTCGGCCATGCGGTAGAACTGGGGACCTATGATGAGGTCTACCACAATCCACTACATCCTTACACCAGGGCATTGATGTCGGCAGTCCCCATACCTGATCCGGATCTGGAGAAGAACAAAACCATCCAGTTACTGGAAGGGGAATTACCGTCGCCGATCAACCCGCCTTCCGGTTGTGTTTTCCGTACCCGTTGCCCGATTGCCGGTCCGGAGTGCGCCAAAACACGTCCTGTTCTGGAGGGGAGTTTCAGACACGCCGTTTCTTGCCTGAAAGTCGATCCGCTTTAAACACAATAAGGGCTGACAGTTGTCAGCCCTTTTTCACGCTAAAAGCGATTATTTATTCCCGCCAGATGATATGGCAAAGTTTGTGATCTTTTTCGCGGCATAACAGAATGCGGGCGAAAACATCGTTGATTTCACCATCTTCACTGTCCGCCAGACCAATCACCACTTCGGCAAAAAAGTCTGGGTTCAAATCGAAATCAACATGTTCCTGCCAGTCTTCCGCCGGATCGAATAACTCCGCGCCGCCGCGCTCTTCAAACTGAAGATTGAACAGCAGAACATCAGCTGGATCGAGATTGTCGGCAGCCAGTTCGAGAAAAATATCGTAGGCCTGCTCAAGCGTTTCATCTTCAGTCAGGCGATTGTTTAGATCCATATCCATAGTCACTACCTGTTTAACCTCTGTTGGCGACGTTTTACAGCAACGGACTGAAGAAGTAAAACAGTCGCTCGGCGACACGTTGCCATAATGGACGTTTTAGCCATAAACGGGCATCGAGCAGACGTGAACGCGAAATATAATCGTCCTGAACGGCGGCAAGGTCTGCACCAAAACCTTTATCGTCGATTGCCAGGGTAATCTCGAAATTCAGCCACAGACTACGCATATCAAGGTTAACGGTGCCAACCAGACTTAGTTCGCCATCGACCAGCACGCTCTTGGTATGCAGTAACCCGCCTTCAAACTGATAAATTTTAACCCCAGCAGCAAGAAGTTCCGTAAAGAATGCGCGACTGGCCCAGCCGACCAGCATCGAGTCATTTTTTCGCGGAAGGATAATACTGACATCCACCCCGCGCTGCGCCGCCGTGCAAATCGCATGAAGTAAATCATCGCTTGGCACAAAGTAGGGCGTGGTCATGATCAAATATTCACGCGCCGAATAAGCCGCAGTCAATAATGCCTGGTGAATGAGATCTTCCGGAAAGCCGGGGCCAGAAGCAATTGTGTGAATGGTGTGACCGCTGGCCTGTTCAAACGGCATAATATTGACATCTGGTGGTGGCGGCAGAATACGTTTTCCGGTTTCAATCTCCCAGTCGCAGGAATAAATAATCCCCATCGCGGTGGCGATGGGGCCTTCCATACGCGCCATCAGATCAATCCATTGCCCTACGCCCGCATCTTGTTTGAAGTAGCGAGGATCGACCATATTCATGCTGCCGGTGTACGCGATGTAATTATCGATCATGATCATCTTGCGATGTTGGCGCAGGTCCATACGGCGTAAAAACACACGCATCAGATTGACCTTTAAGGCTTCGACCACTTCAATACCGGCATTACGCATTAGCTCGGGCCACGGGCTGCGGAAAAAAGCCACACTCCCGGCGGAGTCGAGCATCAATCGGCAATGAATACCACGCCGTGCAGCCGCCATTAATGATTCAGCCACCTGGTCCGCCATGCCGCCGGGCTGCCAGATATAAAACACCATCTCAATATTATGGCGCGCGAGCTGGATGTCGCGGATTAACGCCTGCATCACATCATCTGACTCGGTCATCAGTTGTAGCTGATTCCCTTTGACCCCAGCGATCCCCTGACGACGCTCGCAAAGCTTGAATAATGGCGCAGCGACACTGCTATTTTCTTCGGCGAAGATATGCTTACAGGCTTTAAGGTCGTTAAGCCATTTTGCGGTGGAAGGCCACATCGCTCTGGCGCGCTCAGCGCGGCGTTTGCCTAAATGGAGCTCGCCAACGGCAAGATAGGCAATAATTCCGACTAACGGCAGAATGTAAATAATCAACAGCCAGGCCATCGCGGAGGGAACTGCGCGTCGTTTCATTAGAATGCGTAAAGTTACGCCTGCAATGAGCAACCAGTATCCCAGAATGGCCAACCAACTCACCAACGTATAAACGGTTGTCATAGATTAGAAATCCTTTTGAAAGCGCATTGTTATGAGTTTACGCATATGGATTCATCTGGCAAATAAAAACGCGGGAAAAGCACTGGTCAGCGTCGGGGGTGGGGGTATAATGACCATTCTGTTATTGCATAGAGTAGTTAACATGAAGCGGAGTAGAACGGAAGTGGGGCGCTGGCGCATGCAGCGTCAGGCTAGCCGACGTAAATCGCGTTGGCTTGAGGGGCAATCGCGCCGAAATATGCGTATCCACAGCATCAGGAAGTGCATTCTAAACAAACAGCGTAACTCGTTATTGTTTGCGATCTACAATATCTAAATATACTGGGCACCATTGCGGTGCCCAATAAGTTTACTCTTTCGTCTTTAAACTCTATTTTTGCACTGATTCTTTACTGTCAGCTTTCGTTTCTTGTTCATCGTTATCGCTGAAAATGCCATGACCGGAGTTCAACAACATTGAAACGAGCATATCATTATTAATCTCTTCACCATTTAAAACTCGCGCCAGAATTTCGCTGCCAAACAGTTGCGGTGAGAGAATGATATCCGGATGTACCATCTTAATCTTATTCAGGTTTTTGCTATCACTGACGGCGAGAACTGTTTTGACATCACTGCTCATATCTTTTGCCGAGAGTACAACAAACGCGTTATCTGCATCGTTATCACTCAGCGCCAGAATGGCCCGGCAACGATCGATTCCCGCTTTCTTTAATACTGAACTGTCATTACTGTCACCGGGGATAACATCAGCGTTATCGCCTAAGCGTTGCTCAAGTTGCTTGATATCATCTTCAGGCAAGTTGCTGATAACCGTTACGTTTTGTCCGCGTTGATTCAGTTGCAGGATCGTATTGATGGCGAGAATCGAATGTCCGCAAACAATAAAATGATCTTTACGATGCATTGTATGATTGTTTCCTTTTACAAGTTTGTTGAATCCCCCGCGGATAAGCGGACCAAAAATTGAGGTCATAGATGTGGCAAAAACGGTAATGCCGGAAATAATGACCGAAATAGTGAACAATCGTGCTGATTCAGAAACAGGGACAATATCGCCATAGCCGACGGTTGACATGGTTTCTATCGAAAAATAGAACGCGGTCATCAAACTTTCTATTCGCGGATTAAAACCTTCGCTTAAATAAAGCGCACCGTAGGTTGAGTAAAACAGTAATGTCGTGAAACTAATAAATGCAAAAATTGTCCCGGCTGCGGCGCTACTGTGGGAGAAGTCTTTGCGCAGTATCAGCAAAAACACCAGCGTAAAAATGCAAAATCCAATACTAAATTTCAGCCAGGGATAAAAATGCAGGGTGTAAATTAGCGCTATCAACAACAAAATGATACTGATTGCCCATGCGAGCTTTGCCCGGAACAGTAAGCCAATGGAGTTCAGGACAAGAAAGACGCCGAGCATAAATAGTGGGGCGTTTGCCAGCAAGGAGAGATCCAACTCTGAAAATGCTTTGATATGGAAAATATCAAGCAAATTGACCGACATACCATAGATTGTTTTAAAAATAAGCAATCCATTTAAAAAGACGGCCAGCGCGAGAATGTCGTGCCGTAGGGTCACCCATAAATTTGTTGCTGTTTGTTTGAATGTAGCCCAGTGACTCACTGATACCTCTGTAACCACAATTTTGTTTAATTATCTTAGCGTGCACATTTTCTGAACATACATGCAGCGCGTGAATGTGTTAAACAATAGTAGATGACTTTATCGGCAGTAATCAAAGGTTTTGAGCGAGCAACTCTGCGTCAGGAAAGGGCATTTTCCTGAATATGTTCACATCATATAAAGAAATACAGATAAAGTTATTATCTGCTTGTGGTAGTGAATGCACTGACCGGCTATAAGGAAAGGCCAAACAAGAACACGGTTGCAAAAACCGTGCCCTTAAATATTGAATCTCTATTCAGAACACTTTCTTAAATGGTTTCACTGAAACGTGTTCATAGACACCTGCCGCTACGTACGGGTCAGCATCGGCCCAGGCCTGAGCTGCTTCCAGCGATTCAAATTCAGCAATAACGGTTGAGCCAGTAAATCCCGCAGCCCCTGGATCGTTACTGTCTACCGCTGGCATTGGACCAGCTGTCAACAAACGACCTTCATCATGCAGTAACTGTAAACGTGCTAAATGTGCCGGACGAACGGAAAGGCGTTTTTCGAGGCTATCAGCTTTGTCTTGAGCGTAAATAACATACAACACGGGCACAACTCCTTGTTCGGGAAAGTTGTAAAGTACGTTATTTGAAAGGGCGAAGATCTGCAACGGAAAGATGATGTCTTTGTTAAGACCATGCATAAAGTAAGGTCAATTACGCCAAAAATGACATTTTCACTGATCCTGATCGTCTTGCCTTATTGAATATGATTGCTATTTGCATTTAAAATCGAGACCTGGTTTTTCTACTGAAATGATTATGACTTCAATGACCCTTGATTTACCTCGCCGCTTCCCCTGGCCGACGTTACTTTCGGTCTGCATTCATGGTGCTGTTGTGGCGGGTCTGCTCTATACCTCGGTACATCAGGTTATTGAACTACCTGCGCCTGCGCAGCCAATTTCTGTCACGATGGTTGCGCCTGCTGATCTCGAACCGCCACAAGCCGTTCAGCCGCCACCGGAGCCGGTGGTAGAGCCAGAACCGGAACCTGAGCCGATCCCCGAACCACCAAAAGAAGCACCGGCGGTCATTGAAAAGCCGAAGCCGAAACCTAAGCCAAAACCGAAGCCGGTGAAAAAGGTACAGGAGCAGCCAAAACGCGATGTCAAACCCGTAGAGTCGCGTCCGGCATCACCGTTTGAAAATACGGCACCCGCACGCCTGACATCAAGTACGGCAACGGCTGCAACCAGCAAGCCGGTTACCAGTGTGGCTTCAGGACCACGCGCATTAAGCCGTAATCAGCCGCAGTATCCGGCACGAGCACAGGCATTGCGCATTGAAGGGCAGGTTAAAGTTAAATTTGACGTCACGCCGGATGGTCGCGTGGATAACGTACAAATCCTCTCAGCCAAGCCTGCGAACATGTTTGAGCGTGAGGTGAAAAATGCGATGCGCAGATGGCGTTATGAGCCGGGTAAGCCAGGCAGTGGGATTGTGGTGAATATCCTGTTTAAAATTAACGGCACCACCGAAATTCAGTAAGCAGAAAGTCAAAAGCCTCCGACCGGAGGCTTTTGACTATTACTCAACAGGTAAGGCGCGAGGTTTTCCTTCAGGATCAACCGCGACATACTTAAATAATGCTTCTGTCGCTTTATAGCGTTGCCCGATTGGTTCAGACGCTACTTTTTTCACCCACACTTCAATATTAATGCTGACCGATGTCGTCCCTTTCTGGACACAGCGTGCATAGCAGCACACCACATCGCCGACCGCAACCGGCCGTAAGAAAGTCATTCCTTCAACCCGCACAGTCACTACGCGACCGTGGGCAATTTCTTTTGCCAGAATAGCGCCGCCAATATCCATTTGTGACATTAACCAACCACCAAAGATGTCACCATTGGCATTGGTATCGGCGGGCATGGCTAAAGTACGTAAAACAAGATCGCCCTGAGGGACGTTATGTGTTGTAGACATGGTAAAACCGACTTAAAAGGAAAATCACAGGCGCGATGCTACTATGATTTTCCTGAGGAGAACAGAGGAGATACAGCGCCAGCCCCGAAGGACTGGCAGTCTGGTTAGGATTTATCTTCCTGCGGCATGTGGCGGTAGATATAGATACCGCTTAACAATGTGAAGATTAAGGTAAGGGCGGTCAGGCCAAAGACTTTAAAGTTGACCCAAATATTTTGCGGCAGCCAGAATGCGATGTAGATGTTTGCCAGACCGCAAAGGATAAAGAAAACAGCCCAGGCCAGATTCAGCTTCGACCATACCGGTTGCGGCAGCGTGAGTTCTTTACCCAGCATCCGCTGAATTAGCGGCTTTTTCATCACCCATTGGCTGACTAACAGGGCTCCCGCAAATAGAGCATAAATGACTGTAACCTTCCATTTAATAAACTCATCATTGTGGAAGAACAGCGTCAAGCCACCGAAGACGACCACCAGAACAAAAGTGATCAGGGCCATCTTCTCAACCTTACGAAAGCGAACCCAGCTATAGATAAGCACAATCGCCGTGGCGACGATCAGCGCCGCAGTAGCCGCATAGATGTCATAAATCTTGTAAAACGCGAAAAAGACAACCAGCGGTAAAAAATCAAGAAACTGCTTCATTTTACGATTCCGTAATCAAATGCTTAAGGTTATTGGCGAATCAACATATACAGGCGGAACAGATAGATGAGCAATATGGCAGAAATCAGTTTGCTCAAGGTGTTCGCCAGTACGGCACCAATTTCCGGGGTTAATGCGGCAAAAGAAGAGGCAAAAAGCAGCAACAGTGTTTTTGCCAGCAACCAGCTCAGTACTGCGGGTGCCACCAGACGCATATTCGCCCAAGTCAGCCGCATACTGCTACGCATCGAGGCAAAAACGCCCATTTTGTCCTGTACCAACATCACCGGTGCCAGGGCCAGTAATATGGCCATGATAATTCCCGGAACGACCACCAGCATGATGCCAATCTGTACTAAAAGGGTAGTCAGAAAAATCAGAATAAATAACTTTGGCAATATCGGCGCACTGGCACCAATAGCTCGCAGCGCACTGACTCTCTGACCCGCAGACACCAGCTGGATAATTAATATTACGCCTCCGGCGAGAATGGCGTTACCGATTAATCCTGAAAAAGTGGACGCCGCTGAAGCCTGCAGCAAAATTTGTTGCTGTTCCGGTGACATATTCTGAACCAGGTCGAACAACCCACTACTGCCGCTAACGGGCACGCCGTCATTGAGCTGCGCAAGCTGTGCATCACTGGGTGAGAAAACATGCCCTAACACCACTGTGATAAACGCACATAGCAACGATACCAACAGAATGGTCATAAATTGATTACGGAAGAAATTTCCGGTGTCACGGTATACGGACTGCGCCGTGATAGACATGCACTCTCCTTGAGTTTTATGCAGGTGTTAATTAGCGGGCAATTGTACCCTGGTTAAGCCTCGGGTGGCAGCATCAGGTCTTGTATGGAAAAGCATATCTTTGTAAAGCGGAGGTAATTGCTGGCCTTCAGGCGTGGGCAAACCGCGGCAAGTGGCGAACGAGTTAATATTTGCGTAGCGAAAATATTTAAAAATTGATTTAAATCACGTTAACCAGGATTCTCAATGCAACTTCTAAATTAATCCAGATCAATAAATGGTGAATTATCATATGTAATGTGATCTATGTAGGATCATTTGTTACTCCAATGTAGGTATATTCGTCACGTTTTTATAACCATAACGACGGAGCGGATATGAAAAAGTTAACAGTGGCGGCTTTGGCAGTAACAACTCTTCTCTCTGGCAGTGCCTTTGCGCATGAAGCAGGCGAATTTTTTATGCGTGCAGGTTCTGCAACCGTACGTCCAACAGAAGGTGCTGGTGGTACGTTAGGAAGTCTGGGTGGATTCAGCGTGACCAATAACACTCAACTGGGCCTGACGTTTACTTATATGGCGACCGACAACATTGGTGTGGAATTACTGGCAGCGACGCCGTTCCGCCATAAAATCGGCACCCGGGCGACCGGCGATATTGCAACCGTTCATCATCTGCCGCCAACACTGATGGCGCAGTGGTATTTTGGTGATGCCAGCAGCAAATTCCGTCCTTACGTTGGGGCCGGTATTAACTACACCACCTTCTTTGATAATGGATTTAACGATCATGGCAAAGAGGCAGGGCTTTCCGATCTCAGTCTGAAAGATTCCTGGGGAGCTGCCGGGCAGGTGGGGGTTGATTATCTGATTAACCGTGACTGGTTGGTTAACATGTCAGTGTGGTACATGGATATCGATACCACCGCGAAGTATAAATCTGATGGTCGTAAACTGGCTAAAGGCAGTTATAGCGACAATGTACGCCTTGACCCGTGGGTGTTTATGTTCTCGGCAGGATATCGTTTTTAATTTTCTCTGCAAAACCTCTGCAAAACTCTTCTGCAAAACTGGTCATCAAATGACCAGTCTTTTCCACTCCTTACCGCGTACATCGTTGTAAATATCGGTCATTTTTTGATTCGAATGGCCTAGCAAAATTTTGGTATCAACCCCCTGCTCTCTGAACAATCGCTCTGATAAAGATCTCTGCTCATGGAAAGAGGGTGGGGTGCCATTATCACGCCAGTTGTAATCCACAGAATCCCGGGCTTTTTTAAATGCAACGGTTAATGTTGCTGGCTTAACCATCCCGCCGCGCTTAGCTGTCCCTTTCGCGTGATGGTGGTGCAATAGCCACGGACTAAGAACGCAATCGCGGCAGGATGACACCACATCATCCAGGGTGAGATTTAATTTATCGCAACGCAGAGCCAGAGGGATGGCAATCCGGGTTCCTGTTTTTTGCTGTTCGACATGAAGATAACCATCCCGGATATCCGAAAATTGCATTTTGCAAATATCTGAAAGGCGCTGGCCTGTCATCAGTGCCAGCAGCATACCGCGCTGTAAAAAGTAACCATCCTTTTCCGCTGCGTTATAAATCATCATCCACTCATCAAAAGTCAGTCGCTGTCTTGATATCCGCACCTGCGGTTTTTTTGCCGATTCTGCAGGGTTAAAGCCTGGCGGGACATCGCCCGTTTGCTGAGCTTCCCGGAAAACATCGATCAGTACTTTCCTGAAAATTTGTCCCATTCTGTTATGTCCTCTGGCCTTGTACTCTTCCAGTACTGATACCACATCTTTTACGGTTATGGCATCTAACGGTCTGGTGCCAAAACGTTCATCAAATACCCTGAGAGGGGCCGCTTTCTGTTTCAGCGTGTTGAGTTTGATCTCGCCGTTTTCATATCTTTCCTGTTGAATTTTTCTGTAATTATTCAGAAAAATGGTAACGGTTGATGAACCGCCGGTATCACTAATAATTTTCTCCTGCAGACTGAGCATTTGTTCCATTTGCTGCCGGGCAAGACGGCTGTTCGCTTCTGCTGCAATAGTTTCTGCCAGTTTCTGGTCAATACTGCCGAGACCGTGATTTTTGCCTGTTATGGGATGCCTGTAACGCCAGTAAACTTTGTTATTTCTTTTGTCAAAATACGGAGATAATCCCGGAACATTGGTTTTATATTTTCGCGGGCGCGCCATCTTCCAGTATCCTCTTCAAAGCAGGGTGATCTGTGGCGATCACCTCCGGCTTGTTTACCATTCCGACAAAGCGAGCTTGCGGATCCACTCGCCAGCGTCTTCCAACTTTTTTGGGGAGAGGAAATATCATTCCGGCTTTAGCGTATTTACTTAACGTACTCGGAGTAGGGACCGGTTCACTGAATTCCTCTTTTGCCCACTCAGTGAGCAGAATAAGTCTTGCCATGAGCGTCGTTCGCTAATCATGGTCGCCGCCACTATAGCTGGTGGGCAACGACCGGGGTTGAACATTAAAAATCAGCCTGATTCGGGATCAGTTTTTGCCAGATAGTTGAAACGTATTTTGCCTGGTAACGGGCATCATCCAGCGCATTGTGGCGCTCACCTTCGAATGGAATAGCCGCCCTGGCATCGAAGTCCATGGCTTTTCCCAGCTCAACGATTGTGCGTACATCGCGATCGTTGTAGTAACGCCACGGGCAGGGGATCCCCTGCCGTTCGTATGAACGGCGCAAAATCGTGTTGTCGAAGTTGGCTCCATTTCCCCAGACCTGAACAAAAAATTCACCGGAGTTTTCGTCGATAAATTCCCGCAATTGTAACAGTGCATCATCTAACGGGATTTCATCGGTCATAATGGCAGATTGCGCTTCGCGTGATTGCTTAAGCCACCATTTAATGGTGTCCCGATCAATGACTCCGCCAGCAGTTTCCAGATCGATAGTCTTACTAAATTCCGGTCCCATATCTCCGGTTTGCGGATCGAAAAATATTGCACCTATTGAGATGATCGGGGCATCAGGATTTTTTCCCATGGTTTCAAGGTCGATCATTAGATGGTCACACGTCCTGCTGGTGGATGTGATTTCTTGATGACCGTTCACCTTAATTGAGTGATCTGCCGTCTCGCCAGTTTCATTATCGCTGGCATGATGCTGATTGCCGCCAGTATTCTCCTTGTGTGGATGTTCAGCGCCTTCCATTTCCTCCGGATCATCTTCCTGAACTTCAACCTGATACTCTTCATCGAATGTTTCCTGGTATGTTGCGTCGCCCATCACCGCGCCACAATCAGGGCAGTTGCCGCCGCCGGTCTGACCGCAGGCGGTGCAGACTTTTTCCACTTCCTGTTGCGCCACTGGTTCAGGCTGTTTCGTTTCTGGCTCGTTTTGTAACGCATTTGGGCTGTTTTGTTCCGCTTTTTGGTAGTTCCGTTCCGATTCATGCTGGTTCTGGTTTACAGAATCGCGGGTCTGGATCCCCTTAACCCATTTCGGATCATTCGGGTCGCTAATCCCTGCAACAAATTCTCCGCGAGAGGCAGCAAGCAACTTATCGGCGTCAGGCTGGCTGATATTGGCTGCCTGCATAATTTTGTTTACTTCGTCAGCGGTAACTTGTACCGGCCCTGGTTGTGCGGTCGTGTCAGATGCACCAGTATTTTGTTGTGAACCTGAGTATGTACAGTTTTTGCGGGCGAAATATTCTTCTTTCGTGATTTCAGTAGCCCCGGCAGCCAGTGCCTTATCCAGACCAGAAAGTTTGTTTGCGCGACCGTATTTTTCGCCATCCTTGTCGGTGAAGAGGAAGTAGAACGGCCCCTCACGCTCTACAGATGGTTCGACTTCCACTTTGCATTCGGTTTTTTCGTTGTCCGGAATTGCCGTTTCCACTGCATCAGTTTCTGGTACTGGCGACGAGAGAGTATCAGTTGCGCTCTGATTTCTTCCTTCATCTTCAAACACGCCCTTTGTAGTCAGGTATTCAGTAATGTATTTGTTCAGTGCCACAGGGTCTTTGTGAATGTCGATCGGACGTTCACGGACAAGGCCAAAAATAGTCTGGCGGTCGTAGCGAAGGGCATCAGGCTGTTTGCGCATTGATGCCGAGATACGCTTCCAGTCTTCGCGGTCGTTGTCGATAACTTCATTTTTTGCCCAGCGATGGATGCTGCCGTCAATGTTTCCGGCATCCACATCACCAGGCCAGAGAGCGTAGGCCAGTTCGTCATCCAGTGTTTTCCATGTCTGCTTGTATTCGCGATGAATGGCAGCAATGACCAGGCTGATTTTTCCTGTTGAATTTTCAGTGTGCTGTTGATTGACTCTGGCGCGGGCGAGATCAACAACAGACGTGTATTTTCCGGTTTCCTTGCGTTCACCTTCGCGACGTTTTTTCCAGATGCGCATCTCTGCCTGAATTTCGGGCCATTTGGCACCAGGCTTACATTTATGCTTAACCCACCCGATGGCATGCAGCTTAAGCTCCGGATACATGGCGTTAACTTCTGGCATTTTCATCAACGCTTCAACGATATGTCCGTCGAATGTTGCCATGTCTTCCTGCAACAATTCCTGTGCGCTAATAACCATATCAACGGTGATGTTTTCACATGTGTCGAACTTAACCATGAGAGCGTTCTGTACTTCAGGGGCCAGCTTGTCAAAAGTGACGTTCATCAGATCGGATTCAGTCTCAACTGGGACAAAAGAAGCAGAATCCTCATCCCAGCGGTTTTCCTGCATATATTCAGCATCCCATGAATCGAGGGCAGGGCGGGGTATGCCAGGTTTATCCTCGCAGATAATAAATTTATAAGCGCAGTCCTGAGCAGCCGGATAATGTTCCAGGAATTGCCAGTGAAATTTTGCTCGAGCACGGCGTTCGTCGCCAGCTTCAATGGCTGTGGCTACAGCCACAGCGCCTTCTTCCCTTGTTGCCAGTTCGTCAGGAATGGCGGCGCAAATAAAGACTTTACTCATTTTGTTTTAACCTCATGACAGATTTAAGGATGAACAAATCCCTGCCATTGCTGGCATATAAGAATGAAACCGGATATTTATTACGGAACTGTTTTAAAGACCTGCCGGGATTTCGATATTATCCTGGTGAATAACTTTATCGACCGGGTAACAGTTACCGGGAATTTTCTGTTCGGTTGCTGCAGTCATACACTCCTGCATTGTCCTGTGAACACTGACTGCAATATCAACTGGCTCTCCGGAAACAAGAAAAACTGTCAGAACAAGTGCAAATGCTGTATTCATTGCCAGCATCCTTTTTGTATCGGACGTAAACGGGCCAACATTGAAAGAATGCATATTTTATTTAATAGCTCCCGTTCGTGTTTTCTCTTGTTAATGGCATCTTCAGTAAATACAGGGTTACTGATAGTGACACCAATTTCAAAACAACCTTCAGACGTATTAACGTTTGGTAATAACGTTTTCATTATCGCGTCCTCAACAATGAGTTTTGTGATGCGGTGCCTGGTGCCTCCAGGTGACGTTAACCAGTTAACAATTAACGCCGGATACAGAGAATCCAACCATAACACTGTTTTTGGTTTTAACTGTTCCGCGTGCGCTCAGCCGCATTCACCGCATCACAAAATTCACTTTAAAAAGGGCGGCAGAGCAGTCACGGAGTAAAACTGATACCGCCAAACGTCACCAGAAAATTGATAACAGAGGGCGTTGCAGCGGGGTTGTCACTTAAGCGTATGGTCAACCTGACAACCTGGTGTCCTCAACGGGGGAAGGAATAACCCCGCCATACTTACCGCCGCGCCATTTCGCGGATTGCCACAACCGGAAGCGCACGGTCGACGAAAATTTAACGACAGGCTATCTATGAACCAGCTACCTCGCCGTGCGCTTTCGCGTTATGGTCTGACTTTTCAGGGAAATATCCTTTCAGTAAACTGTCAGTGCCGGATGCTCACCCGTGTCCGGCGCACGCACTCCACCTCACCCGTGGAGAACTCCTTAATTACCAACCTTAGCTTCGTTGGTTATCTATTAACGCGGGTATGTAATCATTCTGGCAATGCTTAATGCCGCTGCTTTTTCCAGCCTGGTGATATCCTGCTCCAGAGCGGACAGATTTTCAGCCTGCTTAGCCCTGGCTTCATTGGCCCATTTCAAATCCTGCGCTGCATTAATTTTCTGGCGCATCCACTCATAAAGTTCATCATCGGTATAGTCTGGCGCGATGATGACGGGTTCTCGTTTCTGCATGTCGGCTCCTTGTGGTTAGCGTTGCCTGCTTTTAACCACGTCAGGCGAGGTGGTATCCTCTGAGGGGTCTGTTACTCGAGAGGAAATTGGTTATGAATACAATCAAGTTTTCTTGCCCAGAATGTGGTGGCGAAGTCTTTGACACATCCTTTAAACCGCAGGGCTCTGACAGTTTCGCGGGAGCCATCTGCAAAAATTGTGGTCACCTTGTAACTGAAGATGAGTCCTCGCAGTTTGATGACGAAATCGTTGACAATATCTTCGGTGCACTCACCAGAGACTTTCTGAAGTAAAGGCGCATACCGCTTAGTTACCGCTCTGATAATTCTTACCTGTCCGGCAATGGCGCTGATATCAATATAAAGCGCCATCGCTGTTTCTTTGCTGATCCCTGGACGCCTTCCATTCTGATGTTTGACTTCGCCCACTGAGAAATCCTCTGTTTCCCCTTAACGCCGGGGTAGCGGAACAAAAACCTGCTGCATAGTTATTAAAGTTGAACCCTGCCGTCATGTTCTTACGCCTCGGGCTGGCTACTTAACCCCTGACCACTGCCTGGTAACTCGAAGTATTGCCCTGCATTCTGTAGGATGGGGTGAGGGAATGAATGAAGTTTAGAAAAACGAACTTTTCAGGTCAATGTTTTTTTATCAAAACATTTTAAGCAGGCAGCTGTTAAGCCATCACCACGATGGCATACAGTTAATCAAATAGATGAGGTTGGTTAAATATCTTGTTGAATTTTAAAGCATACGCCCAATATGCAAGATAGATCATCCAGCATAATTGAAGGGTAGCGAGGATTCGTGGGGACTAAAAGAATATCCGGCCCTTCTATCTCCAGTTTACGAATGACAGGTGTTGTGGTCCCTTTGGGTAAGGCAAGGACAATATTTCCTGGTTGTACGGTTCGATCGGGATCAACAAAAACTGTTGAACCATTTGGGATGGAAACTCCCCCACCAGATGTTGACATACTGTCACTCTCTAGAACAACTGCAAAGGTATTGACCGGGATTTCTCCGACAAGCTGCACACAAGAGGTTATTGAGGAATTTTTCATATAATCACTCCAGCTTGCTGCCTGCTGAAGTGATAGTAGCGGAACCGTTTTTATCGGCGGTAAAGATAGATCAAGCGAATCACCTGTATTTAACTCTCCTCCATTAAGAAGCCAATTTTCGTTTACTTTCAATATTTTTGCCAGTGAACTTATGTAACGCGAGGACGGCGCTCCTCCACCGTTCATCCATTGACTTACGGAGCCTTTTGATGCGCCAGTGCCATTGACAAGGTCTTTGCCTTTCAGGTTTAGCGCATGCATACGTTGGGTTATGCGTTCAGATATAGTTTGCTTGCTCATGTTTTGATTTTAAAACACAGATGGTTTTGTTTCTTGACTTTCTTTGGTTTTGATTATTAAACTTTTGACGTTCAGTTTTATGGAGCGACTCATGAAAAAATCAGAAGTATTAGGCTATTTTGGCGGAGTTGTTAAAACAGCCGCAGCTCTAGGAACGTCAAAAACCACAGTCAGCATGTGGGGGGAAGAGGTTCCGTGGAAATGGGCGTTGCTAATTCAGGCAGTCACTGCCGGGGCGCTCAAATATGAGTTACACATACCGACGGTTGTCATTCCCGGTTCTGATCATAATCCGCCTTCTAACCAAGGGGGGATTCATGAAAATCAAGCATGAACACATCCGCATGGCGATGAATGCCTGGGCGCATCCGGACGGCGAAAAAGTACCGGCTGCGAAAATTACCAAAGCGTATTTCGAGCTGGGAATGACGTTCCCGGAACTGTATGACGACAGCCATCCGGAAGCCCTGGCTCGCAATACCCAGAAAATTTTCCGCTGGGTGGAGAAAGACACCCCTGATGCAGTTGAAAAAATTCAGGCGTTGTTACCAGCGATCGAAAAGGCAATGCCACCTTTGCTGGTGGCCAGAATGCGCAGCCACAGTTCAGCTTATTTTCGGGAGTTGGTGGAGACGCGGGAGCGACTGGTGAGAGACGCTGATGATTTTGTCGCAGTGGCAATCGCCGGTTTCAATCAGATGAACCGTGGTGGCCCGGCAGGAAATGCTGTGGCAGTACATTGACTGACAATAGCCATATCGAATCGCTTCCGGCAACTCGTGAGTAAAAAGATTCGGTATCAGAAGAGGTGAGTATGGCTAACGCCTGGCTCAGATTATGGCATGACATGCCAAATGACCCTAAGTGGCGAACAATTGCCAGGGTGTCAGGGCAGCCAATTGCAACAGTGATGGCAGTGTATATCCACCTCCTGGTGAGCGCGTCACGAAATGTCACGCGAGGTCACATTGATGTCACGACAGAAGATTTGGCAAGTGCGCTCGACGTGACAGAAGAGGTAATTGATTCAATTTTGCAGACGATGCAGGGGCGGGTACTTGATGGTGATTTAATCACTGGATGGGAAAAACGCCAGGTGCTGAAAGAGGACAACGGCAATATTTCGCAAACCGCAAAATCTCCGGCAGAGCGCAAGAGGGCGCAGCGAGAGAGGGAAAGAAAGCGGGAACAAAATGGCGATTGTCACGGCGCGTCACGAAATGTCACGCATATGTCACGACGAGTCACGACAGATAAAGATACAGATAAAGATACAGATCAAGAAGATCAAAACACTATGGTCCATGGCGTAAAAAACGCCACGAACCAGGCAGGGGATGTTCAGACCGTCACTCCTGGCCAGCCCGCAGGCACGACACCGGAAGCCGATTCAGCGTATGCGCTGAAAGCCGATTCGGGCGCTGTGCAGCAGGTGATGACCGCAAGGCAGGAGCAATCACACCAACTTCAGCAGCCTGAAGCCGATTCCGCCATTCAGCGGGAAGCCGATCGGGTAGTCCCGGAAAACACCGGGCAGTCTGTGGGACGAGTGGATTATCCGGATGTGTTCGAACAGGTCTGGCGGGAGTACCCGTTGCGTGCTGGGGCAAACCCGAAGAAATCCGCTTTCAGTGCCTGGAAGGCCAGATTACGCGAGGGGGTGCCACCAGAGGCCATGCTGGATGGCGTGAGGCGTTACGCAAGATACCTTGCGGCTACCGGGAAAACGGGAACGGAATTTGTTCAGCGAGCGACGACGTTTTTTGGACCGGACCGGAATTTTGAGAACCCCTGGTTGCTCCCGGTAAGCGGCACGAACAACCAGCGTTGTGTGAATCATATTTCTGAACCGGATAACGAAATTCCGCCGGGCTTCAGGGGGTAAGTGTTAATTTCTGGTCATGAGGTAATTTTCAGGAGGGCTTGTGGCAAAAGTTTTTACACAAGAAGAGCGGGAAAAAATTAAAGGACAGGTTCTTGAACTCGTACGCCAGAGTGGGCGCGAGACGTTACGACAACTGGAAGCTAAAACTGGGGCAACAAGATATCTGATGAGCGTTCTGGCCAGAGAGCTGGTTGCCAGTGGCGATGTATACAATTCTGGCTACGGGTTATTCCCGTCTGAACAGGCTCGTAAAGACTGGCAAAATGCCCGCAAAAAATTATCGAGGGCAAAGCTGAAGAAACCGGTTGTGGTTGATCCGGACCTTATCTGGTCGTTACCTGACGGAGAAATACGTCGCTACGACAGTCGCCTAAACATAATCTGTCGCGAGTGCCGGAAGAGTGAAGCTATGCAGCGTGTACTGGCTTTCTATCAGGGTAATTTTCAGGAGGCGGTACTGTGAGTGAAATTAGCTATCAGGCTTCAATTACCGCTGGCATTCGCATCAAAGGAGAGGAGCATGGAAATAAAACCAGAGGATGAGTTAAGCAATATCGTTTTATTTCCGGTAAAAGAGGATGACCCTCGTAATCAGGTTAATTTTCTTTATGAGCCATCGGAAAGACCATATTGTCATCACGCCTCTGTCCGGGTTGACGAAAAAGAGCGTCAGGTCCGCTGTAAAATCTGCGGTGCAGTTGTGGAGCCATTTGACTGGATGCTCTCTGTGGCGAAAAGAGAAACCAGACTGGCAGATGATGTAAGGCTCTTGCGTCAGGAGGAGCGGGAAAGGCGAAAAAATATAGAAAAGCTAATTCAGATTGAGCGTAACGCGAAAGCGCGGATACGCAGGGCGACAAAATCCAGAACTGAATAATTAAATTTAGCTCTGTTAAAAATTTAATCCTTAACCGGAGGGATTTCTGCACCCTCAGAACATCAGGAGGCTGCCCGAAAGGGCGGTAGTTAAATGCGAAAGTTTAAAATAATTATTGAAACGGGAATAGCCGGTGGAGATTTCGAGGATGAATTCGAAGTGGATGATGATGCGACGCCTGATGAAATACATGACGAAGCAAAAGATATTTTCTTTAACTACTGCAATTACTCATATCACGAAATAAAAGACGAAGAGGAAGAACAAAATGGCTGATTTTGGTTCAACTAAATACAACGTCAGTTTTGAAGAATGGCATGAACTGTTAATGGACTATGCAGAGTTACGTGGTGGCAGTGCTGCTGATGCTGAAGCATGGCGTGATGATTATGAAGCAGGAAAAACTCCGGTCGAAGCATATTGTGATGAGTGGGGCGATGAATGAGCGAGGTTAATTATCAGGAAGGGCATGAAACGGCGGGGCAAGCAAAAACAGTGGCATGGCGATATCGCTACGTGAAAAAAAAGGCGTTACGGACTTTCAGGAGAAGTAGTGGTCTGGTGACTGGAAATATGTACCGAAAAAAGAGGATTGTAACGACAGGCCGAACTATGAAATTCAGGCCTTATTCACTGCCCCGCCAGTCCCGGTTACATCAGAAGAACTGGTTAAAGCTGTGCACTTTTATGAACAACTAAAACGCGAAAATCCACCAGCATCCGGAAACCTGATTACAGATTCCCAGATAAGGCAATGAGCTACCTGGCGCAGAACGGGCTGATAAGTATGGGGAATGTTTTACGATGAATATTTAGACTAAAGAGTTTGTAACGCTATGTAAGTGATTTTTTCTGGTTTAGATATTTATATGTTCGGCCAAATTGAGGTGTGTTTAAATGTAATTGCACATTGATTGTAGGAGGAATAATGAAAAACGCATTGCAGTTTTTGTTTGTTGCGTTCTGGTTGTTCGTATCATGTATGCCCATCATCTTCACAGCAAGGTATATGGAAAAAGTTGATGTTTTGATATTAATATTTGGATATATAAATGCCCTTTTTTTAGGGGTGTTCATGGCGGTCATGTGCATTGAATACTGGCGGTAAATACAGCGAACGCCATTGGTTTAGTTGGATATTTACTGTGCCGGACAAAAACGGTTTGCGGGGAAATCTTAGTTAAGTAGAATGACTGCGGGTGCTTGAGGCTATCTGTCTCAGGCATGAACACCAAAAGGCAGATAGAGAAAAGCCCCAGTTAACATTACGCGTCCTGCAAGACGCTTAACATTAATCTGAGGCTCAATCTATGAACGGCAAATCTAGGTTAGCCTCTTACGTGCCGAAAGGCAAGGAGAAGCAGGCTATGAAGCAGCAAAAGGCGATGTTAATCGCCCTGATCGTCATCTGTTTAACCGTCATTGTGACGGCACTGGTAACGAGGAAAGACCTCTGCGAGGTACGAATCCGAACCGGCCAGACGGAGGTCGCTGTCTTCACAGCTTACGAACCTGAGGAGTAAGAGACCTGGCGGGGGAGAAATCCCTCGCCACCTCTGATGTGTCAGGCATCCTCAACGCACCCGCACGTAACCCGCTTCGGCGGGTTTTGTTTTTTCCTGGCATTCTGGTTTACAATTCGCACGCCAGCCTGAACAACTGGCACCTGCTGCGCCAGCAGAGACAACCGATGGCGCACGATACCAAATTACACAATTCTAATGATTCTGCCGTCTTTGCCAGTAGGTGCGGACGGCGTTTTCACGCATTCAAATCAGACTGGTTCCAGCATCCTCCATGCACTGAAGAGCAGGCGGAATGGATAATTCAGTGTTACCGCAGGCGCGGATACGAGGTTAAGAAAGCTCTTAGCCTCGACTACCGTCACTGGATAATCTCAGTCAGACTCCCTTACTCCGAACGCCCACCGCGTTCATCCCGCACATACCAGCAACGGATCTGGAGGTAACGTGCGGATATTACTTCGACCTGTTCTGGTACCGGAACTCGGGCTGGTGGTCCTTAGGCCGGGCCGTGAATCCATGCAAGTATTTCATAACCCTCGAGTGCTGGTGGAGCCTGAACCGAAAAGCATGCGCGGTCTGCCGTCCGGAGTCGTCCCTGCCGTTCGCCAGCCGCTGGCGGAGGATAAATCATTACTGCCATTTTTCAGCGATGATCGGGTGATTCGTGCTGCTGGCGGCGCTGGGGCACTGTCTGACTGGCTGTTGCGTCATGTCAAATCCTGCCAGTGGCCTCATGGTGACTATCATCACAGTGAAACCGTCATTCACCGTTACGGTACCGGCGCGATGGTGTTGTGCTGGCACTGTGACAACCAGTTGCGGGACCAGACATCAGAATCACTCGGGCAACTTGCTCATCAAAACTTGTCAGCATGGATGATTGACGTCATCCGTCACGCAATCAGCGGTACGCAGGAGAGGGAGTTATCGCTGGCCGAATTATCCTGGTGGGCGGTCTGCAATCAGGTGGCTGATGCGCTTCCGGAGTCTGTATTGTGTCGTTCACTGGGATTACCGGTGGAAAAAATTCGCTCCGTATACCGTGAGAGTGACATCGTACCGGGAGAACAGACTGCCACCAGCATACTGAAGCAGCGCACAAAAAATATTGCGCTGCCACTTCACGTCCACCAGCAACAGCCCCCACTCCAGGAAAAGACGTTAGTAAGCATCGCCGTTGATCCGGAGTCTCCGGTTCAGTATCTCCAGCGCCAGAAACCACAACGGGAAGAGATGCCTGTATACACGCGCTGGGTAAAAACGCAGAAATGCATGACGTGCGGTAATCAGGCAGATGATCCGCATCACATCATTGGTCATGGCCTGGGAGGTATGGGAACAAAGGCTGATGATTTGTTTGTTATTCCGCTGTGCCGTAAATGTCATAACGAACTGCACGCCGGGGTAAAAGATTTTGAAGAAAAACACGGCAGCCAGCTGTTGTTGCTGATTCGTTTTTTAATGCACGCGAGAAATTCGGGTGTCCTGAAGTGGAAAGCATGAATGACTGAACGCATAGAATTTGTTTTGCCTTACCCGCCGACGGTGAATACCTACTGGCGACGTCATGGCAATACGTATTTCATCTCGGAGGCCGGAAAGCGTTATCGCCGTGATGTGGCGCTAATTGTTCGCCAGCAGCGGCTGAAATTAAACCTGTCCGGAAGGCTGGCGATAAAGGTGATTGCAGAGCCACCGGATAAGCGTCGTCGCGACCTGGACAATATCCTGAAAGCACCGCTGGATGCGCTGACGCATGCGGGAGTGTTAATGGACGATGAGCAGTTTGATGAAATCAATATCGTTCGTGGTCAGCCAGTATCTGGTGGACGTCTGGGGGTGAAGATTTACCCCATAATGCATGAAGAGCAGGTCAAAAAATGAAACTGGAAGATTTACCGAAATACTACTCCCCAAAATCCCCTGGCCTGACCGATGCATCGGCCTCAACGTCAAAAGATGCGCTGAGTATCACTGATGTGATGGCCGCGCAGGGCATGACACAGAATCGGGCTGAGATGGGGTTTTCTGCGTTCCTGGGGAAAATGGGCATCAGTATGAATGACAGGGCGCGGGCAACAGAATTACTGGCAGATTATGCACTCAGTCGGTGCGATCGTGTTGCGGCGTTGAGAAAACTTCCGGCAGAAATAAAACCGTTAGTGATGCGCATTATGGCTTCGTACGCTTTTGAGGATTATGCCCGCAGCGCAGCGAGTAAAAAGCAGTGCCCTTGTTGCTATGGGGAAAAATTTATTGAAAGCGTAGTTTTTACAAACAAGGTCCAGTATCCGGATGGTAAGCCGCCGGTATGGGCAAAGTGTACGAAAGGTGTGTATTCGTCTTACTGGGAAGAATGGAAAAAAGTCAGGGAGGTGGTAAAAGTTGCCTGTTCGGAGTGTGGCGGAAAGGGTGAGGTTTCCACCGCCTGTAAGGATTGCCGTGGGCGTGGTGTCGCCATTCATCGTGAAGAGTCGGTAAAACGTGGTATGCCTGTTATCAGAGACTGCCAGCGTTGTGGTGGTCGTGGCTATGAAAGACTACCATCAACGGAGACATTTAATGCTATATGCGAGGTGACAAACCAGATAACACGCGCGTCATGGGAAAAAACAGTTAAGAAATTCTATGATGCGCTGGTGACCCGGTTTGATATTGAAGAAGCATGGGCTGAGCGGCAGTTAAAAAAGGTAACTAGGTAACAAGGTTGATTTTTCCGGAATCTGTGGTAAATTCGTCATAATAATGGGCTTTTTATGCCTGACGTTAGAAGAGTTTCTACAACCCGCCGCCGAGCGGGTTTTTTATTGCGGAATTAATTACGGACCGTTATTATTCTACTCCCGGCCCTTTAGCTCAGTGGTGAGAGCGAGCGACTCATAATCGCCAGGTCGCTGGTTCAAATCCAGCAAGGGCCACCATCACAAACCGCCATTAGCTTATCAGGAAGAGCAGACGACACGATAACAGGGTTGTTGGTGCGGGGGCGGGTCCCCGATGGCGGTCCATTATCGGTATTCAGCGTTGTTAGCTCAGCCGGGCAGAGCAATTGCCTTCTAAGCAGCTGTGGTTGCACTCCTGTTGTTTCTGGTGGTGATGGTGGACTTCAGCAGCCGGATAATGTCGGTGCTGTCTGATGGTGTTTTGGTGGCGGGTGTGTGGTTGTTGCTTTCCCGTTGCTGAAAAAGAAAGCATCAGGCGATTAGCAGGGTATCAGTTACCCGTTGAAATTTTTAAATACCTCACAATTCCACAGCTTGATGATTGTCTGGCTGCCGGAGAATTTGTTAAAAATTACATCGCATGGTGAATCCCCCTCAGCGGCGGGGCATCTGGCAAAGTGTATGATCCAGAGAACATGCAAATTCAGTAGACAGGCTGAATTTACCGGGAGGCCCCTGGCACCATGCGACAGACAGAAATTAGGCTATACTTCAGCCCCTCTCCGGAGGGGCTTTTCTGTGCAGGATGTGTCACAGTTTCCTGAATTCTGAGTACTGTCCTGTTACTCAGGGTGCTATATTTTCTGACGTGATGAAAGTCTGCCGGAAGGCGGAACGTATCGGAAATGACCCAGTAGAGAAAACGTTGACTCAGATACCGATGCTGAGTTACCGGGAAACCGGCATCACATGACCGCTATCCTTCCAGGCTCGCTCCGGCGGGCCTTTTTACTGCAGAAAACAGTTTTCCCGTAAAATGCCACGTTGCTCATAATTCAGGCTGGCGATTATTGTCTGGCCGGCGGGAAGTTTGTTAAAAAATTTCGCATGGTGAATCCCCCTGTGCGGAGGGGTAATCAGCGAGTAGGTATATGGGATAATCGCGGATTCAGGTGCTGGTACTGAATTCACCGGGAGGCACCCGGCACCATGCAATGGCACATAGCGCCACTCTCCAGCCCCTCTCCGGAGGGGCTGTTTATATTGATTTTGTCAGATGTGAGTAAACTCCTTATGGACTTTGTTGTTTTAGTCCATAAGGACATATTTGCAGAATGCAACGGTTATTAAAGCATTCATTCAATACGTTATCTGTATTTGTAGGGCATTCCTGGCTGTTTTTGATTAAATTCCAGAATGTTTTATTGAATGGTACTACGTTGTAAATGGTTACAGGTAGCACTTTGTTATTGAGCATGATACCTGTGTGAGTCAGTGTAAATATACTTTCAGGAGGTAAGAAAGCATCCGATTGATACCAGATTATTAATTTTACTTTACTCCATATGACTGAAAAAGATATTCCGCATGATGGCTGGATAACTGTATCAATTACAATCCACTTCATTTAGCTTCCTTGTTTATGCCTTGCTGGTGATGTTCTGAAAAGTATAAATGATATTTTTGAATATAAACCATAGAGCAGAATTATTTTTCTGATGTTGTTTATTGTTTATTTAAATGCAGGGTGGTTTATATCTCGTCTTGTAGTTTATCCATGCATATCTGCTTGATGATCAGGTTTCTATTTAAGGTATGGTTTTGTGTTTTTTCTGTGTTACATGTCTGGTATTTTAAAGAATTATTTTTCAGATGGTGGAAAGAACCATGGCATTTAAACACTATGATGTTGTCAGGGCGGCGCCGCCGTCAGATCTTGCGGAAAAGCTGACACATAAACTGAAAGAGGGCTGGCAGCCGTTTGGTAGTCCGGTGGCCATAACCCCTTATACCCTGATGCAGGCGATTGCAGCAGAAGGTGATGTGGTGGTCAGTGGTGCAACTGAGCCGGAGTGATACTACGTCATCGTACTGGCCCGGCATTCCAGACCATAAAAGACGGTCTGGCAGTGGGACTAAATGCACTGACGCTGACGGATATTACCAAAAATGCAACGTATGGCGTTGAGATAGAAAGTCTGGTGCTGGAGATAAATACACCGGCATCATCATAAAAAGTGAGCCAGTCAAATGGAAGGTATCGTTAAACTCACCGGTAGTGTCAGTGGATCGTCTGAGACGCTTGCATGAGTTATCAGAGCCATCAGTAGTTAACTGGTGGCTTTTTTATTGTTGTCAGCTTCCGGATAACGGGAGACGGGGTATGGACCAGATGGAAAAAATCACAACAGGTGTGTCATACACCACGTCAGCGGTGGGAACGGGCTACTGGTTCCTGCAGTTGCTGGACAGGGTTTCCCCGTCTCAGTGGGCGGCAATAGGCGTGCTGGGGAGTCTGCTGTTTGGGCTGCTGACATATCTGACTAACCTGTATTTCAAAATCAGAGAGGACCGTCGTAAGGCGGCACGGGGAGAGTAATTCAATGACTCAAAACTATGAACTGATTGTGAAAGGGATCCGCAATTTTGAGAATAAAGTTACGGTAACTTTAGCGTTACGGGACAAAAAACGCTTTGACGGTGAAATTTTTGACCTGGACATCTCGCTGGACCGTGTTGAAGGTGCCGCGCTGGAGTTTTATGAGGCAGCAGCCAGAATGAGTATCAGACAGGTCTTCCTGGATGTTGCTGCCGGGTTATGTGAAGGGGATGAGCAGTCGCCGGAAAAGCGCCCCGTAATTTTAGAGGCGCAGAATGTATGGATAACCTACAAAGGAAAGCTACCGGGAAGAATTACTGGTTCTCTGAAGACTCCTCCGGAATCACAACCTTAAGTCACTGACCGGAACAGATAAACCTGTCCGTGGGCAGAAACCGATAAATCCTGATAAATATCCATGAACGCAAAAATCAGATACGGCCTGTCGGCTGCCGTTCTGGCACTGATTGCCGTCGGTGCGCCCGCGCCTGATATTCTCGACCAGTTTCTGGATGAAAAAGAAGGTAACCACACAACGGCATACCGCGATGGGTCCGGCATCTGGACCATCTGTCGGGGTGCCACGATGGTGGATGGAAAACCCGTTTTTCCCGGTATGAAACTGTCGAAGGAAAAATGCGACCAGGTCAACGCCATTGAGCGTGATAAGGCGCTGGCATGGGTGGAGCGCAATATTAAAGTACTACTGACCGAACCACAAAAAGCGGGTATAGCGTCATTCTGTCCCTATAACATTGGCCCCGGTAAGTGTTTCCCGTCGACGTTTTATAAGCGGCTGAATGCCGGTGATCGTAAGGGCGCATGCGAGGCGATTCGCTGGTGGATAAAAGATGGTGGGCGCGATTGCCGCATACGTTCAAATAACTGCTATGGACAGGTTATTCGTCGTGACCAGGAAAGCGCATTAGCCTGTTGGGGGATAGAGCAGTGAGCAGAGTCGCCGCGATTATTTATGCTTTGGTTATCTGCATCATCGTCTGCCTGTCGTGGGCGGTCAATCATTACCGTGATAACGCCATCGCCTACAAAGAACAGCGTGATAAAAAAGTCAGTGAGCTGAAGCAGGCGATCGCCACTATCGCTGACATGCAGCAGCGTCAGCGTGATGTTGCTGCACTCGATGCAAAGTACTCGAGAGAATTAGCCAATGCGAAAGCTGAAAATGAAACTCTGCGCGCTGATGTTGCCGCTGGTCGTCGTCGGTTGCACATCAAAGCAGTCTGTCAGTCAGTGCGTGAAGCCACCACCGCCTCCGGCGTGGATAATGCAACCAGCCCCCGACTGGCAGACACCGCTGAACGGGATTATTTCACCCTCAGAGAGAGGCTGATCACAATGCAAAAACAACTGGAAGGAACCCAGAAGTATATTAATGAGCAGTGCAGATAGAGCTGCCCATATCGATGGGCAACTCATGCAATTATTGTGAGCAATACACACGCGCTTCCAGTGGAGTATAAATGCCTAAAGTAATAAAACCGAGAAATCCATTTACGAATGTTTGCTGGGTTTCTGTTTTAACAACATTTTCTGCGCCGCCACAAATTTTGGCTGCATCAACAGTTTTCTCCTGTCCAATTCCCGAAACGAAGAAATGATGGGTGATGGTTTCCTTTGGTGTTACTGCTGTCGGTTTGTTTCCAACAGTAAACGTCTGTTGAGCACATCCTGTAATAAGCATTGCCAGAGCGGCAGAAAACAACATTTTTTTCATCTTATTATCCTGCATTGTTAAAAACGGCAGAATCCTATGTGACAACAATTAAACGATAGTTAAATGGATTGATGAAAATTAAAACTATATAGGTGGATGCTCAGCCTATTGGAGGTAGTCAGGATTTGAATGTCAGTCTGTTGTCGGCATTCTGGCAATGCAATTTGGATAAAGCGGGGATTAAAAAGATAGAGGCGAGCCGGTCAGGTAGAAATGAATCAGGCTCAAAGTGAAGCGGAAAAGGTCTGTGGCACAAGCTGATGCAGCCATAATTACAGCCTGATGATTTGTGGAATGAAACATGTTGAACCTCCTTAATTGATGTTATTCGAGTGATGAAGGCATTCTGTCCTTCTATAGTGTCCAGTAAATCAAACAGGAAACTTGTCCAACGTGTTGGACAAGCCTCTCCATTAGTGAGTTGTATTGATCACAACTCTACAAAGAATTCATTACTGGGTAGATGAAAATAGTTTCACTATGAATGGAGGAGGCTATGTCGGTGGCTTCTTCATTGGAGTACATATGCCCCCACGAATCCCACGCGCCTGCCGTAAGCGTGGATGTGCAGGTACAACCACAGACAGTTCTGGTTACTGCGATAAACATCGTGGCGAAGGATGGGTACAGCATCAACGCGGACTGAGCCGCCACCAGCGTGGCTATGGCTCGAAATGGGATGCCATACGTGCGCGCATACTGAAGCGTGATAATCATCTGTGTCAGAACTGCCTGCGCAATGGGAGAGCCGTTGAAGCCAGAACTGTGGACCACATCATTCCGAAAGCTCATGGTGGCACGGATGCAGACAGTAACCTGCAGAGTCTGTGCTGGCCCTGTCATAAAGCAAAAACAGCGCGCGAACGCCTCAATTGATAACAGTTCCCATCTGTAGGGGAGGGGCAGGTCAAATCTCTGCAACCCTGGCTGCTCAGTACCGCCGCCTGACCTTTCCTCGCATCGCCGCAGGTTCGAAAACTTTTTTTTGGAATGTGATTAAATGATTGATAGGTAAAACCGATTATGTCTGGACCCCCGAAAACCCCGCCACGCCTGCATTTGATACGAGGTAACCCCTCAAAGCGGCCAGTTAAAGACTCCAAAAAAACCGCTAAAAAGGATGAAAAAGGTCTCCCTAAAATTCCGCAACATTTAGGGGCGCAGGGGAAGTACTGGTTCAGGCGAATGGCGGAAGAGCTGAATGCGGAAGGGATCATTTCTCAGCTCGATGCACGTGCGCTCGAGTTACTGGTGGAAGCCTACACCGAATACCGGCATCACTGCGAAATACTCGATGTTGAGGGTTATACCTACCGCACGGAAACGCAGAATGGCGATGTGCTGATCAAGGCACACCCGGCTGCTGCGATGAAGGCTGATGCCTGGAAGCGGATTCGGGCGATGCTTGCAGAGTTTGGTATGTCACCGGCAAGCCGGGCGAAAGTAAATACCGCCGGACCGGATGATGTTGATCCGCTGGCAGAGCTTTTAAAAGCGAGAGACTGATGGCAAAAGTGGCTGACGGGATCCGCTACGCCGAACGTGTTGTTGCAGGAGAAATTGTTGCTGGCGAATTTGTCCGTCTGGCCTGCCAGCGTTTTCTTGATGATCTGAAGTACGGCGAAGAGCGGGGGATTTATTTCAGTGAACCTCGTGCACAGCACATCCTTAATTTCTACAAATTTGTACCCCATGTGAAAGGGGCGCTGGCAGGTCAGCCCATTGAGTTGATGGACTGGCATGTGTTTATCCTCATTAATATTTTTGGTTTTGTCATTCCGCTGGTGAATGAAGAAACCGGGGAAGTTGTCATGCGCAGCGATGGCAGTGGACGCCCGGTGATGGTGCGCCGGTTCCGGACAGCATACAACGAAGTTGCCCGTAAAAACGCAAAATCAACCCTGTCATCGGGTATCGGTCTGTATATGACGGGGGCAGATGGTGAAGGCGGGGCTGAGGTGTATTCAGCCGCAACCACGCGTGACCAGGCCAGAATTGTGTTTGAAGACGCCAAAAATATGGTCAGAAAAGCCCGGTCGACACTCGGGCGGTTGTTTGATTTCAACAAGCTGGCGATTTACCAGGAGCAGAGCGCATCAAAATTTGAACCGCTTTCCTCGGATGCAAACAACCTGGACGGTCTGAACATCCACTGCGCCATTATTGATGAGCTGCATGCTCATAAAACCCGTGACGTGTGGGACGTTCTGGAAACGGCAACCGGTGCCCGTCTGCAGTCTCTGTTATTTGGCATCACCACGGCTGGCTTTAACAAGGAAGGGATTTGCTACGAGCAGCGCGATTACGCCATTAAGGTATTGCGAGGCTATAACAGCGACGTGGAGGGCGCGGTAAAAGACGACTCCTACTTTGCGATCATTTACACGCTCGATGAGGGAGATGATCCGTTTGATGAAACGGTCTGGCAGAAAGCGAATCCTGGCCTGGGCATCTGTAAACGCTGGGATGATCTGCGTCGTCTGGCGAAAAAAGCGAAGGAGCAGGTCTCTGCGCGGGTGAATTTTTTTACCAAACACATGAATGTGTGGGTCACTGCCGAATCTGCCTGGATGGATATGATTAAGTGGGAGAAGTGCGAATACATTGCTCCACAACATGAGCTGAAAACATATCCCATGTGGGTCGGCGTAGACCTTGCTCATAAGATTGATATCTGTGCGGCGGCAAAACTCTGGCGAACCGATAACGGACATGTTCATGCTGATTTTAAATTCTGGCTTCCGGAAGGACGGCTGGAGCGATGCTCGCGGCAGCAGGCAGAACTTTACCGGAAGTGGGCGGAGATGGATAAGCTCATCCTGACGGATGGTGATGTTATCGATCATGCTCAGATAAAAAGTGACTTACTGGAATGGATTGGCGGTGAAAACCTCAGGGAACTGGGATTTGACCCGTGGAGCGCAATGCAGTTCAGCCTGGCACTGGCTGAAGAAGGGATACCGCTGGTGGAGGTTCCGCAGACGGTCCGCAATCTGTCAGAGGCCATGAAGGAAACGGAATCACTGGTTTATGCCGGGCGTTTCCATCACAGCAATCATCCGGTCATGAACTGGATGATGTCTAACGTTACGGTAAAACCGGACAAAAACGACAACATCTTCCCGAATAAATCCACGCCTGAAGCCAAAATCGACGGCCCTGTTGCGCTTTTTACGGCCATGAGCCGCTTTCTGGTAAATGGCGGGGGCGTGAATGACTTTCTGTCCACGCTTGATCCTGATGAGGACCTGTTAATTCTGTGAAACAGCTTATTACTGATATGACCGGGCTGATCGGTTTCGGTTTGCTCACTGCTGGCGTTTATCTGTATGCAGGTCTGCCAGCGTCTCTGATGCTGTCGGGCTGTTTGTTGCTGCTTTATGCACTGGTGGTGTCCATGAGGAGAAAACATGCTTCTTGATGCTCTGTTTCGCAGTGAGCCTCTGGAAAATCCCTCGGTTCCGGTAACCGGAGAGGCCGCTGAGACGGATAATATTTTTGCCCGGGATGTGTATGTCAGTCCGGAAACATCCATGAAGCTGGCTGCTGTCTATGCCTGTATTTATGTTATTTCATCCAGTGTGGCTCAGATGCCCCTGCATGTGATGCGAAAAACGAATGAGCATGTTCAGCCTGCACGCGATCATCCGTTGTTCTGGCTCGTTCATGATGAACCGAATGCCTGGCAGACCAGCTATAAGTGGCGGGAACTGAAGCAGCGTCATGTGCTGGGGTGGGGCAATGGTTATACGTGGGTAAAACGTAATCGTCGTGGAGAGGTTACCAGCCTTGAATGCTGTATGCCATGGGAAACCACGTTACTTAACACCGGTGGGCGTCATACTTACGGGGTGTATAACGAAGAGGGTGCATTTGCGGTAAGTCCGGACGACATGATCCATATCAGGGCGCTGGGAAACAATCAGAAAATGGGACTGAGCCCGATCATGCAGCATGCTGAAACCATTGGTATGGGAATGAGTGGCCAGCAGTATACCAGCGCCTTTTTTAACGGTAATGCCCGTCCTGCCGGTATTATTTCTGTGAAAAATGAACTGAACGAACAAAGCTGGGGCAGGCTTAAAAATATGTGGCAGCGGGCGGTGACAGCGCTTCGCAGCCAGGAAAATAAAACCATGTTGCTGCCTGCGCAACTGGATTACCGCGCTCTGACAGTTTCTCCGGTGGATGCTCAGATCATTGATATGACCAAGCTGAACCGGTCGATGATTGCCGGGATTTTTAATGTCCCGGCGCACATGATTAATGACCTGGAAAAAGCCACATTTTCGAATATTACGCAGCAGGCGATTCAGTTTGTTCGCTACACGATGATGCCCTGGGTTGCGAACTGGGAGCAGGAGCTTAACCGTCGCCTGTTTACCCGTACAGAACGGGCTGCCGGGTATTACGTTCGTTTCAACCTCACGGGGTTGCTCCGTGGGACCCCACAGGAGCGTGCGCAGTTCTATCACTTTGCCATTACAGATGGCTGGATGAGTCGGAATGAAGCCAGGGCATTTGAGGATATGAACCCGGTTGACGGTCTGGATGAAATGCTGGTCAGCGTAAATGCAGCAAATCCGTTGAATAACTTTAAAGATACGAAAGGCAAAGAGGAAAAGAACGATGAATGACCGTGAAACGCGCTGTTACAGCGGGGAGGTGCGGGCGGAACAATATGATAATGCCCCGACCCACATTCTGGGGTATGGCTCGGTATTTAACAGTCGTTCAGAACCTCTGTGGGGATTTCGTGAAATCATCAAGCCGGGGGCTTTTGATGATGTACTGAATGATGATGTACGTGGCTTGTTTAATCATGATCCTAATTTCATTCTCGGACGAAGTTCTGCCGGCACGTTGTCATTGTCGGTGGATGAACGCGGTTTACGTTATGACATTGTTGCACCGGATACTCCGACTATTTGTGACCTGGTGCTGTCTCCAATGTTGCGTGGTGACATTAATCAGTCCTCGTTCGCGTTTCGTGTCGCCCGTGACGGAGAGAGCTGGTATGAAGACGACGAGGGGATTGTTATCCGGGAAATCACGCGCATTTCTCGTCTGTATGACGTCAGCCCGGTGACATATCCGGCCTATCAGGACGCAGACTCTGGTGTCCGCTCAATGAAAGCCTGGCAGGAAGCGCGGGCGAGTGGTGCGCTGAAGAAAGCTGTTAACGAACGAATGGCGCGTGAGCGTCTTTTGACCCTTCTTAATGCATAAGGATACTACTGACGATGAAACTTCATGAGATGAAGCAAAAACGAAACACCATTGCAAAGGATATGCGTGCACTGCATGAAAAAATTGGTGATAACGCATGGACTGATGAGCAACGGGCAGAGTGGAACAGGGCGAAAGCTGAGCTGGATGCGCTGGATGAGCAAATCGCCCGTGAAGAAGAGTTGCGCCGTCAGGATCAGGCATATGTGGATGAGTCCGGGCCGGAAGAGCGCCAGAATAATGAGGCGGAGAACGGGAAAAAGGCGGTGGAAGAGAAGCGCGCTGCGGCATTTAACCGTTTTCTGCGTGCCGGATTTGCAGAACTGAATGCTGAAGAGCGTAATCTGATGCGTGAACTGCGGGCTCAGAGTGTAACAACGGATTCTCAGGGCGGATATACGGTGCCCACGCAGATGCGTAACAAAATCATTGACACCATGAAGGCTTATGGCGGGATTGCCAGTGTGGCGCAACTTCTGACCACATCAACCGGGCAGGATATCACCTGGTCAACGTCTGATGGCACGACTGAAGAGGGCGAACTGCTGGCGGAGAATACAGCCGCAACGGAACAGGATGTGACGTTCGGGACCGCTATTCTGGGGGCTAAAAAGCTGTCATCAAAAATAATTCGTGTGTCCAATGAGCTGCTCCAGGACAGTGGGGTGGATATTGAATCTTATCTGGCAAACCGTATTGCCCAGCGTATTGGTCGTGGAGAGGCAAAATATCTGGTTCAGGGGACCGGAACGGGATCACCGTTACAGCCAAAAGGGCTGGCAGCGTCGGTGACGGGAACCATCCAGACTGCAGCCTCTGCCGCTTTCACCTGGAAAGAAATGAATGCCCTGAAACATGCCATTGATCCGGCATATCGTGGTGGGCCGAAATACCGCTGGGCATTCAATGATGCCACATTGCAGACTATTGAAGAGATGGAGGATGGACAGAAACGCCCGTTATGGCTGCCGGATATTGCAGGCGGTACGCCGGCTACTGTGCTGGGGATCCCTTATGTTATTGATCAGGCTATTGACGGGATTGGTACCGGAAAAAAATTCATTTTCCTGGGGGATTTCAACCGCTTTATCATTCGCCGCGTTACTTATATGGAACTGAAACGTCTGGTTGAGCGTTATGCTGAGTTTGATCAGGTGGCATTTCTGGCTTTCCATCGTTTTGACTGTGTGCTGGAAGATGTGGCAGCCATCAAGGCGCTCACTGGCAAATAACCACTCGTTGTTCAGTTACAGACCGCGCCGACGCGGTTTTTTTATGCCCGCACAGTGTTGCGGGCAGGAGTTTCTGATGGCAGCAATAGTGGAAAAACTCAGGGCGCAGTGCCGTATTGATACAGATGATGCAACTGATGATGAGTTACTGATGCTGTATTTCCGGGCTGCCTGCCGCAAGGCAGAAAATTTTATCAACCGTAAGCTTTATGAGGAGACGGTGCCGGAAGGTGATCCTGAAGGGGTGCTTATAGCTGATGATGTTTTGCTGGCGCTCATGTTGCTGGTCGGGCACTGGCACGAAAACCGGGAAAATTCCTCAGATGTCAGCAAGGCACCAGTCCCGTTTGGTTTTTCTTCTCTGCTGGAGCCTTATCGTTTTATTCCTTTGTAGGAGGAGACATGCAGGCGGGCAGATTACGTGATCGCGTAATTATTCTGAATGTCACCACCGCCCGCTCTCCGTCAGGGCATCCGGTGGAGACGGTGACGGAGGGAGCTACCGTATGGGCAGAAGTTAAGGGTATCAGCGGGAGGGAGATAATCTCAGGCGGAGCAGAAACCGCTCAGGCTACGGTCAGAGTCTGGATGAGATTCCGGCGCGATGTGACAGCGACTTCACGTCTGAAAGTGCTGACCGGTGCATTTAAAGGGGCCATTCTGGGTATAGAAGGTCCACCAATACCGGATGCACGCGCTACCCGGCTTGAAATACTCTGCAGCCTGAAGGGGAATGTGTGATGGATTTCAGTCTTGATTTTTCCGGCCTGGCGGATATTGCACGGGATTTGGAGACGCTCAGCAGGGCAGAAAACAATAAGGTTCTGCGCGATGCCACCCGTGCCGGTGCTGAAGTTATGCGGGATGCAGTTGTTGAACGTGCGCCGGAGCGAACCGGGAAACTGAAGAAAAATGTGGTTGTTCTCACTCAGCGTTCAAAGCGTCGGGGGGAAATTATCTCGGGTGTCCACATTCGCGGACGGAACCTGCGAACCGGAAACAGTGATAACAGCATGAAAGCCAGCGATCCCCGAAATGCATTTTACTGGCGCTTTGTGGAGCTGGGAACGATAAACATGCCCGCGCATCCATTCATTCGCCCGGCTTTCGATACGACAGAGGAGCTGGCGGCGCAGGTTGCCATACAGCGAATGAATCAGGCTATTGATGAGGTCTTAAGTAAATGAGGGAGGGCACACTGTATTCCCTGTTGTCTCAGCTGGCCGGAGGACAGGTTTATCCTTATGTGGTCCCGCTGACGGAGGGAAAGCCTGCGGTATCTCCGCCGTGGCTGGTGTTTTCTGTGGTGTCTGACACGGCATCTGATGTGCTTGATGGGCAGGCTGAATCCAGAATTACCGTGCAGATCGATGTCTGGGCGACAGTACCTGATGACGCAGATAATATTCGTGAGCAGGCGCTTGATGCGGTAAGAAAACTGGCACCCTCCGTTATTTCTAAAGCGCAGGGTTATGATCCTGACTCCCGTCTGAGCAGAGCCACGCTTGAATTCCAGGTAATAGCCTGAGGTCATTAATGATTTTACCCACCCGCCGCTGGCGGGTTTTTTTATTTTCAGGAGACGAGTATGTCCTCTAATTTTGAGCGTTCGCAACTGACGAAAATTATGATTTCGTCTGCACCGGTAACAGCAGAAACCCTGGATTCTGCCAGCTATCTTGGCCTGAGCTGTACAATCAAAGAGGTGCAGTTTACCGCAGGACAAAAGCAGGATATTGATGTCACCACGCTGTGTTCTGTTGAGCAGGAAAATATTAACGGCCTTGGGGCTGCTTCAGAGATTTCCATGTCAGGCAACTTTTATCTGAATGCTGCCCAGAACGCGTTGCGCAGTGCCTATGACAATGACACCACGTATGGCTTTAAAGTTATTTTTCCGTCAGGCAACGGATTTACCTTTATGGCAGAGGTGCGTCAGCATACCTGGTCTGCAGGAACCAATGGTGTTGTGGCTGCAACGTTTTCTCTGCGCCTGAAAGGTAAACCTGTGCTGACGACAGAGCCGCTGAAAGTGAAGGTCGATTTAAAAAGCACGCTGCGGGTTTCTTCCGGAGCGAAACTTGAAATGGCGGTTGAGGCTGCGGGTGGTGTGCCGCCTTATTCTTATGCCTGGAAAAAAGGTGGTTCTCCTGTTTCCGGACAGACGGCGGCAACGTTCAGTAAGGCATCAGCAGCATCCGGTGATGCCGGTGCGTATACCTGCGAGATTTCTGATTCAGCAAGCCCTGTTAACAAGGTGACCTCTACTTCCTGCACTGTTACCGTCAGTTAATGAGGATAGATGTGATGACTAAAAATATCCGTAATCTGGCACTGGCAGCGATGTCGGGGTTTCGCCATAAAACTGTTGATGTGCCTGAATGGGAAGGGGCAACGGTTGTATTACGGGAACCTTCTGCAGAAGCCTGGTTGCGCTGGCAGGAGATCGTTAAAGCAAAAGATGATGAGACACCGTTATCCGTTGCGGAGCTCGCCCGCCGAAATCTGGAAGCGGATGTTGAACTGTTCATCGATGTTCTGTGTGATACCGGACTGCAACCTGTATTTTCAGTGGATGATCGTGAACAGGTGATTGCCGTGTATGGCCCGGTGCATGCGCGGCTTCTTCGGCAGTCTCTGGAACTGATCAGTGATGCCGGCGAGGTTAAAAAAAAGTAGCGCTTCCGGGGATGCGTTTTCTGATGATGCTGGCGCTCAGGATGGGGCGCACATTGTCAGAGTTACGCCGGGAAATGTCCGCATCAGAAATCATGATGTGGGCAGAGTTTGACAGGTTCAGCCCGCTGGGGGACGAACGGGCTGATATCCGGGCTGCCCAGATTGTTTCAGCTGTTTACGGTGCGCAGGGGGTCAAAGTGCCACTGAATGATGCGCTTCTTCAGTGGGAGAAGGAGCAGACAGAAGGCGTATCAGATCCATTTGCTGGACTGGAAAACGCGCTTTTAATAGTGTCTCAGTGAGTCAACATAACCGCTTCGGCGGTTTTTTTTCGTCCGGAGAATGAGTGTGGCGACATTACGTGAACTGATTATTAAAATCTCGGCAAATTCCCGGTCATTCCAGTCAGAGATCTCCCGGGCTTCGCGTATGGGGCAGGATTACTACCGTACCATGCAGAACGGAGGCCGGCAGTCCGCTGCTGCATCCCGTGAAATGCGGCGTGCACTGGCAGAAGTGACGGATCAGATAAATACAGCTAAATCTTCGGCACTGAACATGGCGGGGGCATTTGCCGGGGCTTTTGCTACCGGTCATCTTATTTCTCTCGCCGATGAGTGGAATTCAGTAAATGCCCGTCTGAAGCAGGCCTCACAGTCCAGTGATGATTTTCAGTCATCACAGCGTGAATTAATGGCGATCAGCCAGAGAACGGGGACGGCTTTTTCTGATAACGCCAGCCTTTTTGCCCGCTCTGCAGCTTCCATGCGGGAGTATGGTTACAGTTCTGAGGAGGTACTGAAAGTCACCGAGGCGATCTCCACGGGCCTGAAATTATCCGGTGCCAGTACAGCAGAAGCCAGTTCGGTGATCACGCAGTTCAGTCAGGCTCTGGCGCAGGGAGTGCTGCGCGGTGAAGAGTTTAACTCGGTGAATGAGAACGGCGATCGTGTTATTCGTGCTCTGGCTGCGGGAATGGGAGTTGCCCGTAAGGATCTGAAGGCCATGGCGGATAACGGAAAGTTGACCGCCGATAAGGTTGTTCCTGCACTGATTAGTCAGCTTGGGGCATTACGTGATGAATATGCGGCAATGCCTGATACGGTTTCATCCTCTGCAACCAAAGTTGAAAACGCCTTTATGGCCTGGGTTGGTGGTGCGAACGAGGCAAGCGGAGTGACGAAGACGCTCTCCGGTGTGCTGAATGGTCTTGCAGGCAATATTGACACCGTGGCAACCGCTGCCGGTGCTCTGGTTGCCGTCGGGGTAGCCCGATATTTTGGCAATATGGCGTCGTCTGCTGGATCTGCAACTGCCGGATTAATTACTGCAGCCAGAAACGAAGTGGCTCTTGCTGAAGCGCAACTTCGGGGGACACAGATAGCAACCGCCAGGGCGCGTGCGGCGGTTTATCGTGCGCAACAGGCGGTTGTTGCTGCTCGCGGTACCGAAAGGCAGGCCGCAGCAGAAGCGAAGCTGACAGCTGCCCAGGCGTCACTTACCCGTAATATTGCGGCCAGAACAGCGGCACAGACAACGCTGAATACTGTCACGTCAGTGGGGAGTCGTCTGTTAAGTGGTGCGCTGGGGTTGGTTGGTGGTGTGCCGGGACTCGTCATGCTGGGGGCGACGGCCTGGTACACGATGTATCAGAATCAGGAGCAGGCCAGAGAATCTGCACGCCAGTATGCCGCAACAATCGACGAAATTCGCCAGAAAACGTCGGCAATGTCGCTTCCTGAAGCGTCAGATAATGAGGAAAAGACGCGGCAGGCACTTGATGAGCAAAACAGGTTAATTGACGAGCAGAAAAGTAAGATTAAATCCTTACAGGAAAAAATTGCTGGCTATCAGTATGTGTTGGCAAACCCGGGCTGGACAACCGATAACGGTTTTATGATTAACCACATGACGTCGGTAAAAACTGTCACAGAAGGGCTTGCAGAAGCAACAAATCAACTGGCAGTTGAACAGTCCCGTCTCACACAAATGCAGGGCAAAGCGCAATCCATTCAGGATGTGCTTGCCGGGCTGGAGGAGCGACGGGTGGCGTTGATCCGTCAACAGGCCGCGGAACAAAACAAAGCGTATCAGTCCCTGTTGATCATGAATGGGCAGCATACCGAGTTTAATCGCCTTCTCGGGCTCGGTAATGAATTACTTCAGCAGCGACAGGGGCTGGTGAATGTACCGTTACGGCTACCACAGGCAACCCTGGATGATAAACAGCAGACTGCACTGAATAACAGCGAGCGCGAACTGGCTCTGTCCCGCCTGAAGGGGGAAGTCCGTGAGCGTGCCCGCCTGGGTTATGCTGCGGATGATCTCGGCTTTGTGGGAGAGGCGTATCAGACAGCCAGACAGAATTATATCAATAACTCACTGGATGCCTGGCGAAATAACCAGGCAAATAAACCCAAAGCGCATAAAAAGACCGAAGCGGAAAAAACAGAAGATATTTATAAACGGCTGATTAAACAGCAAAAAGAACAAATAGCACTGGCAGGGCAGAATACTGAACTGGCTAAGATGAAATATCAGGTCAGTCAGGGCGAATTATCAACCCTGTCAGAAGCGCAGAAAAAAACGCTTTTGCAGAATGCAGCACTCATCGACCAGAAAAAGATTCGTGAGCAGCTTGCTGCGTATGAAAGCAGCCTGGCGGACAGTAATGCCAGTACCCGGGCATCTGACGAAGCGCAGTTACTGGGATATGGTGAAGGCTCACGGATGCGTGAACGACTCCAGGAAATGTGGAGTATCCGGCATGAGTTTGAGCAGAAAAATAACGAGCTGCTGAGACAGTATCAGGCCGGAGAAATTGAAGAAGCCCTGTGGAAACAGGAGAAAGAACTGAATAAAAAATATCTGGAAGAGCGTCTCAGCGATCAGCAGGATTATTATGCAAAGGCCGATGCTTTACGTAATAACTGGAATGCAGGACTCCAGGAGGGGCTGACCAACTGGGCAGACAGTGCCACCGATTATGCTTCGCAGGCGGCAGATGCTGTCGTTTCCACTATGGACGGACTGGTATCAAATATTTCCGATGCACTGGCCGGAAATGTTGTGGACTGGAGAAACTGGGGGAGTTCAGTTCTCCGGGAAGTTTCAAAAATTCTGATGAATGCGGCCATTGTTAACGGACTGAAGTCACTCTCCGGTGCCGGAGGGTGGCTTGGTACAGTCGGCGGATGGATTTCGGGGGCGGTGGCAAACGCAAAAGGTGGTGTTTACACATCGGCAAATCTGAGTGCTTACAGTAACACTATTGTGGATACACCGACGTATTTTGCTTTTGCGAAAGGTGCCGGGCTGATGGGCGAGGCCGGGCCTGAAGCTATCATGCCACTGACACGGGCAGCGGACGGCTCTCTTGGGGTCAGAGCCATTGGCAATGTGAATAGTGGCGGGGGGTTTGTTTATTCTCCCGTGTATCACATCAGCATTCAGAATCAAGGGAGCAATGGCGAGATAGATGCGCGCTCAGCCAGGGGACTGGTGGATCTGATCGACAGCAGGGTTGTGTCAATTATGCAGTCATCGCGTCGGGATGGAGGATTGTACAGTGCCTGAGCCTGAAGTTTTTAACTGGATCCCCCGTGAGGGGATGGAGACGACACGAAAGCCATCAGTTATTACGGTAAAGTTTGGTGACGGATATGAACAGCGACGGGCTGGTGGTCTGAATGCGGATCTGAAAACGTTTAAACCGGTATTTCGTGTCACAGATGAATATTCCCGTGCCGCGCTGGACAGTTTTTTATCCCGTCATGCCGGGATTCGTGCTTTTTTGTGGCGTCCGCCAAAACACAACAGGACTGTCCGGGTTGTCTGCAGGGAGTGGAGCATTTCGGATAATGCCATGTATACCGATTTTAACTGTACCTTTGAAGAGGTCACTCACTGATGCAGGATATACAGCAGGAAACACTCAATGAGTGCACTAAAACGGAGCAATCCGCGCTGATCGTGCTCTGGGAAATTGATCTGACAGAGATCGGCGGAGATCGTTATTTCTTCTGTAATGAGCAGAACGAAAAAGGTGAACCAGTCACCTGGCAGGGGCGGCAGTATCAGGCCTATCCCATTCAGGGAAGTGGATTTGAGATGAACGGCAAAGGAGCCAGTGCAAGGCCAACGCTGAAAGTCTCTAATCTGCACGGCATGGTCACCGGGATGGCGGAAGACCTGCAGAGTCTGGTCGGCGGAACGGTGGTCAGGCGTAAGGTTTACGCCCGTTTTCTGGATGCGGTGAACTTCGTCAACGGAAACAGTGACGCCGATCCGGAGCAGGAGGTAATCAGCCGCTGGCGCATTGAGCAGTGCAGCGAACTGAGCGCGGTCAGTGCCTCCTTTGTACTGTCCACGCCGACGGAAACGGACGGCGCTGTTTTTCCGGGGCGTATCATGCTGGCCAACACCTGCACCTGGACCTATCGCGGCGATGAGTGCGGTTATAGCGGTCCGGCGGTCGCGGATGAATATGACCAGCCGACGTCCGATATCACGAAGGATAAATGCAGCAAATGCCTGAGTGGCTGTAAGTTTCGCAATAATGTCGGCAACTTTGGCAGCTTCCTTTCCATTAACAAACTTTCGCAGTAAATCCCATGACAGAGACAGAATCAGCGATTCTGGCGCACGCCCGGCGATGTGCGCCAGCGGAGTCGTGCGGCTTCGTGGTGAGAACGCCGGAAGGGGAAAGATATTTTCCCTGCGTGAATATCTCCGGTGAGCCGGAGGCGTATTTCCGGATGTCGCCGGAGGACTGGCTGCGGGCAGAGATGCAGGGTGAGATTGTGGCGCTGGTCCACAGCCACCCCGGTGGTCTGCCCTGGCTGAGTGAGGCCGACCGGCGGCTGCAGGTGCAGAGTGATTTGCCGTGGTGGCTGGTCTGCCGGGGGACGATTCATAAGTTCCGCTGTGTGCCGCATCTCACCGGGCGGCGCTTTGAGCACGGTGTGACGGACTGTTACACACTGTTCCGGGATGCTTATCATCTGGCGGGGATTGAGATGCCGGATTTTCATCGCGGGGATGACTGGTGGCGTCACGGTCAGAATCTCTATCTTGACAATATGGAGGCGACTGGTTTTTACCGTGTCGCACTGACAGAGGCGCAGCCTGGCGACGTGCTGCTGTGCTGCTTTGGTTCATCGGTGCCGAATCATGCCGCCATTTACTGTGGTGATGGTGAGCTGCTGCACCATATTCCTGAACAACTGAGCAAACGAGAGAGGTATACCGACAAATGGCAGCGACGCACACACTCCCTCTGGCGTCACCGAGCATGGCGCGCATCTGCCTTTACGGGGATTTACAACGATTTGGCCGCCGCATCGATCTGCGTGTGAAAACGGGGGCCGAAGCCATCCGGGCGCTGGCCATGCAGATCCCGGCGTTTCGTCAGAAGCTGAGCGACGGCTGGTATCAGGTACGCATTGCCGGGCGTGATGCAGGCGAAAATGAATTATCTGCCCGTCTTAATGAACCGCTGGCAAATGGTGCCGTGATCCACATCGTTCCGCGTCTGGCGGGGGCCAAAAGTGGCGGTGTGTTTCAGGCGGTGCTGGGTGCGGCGCTGATTGCGGTGGCATGGTGGAACCCTGTTGGCTGGCTGGGGGCCGCGGCTGTATCGGGTATGTATGCAGCAGGGGCCAGTATGATCCTGGGTGGTGTGGCGCAGATGCTGGCACCGAAAGCCAGGACGCCCACGGCAGCAAGTACAGATAACGGCAAACAGAACACCTATTTCTCCTCACTGGATAACATGGTTGCCCAGGGCAATGTTCTGCCCGTTCTGTACGGTGAAATGCGCGTGGGGTCGCGGGTGGTCTCTCAGGAGATCAGCACGGCAGACGAAGGGGATGGTGGTCAGGTTGTGGTGATTGGTCGCTGATGCAAAATGTTTTATGTGAAACCGCCTCCGGGCGGTTTTATCGTTTATGGAGCATGACGAATGGGTAAAGGCAGCAGTAAGGGGCATACCCCGCGCGAAGCGAAGGACAACCTGAAGTCCACGCAGCTGCTGAGTGTGATCGATGCCATCAGCGAAGGGCCGGTTGAAGGTCCGGTGGATGGATTAAAAAGCGTGCTGCTGAACAGTACGCCGGTGCTGGACAGTGAGGGGAATACCAACATCGCCGGTGTCACGGTGGTGTTCCGGGCTGGTGAGCAGGAGCAGACTCCGCCGGAGGGATTTGAATCCTCCGGCTCCGAGACGGTGCTGGGTACGGAAGTGAAATACGACACGCCGATCACCCGGACCATCACGTCGGCAAACATTGACCGTCTGCGTTTTACTTTCGGCGTGCAGGCACTGGTGGAAACCACCTCAAAGGGGGACAGGAATCCGTCGGAAGTCCGCCTGCTGGTTCAGATACAACGTAACGGTGGCTGGGTGACGGAAAAGGACATCACCATTAAGGGTAAAACCACTTCACAGTATCTGGCCTCGGTGGTGGTGGATAACCTGCCGCAGCGCCCGTTCAATATCCGGATGCGCAGGATGACGCCGGACAGCACCACAGACCAGCTGCAGAACAAAACGCTCTGGTCGTCATACACCGAAATCATCGATGTGAAACAGTGCTACCCGAACACGGCACTGGTCGGCGTGCAGGTGGATTCGGAGCAGTTCGGCAGCCAGCAGGTGAGCCGTAATTATCATCTTCGCGGGCGTATTCTGCAGGTGCCGTCGAATTATAACCCGCAGACGCGGCAATACAGCGGTATCTGGGACGGGACGTTTAAACCGGCATACAGCAACAACATGGCCTGGTGTCTGTGGGATATGCTGACCCACCCGCGCTACGGCATGGGGAAACGTCTCGGTGCGGCGGATGTGGACAAATGGGCGCTGTATGTCATCGGCCAGAATTGTGACCAGTCGGTGCCGGACGGCTTTGGCGGTACGGAGCCGCGCATCACCTGTAACGCTTACCTGACCACACAACGTAAGGCGTGGGATGTGCTCAGTGATTTCTGCTCGGCGATGCGCTGTATGCCGGTATGGAACGGGCAGACGCTGACGTTCGTGCAGGACCGACCATCGGATAAGGTGTGGACCTATAACCGCAGTAATGTGGTGATGCCGGATGATGGCGCACCATTCCGCTACAGCTTCAGCGCCCTGAAAGACCGCCATAATGCCGTTGAAGTGAACTGGATTGACCCGGATAACGGCTGGGAGACGGCAACAGAGCTTGTGGAGGACTCGCAGGCCATTGCCCGTTACGGTCGTAACGTCACGAAGATGGATGCGTTTGGCTGTACCAGTCGGGGGCAGGCGCACCGCGCCGGGCTGTGGCTGATTAAAACAGAACTGCTGGAAACGCAGACCGTGGACTTCAGCGTGGGTGCCGAAGGGCTTCGCCATGTACCGGGCGATGTCATTGAAATCTGCGATGATGACTATGCCGGTATCAGCACCGGCGGGCGCGTGCTGGCGGTGAACAGCCAGACCCGGACGCTGACGCTCGACCGTGAAATCACGCTGCCATCCTCCGGTACCACGCTGATAAGCCTGGTTGACGGAAGTGGCAATCCGGTCAGCGTGGAGGTCCAGTCCGTCACCGACGGCGTGAAGGTAAAAGTGAGCCGTGTTCCTGACGGCGTTGCCGGATACAGCGTGTGGGGGCTGAAGCTGCCGACGCTGCGCCAGCGCCTGTTCCGCTGTGTGAGTATCCGTGAGAACGACGACGGTACGTATGCCATCACTGCAGTGCAGCATGTGCCGGAGAAAGAAGCCATCGTGGATAACGGGGCGCACTTTGACGGTAACCAGAGCGGCACGGTGAATGGTGTCACGCCGCCAGCAGTGCAGCATCTGACCGCCGAAGTCACCGCAGACAGCGGGGAATACCAGGTGCTGGCCCGCTGGGACACGCCGAAGGTGGTGAAGGGCGTGAGCTTCCTGCTTCGCCTGACCGTGGCAGCGGATGACGGCAGTGAGCGGCTGGTCAGCACGGCCCGGACGACGGAAACCACTTACCGCTTCACACAACTGGCTCTGGGGAACTACAGGCTGACAGTCCGGGCAGTAAATGCGTGGGGGCAGCAGGGCGATCCGGCGTCGGTATCGTTCCGGATTGCCGCACCGGCAGCGCCGTCGCGGATTGAGCTGACGCCGGGCTATTTTCAGATAACCGCCACGCCGCATCTTGCGGTTTATGATCCGACGGTACAGTTTGAGTTCTGGTTCTCGGAAAAGCGGATTGCGGATATCAGGCAGGTTGAAACCACAGCACGCTATCTTGGCACGGCGCTGTACTGGATAGCCGCCAGTATCAATATCAAACCGGGCCATGATTATTACTTTTATATCCGCAGTGTGAACACCGTTGGCAAATCGGCATTCGTGGAGGCTGTTGGTCAGCCGAGTGATGACGCATCCGGCTATCTGGATTTTTTCAAAGGCGAGATAGGGAAAACCCATCTGGCTCAGGAGCTGTGGACGCAGATTGATAACGGTCAGCTTGCGCCTGACCTGGCTGAAATCAGGACGTCCATTACGGATGTCAGCAATGAAATCACACAGACCGTCAATAAGAAACTGGAAGACCAGAGTGCAGCGATCCAGCAGATACAGAAGGTTCAGGTTGATACAAATAATAATCTGAACAGCATGTGGGCTGTGAAGCTGCAACAGATGAAGGACGGACGCCTTTATATTGCGGGTATCGGTGCCGGTATTGAGAATACGCCAGCAGGAATGCAGAGTCAGGTGCTGCTGGCGGCAGACAGGATTGCGATGATTAATCCTGCGAATGGCAACACAAAACCGATGTTTGTTGGTCAGGGTGATCAGATATTCATGAATGAAGTGTTCCTGAAGCGCCTGACGGCCCCCACCATTACCAGCGGCGGCAATCCTCCGGCCTTTTCCCTGACACCGGACGGAAAGCTGACCGCTAAAAATGCGGATATCAGTGGCAGTGTGAATGCGAACTCCGGGACGCTCAACAACGTCACGATTAATGAGAACTGTCAGATTAAGGGGAAACTGTCAGCCAATCAGATTGAAGGCGATATTGTCAAAACGGTCAGCAAGTCTTTCCCCCGCACGAGCACTTATGCCAGTGGCACCATCACGGTAAGAATCAGTGATGATCAGAAATTTGACCGGCAGGTCATGATACCGCCAGTGTTATTCCGCGGTGGTAAGCATGAGAATTTCAACAGTAATAACCAACAGTCATACTGGTATTCAACCTGCCGGTTAAGAGTGACCCGCAATGGTCAGGAGATTTTTAATCAGTCCACGACGGATGCTCAGGGCGTATTTTCCTCAGTTATAGATATGCCTGCCGGACAGGGGACGCTGACACTGACATTCACCGTATCTTCATCAGGAGCGAATAACTGGACACCAACAACCAGTATCAGCGATCTGCTGGTTGTGGTGATGAAAAAATCCACAGCAGGTATCAGTATCAGCTGAATTTTATAACCCAGAACGGGCGTCAGAAATGACGCCTTTTTTATTGCAGAAAAGCGAGAGGTAATTATGCGTAAACTTTATGCCGCCATTTTGTCCGCAGCCATTTGTCTGGCCGTATCCGGTGCGCCTGCATGGGCGTCTG